>Ga0207674_10000038_pt1 | contig 132350 bp, 126 predicted proteins | sample KBSCornC72_FD_184303 | JGI IMG/M metagenome (GOLD analysis project Ga0207674, IMG submission 184303) | Corn rhizosphere microbial communities from Kellogg Biological Station, Michigan, USA - KBS Corn C7-2 (SPAdes) (version 2) | ecosystem: Host-associated > Plants > Roots > Rhizosphere > Soil ...
AGCATGAGGAGCCCGGTCAGCGCGAGCCCGAGGGCGAGGAACCACCGCCGGGCCGCGGCCTCCCGCAACAGATCGAGCGCGACCGCGATCGAGGTCATGCCGCCCCCGCTGCCAGCGCCTCGGTGAGAACGTCCTCGAGGTCCCGGGAGGCGCGCTCGAGCTCCACCAGCAACGCCCCCGCGGCCCGTGCCCCGTCCAGCGCGTGGTTCAGAGCCGGTGCATCGGGCGCGGCGATCTCCCACGCGCCGCCCTCCGCCGGCTCGAACCCGAGGGCGACCAGCGGCGCTGCGGGTTGCCCGTCTGCGAAGCGCACCCGCCAGCGCTGCTGCACGGCGGTGAGCGCCTCCAGCGGTCCGGAACGGACGAGGCGCCCGCGGGAGAGGATGCCGATGCGGGTGCAGATGCGCTCCGTCTCGGAGAGCAGGTGCGAGTTGATGAAGAGCGTGGCCCCCCGCGAGAGCTCGGCGGTGAGCAGCTGCCGGATCTCCACCCGTCCGAGCGGGTCCACGCCGTCGGTGGGCTCGTCGAGCACCAGGAGCTCGGGCGCGCCGACCAGCGCCGCGGCGAGCCCGAGCCGCTGGCGCATGCCCTTGCTGAACCCGCGGATCCTCCGCTCCGCGGCATCCGACAGACCGACGCGCTGGAGGAGACCGTCCAGCGTCGAGCGCTCGGGGCGGAGCTTCTTCAGGCGGGTCACGCTCGCCAGGAATGCGCGCGGGGTCCACGCCCCGGGCAAGGTCAGACGCTCGGGGAGGTAGCCGACGCGCGCCCGCGACCGGGGGTCCTCCGGCCGGCCGCCGAGCAGCTCCACGCGCCCCGAGTCGGGATGGGAGATGCCGAGGAGGCACTTGATGAAGGTGGTCTTCCCGGCCCCGTTGGGACCGATGAGGCCGAAGGCCTCGCCGCGTGGAACCTCGAGATCGACCCCGTCGAGCGCGACGGACTCCGTGCGGCCGAACCGGGTGCGGAAGCGCTTGTGGAGGGAGGTGACGGCGAACGCGGCCGGCATCGGCCTTCAGCCTCCCATCCCCGCCGCGGAACATCCACGGCGACTCACCACCATCCGGAGCCCCGGGGGCGGAAGAGGAGCACCAGGAGCACCACCCCGGTCTGCGCCACCACCACCCCGGGCCGCAGCTCGCCCATCGCCCACACCACCCCGTCGTCCACGGCCATCGCGAGGGGCAGCGCCCAGAACGCCCAGGGACGCATCCGCCACAGGCCCCAGAGGGCGAGGGTCAGGGCTCCCGTGGTGACCAGGACGTAGGGCACGTACCCGGGTCCGAACGCCCGGCCCTGCCCGCTGGTCGCCGCGTGCAACCAGGTCGCGACCAGGAGGAGGGCCCCGGCCAGGCAGACCCCGGTGATCTGCCAGGGACGCCCCCTTGTCCGGATCGCAGCGAACGGTCGCTCGTCGTCGGGCACGCCGGCCATGTTCCCTGTTAATCCTCCGCCCCAGGTCACGTCCCGAAGGGATCCGTCCGCATGCACCTCGTCGCAGCCGTGCTCGCCCTCACCACGCTCACCTCGGGAGGCACGCCCATGTCCGTTCACGATTTCAAGGTGAAGACCATCGACGGCAAGGAGGCCTCCCTGTCGGACTACAAGGGCAAGGCCGTCCTCATCGTCAACACCGCCTCGGAGTGCGGCTACACGCCACAGTACGCGGGGCTGGAGGCCCTGTACGAGAAGTACAAGAGCCGCGGCTTCACCGTTCTCGGCTTCCCCTCCAACGACTTCGGCGCCCAGGAGCCGGGGAGCAACGCGGAGATCAAGAAGTTCTGCGAGCTCCGCTACAAGACGACCTTCCCCCTCTTCTCCAAGATCCCGGTGAAGGGGCCGGAGGCCGACCCGCTCTACAAGTACCTGACCGGGCTCCCGGGAAAGCAGGGCGGACCGGTGACGTGGAACTTCAACAAGTTCCTGGTCGGACCGGACGGGAAGGTCATCGAGCACTTCGACAGCCGCGTGGAGCCCATGGCGCCAGAGCTGACGAGCAAGCTGGAGCAGGCGCTCCCGAAGAGCTGACTCGGCGTTGACGCTCGCGCGCGCTAGCGGCGCCGCGTCCCCGCGTCGGGGGACTGGCTGGTGAGCGTCTGCGAGGCCTCGGCACGCTCGGCCACCGCGTCGCGGGCGAGGATCTTGTCCACGCGCTTGGTGAGCGCCTTGCCCTTCGTCGTCTTCATCGCCGCGCGCAGGTCGGTGACCAGCTGCCGGTGCCGTTCCTTGAGGTGCGCCAGCGCCGCGTCCTTGTCGGAGACCTGCTCGGTCAGCCGGGCGTTCGCCGCGCGCATCTCGTCGGACTTCTCGGAGGAGGTGATGGCCTGGCGCCGGGCGTCCTTCTGGTCGGCCTCGAGCTTGTTGGCCCGCGACCCGTACTCGTCCGCCATGCGCATCGCCTGATAGGCCCGCGCGGCCTGCTCGTCGATCAGCTTCTTTGCGTAGAGCGAGACCACCGCGAGCGTCACCACCGCGAGCCCGGCCGCGACCCAGGGCAGGACCACCGTCGAGCGCTGCCGGGGAAGCGGCTCCGGCAGTGGATCCGCCGCCACCCCGGGGTCAGGAAACTGGAAGTCGTCACTCATCGAGGGACTCTGGACCCCCGAGTCTGGCACGGAAAGGGCTCGCCCGTGGCCGACCGAGCGCCGTTCTGCAACAATCCAGTCGCACCGACTCCCGATGATCCAGATGTTCCACGTCACCAAGGCCTACCCCGGCGACCCGCCGGCGCTGGTCGACGTGAACCTGACGGTGGAGAAAGGTGAGTTCGTGTTCCTCACCGGCCCCTCGGGTGCGGGAAAGACCACGCTTCTCCGACTCGTGTTCTGCGCCGAGCCGGCGACCCGGGGGCAGATCCTCGTCGGGGGGCGGAACGTCGCCCGCATCCGTCAGGGGAGCATCCCCTTCCTCCGGCGGAACATCGGGGTCGTCTTCCAGGACTTCAAGCTGCTCCCGCACCGGACGGTGCTGGACAACGTCGCGCTCGCGCTCGACGTGCTGGGCGTGCCCCGCGACGAGTCCCGCCAGCGGGCGAACCGGATGCTCAAGCTGGTCGGCCTGCAGCACAAGACCGAGAGCCTGCCCCTCAAGCTGAGCGGCGGCGAGCAGCAGCGCGTGGTCATCGCCCGGGCGCTGGTCAACGAGCCGGCGCTGCTGCTCGCGGACGAGCCCACCGGGAACCTCGACCCCGAGCTCACCCAGGAGATCCTCACGCTGCTCCAGGCCGCGAACGTGCGCGGGACGACCGTCGTCGTCGCCACCCACGACCTGGCGATGGTCGAGCGCTCGGGGAAGCGGGTGGTGCGCCTGGAGAAGGGCCGCGTCACCTCCGACGTTGGCGGCCCCACCGTGGTCCGGCGGGTGGGGTAGGGCAGGCTCTTGAGCGCGGTCGCGAAGGCGCAGACGTTCTGGCGTTCGGCGATGGAGGGCATCCGGCACCAGCCCTTCGTCCACACCGTCTCCACCGTCACCCTGGCCATCGCGCTGTTCACCCTCGGCCTGGCCCGGTCGGCGGCGCACGAGATGGACCGGCTGGTGGGAAGCCTCGGGGGCGAGGTCCGGCTGACCGTCTACCTCGATCCCCGCGCCTCGCCCGACTCGCGCGCCGCGGTGGCCGCCGCGCTCCGTGCGCGGAGCATGGCGGTGGACGAGGTGACCCCCCGCGCGGCGCTGGACCGGCTGGTGCGCGAGCTCGGCCCGGCGGCCGAGTCGCTCCGCGGCCTGTCGGAGGAGCCGCTTCCCCCGTCCCTCGAGGTGAGGGTCTCGGAACGGCTGCGCTCGCCCGATGCGCTCCGGACGCTCGCCTCCGAGCTGCGAGCAATGCCATCGGTCACCGGCGTGGACTACGGCGAGCAGGCGGTGGAGCGCCTTTCGTCCATCGCCCGCGCAGTGCGCTGGGCCGGCTGGGTCGCCTTCGTCGTCCTGGTGGGCGCGACGCTGATCATCGTCTCCGCCACGCTCCAGCTGGCCATCTACGCCCGGCGCGAGGAGGTGGAGATCCAGAAGCTGGTCGGGGCGACCGACCGCTTCGTCCAGGCGCCCTTCCTCCTCGAGGGTGGCCTCCAGGGGCTGGCCGGCGCAGCGCTGGCCATCGTCGGGCTCATCGTGTTCCGCCAGACGCTGTCGCCGCAGCTGGCGAGCCTGCTCTCCTTCCTCCGGCTCCCGGGCTCGGTCGCCGACGCCCGACCGTGGATGGAGGCCCTCCAGCTCGGGCTGGCCGGGGCAGGGCTCGGGCTGGCCGGGAGCTACCTCGCCGTCCACCGGTTCCTGCGCGCATGAGGAGCACCGGCGCGATCGCCGCCGCGCTCCTCGTGGCGTCCGCCGCGCGGGCCGGCGAGGAGTCGGATCCGCTGGAGACGCAGAGGGCGCTGGTGGGTTCCCTCCGTGCCCAGTCCGGAAATGCCGAGGCCGCCTTCTCCGTGTACGCCGGGCTGGCCCGGGTGTCGGCCGCGCGGGCCGCCGCGATCTCCGCTCAGCTGCGCGTCCTCGCGAACCGGCTCGCCGCCGCGGAGGCCGAGGAGGCGCTTGCCCGTGCGGTGCTCGAGTCGCGGGTGGAGCGGCTCCGGCCGCGGCTCCTGTCCCTCTACCGCATCACCCAGCGCAGCCCGCTGGAGGTGCTGCTGCCGGCCGAGGACGTGGCCACCTTCGCGTGGCGGGCGCGGGCCCTCTCCTCGCTGGTGAAGACCGACCTCGCCGCGCTCGACGAGATGCGCTCGGTGGCGGTCTTCCAGCGCACGCGCCTCGAGCAGCTCGACGCCTGGAAGCGGCAGATGGGGAGCCGCCAGGCCGAGCTGCGCGCCGAGGCCGAGGAGGCGGCCAGTCAGCAGACCGAGCTCGGCGAGGCACTGCAGCTCCTGCAGGCGAAGGCCCGGGCCGCCGGCTCGGTGCTGGCCGAGCTCGCCCGCTCACGGGCGCAGCTGCAGGCGGTGGCCTCGGTCCTGGAGGAGCCGGAGCCGACTGGCTTCGGCGCGCTCCGGGGAAAGCTGCCGCTCCCCGTTCCGGGGAACGTCGAGGTTGCCTTCGGAAGGCTGGTCCACCCCAAGTTCAACACCGTCACGGTGCAGAAGGGGCTCGACATCCGCGCGGTCGCCGGAGCTCCGGTCAAGGCGCTCGCCCCGGGCAGCGTGGCGTGGAGCGGATGGCTCGGTGGCTACGGGAACCTCCTCGTGCTCGACCAGGGCAACGGGTACCACACCATCTACGCGCACCTGGCAGAGGTGCTCCGCCCGGTGGGGGCGCGGGTCTTCCCCGGAGAAGTCGTCGGCACGGTGGGGGAGACCGGCTCGCTGAAGGGCGCGTACCTGTACTTCGAGGTTCGCCGCCGCGGGCTCGCGGTGGACCCGATGCCCTGGGTGGGCGCGGCGATGGCCCGGGCGCCCTGAGCGGCTCGCCAGCTTGACGCAGCGCGGCATCGTCATTACCTTTCGGCCGTGGACCTGCTCGGGACGCTGCAGGGGTACGTGCGGAGGCGGCTCATCGCCGCCGGCGTGGCGTCCGAGCTCCGTGCCGTCGGCGGGCACTCGGTCCACGCCTACCGCGTGACGGGTACGGGCAGCGGGCCTCCGGTGCTGCTCGTCCACGGCCTCGGCGGGAGCGCCAACGGCTGGGTACGCGTGCTGCGGGCGCTCGGCCGGAACTTCTCCTCCGTCCATGCCGTGGACCTCCCGGGCAACGGGTTCTCGCCGCTTCCGGCCTCGGGGCCGCTCACGCTCGAGGAGCACCTCGGGGTCCTCCACGCCTACTGCCGGGAGGTGGTGAAGGAGCCGGCGTTCGTCGTGGGGAACTCGCTCGGCGGGGCGCTCTCGGTGCTGCTCGCCGCCCTCCACCCCGGGGACGTCGCGGCGCTGGGGCTCGTCGCTCCCGCCGGTGGCGAGATGACCCGCGCGTCGATGCTGGAGCTGATGCGAACGCTCGACGTTCGCACCACCGGCGACGCCGTTCGCCTCACCCGGCGGCTGTTCCACCACGCTCCGCTGGTGGCCATCCTCTTCGCGCCCGAGATGCGGAAGATGCACGCCACGCCGGCCGTGCGTGCGCTCCGGGCCCGCGCCCAGGAGCACGAGCACATCCCCGTCGAGCTGGTGGCCGGGCTGCGGGCCCCCACGCTCCTCCTCTGGGGGGCGAGCGAGAAGCTCCTCCCCCGCGAGCAGCTCGACTGGTACCGGGCGCACCTGCCGCCCGATGCGCGCGTCGACGTCGTTCCCGGCTTCGGGCACGTGCCGCAGATGGAGCGCCCGCGCGAGCTGGTGCAGCGCCTCGCGGCCTTCGCCGACCAGGTCGGCCTGCTCTCCACGCCCGCTCGCGCGCCCGCGGGCGCGGCTGTCTGACCTCGCGTCCGGCCCGCCGGGCGTCGGTCCCGGCGTCGCGGGCCGGCAGTGAGGTCAGTGCGCCGCGGGGAGCTGCTTGCCCGTCGCGAGGTAGTGGTTGAGCTCGCGCTCCCACTCACGCATGAAGTGCAGATAGGCCTCGGGCGTCTTGCTCCGCACGAGCGCGACGCCGGGGGGCCCGAGCGCGGTCCAGGTGTAGCGGACGGTGGCGACGGTGCGGTCCTTCCCGTCGGGGCGAAGGCGGATGTCGATCTCGGTCACGTCCGAGCCCGGGGTGACGTGTAGGTAGTGGACGTGCCCGGCGGCCGGCTCCCAGGTGTCGAGCAGCCAGAGCGTCTCTGGGCCTGGCCGCGCAGCGCCTTCGCGCTGCTCCTCAGGCGTCCCCGGGGTGCGGGGGGCGGGCTGTCCTGGATGACGGGTGACGAACAGCGTGCCGGCGCCACCCCCCGGCGGCTCCCAGCGCATGGCCGGATCCCATCCGGCGGCCCAGGCGCGCTCGCCGAGCGGTGCGAGGAGCGGGAGCACTCGCTCGGGCGCCGCCTCGAGGTGCTGCTCGTAGACGTGGCTGACCCGCTCAGCAGGCTCGGCCGGGGCGGCGGCGAGTGCCGCGGTGACGAGGGGGACGACGTTCATGGCGATCTCCTCGCTGACTTCGGTGTGTGGTGTCCGTCGACGGTCCCGGAGAGCGCGTGGAGCACGGCCTGGAAGCCGCGCAGGTCGCGCTCGGTGAGCCGGGTCAGCGCGCGGTCCTCGAGGGCCGCGAGATGCTGGTGGACCCGCGCGGCGGTGCGCGCGCCTGCGCGGGTGAGCCGCACGCTGAAGGAGCGGCGATCCTCCGGGCGCACGTCGCGGGTGACGTCGCCCCGGGCCTCCAGCCGGTCCAGGTAGCTGGTCAGCGTGGAGCGCTTGTGCGCGAACGCACGGTGCAGCTCCGCCACGGAGCAGGACCCCGCCTCGGCCAGATGTGCGAGGAGATGCGCCTCCCCCTGGGAGAGCCCCAGCGGCGGCTCGGCCGCCTCGAGGTACAGGCCGATGCGGTGAGTGGTCCGGTGGACGAAGGGGATCAGCTGGAGGCGCGGCTTCATGCCGTATTCGGATAGTACGAATTCGTAATGAATGTCCAGACCCCCTCCCCGGATTCGCCTCCGCCAGGCCGGACGGGGTACGCTCGGCGCAAGGCATCCGTGAACGGTCTCTCCTCGCTCCTCCTCCTGACCACCCTGGCCGCTGCTCCCACCCCGGCGACTCCGCCGGAGGACGGCACCTACAAGCAGCTGGAGCTCTTCGCCCGGGTGCTGTCGTACGTGCAGAACAACTACGTCGAGAAGGTGGACGAGAAGCAGCTGGTCTACGGCGCGATCCGTGGAATGCTCGAGACCCTCGACCCTCACACCGTCTTCATGCCTCCGGAGATCTTCAAGGAGATGAAGATCGACACCTCCGGCGAGTTCGGGGGCCTGGGGCTGGACGTGGTGAGGCGCGGCGACGCGCTGGTGGTGGTGTCACCGCTCGACGACACGCCGGCGGCACGAGCGGGGATCCAGCCCGGTGACGAGATCCTCGCCATCGACGGCGAGAGCACGGTGGGGATGGACGTCGCCCGCGCCTCGACCAAGATGAGGGGTCCCGCCGGGCAGCGGGTGACGCTCACCCTGATGCGCGCCGGGTTCCAGCAGCCCCAGGAGATCGTCCTCCTCCGCGACCACGTGCGGATCGTCTCGGTGCAGGGCGCGCTGTACGGCGGCATCGGCTGGGTGCGGCTGAAGAACTTCCAGGAGCGCACCGACGCCAGCCTGAAGCGCGAGCTGGACCGGCTCCGGACCGAGAACGGGGGCCGGGAGCTCTCGGGCGTCGTGCTCGATCTGCGCAACAACCCCGGTGGCTTGCTGGACCAGGCGGTCGCGGTGAGCGATCGATTCCTGCCCGGCCGGCTCACCATCGTCACCACCCGCGGGCGCTCGGGGCGAGGCCTCACCGAGGAGAAGAGCCGCGACCCGGGCACCGAGCCCGACTACCCGATGGTGGTCCTGGTGAACGCCGGCAGCGCCTCTGCCTCCGAGGTGGTGGCCGGCGCGCTCCAGGACCACGGACGCGCCACGGTGCTCGGCACGCAGACCTTCGGGAAGGGGTCGGTGCAGACGGTCATCGAGCTCGAGGACGGGAGCGGCCTCAAGCTCACCATCGCCCGCTACTACACGCCGAAGGGCCGGAGCATCCAGGAGCGGGGAATCGAGCCGGACTTCGTCGTTCCCAGCGAGGGGGCGACGAAGGAGCTGCGGGAGAAGGACCTCCGCCGGCATTTCCGGAATCCCGACGCGGGCGCCGTCGAGGTGGTCCACCGCCTGCCTCCGCAGCCCCCCTGGGACGCGACCCAGAAGGTCACCGATCCCCAGCTCCGCGCCGCGCTCGACTACCTGCACGCCCACCCGCGGACGCCGGGACAGAAGGCCGCCTCGGCACGGTGAGCCAGAGGGGGGTGCGCCCCTGGCCGGCGGGCCCGTGTAACGGTCCGGGCCTCCCCCGTACATCGGGGCGGAGGAACCCCACCGACCATGGGCATCGTGAACACCGAATCCGGCACGCGCGTCGACGAGATCGCCGACCGCATCTATCGCATCAGCACCCCGTCCACCCTCATCCCGGGGGGCTTCACCTTCAACCAGTTCCTCATCGAGGACGAGGCGCCGCTCCTCTTCCACACCGGGATGCGAGGGACGTTTCCCTGGGTCCGGGAGGCGGTGGCCCACGTGCTGGGCGACGCGGCCCGGCTCCGGTACCTGTCCTTCTCGCACGTGGAGGCCGACGAGAGCGGCGCGCTCAACTCCTGGCTCGCGGTGGCGCCCCGGGCCGAGGCGGTGTGCAGCGTGACCGCGGCGATGGTCTCGATGAACGACCTGGCCGATCGGCCGCCGCGCCCGCTGGCCGATGGCGAGGAGCTGTCGCTGGGCAGGCGGTCGGTGCGCTGGGTCGACACGCCGCACCTTCCCCACGGCTGGGAGAGCGGCCTGATGTTCGACACGGCGACCCGGACGCTCCTCTGCGGCGACCTCTTCACCGCCGGCGGTGCCGACGTCCCGCCGCTGAGCACCTCGGACGTGCTCGGGCCGGCGCTGGCGATGCACGCGGCAGTTCCCTACCTGGTCCAGGGTCCTCACGTGCGACCGCTGCTGGAGAAGCTGTCCCGTCTCGAGCCACGCGTCCTCGCGCTGATGCACGGAAGCTCCCACCAGGGAGACGGCGGACAGGCGCTCCGCGCGCTGGCCGATGCACTCGGAGCCTGACAGCGCGGGCAGGGGTCGCACGCTCCGGCCGGGTCGCCGCGTCGACGCGGGGGTCGTCGCGCGGTGGTACCGTCGCGAGACGATGAAGGCCGAGGCGTCCGACGCCGCGCTGCTGGCGGGCATCGCCCTTGGAGGCGCGGGCCTCCGCGAGGCGGAGCGCGCGCTGTGCCGCCGCTATGCGCCGCGCATCCGGCTCTACGGCCTGCGCCACCTCCGGGACGAGGATCGCGCTCGCGACCTGGTCCAGACGGTGCTCCTCGCCGTGCTCCAGGCCGCGCGCGAGAAGCGGGTGCGTGAGCCCGAGCAGCTGGCGCGCTTCGTCCTCGGGACGTGCCGCAATGCCGTGCTCCGCGTGCGAGAGCTCGACCGCCGTGCCGAGCCGGCCACGGACGAGGTGCTGGTGGCCGCTGCGGGAGGCGAGGCGCCGCGAGACCCGGTGAACGCAGCGGTGCTCCTCCGCTGTCTCGGCTCCCTCGGTCACCGTGCGCGCCGGGTCCTCGAGCTGTCGTTCCACGAGGAGCTGGAGAGCGGCGAGGTCGCCACCCGGCTTGCGCTGACCCAGGGCAACGTCCGGGTCATCCGTCACCGCGCGCTGGCCGCGCTCCGCGTCTGCCTCGATGCGCCGGCCCGGGCGGGCGCATGAGCTGCGCATCGCCACTCGCCTGGGAGACGCTCGTCGACTGGTGGGCCGGCGATCTCGACGAGGCCGCCGCGGCGGCGGTCGAGGAGCACGTCCTCGGCTGCGACGTGTGCACAGTGGTCGCGAGCCGGGTCGCGTCGACCGCCGAGGCGCTCCGCACGATGGTGCCGCCGGTCGTGGGAGCGGAGCAGCTGGAGGCGCTCGCACGCGCGGGCGTCCGGATCATGGAGAATCCGATCGCGCCCGGTCAGACCTGCGATTTCCACTTCCCACGAAACGCGGATCTCGCCGTCCACGTCCTCGGTGGGCTCGTGCTCGGTGCCGGCGCGCGGGTGGAGGTCACCCTCCGCTCGCTCGCGACCGGACAGGTCTTCGGGCACGTCGAGGACGCGCCGGTCGACACGCGCCGCGGCGCCGTCTACCTGGCCTGCCAGCGCGACTACGCGCAGATGGACCACGACCTGGTCGCCGAGGTTCGCGTGGGGGAGGATCCGCCGGCGCAGTACACGATCCTCCACCACTTCTGATGGAACTGGAGCGCCGGCCAGCCGATGCGTTCGCAAGTTCCCGCGATTCCTCGACACGCTGTGTCAGCCGCCACCCAGGTGTTTGTAAGTGGTCGGAATCGTTTGACACCGCTGTGTCACATCCTTAGTCTGCCGCGCCGCCCTCGAACCGAACACCGGACGTGGGGACGAGGGGCCACCGCCAGAGATGACCACCGTCGAGATCGTTTTCCTGGGCGTGTACTTCGCCGTCCTCTGCGTGCTGGCCATCTACGGGTCGCATCGCTACCGGATGGCGTTCCTGTACTACCGCCACAAGTTCAAGATCCCGACGCCGAAGGGCACCCTGGCGCAGCTTCCGCGGGTGACCATCCAGCTGCCGGTCTTCAACGAGATGTACGTGGTGGAGCGCCTCATCGAGGCGGTCTGCCGCATCGAGTACCCGCGCGACTTGCTGGAGATCCAGGTCCTCGACGATTCCACCGACGAGACCTGCGCCATCGCCCGGGCCGTGGTGGAGCGCCATCGCCGCAGCGGGCAGGACATCAGCTACATCCACCGGACCAACCGCAAGGGGTTCAAGGCCGGCGCCCTCGAGAACGGGCTGCTCACCGCCAAGGGCGAGTACGTCGCGGTGTTCGACGCGGACTTCGTGCCCGCACCGGACTTCCTCCAGCGCACGGTGCCGTTCTTCGCCGACGCGAAGGTGGGCATGGTGCAGGTGCGCTGGGGCCACCTGAACCGCGAGTTCTCGATCCTCACCCAGGCCCAGAGCATCTTCCTCGACGGGCACTTCATCATCGAGCACACCGCCCGGAACCGCTCGGGCTGCTTCTTCAACTTCAACGGGACCGCCGGAATCTGGCGGCGGACGGTCATCGCCGACGCGGGCGGCTGGCAGCACGACACGCTGACCGAGGACCTGGATCTCAGTTACCGCGCGCAGCTGAAGGGCTGGCAGTTCATCTTCCTGCCCGAGGTCGTGTCCCCGGCCGAGGTGCCGGTGGACATGAACGCCTTCAAGAGCCAGCAGCACCGCTGGGCGAAGGGATCGATCCAGACGGCGCGCAAGCTGCTCCCGACCATCCTCCGGTCGAACCAGCCGTTCGCGGTGAAGCGCGAGGCGTTCTTCCACCTCACCAACAACATCGCCTATCTCCTGATGGTGCTGCTGTCGGTGCTGATGCCGCTGTCGATGGTGGTGCGCTTCAACCACGGGCTGTACTCGACGCTGTTCCTCGACCTGCCGTTCTGCCTCGCGGCGACTGCCTCGGTCTGCTTCTTCTACGTGGCGACCCAGCGGGAGCTCGGGCTCACCGGCTGGAAGCGGGTGAAGTACCTGCCCTTCATCATGTCGCTGGGCATCGGGCTCGCGATCAACAACGCCAAGGCGGTGATCGAGGCGCTGCTCAACCAGCAGAGCGCGTTCGCCCGCACTCCGAAGACCGGGAGCGAGGGAAAGAGCATCCGCTCCTCGGTGAAGAGGAGCTACCTCGGCGCGCGGACGATGATGCCGCTGATCGAGCTGGGCTTCGGGCTCTACTTCTCGGGCGCGCTGTGGTTCGCCATCGACGCGGGCATCTGGACGTCGGTCCCGTTCCTGGTGCTGTTCCAGGTGGGCTTCCTGTACGTCGGGGCGATGAGCCTTTTCCAGGGGCGGTCCATCGACCGCAGGGCGCTCGCGCCCGCCGTGTCGCCGGCGCACTCGGCGCAGCGCGCGGCGTAGACGCGCCGCTGCTCGCTCCTCATCCGGCGTCGGCAGGGGCGCGCAGCAGCAGATACGTCCGTGTCTCGGGTGGTGCGGCGTCCACCGGGGCGCACTGACCGTCGACGCGCACCCGCTCGACGGTCTTGAGGCGAAGCCCGCCATCCGGACATCCGGTGAGCTCCACCGGGAGGCTGGCCTCGCAGCCAGGACCGGACGGACCCATCCGCGGCGCGCGTGTCTCGCCGGCCAGCCCCGAAGGCGTCCTGCGCAGCACCACCCGCGCGCTGCTCGTCCGCGAGGGTGTCCCCCCGTCCGCCCAGCGCCGCTCGACGTCGAGCACCACCGTCCCTCCATCGTCGGTGGCCCGGTAGCTCCAGCTCGGGTCGGAGGCGAGCACCCACCGGCCGGCGAGGTCCTCCTCGCACCCCTCGGGGAGGGGGTGCGCGACCGGCGTCTCCGGCGGGGGAGGGGGATTCGCGGCGCAGGCGGCGAGGAGCGCGAGCACGCCCCAGCAGGGGTTCCGGTGCATCAAGGGCTGGCGCTGGCCCGTGCGCCCGGCGGCGGGGTCGTGCCCACCGCACCAGGCACCGGTTCGAAGAGCGCCTCCACGAACTCGTGTGGATCGAAGGGGCGCAGGTCGACGATCTTCTCGCCCACCCCCACCCAGGTGACCGGGATCTTCAGCTCGTCGCTGATGCCGATCACCACCCCGCCCTTGGCCGTCCCGTCGAGCTTGGTCAGGGCGATGCCGGTCACCCCCACCGCCTCCTGGAACTGCTTCGCCTGGGCGATCGCGTTCTGGCCCACGGTCGCGTCGAGGACGAGCAGCACCTCGTGCGGAGCCCCCGGCAGCGCCTTGTCGAGCACGCGCTTCACCTTCTTCAGCTCCTCCATCAGCGGGGTCTTGGTGTGGAGGCGACCGGCGGTATCGACCAGCACCGCGTCCGCGCCGTCGGCGAGCGCGCGCTTCACGGCGTCGAACACCACCGCGCCGGGATCCGACCCGTCCGGGCCGCGCACCAGGACGGCGCCTGCGCGATCGGCCCACACGTCCAGCTGCTCGCTCGCGGCGGCGCGGAAGGTGTCGCCGGCGGCGATCACCACCTTCTTTCCATCGCGGGTGAGCTTCGCGGCCAGCTTGCCGATGGTGGTGGTCTTCCCCGCGCCGTTGACGCCGACGACCATCGTCACGTGCGGAGGCCCACCGCCCTGCAGCGACGGGGGTCGAGGCAGCGTGACCATCCGCTCCACCTCCGAGCGGATGAGCCCCTTCACCCGCCCCACGTCGCCCAGCTCGCGCTTCTTCAGCCGGTCGCGCGCGGTGTCCACCAGCTCCGAGGCGGTGCGGACCCCGATGTCGGCGGTGAAGAGGATCTCCTCCAGCTGCGCGAGCACGCCGTCGTCCACCACCGCGCCCCGGGAGAAGAGCCCGTTGAGCCGGGCCATGAAGCCCTCGCCCCGGGTGCGCTCGAGACCGGCCGCGAGCGTTCGGCCCGCCTGGGCCTCGGCGCGGGCCCGTGCCTCCTGCTCTGCGCGGACGCGGTCCGCCTCGGCGGCCTCGCGGACCCGTGCCTCCTGCTCCGCGCGGACGCGGTCCGTCTCGGCGGCCTCGCGGGCGCGTCGCTCGCGGGCCTCGGCGTCGGCGGCCTTCTTCGCACGGTACTCCTCGCGCTTGGCCTCCTCCTCGCGCTCCTTGAGCGCTCGGGCCTCGGTCTCCAGCCGGTCGCGCTCGGCAGCCGCTGCTTCGGCTCTCGCCTTCTCCTGCAGCTCGCGTCGCTCGCGGGCGAGCGAGTCGGCGCGGGCCCGGGCGGCGACCGCCTCCTCGCGGGCGCGTGCCTCGTCCGGTCCGGGGACGACCTCGGGCCGGACCGGCGGCGGGGCCGGAAGCTCGGCTTGCGGCTGCGGGGCCTCGGCCTTCCTGCGTGCGCGTGCCCGGAGCGCGAGCCCCGCCGATGCCGCCACGACGACGAGGAGACCGCCGCCGATCAACTCGATCTGGTGGAGATCGAGGCCGAGGAACAGCTCGGGGGACGGGGTGGGAACCTGGGCCAGCAGCAGGAACGGCGACATGAGCCGCCTCTCTTACGTCAACTGACGCTCTCGTCGACACCCGGGGTGTGCGGTAAGAGTCGCCTCACAGCATGCGCCGCGCGTTCACCCTCGTCTCCCTGCTCACCGTCCTCCCTGCCTGCATCGTCGAGGCACCCACCTCCGAGAAGTCCGGCGCCCCCGCCCAGTCCGCCCGGAGCCAGCCGAAGCCGGTCCCGGTCAAGAACGGCGCGGTGCTCGGCGATCTGGCCGAGCTCGTCGGCGCCACCTTCGCCCCGCCGTCGGTGGCGGCGGGGGATTCGACCCGGGTGGTGCTGGTCTTCCGGGTCATCAAGCCCACCGCCGAGGACTGGCAGGTCTTCGTGCACGTGGAGGATGCCGAGGGGCGGGGCGAGCGGCTCAACGCGGACCATCCCCTCCGCGCGCCCACCAGCACCTGGAAGGCGGGCGAGGTGATCCAGGACGAGTTCGGGCTCACCCTGCCAGCCGGATGGCGGTCGCGGGCGGTGAACGTCTTCGTCGGGCTGTGGCTGCCCACGACCAACGCGCGGATGAAGGTCCGCAACCCGGAAGCGGTCCGCACAGACGGGAACGATCGGGTCCTGCTGGTGCAGCTCCCCGTGGCTGGCTGACAAAAAAACCGGAGTGGCCCTGTAAGCCGAGTTCTGTTCCCGCGTGGAGTCTCCCCCGCGCGGGCGGCGAACATTCCTCTAGGGCCCTGGTTGCCCAGGAACCTCGTCAGCGAGCGACCCGGGAGTCTGGGGCGGGCAGCCCTGTTTCGCCCCGGGTGGGGCGGAACGCTCCCTGCTGGCTCTTGCTCCGGGTGGGGTTTGCCGTGCCGGTCAGGTCACCCTGGCCGCGGTGCGCTCTTACCGCACCGTTTCACCCTTGCCTCGTGGCGCCGTCGCCGGCGTCCCGTGGCGGTCTATTTTCTGTGGCACTGTCCTTCGACTCGCGCCGACTGGCCGTTAGCCAGCACCCTTGCCCTGTGGAGCTCGGACTTTCCTCCCGCTGCCCCGTGCTGCGGCAGCCGGCGTTCACCCGGGCCACTCCGGCAGGACTGCCTTATCGCGGCACGGGCGGGCGCGCCACTCGAGGTCCTGGACTACCCTCCGGGCGCGTGGAGCGTCCGCGCGGTCCCATGTCCTGGCTGGATGCGCGAGTTCACGCTGGTCGCCTGGGGGCGGCGGCCCTGAGCTCAGGCGGCGATGCGAGGCGCGCTGAGCTCGGCTGACTCGGCGATGGGTGCGATCCGGAGCCGCGCATCGCGGAGCACGAGGACGAGCGCCGTCGCGGCGTAGAGCGCTCCGCGAATCCACGCCATGCGGGAGAGATCCGCGCCCTGGAACATCGGCCCGGCGAACTCACCGCCGAAGGTGTTCTGAGCGGTGTGCATGAGCAGCGGGAGCAGCACGACGCCGTTCGAGCGCTGGTACAGCCACCCGAAGACCACCGACGCGGACAGGATGCCCACCAGCCCGGGCCACACCTCTCCTGGCCGTGCGAGCAGGAGCGGAAGGTGCCAGGCGAACCAGACCACGCCGACCGCGAGGCTCGCCTGCAGCATGGGGCGCCGTTCGGCGACGCGGGCCAGCGCCAGTCCCCGCCACGCGGGCTCCTCGCCGAGGGGTCCCCCGAGCACCATCACCAGGGGAAAGACGATCGGGAGCGTCGACCACCCCGCCCACTTCTCGGCCGGTGGCGGCGTCGCGCCCAGCGCCAGGTTTACCCCGATGCCGAGGAGGGTGAGGACCAGCGGGCCGAGCAGCGCGAACGCATAGAGAGAGGGCCGCGCGCGCCACCGGAGCAGAGAACGGCCCCACTCCTTGAGACCCGCCAGACCGCCGGCGAGGGCGGTGACTGCCACCGCCGCCACCAGTGGACCGTACGGGTCGAGACCGAGCTCGCCCCCGGGCCGCACGAGGGCGACCGCGTACGCGCGCCAGGAGAGGGGGAACGCGAGCGCGTAGAAGGCCACCACCGGATGCGCCCGGACAAGCTGTCGGAGTCGGTCGAACATGAACTGGAGTTCCTGCTTGCTCGCCTGACGCACGCCCGCGACCAGGATTGCATCGGGCTGCGAGCACCCGCCCGGGTGCAATAGCAACCCGACGTCGACTGCGAGTGAACACGGGACGAGGAATCGCGGAGTTGCACTCTCGCGATTCGCACCAGGCGTCATCGAAGTTGCTATTGCATCGTCCGCCGAGGGTCGAGCGATCCGCTGTGGGACTGGCCGTATCCTCCGGCGCCCCGCGTCCGTCTCTTCTCGCATGAACGACGATCCGACCCACCAGACCGTCCAGTCCGCCTGGCGCGACTTCCAGGAGGAGATCGAGCCCCTCCGGCCGACGCTCTACCGGTACTGTCGCCACCTGTCCCGGAGCCCGTGGGATGCCGAGGACCTGGTGCAGGACACGTTCGCGCGGGCGTTCGCCTCGCTCGGGGCGCTCCAGGAGCCTCCGCGCGACGTCCGGGCGTGGATGTTCCGCGTGGCCTCGAACCTGTGGATCGACCGCGTCCGGCGCCGGACACCGGCTCCGCCGCCGCCGGAAGCTCGAGGCGGATCGTCGTCTCGAGACGTTCGCGAGGCCGCCGGCACTCTCCTGGTCCAGCTCTCGCCGCAGGAGCGCGCGGCGGTGGTGCTCAAGGACGCCTTCGACCTTCCCCTCGAGGACATCGCCGACATCCTCTCCACGTCGGTCGGCGCGGTGAAGGCTGCCCTGCACCGTGGGCGGGGCAAGCTCGCGGATCCCGAGGTCGAGACCGAGCGCAGACCGGTCCCCGCCGCCCTCGACGCCTTTTGCGCGGCGTTCAACGCCGGGGATCTGGACCGGGTGGCGGCGCTGCTGCTCGAGGGCGCCGCGGTGGAGGTGGTCAACGCATCTCTCGTCCACGGGCGAGAGAAGGCCCGGACCACCGTGCTGCCCGGCATGCGTTTCGGGAGTGCCCGCATGGCCGCTCCGGAGGACGGCGGCCGCGGTGGCGGCATCGACCCGCGCTTCTCCCAGGGCGCCCTCCCGACCCCCGCCCGGCTCGAGCTCCGGTACGCCCACGGCGAGCCGCTCCTCCTCTCCTGGTACCAGCACCGCGACGGCGTGGATGCGGTCCGCGCCGTCAGCCGCGTGGAGGTCGACCCGGAGAGCGGCCTCATCTCCCGTCTGTGGAACTACTTCTTCACCCCGGAGGTCATCACCGAGGTGTGCACCGAGCTCGGCCTCCCGCACCGGACCAACGGCACGTTCAGCGGCTGCATCCGGGCGTTGCGCTGAGCGCTCTCATCGCTCCGGTACACTGGGCCGAGCGCCTGCTCGAGGCGCTCGGGAGACGGGCGTGCGCATCGCCGTGAGTGGGACGCATCGCGCGGGGAAGTCGACGCTCGTCGAGGACCTGGCCGCACGGCTCCGCGGCTACCGGATCCTGGACGAGCCGTACCACCTGCTCGAGGAGGAGGGCTTCGAGCTCGGCGATCCGCCCTCGATGGAGGACTGGCTGGCACAGCTTCGGCGCTCGCTCGAGGAGTTGGAGGGGGACGATTCGCCGGACCTGCTCCTGGACCGGTGTCCCCTCGATCTGCTCGCCTACGCGCGGGTGGACGAGGATCGCGACGCCCTCGACCTCGAGGAATGGATGGCACGGATCCGCGAGGCGATGGAGATGCTCGACCTCGTCGTCTTCGTGCCGATCGAGCAGGCGGACCGCATCCCACTCGGCCCGGGAGAGGACGCGGGCCTGCGGGCCGCTGTGGACCGCGAGCTGGCCGCGATGCTCCTCGAGGACTCCCTCGGCCTCGATCTGGAGGTCGTGACCGTGGAGGGAAGCCGGCAGGAGCGAGTGGCCCAGGTCCTTCGACGCATCCCCTGAGCGTCCGAGAAGGGCGCCTCTACATCTTCTCGTCGATGGCCCGGTTGCTCATCTCGTCCGCCTCGGCGTTCTCGGCGCGGGGGACGTGCACCAGCTTCACCTTGCGGAACGCCTTGAGGAGGCTGAGCGCCTCGCTGTGGAGCTCCCGGAGCGCCGGGGCCTTGACCTGGTAGGCGCCGGAGAGCTGGCGGATCACCAGCTCGCTGTCGGCGACCACCTCCAGCTCCTCCGCGCCGAGCTCCTGCGCGCGGCGAAGCCCGAGGAGCAGCCCGTGGTACTCGGCCACGTTGTTGGTCTGCCGGCCCAGGAACTTTCCCAGGCGCTCCAGCACCTGGCCTTCCTCGTCGAACAGCACGGCGCCTGCGCCCGCCGGTCCGGGATTTCCCCGGGCTGCTCCGTCGGAGGTGACGCGGAGCTTCCGGTGCGGCCGCACCGGATGGACCGGACCCGCAGGGTGCGCCCGGGGGGGCGGATGGGAGGGGGCAGGGCGCCCGAGGAGCACTCCGACCAGGTCGGTCCGAGAGAGCCCCGGGAAGCGGGCCAGGGTGCGGTCGAGGCTCTCCTCCTCCGCGATGACCCGGAGGAGCTCGGACAGGGAGGGGCGCTGCCCGCTCATCCCTTCTTCGCCGCCGGCGGCTCGATGGCCTCCGGCGCGCAGATGATGCGGTGGCAGGACGGACAGACGTCCGTCTGCAGCGTGGTCTTCAGCGTGTTGTAGAGCTGCGGCGGCAGGCTCATGTTGCAGCCCTGGCACGTCCCCGCGATAACCGTGACCAGGGCCGGCGTCCGGCGCTTCCGCACCGTCTCGTAGCGGGAGAGGAGCGGGGGATGAACGCCCCTGGCCACCTCGGCCCGCTTCGTCTCCAGCTCCTTCACCTGGCCCTCGAAGCCGGTGACCTTCGCGCGGAGGTCGTTCAGCTTGCCGCCGACGTCACCGACCTTCGCCGCGTACTGCTGGTCCTTGCCCTTCACCACCTCACGGAGCTGGCCCTGGATCTTCCCCAGCTCCACCAGCTCCTCGGCCATCGTGGCGTTCGCCTTCTTGGCGATGTCGATCTCCCGGGCCAGCGCGGCGTATTCACGGGTGGAGCGCTGCTCGGAGAGGCGCGACTCCCACTTCCGGACCTTCTCCTTCTCCTCGACGATGTTCTGCTCGAGGGTCCGCCGCTGCCGTTCCACGTCGAGAAGCTTGTTGCGCTCCGACTCGACCTCGCCCTTCGCCAGGGACAGCTCGCGTTCCAGCTCCCCCATCTGTCGCGGGTAAACTTCGGCCGATTTGCGAAGCGCCAGAATCTCCAGATCCACCTTCTGGAGATCGGCCAGGGCCTTCAATCGTTCCTGCAAAGAGAGCTGCCTCCTGCCGCCGATACCTGCGCCGCGGCCTTGTAGCAACGAAGCGTTCACGGTGCCAACGTCCTTGGAGCTGCGATGGGAGGTTCGATGCGATTCTGTCCGCGATGCGCCACGCCGCTGGCCTCGCAGGAGAAGGGTGGGCGCGAGCGCCTGGCCTGCCCCGGGCCGGAGTGTGGCTACGTCTTCTACGACAACCCTCTTCCCGTGGTGGCTGGGTTGGTGGAGCACGAGGGCGACGTTCTCCTGGTCCGCTCGGTGGGGTGGCCCGAGTCCTGGTACGGCCTGGTCACCGGTTTTCTGGAGCGGGGCGAGGAGCCTGAGGCCGCGGCGCTCCGCGAGCTCCACGAGGAGCTGGGGCTCGAGGGAAGGGTGGTGGCGCCGATCGGCGTCTACACCTTCCCCGAGCGCAACGAGCTCATCCTCGCCTACCACATCGAAGCCCGGGGCGAGGTCCGGCTGGGCACCGAGCTCGCGGGGTACAAGCGCATCCGGGCGGAGAAGCTGCGGCCCTGGCCGTTCGGCACAGGGCACGCCGTGCGCGACTGGCTGGCCCGGCGCCAGGCCTAGCGAAGCGCTAGTCCTCGTCGTCGGGAGTGGTCTCTTCGTCGTCGTCGAAGCTCTCGAGGTCTTCCGACTCCTCCGCTTCCTCGGCCTCCGGCTCGGGCGTTGGCGCCGGCTCCGGTGGCTTGGGCACCGCAGCCAGACGGCCCCGGCGGGGCTCCGGCGCGGGGCGGTTGGCCGGGCTGTCCTTCTGGTCCGCCCCGCACTTCGGGCAGACAGCCTCGGGCTTCCTCAGGTCGTAGAACTTGGATCCGCACTTGAAGCAGACGTGCTTGTTCCCGAGGTCCTTCGCCGGCATCGACTCACCTGTTCCTTCGCTGCAGAGGGGGAAACGAGGCGGCGATGTAGGCGTCCGGTGCCTCCCAAGTCAACGCTGATACGCCGTACGATGGCGCCGTCCTCCGGCCTTGACCTTCTTCTGCGACAGCTGTGGACAGCCGCTCCTCCTCGAGGGGGAGCCCTCTCCCGGGCTCCAGGTCGCCTGCCCCACCTGCCAGGCGACGGTGGACGTCCCCATGCCCGCCGGCCAGGAGCCCCTGGTGGTCAGCTGGTTCGCCATGGTGCGGGGCTCCCAGGTGGGTCCCATGCCGCGGGAGCCTCTGGAACAGCTCATCCGGGCGGGCGAGGTGACCGGCAAGACCTTCGTCTGGTGCGAGGGCATGGCGGAGTGGCGCCGCGCCGAGACCCTCCCCGACCTCGCGCACTCGCTCGCCGCCACCCGGCCGCCGAAGCCCGCGAACACTGCCGACCTGTCCCAGCTCTTCAGCGACCTCGACCTGACGGTCTCCCGGCCGATGGACGCCCGCGCGGTGGAGAAGATGCTCTCCGGCGCCCTCTCCCCGAAGGCCGCCCTGAGGGAACCGGCCACCGTCCCCGGCCAGACGAAGACCACCACCACCCGGTCCACCGCGGTTGCGTCGGCCAGCCGGAAGAGACGCCGGGTGCAGCACGACGAGGAGGACCTCGAGGCCTCCGGTGTCGTGCGACGCAACCCGGGCTGGAAGGTGGCGCTGGCGGTGCTGCTGGTGCTGGCGATCCCGCTGGCGGGTCTCTACGCCCTCTCCACCCTTCAAGTCCTTCCGCTCGAGGTGCCGCAGGTCGACCCGGCGACCGGCGCCGCGGTGAAGGAGCCGGTCTTCTCGGCGAAGGGCGTCCGCGGCCTCAAGGACCTGCTGCTCGGGAACGGCCCGCGCCCCACGGCGCCTTCGCCTGCCCGTGAGGCCCGCGCCCCTGCCCCCAGGCCCGCGCCGGCTCCCGCTCCGGCGGCCCCTGCACCGAAGCCGGAGCCTCCCGCCTCGCCGGAGCTGCGAAAGCTGTATGGCGACGCGCGCAAGGCGGACGTGGGCCCGACCGCGGTTCCGACGCTCGCGCGTGCCACCGATGCGCCCGGCGGAGGGAGCGGACCCAACCAGAAGGCGCTGGCGAAGGTGGTCTCGCAGAGCGGCCCCGCCTTCCAGTCCTGCATCGAGCAGCAGCTGAAGCGGACGCCCAACTTCCGTGGCGGGAAGGTGAACCTCGTGGCGACGGTGGGAGCGTCGGGCACGGTGAAGCAGGCCCGTCTCGACCGGAAGGAGATCGACGTCTCCGACCTGGGGAGCTGCCTGAAGTCCCGCGCGCGGCGCCTCGTCTTCCCGTCCTTCGAGGGAGAGGACGTCGAGGTGGAGATTCCCCTGGTCCTCACCGCGGCGCTCTGATGGCCTCCGCGGTCGTGAACGCCTGGCTCGAGGCCGTGCGGGCCTGGTCCGGCACGGGCGCTCCGCCCGCGGCGACGGCCGCCGGGCTGGTCCGCCCCGGAGGCCCGGCTCCCCAGCGGGCGTGGGGACCGGATGCCGCTGCCGCGCTCGGCGCGCCCGGAGCGCTCGCGCCCTACCTCGACCACACGCTGCTCCGCCCCGACGCGACCGAGGCGGAGATCGAGACGCTCGCCGGCGAGGCCCGCGCGCACCGGCTCGGAGGCGCCTGCGTGCACCCGGTGCACGTGGCGACGCTGGTCCGCGCCCTGGGTGACGCCGACGTCGAGCCGGTCTCGGTGGTGGGCTTTCCGCACGGCACTCACCTCCCGGAGATCAAGCTCCTCGAGGCCCGCCGCGCCGCTGACGAGGGTGCGCGCGCCGTGGACGTCGTCGCGCCGCTCGGGCGGCTCAGGGAAGGCGACGTGGAGGCGGCGCTCGCCGAGCTCCGGGCGCTCGTCTCGGCCCTCGCGCCAGTGCCGGTGCGGCTCATCCTCGAGACCGGGTTGCTACCGGCGAAAGCGGTCGTCCTCGGCGCCGGCCTCGCGGTCGTGGCCGGATGTGACGCGGTGAAGACCTCCACCGGGTTCAACGGCCCGGGCGCACGGCCCGAGGACGTCCGGCTGCTGCGGGCAGTGGTGGGTGGCGAGCTCGGCGTGAAGGCCTCCGGAGGCATCCGCAGCTCCGCGCAGGCCCTGGCGCTCATCGCCGCCGGTGCGAGCCGCCTCGGGGCCTCGTCCTCCCTGCAGCTCCTGTCAACCTGACTGGCTGGCCAGCGGTGAGGCTCCGGGCGCGTCGACCCCGCGGCGGGGGTGCGCCGGTTGCTGGCATGCCCGACCGAGCACAGGTTTCCGCTCGAACGGGACAACGAGGTCTTCCATGCTCTTCGCGCTCGGTGGGCTGCTGCTGGTCATCTGGCTTGCGACGCTCGCGCTCAAGGTGACGTTTGGCGCCATCCACCTCCTGCTGGTGGTGGCGGTGGTGCTGTTCGTCATCGGATTCATCCGTGGCCGCACCGGACGAACGCCGGCGTGAGCGCACTTCGGCGCTGGACGTGGCCCCGGAGCGCGCTAGAAGCCCGACCCCGGGAGTCCCATGGGGTTGACGGCCGCTCAGAAGAGGACACTTCGCCGGGCGTTGCAGGCGCTGGTGAGCGACGTCTCGTCGAAGGGGATCCGGCCCATCGCTCCCAACCGCACCGACGACTCGAAGGTGGGCGGTGACGAGGACGAGCAACCCCTCAACGAGATGCTCCAGGCGATCGCCTCGGACAGGAATCGCGCATCCGGCGACACCCTGGGGCGCGCGCAGCGAGCCCTCGAGAAGCTGGATCACGCCCCCGGCGACGCCGGTACCTGCGAAGAGTGCGGGGAGGACATCCCGTGGGGGCGTCTGAAGGCCATGCCGTTCGCGGAGCTCTGCGTGGCCTGCCAGGGCAAGCGAGACACGCCCCACCACGGCCCTACCCGCCGGGGTCCGACGGACTTCCGATGAGCGACCGGTCCGAGCTCATCCGGAGGGCGGATGCGTGGAGCGCGGCCGACCCCGACGAGACCACCCGCGCCGAGCTGCAGAAGCTCCTGACGTCGGAGGACTTCGCCGAGCTCGAGGATCGGTTCGCTGGAACCCTCGAGTTCGGGACCGCGGGGCTGCGGGGAGTGGTGGGAGCGGGTCCGAACCGGATGAACCGGGCGGTGGTGCGCAGCGCGACGGCCGGGCTGGCCGCGTACCTCCTCGCCACGGTTCCCGACGCCGCCCGCCGCGGCGTCGTGGTCGCACGGGACGGACGGCGGATGAGCAAGGAGTTCGCCGAGGACACCGCCGCGGTGCTGGCCGCCGCGGGAATCCCCGCGCTGGTGCGTCCGGGCTTCACGCCCACGCCCCTCTGCGCCTTCCTGGTGGAGCGGCTCGGAGCGTCGGCGGGAGTGATGGTCACCGCCAGCCACAACCCGCCCGAGTACAACGGCTACAAGGTCTACTGGGGGAACGGCGCGCAGATCATCCCGCCCCACGACGTCGGAATCGCCGCGGCCATCGCCCGGGTGGGCCCGGCCCGGGAGATTCCCCTCGCCGATCTGACCGATGCGCGCGCGCACGGGCTCGTCCGGGAGATCGGGCCCGAGCTGGAGCAGGCCTACCTCGAGGGCATCCTCGCCCAGCGGCTGCACCCAGGCGAGGGGACGGATCTGACCATCGTCTACACGCCAATGCATGGCGTGGGCGGCCCGCTGGCCCTAGAGGCGCTGCGGCGCGCCGGCTTCACGAACGTCCACCCGGTCCCGGAGCAGCTCCAGCCGGATCCGGCGTTCCCCACGGTGCGCTTCCCCAACCCCGAGGAGCCCGGGGCGATGGACCTGTCCCGTGCCCTGGCCGAGCGGACGCGGGCGGACCTCGTGCTGGCCAACGACCCCGACGCGGACCGCCTCGCCGTGCTCACCCGCGAGGCGTCGGGCGAGCTGCGCGCGCTGACCGGCAACGAGGTTGGCGTGCTGCTCGGCCACTATCTCCTGACCGAGGGGCCGCGCCGCGAGCGACCGCTGGTGATGACCACCATCGTCAGCTCGACGCAGCTGGGGGCGATCGCGCTCCGGCTGGGCGCGCTCTACGACGAGACGCTCACCGGCTTCAAATGGATCGCCAACCGCTCCCTGGAACGCGCGGCGAAGGATGGCGCCGAGCTGGTGTTCGGCTACGAGGAGGCGCTCGGCTACACCGTGGGCACCCTGGTGCGGGACAAGGACGGCATCGGCGCGGCGGTGTGCATGGCTGATCTCGCGGGCTGGACGCGCGCCCGGGGAACGACCGTCGCCGGGTACCTGGAAGCGATCGAGCGCGAGTTCGGGGTCTACGTCTCGAAGCAGCGGAGCTTCACCTTCCCTGGCGCGAGCGGGGCCGAGACCATCGCCAGCGTGATGGAGGCCTTCCGGAAGGACCCGCCCGCCCGGGTCGGCAGCCGGGCGGTGGAATGGGTGAAGGACTACAGGGCCCGGACTCGGACCGCACAGGGGCGCAACGTGCCGCTGACCCTGCCGCCGTCGAACGTCGTCGCCTACGGGCTGGAGGGCGGCGCGCAGGTCACGCTGCGCCCCTCCGGAACCGAGCCCAAGATCAAGTACTACTTCGAGCTGCCAGAGCGGCTCGCACCGGGCGAGGACGTGCGCACCGCGCATCGCCGGGGCGAGCAGCAGCTGGCCGAGCTCGAGCGCGATTTTCTGGCGCTGGCCACGGCACGTGGTCAGCCGCCGGGGTGAGTGGACCGTAGGTCGTCAAACTGGAAAGGAACGACTCGTGCGACCTTCTATGCGGAGTGCAGTTTCCTGGAGCGCAGTGCTGACGGTCTGCGTGGCAGGAGCAGCCCGTGCTCAGGCCGACGTGGTGTCATCCACCGGTTCTCATCGCTGGAGCGTGCAATCGGCCGAAACCGTCGGCCCGGGGGCCAACGTCGGGGTGTTCCAGGCAGGCTTCCCCGGAGTGGATCTGATGCTGATTCACGGCCTGGACCAGACCACCGATGTCAACGCGCACGTCGGCTTGAACTACGCCTTCGAGGGCCTGACGACGAACTCGCGGTTCGAGTTCACCGCGCAGGTGGGCATCCGCAAGGAACTGCTGACCTTCGGGGGGAACGTGAAGATGTCCGGGCGGTTCGACCCGGGCATCATCATCGCCGCGTCGCCGGGACAGTTCGGGCTGAAGATCCCGCTCGGATTGGAGCTGGGCATCCCGCTGAGCAGCGTGATGATCATCAACGCCTCGTTCGATCTGCCGCTGTACTTTACCTTCGGCGACTTCAACGCCTTCTACATCCCGCTGCTCTTCGGCGGCGGCGTCGAGTACCTGATCCAGCCCAACCTGGCGATCACCGGGAAGGTCAAGGTGGGCCCAACCTTCGTCACCAACGGCGGCGGGACCAATTTCACTCTCTACGTGCTCGCCGGTGTCGCCTACAAGTTCTGACCCGGGCTGCCCGGGTGGGGCCCTTTGCCCCGGGTGCGCGGCCCGCCGGCTGCAGAGGCCGGCGGCGGTCGTTTCTTTTCTGTACGCGCACCCCCGCAACGCCTATGTCTGGCGCCACAACCGACGGGGGAGAGCAGCTTCCGGGAGGGATTCCCTTCCGGCCGACGCGCGGGCCGACGAGGCCTGGACGGTTGATGACCTGTGACGGGGAGGACATGTGAGAGCTGCGAAACTGAATGCAGTCGCCTGGACGGCAGTGTTCGCGCTGAGCCTCGGTGGCCTGGCCAGCGCGCAGACGTCGACGAACCACTGGACGGTCGATTCCGCAGAGACCGTGGGCGCGGGCGCGAACGTGCTTCGCGGCCAGGTCGGATTCCCCGGCCTCGTGGGTGATTTCATCCATGGCCTCGATGGGACCACTGACATCGGCGGACGGATGTGGATCAACTACTCGCCGGAGGGCCTCACCAAGGGCACGGCGTTCGAGTGGAAGATCCAGCTGACGCTGCGGAAGCTCTTCTTCGACAGCGGCAAGGTGAAGATCGCCGGCACCTTCGATCCGGGCTTCCTGCTCGTCTCCAACAACGGCACGACGACCGGCATCACCTTCCCGATCGGCGTGCAGTTCGGCATCCCGATCGACAACAAGGTCACCGTCAACGCGTCATTCGACATTCCGTTCTACGTGACCTTCGGCGACTTCGGGAACTTCAACATGCCCCTGCTCTTCGGCGGTGGCGTGGAGTACCTCATCGAGCACAACCTGGACCTGACCTTCAAGCTGAAGCTCGGTCCGAACATCGGCTTCGGCACCTTCGGGTCGACGAACCTCGCCCTGTACGCGCTGTTCGGCGTGGCCTACCGCTTCTAGCGAGCGCCGGTGGTGAGATGATGCCCGGATGACGCCCTACGAGCTCATCCGGGCCAAGCGCGACGGCGGCGCCCTGCCCCTCGAGGCGCTCCGGGGGTTCGTCGCGGCGTACGGCCGGGGCGAGGTCCCGGACTACCAGATGGCCGCGCTGTGCATGGCCGTCTTCTTCCGGGGGCTCGAGCCCGCCGAGATGCGCACCTGGACGGAGGCGATGCTCCGCTCGGGAACGAAGCTCCGGCGCCAGAACCCTGGACCGCGGAGGGTGGACAAGCACTCCACCGGCGGCGTCGGTGACAAGGTGTCGATCTGTCTCGCCCCGCTCGTCGCGGCGTGCGGGCTGGTGGTCCCGATGGTCGCCGGGCGCGGCCTCGGGCACACCGGGGGCACGCTGGACAAGCTCTCTTCCATCCCGGGCTTCCGCACCGACCTGTCCCTCACCGAGGCGGAGCGGGTGCTGGACGAGCTCGGGGTGTGCATGCTCGGGCAGACCGCGGAGATCGCCCCGGCGGACCGCCGGCTCTACGCGCTCCGCGACGTCACCGCCACGGTGGACTCCATCCCGCTCATCGCCTCGAGCATCCTGAGCAAGAAGCTCTCCGAGAACCTGGATGGGCTGGTGCTCGACGTGAAGGTCGGCTCGGGCGCCTTCATGCGTGGCCGCGAAGAGGCCGAGCAGCTGGCGCGCACCCTGGTGGACCTGGCCTGGGCGATGGGCTGTCCGGCGGTGGCCTGGCTCACCGCGATGGACGTCCCCCTGGGAAGGGCGGTGGGCAACGCCTCCGAGCTGCTGGAGGCGGTGGACGTCCTGCGCGGTGCTGGCCCGGACGACGTCCGCACGCTCACCCTGCGGCTCGGGGCGGAGATGCTGGTGCTCGGGCGGCAAGCCGCGAGCGTTCCCGAGGCGGAGCGCCGTCTGGCCGGGGCCATCGCCGACGGCTCGGGGCTCGAGCGCTTCCGGGCGATGGTCCGCGCGCAGGGCGGAGACCCCGAGGTGCTGGAGTCACCGGTCGCGCTGCTGGGCCCGCTGGAGACCCGCGAGGTCGGCGCGGCGAAGGCAGGGGTCCTCGCCGCGGTGGACACGCTCGCGGTGGGCCTCGCCGCGGTGGTGCTCGGGGCGGGACGGGTCCGGAGCGAGGACCGCATCGACCCCGGGGTGGGGTTCACCGTCCGGCGCCGTCCGGGCGAGCGCGTCGAGCAGGGCGAACCGCTGGTCAGCGTGCACCACCGCCCCGGAACGGACGTGCGCGACGTGTGCGACCGGCTCGCGGCGGCGTTCCTCGTCGCCGACCGTCCCGAGCCCACCTTGCCGCTGCTCGTCGACCGCCTGGAGGTGCGCCCGTCGTGAGGGGTCTTCTGGAGCTGCTCGAGGAGTCCGCCGCCGCGGTGCGCGCGCGAGTGCCCGACGCGGCGCCCGAGGTCGCGCTGGTGCTGGGGAGCGGTCTGGCCGGCGCGGTGCGGCTCGTCGACGGAGCCGAGGCAGTGCCCCTCGCCGACCTTCCGAACCTGCCCGTCCCGAGCGTCTCCGGGCACCCGGGCCGCCTCGTCTTCGGGCGGGTGGGCACGGTGCGCGTCGGCGTGCTCCAGGGACGACTGCACACCTACGAAGGCTGGACGGCGGCGGAGACCGCGTTTCCGGTCCGGCTGCTCGTCACGCTCGGGGCCCGCATCGTCGTCCTGACCAATGCGTCGGGCGGCGTCCGCGAGGGGCTCGCCCCCGGCGACTGGCTGGCCGTCACCGACCATCTCAACCTGTCGGGCAAGAACCCGCTCGAGGGGCCCAACGACCCGCGGATCGGCCCGCGCTTCCCGGACCTGTCCCGCGCCTACGACCCGCAGCTGCGCGCGATGCTGCTCCGCGCGGCCGACGGCGCGGCGGTTCCGTTGCACGAGGGCGTGTACGCGATGATGGCCGGGCCCTCCTACGAGACGCCGGCGGAAATCCGGATGCTCCGCACGCTCGGCGCCGATGTGGTCGGCATGAGCACCGTGCCCGAGGTGATTGCCGCCGTGCACCTGGGCGCGCGCGTCGCCTGCCTGAGCTGCGTCACCAACGCCGCCGCGGGGCTCGGCGGCCCCCTCTCGCACGCCGAGGTCGAGGCGACGGCCCGGCGGGCCGAGGAGAGCGGGGTGCGCATTCTTCGGGGTTTTCTGGGGATGCTGGCGGGGTCGCCCGGACCGGGGTGAGTGCGCACCCCACGTCGGCGGGGGTCATCGCAGACGTGCCTTTCTTGCCCGTCTGCCCTCCATGTAAGCTTCCGGCCAGCATGGAGGTCCCCGTGGAAAAGACCGGCCATTCCCTCCGGCGGCCGCAGGACCGGCGAGACTCGCCCCGCGTGCCATTTCGCTTCCTCGCTCGCTGCGCGGTCGACGGCGAGGCCTACGAGGAGACCCGCGGCGACATCAGCATCGGCGGCGTGTTCTGGGGAACCAGCCACGCGCCGCACACCCACGAGGTGGAGGTGCGTGTGGTGCTGCCGGGGGAGCACAACGAGATCCACGCCCGGGGGCAGATCGTGGGCCAGCGTGACGCAGGCCTTCACGTCCGCTTCACCGCCCTCTCGCACGATGACGAGATGGCGATCGCCCGCTACATCGACGAGGTGGGCATCGGCTGGGAGTAGCGGGAATGGAGCCGGACTGGTCCTCGCTGGAAGCCGCCGCGCGCGCGGTGCTCCCCCGCGCCTACGCCCCCTACTCGCGCTTCCCGGTCGCCGCGGCGATCCAGTTCGCGGACGGGTCGGTCTCCGCAGCGGTGAACGTGGAGAACGCGTCCTATCCCCTGAGCCTCTGCGCAGAGCGCGCCGCGGTGGCTGCGGGAGTTGCCGGCGGTCACGGCGAGGTGTGCGCCGTGCTCGTGCTCACCGACGCGAACGAGCCCACTCCGCCCTGTGGAGGGTGCCGGCAGGTGCTGCTCGAGCACGGTTCCCCTGACGTTCCGGTGCGTTCACTCACGCTGCAGGGCCACGCGACCGAGCACCGCCTCGGTACGTTGCTCCCCGATGCCTTTGGTTCCGGCTCGATGGACCGGCGCAATCCCCCGCCTCCTCGGGACGTATGGTAAGCCGCCAGCTCACGAGGGTGACCTGACCCATGTGGAAACGCTTCAAGCGAGCAATGCGCGGCTTCTTCGGCTTCTTCGTCTCGGGCATCGAGAACCCGGAGCTGATCCTCGAGCAGAACATCCGTGACCTGAACGACCAGGTCCCCCGGATGAACGAGTCGATCGCCATGGTCCGGGCGAACCTCACGCTGCTGGAGAAGGAAAACCAGAAGTACACCGTCGAGGTGAACGACCTCACCGCCAAGGTGAAGGCCTCCATCCTGGCCAACCGCGACGACCTTGCCGCGTCCTACGCCACGCGCCTCCAGACGGAGAGGCAGGCCCTGGAGCGCAATCGCCTGCAGCTGGACACCGCGAAGGTGGCCTACGACAAGGCGATCAACGTCAAGAAGATGTTCATGCGCGAGAAGGAGAAGAAGACGCAGGAGGCGATGAACGCCATCCGCGACGCGCGCCGGGCCCAGTGGCAGTCCAAGGTTGCCGATGCGATGGAGTCCTTCGAGGTCGCCGGCATCGACGCCACCCACGACGAGATGCTCCGCAAGGTGCAGGAGCAGACCGCGGTGAACGAGGCCCGGATGCAGATGGCCCTGGAGTCGGTGGACCACCAGTCGCTCCAGATCGAGGAAGACGCCGAGAAGCTCCAGGCCCAGGAGCTGGTGAAGCAGTTCAAGATGGAGATGGGGCTCGCCACGCCGGCCCCGGTGTCGGAGACCGGCGAGGCCCCCGAGAAGACCATCGGCAAGAAGGTGGAGGTGAAGTAAGCAACCCACCGGATGGCCTGGCGGCGCAAGACGGGGCTGTACCTCTTCCTCGCGCTGCTCGTCCTCGCCGGAGGGTGGCTCGCGGCCAGCTGGTTCGGGCTCCTGGACCGCGCCAGCCGCCGCCTCTTCCCTGCGCTGGAGAGGACCGGAACCCTCTCCCCCGGAGACTTTCCGGCGGGCGTCACGGCGCCGGGCGGGGACATCGCCTCGGTCCCCCTGCGGCCCACGCTCGTCGGCTTCACCCCGCGCGGGTCGGCTGCCTCGCTCCTGCTCGGCACGGGTGGGGTGGGGGAGGCGCAGGGACGGCCCGCAGGACTGCTGCGGACCGGCTACTCCCTGGACGCGCGGGCGGTGGTGTTCGCTCGCGCGGGAGACCTCCGCAAGGCCCTGCAGGACGGCGCAGAGCGCGGCGGGGTGGACATGGCCGCCCTGACCGTGGACCGGGTGGCGAGCTGGATTCACCCCCTCCGTGACGCCGCGCCCCGGGTGGTGCTGCTGCTCGCCCGCAGCCAGGGCGCCGACGCGCTCGGGGCCGTGGGCGTGGCGAGCCTTCCCGAGCTCAAAGGCCACCGTCTGGCAGTGGCGCCGGCCAGCTCCGGGCAATACTTCGGGCTGTGGCTGCTGATGCGCGCCGGCCTGGGCATGCGTGACGTGCGGTGGGTGGACCTTCCCTCGGCGCTGGACGCCGGCCTGGCGCTCCGCGAGGGCAGGGCGGATGCCATCGTGGGGCTGCGAGGTGACGTCGAGGCCGCCATCGCCGACCGGGGTGGGAAGGTGCTGGCCACGACCGCCGATGCGCCGCACCTCATCGCCACCGTGCTGGTGGTGCGGGGCGAGTTCGCGGCCCGCTACCCGGACGGTGTCCGGCGCATCATCCGGGGCCTGCTCGACTCCGCGGCGGCCACGCTGCGCGACCCGGTGCCCGCCGCGCGGTTCCTGGGCGAGGTGGCGCCCTCGCTCGGAGATCCGCGCGAGGCCGTGCACGGCGAGCCCCCGGCGACGCTGCGCGAGAACCTCGCCTTCTTCGGCATCACCGGACAGGCGCCGGTCACCTACGACGAGCTGTTCCAGAGCGCCGCGGCGCTGGAGGCCCGCATCGCGAATTCCCCACCCCCGCCGGCGGCCGAGGACACCCGCGACGTCACGGTCCTCCGGAGCCTCGGGGAGGGCCGCCCATGAGCCGCGCCGGTCGCACGCTCCGGGCCGCGCTGCTGGCACCCGCCAACGTGGTCGCCCTCCTCACCGCGGGTGGCGCGGCATGGCTCACCGGACACCCCCTGCCCGCCGTGGTGGCGCTGGGCGCCGAGGCGGTCTACCTCGCGGCCGTCGGTCTCGTTCCCCCTCTCCGCCGCGCGGTGGGGGCCCGGAGCGCCCCGTCCGACGACGACGAGACGGAGCGCCTTCTCGCGGAGCTCGCCGAGAGCCAGCGGGAGCACTACTTCGTCCTCCGCGATCTCCGCGACTCGATCCTCGAGAACTACCGCAAGCTCCCCGGCGGGGGCGTCCTCAGCGCCTCGAGCGAGGCGCAGCTCGCCGCGCTCCTCACCGCCTTCCTGCGGCTCCTCGCCACCCTGAACGACCACCGGCGCTACCTCGGCATCGCCGACCGGGAGGCCATCCGCCGCGAGCTGTCCCTCCTCGAGGCGGAGCTCGGGGCCGCCGACGCCAATCCACGGCTGCGGGAGGTGCAGGAGAAGCGAGCCGACATCCTGCGGCGGAGGCTGGAGCGCTTCGGCCAGGCCGAGGAGAGCCGGGCGGTGGTGAGCCACCAGCTCGCGAGCATCGAGGACCTGGTCAAGCTCACCCACGAGCAGTCCATCTCCATCCGTGACCCCGCCGCGGTCGGTGGGATGCTCGACGCGCTGGCCGCGGAGGTGAGCGCCACCGAGCGCACCGTCCGCGAGCTGGAGCAGTTCCTCGACGTCACCGAGGAGCCGACGGGGTCGACGGCCATGCGCACCCGGGTGCGCGGATGAGCCCCGGAGCCGCCCTCGCCCGGCTGGCGGTCTGGGTGCACCAGCGACTCCGCGCGGCGGTGGACCGGCTGGCGCCACCGGAGCTCCTCCTCGCCGAGCGCATCACCGGGGTCACCGGCACCGCGGTGGCCGGAGCGCTGGTCGCCAGCGGCCTCGCCGAGCGGCTCGACGACACTCCCCGCTCCGCGCGCGAGCTGGTCGGCGATGGGGTGCTGGACGGCGACACCGCCGAGCGCATCCTCCGGGGCGCCGCCGCCGTGGGCCTCCTCGACCTGAGCGACGCGGGCTTCCGGCGGAACCGGCTCACCCGCGCGCTCCAGCCCGACGCCCCGCGGACCCTCGGGCCCCTCGCGGTCTTCTTCGCCTCCGAGGTCAACCTCCGCGCCTGGAGCCGCTTCCTCGAGGCCGTGCGCAGCGGCGAGGTGCCCTTCCGCCGCGCGCACGGCCGGAGCGTCTGGGAGCACCTCGCCTCGTCGGAGGAGGACGGCGCTCGCTTCGCGCGGGCGATGGACTCGCTCACCCGGCTGGATGCGGAGGCGGTGGTCCGCACCCCACCATTCTCCGGCGTGGCCGGTCTCTGCGACGTGGCCGGAGGGACCGGCGCCCTCCTCGAGGCGGCGCTGCGGGCGCACCCGGCGCTGGAGGGCGTACTGGTGGATGTGCCACCGGTGGTGCAGCTCGCGCGGCGGCGGTTCGAGCGGTCCGGGCTCCTGAAACGGGTTCGGCTCGAGCCCGCAGACGTGTTCAGCCGCGTCCCGGAGGGTCTCCCGGCCTACGTGCTCAAGGACGTGCTGCACGACTGGGACGACGCCCGGGCCGTGGATCTGCTCCGGGTGGTGCGCCGGGCCATGCCCGCTGGGTCCCGGCTCCTGCTGGTGGAGCTGCTGCTGGAGAAGGGACCGGTGGCGCCGCTGGCGTCGCTGGTGGATCTCCAGATGCTGGCGATCACCGATGGGGGACGTCAGCGCTCGGCGGAGCAGCTCGCGGCGCTCCTCGGCAGGGCTGGTTTCGGACCGCCGGTGGTGCACCGGACGCGCACCGCGAGCAGCGTGCTGGTGTCGGAGGCCGTGTAGAGTCCGGCCCGCCATGGCCGACGTCCTGACGACCGACGAAGCGAGGGTGAGGTGGATCACCCTCAACCGCCCCGAGACCCGCAACGCGCTCACCACCCAGGTGAACGACACCGTGCGCGCCGCCTTCGAGTCCGCGCCCGCCGGCGGAGCGCGGGTGGTGGTGCTCACCGGCGCAGGGGGCGCGTTCAGCTCCGGGCTGGATCTCCGTGTCGCCGCCGAGGAGGGGATGGACCCGGCCACCATCGAGTCGCGGATGCGCATCCACTTCCACGGGCTCATCCGCGCGGTCCGCGCCTGCCCCCTGCCCACCATCGCGGTCGTGGACGGGCCCGCCGCCGGCTTCGGCTGCGACCTCGCGCTGGCGTGCGATCTCCGGCTGGTCTCGGACCGGGCACGCTTCGGTGAGATCTTCGTGAAGCGCGGCCTGATGCCGGACGGAGGCGGGACCTGGATGCTTCCCCGGCTCATCGGCCTCGGCCGGGCCCTGGAGCTGATGCTCACCGGCGACCTGGTGGACGCCGCGGAGGCGCACCGCATCGGCCTGGCCAACCGCATCTACCCCGCGCAGCAGCTCGAGTCGGCGGCGCGGGACTTCGCGCGGACGCTCGCCGGCGGGCCCCCGCTCGTCCATCGCGCGGTGAAGGCCGCGGTGGCCGCGGCGAGCCACTCCACGCTCGACGAGGCCCTGGAGGGCGAGGTGCGCGGCCAGCTGAAGCTGCTCGCCTCCGCCGACTTCCAGGAGGGCATCGCCGCGTTCCTGGAAAAACGACCGCCCGCGTTCCAGGGCGAGTGATGGTGGCACGGTCTTGGAGACAGAGACGCACACCGGCGCCTCGTTGACCCTCCGCTCGGCCGGTCGCTAGGCTTCCGGACCGCGGTTGCTCCTCACACCCGTCCTCCCTTGACCAGCCCCTCGCCGAAGAAGCAGCCGATCCCCTTCGGGCGGTACCTGCTGCTCGACCGGATCAACATCGGCGGAATGGCCGAGGTCTGGCGCGGGAAGGTCTTCGGCGCCGGCGGCTTCGAGCGCCTGGTGGCGATCAAGCGGATCCTGCCCAACATCGCCGAGGACGAAGAGTTCATCTCGATGTTCCAGGACGAGGCGAAGATCAGCGTCCAGCTGACTCACGCCAACATCTGTCAGATCTACGAGCTGAACCGGATTGGCCCGAGCCTCTACATCGCGATGGAGTACGTCCCCGGCAAGGACCTCCGCTCCATCTTCGAGCGCGCCCGCAAGAAGGGTGAGCCGCCTCCCGTTCCGCTGGTCTGCTACGTCATCGGCAAGCTCTGCGAGGGCCTGGACTACGCCCATCGCAAGAAGGACCAGCACGGCCGCGACCTGAACGTGGTCCACCGCGACGTCTCGCCCCAGAACGTCCTCATCTCCTTCGAGGGCGAGGTGAAGGTCATCGACTTCGGCATCGCCAAGGCCGCGGGCAAGGTGACGAAGACCCAGGCGGGCATCCTCAAGGGGAAGTTCGGCTACATGAGCCCGGAGCAGATCCGCGGGCTGCCCCTGGACCGGAGGAGCGACGTCTTCGCCATCGGGGTCTGTCTCTACGAGCTGCTCACCGGCGAGCGGCTCTTCGTCGGCGAGAGCGACTTCCAGGTGCTGGAGAAGGTGCGCAAGGCCGAGGTGCTCCCGCCCTCCACCTACAACCGGAAGATTCCCGAGGCGCTGGAGCGCATCGTCCTCAAGGCGCTGGCGAAGGATCCGGCCGACCGCTTCCAGTACGCGAGCGAGCTCGCCGACGAGCTTCAGCGATTCCTCATCACCTCGGACAGCATCTTCAGCCGCAAGGACCTGATGCAGTACATGAAGTCCACCTTCGCCGAGGAGGTGGAGCGCGAGCGGGCCCGGATGGCGGAGTACGCCGACATCAAGGCGCCCGAGGGCATGCTCACCGAGGGTGGGGTCGTGCCGGTGCTGCCCCGGAACACCGGGCCCATCCTCGCCGCCGTCCCCACGCCGCCCTCCACGCCGGCGGTGGTGAAGAGCGCCTCGCTCCCGAAGCTCACCGCGGCGGCGCCGGTCGCGCAGCCCCGGGAGGACGAGGGCACCCTCCTGGTCGACGGCAGCGAGGTGCTCGCCTCGGTGGACGCGGCGCACCCGCCGGTCCAGCCCATCGTCGGCTCCGACCCCCAGACCGATCCCGAGCGAGCGGGGGGCGATGCGGGGGACGATGCACCGGTCTCGCCGGTGGACGAGACCATCGTCCGTCTCCGTCCGGGGGTTCCCACCCCGGTTCCCGCCGCGCACGCCACGCCGCCCGGTCCGCCGCCGCTGCCCCCCCGTCCGGTGCCCGCGCCGGTCGCCGAGGCCGCGCCTGCGCCGGTTGCCGAGGCTGTGCCCGTTCCCCCCGCGTCGCCCGCTCCCGCACCGGTGGACGAGGTCGCCGGGCTTCCGGTGCTGGGAACCGTGGGCACGCCCGAGCCCGAGCAGGCCCCGGTGAGCGAGCCGGCACCGCACCTCGCAACGCCCGTTTCCCCCGTGGCGCCGGCGCCCCCGTCGCCGACCTCGCCGTCGCGCGAGTTCCCCTCCGTATCGCCCGTTCTCGCTGGCACGGCCCCGTCGCCGACGGCGGAGATGGAAGCGCTGGAGCGCGCCGCCGCGTTCGGTGCCGCCCGCGCCGGCCGCCGGGTCTGGCCCTGGGCGCTCCTCGGCATCGTGGCCGTGGGGGCGGTGAGCTCCGCCTGGGTGTTCGGGCGCCGCGAGCCGGAGATCGGTCGGGTGGTGCTCGACGTGAGCCCGCCCGAGGCCCGCGGCCGGGTGAGGCTCACCGTGGCCGGCGCCGACCTGGGCGTGCCCACCCACTGGCCGGTGGTGCAGCCCGCGCCGTCGGGGAAGGTGGAGATCCTGGCCTCGGCGGACGGCTTCAAGCCCGCGCTGGTGGAGGCCACCGTGGGTCGCGGGAACGCGGCGACCTCGGTACTGGTCGCGCTGCAGCGCGCAGCGACCGTGGCTCGCTTCACCGTGCTCCCCGAGCCGGACGACGCCGAGGTCCGCCTCGATGGTCAGGTGGTCAAGCGGTCCGGCTCGCACGGCTCCTTCGTCGGCGAGCTGGTGCCGGGCCAGGAGCACAGCCTCCAGGTCCGCCGTGCGGGCTACCGGCCGATGGAGACCAAGGTGAGCGCGCGAAGCGCGGAGGAGCCGGTCGAGCTGCGGACCACGCTCGAGCCGCTGGAGTTCGCCCTGCTGGTCTCCTCGACGCCACCCGGCGCGGTGGTGTTCAGCGGCGAGCGGATGCTCGGCGTCACCCCGGTCGCCACGCGTGTCACCGCGACGGCGTCCGCCCTGACCTTCCGCAAGCGGTGCTTCGAGACCGCCCAGGTCCCGCTGCGGCTGCCGGAGCAGCCCGGCCCCCGCGTGCCCGTCCGGGCGGCGCTGCGCAAGGTGCCCGGCTGCCGGTGAAAACGGGGGTAGAGTCCGCCCCCCGATGGCACCTCGTACTCGCAAGGCCACCGACCCGCTGGCCGACCTGCCGCCCTGGGCGCAGAAGCTCGCCCAGGCCTATTACACGAAGACGGTCAGCACCTTCCTGCTCCACGGCGCGGTGCGGGACCTCCAGCCCCTCGGCCCCCCCGAGGACCGCTCCTATGGCCCGCTCAAGCAGTTCCTGACCGAGGAGCTCTTCGGCGGCCGGAGCCACGTGCTCCACTACGACCGGTCCAGCGGCATCCGGGCCGCGACACCGGACTCGCAGAAGGACTTCACCCGGACCCTCTCGGCGTACGACACCCTCTACGGAACCGAGTACGCCAAGGTCCTCCCGCGCGATCCGGGCCGGGCGCTGCAGATCCTCGAGAACTACCTCCGGATGCGGCTCTCCGACGGGCAGTCGCTGGCGCTGATCATCGACTTCGCCGAGACGCTCGCTCCCGGGGGCGAGATGGCGAGCCTCTCGGCCGAGGACCGCTTCGCCCTGGCCACGCTGGTGAAGTGGGCGAGCGACCCGCAGTTCCTCGCCGGCGACCTGTCCGTCGTCCTCCTGGTGGAGAACCTGGCGGAGATCTCCGCCCGGCTCGCCCGCAACCCCTACGTGGCCAGCATCGAGCTGCCGCTGCCGAACGAGGAGGAGCGGCAGGACTTCGTGCAGGTGAAGCTCCAGGGCAAGCGGCTGGCCTCGATCTCCGAGATCGCCGCTCCGGCGCTGGCGAAGATGAGCGCCGGGCTGTCGCGCATCAACCTCGATCGCATCCTCACCGAGGCCACCGAGCGCGAGGTCCGCATCACGCCCGAGCTCCTGAAGGAGAAGAAGAAGGAGATCATCCAGGCCGAGTGCCACGGCCTGCTCGAGTTCATCGAGCCCGCCCACGGCCTGGACTCGGTGGCGGGCCATGCCCGGGCGAAGGAGATGCTCCGGCAGGCGGCGGCGGCGCTGAAGAAGGGACGCATCGAGGTGCTGCCCATGGGCTACCTCGTCTCCGGGCCGGTGGGGACGGGGAAGACCTTCCTGGCCACCTGCTTTGCCGGCGACATCGGCATCCCCTGCGTGAAGTTCCTCAACTTCCGGAGCCAGTGGCAGGGCGTGACCGAGGCGAACCTCGAGAAGATCTTCAACCTGCTGAAGGCGCTCTGGCCGGTGGCGGTGATGGTGGACGAGGCCGACGCCTTCCTCGGGAACCGCGAGGCGTCCGGTGACTCGGGGACCTCGAGCCGGGTGTTCGCGTCGATCGCCTCGTTCATGGGCAACACCGAGTACCGAGGGAAGATCGTCTGGTTCCTCCTCACCGCACGGCCGGATCTGCTCCCCGTCGACCTCAAGCGCCAGGGCCGCGCGGAGGAGCACCTCGCGCTGTTCTACCCGCAGAACGACGCCGAGCGGGACGAGCTGGCGCGCATCGTGGCGAAGAAGGTGAAGGTGCCGCACCTGCCGTCCTTCGCTGCTCTGCTCCCGAAGGGGACGCAGATGTCCGGCGCGGACATCGAGGCGGTGCTGGTGCGCTCCAAGTTCCGGGCGCTGGCGGCCGGGCGCGAGGAGCCCACCGAGGACGACGTCCGCGCGGTCGTGGCGGACTTCGTCCCGCCCAGCTACCCGCTGGAGATCGAGCTGCAGAACCTGGCCGCGGTGCAGGAGTGCACGAGCCGCGAGCTGCTGCCCGAGGTCTACCGGACGATGGAGCGGGACAGCATCACCCGGCGGATCCGCGAGCTGAAGCTGCTGCTCGAGGAACGCTGAGCATGGTGCGGGGGGCTGAGCGGATGGAGCGGCTGCCGCTGACGCCCGAGGAGTTCCGGGCCCTGGCCGACCGGGTGGTGGACCTCGCCGCAAGCCTTCTCGCCGGGCTCCCGACGGCCAGGGCGTTTCCGGAGACCTCGGGAGCCGAGACCCTGGCCGCATTCGATGCGCCGCTCCCCGAGGACGGGCTCGGGCCCGCGGCGCTCGACGCGCTGTCGCGGGTCATCGCGCTCTCCCGTCCGCCCGGCCCGCGCTTCTTCGGCTACGTCCTGGGGTCGGGCGAGCCGGTCGCGGCGCTGGGCGACCTCCTGGCCAGCGTCCTGAACCAGAACGTCACCGCCTGGCGCTCGTCGCCCGCGGCGGTCACCATCGAGCGGGTGGTGGTCCGCTGGCTCGCGGAGGCCATCGGCTGTCCGGGCTTCGTGGGGAGCCTCACCGGCGGAGGCTCGTCGGCGAACCTCATGGGGCTGGCCATGGCCCGCGAGGCGCGTGCGCCGGCCAACGCCGACGGGGTGGTGCCGGGAGGCGTCGTCTACGCCTCTTCCGAGGTGCACATGTCCATTCCGCGGGCCGCTGCGCTGCTCGGGCTCGGGCACGCCGGGGTGCGCTCGATCCCGGTGGACGGCTCGTTCCGGATGGACGTCGCGGCCCTCGAGCGCGCGGTGGAGGAGGACGTCGCCTCCGGGCGGCGGCCGATCGCCGTGGTGGCCACCGCCGGGACGGTGAGCACCGGGGCGATCGATCCGCTCCGGCTCATCGCCGAGGTCGCCCGCCGCCGCGGCCTCTGGATGCACGTCGACGGGGCGTACGGCGCGCTGGCGGCCCTCGCGATCCCGGAGGCCTTCGAGGGAATGGCGCTCGCCGACTCCATCTCGCTCGACGCGCACAAGTGGCTCTACCAGCCGCTCGACTGTGGCTGTCTGCTCTACCGGGACCCCGGCGCGGCGCAGGCGGCGTTCTCGCACACCGGCGACTACACCCGGTCGTTGCTCGAGGATCCGGTGGAGCGGTTCGCCTTCTTCGAGGAGTCGCTGGAGCTGTCGAGGCGCTTCCGGGCCATCAAGCCGTGGCTCTCGCTCCGCTACCACGGCGTGCGCGCATACCGGGAGTCGATCCGGACCGACCTCGCCCTCGCCCAGCGGCTCGCGGCGGCGGTCGACGCGCGGCCGGAGCTGGAGCGCCTCGCTCCGGTCTCGCTGAGCGCGGTCTGCTTCCGCCACCGCGGAGACGGCCGGCAGACCGACGCGGAGCTGGACCGGCTCAACCAGGACCTCTTGCTCCGGGTGGTTCGCCGGGGCCGGGTCTACCTCTCCAACGCCACCGTGCGCGGCCGCTTCGCGCTCCGGGCGTGCCTGGTGAACCACCGGACCACGGAGAGCGACGTGGACGCGGTCGTGACCGAGGTCCTGGCCGCGTCCGGCGGCTGACCCGACTACTGGGTCGTGAACTTGCGCCCGGTCGCGATGCTGAACTGGACCGTGCTGGCGGACGGAAACGCGGCGATGCCGCCGGTGTACTCGTCGACGCTGGCCCAGGGCGCGACGGGCTGGATGGTCCAGCCGTAGGTGGTGGAGGCGGGAAGCGTGATGCCGAGCGCGCTCAGGTCGGGGATGCGGATGGAACTGGCGGTGGTGATCACGCCGTAGCTCGGGGCTCCCGCGGCGGTCGTGAAGAAGCTCACGAAGTACACCGCACCTGGAAACGGGGTCCAGCTGAAGTCGGTGCCCGTGGTCACACCGGTCGCGTCGTCGCCCGGGGCCGAATAGGTCGACGGGACGAGCAGCTCGACGTTCGTGCCGGTGCTCCCCGGCGCGAGCCCACTCACGCGGGTGAAGGTGCCCGAGCTTCCCGGATACATCCCGGAGGCCGTGACGCTGGCCGTGGAGCCGATGCCATCCGGCACCGCATAGCTGAACGCGGACGCCCCGCCGAGGGCGGTCCCCACGGCAAACGAGGCACCGTCGGCGAAGTCGATGGTGAGGTCCTTGAAGAGCAGGCTCACTCCGGCCGCGAGGACGACGTTGCCGCTGATGGTGCTGGATCCGGGAGCCGTCATCGCCACCGCGACGCCGCTGGTGGTCGCGGCGTTGGCGACGGACACCCCCGTGCTCACGCCGTATCCCTTGTACGCGGTCGGGGCACCTCCCGTTGGAGTCCATTGAAGCGCATGCACGTTCCCCGTGGTCGGTGAGGTGCCGCCCCAGCCGAGATTGAGGGTCCAGGGATTGTTGGTCACGTTCGCCCTCGCACTGGTCTCGGGCGAGCCCCAGGCCACCGCCGTCTTGTCGGAGGGGGCAGGCAACGCATCGCCTCCGCTGACCGACCCGGTGACCGTTCCGTGGTTGGCGGGATTCAAGAGGACCACGCCGACGAGAGTCGGATCGGTCCGGGTCAGTCCCTGCCAGGTCCTGGACCCGGTGCCCTGGACGACGGTCGCGTCATAGGGGGTGGTCACACCGGCGATGGAGAAGGCGCCGGTTCCGTCGGTGGTGGTCTGCTGGGACCCGATGAGCACCGTCGCCCCGGCGACGCCCTTGCCATCGTTGTCCTTCACCGAGCCGGCCACGGTGACGATCCCCTGAGGGTTCACGGTGATCGTCGCGCTTGCGGTCAGGGTTCCGGAGGTGGCGGTCAACGTGGCGGAGGTCGGCGACCCGACGCTCGCCGGCGGCGTGTACGTCGTGCTGGTCCCCGTCGAGGCACCGATGCTTCCCGGGCCGCTCAGCGCCCAGGACACCGTCCCGCTCGCGTTGAGGAGCGCGCTCGTGAAGTTGACGGGGGGTCCCCCGGCCACGACCGTGCTGGTGGACGGTGAGACCGACAGCGAGGGCGTGTTCCCGCCGTTGTTGTTGTTGTTGTTGTTCGGACCGGAGCCGCCGCAGCCGATGAGGAGGCAGAGCAGCGAGACGGACGTGAGCCACCGCGCGTTCGGCATGTCGGACTCCTCGTTGATGCGATTCGATGGAACGACGCCGCTCCCCCCGTCGCCTGCTCAAACGCAGACGGAAGGTGCGACTCGACCGAACTCGGAGTGAGGGCCTTCACCCCGCGCCCCAGGGGACGCCCGTGGAAGCGCGCAGGAGCGCGCCAGCGATCTTGCTCAGCCCCCCGCACCCAGGGGGACGCCCATGGAAGCGCGCAGGAGCGCGCCAGCGATCTGGCTCAGCCCCCGGTCGTGGCGCGCGGGGTCCGGGGCGCCGGGAAGAAGCGCTCCAGCTCCGGCACGTCGCGGGACCGCTCGGCGACGCAGAGGTCGAGCCTCTCGAGCGCCAGGGAAAACCGCCGCGGGCCCCCGAGGACGCTCTTCACCCGGGGACCGAACACGCGCTCGGCCTCGGCGCGCTCGTCCGCGCTGCACGAATTGCTCGTCAGGGTGAAGAAGCGGCTCAACCCACCGCGGGGCATGAGCGCCACCAGCGTGTCCCAGGAGTGGTCGATGCCGGCGACGGTCCGCGCGCGTCCCACCGTGGAGTCGAGCGGAGGCTCCGCCTCCCGGTACTTGCTGCCCGTCAGGAGCCTGCTGATCTCCCGCGGGTCGAGCCGTCCCGAGGTCGCGATCGCCACGTTCTCGTCCAGCAGCTCCGGCTGGTGCGTCCCGGCCATGCCACCGAGGAGCCAGTCGCGGAGGTCGAGGTCCGCCGTGCGGTCGAGCCTCTGCTCCAGCGCCGTGTGGAAGTCGCGCCCTCCGAAGCGCCCGGCGATCGCCAGCACCGGGGAGACCATCTCCGGAGCCACGGCCCGCGGGCGGGACAGCCAGGACTCGGCCAGCGCCCGCGCATCGGCGATGAGCTTCGTGTCTTCCCCCCGCCGCGCAACGAACTCGGCGAGCTTGGGCCGCGTGAGCTGGACCTCCTCGTCCTCCGCCGGCCGGGCGCGGACGCCCAGCGCCCGTGCATGCGGGCCGAACACCCGTCGCACCCAGGCGGCGTAGGCCGGACCCAGCCGCCCGCCCAGGAAGTCCTCCCGCACGGTCGCGAGCTTGATCGCCGCCTCGAGCACGTGGTGCTCGCGGGAGCCGGCGTACCGGGCCGCGAGCTGCAGCCCCTCGCCGAGGGGGATCGCGCCGCCGTGCACCAGGGCATGGGTGTCACCGAGGAGCCCGACCTTCTCCGCGTCGTCCAGCTTCGCGGAGCGGACCAGCCGGGTGCGCCAGGCCGGGTCGAGCTGCAGGTGGTAGTAGCCCGCGTAGCCGGCGTTGGGCAGCACCCAGTCCGGACAGCTGCGCTCCTCGAGCTTGACCTCCGTCCGCGGCCCGTCGAGCAGGACGCACCGGTTCTGCTCCTTGCCCCGCGTGCTCCAGCGGGTGCAGACCGGAATCTGCCAGGCCCCCGCGCGATCCCCGGTCGATCCGGCCGGTAGCCACCGGTCCTGCACGAGCTCGAGGACCGCGCCTTGCCCGCCGCAGCGAACGCTGGCCTGGACGCGCGGGATGCCCGGGTGATCGAGGAACGTGTCGAAGGCCGGAGCCACGTCGCGGCCGGCGGCCTCGGAGATGCTGGCCAGGAAGTCGCGCGCGGTGGCGTTCCCGTCGGCGTGCGCGCGGAGGTAGCCCTGGATGCCACGGCGGAAGGTCTCGGTGCCCACCCACTGCTCGAACATCCGGAGCACCGCCGCGCCCTTCGAGTAGGTGATGGAGTCGAAGGCGTTCTTCACGTCGTTGTAGCTGTGCACCGGCTGGCGAATCACCCGCGTGCTCACCAGCGCGTCGGTCTCGGCCGCCTCGTTCCGGTGCTCCACTCGCTGCGCCGCCATTCCCCACGACGGAGCCCAGCGCTCGATGACCTTCGTCTCCATCCAGGTCGCGAAGGCCTCGTTGAGCCAGATGTCGTCCCACCAGGCCGCGGTGACGAGGTCCCCGAACCACTGGTGCGCGAACTCGTGCGCCGCCACCGTCGCGTAGGCGCGGCGACGCTCGACCCGGTCCTTCTCCGGACGGGTCAGCACCAGCGACTCGCGGAAGGTGACGAGGCCCACGTTCTCCATCGCGCCGAACTGGACCGTGAAGGGGATGGCCAGCACGTCGAGCTTCTCGTAGGGGTAGGCGATGCCGAAGTAGTCCTCGAGCCCTTCGAGGATCTCCGGCGACACGCGCGCCGCCCACGCCGCCTCGTGCGCCCGGCCGCGGGGGGCGATGATCCGGACCGGAACCCGCTTCCTGCCCGCGGCCCGGGCCTCCTTGATCTCGAACGGGCCCACCCCGAAGGCCACCAGGTACGAGGGGAGCGGCCGGGTCTGCCGGAACCGGACGTCCTTCGTTCCTTCGCCCGCCGCCGTCTCGCTCGCCACCGGCGTGTTGGAGACCGCGGTGAGGGTCGCTGGAACCCGCAGGGTCAGCTCCCAGGGAATCTTCACCCCCGGGTCGTCGACGCAGGGAAAGGCCCGCCGCGCGTCGGTCTCCTCGAACTGGGTGAAGGAGTACCAGTCGCTGCCGCTCTGCTGGTGGAAGATCCCCGAGTCCTCCTGCGTGAACTGGGTGCCGCGGAACTCGAGCCGGAGAGTGAGCGGGCCCGCCGGCAGGGGGTGGGGGAAGCGGAGCGCGACCCGCTCGTCGCTGCGCACCACCGCCTCCGCCGGAACCTCCTCGGTCCCGACGCGTGCCACCACCGGCCCGAACTCGAGGACGTCGGCGTTGAGCCAGATGACGTCGGTCGACGAATCCAGGGTCCCCTCGATCTCCGTCCGTCCCGAGAACCCGGGCGCCGACGGCACCACGGCGAGCCACACCCGCTGGGCGGCCGGGCGAAAGGTGCGCGGGAGGCGAATGCCCTCCGGGGCGACGAGCGCGGGAGGAGCCGGCGCGGGGGCAGCCACCGCGGCCGGCGTGGAGGAGGGCGGCCGCTGGGCAGCGGGACGGTCGGAGGCGCAGGCCGCGAGCGTCAGCAGGACGACGAGGGAGGCGGGGCGGAGGAGCATGAAGGCCGGGCACTCTCGCACGGCCTGATGCGCATGCAACGGTCGTTCAGCCGTCAGTCCGGGGGGCCGCCCACCCGGAGGTTCAGCCCTGGACGCAGCGAACGGGCGTGGCGGATGCGGTTCCAGCGCTTCAGGTCGTCGACCGTCACGCCGTACTGCTGGGCCACGCTCCACAGCGTCTCACCCTCGGCGAGCTGGTGGACGCCCGGCTTGCCGCCGGCGGCGGGCGCGGGAGTGACTGGCGCCGCCGGCCGCACCAGGGTGGCAGGAGCGTCCGCCTTGGCCAGCACCGTCGCCGGCTGCGCCTCGATCGGCGCGGCGGCGGGCCCCGGCCACACCGTCAGCAGGGAGCCGACCTGAAGCCCCTTCCGGGCCTTCTTTCCCAGCGCGTTCCAGGCCTGGAGCTGCTCCACCGTCACGTTGAAGCGCTGGGCGATGGTCCACATCGAGTCGCCGCTCTGCACGCCGTACTGGACGCGCGTCTTGCCGTCGACGACCTCGGTCTTGACCGTCCCCTGCGCCAGCGCCCGTGCCGGCCCGGTCCGCGTCCCGGCGGGGACCTCCTCCTCGGGCGACGGGGCGACGTAGCCCTGCGCACGCGCCCGCGCCACCTGCCGCTCGAGGCCGTGACCGGCGTCCGCGACGGCGCGCGCCGAGGGCACCGGAATGGCGAGCTCGCTGTTGATGCGCAGCGTCTTCGCGCTCCGCAGCCGGTTGAACTGGAGGATGGCCTCGGGCGCCGAGTGGTACTCGATGGCGATGCGCGAGAGCGTGTCGCCCTTGCGTACGTGGTGAATCCGGTAGGTGAGCCGCTCCGAGGCGGGGATGCGCGCCAGAGCCGCGACCACGGTCTCGCTCGTCCCCTTCGGGACCTTGACCAGGTACGGCCGGGCAGCGGTCCCGGGAGGCGTGCACCAGCGGCGCAGCTCGGGGTTGAGCTCGTGGATGCGCTCGGTGGTGGTTCCCGCGGCGCGGGCGATGACGTCGAGGTCGGTGGGCTCCGCCACCGGCACCTCGTCGGCCTCGAGCGGCTGCTGGAAGTCGAACTCGTCCTCGCTGAAGCCGAAGGCCCGCGGATGCTTCGCCACCAGGGCGCAGGCGATCAGCTTCGGGACGTAGTGCTTCGTCTCCTTCGCCAGCCCCTTGCCATCGCTGAGGGCCCAGAAGTCGGCCGTGCCGCGCTTCTGCACCATCCGGCGCAGCTTCTCGCCCCCGGCGTTGTACCCGGCCCAGGCGAGGTACCAGTGGCCGAGCGCGCCGTGGAGCTCGTTGAGGTACTTGCCCGCGGCGACCGTGGCCTTCAGCGGGTCGCGCCGCTCGTCCACCCAGAAGTCCTGGCGGAGCCCGAAGCGGCGACCGGTGCTGGAGATGAACTGCCACGGGCCGGCCGCGCGCGCCCACGAGGTGGCTCCGGGGGAGAAGCCGCTCTCGATCATGGCGAGGTACACGGTGTCCCGCGGGAGACCGCCGCGCTCGAGCAGCGGGGTCATCATCGGGATGTACCGCGTGGAGCGGGACATCCACTTGCGGAACCACTTCCGCCCCGGGCCCTGGAAGAACTGGATGTACTGGGCGACCGTCGGCTGCATCTCCACCGGGATGTCGTACTCGGGGGCGAGGGCGCCGACGTCGAAGGTCGAGAGGTCGGTGACCAGGCCGAGGTCGACCACCGGCTCGTCACTGGAGAGCAGCTCGGAGCCATCCTCGAGGCGCGCGCGCAGCGGGCTGGCGGTTCCCAGGGCACGGACCGAGCGCAGCACCTCGGGGCTCGGCTTCGCGGCCGGATCGAGGACCGCGTCCTCGAGGGCGCGCATCTCCTCGAGCTCCTCGGAGGCCGGCTCGTCGTCGTCGTCCGGTGTGGCCGCAGGTGTGCCGGCCTGCGCCGGTGCGCGGGGAGGCGCGCTGGGAGAGGGGTCGGTCGCGGACGCAGGTGCGGCCGCGGCACTGCTGAGAAGGAGGAGAAGGGCGAGCGACAAACGAACTTCAAATGCTAGGCGGGCCGTCCGGATGGGTCAACGCCCGGTGGAGGTGCTCGCGGGTGCGCCGTGGCCCGGTCCCAGAACCCTGGGAAGGTACTTCGCGAAGTCGAAGTGGATGCTGTTCTCGGCGGTGTGGCATCCCACACACACGCTCGGCCCGGGGCGAGGTCGCGGCACCGACGTTCGGGTCCCGTCCGCCACGTGCAGCGAGCCGGGACCGTGGCAGCTCTCGCAGCCCACGTTCTTCCGGCCCTCCACCTGGTCCACCCGGCACACGCCGCCCGGCAGCTGGAAGCCGATGACGTGACAGGCGACGCAGTCCAGCCGGTACTGCTTCTGGACCGCCTCCAGCGTGGCGTACGCCCTCGCGTGACCGGTCTTCTCGTACACCGCGAACGGGGCGGAGTGGCAGCTCCTGCACGCCTCGCTCCCGACGAAGGCGGCCTGTCCCTTCGCGGGGGGTGGACAGGGCTCGCCGTGCTCCTTCGCCCAGGCGAGGTTCAGCTGGGCCACGTCGCGGTCGTAGTCGGAGATGATCTTCTGCACCGCGGGGTCCTCGGGAAGCGCGGCCTCCACCGGGACGAAGCGCACCGTGAAGGTGCCTGGCTCCAGCGCCGTCTGCTGCGCCTGGGCGGTGAGCTGCTCGGTGCGCTGCACCAGCTCGCGGAGCCGAGTGTCGAGGAGGCGCTTCCGCTCGGCGGAGAGACCGGGCGTCCCCAGCTCCCGCTTGAGGAGCTCGATCCGCTGGCCCTGGGCAGCCAGCTCGCGCTCGGCATCCCCCTGTCCCCGGGCGAGCTGGACCGCGGCGGCGTCGGCGCCGGGGCTCACGTCGACCCGGAGGAGGGAGCGACCCCGGCTCTGCACTTGCGCCACCGGGACGGGTCCACGGAGCAGCTGTCCGTCCTCCCATTCCGTGCCGATGGTCTCCGGCGCCTGCGCGGCGACCACCAGGTCGACGCCGGTCGCCGACTGGGCGTCCGCGGGCTTGCCGCCGAAGAGGCCGAGGACGAAGCGGGCGCCGCTGCTCCGGAGCTTCGCCGCGCCCTGGCTCAGCTCGGAGGCGCTCGTGCCGGACACGACGCCGACCTTCCACCGCCCGGCCTCGAGCAGCCGGGTGTCGCCGTGCCGCATCTCCGGAAGTCCGAGCGAGCGCCGGAAGTCCGCCCCCAGCGCATCGTCCAGCGGCCCGGCGAACTGTGCGCCGATGCGCATCGCCCGGTACGCGTCGGCGATGGCCTGCGCCCGCCGCCGCTCGCCCACTGCGGCGTCCTCCCGGAAGCCGGTGCGCTCGAAGAGGGCATCCCCGGCGTCGACGAAGAGCGAGGGGATGCCCGAGGCGCGGGTCTTCTCGACGATGGCCGCTGACTTGGCGAGTCCCCCGCGCATCGCCTCGCTGCAGCCGCAGGGGGCGATCTGCCCACGCACGTCGGCCGCGACGAAGAGGGCGAGGCGGGTCGCGGCTGGCGATCCGCCGGCCGCCGCTCCCGAGGCGCCTCCGGCGTTCCCGCGGGTACACCCGGCGAGCAGTGTGGCTGCAATGAGGACCGAGCGCAGCTGCAAAGTTCCGTCCGCGGAGGGACGGCCGGTCTAGCACCCCCGGCCCGACACACGCGAGTCGTTGACAGACCGCCGAGGGAATTGGTTTGAGCGGGACGCTTGCCGCCGCCGCCCGCCGATCTGATGAAGCTGCCGCTCGAGGAGCTGCTCTACCTCCGCCTCGGGGAGTTCCTCGACCAGCTCCACGGCCGCAAGGTCCCCGAGCTGTACCGCGTGCTCCTGGACCAGGTGGACCGGGCCGTGTTCCGGCAGGCGCTGGAGCGCAGCGAGGGCCAGCTCACCGCGGCGGCGTCCTTCCTCGGGGTGGACCGGAACACGCTGGCCCGCAAGGTGAAACGGCTCAAGGTCCGCGGCCGGACCTGACCCCCGATCTCCTCTGGCCTCGAGTGGTCGGCGTGGCCATGGTGCGGGGCTGTCCATGATGCGATCGCTCGCTCTCACCCTCCTCGCGGGACTCATGGTGCTCGGAGCGCCCGCCCGTGCGCTCGACGACGGGCTGGGGAACGTGCCAGCCGACGTGGACCGGAGCTCGCCGCTGGCCACCGCGCAGGGCTTCATGTCCGCGGCCCACCACGGCGACTACGAGCTCGCCGCCTACTACCTGGCGCTCGACTGGGTCCCGCGCGAGCGGCAGAAGGCCGAGGGGCCACGGCTGGCGCGGCGGCTGCGCTTCGTGCTCGACCGGAAGCTGTTCCTCGACCTGGGAGCGATCAGCAAGGAGCCGCAGGGAGACCCGGCCAGGCCCGGCTACGACCAGCTCGGGACCATCCCGCTGGAGAAGCAGAACGTCCCCATCCGGGTCTCGAAGTACGAGGTCGACGGCAAGCCCACCTGGGTCTTCAGCTCGATCACCGTCAAGTCGATCGATCTGCTCTACGACGCCTACGGGCCTCCGCTCGCGGAGGTGCTGCCCGAGGTGCTCTTCACCCGCTCGGTGGGAGGCCTCGAGCTCTGGCAGTGGCTGGGGCTCATCCTCGCCTTCGCTGCCGCCTTGGTCGGCGGGTGGCTCCTCGAGCGCATCGGCCTGATGGTGTTCGGGCGCCTCGCCCGGATGACCCGGGTGACGTGGGACGACCAGCTGGTCCAGTCCTCGCGCGGGCCGCTCCGCCTGCCGATCTGGGCAGTGGTGCTCAGCATCGTCACCCCACCGCTCCTGCTCTCGCCGGTCTGGGCTCACGGCATCAGCGTGCTCAACCGGTCGCTGCTGGTCATCGCCGCGGCGTGGTACGCGCTCCGGTTCCTCGACCTCGCCTCGGGCGTGGTCGAGAGCCGGGTGGCGAGGGCCCACGAGAACGTGGCCAATGCTCGCGCGGTCCGCACCCAGCTGGCGGTGCTCCGGCGGGTGCTGGTCATCGTGGTGTGGATCCTCGCCGCCGCCGCGCTACTGATGCAGTTCACGGTGGTACGCACCGTGGGCGTGTCGCTGCTCGCCTCGGCCGGGGTGGCGGGCGTGGTGCTCGGCCTCGCCGCGCAGAAGTCCATCGGAGCGCTCCTGGCGGGCATCCAGCTCTCCATCACCCAGCCGATCCGCATCGGCGACCAGCTGGTGGTCGAGACCGAGAACGGGACGGTGGAGGAGATCAGCCTCACCTACGTCGTCATCCGGACGTGGGACTTCCGGCGCCTGGTGGTGCCGGTGACCCAGTTCCTCGAGAAACCCTTCCAGAACTGGAGCAAGGGCGGCGTCGAGATGCTCGGCACCGTGACGCTCCAGGTGGACTGGGCCACCGACATCGAGGCGATCCGCAAGGAGCTGGCCCGGGTGCTCGCCGAGGCGAAGGACCTCTGGGACGGGAAGACGGCCAGGGTGCACGTCGTGGACTCCACCGAGCAGACGATGCAGCTGCGCATCCTGCTCGGCGGGTTCGTGGACTCGCTGTTCGACCTCCGCTGCCTCGTTCGCGAGCGGCTCATCGCCTTCGTGCACCGGACGCCGGAGTGGCTTCCCCGGCAGCGCATGGAGCACGAGGGGAACGCGCAGGTCCCGGCGACCCAGCCCCCGAGCTCGCCGCCGGCCCCACCCGCGCCGAAGGCCTGACCGCGCCCAGGGGCAGCGCCGGGTCGGCCCTGGCCCCCGCGTGCGAAGCTGACCCACCCCACAGGCCGTCTCCACGCCCCTGGCGTGCTGCATTCCCTCGAAATGCCAGGGGATGGCCCGGGTCCGTCGGCTGGCCCGGGACGTGAAAGAGGGACGAGGACATGAAGCCGTCTCCTCACACCAACGCCGTCGTCCAGGCTCTGGTCGCATGCCGCGCGCGCCGCGAGCTGAAGGGCACCACGCGCGACACCCCCGAGGAGCGCCAGGCGATCAAGGCCCGACTGTGGGCCCGACTCGATTCCCGGCTCTCCACCTGGGACCCGAGCACCGAGACGATGGCGCAGTGGGCGCTCCACGTGCTGAGCGCGCCGAGCGAGCAGACCCAGCAGGTCGCCTGAGGCCGCATCCCGGACGCCCCCGGGTTGCGCCAGCGACCGCGCCGTGAGCGGCAAATCCAACACACGTTTCGAATCATGAAGGCATGAGGGGGATGCGGTCTCCGCCGGGATAACGGGACGGGGGGCCGCGGGTTGAGTCGGTCGGAGGATGCACCATGCCGACCGCTGTCCCTTCCGATGCCGAGACTCCGCCGAGCGAACGGCCCGAGCGGCGGGTCCTGGCCCGAGCGGTGGGGGTGTGGTGGGTGCAGCGACTCCTCCAGGCCGCGCGCCGCCGCCGGGGCGCGGCTCCCCTGCGCGACGACGACGAGCTGGGTGAGCCGGCGCCGATCGGCCGCTGACCCGAGCGCTCGCGGTCCCGCCTCGAGGTCGCAGCGCTCCTCCTTCCCTTCCGTTTCCTCGGGCCGCCCCTCCGCGGAGGCGCGCCAGCGTTCGCGCGGGAGGGGTTTCGTGCGACAGTGCCCCGCGCCATGGCAGTGCGAGAAGGCGACATCCTGGACGGGCGCTTCGAGCTCGGACGCGTCGCGGCAAGCGGCGGGATGGGGGTCGTTTTCCGCGGGATCGATCGGCAGAGCGGCGCCCTGGTCGCGGTGAAGCTGCTGCGGGCCGCCGAGGGCGCCGAGCGGTTCCGCCGGGAGGTGAAGGTCCTCTCCGGCCTCCACCATCCGGGCATCGTCAGCTACCTCGGGCACGGGCAGGCCGAGGACGGCCTGTACCTCGTCATGGAGTGGCTGGAGGGCGAGGACCTCGGGACGCGGCTCGCGGCCGTGGAGGTGAGCCTGGACGAGGGCGTGGGGGTCGGGCTGCAGCTCGCCTCGGCCCTGGCAGCCGCCCATGCGCAGGGGATCATCCACCGCGATCTCAAGCCGTCGAACGTCTTCCTCTGCGACTGGCGGCTCGATCGGGTGAAGCTGCTCGACTACGGCATCGCCCGGCTGGTGGGTGCCGCCAACCTCACCGACACCGGCGCGGTGGTCGGAACGCCGGCGTACATGGCGCCGGAGCAAGCACGCGGAGAGCGTTCCCTCGACTCCCGGGCGGACGTCTACGCGCTGGGGGCGCTCCTCTTCCACTGCCTCACCGGACGGCCGCCGTTCGAGTCCGAGACGCTGCAGGGGCTCCTCGTCTCGGTCATGCAGCGGCCGGCGCCGCGCCTCGGGGAGCGAGTGCCCGTCCCGCGTGCGCTGGAGGATCTCGTGTCGCGGATGATGGACAAGGACCCGCGCCGGCGCCCTCCGGACGGGCAGGCCGTGCTCCGCGAGCTGTCCGCGCTCGGCCGCGGGGACGAGCTCTCGCTCTCGGCCACGGCCATCGCCAGCCCGACCCCGGCGAGCTCCCACGAGACGACGAGCTCGGTCCGGTCCGCCCTCTCCTCGGTGGCGGTGCTGCCCTTCCACGACATGAGCGCCGCGCGCGATCAGGGGTACCTCTGCGAGGGCATCGCCGAGGAGCTGATCAACACCCTCACTGCGCTCTCGGGCCTGCGGGTCACGGCGCGGAGCTCGTCGTTCGTCCTCCGCGGCTCGGGCCTCGACGCGCGGACCATCGGCCAGCGGCTGGGAGTGGACGCGGTGCTCGAGGGCGGGGTCCGCAAGTCAGGGGACCGGCTGCGGATCACGGTCCAGCTGGTGGACGTGGCCGGCGGGTCTCCTCGCTGGTCGCACCGCTTCGAGGGCTCGCTCGAGCAGGTGTTCGAGATCCAGGACCAGATCGCGGCCAGCGTCGGCACCGCACTCAAGGGAATGCTCAGCACCGAGGAGCGGGAGGCGCTCCGTCGACCCGAGGTCCAGGTCGAGGCGTACGAGCACTTCCTGCGCGGGCGGCAACACCTCCACGCGCAGACGAGCACCTCCTTCGACATCGCGGAGCGCGAGTTCACCCGCGCCATCGAGATCGACGCCGGCTATGCCCCTGCCCATGCGGGTCTGGCCCAGGTCTACATGTGGTACGTGGACTGGATGGGGCGTGGCGAGCCGGCGCGCCAGATGGCGGACCGGGCCAGCCGGCGCGCGCTGGAGCTGGGTCCGGAGCTCTCCGAGTCGCACGTTGCCCGTGGCGCGTACCTGACCAGCGTCTGCGACTACGCCGGTGCCGAGAAGGAGTACCGGGAGGCCATCCGCCTCAACCCCCGCTCGTTCGAGGCTCACTACCTCCTCGCCCGGTGCGGGGTGCACGCCGGGAAGCACGAGCTCGCCGCGGAGATGTTCCAGCGCGCCGCGGAGCTTCGCCCCGAGGACTTCCAGTGCTGTGCCATCGCCGAGGTTCCGCTCAACCGGCTAGGCCGCTTCGAGGAGGCGGCCCGGAGCCGGCAGGAGGCGCTGCGGCGGATCGAACGACACCTGGAGCTCGCACCGCGCGACCCGCGGGCGCTGATCCTCGGCGCCATCATCCTGGTGGCCGACGGGCGGAGGGAGCAGGGCTTCGACTGGGCGTCGCGCGCTCTGGCCGAGGGACCGGACGACCCGGCGACGCTCATCAACGCCGCATGCGTCTATGCGCGGGCCGGCCTCAAGGAGGAGGCGCTCAAGGCCCTGGAGAAGAGCTTCGGGCGGGGCTGGGGCAAGCGGGACTGGGTGAACCACGATCCGGACTACGACTCGATCCGGGACGACCCGCGGTTCCAGGCGCTGCTGGCCAAGCTGACCTGAGGCCTCAGTCTTCCTTGGGGCCGGCGGCCTTGGTCTCGGGCCCCAGGACCGGCGAGGCCTGCTCGACGGCCGTGGTCGCCGAGGCCGCGGGGGCCGGGGCGGAGAAGAACTCGTCCGCGGCGGCGATCAGATCGCCGGCCTCGAACGGCTTGCGCAGCGTGCGGAACACGCCGGGCACATGGTCCACCCACTGCCCGTCCACCGTGGCCGACATGGCCAGCACGCCGAAGTCAGCGTGGTCCGGGCGCTTCCGGAGCTCCTCGAGGAACTGAAGGCCGTCCATCACCGGCATCTGGAGGTCGAGCACCACCAGCGCCGGACGCGCCAGCCGGTCGAGCATCGCCAGCGCCTCGAGACCGTGCCGGGCCAGAGCCACCCGGTATCCGACCTGTTCCAGGGCGTCCTGGAGGGATTCGCGGAGGAGGAGCTCGTCGTCGGCGATGAGGATGTCAGGCGTGGCACGCACGGGCGCCGGAACGGTGCATCGGGTTGCCAGCAGGCACATCTGCCTGGTCGAAAACGGCTGTTGTGCCCATGACACCTCGCCCCCTCTGGCCGGGTCGAATCCTCGCCAGTGAACACTCCAGCAGCCGGGAGATGTTCGGAGGACGGGTGCCTGGTCGCGCCCCTGGTGGCAGTCCCTGCAGCGGGATTGCTCGCTGCCCCCGTCCGTCGGGGGGGCGAGCGGCTCAAGGTCCCGTGCCGTTCCTCCGTCCAGGCCGGCGGGCAGGCCGACGTTCTGCGAACTCCGAGACCAGGGACTGGATCTCCTCGATGTCGAAGGGCTTTCGCATCGCGCGGATGACGCCGGGCAGCTTGCCGAACCACTCCGGGTCGACGAGCGCGGACATGACGATGACCTCGAAGTCCGCCTGGTCCGGGCGCTGCCGCAGGTGATTGAGGAAGGTGACGCCGTCCATCACCGGCATGTGGAGGTCCAGGAGGATGAGGGCAGGGCGGGGGAGCCGGTTCAGCGCCACCAGCGCCTCGGCGCCGTTTCGCGCGGAGACGACCGAGTGGCCATCCTCGATCAGCACGTCCTCGAGCGTGTCCCGGAAGTTGTAGTCGTCCTCGGCGAGGAGGACCGATGCGTTGATGCTCACCACCCGGGCACCATCGCACGCGCGGCGCGCGGGGGTTCTGATGGGCGCCCGGGCGGGTGTTGACCTCTCCACGCTCGGGTCGGGAAACCGGGCCCCGGGGGCGCCGAGGTGGGGGTTCCACCTCCGTCAGCACATCAGGCGAAGCACCGAGCCTCCCTCGCCTACGCCGCGCGGTAGTGGAGGTGCACGATGCCGGTTCGCTCGAAGCGTCGTTCGTGGACCAGCGCGAGCTTCAGCCGCACGTCATCGGGGAGCGAGCGCTTGCCGCGACCGAGGACGATGGGCGCAACGAAGAGGTGGATCTCGTCGACGAGGCCTGCCCGGAAGGCGTGCGCAGCGAGTCCGGGTCCACCGATCGTCAGGTCACGCCCGGCTCGCGACTTCATCTCGCGAATGGCGTCGACGTCGAAGGTCCGCTCGAGCCGCGTCCTCGGCGTCGAGACCTGCTCGAGGGTCGTCGAGTACACGAGCTTGTCCGCGGCACGCCAGAGCTTCGCGAAATCGCGCATCACGGCCGGATCCGATTCCTTGCTGCCGTACTCCGACTCCCAGCCCCGCATGGTCTGGTACATGCGCTTGCCATAGAGATAGACGCCCACCGGACGCACGAGATCGTTGATGAACCGGTGCTCCTCCTCGTCGGGCTCGGACCAGTCGAACCGGCCCTGCTCGTCCTCGATGAACCCGTCGAGAGACTGCGTGGCGATGTAGATGAGCTTGGCGGTCATGTCCGGTGGTCCCCCTCGTGTCGTGGACAGATGCGCGCCGAGGCGCGCGAGCACCTGCAGCCACCCTTCGTGGGCGAGCTCCTGGAAATGCTTCGCCGTGGGGTGAGACGCGAAGTCTGGCGGCATCAAGCGTTGCGCCACCGTGACCTTCGTCCCGTCGCCGGCGTCCTCGAGGACGACGGTGATCTCGCTCGACACGTCGAGCGGCCAGTCCGGGAACATCGGGTGCGGTCGAGGGCGTCCGGAGTCGTCGACGAATCCGAAGGTGAAGACCAGACGCTGGTTCTCGACGACCTCGCCGAAGGTTCCGCTCATGTGAACCGTCATCCCGTCGGGGAAGCGATGCCCGAAGCGGATGACTCCTCCTGGCCGGGGATCGATCTCGCAGCCAGTGAACTCTGCACCCTCCGGGACGAACCAGCGCGTGAAGTGCTCGGCCTTCGTCCAGACCTCGAAGACGAGCTCGCGTGGCGCAGCGAAGATCCGGCTGATGACCTCGCCGCCGCTGACGGAGTTACCGGTGCTTCTTCGCGCGGGCATGGCCCTTCTCCTTGCTGGCGGTCTCGGTGCGCTTCGCCTGGAGCTCGCCCAGGTACGCCTCGAGCCGGTCGAACCGCTTCCCCCAGAAGCGGCGATACTCGGCCGTCCATTCGGCGACCTCCCGGAGGGGCCCTGCGTCCAGATGGCACGGACGCCACTGCGCCTCCCGGCTGCGGGCGATGAGGCGCGCCCGTTCGAGGACCCGCAGGTGCTTCGAGACGGCCGGGCCGCTGATGGCGAACGGGGCGGTGAGCTCCGTCACGGTGGCCGGGCCCCTGGTGAGCCGAGCGAGGATCGCCCGCCGGGTGGGGTCGGCGAGCGCGGCGAAGGTGGTGCTCAGGCTGTCTGGAACGAGGGTCATCTAACCAACAGGTTACGTAACCTCTAGGTTAGATGCAAGGGGAGCCCGCTGCCGTGTCACTGGCACGAAGGCGGGCACACGCCGGGCCTCCGGCTCGCTCTACGAGGGGAGAACGCGCTTCAGGCCGAGCTTCTTCATCTTGCTCTGCAGCGTGGACGGCTTGACCCCGAGGATCTCCGCGGCGCCGCCCGGGCCGTAGATGCGTCCCTGCGTGAGCTGGAGCACCCGGGCGATGTGCTGGCGGGTGGCGTCCGCCAGCGTGGAAAGCTCACCCTCGCGGACGCGCCCCTCGCGGCGGCGGCGGCCGGGCAGGTCGACGACCTCGACGCCCAGCTCCTCGCCCGGCGCGAGGATCAGCGCCCGCTCCAGCACGTTTGCCAGCTCGCGCACGTTCCCCGGCCAGTCGTGCGCCTCGAGGCGGGCCAGGGCCTCGGGGGTGAGCCGCCGCGCCCGCTTCCCGGTTCGCCGGGCCAGGTCCAGGAGCAGCGTCTCGGCCAGGGGCGCCACGTCCTCGCGCCGCTCGCGGAGCGGAGGCAGCTCCAGGGGGAACACGTCCAGCAGGTAGAAGAGGTCCTCGCGGAACCGACCCGCGCCGACGGCGGCCTCGAGGTCCGCGTGGGTGGCGGCGAGGATGCGGACGTCCACGCGCACCGGACGGTCACTGCCCACCGGCTCGAACTCGCCGTCCTGCAGCACGCGCAGAAGGCGGGTCTGCAGCGCGAGCGGGAGCTCGGAGACCTCGTCGAGGAACAGAGTCCCGCCATTGGCGACCACGAGGCGTCCCGGACGGGCACGACCCGCACCGGCGAAGGCTCCCTCCACGTGCCCGAACAGCTCGAGCTCCAGCGTCTGCTCCGGGACCCCGGCACAGCTCAGCGAGACGAAGGGCTGCTCCGCTCGCGAGGACCAGCCGTGGATGGCCCGCGCCAGCCGCTCCTTCCCGCTGCCCGGCTCGCCCCGGATCAGCACCGGCGTCTGGGCGCGCGCCACCTGGCGGGCGCGGCGGAGGAGTGCCTGCATCGAGGCGCTGCGGACGTGCGACTCGGGACCGCGTCCTCCTCCCAGCTCCTCCTCGAGCAGCTTGGCGTGGGCGTGGTCCTGGAGGTGGAGCCGCTCGAGGGTGATGGTCTTGCCGGCTCCCTGGAAGGCGATGGCGAGGAGCTGCGCGTACACCTCGACCAGGTTCACGACCGGCGGCGGGTACACCTCGCACACGGTCCGGTCCAGGGTGAGCACACCGAGGGTCTGCTCGCCGGCGACCAGCGGCGCCACGAGGCATGCGTGCCCGGGCGGGAGATCCAGCACGTGATCGAACGGGTCCCCGTCGCCGTGGCGGTGATCCGCCTCGAGGAACGTGCGCGCCCTCCGCGTCTCCAGCGCCTCGCGCAGGGAGGGAAACTGGTCCAGCGAGAGCACGTGCTGGCGGACACGGTCGTCGGCGAGCGGGCCGCGCGCGGCGCGCACCACCAGCCGGCCCTTCTCGAGCACGAACACCGTCGCGAGATCGTAAGGCGCGACCCGCGCCAGCCAGTCCAGCCCGCGGCGAAGCACGTCGTCCACCGCCTGCTCCGAGCCCACCAGCGTGGCGAGCTCCTGCAGGTCGCGGGCGAGGTCCACCGGGCTCAGGGAGACTGCGGCTGTCATGGCGCGCACTCTAACGCTGGCAACACCGAAGAGCCGGTGATTCCGGGCCCTCTGTCGACCGCCGACATACCGGTATGTCGGTGGAGACGAGTCGCTCGCGATCGGACAAACAGAGGATTTGCTTGCGCTTTGGCATCACGCGCCGCATCAAAGAGGGGCTGGTGGGCCCGTTCGGGCACCTCGAGCCATCCAAACACGAAAGACAACGAAGGAGCGAGACACAGATGCTGACGGTCGGAGACAGGTTTCCTGCGTTCAATCTCAAGGCGGCGGTGAGCCTCGAGAAGGGGAAGGAGTTCAAGGACATCACCGAGAAGGACTACGCGGGCAAGTGGAAGGTCGTCTTCTTCTGGCCCATGGACTTCACGTTCATCTGCCCGACGGAGATCGCGGAGTTCGGGAAGCAGAACGGCCAGTTCCTCGAGCGCGACGCTCAGGTCCTCGGCGCGAGCACCGACACCCACTTCGTCCACCTGGCCTGGCGGAAGGACCACCCGGACCTCCGGACTCTTCCGTTCCCGATGCTGGCGGACACGCGGCGCGAGCTGTCCACGCAGCTGGGCATCCTCCACAAGACCGACGGGGTGCCGCTGCGGGCGACCTTCATCGTCGACCCCGAGGGCATCATCCGCTGGGCGAGCGTGAACGACCTCAGCGTGGGCCGGAACGTCTCCGAGGTGCTCCGCGTGCTCGACGGACTGCAGACCGACGAGCTCTGCCCCTGCAACTGGAAGCAGGGCGAGGAGACGCTGTCGCAAAAGATGAAGAAGGCCAGCTGATGAACACGCTGGAGACGCTGCGCAACGCGATCCCCGACGCGGCGAAGGACCTTCGGCTCAACCTCGGCAGCGTGCTGCAGCCGGGCGGGGCGCTCAGCAAGGAGCAGACCTGGGGCACCGCGGTGGCCTGCGCCATCGCGGCGCGAAATCCCCAGCTGCGCCAGGCCACCCTCGAGGACGCCCTGACCCAGGTCGGACCCGAGGTGGTCGAGGACGCGAAGGCGGCCGCGGCGCTGATGGGGATGAACAACGTCTACTACCGCTTCCGGCACATGGTGGGCCGGGACGAGTACGGACAGAAGCCGGCCCGCCTGCGGATGCAGCGCCTCGCGCAGGTGGCGACGAGCAAGGTCGACTTCGAGCTCTTCTGCCTCGCAGTGAGCGCGATCAACGGATGCGAGAGCTGCATCCGTTCGCACGAGCGGGTCGTGCTCGAGGGTGGGCTGACCGAGGACCACGTCAACGACGCGGTCCGCATCGCCGCGACCTTCCACGGCGTGGCGGTGGCGCTCGAGATGTAGAGCTGACCCCGGTCGGTGAACCCGGTCGGGTCTCGGCTCCCCGGCGCTCGGCGCGGTCCGTGGGTCCCCGGGGCGTGTGGTCCGTCCGCTTCGCGACGAACGTTGACATCTGTCCTGCACGCCCAGCGGCCTGGCGTCCGGTGCCGCGCCGCGCCGGACCTGCGGCGTTCTTGCGGGCGGGCCTCGAGCATGAGCATCCCGCGTTCCCCCGGATCTTCCGGGGACGGAGGGAGGCCTTTCATGAAGCACTCGGTGTGGTCGTCGGTGCGCGCGATCCGGATCGCGGCGCTCGTTCTGGTTGCGGTGGGACTCGCCCCGCTCCCCGCAGACGCGCAGTTCAGGGGGCGTGAATCGAGCGCCTGGGTCTCGACGTGGGGCGCGAGCCCTTCCGACCCGGCCGACGCGCTCGACGGGCAGACGATCCGGGAACACGTCCGCCTCAGCCTGGGAGGTGACCGGATCCGCATCCGCCTCTCCAATCGCTTCGGCAGCGGTGATCTGCAAGTCGGCGCGGTTCACGTCGCCCTCCACGGCACCGGCTCGGGAACGCTCCCCGGCACCGATCGCGTCGTGACGTTCAGCGATCAGCCCTCCGTCACCCTCACCAAGGGGGGGCTCGCGGTCAGTGACGAGATCGCCCTCACCGTCAAGGCGCTGGACGAGATCTCGGTGAGCATCTTCCTGCCTGGGGACACTGGCCCTTTGACCATCCACCAGCTCGGCGTTTCCACGACCTACATCTCTCCGCCCGGCGACTTCACCGCCTCGGCGGTGATGCCTGTCGCAACCACGTCCCTGTCTCGCTATCTGCTCGCGGAGGTCGAGGTCCGTCGTTCCGCGGGGGTGGCGCTGGTCACCCTGGGTGATTCGATCACCGATGGATTCGCGTCCACGGTCGACGCCAACCGACGCTGGCCCGACTTCCTGGCCGAGCGGCTCCGCTCCCAGCAGATGGCGGACCCGAACATGAAGCCGGTGTCGGTGGTCAACGAGGGCATCAGCGGAAACCGGCTCCTGCACGACATTGCCGGCCCCAACGCGCAGGAACGCCTCGACCGCGACGTCCTCTCGAAGTCGCACGTGAAGTGGATGACCATCCTCGAGGGAATCAACGATCTCGGATTCCCCGGCTCGGTGGAGCCCAACGCGCCGCGCGTGACGTTCAAGCAGATCATTGGCGCCTACAAGCAGATCATCGCTCGGGCGCATGCCGCGAAGCTGAAGATCTACGGCTGCACGTTGACCCCGTTCGAGGGCACCACCTTCGCCGGCTACTTCGCGCCGGACAAGGAGGAGGTCCGGCAGGCGGTGAACTCGTGGATCCGGAACTCGGGCCAGTTCGACGCGGTCATCGATTTCGACAAGGCCATTCGCGATCCGAGCCATCCCACCCGGATGCTCCCCGCCTATGACAGCGGAGACCACCTGCACCCGAACGACCTCGGGTATCTGGTGATGGCGAACTCCGTGCCGCTCTCGCTCTTCACCGAGGAGTGACGAGGTCCCGGCGCCGCTGACGGGAGGCCGTGCGAGGCTCGAGCCTCCATGGGCGGCTTCCAGCTCGGGCGACCGATCCGCGTGCTGACCGCGGTGATCCTGGCAGTGGCCGGGATCGCCGCGGCCCGGTATGTGGCCGGCGTGCGCAAGCCGGCGCCAAGGACTCCGGTGGTGGTGGCCTTCGGTGACTCGCTCACCGAGGGCGGCGGCGCCATCGCCCGACCCTGGCCGGCGGTGTTCGCCGAGCGTCTCGCCCGGCGCGTCGGGGCGAGCCCGATCCAGGTGGTGAACGCCGGCGTCAGCGGCAACCGGCTGCTCCGGGACGACTTCGGACCGAGCGGGCTCCGGCGCTTCGAGCGTGACGCCCTGGGCGAGCCCGGGGTCCGGTGGGTCGTCGTGCTCGAGGGGATCAACGACCTCGGCTTCGCCGGCTCGGTCGAGCCGGGCGCGGAGCGAGTGACGTCCGAGGACCTCATCGGGGGGTACCGGCAGCTCATCGCCCGGGCGCGGTCCGCGGGGGTGAAGATCTACGGGGGCACGCTCCTGCCGTTCGAGGGCGCCGGCTCGGGATACTTCGCGCCCGACAAGGAGCGGGTCCGCCAGGCGGTGAACGCGTGGATCCGCAGCTCGGGCGAGTGGGACGGCGTCGTGGACTTCGAGGCCGCGGTTCGCGATCCGGGCCAGCCGGGCCGGCTTCGCCCCGAGCTCGACGACGGAGACCACCTCCACCTGAACCAGGCCGGGCAGACGGCGCTCGGCGAGGCGGTGGACCTCGGTCTGTTCGGCGGCTGAGGGCGGACGGCGAGGAGGACGGGGCCGGTCACATGCTCGACCGACGCTCGTGCACCGCCGCCCGACTGGACCGCAGCGCTCCGGCGCTCAGCCGGCCCCGCGCGGCCGGAAACCCACCGCCAGGAACCGGCACCCCTCGGCGCCGGCGCGTCCCCAGTGTGCCTCCCCGAGCCGCACCCCGTGCGCATCGCCCGGGCGCAGCGTGGCCGTCACCTCCCGGCCGTCGGCAAGCACGGTGGTCATCGTGAGCTGACCCTCGAGCAGGTAATAGACCTCCTCGGTGGCGGCGTGCCGGTGGAGCCCGATGGCGGCGCCGGGCTCGAGCCGTGCATCGATCATCAGCTCCAGCCCGCCGTGGAAGAGGTTCTCCTCGAGGCCCGCCTCCTCGGAGAACACCCACGTCGCGTGGTCGCGCCCGTGGCCACGCCGGTCGTCCCCGGCGGGAAAGGCGCGGTTCTCGTGCACCGCGGTGTAGACGACGCGTGCCATCGCCTCGGACCGCTTGTGGATGGCCGGGCCCAGTGGCTCGGCGTACACGCTCGCGCCGGGAACGTGGAACTGCTCGCCGGTCGGGATCTGCGGCTGTGGAGGAGGACGGGACATGGCGGACGCTCAGGGGAGAAGCTCGTCGGTGTAGATGCCCGTCAGTCCGGCGCGCAAGACGCCGGCGGCCTCGGAAGGGTCGTTCACCGTGTGGGTCAGGACCGGAACGTGCGGACAGAGTGCGGCGCAGCCGTCGCGCGCCTGTTCGCGGGTCACCGTCACCGCCAGCAGCGGAGCCCGCTGGGCGAAGCGGCGCAGGATCCACCAGGGATAGTCGCTCCGGTAGGTGGTGAAGATGGGAGCCCCGAAGCCCTCGGTTCCGATCAACCGCAGCTCCTCCAGCCGGTAGAGCTGCGGATGAATGCGGGCCCGGACCACCGGCGGCGCGGCGCTCAGCTCGCGCAGCAGTCGCGCGTTGTCACCCTTCGTGTCCGTCACCAGCCGGGCATCGGCGTGGCGGCCGAACCAGTCCATCACCTGCTCAAGGCGGGGTACGGCCGGCCCTGACCCGGGCCGATGCTCCCCGGGAAGCCCTCGACCCTCGGCATCGAGTGGCACGCCCAGCATGGCGCTCGCCTGCGCCCAGTCGTGCACCGCCCACCACGCGCCTCGCGAGTCCGGAAGAAAGTCCACCTCGAACCATCGAGCGCCGCGGCCGTAGTTGTGTTCCAGGGCCTCGAGGGTGTTCGTGGTCCGCAGCGGACCGAGGGCCCCCCCTCCATGGGCGATGCGGGACGGCACGGTGTCGTGAGGCGCTGGAGCCAGGGCGGGAAGGCGAGCGAGCTCGACCAGGCCCACGAGCATCCACCGCGCCGGGTGCGCCGCGCGGCCCACCAGGAGCAGGAGCGCCAGGACGAGGAGCGTGAGGAGCAGGACGCGCTCAGGGCGCAGAGGCATCGAGGCAGCTCAGGGCGAAGCGGTGCAGCGCGGGAAGCTCGTAGGTTCCTTGCAGCTCCCGGACCGGCTGGCCCTGGGCCGAGAGCGGGGCGAGCGAGCCGTTCGGGGCGAGTGTTCCCAGCATCAGCGGCACCGGAGGCTCGTCGACGCTCGCCTCCTGGAAGAGACCCGAGGGATGGTCGCCGTAGATCGCCACCAGGGTCGTGCCGTCCCTCGGGAGCTCGCGAAGGAACTTCCCCAGCGCGCCATCGGCATAGGTCATCGAGGCGAGGTAGCGCGTCTTCTCCGGGGCGTTCTCCAGCGGTCCGGGAGGAATCACCAGGCGGTAGGGCGCGTGGGTGGAGAGGGTGATCAGGAAGTGCACGGCCCGCCCCTCCTTCAGGATGCCGGCCGAGGCGAAGCGGAACAGGTCGCCATCCGCCCGTCCCCAGCGCGAGAACTCGGAGGCGGGAATCGACTCGGCGCTGTGGAAGCTCGCGTGGATGGAGGAGAAGAACGGTCCGCGGTTCCAGAAGTTCCGGTCATTGCCGTGGTAGGCGTGGAAGCCGAACCCGCGGGCCGCGGCACGCTCGGGAAGGGTGTCCCCCGTGGGCACCCAGCCGAGCCGATAGACGGGGACGCCGGAACGCGCGCGGAGACCGGTGAGCAGCTGGAAATCCGCGCTGGAGCTACCCGAGACCGAGGTGCGGTCCACGGTCACCAGGCCTCGGGTCGCGGTCTGCCAGATGGCGGTGAGGGCCGGCGCAACCTCGGCCGTGAGGGCCTCGCGCTCCAGGCTCTCCACCTGTACGAGCACCATCCGGTTCACCCGCACCGGGTCCAGGGGGAGCGCCCGGGCCGGATTCTCGGCCGCGTCCCGGCGGAGCTCGGCCAGCACCGACCCGGATCTCGCGCTGCGGAGGATGTCCAGCGCGTCGAGGACCACCGCGCCCTCGAGGCCATGGGTGCGAGCCAGGTCGCGGAACTGGGAGTACCGGAGCATGTCGCGCGTCTGGTAGCGGAGGAATGCGTACCCTTGCAGGGCTGCGCACAGGGCGACCGCGGCGAGCGTGGCGAGGCGAACGTCCCGCCCGTGCGGCGACGGCTTGCGCGCGAGGATGCCGAGTCCCACGACGGCGATCAGGCAAGCCCAGGGCACGGCCTGCCATCCCGGCAGCGGCACACTGGAGATCTCCTCCAGGTTCATGAACAGCGCGGCGGGCCGGGGCGCGCGATGAAAGGTTATCCCGTGCCAGGCCACTCCGGTCCAGGCCAGGCCGTAGATCGCCCAGAAGACCAGGAAACCGCGCCTGCCGAGCGCCTCGCGGGCGAGCGACACCAGCATCAGGGCGCTTCCGAACGTCATCGCCAGCGGCACGGGCCAGGCGATCGGAAAGGCGCCGAGGACCGGGCGCAGAAAGACCACCAGCACCGCGCACGGGAGCAGCGCGAGCGCCAACCGCAGCCCGAACTCGCGGAGACGCTCCGATTGCGACGCGCCGGCGAGGAAGGACACCCGCGAGCTCCGGGCGGCGAGTGGTGGTGTGCCTTCGAGGTCGAGTGGGCGTGCTGGCCGAATGGTTGCTTCCTCCGCCGCTCGGAGCGACGGAAGACTAGCGGGAAGCGGCGGGAGGGCCAACGGCGGCTTCCGGCGTGCTCGCCCGGCTGGTGGAACCCGCCGGGCGACGGTAGATCCACCGAGCCCCGATGCGGTCATACGCCACCCGGCTCGCGCACATCGCCGATCGCCCACACCTCGTGCTCGGTCTTGCGATGGGTGTCCTCGTCGCCGTCGGCGTGACGCTGGCAGTGCGGGACGGGTCCCGGATCAAGTCGCCGGACGAGGGCACCCTTCTCGACCTCAGCTGGAACGTTGCCCGTCACGGGACGTTCGCCCATACCAACCGTCCCGACATCGAGGAGTTCGATCCCGCGATGCCGGTGGGAGCGCTCAGACCCACCGCCTACCGCGCCCCGGGCTACGTCTGGTTCCAGGTTCCCTTCCGCTGGGTGGGTGGGGAGCACGCGCTGCTACGCGTGGCCAACACCGTTCTCCTCGCCCTCACGCTCTGGCTGCTCCATGGCCTGGTGGTCCGGCGCGCGGGGACGTTCGCCGGGCTGGTCTCGGTGATCCTGGTGCTCCTCTACCCGATCCTGCTCTACGCCGCCGGGACGCTCTACCCCCAGACCCTCTCCGCCTTGCTGCTGGTCGGTGCGGTCCGACAGCTCGATGGGCTCGGACGCGATGCCCCGATGTACCGCTTCGCGCTTCTCGGGGTCACGCTGGGAGCGCTGGTGCTTACCGTGCCCATTCACCTGCTGCTTCTGCCCGTCGTCGCCGCGTGGATGCTCTGCGCGAGGCGTGGCACGTGCTGGCAGGTTGCTCTCATGCTCCTGGCGGTCGTGGGCCTGGCGGGGTCGTGGATTCTGCGCAACTTCCTCGTCCTGGGCGCGGTCGTGGGTATCGCCACCAGCTCCGGCTTCAATCTCCTCGCGGGCAATGGTCCCTACGTCCGCACCGATCAGGGATCGGGAGACCTGCGGTGGCCGAGTGGAGTCCGGGAGCAGGTCGCCGGCCGGGGCGAGGTGGAGCGGGACCGGATCTTCACGCGGGCTGCGCTCCGCTGGATCTTCGAGAACCCCGGCGAGGCGGCCAGCCTCTACGGGCGCAAGCTCCTCTACTGGTTTGCTCCGACGAACCAGCTGGTCAGCGACCGGCTCGTGCCCGGCGGCTCGGGAACAGGCCCCATGAAGCTCAGGAGCGCGGTCATGGTGCTGGGCTACGGCCTCCTCATGTCGATCCTGATCATCCGGCTCGCGCTGGCACGACGAGACCGCCTCACCTCTCTGGAGGTGCTGCTGCTGGCGCTCTATGTCGGTGGCGGGATGGCCTACGCGGTGTACTTCAGCCGGATCCGCTTCCGGCTTCCCTTCGACTGGCTACTCATCGGCCTCGACGCGATGTTCGTCGCCCGACTCCTTTCGCGCCGGGGGGCCGGTGCGCCGCTCGCCGGAACCCCTCGTCCGGTCGAATCCCTGGCGGGACCGGGTGCAGGCGGTGTTTGATCTCTCCCTGGAGACGACATGGGACTGCTGGACAAGCTCCTCCGGGGGCGCCGCGCTCCGGAGCCGCAAGACACGCGCTCGCTCACCGCGGAGGAGTCGCTCGCTCGGTGGCGCTACCTGCTCGGGGCCGCGCCGCCCGACGCGCTCTCCGAGGCGCACGGCCGCGCGCTGGAGGCGATGGAGGAGCTGCCGCGAGCCGAGGTGCTCCAGCGGCTTCGCTCTGCCCTCGCCGCGCTCGAGCCGGGCGCGGTCGTTCCGGGTGACCCGGCGGTCCTGGTCCGCGCGTCCGCCCGGGCCGAGCGCCGTACCCCCGGGTTCCTCGAGCGCGCCCTGGCCGCAGATGCGCGCGGTCGCCAGGGGCTGGCTGGGTTCGCGGCGGCCGTGGTGGCCACCTCCGCCGCCGCACCGTTCCTCCGGGACTTCGAGGCCGGGTCCCGGGACCTTGCCGACCGGCACGCGACGGACCTCGACGTGGATTCGCCCGATCAGCTCGGCGGTCATGCCGACCACGACGAGCACGACGACCTCGACTGAGGTGCGCTCTACGGCGACGCCGGCGCCGGGGTTCGCGCCTCGGCCTCGGCGGCCCGACGCGGGCGGAGGATGGCGTCGCCCACCGGAGCCCCGCCCGGCGTCTCGATCCGGAAGCGGTGGGGCTCGCCCTTCCAGAGGAGATTGTGAAGACCGCCGATGAAGTGGAAGTCGTCCGACAGGAGGTCGATGTCCACCCTCCCCGTACGCCAGGACACTCGTCGGCTGCCGCGGACCGGGAAGGTCAGACCGTCGAGCGACACGACGCCCTCGGTCTCCATCGCGCCCGACTCGAGGAGCCGGCGCGCGCTCGCCGCCGTGTGCCGGAGAACCAGCTCGATCGGCCGATCGAGCTCCTCCCCGTCACGCCGCCAGGTGCCTTGCAGGGTCTCGGTGAAGTCCACCGCCCCCTTTGCGGACAGGCGCCTGGCCCAGTCCGGCAAGAGCATCAGCGCCTCGGCGCGCGACGATGTCATCACGACAGCGACCTCCCCTTGGTCACAGCGGGGGATAGGAGACCACCTCAGGGGCGTAGGTTGTCAACGGACGCACTGGGAGTGAATACGCGACCGTGCAGCGGATGGCGTGCGCGGCCTGGAATGCGAGTGAGTCCCGTGTGTTGCGGGCCCCGGGCGCAGGAACCTACAGTCCGCCGCCCGCACACACCCAGGAGCGACTTCTGAACATCGACATCCGTGCCCTCACGGAGCGGGTCCGGGAAGAGAGCGTGTTCGTCGATCTCCTCTCCGCCGAGGCGGGGAAGGTGATCGTGGGACAGCGCCAGATGATCGAGCGCGTCCTCATCGGCCTGCTCTCCAACGGGCACGTGCTGCTCGAGGGCGTGCCCGGGCTCGCCAAGACCCTGACCGTCCGGACCTTCGCCGACGGGATCAGCGCGCGTTTCCAGCGCATCCAGTTCACGCCGGACCTGCTCCCGGCCGACCTGGTCGGGACGATGATCTACAACCAGCAGTCCGGCGAGTTCACCGTCCGGCACGGGCCGATCTTCGCCAACGTCATCCTCGCCGACGAGATCAACCGCGCCCCGGCGAAGGTGCAGTCCGCGTTGCTCGAGGCGATGCAGGAGCGCCAGGTCACCATCGGCGAGCACACCTACGCGCTGCCGAGCCCCTTCATCGTGCTCGCCACGCAGAACCCCATCGAGCAGGAGGGCACCTATCCCTTGCCCGAGGCCCAGGTGGACCGCTTCATGCTCAAGGTCGTGGTCGGCTATCCGACCCGGGAGGAGGAGCGGGTGATCATGGACCGGATGGCCGGTGTCGAGGTCCCCCGCGCCACGCCGGTCGTCAGCCCGGAGCAGATCTCGAGGGCCCGCGACGTCGTTCATCAGATCTACGTGGACGACAAGGTGAAGGACTACATCCTGGACATCGTGTGGGCGACCCGCGAGCCGGAGCGGTTCGGCCTCAACGACCTCAAGGACGCCATCGACTTCGGCGCCAGCCCCCGGGCGACGCTGTTCCTGTCGCTGGCTGCCCGGGCGCACGCCTTCCTGCGCCACCGGGGCTTCGTCACCCCAGAGGACGTGAAGGCGGTGGGCATGGACGTGCTCCGTCACCGGGTGACGCTGACCTACGAGGCGGAGGCCGAGGAGCTCACGCCGGAGCAGGTGGTGCAGCGGGTGTTCGACAAGATCGAGGTTCCGTAGCAGGTCTTCCATGCTTCCCCGGGAGCTCATCCGGCGGATCCGCCGGCTGGAGATCGCCACTCGCCAGGTCGTCTCCGCGCTCCTGGCGGGCCAGTACCACTCGGTCTTCAAGGGCCGGGGCATGGCCTTCAGCGAGGTCCGTCCGTACCAGGCCGGCGACGACATCCGCTCCATCGACTGGAACGTGACGGCGCGCACCAGCTCTCCGCACGTGAAGGTATTCACCGAGGAGCGCGAGCTCACCGTGGTGCTCCTGGTCGACGTCTCGGCCTCCGAGGAGTTCGGCTCGCGGGGAACGCGGAAGTCCGAGATGGCGGCGGAGGTCGCCGCGCAGATTGCCTTCTCGGCCATCGCCAACAACGACCGGGTGGGCCTGCTTCTCTTCAGCGACCGGGTGGAGAAGGTCATCCCCCCGCGGAAGGGCAGGAAGCACGTGCTCCGGCTGGTGAGCGACATCCTTTCCTTCCGGCCGGAGGGGAAGGGGACCGACCTCTCGCTCGCCCTGGGGTGGCTGAGCCGGGTGACGAAGCGGCGGACGGTGCTCTTCGTGGTCTCGGACTTCCTGCTGGAGGGCTACGAGACGCCGCTGCGCACCGCGCGGATGAAGCACGACGTCGTTCCGGTGGTGCTTCGCGATCCGATGGAGGATGCATTTCCGGCGCTCGGCCTGGTGGAGGTCGAGGACCCCGAGACGGGGGAGCGCGCCCTGGTGGACAGCTCGTCGCCCGCCGTGCGCGGGGCGTTCCAGGCGGCAGTGGCCCGCGCGCGCGGCGAGCGCACCCGGGTGTTTCGAAAGCTGGAGCTCGACTCGGTGGAGCTCCGCGCCGGCGAGGACCACGGTGAGGCGCTCGTTCGCTTCTTCCGCGCTCGGGCACGGAGGCTCGCCGCGTGAGCGCCACGGGGGACCCCCTCGCCGCGGAGGTGTTTGACACCTCGTCCGGCCGCCTCCGGCGGCTCCTCCTCGTGGGAGGGGTCCTCCTCGCCTGTCCCCTTGCCGCGATCGCCCAGCCCGCGCGCCCGTCCGCGGCTCCCCCGGCGCCCGTCCCCTCCGCCACGGCCGATGCCGGCACCGAGCGCACCGTCGAGCCGCTCTCGGTGGACCGCCAGGTCATCCCGAAGACGGTCCGCCTCGGCGACCCGTTCGTCTACCGGATCACCGTGCACCACCCGGCGAAGGAGCGCTGGGAGCTGCGCACGCCCCGCGACCTCGGCGGTTACGAGCTCATCGAGCAGAGCCGGACCCGCTCCGACGGCAAGAGCGAGAGCACCACCACCTATCTCCTCAAGATGGCCCTCTTCGAGCTCGGCGGCCACGTGCTTCCGACGCTCACCTTCGACGTCGTGGATGCCACCGGCTCCGGTGTGGCCCGCATCGACGGTCCGGACATCGAGGCGAAGAGCAGCCTGCCCAAGGACGCCGACCAGATCGGCGCGAAGCTCGCCGACATCAAGCCCAACGAGGACGTCCCGGTGCGGAGCTGGCGCCTGCTCTGGTGGCTCGCCGGGGCGCTCGCCGCCGCCGCGCTGGTCTGGCTCGGACTCCGTGCCTGGCGCGCCCGGCCCCGCCGGCCTGCTGCGGTCGAGCCGCCCCTTCCCCTCGAGGAGCGCACGCTCCAGGCGCTCTCCGCACTCGAGGCCGAGAGGCTTCCCGACCGGGGGCTGCAGCGCGAGTTTCACTTCCGCCTGAACGGAGTGGTCCGCGGCTATCTCGGCGAGCGCTTCGGCTTCGACGCCCTCGAGTGCACCAGCGGCGAGCTCCTCCGCGAGGTGGACCGGCGGAGCCTCCCCGGCGTGGACCCCGACTCGCTCCGCGAGTTCGTGGACCAGTGCGACGTCGCCCGGTACGCGCGGGGAGAGGTCCCGGTGCCGGCCTGTGCCGGAGCCCTCGGCTTCGCCCGGAAGCTCGTGGAGGCCACCCGCCCCAGGCCGCCGCCTCCACCGGCGCAGCCGCCGTCCGGTGACACGCCCGAGGTGGCGCGCACGTGAGCGCCTTCGTCTGGAAGAGCCCGGAGGCGTTCTGGCTCCTGCTGCTCGTTCCGCTCGTCGGGGCCTGGTCGTTCTGGACCGCCCGGCACCGCGTGGCGGCGCTGCGGTACCCGGTGGCCCGCGCGCTGGCCGCCGGCGGCACGGGGCTCCGCGGGCTCCTCCGCCGGGGGCTCCCGCTCCTCCGGATGGCAGCGGTGGCACTGGCGGTCGTGGCGCTCGCCCGTCCCCAGACGGTGGGCGCCCGGGTGAGGGACCTCTCGGTCGAGGGCATCGACATCATGATCGCCCTCGACCTCTCCACCTCGATGGAGGCCGCCGACTTTCGGCCCAACAACCGCATCTTCGTCGCCAAGGAGACGCTCAACGAGGTCATCTCCAGCCGGGTCAACGACCGCATCGGGCTGGTGGTGTTCGCCGGCGCGGCCTACACCCAGGCCCCGCTGACCCTGGACTACGGCGTGCTCCGCGAGGTGGTGAAGCAGCTCCGGACCCGCGTGCTCGAGGACGGGACGGCCATCGGCGACGCGCTCGCCGTGTCGCTCAACCGGCTCCGCGACTCCGACGCCAAGAGCAAGGTGGTCATCCTCATCACCGACGGTGACAACAACGCCGGACGCATCTCGCCGCTGGACGCGGCGGCGATGGCCAAGGCGCTCCGCATCCCGGTCTTCACCATCCTCGTCGGCAAGGGCGGCAAGGTTCCGTTCCCCGACGGCACCGACCTCTTCGGCAACACGAGCTACCGCGATCTCGAGATCGCGGTGAACCCCGCCCTCCTCCAGCAGATCTCGAAGATGACCGGCGGCGAGTACTACCGGGCGACCGATCGCGAGTCGCTCCGCGCCGGCCTGAGCGCCGTGCTGGACCGGCTGGACAAGAGCAAGCTCCTCGAGGGCGGCGCGAGCGCCAACTACCAGGAAGAGTTTCCGCCGTTCTTGCTCGCGGCCTTCCTCTGCGCCGCGCTGGAGCTGCTCCTCCGCTCCACCCTGCTCCGGGTGTTCCCGTGAGCGAGCCGAGCGCCTGGCACTTCACCGTCCTGGGGTATCCGGTAGGCCTCGGCGCGCCGCAGTGGCTCCTGCTCGGCGTCCTCGCGCTCGCGGTCGGCGCGGTGGCGGCCTTCGCCGCGTTCCGGCGACGTGCCGCGGTGCGGAACCTGCTCGGCGAGCGGCTCGGAGAGAGCCTCGCGCCCGGCGTGGAGGTGGCCCGGCCGGTGGTCCGCGCGTCCTCCACCGGCCTGTCGTTGCTCCTCTTCTCGCTGGCGATGAGCCAGCCGCAGTGCGGCAGCCGCGCCGAGCTCACCAAGAAGCGCGGCATCGACGTGGTCGTGGCCCTGGACGCGAGCAAGTCGATGCGCGCGCGCGACGTGCTGCCCAGCCGCCTCGAGCGGGCGAAGCTCGAGCTGTCCACCCTGCTCGACGAGCTCAAGGGCGACCGGGTGGCCATCGTGGCCTTCGCCGGCGATGCCTTCGTCCAATGTCCGCTCACCTCGGACTACGCCGCGGCCAAGCTCTTCCTCCGCGCCATCGACCCGGACCAGATGCAGGAGGGGGGGACCAACATCGGCGCGGCGCTCGCCACTGCGGAGAAGGTGCTCGAGGGCGCCGATCGCGGCGCCAAGGACCGGGTGGTCGTCCTGCTCTCCGACGGCGAGGACCTGTCCGGAGAGGTCGGCGAGGCCAGCGAGGCGCTCAAGGCCGCGGGCATCAAGGTCTTCACCGTCGGCATCGGGAGCGCCACCGGCGAGCCCATCCCCGTCCTCGACAAGCAGGGCGAGCGCATCGGCTATCTGAAGGACCCCACCACGGGGCAGACCGTGCTCAGCCGGCTCGACGAGGCCGGGCTGGAGTCCATCGCGCAGGCGACCGGCGGCGAGTACTTCCATCGCGCCGGCGGCGTCGCCGTCCCGGACGTGGCGGCCCGCATCGACCGGCTGCAGAAGACCGAGCTCGAGAGCCGGATCACCGTCCGCTACGACGAGCGGTTCCAGGCCTTCCTCCTCCCCGGCCTCTTCTTCCTCCTGCTGGCGATGGCGGTCGGATCGCCCTGGCGGCGGCGAGGCCCCGGCGCCGCGCTCGGGGTGGGGCTGCTCCTGCTCGCGGGGCCGGCGCGTGCGCTCGGACCGCTCGAGGCCAACCCGCCCGCGGTGGAGCGAGGGCTGAAGGCCTACGACGAGGGACGCTACGAGGACGCGCTCCGCGAGTTCACCGCCGCCGAGCGGGATGCGCCGGGCCACCCGGCGCTCGAGTACAACCGGGGCAACGCCCTCTACCGGATGGGGCGCTACGACGACGCGCGGGAGGCCTACCGGCGGGCGCAGGAGGCCGCGGGGCCTTCGCTCAAGGAGCGAGACCTCTACAACATGGGCAATGCCCTCGCACAGCTGGGCGACACCAAGGCCGCGATCGGCGCCTACCGGAAGGCGCTGGTTCTCGAGCCGGGCGACGAGGAGGCGCGGCACAATCTCGAGGTGCTCCTCCGGAAGATTCCGCCCCCGAAGTCACAGACCCCCGATGGTGGCACCGACGGCGGCCGGCCGGACGCGGGCCCGCAGGACGGCGGGTCGGACGGTGGGCAGGGCGATGGGGGGTCCGGGGACGGCGGGACGCAGCGCGGCGACGGTGGCTCGCAGGGCGGTGCGGATGCAGGACAGGCCGATGGGGGTTCCAGGGCGGAGCAGAAGCAGTCGCAGGGGGCGGAGCAGGATGGGGGCATGGACGCGGGGCAACGGCCGGAGATGCCAGACGCAGGGACGCCCGAGCCGGAGAGGCTCCGGGACGGTGGGGTGGGACGGACCGGGGGCTTCGACCGGAACGAGGCCGAGCGCCTCCTCGATGCGATGCGACAGAACGAAAGGAATCTCCAGCTCTGGCGGTTCCAGCAGAAGAAGAGACAGAGGAAGCCCGATGAGAAGGACTGGTAGCCCCCTGGCGATGCTCCTCGTCCTGGCGCCCGCGCTCGTGCTCGCGGCGGCGCCGACCCCTGTCGTCACCCAGGAGGCGGACCGCACCGAGGTGGGCACGGAGGACATCTTCGTCCTCACCGTCCGGGCGAGCGACGTCCCGTCGGGCTCGTCGCTGCAGCTGGCGGACACGCCGACGGTGGAGACCATCGGGACGAGCCGGGGGACCGAGACCAGCATCCGGGTCGATTCGGGCGGTCCGCGGGTCCAGCAGATCTCCACGCTCCGGGTGCGGATGCGCGCACAGAAGCCGGGGAAGCTCGTATTGCCGCCTGCGGAGCTGCACACCTCGTCCGGCGTCTTCCGCTCCCAGCCGGTGACCCTCACCGTGAAGGCGGGCCACGTCGCGGATCAGGGCGGGAGCCGGACCAAGTCGCCGGACCCGTTCTCGATGAGCCCCTTCGGGGAGGACGAGGACAACCCCTTCGACGCCTTCCGCCGCCGCACGCAGCCCGCAGGTGAGCGCGAGCTCTTCCTCCGTGGCGAGCTGGACAAGAAGGAGGTCTACCAGGGCGAGCAGGCCACGCTCTCCCTCTGGATCTACGCCCGCGTCGACCTGAGCCGGGTGGATGCGGTGACGATGCCGAAGCTCGACGGGTTCTGGACCGAGGACGTGGAGACCCCGAAGGAGCTCACCAGCGAGACGCGCACCGTGGACGGCGTCCCGTACCGTGCCTACCTGCTCCGGCGCCTGGCGCTGTTCCCGGTGAGGTCCGGCCAGCGGGAGATCGGCCCGGTCGAGGCGGACATCACCACCGGCTTCCTCTTCGCCGGCCGGCGCGAGCACCGGGCCTCGCAGCCGCTGGCCCTCAAGGTGAAGCCGCTGCCGCCGGGAGCGCCGCCCGGGTTCCAGCCCAGCTCGGTGGGCTCGTGGACCCTCGGCTCGGAGCTGACCTCCAGCCGCACCGAGCTGGGGACCCCGGTGACCCTGAGGCTCACCGTCGATGGCCGCGGAAACGTGAAGGACCTCGTCCTGCCGCGGCCGGTGGTGCCACCGTCGCTCAAGCTCTACGACCCGACCACGACCGACAAGACGTCGACGGTCCGCTCGCGCATCCAGGGACGGCGGACCCAGGAGTTCCTGGTCCTTCCGCAGCAGACCGGCACCTTCGAGATCCCTGCGATGGAGCTGGCCTACTTCGACCCGGAGAGCGGGCGCTACGAGAGGAGCCGGACGACGCCGCTCACCCTCACCGTGGTGCCGGGCGCCGGGACCAGCGCGATGGCCGTCGGCCCGGGACGCGGGGAGGAGCCGTCCGCGCGGAACGTGCTCAACGCGACCGCGCTCCGGCCACTTCGGGTCTCGGCCAAGCTGGATCGCCCGCAGCCTCCCTGGCGCGAGGGATGGTTCCTCGGGCTCCTCGCGCTCCCGCCGCTGGCGTTCGCGGGCGTGCTCGCCGGTCAGGCCGTGCAGCGCCGCCGCGCGCGGTCGGATCCCCGCGGTGAGCAGCGCCGGCGAGAGCAGCGCGCGCGGGCCCGGCTCGCGGCGCTCCAGAGGTCCGGGCAGCAGATCGACGACGTCGCCTTCTCGGCCGAGGTGGACGGAGCGGTGGCCGAGCTGCTCTCGGTGCGGCTGGGAGTCCCGGTGACCGGCCTCACCCGCGAGGCGCTGCGCGAGCGACTGGCCGCGGCCGGCGCACCGGCCGAGATGCAGGCCCGGGTCGTCCGGATCCAGGATTCCTGCGACGAGGTGCGGTTCGCCCCGGGCGTCTCCCGGATCGACCGGGCCACGGTCCTGGCCGAGGCCGAGGCGCTCGCCACCGACTGGCAGGAGGGCCCCTGATGGCCGGCGACGCCGAGCTGCTCTTCCAGCAGGGGCTCCAGGCCTACGGACGGGGCGACGTGGCCGGCGCGGAGGACGCCTTCCACACGCTCGTCGACCAGGGTCACGACGGCCCCGACGTGCTCTACAACCTCGGGACGACCGCGCTCGCGCAGGGGAAGATCGGCGAGGCGATCCACGCCCTGGAGCAGGCCCGTCGCTCCGGGGGTGGCTCCGACGTGGAGGCCAACCTCACCATCGCGCGCGGGCGCCAGCTGGATCAGCTGGTGGGCTCGCAGGGCGAGGAGCCGTTCGTGGAGCGGGTCGCCAGCTCCACCTCGCCGGCGCTGGCCGGCGGGCTGTTCGCCGGTCTGTGGGCGATCGGCTTCCTCCTGCTCGCGGCGCGCGTCTTTCTGCGGCCCTGGCGCGGGTGGCTGCTCGGCGGGGCGGCGTCGGCGCTGGTGCTCAGCGCCCCGGCGGGGGCGGTGCTGGCGGCGCATCTCTACAGCCAGGAGGCGGTGCACGAGGGTGTGGTGCTCGCGCGCACCCTCCCGGTGCACGAGGTGCCCGAGCCTAGGAGCAAGGTGTCGTTCGAGCTCCACCCCGGCGTGAAGCTGCGGATGCTCGACCGCTCGGGGGACTTCGTCCGGGTCCGGCTACCGAACGGTCTGGAGGGCTGGACGGACCCAGCGGGAGTGTCCCCGCTGCGCTGAGGCACGTGCTAGACCACGGGGTCCGACCCTCGTGGACCCCCGCTCTCCGTTCCGGATCCTGGTCGTGGAGGACGAGCCCGTCATCCGGGAGCTCGTGCGGAGCATGCTCGACGACGGTCCGGTCGAGGTGGAGACCGCCGGCACCGGACCCGAGGGGCTCCGTCTCGCCCGGGGGTCGCGCTTCGACCTCGTGCTCCTGGACGTGGTGCTGCCGGGGATGGACGGGCTCGCCGTCTGCCGGATGCTGAAGGCGGACCCGGCCACCGCCGCGGTGCCGCTCTACATGCTGACCGCCAAGACGCGGCGGAGCGACCTCGAGGCGGCGCTGGCCGCCGGGGCGAACGGCTACATCCACAAGCCGTTCCGAGGCTCGGAGCTGATGGAGCTGGTGGAGCGGCTGCGGACCGGTGGGGTCGAGCCGGGCGGCGCGGCGAGCTAGGGGGCGGAGCCGGTCGCGCGTGCGCCGGGGACCTCCACGATGCGCCCGGTCTCCACCTGGTAGATGTACGCGTGGATCGGGATCGACCGGGGAACGAGGGGGTGGCTCCGGATCCGCTCGACGTCGCTCTGGACGCTCTCGACCTGGTCACGGATGGTGAGCCAGTCGATGTACTCGCCCTGTCGCGATCCGGGCCCCTTTCCGTGGTCGTGCCATCCGCTCGCGTCCACCGTCGCCGTGTCGAGGCTCTGCGCGAGGAGCCCGCGGATGACCTCGTCGGTGAACAGCTCCATGCCGCAGTTGCTGTGATGGATGACGAACCACTCCTCCGTTCCGAGGAGCTTGTGGGAGATGACCAGCGAGCGGACGGCGTCGTCGCTGGCGCGCCCGCCGGCGTTGCGGATCACGTGCGCGTCGCCCTCGGCGAGGCCCAGGGCCTTGGCGGGGTCGATGCGGGCGTCCATGCAGGTGAGCACCGCGAAGCGTCGGGCAGGGGGCAGGGTGAGCTTGCCCTTCTCTCCGAAGGCGGTGGCGTAGCGGTCGTTGGCGGCGAGGACCTGATCGAGAACGGCGGACATGGTGAGGCTCCTTCTGTTGCGTGGGACGGACGACGGCGGGTGAAGGGGGGCCGTGCGCGCACGCGTCCCGAGGACGCGGGGTCGCGCTTCGGGCTCAGGAGGCGGCGGCTGAAGGCGGGTGGCTCAGCGTCCAGTCGCGCGCATCCGGCGCCCGAAGGCCCCGGGACAGCGACAGACGCGACAGCAGAGTCCGCTCACGGGCCGGACACTAAAAGGGGCCCATGCGGGCCGCAACCCGAAGCCGGCGACGGCCGCGAGATGCGTCCGGGTTACGGCAGCCGAGGGTGCAGGAACCGGGCGAGGGCGAAGAGGTCGTCCCAGTCCAGCCCCTCGAACTCGACCGCGACTCCGGTCGCATCCTGCCGCACCACGGAGCACCGCAGCTGCACCCGCCGGTCGCCCGGGAGGGCCAGCGCGACGACGAGCGATTGACCGATCGGCGCGCGCAGGCCGAGGACGCGCAACCCTGCCAGCGAGATGTCCTCGGCGACTGCCTGGCGGAGCATCCCCGGCGCCTTCACCTCGACCGGCAGGTTTGCGGCGACGCGCGGGTGCTGGCGTTCGCGGATGGAGTCGAGCTCGGGCAGGTCCGGCATGGCGGGGCGTGGGGAGTGTGAGGGCGGTCCCGCCGCCGGGCAACTTAATGGGCGTGAGCGCCGGCTCCGGGGCTGGTCCGCCGTCCCGGGTCATGGTCGCTCCGCCTGCGCGGCTCCGGCCCGGCTCAGGGCGCCGGGTGAAGCTCGGCCGTTGGCATCGATCCGCTCGAGAGGAGCCCGGACTCGATGAGGTCCTGGGCAAGCCTGTCCACTCCGGTCTGGACGATCGCCTCGAACGTCCAGCCCGCCGATCGCAGCTCGACCTTGCCCGTCCACACCCTTGCTCGACCCAGTGCGCGAGCATGCTGTCTCCGGAATCGGCTCCAGCGAGAACTTCCCCACCTCCGTCAAGTCGAGGAAGAGCCCGTGGATGCTCGTGTAGACGATCGCGCTCCCGCCAAACGTGACCTCCAGCACGGAGTCGAATCCTCCGTCGAGGAGCCGCGCCTTGTGAGGTTCGAGAGGGGAGGGGCTGCGCGCGCGATGTGTCTGCGCCTGCAACGGCTCCTTGCAGCATAAACTCCCCGCATGGGCCGGAAGCCACGCCCGAAGATCCCGTGCGCCGTTCCGGGCTGCGGTCGGCTGATCCAGCGCCGTGAGCTGTGCCTCCAGCACTACCGCTCGCACGTCCTGCCGAGGTGCCGGATCCGCGGGTGTCAGCGTCCGGCCCTGCGCCGGGGGATATGCGATCCGCACCACCGGAACGGCGGGAAGCCGATCCGCACCCGACCGAAACGCAGCCCCGCAAACGGCCCGCGCCTGTTCGCCTGGAACCGGCTCTACCTTCGACAAGAAGTGGTCCCCCTCGTGGAGCGGGAGGCGAAACGCTTGCACCTCACGCCGACGGCAATGCTGGCGGAGATCGTAGAGGCGTGGGCGCGCGGCACCGGCCTCGATGCGCCGTGCACAGCTCCGGGGTGTACCCGGGCGGCCACGGCGTCCGGCCTCTGTCGGACGCACCAGCTTCAGCGCGAAAGGGGAGCGCCGCTCACGGCGATTCGCCCCAAGCAACACGAGACGCGAATTGGCTCGCTCCGGATGCCCGCGGAGGCCGTGGCGCGGCTCCGTCGAGAAGCCGGCCGGTCCGGCGTCACGCTTGCGGAATCTGTCCGCCGTGCGCTCGACGCTGCGCTACGCGACCCTGCTCGACTGACTCGTGTCACCGCGAGCGGCGGCCCCACGACGCGAATCGGCGCGCTCCCCATGCCAGCGGACCTCGCCGCACGGTTGACAGAAGTGGCGGGGTCGATTGGCGTGAGCGTGGCGGAGGTCGTGCGGCGGGCGATAGCCAGCCGTCGGCGCGCGTAGGTGCCCGGCCTTGAGCGTTTCGGGTCAAGCCGCTCGGTCGGTTGGCGGCGTCAGCTAGGCCGCGTCGTCTTCCGTCGAGCCGTCCACGCGGGTGGTGGTCGGGTTCGCGCGGTTGACCCGGTCGCGGAGCTCCTTGCCCGTCCGGAAGAGGAGGCCGCGCTTCGGCTTCACCGGGATGACCTGTCCGGTCTTGGGGTTACGCCCCTGGTAGCCCTCGTAGTGCTTCACGTGGAAGGCCCCAAGCCCGCGGATCTCGATGTTTTCTCCCCGGCAGAGCGCGTCCTTCATCGCCTCGAAGATCGTCTCGATCGTCGCTTCGGCCTGCTTCTGTGTGATCCCTCGTTTCGACACGAGGATGTTGATGAGGTCGCTCTTCAGCATCGCCGGGACGCTCCCTTGGCAGGTCGGCGAACCCGCCAGTGATCCTGGACACTTGCAGAATCCAGCGCCACATGCAAGCCGGCGCCTGCGACAAGCTGCCTCAATGCCTCAGGAATTTGGTGTAGGCGGCCGGAGCTCGAGGTCGGCGAGGTCCACCCAGCTCCAGGATTGCAGCCGCTTCGAGGCGTCCACGTCCGCCTCGCGGAGCACGGTGTCGATGAGCGCCAGGTCCTGCCGTGGAAGTGACGGGTCCAGGCCCTCCGGCGAGCCGAGCGCCGTTCCCCACAGCGCGGCGGTCACCTGACCGAGCGTCAGCTGGGCCGGGTCGCGCGCCGGGCTCCATCCGGAGTGGCGCCCCTCGTGGACCAGCTCGGCGTCGCGGAGCGCCTCGAGGATGGGCTGCACCACGTCCTCGGGCAGCTCGATGTCGCGGGCGAGCGAGGACCGGTCCTGCGCGCCCTGCTTCTCGAGCCAGATCCGCGTGAGCCGCTGGACCACGCGGACCGCCGCCAGCTCCTTTCCGCGGGGGTGGCCGACCAGCACGGGCCAGAGGGACTGGAAGCGCGCGTTCTGCAGCGCGTACGCCAGGCGAGCACCCGCGAGCACCACGAGCCAGCTCAGGTACAGCCAGAGGAGGAAGAGGGGGATCGCTCCCAGCGAGCCGTAGAGCACGCCGTAGCGGAAGGTCTGCGCGGCGAAGCTGGCGTACCCCGCCCGGAGCGCCGTCCAGACGAGGCCGGCCACGGTCGCTCCGGTGAACGCGTACACCGCACGGACCCGGCAGTTGGGGGTGACGACGTAGAGCAGGGTGAGGGCGCCGATCGCGGTGAGGATCGCGACGACCGAGAGGATCTCCCCGCGGAAGGGGATGCCCGACTCGTCGAGGAAGCGGCGGAGCAAGGAGTTCGCCGAGACCGCGGTTCCGAGCAGCAGCGGGATGGTGATCAGCGCCGCCAGCCAGACCAGGACCCGCACCGCCCAGGGGCGGTTCTCCCGGACGCTCCACACCTCGTTGAGCGCGGCGTCGAACATCTTGATGAGCGGAACCGCCGCGATGACCAGCGCGATGAAGCCGACGCCGCCGGCCACGCGGGCCGAGGCGTCGGTGAGGATTCCGCGGAGCGTCGCGAGCGTGCTCTCCGCCAGGCCAGGCGAGAGGAGGCGGAGCACGAGGTGCTCCAGGCGCCGCTCGAAGCTCTCCTCGGCGAGCTGCCGCAGCAGGACCAGGCCCACCACCGCCATGGGGATGAGGGAGAAGATGCTCACGTAGGTGAGCGCCGCGGCGCGCAGGCCGAGGTGCTCGCCCCGGTAGCCCGAGAAGACGGCGCGGATGCGGCGCGCGGCCTCGGCCGACCTTCTCGGAGCGAGCGCCGCCGTCGTCACCGCCGGGTCCTCCCGGTGAGGCCACCCCCGAGCGCGAGGGAGGGCCGAGGATTCATCAGACGTCGGGGGCCTTGTCCGTGCCCGCGCTCGGTGGCGCAGCAGGCGCGGCCTGGCCTCCGCCTCCGCTCTCGCGACGCTCGCCTCGGTCGCCCCTGTCGCCCCGGTCGCGGTCCCGGTCACCCCGATCCCGGTCGCGGTCCCGATCGCGTCCACGGCGATTCCGCCCGCCGCGGTTGCCCCGGTCGCGATCGCGCTGCTGCTCGCGTTCGCGCGCCACCGGCTCACTGCGCTCCATCGGCTGGCCCATGCCCTCCGGCGCACGGAGATTCGACGAGGAGGAGGCCACCTTGTGGTCCTCCCCGTGTGCGCTGCGGCCGTAGAGGTCGTACTGCTCGCGGTGGTACTGGGTCTGCGGCCGCACCTGGATGGTCTTGTTGTAGCGGTCCATCAGGTGGCGGAGCTCCTGGCGTTCCTCGGCCTGGAGCAGGCGAGCCACCTCCGCGTTGCAGTTCACGACGAGCGTCGGGTCCCTGAAGTTCGGCGTCTCGCGCCGGATCTCGCGGAAGATCTCGTAGGCCACGGTGGTGGCGGTCTTCACGAAGCCTTGACCGCCGCAGTAGCCGCAGTCCTCGTGCAGCATCCGACCGATGGACTCGCGGACGCGCTTGCGGGTCATCTCGACGAGGCCGAGCTCGCTGATGCGGAGCACGTTCGTCTTCGCCTTGTCGCGGCCCAGCGCCTCCTGGAGCGACTTGAAGACCTTGTCCCGGTTCTGCGACTTCTCCATGTCGATGAAGTCGCAGATGATGATGCCGCCGATGTTGCGCAGCCGGAGCTGGTAGACGATCTCCTTGGCCGCCTCCATGTTGATCTTGGTGATCGTCTCCTCGAGGCTCTTCTTCCCGACATAGCGCCCGGAGTTGACGTCGATCGCGGTGAGCGCCTCCGCCTGGTCGATGATCAGGTAGCCGCCGCTCTTGAGCCACACCTTGCGCTGGGTGGCGCGGCGGATCTCCTGCTCGATGCCGTAGCTGTCGAAGATCGGCTCGTCGTTCTCATGGAGGACCACCCGCTGGGCGAGGGCCGGGTCCTGCGCGGTGACGAAGCCGAGGATGCGCTCGTACTCGTCGCGTTCGTCCACCACCAGCTTCTCCACGTCGGCGGCGAAGAGGTCGCGGGTGGCGCGGAGGATGAGATCCAGGTCGGGATGCATCAGCCCCGGCCCTCCGCGCTTCTCGTTCTTGCGCACCACCTGGTTCCAGATCTCGATCAGGAACCGGATGTCGCTCTCCAGCTTGGCCTGGGGAACGTTCTCCGCGACGGTGCGGACGATGAACCCGGTGCCGGGCGGGCGGAGGCGGTCGACGATCTCCCGGAGCCGGCGCCGCTCCTTCTCGTTGGAGATGCGGCGGCTGATGCCCACGTGGTCCACCGTGGGCATGAAGACCAGATGCCGGCCGGGGATGCTGATGTGCGAGGTGAGGCGAGCGCCCTTGCTTCCGATGGGGTCCTTGGAGATCTGGACCACCACCTCCTGGCCCACCTTGAGGAGGTCCTCGATGCGGACCTCCTTGCGCGGCCTCGGCCGATCGTCGCGGCGGTCGCCCTTGCCGTGCCCGTTCCGGCCGCGGTCGCGATCGCGGCCACGGTCCTGCTGGTGCCGCTCGCGGAGCTCGCGCGGGGCGCGTCGCTCACCCTGCTCCTTCCGGCGCTGCCGCTCCCGGGAGCCGTCCTGGGCGGTGGTGACGGCGAGCTCGGTTGCCGTCGCGGACGCCCCGTCCGGAGCGGGGAGAGGGACCACCGCCGGGTCGGGCGCGGGGAGGGGAACCGGAACGTCCGTCTGCCCCGTGGACGCCGGGGCGACGTCGGGCTGGGTCGCAGCCCCTGCGGTGGACGCGCCGGCGCGGGCGTCGAGGGCAACGCGGCCTTCGGGATCCTCGCTCGCCGCCGGGTGCTCGTGCGCCCCGAGGTCGGCCGGCACCAGCGGCTCGTCGGCGGTCCCGTCGAGGATCTCGGCCACCTCGTCCACGGCGATGTCGTCGGTCGCGTCGAGGACCGGTCCACCGCCCTCGTTGAACGCCTCCGCGTGCGCCGCCTCGTGCAGGGCGTCGGCGTGAGCGTCGACGTGCTCCACCTCGGCGTGGAGCGACGGTGTCTCGGCGGCGACGACCGGAGCGCCGTTGTCCTCGAGCTCGTCGGGGACCTCGGGGGCGTCCTCGTGCTCGCCTTCGGTCAGCTCGAACTGCGCGCGAGCGAAGTCGGGGTCGTAGACGACGTCGGAGACGTAGAGGAAGGCCGCCTTGTCCAGCCCGATGTCCACGAAGGCCGCCTGCATGCCCGGGAGCACCCGGACCACGCGGCCCTTGTAGATGTTGCCGACGACGCCCTTGTCCTTCTTACGCTCGAGATAGAACTCCGCGATGTGGCCATTCTCGACGAGCGCCACGCGCGTCTCGCGGCCGGCCGCGTTGATCAAGAGGATGCTGCCCATGGGGGGACCCCGTGCGCGCGCATCTGGACTCGCCGTCCGCCGGACGGGTAGCGGCGGAATCGAACGGTTCAGGAAGGCGCGTGAAGAGAGCGTCCCCTCGTGGACCCACCGGCGCGGACCGGCAGCCGCCTGGGCGGTGCACGGTCGTCGGGCGTGGGGGGTTCACGAGAGTCAGGACTCCCTCGAAGTGCTCTGGTGCTGCTTTCCCCGCGTCGGTAACCCCGGGTTGGGGGTCGCCGGGGTCATTGCCCTCGGCTGCCCGGAGGGGTTGCGCCGCACGTTGCGGCGTCCCAGGGACGCAGGTCCCGTCAAAAAATCCCTTTCAGTCCTGATACTTGCAGACAATCAGGCCCCGGCGCAAGCAATTCGACGAACCCCCCGATTTCCAGGGGGTGCGCTCGCTCCCCCCAGGCTCAGGCGTCGGCGATGGAGGGCTGCCGGCTTCCGGGGCGGGCGGGGCGAGCCCGGGTCTCGCGCTTGAGCCGGAGCGCGACCCAGCCCTCGGTGAGGGCCGCTCGCTTGTCGTCCACCAGCCCAAGGTCGAGCCCTGCCTGGCGCACCATGTCCTCGTCGAGGGCGCTGCCGCCCCCTTCCCAGGCCACCCAGATGCGCCCGGGCAGGGTGATGGAGCGGGCGAGGGCCGGGAGGCGGGCGAGCAGCTCGCCGGCGGTGCGGGTGAAGAACAGCACCACGTCGAGCCCGGTCTGGGCGGTGACGAGGAACTCCACGCCGTCGGGCAGCGGATTGAGCAGCACGACGAACCCCGGCGGTGGGTTCACCACGGAGACCTTCGAGCCGGCGCGGATGCCGAGCACTCCACAGAGGTCTCTCATCCGGTCATCCCCAGCTCGAATCCGCGGTCCAGCCCGGTGGGCGGCACCGCGCTCACCTGGACGTCGTCCACCCGCGCGGCAGGCGGTCCGTGGCGGCACCAGGCGACGAATGCCTGCAGCGCCTCGGGCGTGCCCTCTGCCCGGGCCTCCACGCTGCCGTCATGACGGTTGCGCACCCACCCGGAGACTCCCAGGCGCGTGGCCTCGGCGACGGCACCGACGCGGAAGGCGACGCCCTGCACGCGTCCCACGACAACCAGGTGAACCGCCGAGCGCCCCATGAAGGACGTCCTCTACGACGCCGTCGCCAGGAGATCCAGGAAGGCCCTCTCGTCGAGCACCTTCACCCCGAGCTCGGCCGCCTTCTTGAGCTTGCTCCCGGACTCCTCGCCGGCGACGACGAAGTCGGTCTTCCTCGAGACGCTGCCTGACACCTTGCCCCCGCGCCGCTCCACCTCCTCCTTGGCCTGCTCGCGGGTGAGGGCGGTCAGGCTCCCGGTGAGGACCACCGTCCTGCCGGCGAAGGGCCCCCGCGAGGTGTCCTCGGGGGGCTGGGGGCTCACCCCTGCGGCGAGCAGCGCCTCGACGCCCTCGCGGTTCTGGGGCGAGGAGAAGAACCCGGCGATGACCTTGGCCATCTCGGGACCCACGTCCTTGACCCGGGTCAGGGCTTCGGCGTCGGCGTCGTACATCGCCCGGACGTCGCGGAAGTGGTCGGCGAGAGCGCGCCCGGTGGCGTCTCCGACGTGGCGGATGCCGAGCGCGTACAGGAAGCGGCGGAGCGGAGGGTGCTTGCTGCGCTCGAGCGCGTCGAGCAGGTTCTGGGCGCTCTTCTCTCCCATCCGCTCGAGTGCGGTGAGCGTGGCGAGATCGAGGCGGTAGAGGTCCGCGGCGCGCTTCACCAGGCCCGACTCCACGAGCTGCGCGGCGAGCTTGTCCCCCAACCCCTCGATGTCCATGCCCCCGCGACTGGCGAAGTGCTGCAGGCGGGCCTGGAGCTGGGCCGGACAGTCGAGCCCGGTGCAGCGGAGGATGGCGCCGTCCTCGTCCATCACCGCTGCGGCACCGCAGACCGGGCAGTGGTCGGGGAAGACGTACTCGGTCTCCGCGCCGGTGCGGACCGAGTCGATGACCTTGACGATTTCCGGGATGACGTCGCCCGCGCGCCGGACGAAGACCTGGTCCCCGACCCGCACGTCCTTGCGCTTCAGCTCCAGCGGGTTGTGGAGCGTGGCCCGGGAGACGGTCACCCCGCCCACCTGCACCGGGCTGAGGAAGGCGACCGGGGTCAGCGCGCCGGTTCGGCCCACGTTCACCTCGATGGACTCCACCTTCGTCCGGGCCTCCTCGGGAGCAAACTTGTAGGCCACGGCCCAGCGCGGGCTCTTGCTGACCTGCCCGAGCCGGCGGCGAGCGTCCTCGCCGTCGACCTTCACCACCATCCCGTCCACCTCGTAGGCGAGCGAGTGCCGGCGGGCGAGGAAGTCGGCGTGGCTCTGCCGCACCCCTTCCAGGCCGGTCACGCTGCGGTTCTCGGGGTTGACCGGGAAGCCCACCGTCTCGAGCCAGGCCAGCTTCTGCGTGTGGCGCTCGAAGGGCGCGGCGCCCGCCTCGGGGCCCCACCCGCCGAGCTCGTAGGCGAAGAAGGACAGCGGCCGGGAGGCGGTGATGCCCGGGTCCAGCTGACGGAGCGAGCCCGCCGCCGTGTTGCGGGGGTTCACGTAGAGGGGCTCCCCCTCCTGCTCGCGCCGTGCATTGAGGCGCGCGAAGTCCGCGCGGCGGAGGAAGACCTCGCCCCGCACCTCCACCCGCGCCGGGAGCGGCGGGCCCGACCCGGGGGTCTTGAGCGCCAGCGGCACCACCCGGATGGTGCGGAGGTTCGCGGTGACGTCCTCGCCGACCGAGCCGTCGCCCCGGGTCGCGCCCTCGACCAGCTGCCCATCCACGTAGACCAGCTCCACCGCGAGGCCGTCGAGCTTGGGCTCGCAGACGTACACGAGGTCGTCCGGGCCGAGCACCCGGTGGACCCGGGCATCGAACTCGACCAGCTCCTCGTCGGTGAAGGCGTTGGAGAGGCTCAGCATCGGGACCCGGTGGGTCACCGGCCGGAACCGCTCGGACGGAGCCCCGGCGACCCGCGCGGTGGGGGAGTCGGGGGTCCGGAGCGCCGGAAACTCGGTCTCGACGGCCTGGAGCTCACGGACCAGGGCGTCGTACTCGGCGTCGGTCACCTCCGGGTCATCCAGGACGTAGTAGCGGTGGTCTGCCCGAGCGATCTGCGCCTTCAGCGTGTCGGCTCGGGCTCGGGCAGTGTCGGCGTTCACGGATGAGGGTCGAGGGGTGCGCAGCTCTCACCAGGTCTTCTTGACACTGGGGAGGTCGGTCAATAACGTCCTTCTCACCCGTGGGTGACGTGGAAGTCCACCGTCCGCGGGCCCTCAACTCCGCACCCGGCCACCGCCTCCTGATGTGAGCGCCTCCCGCGACTGTCGGGGCGCCGGGCGGCTGTCGGGTCGGCAAGGTCCCCCCGCTCTTGGCGTGGGGAGCACGACGTCCCCCAATGCGCAAAGCCCGAACCAGCAAAGAGAAGCCCGCGGACCTCGAGGTCGCTCCCGAGGAGTCCTCCGAGTCCGCCCCCCGCCGCAAGGGTGGCCGTCGCCGACGTGACCCGGAGGCCGATGCCAACGGCGCGGAGGCCGGCGAGGAGCAGGCGCCCCTCCGGCCCGTCCTGACCGCCATCTCACGGCCGGTCCGGGACGACGACCTGAACGCCGTCCCCGAGGACCCCTCGGCGCCGCCGCTCATCGCCGAGCGGCCATCCGAGCCCTCCGAGCCCGGACCGTCGGTGGTGACAGGCCCGGACGGCACCCCGATGCAGGTGCTCCGCCTCAACGACCTGAAGCGGATGAAGATCACCGAGCTCTCCCACATGGCCCAGGACTTCGGGGTCGAGGGAACGCAGGGGCTCAAGAAGCAGGACCTCATCTTCGCGCTGCTCTCGGGCATCGCGGACAAGAAGTTCGAGGTGCACGCCGAGGGAGTGATGGAGCTGCAGTCCGACGGCTTCGGGTTCCTCCGCAGCGCGGACAGCGACTACCAGCCGAGTCCGGACGACATCTACGTGAGCCCGAGCCAGGTGCGGCGCTTCAGCCTGCGCCCGGGAGACACGGTCTACGGTCCCATCCGGCAGCCCCGCGAGGGCGAGCGGTTCTTCGCCCTGCAGAAGGTCGACAAGGTCAACTTCGTCGACCCGGGCAGCAACGAGGCCCGCGAGCGGATCCTCTTCGACAACCTCACTCCGCTCTACCCGACGCGGAAGCTGAACCTCGAGTTCGACGGGTCGGAGATGACGACCCGCATCATCGACCTCTTCACCCCCATCGGTCTCGGGCAGCGCTGCCTCATCGTCGCCCCGCCGAAGGCCGGCAAGACGGTCCTCCTCCAGAACATCGCCCACGCCATCGCCCAGAATCACCCCGAGATCTTCCTGATCGTGCTGCTCGTGGACGAGCGCCCGGAGGAAGTGACGGACATGGAGCGCAACGTCCGGGGCGAGGTGGTGAGCAGCACCTTCGACGAGCCGGCCACCCGTCACGTGCAGGTCGCGGAGATGGTGATCGACAAGGCGAAGCGCCTGGTGGAGCAGAAGCACGACGTGTGCATCCTGCTCGACTCGATCACCCGTCTGGCCCGCGCCTACAACACCGTCGTCCCGCCCTCGGGGAAGATCCTCTCCGGCGGCGTGGACTCGAACGCGCTCCACAAGCCGAAGCGCTTCTTCGGCGCGGCGCGCAACATCGAGGAAGGCGGCAGCCTGACCATCATCGGCACCGCGCTCATCGACACCGGCAGCCGGATGGACGAGGTCATCTTCGAGGAGTTCAAGGGAACTGGAAACTCGGAGATCGTCCTCGACCGGAAGCTGATGGAGAAGCGCATCTTCCCCTGTCTGGACATCAACAAGTCCGGAACGCGGAAGGAGGAGCTGCTCCTCAAGCCCGAGGACCTCATCCGGGTCACCGCGCTGCGGCAGGTCCTGCACCCCTTCACGCCCATCGACGCGATGGAGTTCGTTCTCAAGCACATGCGGCCCACCAAATCGAACGCGGACTTCCTGGGCTCGATGAACCGATGAAGATTCCTGCCGCGCCGCCCGTCAGCAGGGCGGACGACAGGAGGGCGTGGGGTCCATGAAGCGAAATGCGTGGGGAATCCTCGCCGGAGCTCTGCTCGGGCTGGCGGCGTGTGGCCCGATGGACGACGGCGGCGGCGGCGTGGTGGGGGACGTCTGCACTCCCGGTTCGTCGGACGAGTGCGTTCCCAACGGGTGCTGCGGGAACGGAACCGACGTGGTGAACGTCTCTCATGCTCCGAGCTGTCCGGCGCCCGCCGCGTGTCCGGCAGGCAGCCCCGACCCGAGCAACACGACCCTGCTGAACGGATGCGGGACCCCGTTCTGCGACAGCAGCGGTCACTGCGTGGTCGCCCGCCGCTGCTGAGCCTGGAGGCGGCTGAGCCTCAGCCCCCGAGCAGGTCCACCGGCACGGGCTGCGCCTTGCGGCGGACGAACTCGAAGCACGCGACGAGCACCGCGGCCACCGGGACGGCGAAGAGCGCGCCGACCAGGCCGTATGCGGTCTCGCCGGCGATGAGGGCGAACACCACCACCACCGGGTGCATCCGTGCGGCGTTGCCCATGATCTTGGGATTCAGGAAGTACGCCTCGAGGGCGTGGATGCCGATGATCCAGAACAGCATCCCGAACCCGGCCCGCCAGCTCTGGGCCAGCGCCATGATCACGATGGGGAACGAGCTGATGATGGTCCCGAAGATGGGGATCAGGCTGAAGAAGGTGGCGACGGTCGCCAGGAGAAAGGCGAACTTCACGCCGAAGAGCACGAGCCCGGCGAAGGTGAGGGCCCCGTTCACGATGCAGATGGTGACCTGGCCGCGGACGACGCCGGCGAGGCCGCGGTCGATCCGCCGGACCAGCGCGGAGGCGTCGGCGGCCCACTCCGGCGGGACCAGCGAGCGGAAGTAGGCGCGGATCCCCGCTGCGTCGATGGAGATGAAGGCGGCGACCATCAGCATCAGGAAGAGGGTGAAGACGCCCTTGAGCACCCCGCTGATCAGCGCCTGGGTGAACGCGACCAGCCTGGTGACGTTGGCGGTGGCGACCCCCGAGAAGCGACCGGCGGTGTCGTGGATGAGCCGCTCCAGGTCCATCGACAGGCTCCAGCTCGGCCGGCCGGTGTAGGCCTCCGCGGCGTCCGCGCCCTCGAGCGAGCGCGAGGAGAGCGCCACGGGCACCCCGTGCGAGTTGAGCCAGTCCTCCATCTGCCGGGCGATCTCCTGCACGCGCTCGGGCGTGAGTGACCGGGCGAACGCGAAGGCGTTGGAGGAGATGCGCACCAGCTCCCGGTACAGCTGGGGGATGATCGCGATGATGAACAGGTAGGTGAGGAGGAAGAAGACCGCGTAGATGAAGAGGATCGCCACCCAGCGGGGGATGACCCGGCCGAACGCCCTCTGACCGGTGAGCCAGTCGAGGAGCGGGGCCACCAGGTAGGCGATGAGCGCCGAGCCGGCGAACGGGACGATGGCCGCCGGAAAGACGATGGGGACCATTGCCAGCGCCGCCCAGAGGAGCACCAGGACGGTGGCACGGCGGCGGAAGGTGAGGGGCTGGGTGTCCGGCATCCGGGGCCGGCACGCTTGCCACAGGGTTGCCGGCCGTTCAATGCCGGAGCGAGCGAGGGTCCCCGCGGGCGAGTCCCCTGGCGACCGGGGCGGGGCGGGAGTACGTCCCCCCCATGGCGGACGGACGGTTGTGGATCGACGGCGCCTGGGTGCAGGGCGAGCACCTGGTGGAGGTCCGAGCCCCCTGGGACGGGCGGTTGATCCGCCGGGTGGCGCAGGCCTCTGCCGCGCAGGTGGAGCAGGCCCTGGCGGTGGCCTCCGGCGCACGGGAACGGCTGCAGCGGCAGAGCGCCGGGAAGCGGCGCGAGGTGCTCGAGGGCATCGTGGCGGGACTCCGGGCTCGCGCGGAGGAGCTGGCGCAGAGCATCTGCGACGAGGCAGGCAAGCCCATCACCTCGGCGCGGGTCGAGGTCCGTCGGGCCATCGAGGTGTTCCGGCTGGCGGCCGCCGAGCTGACGCGGTTCGGCGGCTCGATCGTCCCGGTGGACCTGACCGAGGGAACCGAGGGCGTGGAGTGCGAGGTCCGGCGCTTCCCGGCGGGGGTGGTGGTGGGGATCGTCCCCTTCAACTTCCCGCTCAACCTCGGGGTGCACAAGGTGGCCCCGGCGCTGGCGGTGGGCGCGCCGATCATCGTCAAGCCGCCGCCGCAGGCGCCTTCCGCGCAGCTGCTCCTCGCGGAGATCGCCCAGCAGGCCGGGGCGGAGGGAGCGGCCTTCCAGGTCGTCACCTGCGACAACGCGGTCGCCGAGCGGCTGGCCACCGATCCACGGGTTCGCATCCTCTCCTTCACCGGAAGCGCGACCGTGGGCTGGTCCCTGAAGCAGAAGGCGCCGGGCCGGGTCCTGCTGGAGCTGGGCGGGAACGCCGCGGCACTCGTCGGCGCCGACGCCGATCTGGACTGGGCCGCCGAACGCTGCGTGGCCGCTGGCTTCGGATACGCCGGGCAGGTGTGCATCAAGGTTCAGCGCGTCCTGGTGGAGGCGCCGGCCCACGCTGCCTTCGTGGAGAAGCTGCTGGCGAGGACGAAGGCAGTGCCGGTCGGGAACCCTTCCGACGAGAGGACAGTCTGCGGACCGGTCATCGACGACCGATCCGCGGCCCGCATCACCGAGTGGGTGGACGAGGCGGTGGGCGGAGGGGCGCGGGTGCTCGCCGGCCACCGGCGCGAGGGCCGGATGCTCCAGCCGACGGTGCTCGCGGACGTGCCGGCGGAGGCGAAGGCGGCGCGGGAGGAGATCTTCGGCCCGGTGGTCGCGGTCTGGCGGGTCGCGGACTGGGAGGAGGGTCTGAGGGCGGTGAACGCGGGCCAGTACGGGTTGCAGGCCGGAGTGTTCACCCGTGACCTCGAGCGAGTGCGGCGCGCGTTCCACGGGCTCGAGGTGGGCGGGGTCATCGTCAACGACGCGCCCAGCCTCCGGAGCGACAACATGCCCTACGGCGGCGTGAAGCGGAGCGGACTCGGCCGCGAGGGCGTGCGCTACGCGATGGACGAGTTCACCGAGGAACGGGTGCTGGTCACCCGGAACCGCTGAGCAAACGATGGCGACCTACCGGTGTCCGAGCTGTGGCGCGTTCAACCGGGTCGGGTCGGGGAGCGGGACGCCGGTGTGCGGGCGCTGCAAGGAGCCGCTGTCCACCACCGGGGCGCCGCAGGACGTGGACTCCGCCGGGCTCGCCCGGGCCATCGCGTCCTCGCCGGTGCCGGTGCTGGTGGACTTCTGGGCGCCGTGGTGTGGGCCCTGCCGTGTGGCAGGGCCGATCTTCGACCAGGTGGCGCGCCGGGTGGCAGGCGATGCGGTGGTGCTCAAGGTCGACACGGAGCGGAATCCCGACGCCGGGTCGCAGCACGGGATCCGCGCCATTCCCACCGCGGTGCTCTTCCGCGAGGGCAGGGAGCAGGAGCGGCGCATGGGAGTGCAGCCGGCGCCGGCGCTCGAGTCGTGGATCCGCAGCGCGGCCGGAGCGGGCTGAGCCGCGCCAGGTCGGCCCGACCCGACACCCCGGCACTGAGGAAGGCGCTCGAGAGTTAGGAGTACGAATCTCCGCTCCGTCCCGATCGATGTGACCCCGAGGGTCAGGCCCCGGGCGGCGCCGGTCTCGACGCCGCCCTCATCGCCGAGCCGCGGAACGGCGCTCCCAGCATCGGACCGAGGATGCAGAGGTTGAGGAGCCCCGCGGTGATCGGAAGGATGCCGAACAGCGCGAGCACCGTGCCGCCGACGCCCTGGATGACGGACAGCCCGAGGTAGATCAGCACCGCCCCGAAGACGACCCTGAGACCGCGGCCGAGCGGGGTGGCCATGAAGACGGCAAGGGCCATGTGGAACCTCCGCGCCTTCCCGGCGCCGGCAGAGCGTGCCACGTCGCGTTCCTGCCGCACAGAAAAAGGGCACGGGACGCCTCGCGATGGCGGGAGTCCCGCCCCACGAGGGCACGGCGTCGTCAGGGCCTCGCAGACAGCGGGCTTGGTCGATCGTCAGGGACCGGCACCGGCGCGACCGTCGGCCCGAGCCTGAAGCGCCGGGCGAGCACCGTGTAGAGGACGGGAACGGCGATGCGGGAGAGCACCGTCGCCGCCACTTCGCCGGCCATCATGCTGATCGCCAGGCCCTGGAAGATCGGGTCGGCCAGCATCACCGCGCTGCCCACGACCACCGCGGCCGCGGTGAGCAGCATCGGCCGGAAGCGCACCACGCCCGCCTCCTCCACCGCGGTCTCCAGGGGTACTCCCTCGGAAATTTTGAGGTGGATGAAGTCCACGAGAATGATGCTGTTCCGCACGATGATCCCCGCGCCGGCGATGAAGCCGATCATGCTGGTCGCGGTGAAGAACGCTCCGAGCAACCCGTGCGCCGGGAGGATGCCGATCAGGCTGAGCGGGATCGGCAGCAGGACCACGAAGGGGATGACGAGGCTGCCGAACCAGCCGACGACCAGCAGGTAGATCAGGACGAGCACTGCGGCGAAGGCCAGCCCGAGGTCCCGGAACACCTCGAGGGTGATGTGCCACTCGCCGTCCCACTTCATCGACAGCCGCTCGGTGTCTGGAGGCATCGAGAGGCCATGCCGCGGGACGGGCTCGCCCTGCGGTGCAAGCGCGTCCAGCTTCCGGTTCAGCGCGATGAGTGCGTAGACCGGGCTCTCCTCGCTGCCCGACAGCTCGGCGAGGACGTAGCTGACCGGCAGGAGGTTCTTGTGGAACCGCGGCGCGCCGCTCTCCTCGACCGGATGAACGAGCGTCTCCAGCGGGACGGCCCCGCGGTCGCCCTGCACCGGGATCTGCAGCAGGCCGGCGAGCCGGGCGCGTTGGGCCGGCGCGAGCCCGAGGACGATCGGGATGCGCGTCGTTCCCCGATCGGCCCGAAGCGTGCCCAGCTCCATGCCCGGCTGGGTCAGCGCGAGCGCCTCCACCACCGCGGCGGGATTCACGCCCTGCAGCGCGGCCCGCTCGCGGTCCACCCGGAGCTCGGTCCGGGGCGTCACCGTCTCCAGTGACGAGTCGACGTCCACCACCCCCGGGGTCGAGCGGAAGGCGTCGCGCACCTGGGCCGCGTACCCGTCACGGGCGGCGGTGCTCGGCCCGTAGATCTCGGCCACCAGCGTGGCCAGGACCGGAGGGCCGGGCGGGATCTCCACCAGCCGGAGCCTCGCGCCGAGCGGAGCGGTGATCGCGGTCAGCTTGGGCCGGACCACGGTGGCGATCTCGTGGCTGGACCGCTTCCGGGCGTGCTTTCCCACCAGCTGCACCGCGAGGTCCACCTGCTCGGGTGCGCCGCGCAGAAAGGTGTGGCGCACCATCCCCACGAAGGTCATCGGGGTCGGGGTGAGCGAGTGCACCTGGACCCCCTCGACGTCCGGGTCCCCGAGCAGCACCCGGCCCAGCTGCTGCCCGACGGCGAGCGACTGCTCCCGCGGCGCGCCCGCGGGAAGGTCCACGAACACCTGGAACTCGGACTTGTTGTCGAAGGGGAGCATCTTCACCCGGACGAAGCCCACGCCCACCAGCGCAACGGCGCCGGCGAAGAGCGCGAGGATCAGCCCGAGGAACCCGAGCCGGGCCCGCCCCGAGGTCAGCAGGCTCCGCATGATCCGCCGGTACGTCCGGGTGGACGAGGTCTCCCGTCCCTCGGCGCCCCGCCGGTGGTCGTGCCCCAGCAGCCGGAGCGCCGCCCAGGGAGCGACGACGAACGCCACGGCGAGCGAGAACAACATCGCCAGGCTGCCGCCCACCGGGATGGGGCGCATGTACGGCCCCATCAGCCCCCGGACGAAGCCCATCGGGAGGATCGCGGCGATGACCGCGAAGGTGGCCAGGATGGTGGGGTTCCCGACCTCGTCCACTGCATCCAGCACGGTTCGAACGATGCCCTTCCTTCGCTCGGGGTCGAAGAGGTGCCGGTGCACGTTCTCCACGACCACGATCGCGTCGTCCACGAGGATGCCGATGGAGAAGATGAGCGCGAAGAGGGTGATGCGGTTGAGCGTGTTCCCCAGCAGCTGGTTGATGAGCAGCGTGAGGGAGAGCGTCACCGGGATGGCGATGCCGACCACCAGCGCCGAGCGCCAGCCCATCGTGAAGCCGACCAGCGCCACCACCGACAGCGTGGCGATGAGGAGATGGCGGATCAGCTCGTCGGAGCGCTCGCGCGCGGTCTCGCCCGAGTTCCGGGTCAGCTCGACCTGGACCGTGGCCGGAACGAGCCCCCCGCGGAGCGCGGCGAGCCGGGTCTTCACCTGATCCGCCAGCAGGGTGGCGTTGGCGCCGCGCCGCTTGGCCACGTCCACCGAGACGGCCTGCTCGAAGCCCGGGTGCCGCCGGCTCGCCGTCAGGACCACCGCCGGATCGCGCTCCGGTCCGTCGACGACCTGCGCCACGTCCCCGAGCAGGATCGGCCGACCGCCGCGGCGGGCGACCACCAGGCGCCGCAGGTCTGCGGCACCGTCCACCGCGCTGCTGGCCGAAAGCTCCACTCGCCGGTCCCCGTCGACCAGGCTCCCCGCGCTCGCCTCGGCGTCGGCGGAGTGCACCGCCTGGTGAATTTCGCCCAGCGAGACGTCCAGCTCGCGGAGGCGCCGCGGATCCGGCTCGATCCGCACCACCCGGCGCGCGCCGCCGAGGACCTGGACCTGCGCGGCCTCGGGGATGGTCGCGAGCTCGCGCGCCACCTCCTGGCCGAGCTGGCGGAGGACCCCCGGCGCCGGATCGCCGCCGTGCAGGGTGACGGTCACGACCGGGACGTCGTCGATCGAGACCAGCGTCACCGCCGGGCGACCGGCGCGCGGTGGGAAGAGCTCGGGGTGCGCGTCGATCTCCTGGCGCACCTTCACCAGGCTCGGCTCGAGCGGCTCGTTCACCCGGAACCGGGCGGTCAGCAGCGCGCCGTCGCGGGCGCTGGTCGAGTAGACGTACTCGACGCCGGGGATGCCCCACAGTCGGTGCTCGAGGCCGGTCGTGACCTCGGCCTCGACCTCCGCCGGCGTCGCGCCGGGCACCGGAACGAAGACGTCCACCATCGGGACGATGATCTGCGGTTCCTCCTCGCGTGGTGTGGTGAGCACCGAGACGACGCCGAGCACGACAGCGGCGACGATGCCGAGCGGGGTCAGCGGGGAGTTGACGGTCCTCGCCGCGATCCGGCCGGCGAGGCCCGGACGCCTCTCAGTCACCGGCGACCTCCACCCGCTGGCCGTCGTGGACGTTCCCCGGCGCATCGATGACCCGCTCGCCCGCGGCCAGCCCGGCCAGCACCGGGAGATGATCTCCCTCCGCTTCACCGAGCCGCAGCCAGCGCAGCGCCGCCCGGCCACCGGTGACGACGAACACGCCACTCAGGTCTCCGCGCTGCACCACCGCCGACCTCGGCACCGCGCGGCGTGGTCCTCCGGTCCCCTTGACCCCGATGCGGCCGAAGTCGCCGCTCCGCAGCGCCGGGGCGTCCTTCCCCGCCCGGGCGCGGAACGCGCTCCGGTGGGAGAGCGGATCGCCGCCCGGGGAGAGCGCGACGAGCGTCGCCGTTCCCTGGACGTCGCCCACGCGGAACGGAACCTCGGCGCCGACCGCGACGCCCGCCGCCTCCACCTCGGAGAGGGTTCCGGTGAGCTCCACCACCGTTCCGTCCAGCTCGAGGAGTGGCGCGCCGGGAGACACGAGCTGTCCCCGGCTCACCCACTTCCGCTGCACCACGGCGTCGAACGGAGCGCGGAGCACGGTGTCGGCGAGCGTGGCGCGAGCGGCCTCGACCCGGGCGAGGGCATCCGCGCGGGCGGTCGTCGCGGCGTCGACCTCGGTGGCCGTGGCGGCGTTCGCCGAGCGGAGTGCCTGGATGCGCTTGACCTGGGCCTCGGCGACCTCCCGCTGGCTCTCGGCCGCCTTGACGGCCGCGCGAACGTCGTCGTCCGACAGGCGGACCAGGACGTCGCCGCGCTTGACCCGCGCGCCCTCGGCGACCGAGAGCTGGGCGATGCGCGCCGAGACGCGCGTGGCGAGCACCGCGTGGTCCACCGCGGTCACCGTGGCCGGGACCCAGGTGCGCTCGCCCAGCTCGTCGGCCGGAACCAGCTTCACCTTCGCGGGGGGAAGCTCGGGAGCGGCGGTGGGAGCGCTCCCGCTGCAGGCGGCGGCGAGGAGGACCAGGGCCCCGAGGCTCCTCACGGGCGAACTCCCTCGACCGGCTGCCCGGAGGCGTGCTCCAGCTCGGCGCGCGCGAGCCTGGCCTGGAGAGCGCTCCGGAGAAGCAGCGCCCGTGCCGAGGTCAGGCCCGTCTCGGCATCGAGCAGCTCGGTGAGCGGGACGAGGCCCTGCCGGTGCCGGGCGCGTCGCAGATCGCGCGCCTCCTCCGAGGCGCTGACCGCGGTCCGTGCCGCCTCCAGCGCCGTCGCCGACGCCGCGACCGATGCGCGCGCCTCCTCGAGCTGTGCGCCGAGCGCGCGTTCCTGGCCGATGCGCCGTGCCTCGGCCGCGGCCCGGGCAGCGTCCGCGGCGTCCGCCGTCTTGAACGCCGCGACCGAGCCACGCCACCTCATGATGAGAAGCCCCATCCCCCAGGTGTTTCCCTCCGAGAGCGAGGCCCGCTCCGTGGCCACTCCCCCCTGGAGGACGAGCGTGGGCCAGAGGCGACCATGCGCCTCGTCGGAGGCGGCGCTCTGGGCCTCCACCCCGGCGCGCGCGGCGCGGAGCTCGGGGCGTTCCTCGACCTCGGCGGACAGCGGCGTGTCGGGCGGCACGAGCGGGGTCACCAGGCTGCCCCCCGGCGGCTCCTGACCGACGACGAGGATGAAGCCCGTGCGCGCCTGGGCAAGCTGGCGGACCGCCGCCGCGCGTTCGGCCTCGGCCTGCGCGCGGAACGCCGTGCTCCGCGAGCCCTCCGACTGGAGCAGGACCTCCTGGGCGACGCGCGCCTTCACGAAAGTCTCGGTGTCGCGAGCGGTCCGGAGGGCGTCGTCGGCGTAGGCGAGCGCCTCCTCGGCGGCGCGCACCGAGAAGTACGCACGCACCGCATCGAGCGCGACCTGGCGCTGCGTCGCGACGCGGCCGGCCTCCTCCGACTCGGCGCCGGCGTGCGCGCGCCTGCGGGCAGCCCAGAGCGCGGCGTCGACGAGCGGCTGCTCGATGACCGCGGAGAGCCCGAGGCTCCCCCGCGCCTCGGGCGTGTTGAGCCGGGCCGGGTCGAAGTCCGCCGCGGTGATCTTCCCCTGATCGAGGAGCAGGGCGAAGGTGTGCGAGGGCTGGGAGGTGACCGTGCCCTGCGCGCCGAGGACGAGGGTGGGCCCGAGCGCCCAGTCCGCAGCCTCGGCGCCCCGCGCGGCGGAGGTGGCCTGGGCCGAGGACGCCTGGAGGCGCGCGTCGTGGGCCCAGGCAGCGCGGATGGCATCGGAGACCGTGAGCTCGGGGGCGGCCCGCGCCCCGGGAGCGCCCCACAGAAAGCCCGCGAGCACGATTCCGGACGCAGCGTGTCGTAAGTTCATGGAGTGCCTGCCGAGAGCCGCGACCGGCTCCGCGAGGGTCTTCGCTGCTCTACACGCCGAGAGGCATCCGACGCCACCCCGGTGATCTCACCCGGGCGGTTCCGCTAGGAACGGGCCCCTGCCCTGGAGGAAGCGTGAGAACAGCGGTCGTGGTTACCGTGCTCGCGATGTCCGGCCTGGCCTCGGCGGAGGAGGGGATGTGGACCTTCGATCGGTTCCCCTCCGCGAAGGTCAAGGCGAAGTACGGCTTCGCGCCGGACGCCAAGTGGCTCGAGCACGTCCGGCTGGCCTCGGTCCGCACCAAGGAATGCTCGGCCGGGTTCGTCTCGGCGAGCGGGCTGCTGGTCACCAATCACCACTGCGCCAGCGATTGTGCCGAGGACCTCTCCACCTCCGGACGCGATCTGGTGAAGGACGGCTTTCTCGCCCAGAGACAGGAGGACGAGCTGCGCTGCCCGGGCGAGCACGTCGATCAGCTGGTCGAGATCACGGACGTCACGGGACGGATCGGCACGGCCACGCGAGGCAAGACGGGTGACGCGCTCGCCTCCGCGCTCCGGGCCGAGACCGGCGCCATCGAGAAAGCGTGCCAGGTCGACGCACGGACGCGCTGCCAGGTGGTCAGCCTGTATCGAGGCGGCCTCTACCATCTCTATCGCTACCGGCGGTGGACCGACGTGCGGCTGGTGTTCCTCCCCGAGGACTCCATCTCCAACTTCGGCGGCGACCCCGACAACTACGAGTTCCCGCGCTGGGCTCTCGACGTGGCCTTCCTCCGCGTCCACGACGACGGCAAGCCGGCTGCGACGCCCGAGTACTTCCGCTGGTCGGCCACCGGGGCGAGCGAGGGAGACCTGGTCTTCATGTCCGGCGACCCAGGGAAGACGCAGCGCCTCCTCACCGTGGCCCAGCTCCGGTACCAGCGCGACGTGGTCATCCCCGAATCGGGGCTGCGGCTGGCCGAGCTGCGCGGGTACCTTCAGGGATTCCGCCAGCGCGGACCGGAGCAGGCGCGGATCGCGCTCGGGACGCTGCAGTCCGTGGAGAACAACCTGAAGCGCGCGAAGGGCCAGTGGCGGGTCCTCTCCGACCCGACGTTCATGGCCGAGAAGGAGCGCGCCGAGAAGGCGCTCCGGGCGCGCGTGAGCGCCGGTCCGCGCCAGAAGTCTTCCCGCGCGTGGGACGAGATCGAACGGGCGACCGGCGAGTACCTCGGCTTCCGGAGCGAGCTCCGGTATCTCGAGGACTCCGGCGAGCTCGCAAGCCCCGTCGACGAAGCGCCCTGGGCGTTCGACTCGCAGCTCTTCCGGAAGGCCCGCCAGCTCGTGCGTGCGCGCACCGAGCGAAAGCTTCCCTCCGAGCAGCGACTGCGCGAGTTCCAGGACGCGAGTCTCCCCGCTCTGACCGAGGGCCTCTTCTCCACCGCGCCCGTCCACGCCGAGCTGGAGAGCGCCACCCTGGGGTGGTCGCTGACCAGGATGCGTGCGGAGCTCCGGCCCGAGCACCCCATCGTCCAGAAGCTCCTGTCCCGGGAAACCCCCGAGGACCTGGCCGCCCGGGTGGTCGGAGGGACGAAGCTGGCGGACCCGGGGGTGCGGAAGCGCCTCTGGGAGGACGCGGCTGCCCTGGACTCGGCGATGGCAACCGACCCGATGCTCCAGCTCGCCGCTGCGGTCGACGAGGAGGCCCGCGCCGTCCGGAAGCGCTTCGAGGTGCTCGATGCGACCCTGAAGAGCAACGGCGAGCTGATCGCGCACGCGCGGTTCCAGGTTCTGGGGACCGCGGTCTACCCGGATGCGACGTTCACCCCGCGGCTCTCCTACGGGACGATCCGCGGCTACGAGCTGCCCGGTCGGACCATCCCCTGGCGCACCGAGCTCGCGGGACTGTGGACGCGAGCGACCGGACGTCCCCCGTTCGCGCTTCCCCCGTCGTGGCTCACCGCCCGGGGGAAGATGCCGGACTCGCTTCCGTTCAACGTGGTGGGAACCCCCGACTCGGTGGGCGGCAACTCGGGGTCCCCGATCATCGACCGGAAGGGCGAGCTGGTGGCGCTCAACTTCGACCAGAACTCCTTCGGGACGGCCACGCCCTTCGGCTACGACGAGTCCCGCCGCCGCGCGGTCTTCCTCCACAGCGAGCTCATCCTCCGCGCGCTCGCGACCGTCTACAGCGCACAGCGGATCGTCGACGAGATCCGCCCGCGCTGAGGTGGCTGCTCACTCCACCGAAGGACGCAGCGCCCTCGGCCAGAAGGCGTAGGCCCAGGCCGGAAGGAAGAGCACGGCCTCGGTGAGCAGCACCGAGAGCCCGCGTGCGCTCAGCATGTGGGCGCCGAGCGGCGTCACGGGAATGAATTCCCAGGGGAGAAAGTAGCGCCGGGTGTCGACCGGCCAGAAGAACTCCACCCCCAGGCCACCGGTTGTCATCGCGTCTAGGACGCCGTGGCTCGCGACGACGAGCGTGGCGAGAGCCGCATCGAGCAAGACGGGCCGGCCTCGAATCCGGAGCGCGACCACCACGACGAGGCCGACGAGCACCGCGAACAGCAGCGAGTGCGTCATGCCCCGGTGGCCGAACGGGTTCGCGTAGGGAATCCCGACCATGAAGGCGACCAAGTCGGCATCGGGCAGGACCGACAGCGCGGACAGGCCCAGCATCGAGAGCGCAAGCGGAGGGGCTCCGGGCCGCGAATCGCGCCAGCGCGCCGCCACGACTCCGACCGCGACGTGCCCGAGGGTCGCCATGAGGTCACCCTCGGCGTTCGGACGCCGCGTCAGTCAACACGCGTCGGCCGACCGGGCAAGGCCGGACTCGAGTCGATCCACGAGGCGCAGGAGCGCGTGCCGGTCGATCCGACCCTCGGTGGCCTCGGACAGGGCGGAGAGCTGCTCGAGCACCCAGCGAGAGACGAGGAGCAGCAAGGGGCGCTCACGATCGGTGATCCCGGCCTCCTGGTAGCGCCGGTTCCGCATGAAGTCGTCGTAGGCCTCGTGCTCCCGCTCGAGGTCCCACCGGCTGAGCTTGAGCGCCACTGCGAGGACCGCGGGGGATGGAGGCGGGGCATCCGGCGCGAGGAGCTCCGCGATTCCCGCTCCAGTGTCCTGGTCGACTTCCTGGATGGGCAGCGGCCACTGCCGAAGCTCGACGAGGAGCAGCTTCGCCGCCTCGTCCAGGAGGTGCTCCTGGAGGCTGACGGGCTTCTGCTCGAGAATCCGCTCCCAGCGATCGCTCACGGCGCGCCTCTCCTCCAGCCCTCGAGCTTCGCATGTCTCGCTTCCAGAGGAAGGGGATGGTGCTACGACCCGATCCGCGTGGTGACCGAGCCCGACTCCTACGAGGAAGCCTGGAGGAGCCTCCATCGCCGGCGGGTCATCTGCTTGTGCTTGCTCCTCGCGCTCGTCCCGCTGCTTCTTCTCAACCGAGCGATGCGGTCGGCCGCGTACGTCCCCTCGTTCGGCTGGATGTGGTTCGGCTGGTTTCTCGCGTTCCTCGGGGCGACCTCCTGGCTCGACTCGTTCCGGTGCCCGCGCTGCCAGCAGTGGTTCGCCCGGACCTGGTGGCGGAGGAAGTTCCTCACCGGGAGGTGCGTTCATTGCGGCCTCCTCCAGGGCGCCCGGCCCGACGCCGCGCGCTGAGGTCGCTCACCAGGTCCTCTGCGAGGGTCAGCGCGGAGCCGTGCGGCTCCGACCGCGTGCCCTCGCCGCCCGGGTTTCGCGGAGCAGGTTCAGCAGCACGAGCGCGAGGAGTGCGCGTCCGTCGCCGGCGCCCGCTGTCGTGCAGCCCCCGCTGATCGCCAGGTCGCGCGCATCGGGCGGACCGTCCGAGGGGACCGCACCGCCGTCGCCGCTGCCGCCGTCCGCACCCGACGGAGACCCAGCGTCCGGCGCTCCTCCTCCCGCATCCGGCCCCCCGTCTGGCGGCGCATTCCCGACCCCGCCGTCTTCCACCGCGTCGATCTGCTGCTGGATCCAGCGCGCCTGGGTGTCCACCCGGGCCAGTCCGCCGGAGCCACCACAGCCTTGTGCATTCACGGTGTGCCAGCTGACCACGCCGGCGATGACGTCCCGTCCCTGGCCGGCATCGAGGAGCCCCGGACCGCCCGAGTCACCGGCGCAGATGGCCGGGCCGACGAGGAGGTAGCTCGGATCGATGCCGGTGATCGGGACGGTGACCTGCATCTTGCTGAACTCGGTCATCGCGGGGCTCGTCGCGCCGAACCCCACGATGCGCAGCGGTTCACCCGCGACGCCGCCGTCCAGCTCAGCCGTCTGGATGGCGAAGGGCTTCACCTCCACCGGGGTCTCCAGAACGACGATCCCGATGTCCATGTTCGGGTACGCGCCGCTGACGTACTGCGGATGGGGATAGCTCCGCTCCACCACGACGATCGTGCCGCCATCGAGGTAGGACGATCCGAAGTAGGCGAACCGCCTCGGCTCGCCCTGCGGGTCGACGCAGTGGCCGCACGTCAGGATCACCCGGGGAGAGATGAGCGCTCCGGTCGACCAGCCTCCTCCTCCACCCAGGAGGACGGTGGCAGGATCGCCCGGGTCGAACGTGCCGTTCATGATCGGCTGAGCGGTGACGCCGGGGCGCCGTTCGCCGACGTCTCCTCCGGGACCGCAGCCGATGCAGACGGCGAGCAGCAGACCCATCGGGACACGACGGTTCGGTCGCGAGGTCATCGCATGCACTCCTGCCTCGGGTGGGTTTGACCGCCGGGCGGCGAATGCAAGAAGAGGGACAGCGTTGGCGCCGGGGAAGACCTCAGGCGGGACGAGCACATCGCCCGCGCCGGTCGCCGGGGCGTGCACGAACCTTTTGCGGGGTGAAAAGTTTGCGACGCGCCGGCGGCCCGGCCCGGGCCGCTCCGCTACTCGGGGAGGATTCCTGCCTTCCTGAGGTCAGCCGCGACGGTTGCAGCGATGTCGTCCGCGAAGGCGCCCGGGTCGGTCCGCCGGGTGCTGGTGCGCATCGCCCACATCGCCTTGTCGTCCGGCAGCGCCCAGAGCACCGTCTCGCCGACGTAGCGGTTTTCCTCGGTGGTGTACTCGGCGAAGGTCAGCGGCGCGGACCAGTACTCGTAGAAGCCCGCCGCATCCCAGCCCGAGGAAACCGCCCCGCCCACCACCACCGGGTTGACCTGCTCCTTGTTGAAGCTCTGGATGGTCTTGCTGATCAGCGCGCCCTGGACCCCCTTCGCCTGGACACGGCGAAGGATCTCGTCCCTGCCCGGATACTCGTCGTAGGCCACGAACTGGTAGCCGGGGATCGCGTCCAGCCCGCGTTTCCGGAGGGCGTCGGTCAGCTGCTGCTCGAACTCGATCCGTCCCGTCGGGTATCCGGTGGAGGCGAAGACGGCGAAGCTCTGGATCTTCCGCGCCGGAAAGGCGGGGTTCGACCAGGTGGACTCCACCTTCGTCGAGGCGCAGCTGGTGACCGAGAGCAGCAGGGCGGCGAGCAGGAAGCGCATTCGATGTCGATCCAGGGAGGCGTGTTTCCGTTTCCACCACGTCACGTGCGCAGCGCTTGCGCAGCTTGCCCGTGACGAGGGACACATTCCAGCATGTCCGACGCACGCAGCCTGACGCCCAGGCTCCCCGAGGCGAAGCTCCTGATCGACGGCGAGTCGGTCGCTCCCCTCGACGGAGGCACCGTCCCGGTCACCAATCCCGCGACCGGCGAGACGTTCTTCCAGGCTCCCGCCGCCGGACCGGCCGACGTCGACCGCGCCGTCCAGGCCGCGCGCCGGGCCTTCGAGTCCGGCCCCTGGTCGCGGATGAATCCCGGCGCCCGGGGGAAGCTGATCCGCAAGCTCGCCGACGCGCTCTGGGAGCGCCGGGAGGAGTTCGCCCTCGTCGCCTCGCTGGAGAACGGCAAGACCTTCAAGGAGGCCGTCCGCGGCGACGTCGCCCCGGGGAGCGCCACGCTGGCCTACGCCTCGGAGTGGCCGAACAAGCTGACCGGTGAGGTGCTCCCGGTCGACGGCAGCTTTCATACCTATGTCCTGCGCGAGCCCATCGGCGTCGTCGCCGCCATCGTTCCCTGGAACTACGCCACCTGCCTCGCCTGCTGGAAGCTCGGCCCTGCGCTGGCCACCGGCTGCACCGTCATCCTCAAGCCCAGCGAGCTCACTCCGCTCACCGGGATGAAGCTCGGCGAGCTGGCCCGCGAGGTGGGCTTCCCGCCCGGAGTGCTCAACGTGCTCCCTGGGTACGGCGCCCCGACGGGCGAGGCGCTGGCCCGGCACCCTGGGGTGGACAAGATCGCCTTCACCGGCTCGGTGCGCACCGCGCGTCGACTGCTCCACGCCTCGGCGGACACCAATCTGAAGAAGCTGACCCTCGAGCTCGGAGGCAAGAGCCCCCAGGTCGTCTTCGCCGACGCCGACATGACCAGGGCGGTCGAAGCGTGCTTCTGGGGAATCTTCGGGAACAAGGGCGAGGTCTGCAACGCCGGGAGCAGGGTCCTCGTGCACGGCAAGGCGCACGACGCGTTCGTGGAGAAGCTGGTCAAGCGCGCCCGGGAGATGGTGGTCGGCGATCCCCTCGACGACCGCACCGAGATGGGCGCGCAGGTGAGCCAGCCGCAGCTGGAGACCGTCCTCCGCTACATCGAGTCGGGGAAGAGCGAGGGCGCAACCCTGGCCTGTGGTGGCGAGCGCGACCAGGAGGGCGTGAAGGCGAAGGGCAACTTCCTCCAGCCCACCGTCTTCACCGACGTACAATCCCACATGCGCATCGCTCAGGAGGAGATCTTCGGGCCCGTGCTCTCGGTGATGCGTTTCGACGACGAGGGCCAGGCGCTGCGCCTCGCGAACGGGACGAGCTACGGCCTCGCCGCGAGCATCTGGACCCGCGACGTGGCGCGCGCCCACGCGCTGGCACGGCGGATCCAGGCCGGCGTGGTGTGGATCAACTGCTTCAACGAGTTCGACGACGCCGCGCCCTTCGGCGGGTACAAGGAGTCCGGCTGGGGCCGGGACCTGTCCGCGCACGCGCTCGAGAACTACACGCAGCTGAAGACGGTCTGGACGCAACTACCGGAGGTCTGAGCGATGCCCCGAACCGGAGCCCGAGTCCGCCGCCCGCCCGCGCGCGCGCCGAAGCAGGTCCGGGGGAAACCGGACCCGGTGGAGGCCGCGCTGCGCTGGCTGGAGGAGAAGGGCGCCAGGCAGGTGAAGATCGCCGGCGTCGACCTCGACGGCGTCCTCCGGGGCAAGTACGTGAGCCTCGACAAGTTCGCCTCGGTTGCCCGCGGCGGGCTCGGGTTCTGCGACGTCGTGTTCGGCTGGGACGTCGCGGACGAGCTCTACGACAACGCGCAGGTGACCGGGTGGCACACCGGCTACCCCGACCTCCAGGCCCGCGTCGACCTCTCGACCGCGCGGATGATTCCCTGGGAGCCGGCCACCGCCGCCTTCCTGCTCGACTTCGTGATGCCCGACGGGTCCGACTACCCGCCCAGCCCGCGCGCGCTCCTCCGCCGGGTGGGGCAGCGGGCGCGGAAGCTCGGCTTCCTCCCCAAGTTCGGGAGCGAGTACGAGTTCTTCATCTTCCGCGAGACGCCGGCCTCGCTCCGGGCGAAGGGCTTCCAGAACCTCGAGCCGCTCGACCCCGGGATGTTCGGGTACTCCTGGCTGCGCACCTCGCAGAGCTCGGACCTGGTGCACGCGCTGCTCGACGGCTGCAACGCCTTCGGGCTCGAGGTGGAGGGCTTCCACACCGAGACCGGCCCCGGTGTGTACGAGATCGCCATCCGCTACGACCTCCTCGAGGCGGCGGGCGACAGGTCGGTCCTCTTCAAGTCGGCGGTGAAGGAGATCTGTGCCCGGCACGGGCTCACCGCCTGCTTCATGTCCAAGCCCAGCGCGCGGCTCCCGGGGTGCTCGGGACACGTGCACCAGTCGCTCTGGACGCTGGACGGCGCGCGGAACACCTTCCACGACCCGAGAGGGGAGGGCGGCCTCTCGAAGACGCTCCGCCACTACGTCGGCGGGCAGCTGAAGCTGATGCCCGAGCTCACCGCGCTCTACTGGCCCACCATCAACAGCTACAAGCGCAGCGTGGAGAACACCTGGGCGCCGACCTCCGCCACCTGGGGGCGCGAGAACCGGACCTGCGCCCTGCGGGTCATCGGGCCGGACGCCAAGGCGATGCGGGTCGAGTTCCGGCTGCTGGGCGCGGACATGAACCCCTACGTGGGGATGGCCGCCTCGCTCGCGGCAGGCCTGTGGGGCATCGAGCACGAGGTCGAGCCCGGCGAGCCGGTGACCGGAAACGCCTACCGGAGCGACGCCGCGCCGCTGCCCCGCAACCTCCGCGACGCGATCACCCTCCTCGACCGGAGCGCGTTCGCGCGCGAGCTTCTCGGCGAGGAGTTCGTGGACCACTACCTCCGCACCCGCACCTGGGAGGTCCGGCAGTACGAGCGGGCCGTCACCACCTGGGAGCTGGAGCGTTACTTCGAGCTGGCCTGACCCATGGACACCGCCTTCTTCGACCTTCCCGACTCGCCTCGCATCTCCGTCCTCTCCTGGCCGACCCGCATCGTCGTGGGCGCGGGGGCGCTGAAGAGACTCCCCGAGGAGGTGCAACGGCTCGGTCTGCAGCGACCGCTCGTGGTGACCGACGCCGGCGTGGCGAAGGCCGGGCTGGTGGATCGCGTGCTCGCGGTTCTCGGCGAGGCGGGCATCGTCCACGTGCTGTTCGACCGGGTGAAGCCGGATCCGACGGAGCCCGACGTCTTCGCCGGGCTCGAGGCTTACCGGACCGGCGGGTGCGACGGAATCGTCGCGCTCGGGGGTGGCAGTCCCCTCGACGCGGCCAAGCTGGTGCAGCTGCTCACCAGCCACTCGCCGCCGCTGAGCCAGTACGACGATGCGACGGGCGGGGACCGCTTCGTCACCCATCCGCTGCCGCCGCTCATCGCCATCCCCACGACCGCGGGCACCGGCAGCGAGGTCAGCCGGAGCGGGGTGGCGTTCCTCGAGGACACCCGTCGGAAGACGGTGATCTTCGCGCCGGCGCTCCTCCCCCGGGCGGCGATCGTGGACCCCGAGCTGACCTACGGGCTTCCACCGCGCGCGTCGGCGGCCACCGGCCTGGATGCCTTCACCCACTGCCTGGAGGCGTACCTCAGCAACGGCTTCCACCCGCTCGCGGACGCGGTGGCGATCGACGGGATCCGGCGGGTGTCACGCTCGCTCCCGGTGGTGCTGCGGGAGCCGACCCACACCCGGGCGCGCCTGGACATGATGGTCTCCGCGATGGAAGGCGCGATGGCGTTCCAGAAGGGCCTGGGGAATGCCCACGCGCTCGCGCACGCCCTGACCCCGGTGGCCGGGCTCCATCACGGGCTGGCCAACGCGGTGGTGTTGCCCTCGGTGATGGCGTTCAACCGGGACGTCTCGCGGGCGCGGCTCGCGCGCGTGGCGATCGCCATGGGAGAGCCGTCGGGAGCGGTGGAGGACGTGCTCGCGGGCCTGGCCATCGACCGGGTGCGGCGGCTGGTCGCCGACGCCGGGCTGCCCACGCGCCTGTCGCAGGCCGGAGTGAAGGAGCCGGACCTGCCGCGCATCGCCGAGCTCGCCTTCCGGGACGCGTCGCACCAGGGGAACCCGCGGCCGACGACCGAGGCGGACCTCCTGGGCATCGCGCGCGCGGCGTTCTGAGGCGCCGCGCGTCCTTGCTCGTCCCCTCGACTCAGCCCTGGCGGTTGGCCGCGGGCGGCGAGGGCTTGGGGACGAGCTGTCCCGGCGCGGGCTCGGGGGACTCGGTGGGGATGAAGTCGAGCGTCTCCACCACCACCTTCCCCGGGAGGCGAAAGTCGATGGGGCTGAAGCTCGGGCTGGCCATGTCGTTCAGCTGATTGGCGACGCTCGCCGCCTCGAGCCGCTGGTCGGAGAAGAAGACGTTGATCTTCACCGGCCCCTCCTCCACCGGAATCTTGTAGGCCTGACCGAGCACCGGCTCGTCGGCGGGACATTTCACCGAGACGTTGTTCTTGCTCATCGTGAGCTGCCGGACCACGCCCTTCCCCGAGTGAGTGAACACCAGGCAGTACTGCATCTGACCGTCGTTGGGGACGATCTGCACCGTGTCCCCGGAGATCTTGCGGATCTCGACGCGGTGGGCCGGCGTGCTGGAACGCGAGCACGCGGCGAGGGCCGCCAGCACGACTGCGGCCGTGAGAAGACGAATGTTCACAGCTCTCCCCTTTCCGGCAGGGGACGTCCGGGGCGTCAGCTCCGCCTCAGGGGGCGGAGCGCCGGTAGACGACCACCTGCGGTGTCTCGTCGAGGTACAGGCCCGTCGAAGGAACCCACGTCCCGAAGGCCTGCCAGACCTGGACCTCCTGCTCGCGGAACTCCTGGTGGTACTGGACGGCGGCGAGGTCCGCGTCCTCGGGGCCGCCTGCTGGAATGACGTCCTTCCTGAGCATCTCATTGCGCTGGTAGTCGCGGAATGAAAGCCCATTCACCTCGTGAAGCCAGACTCGGGTTCCTGGCCGACTGTTCGCGTCGATCCAGGGCAGGACACCGGTGACATTGTTGCTCCAGAACTGACGCTGGAGCCCGAGGCTCGCGGCGCCGGGGATGCCGCCGGCCAGCTCGCCATAAGCGGACGTCCCGTACGGGTGGACGTGCACGGTGAGCGTGAATGCCGGAAGCAGGACGAGTCCACCGAGCGCGACGCTGGCCAGCGTGCCGCGCCGCGCCGTGAGGCGGAGCGCCGACGAGAGCCCGGCGGCTGCCCGGTCGAACTCCCGCCCGGCGAGCAACGCGAGGAAGGGCATCGAGGGGAGCCAGTGCTTCACCCCGCCGAAGTGCGGCACCTCGGGGTGACTGATGAGGAGGATGGAGAAGAGCGCGTTCACCCCGAGGAGCCACTCGGTCTGGCCTCCGCGCCCGAAGCGCCGTCCGATCGCCGGGACCAGGTCCCCGAGGTTCAGCACCCAGGTGCGCACCAGCCCGGCGGTCATCGGGAGCACGAGCGAGACGGGGAGCGTCAGCGCGGTGACGACGAACACGTAGGCCAGGGGAAAGGGAGGCGCCCGCAGCACGTCGCCGAAGTAGGTCCAGGCGTAGTGCACGTGGGTGGCGTGGAAATCGAAGTACCAGGCCAGCCGGTCCACCGGGTGGTACCAGAGCCAGGGCCAGTGCACGTAGAAGACGACGGGCCCGAGGAGCCCCATCGCGACGAGCGGCGCCAGCCGGACGAACGCGGCCGGATCGCGCTGGCGCAGCCGGAGCGCCAGGACCGCGAGCGAGGCCACCAGTGCGACCAGCCCGAACGTCTGCGGTGAGAGCAGCTGCCACGATTGCACCAGCCCGTCGCGCCCCTGCACCACGAGGAGCAGCGCGAGGTAGCCCACGAAGGCCAGCGCCGCACGACCCATCCCGAGGAGGGTGTTGCGCCCCTCAGGGCCCGCCGCGCGCCAGGCAGCGAGCACCCCGAACGGGGTGAGCACCACCGGGAGGAAGAAGGCGTTGTGCTTGGTGGCGAGCGCCAGGCCGAAGGCGAGGCCCGTCCAGGGCGCGAACCGCACGTCCTCCTCCGCGCGCCAGAACAGGTAGACCACCAGCAGCCACATCGCGGCGACCGGCATGTCGAAGCAGCTCAGGTGGGCATTGAAGAAGTGGCGGGGGGCGAGGAAGAAGCACAGCGCCGCGAACAGCCCGGCCCGGCGTCCCCACAGCACCGAGCCCCAGAGGTGGAGGAGGGTGGGGATGAGCGCGGCGACGGCGAACGCGGGGAGACGGAAGCCCGCCGCGGGTCGCACCCAGCCCAGCGTCTGGGCGAACAGCGCGTGCGACCAGCCGTAGAGCGACTTCATGAGCATCGGATGCTCGTGGTTGAAGTCGAAGGCCTGGGTGATGACCGGGTCGCTCAGCGCCGACGCCGGTCGGTGGAAGAGCACGGCCCACCAGCGCGCGAACTGCTCGGCAGCGGCGAAGTAGACGCTCTCGTCGCGCACGAAGCCCACCGCACGCTCGGTGGCCCAGAGCACGACGAAGGTCAGGATGCCGAGCGCGAGGGCGATGCGGCGGTCCAGCGGCGTGGGCGCGCGGCTCATGGCGGTCCCCCGAGCGCGCGGAGGCGCACGCACGTCTGCCGGTCATGGGGGTTGGCGGTGGTGATCCGCAGCGTCCACGGGCCGGGCGCGACCGCAGGAGTCTCGGTCCGGACGAAGCCCTCGCGCCCGCCGGGAATCTTCGAGATCGAGGTTCCCGCGGGGCTCTCCAGCCGGAGCAGCACGTCGGAGCGCCCTGGAATCCAGGCGTGCTCCCAGGTGATTCCCGCCTCGAGCAGCAGCGCCTCGGCCGCCGGTGCCTCCGGGAGCTTGAGGGAGAGCGTCCGCCCTCCGCTCGGTGGAAGGACGTAGAGACAGCGCACCGGCTGGTAGAGCACCTCGTGCCAGGCCACCTCGACCGAGGCGTCGAACGGGCACTGCATCCGCGCGCCGCTGCGCCGGCAGGGCTGGGCGGCCGTCTCTCCCGGACCCTCGACCGAGATCTCCAGGCGGTCGAACGCATCGATGAGCGAGAGGGCAACCTTCCTCGCCCGGCCGTTCCGGTACGGCGTGAGGGTGAGCGGGCCGAGCTGCCGCGGCTCACCCGCCTGCCTCCGGTCGGGGAGGAAGTTGCGCCGGAAGTCGGTGTCGGGCGTGCGCGGCAACCGCTCGTTGGCGAGCACCCAGATGCGTGGATGCTCGAGGAGATCGTCGGTCGTGTCTCCGAGGTAGCCCACGACGGGAAGGTCCGGCGGGAGGAAGAGCCGGGCCCGCTCGGTCCACCAGGGATGGAGGAGCACGACGTCTCCCGGCGCCCGGGCGGCGGCCAGCGCGCCGGCGACCGCGCGGTAGTCGCCGTCGGAGGGGAAGGCGCGAGGCAGTTGCAGCTGGAACCCCAGACCGAACAGGGCGACCAGCATCAGGGCCAGCGCGGGCGCGGCGGTGCGCAGTCTGTGGGCCGTCTCGTTCACGCCGCAGTCGACGCTTTACCACCCCGGTGCTCGGCGCGAGCACCCGAACTGAGGCACGCTGCCCCCATGCTGTCCCTCGTCCTGGCCTCGGTCGTTCTCGCCGCCCCGGTGGCCGTTCCCGTTCCCGGCGGAGAGGGCGGCATCGGCTTCGACGACATCGTCTACTCCGCGCCGCTCCGCCGCTTCGTCATTCCCGGCGGCCGCACCGGCTCGGTGTTTCTCCTGGATGGGGCGACCCGGCGACTCGAGTCGCTCGGCTCCCTGAGCAAGCTCCCGATCTGGAAGGGCGGGCACGGGCAGAGCGCGACGTCGGCGGACGTGGGACGGGGCACCGTCTTCGTCGTGGACCGCACCACGCGGCGTCTCGTCGCGTTGCCCGCCGACGGGAAGGGGACGCCGGCGGAGGCTTCACTGGCGTCGGGGCCGGACTACGTGCGCTGGGTGGAGCCGACCGGAGAGGTCTGGGTCACCGAGCCGGACGCGGAGGCCATCGAGATCTTCCGCTTCGATCCGAAGCCCCGACCGGCGCTCGTGCAGAGCGGGCGCATCGCCATCGCCGACGGTCCGGAGTCACTGGTCGTCGACCCGGAGCACGGGAGGGCGTTCACCAACACCTGGCACGACCGGACCCTCGGCATCGCGCTCCGGGAACGGTCCGTGACCGGCCGGTGGAGCAACGGTTGCAAGGGTGCACGCGGCCTCGACGTGGACCGGACGCGCGGCCTGCTCATGGTCGGCTGCGCGGAGGGCGGGGTGGCCGTCATCGACACCTCCGGCAAGGGCCGGGTCGCCGGCCAGGCGCCAACGGGTGCCGGCGTGGACATCGTCGCCTACGTCGCCTCGACCCGCCGCCTCTACGTCCCGGCCGGGAAGGCGGCCACGCTCGAGGCCTTCGAGGTCCAGGCAGACGGTTCCCTCCGCTCGCTGTGGCGACAGCCCGCGGTCCCCGAGGCCCACTGCGTCGCCGCGGACGACGAAGGTCACGTCGTCGTGTGCGATCCGCCCGGAGGACGGGTCCTGGTCTTCGAGGACGCGGCGGGTCGCGCGCGGTGACCCGGCCCAGGGCGGCGCTCGTCGTCCTCTTCACGCTCCTGCTGGCCCCGCGGGCGCGAGCCTACCGTCCGTTCGACCAGACCGATGCCGACGTCGCCCCGCTCCATGTCGTCGAGCTCGAGATCGGACCGCTGCAGTTCGAGCGCACGGCCGGACGGACGGGCTGGGTGCCCACCTTCATCTTCAACCTGGGGCTGTTCCCCAGCTGGGAGCTCGTGGTCGAGGCCGACCCGAGCGGAACGGTGGCCGGCCCGAGGGAGCCGGGAGAGGTCTTCCAGCTGGAGACGTCCGTCTCCATCAAGGGCGTCGTGCGGCGAGGAAGCCTCCAGGACGGCTCCGGGCCGAGCATTGCCGTCGAGCCCGAGGTGCTGCTCCCGGCGACGGCAGGAGCCTCCGGGTTCGGGTTCGCGGCGGGAGTCATCGTCTCGCAGCGCTGGCCGGCGCTCACCCTTCACCTGAACGTCGTGCCGGCGTGGAGCCGCGCTCACAACGTCTCCGGGCGCGTCGGCCTCATCGTCGAGGGCCCGGACGACTGGACGGTCCGCCCGGTGGGAGAGGTCTACATCGAGGCCGAGCACGCGGTCCCCGGCACCACCACCTCGCTCCTCGGTGGGCTCGTGTGGCGCATCTCACCCCGCGTCTCGGGGGATGCCGCGCTCCGGGTGGGCACAGTTTCCGGCACCGGTCTGGTCGAGCTGCGAGTGGGCTTGACCTGGGACCTGCCGCTCTGAACAGTTGAGAGGCAGGGAGCAGATGACCGGAGCCGCGACAGAGACCTCTCCCGAGCTCGTGCGAGCGCGGGAGGCCTACGGGCGAAGAGCGTGGGACGACGCCTACCAGCTCTTTGCCGCGCTGGATCGGGTGTCGCCGCTGGGCCGCGACGACCTCGCGATGTACTCGTGGGCCGCGGGGCTGAGCGGTCGCGACCGCGAGCTGCTCGTCATCCTCGAGCGGTGCTACCAGCTGCTCCTCGATTGCGACCCTCTGATGGCGGCGCGGGTCGGCTTCTGGCTGGGGTACCGGCTGAACTCCTTCGGCGAGTTCGGCCAGGCGAGTGGCTGGTTCGCCCGGGTCGAGCGGCTGATCGAGCGCGAGGGAAAGCCCTGCGCCATCTCCGGCTACCTGCGCATCCCGCAGACGATGCGGCACCTCGCCCAGAACGAGTTCGACCTTGCGTCCGGCTGCGCGGAGGAGGCAGCCCGCATCGGCGAGCAGTTCGGCGAGGCGGATCTCGTCGCGCTGGCCCGGAGCCTCCAGGGAAGGGCACGCCTCCGGCAGGGGAAGATCCGCGAGGGGCTGGCGCTGCTCGACGAGGCGATGGTGACGGTGAGGACCGACGGTGACGCTCCCATCCTTCCCGCCATCGTCTACTGCATCCTCATCGAGGGCTGCCGGCAGGTCTACGCCCTCGACCGCTGCCGGGAATGGACGGCGGCGCTCACGAGCTGGTGCGAGTCCCAGCCGCAGCTGGTGCCCTTCAACGGGGTCTGCATGGTGCACCGGTGCGAGGTCATGGAGATGAACGGCCAGTGGGACGCCGCCCTGGAGGAGGCCCGGCGTGCCTGCGAGCGGCTGACCCAGGCGTCCGATCCGTTCGCCGCACCGGGGGCGCATTACCAGAAGGCGGAGATGCACCGGCTTCGCGGCGAGCTCGACGAGGCCGAGGCGTCGTACCTCGAGGCGCACCGCCTGGGGCGCGAGCCGCAGCCCGGCCTGTCCCTGCTCCGTCTGGCGCAGGGGCGGGGTGACGCGGCGCTGGCATCGATCCGGCGTGCGCACGCCGCCTCGGCGGACCCGCTCCAGCGGGCGCGGCTCCTGCCGGCGATGGTGGAGATCGCCCTGGCAGCCGGCGACCTGGACGTTGCCACGCGGGCGAGCGCGGAGCTCGATGCGCTCTCGGAGCAGTTCGAGTCCGAGGTGCTCGCCGCCATCGCCGCCCACGCCCGCGGCTCGGTGCTCCTGGCGAAGGGCGAGGCAGGGCACGCCCTCGATGCGCTGCGACCGGCGCTCGCCGAGTGGCAGCGGGAGTGCGCGCCCTATCTCGCCGCGCGTGTCCGGGTGTCGGTGGGTCTCGCCTGCCGCGCGCTCGGCGACGAGGATGGGGCGGCCCTGGAGCTGGGCGCGGCCCGCAAGGTCTTCGAGGAGCTCGGGGCGAAGCCAGACCTGGCACGCCTTCCGCCGCCCTCGGTCCCCGAGCGCGGGGAGCGCCCGGATGGGCTGACGGCGCGTGAGCTCGAGGTGCTGGGGCTGGTCGCTGCGGGGAAGACCAACAAGGTCATCGCCCGCGAGCTGTTCCTGAGCGAGAAGACCGTCGACCGGCACGTGAGCAACATCTTCCTCAAGCTCGGGGTGTCCTCCCGGGCCGCCGCGACGGCGTACGCCTTCACCCACAAGCTCGTCTGAGGGTGGGATGGGGGAAATCCCCCATGCCGCCCTCTCAGCAAAATGCAGGGTTTCCCCGACGCGGGCACCCCGGTCCGCCACGTACATCAGAGCCTGGATTCGAACCGGAGGACGCAATGCGGAGCGACGAGTCGGTGGTGGTCGAGGAAGGCCAGGCGCTCGAGGCGCTGGAGCCACGCGGCAGGAGCCGCTTCCGGGCGGGGACCGAGGAGGTCGACGTCCTGGTCATCGGCGGTGGTCAGGCCGGGCTGTCGGTGGGCTACCACCTCGCCCGGTGCGGGGTGGAGAAACTCCTCATCCTCGACGCCAACGCGCGGGTCGGTGACTCGTGGCGGCAGCGCTGGGATTCGCTGCGGCTCTTCTCGGCCGCCCGGTTCGATGGGCTCGACGGCATGCCCTTTCCGGGGGACCCGCGGCACTTCCCGACGAAGGACGAGATGGGCGACTACCTGGAGGCGTACGCCCGGCACTTCCAGCTACCCGTGCGCAACGGCGTGCGCGTCGAGAGCCTGTCCCGGTCGGGAGACAGCTACCTGGCGACCTCGGGTGCGCAGCGGTTCCTCGCGCGCGAGGTGGTGGTCGCGATGGCGGACTACCAGAAACCGAGGACGCCGGCGTTCGCGGGCGAGCTGGATCCGTCGATCGTCCAGCTGCACTCCAGCGCCTACAAGCGCCCCGCGCAGCTCCGGGCTGGACCGGTGCTCCTCGTCGGCGCCGGCAACTCGGGCGCGGAGATCGCGATGGAGCTTCGACAGGCCGGGCACCCGGTGCTGATGGCCGGACCCGACGTCGGCAACATCCCCGGCTGGTTCCAGAGCTCCTTCGGACAGAACGTCTTCGCGCCGCTGCTCTTCCGGGGAATCTTCCACCGCCTGCTCACCGAGTCGACTCCCCCGGGTCGCAAGGCCAAGGCCAAGGGGAAGACGGCGACCCCGCTCATCCGGACTCTGCCCAGGCATCTCGCCGCCGCCGGGGTGGAGCGCGTCGGACGGGTGGTCGGTGTTCAGGGTGGACGGCCGGTGCTCGAGGACGGCCGGGTGCTCGACGTGCAGAACGTCCTCTGGAGCACCGGGTTCCACGCGGGCTTCTCGTGGATCCACGTTCCGGTGTTCGACGAGCACGGGAGCCCGCGCCAGAAGCGGGGAGTCGCCGAGCCGCCGGGCCTGTACTTCGTCGGGCTTCACTTCCTGTACGCGATGTCGTCGTCGATGATCCACGGCGTGGGTCGCGACGCGCAGTACGTCGCCGAGAGGATCGTCGAACGGCTCGAGACCGAGCTGCCGCCGGGGATGTCGTCCGCAGCCTGAGCCGGCGGAAGTCGAGACCGCGCCTCGGAGACGCAGGGTCCGCCTCTGGGGGACGCAGGCCGGACGTCGGGCGGCCGCCGGAGTGATTCCGATTGGCCTGCGAGGCTCCCGGCGCTCGTCACGGCATTGATTGGTCGACGAAGGCAACGTCATCCGGGTCCTTCGCAGGCGGCCGGTCTCGAACTGGGGAATCGCCCGCCGGGCGAAACTGGCCAGTGCGGATCTGCGCGATGGCTGGGACGGCTCGGTCCCGGCAAAGGCTCCCGCGCCCGCTCCGCGCGTGAGAGGCGATAGCGACATCTGCGACGGAGAGTGCGCGACGTGCCTGTCCAAGCCGCTGAAGTGTGGTCCGCGCTTTTCACTCACGTTCCGAGTCGTGGCTATAGCTTCTCGTGCCCCGGGGCCGCACCCGGGGGCGCCCGGCGCGAGTCGGCGCCGCTCCTCGCGTCGGGCCTCGAGCGCTCAGAACCGCCCGGGCCGAGACATCGAGGCGCCGCGCCTCACGACGCGGATCACCCCTGTCCCTCGAGGCATTGCTCAGGCCCATGCCGCGCACGGTGCTCGAGGAGGCGATTCGGTCGTTCACCGGTGACGCCGACCTTGTCCTCACCGTCTTCGGAGAGCCACCTGATCCTCACGACTTCGCGAGGCGGATCTTCTGCTCGCTCTTGTCGCGGCAGAACGTGTCGAAGAACGTGTCGCCGGCGTCGTAGTTGAGCGTCCAGGGCGGGTACATCGCGCACCGCGGATCGAGGCAGTGGTGCAGCTCCCAGGTGTGCCCGAGCTGGTGCATCGCGTGCCGGGCGATCAGCTTCAGCCCCGCCTCGGGGTCCTTCACCCCGGCGCTCGACACCAGCGCTCGCGGGCCGTTCTGGTTCGAGAACCCCGAGCTGGGCACGTCCCCCGACACGAGCGATCGCGGCTTCAGCTTCCGCGAGGTCAGGTAGAGGATCTTGTCGTCGGCGTACGCGCGCGGGGAGGGCAACGCCTGGAGCAGCGCCTGCGCGTCGAAGGGCTCGCTCTGTCCCCCGGGCAGGGGCATGTCCCCGGCGTGCTCGCAGCCCACGCCGAACGCGGTGTAGAGCACCTTGCAGAGCCGGTCGATGACCTTCGGGTCGTACGCGTCCAGCGTCACCAGGCGAATCACGGTCGTCGCTCCTCGGGTTACTTCTTCTTCGCCGGCTTCGCGGCGGGCTTCTTCGCCGGGGCCTTCGCCGCCGGCTTCTTCGGCGCAGCCTTCTTCTCCGGCTTCGCGGCCGGCTTCTTCGCCGCGGCCTTCTTCTTGTCCGGGGCCGGCTTCTTCTCGGCGGGGGCCTTCTTCTCCCCCTTGCCCTTGGCGGGGGGCTTCGCCTTCGGCGCGGGCTCGGCCGGCTCCTCCGCCTCGGCCTCCTCGGGCTCGGCCTCGGCGCCGACCTCGATCTCCCCGCCGAGCTCGAGCAGGTCCTCGCCGAGCTCCATCCCGTCTTCCTCGCCCCCGACGGTGCGGAACTCCTCGGCGGTCCGCTTCGGACGCTCCCGACCCGGCGGAAAGAGCACCACGTCCACCGAGTCCTCGGCGTCCACCTCGGCGATGTTCAGGCTCGCCGAGAGCTCGGCCACGAGCAGGTGCCGCGCGTTGTCGTAGAGCTCGCGCTCCTTGGTCGGCAGCGGGCGCAGCTCGGACAAGACCTGGAGTCCCTTCACCACCTCCGCCAGCCCGATCAGCCCGCCCTGGCTCATGCGCTCCACGTTGGTGCGGGCGCGCTGCTTCCAGTCGAGGTTCGCCTTGTCGCTGTCCGAGCGGAGGAAGGTGAAGACCCGGTCCACGTCCGCCCGCCCGGCCACCTTGCGCAGGCCGATGGAGCGAACCTTCGCCTCGGGCACCATCACCACCGCGCCGTCCTCCTCGCGCTTCATGGTGACGAAGGTGAGCGTCTGACCGGCGACCTCCTTCGACTCCACGCTGGTCACCCGGCAAACGCCCTGGTTGGGATAGACGACGCGGTCTCCGACGGCGAGCGTCAGGGGCGGCGGCAGAACTGTCTCGGCCATTCGAGGGGGAGGGCCTACACCATCCCGCGGCACGGCGCGAGGGCATCGGCACTGGCGATGCGCTCTGCCACCAGCGCGAGCAGCGCCGGGGGGTCGAACGGCTTCCCCATGCACCAGCGAGCGTGGTCCTGGAGGAACCGCTCGGCGCGCCCATCGAACACGCCCCCGGTGAGGAAGACCATCCGCCCTGCGACCTCGGGTCGCGTCGCCGAGAGCACGGCGTGGAGCTCCAGGCCGGTCATCTGCGGCATCATGATGTCGCAGAGCACCGCGTCGAACGCTCCGTGCTCGAGCATCGCCAGGGCCGAGTGGCCGCTGTGCGCCACGTGGACCTCGTGGGTCCGTGCGAGCAGCCGGCGGGCCGCGCTCGCCACCAGGGGCTCGTCGTCGACCACCAGGACCCGTGTCCGGCGCATGCGCCCTGCCATTGCGAAGGCGGGGCCAGCCTCGTGTCCCGCCCCGGACGGGGGGTTCCGCGCGTGGGGGGCCCGGTCAGGGCGAGTCGGGTGAGTCCCCGGGGACCTGCGGCGCCGAGGGGAGCTCGGCGCGGAGGTGCACTGTCGTGCCCGATCTGCCGGTGATCTCTCCGGTCCACTCCGCTCGCCCGGAGAGCGAGATCCGGAGTCGGTGCGGCTCGTCGGCGCCGAGGTGGGTGATGCGCAGCGGGGTGGTGCCAGGCACGGCGGTGCCGTCCACCTCGACGCTCGCCCCGGTGGGCTCGGAGAGCAGCTCGACCTCGAACGTCGCCGTCCGGCCGAGCACCGCCGCGAGGATGGTCCCCAGCACCAGCGCCACACCGAGCAGCGCCACCAGCTTCCAGGGCCTGGTCGGCGCGTGGGCCGGCGGTCGGACCGCCGCCGTCGTCACCGAGGGCACCGCCTCGATCGGCTCCTCGGGCCGGGTTCCCTTCCGCCACTCGGGCACGTGCTCCAGCAGAGACCGGGGAAGCCGCACCTCGTGTCCCTCGTCGAGCAGCTCCGGCTCGAAGAGGAAGGCCATGAAGTCGCCCAGCGTGGGCGGCCGGGGACCGAGCGCGTGCAGCGCATCCGCGAGCGCGTGCTCCAGCTCCTGCGCCGAGCCGAAGCGATCCTCGGGTGCCTGGGCCATCGCCCGGAGCACGGTGGCCTCCAGCTCGGGCGAGAGCCGCGAGTTGAGAGTCCTCGGCGCGGGGAACTCGCCGCGGATGATGCTCTGCATGGCCGGCACCATCTTGCCGAGGTGGGGCAGCCGCCCGCAGAGCATCTGGTACAGCACGACCCCCGTCGCATAGAGGTCGGTGCGGAAGTCCACCGGCTCTCCGCGCGCCTGCTCCGGAGAGAAGTAGGGGTACTTCCCCTTCACCCCGCTGGCCTGCATCGCGGCGTCGGTGGCGTTGCGGGCGCGGGCGATGCCGAAGTCGACGACCTTCACCTCGCCGGCGTAGCCGAGAAGCACGTTCTGTGGCGAGACGTCGCGATGGACGATCTGCAGCGAGCGTCCCCGCTCGTCCACCCGCGAGTGCGCGTAGTGCAGCCCCCGGCACATCCCGATGCCGATCTGCAGCGCGATGGGCTCGGGGAGGAACGGGAAGTGGAGCGCGTGGGCCCGCCGGAGCACGCGGCTCAGTGGCTGGCCGTGCACGTACTCCATGGCGAGGAAGTAGTCGCCGTCGATCTCTCCGAAGTCGAAGACCTGCGCGATGTTCCCGTGGCTCAGCGACACCGCGATGCGGGCCTCGTTGACGAACATCCGGACGAAGGACTCGCTCCCCGCGAACGCCGGGAGGATCTTCTTGATCACCACCGGCTTGCTCACCCCCGCCATCGCGTCGAAGCGCGCACGGTAGAGCTCTGCCATCCCGCCAACGGCGAGTCGCTCGAGCAGCTGGTACTTGCCGAACTCGACCGGAACGGGAGAGGCCACGCCTGGAACGGAAGGCTAGCATCGTGCTCGCATCGCAGGCGTGAGCCTTCCCGGCGGATGGTGCATGCTGCGCAGCCGTTCCGTGCGTCGCGCGATCTCTCTCGTCTTTTCGTGGGTGTGCGTGCTGGGCTCGGGGTGCGAGGAACGGAGCGCTCCTCCGCTGTCCTCGCTCGCCCCCGCGCCGCTCTCGCCGCTCGCTGCAGCGGGGACGGATGGGGGGGCCGATCCACACCGCCTGCCGCCCGCACCGGTGTGGGGTGCACCCCTCCCCGCGGGGGCCGTCCGGATCACGCTCGCGGCGGGCGAGGTCAGGGCCGGAGCGTCGGTGGCGTCCCTGCGCGGGGACGCAGGGGTGAGGCCTGTCCTCGAGGCGATCGGCAAGGGCCCGGCGCTGCTGGTTGCGGACGACACGACGTACATGGCGGAAGTCGCACCCCTGCTGGCCGCGCTCGACGACGCCAAGGTCCAGCCCTGGATCCTCCACCCCGGCGGCACGGTCGCCTTCCCGGTCCAGCTGCGCGACGAGGCGGCATTCGACGGCTGGCTCGACGATCCGAAGCCCGGCAAGCTCCGCGTCATCCAGCGGCAGGACGGCCTCGAGCTGGTGAGCGGCATCGGAAAGCTCCCCGGACCGGACCCCAACGGCCCGACGGTGCCGGTGCGCGGCGGCCGCCTCGACGTCGCCACCGCCCGCGACGGTCTCCAGCGGCTGCAGGCCCGCTTCCACGCCGCCGACGCCTGCCTCGTGCCGTCCTTCGGAACCGAGCTCCGGGCGGTGGGCACCGTGCTCTCCGCCTTCTGGTCGGGGCCGAAGGAGCCACTGTTCGACACCGTGTGCCTCGTCTATCCACGCCCTGGCGCCTCCCGCCGGTAGTCCGGGGCTGGAAAGCGCGCGGCGCTTCGGCTATCCGCCTCGCCATGGCCGCCGTGCCCCAGCCCATCCAGCCCGCCGCCGTTCCCCAGGGAGGCGGCTTCCTCTTCCAGGAGGCCGGGCGCATCACCACGCCGGAGACGTTCACCGAGGAGCAGCGGATGCTCTTCGCCACCGCGCTCCAGTTCTGTCGCGAGCAGGTGCTGCCGCAGGCGGACGCCATCGAGGCGAAGACGCCCGGGCTGCTCCGCTCCCTGCTGCAGAAGGCCGGCGAGCTCGGGCTCCTGATGGTCGACGTCCCCGAGCGCTTCGGAGGACTCGGCGGCGACAAGACTACCTCCCTGCTGCTGGCCGAGGCGAACTCGCTGATGGGCGCCTGGAGCGTCACCTTCGCGGCCCACGTGGGAATCGGCACGCTGCCCATCGCCTGGTTCGGGACCGAGGCGCAGAAGGGGAAGTGGTTGCCGAAGCTGGCGACCGGGGAGCTGGTCGCGGCCTACGCGTTGACCGAGCAGGGCAGTGGAAGCGACGCGCTCGGAGCCAAGACCAAGGCGGTGAAGAGCCCCGACGGCAAGTCGTGGATCCTGAACGGCAGCAAGCTCTACATCACCAACGCGTCCTTCGCCGACGTGTTCGTGGTGTTCGCCAAGGTGGACGGCGAGCACTTCACCGCCTTCATCGTCGAGAAGGGCGCGCCCGGGTTCACCGTCGGTCCCGAGGAGCACAAGATGGGCATCCGCGGGTCCTCGACCTGCCCGCTGTACCTCGAGGACGTGCGCATCCCGGTGGAGAACCTCCTCGGGGAGATCGGCAAGGGGCACAAGATTGCTTTCAACATCCTGAACCTCGGCCGGCTGAAGCTCGGCGCCGGGGTCCTGGGCGGGATGAAGCTCCAGTTCGGGAACGCGCTGAAGTTCGCCGAGGAGCGAAAGCAGTTCCGGACGCCGGTGGCGACGTTCCCGCTGACCCGCGAGAAGCTCGCCCGCATGGCCGCCGCCATCTACGCCATCGAGTCGATGACCTACCGGACCAGCGGGGTCATCGACGCGCTCCTCGCGAGCCAGGACAGTGCCGCCGCCGACGAGGCCAGGACCATCGCCGCCTTCGAGGAGTTCGCCATCGAGGCGTCCATCCTGAAGGTCATGGGCAGCGAGGCGCTCGGCCAACTGGTGGACGACGCGGTGCAGATCCACGGTGGCGCCGGCTTCATCCAGGAGTACCCGGTGGAGCGCGCGTACCGCGACGCTCGCATCAACCGCATCTTCGAGGGGACGAACGAGATCAACCGGATGCTGGTGACCGGGATGCTGCTCAAGCGCGCGGTGAAGGGAACCCTCCCGCTCTTCGCGCAGGCCGAGGCGGTGGCCCGCGCGCTGGCCGAGAAGCAGGTGCCGGTCGTCTCGGGCGGCGATCCCCTGGCCGCCGCTGCCCGCGACGCGGAGGCCCTGAAGATGGCCGCGCTCTACGCGATGAAGGTGGCCACCGAGCGGTTCGGAACCGAGATCGAGAAGCATCAGGACGTCATGGCCGCGGTGGCGGACGTGGTGATGGACGCCTACGCGGTGGACTCGATGGTCACCCGCGCCCGACAGTCTGCCTCGGCCACCGGGCTGGACCCGGTGAAGGTGGCGATGACTCAGGCCTGGACGGCGGACGCCATCGCCCGGAGCGGTGAGCGCGCCCGCCGGGCCCTGTGCGCGTCCAGCGACGGTGTCGCCCTCGAGAGGCACCTCGCCGCCGTCGCGCCGCTGTTCGCGTTCCGGCCGTTCGACCCGGTAGCCCTCCGAGAGACGGTCGTGCTCGCCGCCGAGGAGGCTGGCGGATACCCCCTGTCGATCGCATAGGCTCCCCCCGCGGCGCGAGGGGAGGGGGCCTCGGGGTGATGGACGACGACCGGCGAGTGGTCTTCGGGAAGGATGCCGATCCGGACATGCAGCGCGCGTTCGCGTCCGCGCGCGAGACGTTCCGCTGGTTCTGGCAGGAGCTCGCCTGGGACAGGCGGCGGATCGTGAAGGCGCTGGGCTTCGCCTACGTGAAGGCCGCGTTCTCGGACGGGGGCGAGGTCGAGCACATGTGGCTGTCGGAGGTGGGCTTCGATGGCCAGTACGTCAGCGGGGAGCTCCTCAATGCTCCTCTGCACGTCGATGCACGGAAGGGAGATCCCGCGCGCGTTCTCCCCTCGCTGATCAGCGACTGGATGTACGGGACCGACGAAGGCGTGTTCGGCGGATACACCGTCCAGGTCCTCCGCGCTCGCATGGGAGCTGCCGAGCGGCGTGAGCACGACCGGGCGTGGGGGCTCGACTTCGGCGACCCGTCGAGGGTGAAGGTCTTCCGCCAGCCCGAGGGCGGCGGCGTGCTGAGGGCGCTGTTCGGGAAGGGAAGGGCCGCGAGCGACGAGCATCCGATGAGCGTCGGCATGGCCGAGAGGCTCCGGGAGGAGCTCGCGCTGGACCCCTCGATCGCCACCGGGAAGGACGACCGGGGATGGACGCTCCTCCACGACGAGGCGCTGGCGGGGAACGTGGCCACGGTGAAGGTCCTGCTCGAGGCCGGTGCCGACCGGAACGCGATCACCGAGCACGGGATGACGGCGGCGCAGCTGGCCGCGTCGCTCGGATGGACCAAGGTGGTCGCACTGCTCGAGGGACGCCTCTGACCGCGAGGCTCAGGGGACGACGTTCGGCGTCTGGGCGTCGTAGCGCGCCTTCGCCGGGAGCGTCGTGGCCTGGCCGGTCAGTGGGTTGACCCAGGGCCAGGCGTTCCCTCCGAAGAAGCCCGGCTTCGCGAGCAGATAGAACGAGGAGGGAACGGTCTTCGCTCCGTTCGACCACACCACGCCGTTGCTGACGTTGTCCCAGTTCCCGTCGCGGAAGATGTGGGCCAGGGCATAGCCGTTGTCCCAGTTCCCGCCGATGCCCTGCGCGTTGTTCCCCAGCTGGTAGATGGGCGTGCCGTTCTGGGAGGAGGGGGTGGTCTGGTAGACGTTCCCGCCCTTGAGGATGTTGCCCACGTAGGCGTGGTCGTGCGTCCACCCGTCCATGCCCACCGCGCGGAGGTTGGCGGTGAAGCTCCCGGAGGAGTTCTTCCCGTTCACGTAGTTCCGGAGGTGGGTGTGCCACCCGGAGTTCCCGTGGGTGGTGTCCCCGCCGAGATTCGGCGTCCAGTTGCCCTCGATCAGGTCATGGTGGGTGAAGTTGGCGTGGCAGTCGTCGATCGCGTTCTCCTGCCACCCCGGGCTGTTCCAGAGCACGGCCTGGTCGACGTAGTTGTAGGCGATGACGTTGCCGCCGCCGGTGGAGTTCAGGGCGATCGGCTTGTTGTTCTCCACCGTGATGTTGTTCTCCACCAGCACGGCCGACGACCCGGCGCCGACCACGATGCCGTAGGCCTGGCCCCCCGGATTCTCGTCGGCGGAACCGTGGACGTAGGAGTCCCGCACCACGCAGCGGTAGCTGCGGCCAAGCCCGATGTTGTAGCCGTACTTCCCGGGGTGGTTGACCGTGTCGGTGCTCCACCGCTCGCCGTCGGCCTCCACGTTCTTCGCCCAGCAGTAGGCCATGTAGCTGAAGTTGATCGTCCCGCCGGGGAAGCCCCACTGGTTGTTCCCGCCAGCCACCGCGACGTTCTCGATCCCCGACCAGCGATTCCCCAGCTGGCCCGCGCTCGTGTTCGCCGGGATGGTCTTCCAGACCTGCGGCGAGGCGGAGAGCGGGAAGTCGAGGTTCAGCGGGTCCTTGAGGGTGAGGGTGTTTCCGGAGATCGAGACGATCTCGTTGGTCTGCATCCGCGAGCGCCAGGACGGCACCGCGCTCTGCGCCGCGCTGTTCGCGGACGCGAGATCGCTGACGTTGACCCCCGGCGCACCGGTGGACGGGCCGCTCCATCCGTAGGTCGGCTGCCGCTTGAAGTACTGGCCGTCGTAGAACCAGAGATAGCCGCCGTTCAGATAGACGCTGCCGGTCTTCACCGCAGCACCGTCGAGCATGTCGATGGTCACGACGTCGCCCGTCGAGAAGCCGGAGGCGCTGGAGACGGTGAGCGTGGTGGCGCCCCGGGCCGCGCCGGCGGTCACGGACTGGACCCCGAAGCTCGCGTCGCCGCTCCCGCTGCGGTGGCCGAAGAGGATGACCGCCCCGTAGTCGGGGATGGTGCCGTTGGCCACGATGCGAGTGGTGTCCGCTCCCTCGCCGCGGATGGTGACGTTGTCCACCCGGACGTAGATGCCCACCTGGCCGCCGCCGTTCGGCAGCTGCTGCGGGTTCACGAAGTAGGTGCCCGCCTTGAGCTTGACGATCTTCCGCATCGAGCCGCTGGCCGCAGCGCCGGCGGAGTTGATCGCCGCCTGGAACGCCGTGGTGAACTGCGCCGCCTTCGCCTGACCGGTGAGGGACGGGTCCACCGAGTAGCCCCCGTACGGGTCCCCGGCCGGGAGCCACGCCGAGGCGGGATGCACGGGATCGTTGTCCGCGGGGATGCCGCCGGGGATCCCGGGGTTCCACAGGGTCTGGAAGGGCGCCGGGAGGATCGACTCGTCGATCGCGCTACCGGCGCCGCAGACGTTCGGGGTCCCGCCACCCCCGCAGCTGTTCGACCCGCTGCAGGTGCCGCACTGGAGCGTGCCGCCGCAGCCATCGCTGATCGCGCCGCAGTTCTTGCTCTGGGCGGCGCAGGTGGTGGGCGTGCACGCGCTCGCGCCGCAGACGTTGGGCGTGCCTCCGCCGCCGCAGGTCTCGCCCGAGTCGCAGCTTCCGCACTGGAGCACCGCGCTGCAGCCGTCGCTGATGGAGCCGCAGTTCTTGCCCTGAGCCGCGCAGGTGGTGGGCGTGCAGCTCCCCATCCCGCAGACGTTGGGCGTGCCTCCGCCGCCGCAGCTCTGGCCGGTGCCGCAGCTCCCGCAGCTCACGCTCCCGCCGCAGCCGTCGGGGACGGTCCCGCAGTTCTGGCCCGAGCCGCACGCGGTGGCCGGGGTGCAGCCGCCGGCGTCGGGGGTCTCGGCGCTGGCCGGCTCGACCGTGCCCTGACACGCGAGGCACAGCAGCAACCCGATGCAGGCGATGCGTGTCATCGTGTTCGGGATGTCACGTCGAGGGGTGACTCGACAAGGTCCACATCGACCCCATGCCGGGGACACGCGTGATCGTCGCGTAACTTTTCGCTCCGGACGGCATCCTCGCGTGGGCAGGTCCGGTCGCTGTTCTCCCTCTCAGCTCTCGATCTGAAGCGGCGCCTTGCCCAGGCGGGTCGCCGCGGGCTCCGCGCCCGGCAGCGGCCGGTGCGGAAGGAGCAGCGCGCCGAGACCACTGGCGAGCGTCAGCGGGAACATCGCGAACCATCCGAGGAGCGGCACGACGAAGAGCAGCGCGAGCACCGCGCCGCCGCGGAGGACTCGCCGCCACGGCTGTGCCTGGTCCACCGGGCTGGCGAGGCCCGCGCCGATCTTGTCCGCCAGGCCTGCGGAGCCGACGAGCGCGAGCACCAGCGGGACCATCAGCAGCGCCCCGGTGACCAGCTTCACTCCGGGGTGCGCGGCGCGGGCGAAGACCACGAACACCAGCGCCACCGGAAGCAGCACGAGGAGCCCGGCCAGCGTCGCGCCCACCGGGCGGGTCGCGTAGGTGAGCCGGGCGCGCTCCACCGCGGGACGGAAGAGGGCCACCGCCGCCAGCCAGTAGGCGTTGAGGGCGAGGTACGCCGCGGCGACCATCAGGAACCAGAAGAGGATGTCGGCGAAGATCATGGCGTCACGGTCCGGCGAGGGAGGAAGGGGAGCTCGAGGTCGAGCCCGGGAAGGCGCGACACCGCAGCGACGGTGGCCTGCCGCGAGGGCAGGGGTGGGCGAGGAGCCGCCGGCGAGCGCGGCAAAGCCGGCGCGTGCGGGACGGAGCGGGACAGGGCGCCGGCGCCCGAGGCCAGCGCGCCGGCGGTGGAGGCGACGGGCCCTGGCCAGATGAGCACGGCGATGGCGGCGGCCGCGGCCAGGCTCACCAGGCCCGCCCAGGCGAGGGGTTCCCGCGCCCGGACATCCGAGGTGGTGCGTGCGAGCAGGGCGCGCCGGGCCACCTGGTCCACCCAGCCCGGGCGCGGAGGGCGCGGAGGGCGCGGCTCGGGCACGGGCGCACGGCGCGCGGCGGTCACCAGCCGCTTCCAGCGGGCGTCGAGGTGGTCACTCATCCGAATCCCCCGGGGAGAGGAGCCGCTGCGCGGCGTGCCGGAGCCGACGCCGGGCACGGAAGGCCCTGACCTTGAGCACGGCGCGGCTGCGGCCGGTCAGCGCGGCGACCTCCTCCAGCGAGCGCTCCTCGAGTGACAGCAGCGTGAGCAGGAGCCGGTCGTCGGGAGGAATCTCCGCCAGGAGCGCCTCCACCGCCGTTCGCGCCGCGAGCACCTCGTCCGCCGGCGGCGCCGGGTCCGCGATGAGCGAGCCGATCCACTGGAGTGCCTCGGGCGAGAGCGAGGGCGTGGGCCTCCTCCGGCGCTCGGAGCGAAGCGCATCGCGGCAGAGGTTGATGGTCAGCCGTGACAGCCAGTGCTCGAACGGGGTGCCATCGCGCTCCTGGTACCGGTCGAGCCGGCTGAAGAGGGCGAGGAAGACGTCCTGCACCAGGTCGTCCTCCGGAACTGCGCGGGGCCGATGCGCCCGGACGAGGCGACGGACCTGCGGCTCGAAGCGGTGCACCAGCGCCTTCGCCGCGTCCTCGTCGCCGCGCCGTGCGCCCTCCAGGCACGCCTGGATCGACCACGGCACGTCCGGAAGCACTGGGCAGGAAGCAGCCATCCACGGCCCCGAGAACGACGGGGCCCGCTGGCGGTTACGCGCGCGCGCGCCGGTCCTTGCCCGGGCCCGCGAGGGTCGTCCCGGACTCGTCCTCTGCCGGACGGCGATCGCGAGCCCCGACGCGGGGTTCCGCCGCGCCCCTCAGGGCGGGTATCCGCTGGCCGGGCTTCGCAGCCGCGTCCGGACGCTCTCCAGCGCGTCGCGGTACAGCCGGTCGTCGGCCTTCCTCGAGACCGCCTCGGCGTAGAGCGACTCGGCTCGCTCCCAGTCTCCGAGCGCCTCGAGCACCAGCCCCAGGTCGTACGACGCCGCGGCGAGCTCGGGGTGGCGCGCGTGGACCGACTCGAACGAGGCCTTCGCCTCCTCCAGGTCTCCGCGCGACGCCGCGGCGGCGCCGGCCTGCAGCAGCGGGCTGTCCACGTCCAGCTCCACCTCCTCGATGCGCGGGCGCGGCGCGAGCGCGCGCAGCAGATCGTCCACGGCGCGCAGGCTCGCCTCCACCAGGAGCTGTGCCTGTCCGGCGCGCGACACGTCGGACGCGGTCTCGATCCCCTCGACCAGCCCGCCCGTCTCGAACGGCTCGCTCCACGGCCCCTCGGGCGTGCGCGAGACCCGCGTCAGCAGTCGCACCCGGGCCTGCGGCTCGGCCCCGCCGCGGTCGGCGGGCGGCGCGGCGAAGCTCCACTCCGCAACGTCGAGCGAGACGTAGGCGCTCCGGCCGCTCTCGTCCACCGCCGCGCCCGGCGCCCAGGCCTCGATCTGGAAGTAGCCCTGCCGTGCCGCGCGTCCCTTGAGCGTGTGGACGACGACCTCCGGAGAATCTCCCGGTCCGTCCACCTTCACCAGCGAGAGCACGCGTGCCCGCGGCCCCAGGTCCACCACCGCGGGGGCGGGCCGGGCCACGCGCAGGGTCGGGGCGCACGCTCCGAGCAGGAGCAGCCCCGCGAGCGCGCTACGGCATCCTCCCCACCGCATCCATCCCAAAGGTCAGCTCCGCCTGCCACGGCCCCGACGGGAACCCGTCGAGCACCAGCACCCGGTCCAGCGCACGCAGCATCTCCAGCCCCAGCCGTCCAAACTCCACTCCCAGCGCCGGCGGAGTCCTGGGCCGCGACGTCCCGCCGGTCAACCACACCACGGCACCGTGGAGCAGGAGACGTCCGCTGTCGAGCTGCAGCTCGAGCAGCACCGGCACCCCGAGCCTGGCTTCCCTCGGCAGCTCGCCCGTCTCGAGCTCGACGCCGGCGCCGCCGCGCGAGAGGTCTCGCACGCTCCAGGCCTGCGTCGTGCCCATCGCCTTGAGGTGCACCGGGACGCGCGGGTAGCGCCGTGACTTCTCGTGGCGGTGCGCCTCGAAGAGCTTGAGCAGCGCCGCGTCCAGCCCCTTCCGGCTCCGTCCCGGCACGTACTTGATGTTGAGGAAGTACTCGCCCGAGGCAGAGCGGCGAACGTCCACCACTTCCCCGAGCACCTCGACCGGATGCGAGACCGACTCGGCGGTGAGCTCGAAGAGGAACTTCGTGCCTCGCTCCAGCGGTCTCTGGCTGGGAAGCGACACGCCGCCCTTGCCGACGCTCTTGGTGAACGCTTGCAGCAGCGACTCCGGGCTCCGGTAGGAGATGCGCAGCCGGACCGGCTGGACCGAATGCGGGGCGTCCGGAACGTTCATCGGCAAACGGCGAAGTTCCTGGAAAGTCGAGGTGCCCACAAGTCCCGCGGGGGTAAGCCTCCCCCTCTTTCTGGATCAGAAATGGAAAGAAGTGGTATGGAGTGGATCAGCAGGGATCTCCAGCGGCAGGCAAACGCGTGTTCCGGGGCGTCTACGAGCACCACATCGACCCGAAGGGGCGGACGAGTCTTCCGGCAAAGCTCCGGGAGACGCTGGTCGGCGCCTACGACGAGCGACTCATCGTCACGACGGCCCTCGACCCCTGCCTCCACGCCTACCCGGTGCGGGAGTGGGAGCAGCTCGAGGCCTCCCTCGCCACGCGAAACCCGATGGAGCCTGGCGTGAAGACGCTCATGCGGCTCTACGTGGCCCCGGCGCAGGAGTGCCCGCTCGACAAGCTGGGCCGGATCCTGATCCCGCCCGTGCTGCGCAACCACGCCGGGCTGGAGAAGGACGTGGTCTGGGCGGGGATGGTGAAGGTCATCGAGCTGTGGAGCCAGGACGGGTGGCGCAAGGCGCAGGACGACGCCCGCGGCGCCGCCGACTCGGCAGACGTGATGCGCGTGCTCACCGAGCTGCGCCAGGGAAGGGAGCAATCGTGACCAAGGTGGCGAAGAAGGCGAGTGAGGTGGAGTCCGAGCCCTCTTTGAGGCTCAAGCACACCACCCTGTCCTGCATGGGCGAGCTGGACCGCGATGCGATCCGCGCCATCCGCGACCGCATGGGACGGCTGCTGGATCAGGGCTGCGTGTGGCTGGTGCTGGACCTCACCGACGTGAGTCACGTCGACTATCGGGGCGTGCCCTGGCTGGTCTCGCAGGCGGAGGAGTACCGGCTCCGCGGCGGTGACGTGAAGCTCGCCGGGGTGTCGCGCTACCTGCTCGCGATCCTGCGCGCCGCGGGCGCGCACGACGCGTTCGAGATCTACCCGGACGCCGGCGACGCCCGGGAGGCACTGAGCCAGGGCCACAACGCCTGGCTGCACTGAGCCGTCGGTTCCTTTGTCGTTCGTCCACGAGACCGTCCTCCGTGACGAGGTGGTAGCGCTCTTGAAGCCGGTTCCGGGAAAGCGCCTGGTGGATGCGACGCTCGGCGGCGGCGGGCACGCCGAGGTCCTGCTCGCGGCCGGGGCCGAGGTCATCGGCGTCGATCGCGATCCGTCGGCCATCGCCGCCGCGCGGACGAGGCTCGCCGGGTCCGACCGCTTCCGTGCCCTGGAGGGGCGCGCGGGCGAGCTGGAGGCCCTGCTCGGCCCGGCCGGCCTGCTCCCGGTGGACGGCCTCCTCCTCGACCTCGGCGTGAGCAGCCCGCAGCTGGACACGCCCGGGCGGGGCTTCAGCTTCCAGACCGAGGGCCCCCTGGACATGAGGATGGGCCGAACCGGCGAGACCGCCGCCGAGCTGATCGCCCGGCTGTCCGAGGCCGAGCTCGCCGCCGTGCTGCGGGATCTCGGCGAGGAGCCGTTCGCGAGGCCCATCGCCCGTGCGCTCAGGCACGACCTCCCGGTCACCACCCAGGATGCCGTCGCGTCGATCAAGCGCGCCGTCCCGCGGAAGGCCTGGCCCAGGAAGGTCCACGTCGCCACCCGCACCTTCCAGGCGTTGCGCATCGCCGTGAACGACGAGCTGGGCGAGCTGGACCGGGTCCTCGCGTCCCTGCCCCGTCTGATCCGCGTCGGCGGCCGGGCGGCGGTCATCGCCTTCCACAGCCTCGAGGATCGCGCGGTGAAGCAGGCCTTCCGGTCCCTCGAGGGACGCTGCACCTGTCCGCCCGGGCTTCCGGTGTGCGCGTGCGGCGCGCAGGGCACCTTCCGGGTCCTCACCCGACGAGCGGTCCAGGCGACGGACGCTGAGGTGGAACGCAATCCCCGGGCGCGCAGCGCGCGGCTCCGGGCCGTGGAGAGGGTGGCATGAGCCGGAAGTCGCTGAAGAGCCGCCGGGTCTCGCTCGGCACGGTGCTGGGCCAGATGCTGCCCGTGGTGCTGTGCTTCGGGCTGCTCGGCGCGGTGGGCATCCTCCACGTCGCCTCGCGGAGCCAGGTGGTGGACGCCGCGTACCGCCTCTCGGCGCTCGAGGCGGAGAGCCGTACCCTCGCCCTCGCCAACGACCGGCTGAAGCTCGAGCTGGCGACGCTGAAGCGCCCGGCACGGCTGGAGGCCATCGCCCGCGGCCAGCTGGGAATGGCCCCGCCCGACGCCTCGGTCGTGGACTCGGTCGCCGCCCGCCCCCCGACGCCGGCGACCCACGCCGCCGAGGGCCGGCGCACGCTGGCCGACCGCCGCTCCCCGCGATGATCCCCCGCCGGTCCACCGAGCGTGGACGTCCGCCTGCGGAGCTCACCCGCTGGACCCGCGCCCGGGTGCTGGTGATGGGCGGGGTCCTCCTCGCCGCCCTCGCAGCGACGCTGGTTCGCGCGGTCAGCCTTCAGGTCCTCCAGCGGGCCCGGCTCGCGTCGATGGCGTCGGACCAGTCGGTACGGGAGATGGAGATCCCCGCCCGCCGCGGCGACATCTACGATCGCCGCGGCATCCCTCTCGCCCAGAGCGTGGAGGTCGACTCGCTCTGGCTCGACCCGTCGATGGTGGCCGACCTGCGGCGTGCGGCGCGAGACCTGGCCCGGACGCTCCGCCTCGATGCTGCCGATCTCGAGGCCCGGCTCACTCGCGCGCGTCGCTTCGCCTGGGTGAAGCGACAGGTGACGCCCCAGGAGGTCACCGCGGCCCAGCGGCTGGAGATCCCCGGCCTCGGGGTGGCCAAGGAGCCCAAGCGCTTCTACCCGCAGCGCGAGCTCGGGGCGCAGGTGCTCGGGGTCGTCGGCACCGACGGGCACGGCCTGGAGGGCCTCGAGCTGGCCTTCGAGGACGAGCTCTCCGGCCAGAGCGAGAAGGTGGAGGGAACTCGCGACGCCCGTGGCCGGAACCTCCTTCTCCAGGGCGCTCCGGAGGCGGTGGGCCGGCAGGGCGCGACCGTGACCCTCACCCTCGACCGGCAGGTGCAGTACGCCTCGGAGAAGGCGCTCGACCGCGCGGTGGACGAGAGCAAGGCCATCGGCGGCATGCTGGTGGTGCTCGACCCGCGGAGCGGCGAGCTGCTCGCGCTGGCCCAGTCGCCGCGCTTCAATCCCAACGCTCCGGCGCCGGGAATCGCCGCGGGCGCGCTGCGCGACCGGCCGGCGCTGGACCTCTTCGAGCCGGGGAGCACCTACAAGGCCTTCGTCGCCGCCGCGGCTCTGGACGATCGCGCCGTCCGTCCCGAGGACGTCTTCGACTGCGAGGGCGGCAGCTGGGAGGTCGGCCGGCACGTCATCCACGACACCCATCCGCACGGCGTGCTGAACCTGAGCCGCATCCTCGCGGTCTCCTCGAACATCGGCGCGGCCAAGGTCGCGCAGCGGCTCGGCCGCGAGGGGATGATGCGGACCGCCCGGCGCTTCGGCTTCGGCGAGCGGACCGGGCTCGCCCTCCCCGGCGAGGGCAGGGGGAGCATCCCCTACCCCAAGGCGGACGTGACACTGGCGACGCAGGCCTTCGGCCAGGGCCTCAGCGCGACCGCGGTCCAGGTGGCCGCGGCCTACGGCGCGCTCGCCAACCGGGGCGTCCTGATGCGGCCGTACCTGGTCTCCCGGGTGACCGACCCGGACGGGGTGGTCCTCCTCGAGAACCAGCCCACCCGGGTGCGTCAGGCGGTGACCGAGCGCACGGCCCGTCAGGTCATCCAGATGCTCGAGGGGGTCGTCCAGAAGGATGGAACCGCGCCGCGGGGTGCGCTCGAGGCGTACCGGGTGGCCGGGAAGACCGGGACGGCGCAGAAGCCGGACCCCGTCGCCCGCGGCTACTCCGACAAGCGCATCGCGAGCTTCGCCGGCGTCGTCCCGGCAGACGAGCCCCGGCTGGTCGTCTACGTCGTGGTGGACGAGCCGAAGACCGACGTCTACGGAGGCCTGGTCGCCGCCCCTGCGTTCAGGGAGGTCGCCACCGCGGTCCTTCCCTACCTGGGCGTCCCACCGTCGCTTTCCGTGCTTGCCAGCGCCAAGAAGGTTCCCATCCCACCCCCGATGCAGGTAAAGGAGGAGCCCGCCGCGGCCCAGCCGGTCACCGAGCGGCTGGAGCAGGGGAGTGTGTCGGTCCCGAACGTGCAAGGACAGGTCGGTCGTGATGCCGTGGCGCGC
>Ga0207674_10000039_pt1 | contig 131096 bp, 128 predicted proteins | sample KBSCornC72_FD_184303 | JGI IMG/M metagenome (GOLD analysis project Ga0207674, IMG submission 184303) | Corn rhizosphere microbial communities from Kellogg Biological Station, Michigan, USA - KBS Corn C7-2 (SPAdes) (version 2) | ecosystem: Host-associated > Plants > Roots > Rhizosphere > Soil ...
CGCTGGACGGGAAGCCGTGCCGGCGCGAGCCGGCGCGTTGCAGGTGTCTCGCGTCGCATCACGCGGGCCCCCAGCCGACATTCGCGTCGCCGCGCGGGTGAAGCGCGCCGCCGCGCTCCACGACGCTCGTCGCGCGCTCATCGCCGATCGGCGGCAGCGCGTCGACAATGGCCCGCACGATCTCCCGCGCGGCCGCATCGGGATGCCGCAGCGTCGCACGATCGGCGTCGGGCACGGCGAGCGCGTGCAGCGGCGTGTCCATGTCGCCCGGATCGATCGACAGGAATCGAACGCCTTCGCTTCGCGCTTCCTCGTCCCAGATGCGCGTCAGGTGGTGCAGCGCGGCCTTGCTCGCGCCGTACGCGCCCCACGTGGGATACGCATGGATCGCGGCATCGCTCGAGACGTTCACGACCACCGCACCGCGGCCCTCGCGCGCCGACGACGCGAGCGCACCGAACAGCGCCTTCGTCAAGCGGAACGGGCCGACGACGTTGGTCGCGAGCGCGTGCTCGACGTCCTCGCATTGCGTATCGGCGAGCAGCGCCAGCGGCACCGGACCGAGCGACGACGCGTTGTTGACGAGGACGTCCAGGCCGCGGAGCACGCCCGTGATCTGCACGGCGGCAGGATGGATGTCTTCCTTGCGCGAGACGTCGGCGACGACGCCGTGCGTGCCGGGGAATGCGAGCTCGGTGCGCCGCACCGCGTCGGCGTGCCGCGCGACGAATGCCACGCGTGCGCCCTGTCCCGCGAGCGCGCCGGCGAGCGCGAGCCCGAGTCCCGAGGTGCCGCCGGTGACGGCGACGCGCAGATCCCGCAGAACCGCGGGGTTCGTGATAGCGTCGCTGGAAAATCGTGGATTCATATGTGCCTCCTTCGTGCAACCGATGGTAGGCACGCGGCGCGCGCGACCCAAGCGCGCTGTCCAACGCATTGGCGGAAGGTCGACCCGATGGACGCGCCCGATCTCGTCGCAGCCCACCTCGCGCGAAATCTCGGCTCGCTGCGCCACGCGCGCGCACTCACGCAGGAAGCGCTCGCGAGGACGGCGGGCGTGCCGCGCTCCACCATCGCGAACCTCGAGTCGGGCCTCGGCAATCCTTCGCTCACGGTGCTCGTCAAGGTCGCGGGCGCGCTCGGCGTGCCGATCGACGAGCTGCTGGGCGCGCCGCGCGCGAAGGTGCGCAAGTGGGCGGCGGCGGACATCGCGGCGCAGGCGAAGGGCCGTGGCGTCACGCTGCGCCCGCTCGTGCCCGAGCCGGTGCCCGAGGAGATGCTCACCGTGATGGACTTCGCGCCGAGCGCGTCGATGCGCGGCACGCCGCATCTCCCGGGGACGCGCGAGTTCTTCACGTGCCTTGCGGGGCGCGTCACCATCTTCGTTGCCGGTGACCGGCACGACCTGGCGGAGGGCGACGTGCTGGCCTTCCCGGGCAACGTGGCGCATTCGTACCAGAACCCCGACGCGCAGCGCGCCGCGGAGGGGGTCTCGGTCGTGATCCTCGCCAAGGCTGGCGTGTAGTCCGCGCGCCCGGGCTTCTGCCTACAGGGTTTTAGGACGACGGCGGCTGGGATCGCCGCGGCGCGTCGGCCACAATGTCGTGATGCGGATGACTCCGCGCATCACGGAGAACGGAATGAACAGCAACGAGATCAAGGGTACGGCCAAGGACATCGCCGGCAAGGCGCAGGAAAAGTTCGGCGAAGCGACCGGCAGCACCGAGCAGCAGGTCAAGGGCACGGCCAAGCAGGTCGAAGGCAACGTTCAGAAGGGCGTCGGCCGCGTGCAGCATGCCGCGGAAGATGCGGCGAAGGAATCCGACAAGCAGCGCGACAAGCAGCAACGCTAGGCGCCGAGCCGAAGCGAAAGACAAACGCCCGGGCAATCCCGGGCGTTTTTTTCATACGGGCTGCGCAAGTCGCTGCCCGTGCTCCCGGGTCGCGTGGAACGCGACGCGCGGCCAGCGCTCCATCGTCACCTGCAGGTTGTACTTGTTGGGCGCGAGATAGACGGGATTGCCGTCGACGTCGGTGGCGAGCTGCGCGCCCTGCATGCGCTCGAATTCCTTGCGCGTCGCTTCATCCGGGAACGCGAGCCAGCGCGCGGTCGCGATGCCCGCGGGCTCGTAGATGGCGTCGACCTTGTATTCGCGCGCCAAGCGGTCCGCCACCACTTCGAACTGCAGCTGGCCCACGGCGCCGAGCAGCAGCGCGTGGTCGAAGGTTTTCTCGAATACCTGAATTGCACCTTCCTCGCCGAGCTCCTGCAGCCCTTTCGCGAGCTGCTTGGCCTTGAACGGGTCGCGCGGCCTCGCGACATTGAACAGCTCGGGCGCGAAGTACGGAATGCCCTTGAAGGCGAGCGGCTCGCCTTCGGTCAGCGTATCGCCAATCTGCAGCTGTCCGTGATTGTGGATGCCGATGATGTCGCCCGCCACCGCCTCGGTGCTGCTCACGCGCTCGTTCGCCATGAAGGTCAGCGCATTGCCGATCTTCATCTCGCGCCCGATGCGCAGGTGACGCACCTTCATCCCCGGCGCATAGCGGCCTGAGCACACGCGGAAGAAGGCGATGCGGTCGCGATGCTTGGGGTCCATGTTCGCCTGGATCTTGAACACGAAGCCCGTGAACGGCGGCTCGACCGGTTCGACGAGGCGCGGACCGCCGTCGCGCGGCTGGGGCTGCGGCGCCCAGTCCACCAGCGCCTGCAGGACCTCCTGGACCCCGAAGTTGTTGATCCCCGAGCCGAAGAAGACGGGTGTCTGGCGTCCCGCGAGGAACTCGCCGAGATCGAACGGCGGTGCGGCGCTTCGCACGAGGTCGATGTCCTGCCGCGCCTGCGCGATCTCGCCGGGAAAGAGCGCGTCGAGTCGCGGGTTGCCGAGACCCTGGATCAGCTCCGTGTCGGCGCTCACCCGCTCCTCGCCCGGCGTGAAGCGCATGAGGCGGTCGTCGAGGAGATGGTAGACGCCACGGAACGCCTTGCCCATGCCGATCGGCCAGGTGATCGGCGCGCAGTCGATGCGCAGCACCGACTCGATCTCCTCCAGCAGCGTCAGCGGCTCGCGCACCTCGCGATCGAGCTTGTTGACGAAGGTGATGATCGGCGTCGCGCGGAGCCGGCACACCTCGAGGAGCTTGATCGTCTGCTCTTCGACGCCCTTGGCCGCGTCGATCACCATCACGGCGGCGTCGACCGCGGTGAGCACGCGATACGTGTCTTCCGAGAAATCCTGGTGTCCCGGCGTGTCGAGCAGGTTGATGGTGTGGCCACCGTAGGGGAACTGCATCACGGAGCTGGTGACCGAGATGCCGCGCTGCTTCTCCACTTCCATCCAGTCCGACGTCGCATGCCGCGCGCTCTTGCGCGATTTCACCGTGCCGGCGAGCTGGATGGCACCGCCGAAGAGCAGCAGCTTCTCGGTGAGCGTCGTCTTGCCGGCGTCCGGGTGCGAGATGATCGCGAACGTGCGCCGCGCGGCGACGTCGCGCGCAAGATCGGTGGAAAGAACGGCGGTGTCCATGGGGAGGGCGGGCTCGCGCAACCTGTACAGGTGCGGGCGATCCGCGCAAAAACAAAGCCGCCCGAAGGCGGCACGGACGCGATTCTACCTCGGCGGCGCCGGGCGCGCGAGGGAGGGAACGAGACCGTCGAGACCACGGCCGGCACGGGGGGGTAACCGGCCGCGGCCTCTTCGGCATTGCAATTGCTGCACGAGGCTCTCGCGCGCCATCAGGGGTGGTAGTACGCGAGACGGGTCGACCCGCCCGATAGGGGCCTCTCGACGCTTTACGGATGCGCGCGCGCGGCACTTGAGGGGCGGCCGACGGACGGTCGGGATCGCTTACACTGAAAGCGACGCCATGGACGACGTCCCTCCACGACTCATCGCGCACCTCGACATGGACGCGTTCTACGCCTCCGTCGAGCTCCTGCGCTATCCCGAGCTCAAGGGAAAGCCGGTGGTCATCGGCGGCGGCAGCCGCCATCAGCCCGAGGAGCACATCGATCCGGACACGGGCCGGCGCGTGCGGCGATTCGCGACGCTGCGCGGCTACGTGGGCCGCGGCGTCGCCACGACGGCGACGTACGAGGCGCGTGCGCTCGGGCTGCATTCCGCCATGGCCCTGATGAAGGCGGCTGCGCTCGCGCCGGACACGGTGCTGCTGCCCGTCGACTTCGACGAGTACCGCAAGTATTCGCGGCTCTTCAAGGCGGCGGTGCGCACGCTCGCCCCGCGCATCGAGGACCGCGGCATCGACGAGATCTACGTCGATCTCACCGGGGTTTCGCCGCCCGATACGCCGCATGGCGCGGCGGCGCACGTCGATGCGTGGGAGCAGTCGCGCGCCGTCGCGCGTGCGCTGAAGCGGGCGGTGCGCGCCGCGACGGGCCTCACGTGCTCGATCGCCGTGGCACCCAACAAGCTGCTCGCCAAGATCGCATCCGAGCTCGACAAGCCGGATGGGCTGACGCTCTTGCGACCCGCGGACGTCGAGCGGCGCGTCTGGCCGCTGGCCGCGCGCAAGATCAACGGCATCGGCCCGAAGTCCAGCGCGCGACTGGAGGCGCTCGGCATCCGCACGATCGGCGAGCTCGCGGCCGCGGATCCCGCGTGGCTCGTGGATCACTTCGGGCCCAACTATGGGGGCTGGCTGCACGATGCGGCGCACGGACGCGACGAGCGGCCCGTGGTCGAATATAGCGAGCCGAAGTCGATCTCGCGCGAGACCACGTTCGAGCGCGACCTCTCGGCACATCACGATCGCGACGAGCTGTCGGCGGTCTTCACGGAGCTTTGCGCGGGCGTTGCGGACGACCTGCGGCGCAAGGGCTATGTCGGCCGCACCATCGGCGTCAAGCTGCGCTATGCGAACTTCAAGACCGTCACGCGCGACCAGACCATCGAGCATCCGACGTGCGAGGCCGCGCGCATCCGCCGCGTCGCCGGCGAATGCCTGAAGCGCGTTCCACTCGAGCGCCGCATCCGCTTGCTCGGCGTGCGCGTCGGGGGACTTTCACCCGCGGCGGAGGTTGGCGAGGCGCCGCCGCGCGAGGCGCGCGAGCCGACCGCATCGCTCTTCTGATCCCGCGGACGCCACGAGCACGTGCGGCGGAACGAAATCCCTCCGCGGCGGCCTCATGAGGAAGGAGGCGACAGCTGCATGAAAACCTTACTTGCTGCGGTCGGATGCGCGGTGCTGCTCGGCGGCTGCGCCGCGGGTCCCTATTATTCATACGACTACGCCCAGCCGTACGCATACGGCTATGACGATGGGCCGTATTACTACGGCCCCGGTTATTACACGTATGCCCCGGCGTTTGGGTTCAGCTACTACAGCGGCGGCGACTGGCATGGCCACGATTGGCACGGCCACGACCATCACGGCGACTGGCACCATTCCGCCGACCATGGCGCAGCTCGCTGGCACGCTTCGGGCAACGGCGCATCGCACTGGACTTCGCATCGCTCGACACCGCAGCGCATCGTGCGTGCTCGCACCGCCAACACGCGCTCGCACGTGACGCCGCGCAGCATCGCGCGCTCCACCGACGGACACACGTCGTAGGTCGAACACCGGATTGGTATCCGGTTTGCTCCTGCATTCGCGACGGACGCGACGGGTCCGTCGCTCCTTCATTCTTCGCCAAACAGCAGGAGGCGACATGGCCAACGAAAATCCATCGCGGCAGCAAAGCGCGGACGCGACCCAAGGCGGCATGACGGGACAACACGGCACGACAGGCGCGCAGTCGCGGTCGGCACAGGGATCGCAGATGAGCGGCTACAGCGGCGGCTCCGCGCAGCAGGGGCGCCAGGGTGGCGCCCAGCAGCGGTACGGCACGCCCGCGGCGAGAGGCGCCAGCGGCTACGAAACTTCGCCGTACGGTTATTCCCGCGGACCTTTCTCGATGATGCAGCGAATCAGCGAAGAAATGGATCGGCTCTTCGAAAGTTTTGGAGTCGGTCGGAATTTCTTTCCGGAAGAAATGGGTCAGGGACGCGGGCTGCGCGGACAGGCGGGCGCCTCGCTGTGGTCGCCGCACCTCGAGGTGCACGAGCGCAACGGCAAGCTCGTGATCGAGGTCGACCTGCCCGGCGTGCGGCGCGAGGACGTGAACGTGCAAGTCGAGCCCGACGCGGTGATCATCCAGGGCGAGCGCACGCAGCAGTCGCAGCGCAACGAGCAGGGTTACTACCACAGCGAGCGCTCGTACGGCAGCTTCTACCGCGCGATACCGCTGCCCGAAGGCATCGACGTCGAGCAGGCCGCCGCAACCTTCCGCAACGGCGTCCTGGAAATCGAGATGCCGATGCCGCAGCAGCGCGGGCGCGGCCGCAAGCTGGAGGTGCGCGACGGCGGCGGCAGCGGCGCGACGTACGAGGGCAGCTCGGCGCAGGCTTCCACCGGCGGGGAGCACACGTCGGGCGGGTCGCGCTGAGCCGAAGCGCCTGATTCGACACGGGGGCGGCGCATGCGCGTCGCCGCCTTCGTGCGCCGCGATGCGGGCACCATCGGCGCGGGACGCGGTCGAATGGTCATTCGACCCGAGGAGCTCGCGTGGCCGGTACGCGCGACCAGGCGCTCGACCTGCCGGCCGACGACGCCGGCACCGGTGGCCTGCCCGTGGTATTCGTGCACGCGCTCGCGGGCACGCCGGCGCAGTGGTCCAACCAGCTTGCGCACCTGCGCCCGGATCGACGCGCGATCGCTTTGACGTTGCGCGGTCACTCGGGCGCACCCGAGGCGCAAGCGTGCGACTGGTCGATCGCAGCGCTCGCGCGCGACGTCGCGCGTACGCTCGATGCGCTCGAGCTCTCGCGCGTCGCGCTCGTCGCGCACTCGATCGGCGCGCACGTCGCGCTCGCATGCGCAGCGCTGTATCCGCAGCGCATCGCCGGCCTGCTGCTCGCCGACCCGGCGGGATGCGCGCGCGAAGTGCCTGCCGCGACGATGAACGCGCTCATGCAGGCGCTCGATTCGAGCGACTACGACGGCGCGATCGCGACGCATTACCGCACCTTGCTCGTCGGCTCGCGTCCCGCGGTCGCGAATCGCGTGCTCGCCGACCTCGGCGCGACACCGCGCGCCACGGTCGCCGGCGTGCTCCGCGCATCGCTCGACTTCGATCCGCTGGAAGCGCTCGCGTCGTACCGCGGGCCGACGTTCGCGGTCGACACATACTTGCGCGAGCAGCCATGGAGCCTGCATCGCCAATCGCCGGCGTTGCGCAGCATCCGGCTGGGTGACACCGGGCATTGGCTGCAGCTCGACCGGCCGCACGAGTTCAACCTGATCATGGATGGCTGGCTGTCGGGTCTCAACCCGGTTCGCCGGGATGCGCCCGGCGTCCACGAGGCCGGGCGTTAAACTGCCCGCGAGCAATGCCCCGCGGGTCATGGAACAGCCGCCTCCCACCAGCGACGAGCAGCGACTCTCCCTCGCCTTCGCGGCCGAGCGGGCTGCGCGCGCCGCCGCCGAGCAGGCGCGGCGACGGCTCGAGCTGCTTGCGATGGCCGGCACCGTGCTCTCCGGCTCGCTCGAGCCGCAGGCGACGCTGCAGGAGCTCGCCGCGCTGATGGTGCCCGACATCGCGGACTGGTGTCGCGTCGATCTCCTCGATTCGGTCGGCGTGCTGCAACGCGCGCTCGCGCATCATTCCGACCCCGCGAAGTCGCGCACCGGCATGGAGCTCGTGACGCGATTGCGCGGACGCCCGGAGACGCCGGGCACGATGGCGTGGACCGTGGAGACGGGGCTCTCGCACCTCGCCCGCTTCGATCCCGCGGACGATTACCGCGAGATCCGCGATCCCGACCTGCGCACGTTCGCGCGGGCGATCGGCTTGCGCACCTATTTCGTCGTGCCGCTCGTCGCGCGCGGCCGCACCCTGGGTGCCATGGCAGTGCTGCAGGCCGAGTCGGGGCGCTCGTTCAGCCAGGACGACTGCGCTCTCGTTGCCGAGATCGCACACCGGGCGGCGCTGGCACTCGACAACGCGCGCCTTTACGTGGAAGCCGATCAGGCGCGCCGCGAAGCCGAGCAGGCGAACCGCGCGAAGGACGAGTTCCTCGCCATGCTCGGGCACGAGCTGCGCAACCCGCTCGCGCCGATCGTGACCGCGCTGCATCTCATGTCGATGCGCGGCGACACGGCCACGGCCGACGAGCAGCGCGTCATCGCGCGCCAGGTCGCGCACCTGTCGCGCCTGGTCGACGATCTGCTGGACGTTTCGCGCATCACGCGCGGCAAGATCCAGTTGAAGCGCGAGCCGCTCGATCTCGCGGAGGTGATCGACAAGGGCATCGAGCTGTCGCAGCCGTTGCTCGACAAGCGCGCGCGGGAAGTCGACGTCGAATTGCCCGCGGAGCCCGTGCTCGTCGAGGGCGACGGCGTGCGCCTCGCGCAGGTGCTGTCCAATCTGCTCACCAACGCCGCGAAGTTCACCCGCGACAACGGCGCGATCCGGGTTTCGGTGCGTGCCAACGGCGGCCACGCGGAGCTCGCCGTCGAGGACGAAGGCAGCGGCATCGCGCCCTCGCTGCTGCCGCACGTGTTCGACCTTTTCGTGCAGGGTGCGCAGGCGATCGACCGCCAGACCGGCGGCCTCGGCCTCGGCCTCACCATCGTCAAGACCCTGGTGCACATGCACGGCGGCACGGTCAGCGCGCACAGCGACGGCATCGGCCGCGGAAGCCGCTTCGTCGTGCGCCTGCCGCGCGCGAAAGCGCCGACGGGGGCGCGGCCCGCGGCCTTGCCGGCGCAAGGCGCGACCGCCGGCGAAGGGCGCGTCCTCGTGGTCGACGACAACCGCGATGCTGCGCACACGCTGGCCGCGCTGCTCGAGACCGTCGGATACGAAGCGCGCACGGCGGCGGATGCCGCGCAGGCGCTCCGTGAGCTCGAATCGTTCGACGCCGACGTCGCCATACTCGACATCGGCCTCCCGTCCATGAGCGGCTACGATCTCGCCCGGACGCTGCGCCGCGATCCGCGATTCGGACGGCTGCGCCTGGTGGCGCTCACGGGATACGGACGCGATCCCGATCGCGAGCGCGCCCTGCGGAGCGGCTTCGACGAGCACCTGGTGAAGCCGGCGCCGCCGGAGCGCCTGTTCGACATCCTTGGACGGCTGTTGCGTTGATGGCGCGCATCGCGATCGCCCTCCTGATGGCGCTGTTCTGCGGGGCTGGACGCGCGCAGGACGCGTCGCCTTACGCCATCGACATTCCGCCGTGGTTCGCCAATACGTTTCTCGATTTCCGCGAGGACGTGGCCGACGCCGCGCGCGACGGCAAGCGTCTCATGGCGTACTTCGGGCAGGACGGCTGCCCGTACTGCCGCGCGCTCATGAAGGACAACTTCTCGCAGCGCGACATCGTGCACAAGATGCACGAGCACTTCGTCGCGATCGCGCTGAACATCCATGGCGATCGCGAGACGATGTGGCTGGACGGCGAGACGCGCACGGAAAAGGCGCTGGCACGCTTCCTCGACGTGCAGTTCACCCCGACGCTCCTGTTCTTCGACGAGCAGGGGAAGGTCGTTGCGAGGCTCAACGGCTACTACCCGCCCGGGCGCTTCACCGCGGTGCTCGACTACGTCGCCTCGCATGCCGAAGGCCATGAGACGCTCGGCTCGTACCTGTCACGGACGGTCGCGCGCGACCCGCGGGCGGGGCTGCGCGACGAGCCGTTCTTCCTCGGCGCGCCGCACGACCTGACGCGAAGGGCCGGCTCGAAGCCGCTCGCCGTGCTGTTCGAGACCGCGGGCTGCCGGGACTGCGAGCAGCTTCACGAAGAGGCGTTCCGGCGCAGCGAAGTGCAGCGCGAGCTCGCGCGCTTCGATGTGGCGCGCTTCGCGCTCGGCGCCGCCACGCCGCTCACGACGCCGGACGGCCGGCACACGACCGCCGACGCCTGGGCCCGCGACCTTCGCATCGCGTACACGCCGTCGATCGTCTTCTTCGACGACGGAGGACGCGAGGTATTCCGCGTCGATGCGTACGTGCGACCGTTCCACCTCGCCTCCGGGCTCGATTACGTCGCGAGCGGCGCCTACCGGAGCGAGCCGTCGTTCCAGCGCTTCATCGAGGCGCGCGCCGATCGCATGCGCGCCGAGGGCGTCACCGTCGATCTGTGGCGGTGAGCGGGCCGCAGGGCCGGACGTGACCGGGGAAGCTATTCAGTGCTCGGGCGCGGCCTTGGCGTGGCGCGCAGCGAGCAATACGCCGACGCATGCCGAGGCGAAGCGGCTCACGCGGCGCAAGGCCGCGGCGACCCGGCGGGCGCGCGCCGCGCGGGCCTCGCGCTCGCAGCCGAAGCGGTCGAGCGCGACATCGCGCCTTTCGTCGACCCGGCTGTTGCGCTGCAACATCCAGACCTTATCATTGTCTTGATCAATGTCGATGCGCGGTGCGGCCCAAGGAGCGATGACGAGCAGCTCGGGAACGAGGAACATGGGTGCACGGAATGGTTTGTTCATGGTGAAGGACCTTAAGTTTCAATCGTTTGCCTCCATAATTGCTAAGCTAGGCGCGTCGCCCGCGGATATCCAATCGGATATTCGTATCCCATGCATCGGCCTCGGCGATGCCGAGGCCAAGCCATTGATGCGGCGCAACAAAAAAACTTGACGCGACCCCTCATGGACATTACCCAGCTCAAATCCTTCGTCACCGTTGCGCGCCTTGGCCATCTCACGCGCGCCGCCGAGGCGGTCCATCTCAGCCAGCCCGCGATCTCCGGGCAGATCAAGGCGCTCGAGCGGGAGTTCGGGCTCGCGCTCTTCGATCGCACGCCCACCGGCATGGTGCTGACGCCTGCCGGCAAGCGCCTGCTCGGGCACGCGGAATCCGTCATGGTGGACGTGCAGGCCCTGCGGCAGACCGCGCGGGAGCTCGCCGCGCATCTCACCGGCAAGCTTCGACTCGGGACCGTGCTCGATCCCGCATTCCTGCGTCTCGGCGAGCTCATCGCGCGAACGACCGAGCGTCATCCGGGCATCGAGCTGGACTTGCATCAGGTCGTCTCGCACGACGCGATCGAGCAGGTGCGCTCGGGAGAGCTCGATGCGAGCTTCTATTTCGGCGCGCTGCCCGACGACCTCGCGGGCCTGCCCTTGCGCACGATGACGTATCGCGTGCTCGTGCCGGCGGCGCTCGCGTCCCAGACCGACGAGCACTGGTCGAGCGTGGCGAAACAACCCTGGGTGGTGACGCCCGAGCGCAGCTCGCATCGGCAGCTCGTGCTGCAGTTGTTCGCCGAGCGCGGCAGCGAGCTCTCCCCCGCCATCGAGGCGGACAACGAATCGGTCATCAACAACATCGTCGAATCGGGCGTCGGCGTGAGTCTCGTGCGCGACGAGATCGCGCGACTGTCGGTCGACGCGGGACGCGCCATGATCTGGCCGGGTGCCACGATCGAGACGCGCTTGTGGCTCGTGCACGACGCCGCTCGCCGCGCCGATCCGCTGATCGTCGCGATTCTCGACATCCTCGGCGAGCTCTGGCACGGCCCGGGCCAAGTCTCCATGGAAAAAGCGGCCTGACGCGCGCCGCCGAGCCGCCGCACCAGGCCTCCATGGAAAAAGCGGCCCGACGCGCGCGGTCGAAGCGCCACTCGCGCGGCACGGATGGCACAATCGCGGAATGGCTGCACGCAACATCGTCATCGACTTCGCCCGTCCGTCCGACGCGCAGGCGCTCTCCGTCATGTCGCGCGACCTGATCGAGGCCGGCCTCGGGTGGGTCTATCGCACCGAGCGGTTCTCGCGGCTCATCACCAACGACGACACCGTTGCGCTGGTTGCGCGCGCCAACGACCGGCCGGTCGCGTTCGCCGTGATGGAATTCGGCGACGAGCGCGCCCACCTGGTCGTGCTCGCCGTGTCGCCGCGCTACCAGCGCATGGGCATCGCGCGTCGCCTCGTGCTGTGGCAGCTCAAGTCCGCGCTCGTCGCGGGGGTGACGTCGGTGCACGTGGAGCTTCGCGCCGACAACGAGGCGGCCTTCGCGTTCTACCGTGCGCTCGGTTTCACCGAGACGCTGCGCGTGCCCGGCTACTATCGCGGCCGCGAGACCGCGATCCGCATGATCCGCATGCTGCGCATCCCGCGCGTGCCGGCGCTCGAATGGCGCCCGCCACCGCGCGATCCGCACTGAGCCGCTAGCCCGTCGCCGCCTCGAGCTGCGGCGGACGCCGCCGATGCCAATCGGTGGCGCGCTGGAACGCGCGGCCGATGTCGACGATCGTCGCCTCCTCGAACGGCGCCCCGATGATCTGCGACGCGACGGGAAGACCTTCGCTCGACAGGCCGCACGGCAGCGACAGCGCGCACGCGCCGAGATAGTTCACCGGCCGTGTGAACGCGGCGAGCGGCGTGGTCGATTCGTCCACCGCGTCGATGGGCACCGCGGTGATCGGCGACGTGGGCGTCAGCAGTGCCGCGCGGCCGCGCATCCACTGCGCAAAGCGCGCCGACGCGTGCCGCCGATACGACACCTCGTCGATGTAATCGGCGGCGCCGATCGATTTGCCGCTGATGACGCGCTTGCGCACCCAAGGATCGATGTCGAGCGCCTCGTCCTCGATGTAGGCGCGGTGCAGCGCGTAGGCTTCGGCGGCGATGATGCGGCCGTTGCGCACCATCAGATCGGCGAAGTCGAGAGGCAGGGCCACCGTCTCGAGAATCGCGCCCTCGCCGCGCAGCACCTCGAGGACCCGCTCGTGGGCCGACATGACCTCGGCGTCGACGGCCCAGGGAAACTGCTCGGCGGCGAGCACCGCGATGCGCATGCCGCGGAGATCCGGCGTGCGCGCGAGCACGGCGTGCGCGTCGAAGCGCGGGGCGGCGAGCGTCGCAGGGTCGTTCACGTCGGCGCCTGCCATGGCGGCGGTCACGAGCGCGGCATCGTCGACGGTGTGCGCCAGCGGCCCGAGCGAATCGAGCGTGGTGGACAGCGGCACGGCGCCGTGCAGGCTGACGAGTCCGTATGTCGGCTTCAGGCCCGTGAGCCCGCACAACGCGGCGGGAATGCGGATCGATCCGCCCGTGTCCGAGCCGACCGCCACGGGCGCGAGACCGGCCGCGACGGCAACCGCCGAGCCGCTCGAAGAACCGCCGGCGACGCGATGCACGCGAGGGTCCCACGGATTCCAGGGCGCGCCCATCGGCTGATTGCGGCCCCAGCCGCCGAAAGCGAACTCGACCATGTGCGCCTTGCCGAGCGGGATCATGCCCGCGTCACGCAAGCGCTCGACCGCGGTGGCGGTGTAGTCGGACACGCGGCCGCGCCAGCTCTTCGCGCCCGCGGTGGTCGCATGTCCTTCGACGTGCAGCAGGTCCTTGAGCGCAATGGGCAGGCCGTGCAAGAGTCCGCGCGCGAACCCGCTCCTGCGCTGCAGATCCGCGGCGTCGGCGAGCGCCAGTGCCTCGTCGCGCCACACCTCGACGAACGCGTGCAGCTTGTCGTCGCCCGCATCGATGCGTGCGAGGCACTCGGCGACGATGTCGCGCGAGCTCACCTCGCCGCGCGCGAGCAGCCCGGAGAGTTCGGTGAGCGAAAGGAATGCGAGGTCGTCGGTCATGGAGCGACGACGATATCATGGCGTCATGACCACAGCCATGCGCATCGACCGCGCGAAAGGCGCGCTCGTGGACGGCGAGGGACGCCGCTTCAATGCCGAAGCGCGGCGCTGGACACCGGGGCCGATACCGTCCGATGCCGAGGAGATCGCGCTCGTCGACGCGGTCGCATGGTTGCAGCGCGAAAGCGGCACGCCGTTGCGCGTGCCGATCGGCGTCATCGGGCCGCGCGAGGCCACGCCGGCGCAGCTCGAGGCGGCGCTCGAGGTCGGCGAGGGGCTCGCGCGCTGCGGGCTCGTCGTGCTGTGCGGCGGGCGCCACGGCGTCATGCAGGCCGTGTGCGAAGGGGCGGCCCGCAACGGCGGCGTGTCGATCGGCCTCATCGGGGACACCGATCCCGCGCTCGCGAATCCCTACGCGAGCGTCGTGATCGCGACCGGCATCGGCGAGGCACGCAACGCGCTCATCGCGCGCGCGGCGTTCTGCCTGGTCGCCGTCGGTAACAGCTTCGGCACCCTGTCCGAGGTCGCGCTGGGCCGCCACTTCGGCAGGGCGATCATCGGCCTCGAAGGCGCGGCCGACGTCGACGGCGTGCGCCACGTGCGCAGGCCGCGCGAGGCCGTCGATGCGGTCGCGCGGCTCGTGCTCGGACTCGACGCAACCGCCTGACACGCGCGCCGCGCCACCGCGCCTCTATACTGATCGCCCGAAGGAGCCGGCGCGCGTTGGCGCCCGGCAAGGCTGGAAAGCGAATCGCATGGCCGAATCGCCCGGCATCGTCACCTTTCTGTTCACCGACATCGAGGGCAGCTCGCTGCTCTGGGAGAAGACGCCCGAGCGCATGCGGCCCGCTCTCGCGCGCCATGACGTGCTGTCGCGCGCGGCGGTGGAGGATCATCGCGGCGTCATCGTCAAGACGACCGGCGACGGCGTGCACGCGTATTTCGTCGACCCGCTCGACGCGGTGCACGCCGCCGTCGCGCTGCAGTCGGCGCTCGACGAAGCGCGCGGCGCCGACGGCCTCGCGCTCAACGTGCGCTGCGGCCTGCACGCGGGTGTCGACGAGCGCCGCGACGGCGACTTCTTCGGCCCCGAGGTGAATCGCGCCGCGCGCCTCATGAGCATCGCGCACGGCGGCCAGGTGCTCGTGTCGCAAGCGGTCGCGGCGCTGCTGCGCGATCGCCTGCCATCCGGCTTGACGCTGCGTGACCTGGGCTCGGTGCGCCTGCGCGATCTCAGCAGTCCGGAGCGCGTGTACCAGGTCGTGAATTCGAAGCTGCGCGAGACGTTCCCGGCGCTGCGCACCGTCGACGCCACGCCGAACAACGTCGTGCGCCCGCTCACCTCGTTCGTCGGGCGCGAGCGCGAGCTCGCCGCCGCGCGCGAGCTGCTCGGCAAGTCGCGCCTCGTCACGCTGTGCGGCGCCGGCGGCATCGGCAAGACGCGCCTGTCGATCGAGCTTGCCGGCGCGGTGCTCGGCGACTTTCCGGACGGCGTATGGTTCGTGGAGCTCGCGCCGGTGGCCGACGCGCGCCTCGTGCCGCAGGTCGTCGCGTCGGTGCTCGGCGTGAAGGAGGAGCCCGATCGCCCGGTCGTGGAGGCGCTCGCGCGGCATCTCGACAAACGCCACGTCCTGCTGATCCTCGACAACTGCGAGCATGTCGTGCGCGCGTGCGCGGAGATGGCGCGCACGCTGCTGCAGTCGACGACGCAGCTCCGGATCGTCGCGTCGAGCCGCGAGCCGCTGCACGTGGGCGGCGAGATCACGTGCCAGGTGCCGCCGCTCGCGGTGCCCGCGCGCGATGCGGTGATGGAGCCCGGCGAGCTCGCGGGCTTCGAGGCGGTTCGCCTCTTCGAAGAGCGGGCGCGCGCGCTGCGCTCGGACTTCAGGGTGACCCGCGGCAACGCCGCGGCCGTCATGGAGATCTGCCGGCGCCTCGACGGCCTGCCTCTCGCGCTGGAGCTCGCCGCGGCGCGCGTGCGCAGCATGTCGGTGGAGACGATCGCGGAGCGCCTGAACGATCGCTTCCGGCTGCTGACGCGCGGTGATCGCACGGCGTTGCCGCGTCAGCAGACGCTGCGCGCGCTGATCGACTGGAGCTATGAGCTTCTGGACGAGCCCGAGCGCGCGCTCCTGCGCCGGCTCTCCGTGTTCGCTGGCGGCTGGAAGCTCGAGGCCGCCGAGGCGGTGTGCGGCGACGACGGCCAGTGCGACGCCGTGCTCGACGTGCTCGACGCGCTCGTGCAGAAGTCGCTCGTCGACCTCGATCCTGCCGGCAACCGGTATCGCGTGCTCGAATCGGTGCGGGAATACGCCGTCGAGCGGTTGCGCGAATCGGGCGAGGAGATCGCCGCGCGCGACCGCCATCTGCGCTTCTTCTCCGCGCTCGCCGATCGCGCCGGCAACGAGCTCGGCGGTCCCGACCAGTCGGAATGGCTCGAAGGCCTCGACCTCGAGCGCGAGAACTTCCTCGCCGCGCTCGCATGGACCCCGCGCGCCACCGACGGTGCACGGCTCGCGGTCGAGCTCGTGCACGCGCTCAAGCTCTACTGGTTCAACCGCGGGCTCGTGAATCTCGCGTACCGGCTGGTCGTCGAGGCGCTTGCGCTCGGTGGCGCCGAGGAGCGCACCAAGCAGCGCTCGATGGGCCTCTACATGGCGGGGCAGATCTGCTCGTACATGGGACGCTACGCCGAGGCCGAGGCGTTCCTTCAGGAGAGCCTTTCGATCGCGCGCGAGATCGGCAGCACGCTGCGGGTCGCCGCCGTGCTGCAACCGCTGGGGCTCGCGGCGCTCGGGCGGGGCGATCTCGACGCCGCGGCCGCGCATCTCGAGGAGGCCGTCTCGCTCGCGCGCGAGCAGGGCAACGTGCGCGAGATCGCCGCCGCGGTCACGCTGCTCGCGACGCTTCGCCGCATGAAGGGCAGCCTGCCGGATGCGGAGTCGCTGTATGGCGAGGCGCTGTCGCTCGCTCGCGGCCTCGGCGACCAGGAGAGCATCGCGATCGGCCTCCTCAACCTTTCGATCTGCGCGATCGCGCGCGCCGACGTCGAGGGCGCCCGTCCGCTGCTCCTCGAGGCGCTGGAGGTTGCGGCTCAGGAAGGCTGGCGCCGCGTGGGTCAGAGCGTGATCGACATCGCCGCCGGGCTGGCGGCCGCGATGGAGCACGACGCGCGCGCGGCGCGTCTTTACGGCGTCGCGGAAGCGTTGGCCGCCGAGACGGGACTGCGGCGCGACGCCGCCGACGAGGCGTTCCTCGCGCCGCTCCTGGCGCGCGCGCGCACGCGCCTCAGCGAAGCGGCATTCGCCGAGGCCGAGGCCGGCGGCCGGACGCTCTCGTACGACCGCGCGCTCGACGAGGTTCGCGCCTGGCTCGGCATGCGTGCAAGCGGCGGGTCCGCCGCCGCGTCGCCCAGCACCGCCGAGAGGCCGGTTGCCTAGCGACCCTGGTTGACGATCGTCGGGTCGATCTCGTGCAGCTGGCCCGTGCTCATCTCGCGCAGACGCAGGCGGTATTCGAAGTTGCCCGGCTTGTTGTTGAGCGCGAGGCAGTGGTAATTCTTTCCCTTGGCCTTGCGCGTCGCGCACTTGTCGTCGTCGACATCGCTCGCGCACCATTGCGAGAACTCGCCGGCCGCGGATTGCTTGAGCGAAGCGCCGTCCTCGACGAATTGCCAACCCTTCGGCGCGTGCCAGTTGACGTGCACGTTGGTCTTGCCGCGCGCGATCACGATGGGATCGTCGAGAACCGCGGGCTTCCCGTCGACGAGCTTGAGCTCGATGCGGCAGCTCTTCTGGCAGGTGACGCTCTTCGTGTCGGCAGCGAGCGCCGGAAACGCCAGGGTCATCGCCGTCGCGGCGGCCAGGGCCATCGTGGTGCGAGCGGCAACGCGGAGAAACGCTTCGGTCGGATTCATCCCTGTCCCTTGTTCACGATGGTGGGGTCGAGCGCCTTGCACGTGGTGAAGCGGTTCTGGATCGTCACGTCGTACTTGTGCTCGCCGCGGTGGGTGTTCGCGTCGTGGATGGTCACCTTGTTCCCGGTGACACGCGGCGGGCTGAACTCGTTGTTCGGGTCCTGCAGCACGGTGATGCCCTTGCCGACGAACGTGTAGCCGAGCATGCCCGGATCGAGGTTCCACACGAGATCGACGCCGCCGTCCTCGACCGTGATCACGACGGGCTCGGAAATGCTGCAGAACGTCGCGGAGAGGTCGGTCGCGCACTCGCTTCCGGGCTTGCAGGGAGGTCTGCTCGGTCCGGTGCCGGAGCCGACGCCTCCGGTGTGCGTCAACGACGTACAAGCCGCGACGGCGACCGTCGCGGCGATCGCAAGGCCAGCGCGCATCTTCATGTCGTTCTCCTGGTCGAGGGCACCGCCAACGCCTGCCGTGGTCGACAGGCCGTGAATCTACCGCTTAGTGACTGCGCGGGCCATCCCCCGCGAGGCGAATAGTGCAGCATCCGCGGCCGTAATGGGCAACGTGCTGTCACCCGCGGGGCCGGGCCCTCTGCGCCGGCTGGCACAATGCCTCGCAGGCGCATTGCGAGGAGGCTACCTTGTCATCCCAACCCACCCGTTTTGGCAGCGGCCGATCGGTCCTGCGCGTCGAGGACGACGCGTTGCTTCGAGGCGAAGGCGTGTTCGCGGACGACGTCGCCGTCGACGGGCAGCTCCACGTGCAGTTCCTGCGATCGCCGCACGCGCACGCACGCATCGCGTCGATCGACGCGGCGGCCGCCGCCGGCATGCCGGGCGTGGTGGCGGTCATCACGGGCGATGACCTGGCGCGCGCCGGTGTGCGACCCATTCCGAACTCGTCCGATTTCAAGCGAGGCGACGGCTCGCCCACCGCGTCGCCGCCGCATTACGCGCTCGCCGTCGATACGGTGCGCCACGTGGGCGAGCCGGTTGCCGCCGTCGTCGCCGAGACGCTGGCGCAGGCGCGCGATGCTGTCGAGGCGATCGCGGTCGACTACGAGCCGCTTCCCGCCGTCGTCGGCGCGGCCGCGGCCGTGGCCGCGGATGCGCCGCTCGTGATGCCGGATGCCGGCAGCAACATTGCCTGCGAGCAGCACCACGGCGATCGCGCTGCCGCCGACGCGGCGTTCGCGCGCGCGGCTCACGTCGTCTCGCTCGATCTCGTCAACCAGCGCGTCGCGGCGTGCCCGATCGAGCCGCGCGCCACGATCGCGACGTACGACCCGGTCACCGATCGGCTCACGTTGCGTGTGAGCTGCCAGACGCCGACCGGCTTGCGCGACGAGCTCTGCGACGAGGTCTTGCGCATCCCCAAGGACAAGGTTCGCGTGATCGTCGGCGACGTCGGCGGCGGCTTCGGCATGAAGACCAATCTCTACGGCGAGGACGTGGTGCTCGCGTACGCCGCGCGCCAGCTGAAGCGGCCGGTCCGGTGGACCGCCGAGCGCATGGACGAGATGCTCGGCGCGACGCACGGCCGCGACGTGGTGAGCCGCGCGTCGCTCGCGCTCGACGCCGATGGACGCGTGCTCGCGTTGCGCGTTTCGTCGCTCGCCGACGTGGGCGCCTACGCCACGCCGGCCGGCGTGATCATCCAGCTCATGATCGGGCCATGGGTGTCGACCAGCGTGTACGACATCCGGACCATCGACCTCGACATCAAGGCGGTCCTCACCAATACGCTGCCCACCTCGGCGTATCGTGGCGCCGGTCGGCCGGAGGCGATCTATTTCATCGAGCGGCTGATGGATGCCGCCGCGCGGCAGACCGGGATCGATCCCATCGAGCTTCGCCGGCGCAACATGATCCGGCCCGAGCAGCTGCCGTATCGCAACCCGATGGACAAGACGTACGACAGCGGCAACTTCGCGCACGTGATGGATCTCGCGGTGTCGCGCGCCGACTGGAGCGGATTCGACGCGCGTGCCGACGAATCGCGACGGCGCGGGCGGCTGCGCGGTCGCGGCATCGCGACGTTCCTCGAATGGACCGGCGCCGAGGTGTTCGAGGAGAACGTCACGGTGACCGTCGGCGGCAACGGCACGATCGAGATTTTCTCCGCCGCGCAGCCGATGGGCACGAGCCTCGCGACGACCTTCAGCCAGCTGGCCGTCGACGTGTTCGGCGTGCCGATCGACAAGATCCGCATGGCCTTCGGCGACACGGATCGCGCGCAGGGGTTCGGCAGCGCGGGGTCACGCTCGCTGTTCGTGGTCGGCTCGGCGGTTCGGGTGGCGGCCGAGCGCACGGTGAAGAAGGCGCACGAGCTCGCGGCGCAGGCGCTTGAGGCCGCGGCCTCGGACATCGCGTACCGCGACGGCGTCTTCAGCATCGCGGGAACCGATCGGCGCATCGGACTCTTCGAGCTCGCGCAGCGTCAACCCGAGTCGCGCATCGTGCTCCAGTCGACGAGCGCGGTGGAGGGCGCGACGTGGCCGAACGGGTGCCACATCTGCGAGGTGGAGGTGGACGCGGACACCGGCGCGGTGACGGTCGATCGCTACTTCTCCGTGAACGACGTCGGCCGCGTCATCAACCCGATGGTCGTGAGAGGTCAGCTCGAGGGCGGCGCGGTGCAGGGCATCGGACAGGCGCTGTGCGAGCATTTCGTGTACGACGCGGACACCGGGCAGGCGCTGAGCGCGACGTTCATGGACTACGCGATCCCGCATACGCGGATGATCCGGCACTTCGACATGGACATGGACGAATCCTCGCCGTGCAAGGTGAACGCGCTGGGCGTCAAGGGCGTGGGCGAGCTCGGAACGATCGGCGCGACGCCGACCGTGGTCAACGCGGTGGTGGACGCGCTCTGGCGCGCGGGCTACCAGGACGCCGCGCTGAAGCTCCAGATGCCGCTCACGGCGGAGCGGGTATGGCGCGCGATGTCCTGACATGGACTGTCCGAGCTGTCGCGGTCCGATGACCGCGCAAACCGTGGAGGCGCAGGGCGTGGAGGCGCACACGCTGCAGATCGATGCGTGCGCGTCGTGCTCGGTGTTCTGGTTCGACACCGCCGAGAGCATTCGCCTGACACCGGGCGCGGTCATCGGCCTCTTCCGCTACATCGGAACGTCGGCGACCGAGCATCGTCCGCTCGCAAGCTCGCTCGCGTGCCCGCGCTGCCACCGCACGCTCGCCTTCACCCACGACCTCACGCGCACCACGCGCTTCACGTACTGGCGTTGCCTGGCCGGCGACGGCAGGCTCATCACGTTCACGCAATTCCTCGCCGAGAAGGACTTCCTGCGGCCTCCGTCGCCGGACGAGCTCGCGCGTCTGCGCGACAGCGTGCGCCAGATCGCCTGCTCGCAATGCGGCGCGCCGGTCGACTTGCGCACCGAAAGCGCGTGCTCGCACTGCGGCGCGCCGATCACGCTCATCGACCCGCAGAGCGTCGCGAAGGCGCTGCAGGACCTCGAGCAGCGGATGACCGCCTCGGCGCCGGCGGCCGCGACGATGTCGTCGCGCCTGAGCGACGCGCAGATCGACGCGCTCTTCGACGTGCAGCGCATGGCCGAGCGTGAAGATCGCACGGACCTTCTCGCGGTCGGCGTCGCCGCCGTCGGTGCGCTGCTGGGAAGCTGGCTCTCGTCCTAGGCGAGAAACCCGAGGTCGGCATCATCCCCCGGCAAGCTCGATCCACGTCGGCGCATGGTCGCTCGCGCCCTCGCGCCCGCGATGCCCGGTGTCGACGCCGGCGGCGCGCAGGCGCGGCGCGAGGTCCGGAGAGAGCAGAAGAAAATCCATGCGGAATCCCGCGTTGCGCCGAAACGCGTTGGCATTCACCCAGAAGGTGTACACGCGGTCCTTCGGATGCAGATGGCGTGTCGAATCGATCCAGCCCTGCCCGAGCAGCCGCTGATAGGCCTGCCGCGTCTGCGGCTGCATCACCGCATCCCAGCGCCACAGCCAGGCGTTGTAGATGTCGGCGTCGGTCGGGACGACGTTGAAGTCGCCCGCGAGAACGACAGGCGTGCCCGCATCGAGCAGCGCCTGCGCGTGCGCGATGAGACGCTCGAACCACGCGAGCTTGTAGTCGAATTTGGGTCCCGGCTGCGGATTGCCGTTCGGCAGGTAGATGGACGCGACCACCATGCCGTCGACCTCGGCCTCGAGATAGCGGCTCTGGCCGTCGGTCGCGTCACCCGGCAGGCCGCGGCGGACCTCGCGCGGCGCAGACCCGCGCGCGAGGATCGCCACGCCGTGATGCGCGCGCTGGCCGTGCCAGATCGCGCCGTAGCCGGCGTCGGCGAGCGCATCCGCCGGAAAGCGCGGGTCGCTCGTCTTGATCTCCTGCAGGCAGGCGACGTCGGGCGCGGTCTCGCGCAGCCATTCCACGAGCCGAGGCAGCCGTCCGTTCACGCCGTTGACGTTGTAGGTCGCGATCTTCACGCTTCACTCCGTACGTCGGCTCGGGTGGAAGTTCCGCGGGCCACCGCGCGTCGCGACTTTGCGGCACCGGCGCGCGACATCGCGGTCCAAGCAGAATGGCGATGAACGAGACGTACGCACGCGTCGAGCCGAGCCGGGCCGACGTCGACGCGATCGAAGGACCTGCGGTGATCGAGTTCGGCACGGCCTGGTGCGGCCATTGCCGCCATGCGCAGCCGCTGATCGCGCGCGCGTTCGCGCGGCATTCCGGCGTGCGACACGTGAAGGTCGAGGATGGCAGCGGACGGCCGCTCGGACGCTCGTTCGGCGTTCGGCTGTGGCCGACGCTCGTGTTCCTGCGCGACGGCCGGGAGGTCGAGCGGCTGGTGCGTCCCCGCGACGAGGCGTCCATCGACGCCGCGCTCGCGCGGATCGGCGCGACCTGAATTCGCTTCAGCTATCGCGACTGCGGCGCCCGAGCCACGCATCGAGCGACAGCGATCCCGGGCCGTAGAAGAAGAGCACCGCGCAGAGCGTTCCCCAGAGGATGTGATCCTTCAGGCCGGCGGGCGACAGATCGGGATACGACGTCGCCGCGACGAGGTTGAACACGAACAGCGCGAGCGCCGCGGCGCGCGTGCCGATGCCGGCGACGAGGAGCAGCGGCAGACCGACCTCCGCCGCGGTGCCGAGCACCGCCGCCATCGCGGGCGGCAGCAGCGGCACGTGGTATTCGTTGCGGAACAGCGCGAGCGTGATGGTCCAGTCCTGCAGCTTGAGGAGCCCGGACCACAGGAACACGCGCAGCAGATAGAGCCGGATCGCCAGCGAGAAGAGCGGCTGCAGCCGGTCGATGGCGTGCGCGAACGTGCCGTATGCGCGCGAGGCGCGCCGGGGCGCGGTCAGGGTGGCGGTCGTCATGGCGTTCTCCGGAACGGGACGATGCGTTGGTCGCGCCGGCACGCCGTTCCTGTCAGTCGCTCACGCCGACGATGGTGCCGTCCTGCACGCGACGAGAGAGCGTCGCGGCGAGGTCAAAGGCATCGTCGTGTGCGAGGGCGCGCTCGAGCGCGATGCCGAGCGCAGCGCCGGCGCGCAGCGCTTCCAGGAACGTCCACTCGGCGGGCGGCACGCGCTCGACGGCGATCGCGTTCGCTTCGCGGTGCACGATCACGCGCTCATCCGTGTCATCGAGGTTCACCGCCATGTCGCCGCAGTAGCCGGGCTGGTGAACGTGCCAGATGCGCCAGACGGGATGACGTGAGGCGACAAGCCTCGCGGACGGGTGGAGCATCGGCACGCTGTCGGCGGTTGCGCGCGACAGCGCGTCGAGCACGCGCGCCGGCGTCGCCTCGCAATCGGCGGCGCGCGCCGCTTCGTCGATCGCCCATTCCAGGCGGGCGACGTCTGCAAGGTACGGCAGGTGCACGGCGTACGGGTACGCCGCGAGCCAGTCGCCGAAGCGGCCGCCATACACGTTCAGATCGCCGCCCGTCGACGGGAACGCGGCGGTGTACGCATCGACGGCGGTGTCGAAGAACGCGCCGCCGACGATGAGGCGCACCACCGGATAGGTCGCGGCCATCGCCGCGCGGTAGTTCGCCGATACGGTCGCGCGATAGACCGCGAGGTTGCGCCCGGCCGGGCCGTCCCCGCGAAGCCCGGCGGCGAAGCGCTGCTGCAGGTCACGCAGCGCGGGCATGGCACGCGTCGAGCATCGACTGCGCGGCGGCTGCTTCGCCCGCGAGCACGTCGAACGCCGGGATGTCGGTGTCCCATTCCAACAGCGTCGGTCGCGGCCCGAACCGCTCGAGCGCACGCGCGTAGAGCGACCACACCTGCGGCGCTACGCGCGTGCCATGCGTGTCGACGAGAAGATCGCCGCGGTCCTCGAAGCCGGCGAGATGGATCTCCGCGACGGTGGCCGGATCGATGGCGTCGAGGTAGGCGTGCACGTCGAGGCCGAGGTTGTGCGCGTTGACGTGGACGTTGTTGACGTCAAGCAGCACGCGGCAGCCGGTTCGCGCCGCGACGGCGGCGACGAACGCCGCTTCGGACAGCGACGATTCGGGAAATCGGTAGTAGCTCGATACGTTCTCGACGGCGATCGCGCGCCGGAGGAAGTCCTGCGCCGCCGCCACGCGCGCGCACACGTGGTCGAGCGCCTCCTCGGTATACGGCAGCGGCAGGAGATCGTTGTAATGCCGGCCGTCCACGCCGCTCCAGCACAGATGCTCGGACACGAGCGCCGGCTCGATGCGCTGCGCGAGTCGCCGCAGCTTCTCGAGATGCCCGACATCGAGCGCATCGGTCGATCCGAGCGACAGCCCCACGCCGTGCAGCGCGATCGGGTAGTCGGCGCGGATGCGGTCGAGCGCGCGAAGCGCCGTTCCGCCGTCGGCGAAGTAGTTCTCGCTGTGGACCTCGAACCACGCCACGCGCGGTCGCGCTGCGAGGACGTGCGCCACGTGCGGCGCGCGCAGGCCGATGCCCGCGGCGAGCGGCAGCGACGTCGTCATCGCGCAACCGCGCGCGGGGCGGCGGGTCGCCGGGCGCGCGCCGGGCAGCCGCGGCTTACGCCTTCGGTGCCGCGGGCTTGCCGCCCATCTTCTCGCACGTGCCCGTGGTGACGTACTTCCATTCCGACGGATCCTTGTCGACCTTGGCGCCGAGGCCGGCGCAGGCATGCTTGGCGGTGCCGCAGTCGTTCTGGCCGGCCTTGGCGACCCCGAAGCACTTCTCCGTGCCGGCCTTCTGCTCGACGGGTCCGGCGTTGACCAGCGTGGCGAGGCTCAGCGCGACGAGGCCGGCCATGGCGGCGGAAATGCGGGCGTTCGAGTCCATGCGGTTGTCTCCTGTTTTTGGGGGAACGACGGGCAGGCGCCCATCTTGCGGCTATGGTCGCGGCTCGTCATGCGCTCCTTACACGCCGGCCGGACCGTCAGCCGGCGAGGCCGATCTCGACCCGGCGGTTGCGGCGGCCCTCGCTCTTGATCTTCAGCACGCGGATCGGGCCGATCTCGCCGATGTTGCGCACGTGCGTTCCGCCGCACGGCTGCAGGTCGATGCCGGGAATGCGCAGCAGCCGCACGCGACCCGACCCGCGGGGCGGCTGCACGCTCATCGTCTTCACGAGCTCGGGGCGCGCGTCGAGCTCCTCGTCGCTGATCCACACCGTCTCGGTGGCGATGCCGCGGCCGATCAGCGCGTTGGTCTCCCGCTCGATGCGCGCCGCGTCGAGCAGGCTCATGTCGATGTCGAAGTCGAGGCGCGCCTTGTCGGGCGCGATGTTGCCGCCGGTCACCGGCGCGACGACCACGCACGACATGACGTGCAGCGCGGTGTGCAGGCGCATCAGCGCGTAGCGGCGCTCCCAGTCGATGGCGAGCGCGAGCTCTTCGCCGACTTCCGGGCGCGGCGAATCGACCGCCGGAACGTGCACGACGCTGTCCGGCGCCTCGCCCTTGCGCGTATCGGCGATGACGATGCGGCTGCCGTCGTCGCGGAGCAGCGCGCCGCTGTCGCCCTGCTGCCCGCCGCCCTGCGGGTAGAAGATGGTGCGGTCGAGCACGATGCCGCGCTCGTCGGCGGACAGCACGCGTGCACGCGCGGTGCAAAGGTAAGCGTCGTCGCGGAACAGGAGCTCGGTGGGCATGCTGCAGTCGCTTCGTCTGCAAAGCGCCAGTGTACCGCTCGCCGCGGTCAGGTCTTCAGCCGGTAGCCCGTGCGGAAGATCCACGCGACGATGGCCAGGAACGCGACGAGGAAGATCATCGTCATGCCGAGGCTCACGGCGACGTCGACGTCGGCATGGCCGTAGAAGCTCCAGCGGAAGCCGCTGACCAGGTACACGACGGGATTGAACAGCGTCACCGTGCGCCACACCGGCGGCAGCACGTTGATGGAGTAGAACGTGCCGCCGAGGAACGTGAGCGGCGTGATGATCAAAAGCGGCACGAGCTGAAGCTTCTCGAACCCGTCGGCCCAGATGCCGATGATGAAGCCCAGCAGGCTGAACGTGACCGACGTGAGCACGAGGAAGAGCACCATGAAAACCGGGTGGTCGATGCGCAGCGGCACGAACAGCGCCGCGGTGGCGAGGATGACGAGGCCGAGGATGATCGACTTCGTCGCCGCCGCGCCGACGTAGCTCGCCACGATCTCGAGGTACGACACCGGCGCGGACAGGAGCTCGTAGATCGTGCCCGTGAAACGCGGGAAATAGATGCCGAACGAGGCGTTCGACACGCTCTGCGTCAGGAGCGACAGCATGATGAGGCCCGGCACGATGAACGCGCCGTAGCCGATGCCCTCGATCTCCGGAATGCGCGAGCCGATGGCCGAGCCGAAAACCACGAAGTACAGGGACGTCGAGATCACCGGCGAGATGATGCTCTGCATGATCGTGCGGCGCGTGCGCGCCATCTCGAAGCGGTAGATCGCGCGCATCGCATGCACGTTCATGCCGTGGTCTCCGCGGTGCAAGCGACGCTGCCGGCGCATCCGCCTGCCGCAAGCACGCGTACTCGCGCGCGAGCGCCCGTCCCGTCGACATGCGCGCTCATGCGTCCTCGCGCACGAGGCTCACGAAGATATCCTCGAGCGAGCTCTGCTTCGTCTGCAGGTCCCGGAACGCGATGCCCGCCGCGTCGAGCTCGCGCAGCAGGGCGGCGATGTCGTTGTGCTCGCGCTGCGCGTCGTAGGTGTATACGAGCTGGCTGCCGTCGGATGCAACGGCGAGGTCGAATGCCGCCAGCGACGGCGGCAGCGACGCGACCGGGTGCGCGAGCTGCAGCGCGAGCTGCTTCTTGCCGAGCTTGTGCATGAGCGTCGCCTTGTCCTCGACGAGAACGATCTCGCCCTTGTTGATCACGCCGATGCGGTCGGCCATCTCCTCGGCTTCGTCGATGTAGTGGGTGGTGAGGATGATCGTCACGCCCGATTCGCGCAGCTGGCGCACCAGCGCCCACATGTCGCGGCGCAGGTTCACGTCCACACCCGCGGTCGGCTCGTCGAGGAACAGGATGGAGGGCTCGTGCGACAGCGCCTTGGCGATCAGCAGCCGCCGCTTCATGCCGCCCGACAGCGTGATGATCTTGCTGTCCTTCTTGTCCCACAGCGAGAGCTCGCGCAGCACTTTCTCGATGTGCGCCGGATCCGGTGCCTTGCCGAACAGGCCGCGGCTGAACGACACGGTGCCCCATACCGACTCGAACGCGTCGGTGGTGAGCTCCTGCGGGACGAGGCCGATCAGCGAGCGCGCCGCGCGATAGTCGGCGACGATGTCGTGGCCGTCGACGCGCACCACCCCCTGCGTCGGCGTGACGATGCCGCAGACGACGCTGATCAGGGTGGTCTTGCCCGCGCCGTTCGGCCCGAGCAGCGCGAAGATCTCGCCGCGGCGAATGGCGAGGTCGATGCCGCGGATCGCCGTGAAGCCCGACGCGTACGTCTTGGTGAGGCCCGTCACCTCGATGATAGCCTGCATCACCGCCACGATAGCAGCGCGGGGTCGTGCGCCGCCGGTCACGGTTGACACCCGCTGCGCAGACGATCTAGGCTCGCCGACACCCCACGAACCGTCACCGGTGCGACGGCTTGCAAGCGGCGCAAAAGGCCGCGAAGCGCCGCGCCTTCGGAGGAGATCCCGCGTGAACCCACGCCGTCCTGCGGCCAGCGTTGCCGCTCTGATGTGCGCCTTCGCATTGGCCGCCTGCAACCAGCAGGAAGCGCCTTCCAAATCCGCTGCGACGACCCCGGCCGCGGCGCCGGCTCCCGCGCCGGAGCCGCCCAAACCCGCCGCGCCCGCGGTGAACGAGGAGCTGAAGCGCCTGGCCGCCGAAGTGTACGTATTCGCGTACCCGCTCGTGGTCACCGACGTCACGCGGGAGGTGCAGGCGGCGAAGGTCGGCATGAACGAGTTTCGCCACGACCGGGCCGTGCCGAACGCATCGACCACCGACGTCGCGTTTCCGAATGCCGACTTCCTGTATTCGCAAGCGTGGCTCGATCTGTCCAAGGGGCCCATCGTCCTGTCGGTGCCCGACACCAAGGGACGCTACTACCTCGTCGCCATGCTCGACGCATGGACCAACGTGGCGACGTCCATCGGCAAGCGCACGACCGGAACGGAAAAGGGCGACTTCGCCATCGTCGGCCCGCGCTGGAAGGGATCCGTGCCGGCGGGCATGTCGGAAGTGAAGTCCAGCACCGAGATGGCCTGGCTGTTCGGCCGCATGCGCCTCAACGACCGCAACGAGATCGCCGCCGTCACGAAGCTGGAGGATCAGTTCAAGCTGCGTCCGCTCGCCGGTGCGCCGCGCAAAGGGAAGGAAAAGGAGCCCCCGCCTGTTCACGCCGGCGCCGTGGACACCAAGACGCCGCCGCGCGACCAGGTCGCGAACATGGACGCCGCGACCTTCTACACGCGTGTGGCCCTGCTCCTGCCGGGCAACCCGCCGAGCAAGGACGACGCCGCGATGCAGGACAAGATCAAGCGCCTCGGCATCGTGCCGGGACAGCCGTTCGACACCAAGAAGCTGTCGCCGCTCGATGCGACGAGCGTCGAGCAGGGCCTGAAATCGGCGATCGAGGCGATCGTCACGGCGGGACGACGCAGCGCCATGGGCGACATCCGCAACGGCTGGTCGACGGACCGCGATCTCGGCCGCTGGGGCACCGACTATGGCAAGCGCGCGGTGGCGGCGTGGCGCGGCATCGGCGTCAACGCGCCCGAGGACGCGATCTTCATGACGGCGCACTTCGACGCCGGCGGCAAGCGCCTCGACGGCAACAACCGCTACGTGCTGCACTTCGACAAGGACAGCACGCCGCCGACCGACGGCTTCTGGTCGCTCAGCATGTACAACGAGCTGCAGCGGTTCGCGCCGAATGCGCTCAACCGCTTCAACATCGACAGCGGCGACGAGCTGAAGACCAACCCCGACGGCTCGCTCGATCTGTACATCCAGAGCGCCGATCCCGGCCAGGACAAGCAAACGAACTGGCTGCCGGCGCCGAAGGGGCCGTTCACGGTGATGCTGCGCGTCTACTGGCCGAAGGACGCGGTGGTGAGCGGCAAGTGGAATCCGCCCGGCATCAAGCAGGTTAGCGGCTGACGAAGGAGGCGATCGTGCATCGAGGGCTCGTGCTCGTGCTGGCATGCGTGCTTTGCGTCTCGAGCCTTGCGCAGGCTCAGTCTCAACCGCGGCGCGTGCGCGGCGAGGTGACGTCCGTCGACGGCAACATCATGAACGTCACCACGCGCGAGGGCGACAAGCTCGCGGTGCGGCTCGACGACAAGTACGCCGTCACGGCCGTGGTCAAGGTCGGCGGCGAGGCGATCAAGCCCGGCGTGTACGTCGGCACGGCGACGCTGCCGTCGGCCGACGGCACGCAGCGCGCCCTCGAGGTGCTGGTCTTTCCGGAGTCGGGCCGCGGCAGCGGCGAAGGTCACTACGCGTGGGACCTCCAGCCCGGCAGCATGATGACCAACGCGACGGTGGCCGAAGTCGTGTCGCTCGACAAGGCGCGCCGCATGACGCTCAAGTACAAGGACGGGCAGCAGACGGTCGTCGTGCCGGACAACGTGCCGATCGTGACGTTCGAGCCGGGCGACCGCGCGATGCTGAAGCCGGGCGCGCACGTGCTCTTCGGCGCGAACGTCCAGCCGGACGGCTCGCTCACGGCCGCGCGCATCAACGTGGGGAAGGACGGTCTCGTCCCGCCCATGTAGCGGTGGTGTGGGCGGCGGCGACGGCCTCCAGGTCCGAATACATGAGGCCGACGAAGAAGCCGCCGCCGTCGTCGACGGCGACCCAGTAGGACACGTCGGTCTCGCTGCGCACGATCGAGCGCAGGTCCGGGCCCATGCCCTCGATCGCGAGGGTCGCGCTGCACAGCGCCCTGCGCGCATCGCCGCCGGTCTGGCGCGTCTGCTCGATGATCACCGACGTCGCCATGTCGATGCGGCCGCGCGTCGGTGCGTCCTCGACCGCGGCCGAATCGAGCTCGGCGCGCAGCACGCGCTCGCGCACCAGGGTCGAGAGATTGCGCTGAACGCCGAGCGAGGTGCAATCGGGCGCAGGCGTGCCGCAGGCCGCAAGCAGCATGGCGGTGACCGCGGGCGCGATGCGAGCCGATCGCATCGCGTGAGATTACGCCCGTTTCACATGCGCCGAATCGTGTCCGCGGCTTGCCTCAGAACCTCGGCGACGCGCTTCTGCTCGTCGTCGGACGCGTTGCGCTTGTCGAAAAGCACGGCCTTCAACGCAGCGCCGGCCTGATACAGCTCGCGCGACATCCAGCGGCGTCGACGCGCGCCGAACAGCGCGCCGGAGGGCGTGCCCTCCGCGTCCTCGCGCTCCTGCGCGAACGCGTGGCGCACGTGCTCCATCTTCTCGCCCACCCACTTGAGCTGCGCGAGGAGCGTGTCCGCTGTCCCGCGATTCTCCTGCAGATGCGCGCGCCCCGCGTCGGTGATCGAGTAGAGCTTCTTCGCGCCTTCGGCTTCGACCGAGGCGTAGCCGATCTCCTCGAGATACGTGAGCGCGGGATAGACCATGCCCGGGCTCGGCGTATAGAAGCCGCGGGAGCGCTCGCCGAGCGCCTTGATGATCTCGTAGCCATGCGCGGGCTTTTCGGCGAGCAGCGCGAGGATCAGCAGTTGCAGGTGCTCGGCGCCGAGCTTGCGGCCGGCGCGGAAGCCCTGCCAGCCGATGTCGCCGTCGCCGAAACCGCCGGCGAACGGCCCGAACCCGGGGCGATGACCGTGCCGGCCGATGCACTGGTGGCGGCCGTGCCACATCCTGGCTAAATGGGGGTGCATGCTCGAGGTCCATTCGTGGTTGAGATAGATCTAAAGATATATCGTACGATATGTTTCGGTCAAGCCGACGCTGCCGAGGCGCTGTGAGCGACCCTGAACACGCCGCGCGGGCCGGCTGCCCCGCCGCGGCTACGCAACCTCGATCCAGGTCGGCGCGTGATCGCTCGCGCCAGGCCGTCCGCGCACGTCGCGGTCGACGTCCGCAGCCTTCAACCGCGGCGCCAGCTCGCGGTTGAGGAGCAGGTGATCGATGCGCAGGCCGGCGTTGCGCTCCCATCGCTTGCGCATGTAATCCCAGTACGTGTACACGCGCTCGTTCGGATGGCGCGCGCGGATCGCGTCGGTCCAGCCCTGCGCGAGGAGGCGTGCGTAGCGCTCGCGGCTTTGCGGCTGCACGAGCGCGTCGTCGTCGTACGAGGTCGTCGGGTAGATGTCGAACGCGGTCGGCACGACGTTGTAGTCGCCGGCGAGCACGACCGGCACGCCGGCATCGAACATCGTGGCGGCGTGCGCGATGAGTCGCTCGAGCCACGCGAGCTTGTAGTCGAACTTCGGTCCCGGCTGGGGATTGCCGTTCGGCGCGTAGAGGCATCCGACGACCATGCCGTCGATGGCCGCCTCGAGGTAGCGCGCCTGGATGTCGTCCGGATCGCCGGGAAGCTCGCGCCGGATCTCGATGGGCTCGACGCCGCGCGCGAGGATGGCCACGCCGTTGTAGCGCGGCTTCTGCCCGCGCCACAGCGCGCCGTAGCCCGCGGCGCGGATCGCGTCGAGCGGAAACTCCTCGTGATAGATGCGCAGCTCCTGCAGGCACACCACGTCGGGTTGCGCCTTGTCCAGCCACTCGAGCAGGTTCGCGAGGCGGCCGCGGATGCTGTTGACGTTGAAGGTCGCGATGCGCATGGCGCGGTCAATCGGCGCTCGACAGCGGCGCCGCGACGGACTCGAGCGGCTTGCGCTCCGCCGCGACGCCGAGCCACAGCGCGACCAGCGCCGCGCCGATCATGAACGCCGCGCCGACCGCGTAGCCGCCCGCGATCGCAGAGGGCCGTCCCGTGGCCACGAGCGCGCCGAACAACGAAGGCGCCGCGATGCCGCCGATGCCCGTGCCGAGCGCGTAGAAGAACGCGATGGCGAGCGCGCGCACCTCGATCGGGAACGTCTCGCTCACCGTCAGATAGGCCGAGCTTGCCGCCGCCGAGGCGAAGAAGAACACCGCGGTCCAGGCGATCGTCTGGCCGATCGCGCTGAGCTGTCCGTTCACGAACAGCACCGCGGTCAGCGCAAGCAGCACCCCGGAAAGCGCGTACGTGCTCGCGATCATCGGCCGGCGGCCCCAGCTGTCGAAGAGAGGGCCGAGCACGAGTGGCCCGAGGAAGTTGCTCGCGGCGAAAGGCAGGAGATACAGCCCGATGCGGTCCGGCGGCACGTCGTAGAAGCGCCCGAGCACCAGCGCATACGTGAAGAAGATGGCGTTGTAGCAGAACGCCTGCGCCGCCATCAGCGTGACGCCGAGGAGTGCCCGACGAGGATAGCCGCGAAAAAGGCACATGCCGAGGTCCGCGAAGCTGCTGGAACGGCCGCGCGGACGCAGCCGAACGGGCGCCAGCATTGCAGCGTCGGACACCCGTCCGCGCACGCCGCGCTCGACGTCGGCGGCGATCCGCTCCGCCTCGTCGGCGCGACCATGCAGCAGCAGCCAGCGCGGGCTCTCGGGAATGAATCGGCGTAGCGAGAGAATGCACAAGCCGAGCACCGCGCCCGAGCCGAATGCCACGCGCCACCCGATATCGGGCGGCAGCCGGCCCGGCGTGAGCAGCACGCTCGAGCCCGCTGCGCCGATCGCCGCACCCAGCCAGAAGCTGCCGTTGACCGCGAGATCGGTGCGTCCGCGATAGCGCGCGGGGATGAGCTCCTGGATCGCCGAGTTGATCGCGGAATACTCGCCGCCGATGCCCGCACCGGTCAGGAAGCGGAAGAACGCGAACGCGAGGAAATCCGGCGCGAGGGCGGTGGCGGCCGTGGCGACGACGTACACGCCCAGCGTGACGAAGAAGAGCCGCTTGCGTCCCAGCAGATCGGTGAGCCAGCCGAAGAAGAGTGCGCCGATTACCGCGCCCGCGAGATACGCGCTTGCCGCGAGGCCGATCTCGACTTCGCTCAGATGCAGTGCCGGGCTCGCCTTCAGCGCGCCCGACACGGCGCTCGTCAGCGTCACCTCGAGGCCGTCCAGCACCCAGGTGATGCCGAGCGCGACGATCACCAGCGTGTGGAACCGCGCCCAGGGCAGCGCGTCGAGCCGCGCCGGGACACGGCTTTCGACGACGTCGCTGCCGACGACGCCGGCCACCTAGCCGGGACCGGGCCGCTCGCCGGCGCGCTTGGCCGCCGCGTGCGCCACCGCGAACGCGCGGCTCTCGTCGCCGCCGTACTCCTTGTACGCGTTGTTGAAGGCTTCCAGGAACGCCTTCTTCTGATGCGGGTTGTACTGGTCGGTCTGCGCCTGCGGCAGGTCGGCGATGCTCTTGTACGGCATGTGTCCTCCTTCGCGCGTCGACGGGGTGTAGCGAGAAGACCGCGTGGCGCGCGCAGCGTTCGCGGCGGCGAGCACCGCCCTTGCGTGCGCCGCTTGTCATGCGCCTGGGAGAGCACGCCGGAACGCGAGTCCGGGGTCACGGTCGAATGCCTGCCGTCGCGGGGGATTGCGAGGTCCTCGCGCATCGGCGTTTCCTCGACAGCGACGCACGATCGCCACGCCCGCGGATGGAAGGGCTGCCTCGCGCGTCGGGCGCGTCGGCTGTCGCGCATCCCGCATCACTGACTCACGGAGACGATCATGGCCAATCCGTTCGTGCACTGCGAGCTCGCCACCACCGACGTCGCCAAGGCGAAGTCGTTCTACGGCGAGCTGTTCGACTGGAAGCTCGACGACGTCCCGATGGACGCCGGCTACACGTACACGATGATCGGCGTCGGCGACGGCACCGGCGGCGGCATGATGAAGCAGATGATCCCGAACGGCCCGTCGATGTGGATGCCCTATGTCCTCGTCGACGACATCAAGGCCGCGACGCAAAAGGCCCGCTCGCTCGGCGCGAACGTGATGAAGGACGTCACCGAGGTGATGGACATGGGCTGGCTCTCGATCTTCACCGACCCGACCGGCGCGATGCTGGGCCTCTGGCAGGCGAAGAAACGCTGAGCCCGCGGCGTCACGCCGCGCGCTGCACCCAGAAGCGGTACATGCCGGCGAAGAGCGCCGGCTGCTCCGCTTCGAGCGTGTCCCAGTGCGCGAAGCGCGTGCGCGCGGGATCGTCGGGGAATCGGCGCGTGTACCCGGCGAGCACCGAGGCGTCGAGCAGGAAGCCGAGCAGGCGAAGGCGGTTCGCCTCGAGCATGCTCTCGATCTTCGCGAGCGTCAGGCGATGCTCCTGCACGTGGAAGAGCAGGTCGCGGCATTCGCTGGTCGAGTAGAAGCCGATGCGATCGAAGATCGGCTCGAGAGCGCCGCCGCGCGCGATCATCGCCTGCCGGCAGTGCCGGATGCCGTCCGGGCTCGCGTCGAAGCCCTGCTCGGCGATGAACGCGCGCGCCGCGGCGACGTCGGCGCGGCCGCGCTCGCTGTAGAAGCCGAGGCGCATGACTCCGCCCTTGCCGAGCATCGAGGCGAGCGCGCGCAATCCCGCTGCGGGATCGGCGAGGTGGTGCAGCACGCCCACCGCGCTGATCGCGTCGAACGAGCGCCCGATCGACGGGAGCTGGAGAATATCGGCTTGCGCGTAGTCGACGTTGCGCAGGCCGGCCTCGCGCGTCTTGCGCTGCGCATAGGCGAGGCTCGCGCGGCTGAGGTCGATGGCGGTAACGTGCGCCGACGGAACGAGCGAGGCGAGCTCGATCGTTTCCTGACCGGTGCCGCAACCGGCCACCAGCACGTTGGGGCGCGGCGCGAGGCGCGCGAACGTGGCGAGCGGAAAGAGCCCGCGGAGATACTCGTCGAGCGTGCACGTGCGGATCGTCGGCGCGACGCTCGACCAGCGCGGGTAGGGATTGTCCTCGTACTGTGCGTGCACGTCCTGCGATACCGGATCGTCTATGGGCGTCAATGCCGCGATCGTGGCGCGCTCGCGGCGGTCGATCGTCGCGCTGCGCCAGCGCGCCAGCAGCGCGGCCATGGCCGCGGGCCAAGAGTCGCCCAGCAGCGATTCGACGCCGGCGACCTCACCCAGCGCGTAGTAGCCGCCGACCGCGACGATCCAGGCGGCGGCCACGCGGCCGTGCTGCCGCACGGCGCCGAGCAGCCGCTCGCGCAGGCTGCGTGCCTGTGCCGCCTCGTCCGGCGCCACTGCGAAGACGTGCTCGTTGGCATCGCACTGCTCCGCGAGCGCGCAGTCCAGCGGCGTAGGACCCGCCGGCGCATCGGTGCACGCGTGCGCGAGCAGCGTGCGGCGCGCATCGGTGAGCGCGTGCTCGAGCGACACGTCGCACACGCGGCCATTGGCAAGCAGCGCGAGCAGGAGCGGTTCGGTCGCCGGGTCGTCCAGCCGATGCCGCGCGAGCGTCGCCGATGCGATGCGCGAAAGGTCGTTGGGACGTGTCCACGCCTCGCGCAAGGCGCGCGCGATGAGCGCGATGAGCTTCGGCTCGTCCCGCACGCGCGTCGCGCGCGCGACGCATCGCGCGAAATTGGCACGCAACGGCGCCGTATCCTCGATCTCCAGCGCGCGCAAGTGAGCGGCGAGCGCGTCGTCGTGGCGGCCGGCGTCCTCCAGCGCGAGCGCGAGCGCGCCGTGCAGCGCGGCGTGCTGCGGTGCAAGCGCCAGCGCGGCCTCGTAGCAGGCGACCGCGCCGTCGGCGTCACCGACCGATTGCAAAAGCTGTGCGAGATCGACGCGCGCCGGCACGCTGTCCGGTCGCAATGCAATCGCGCGACGGTAATGCGCCAGGGCGGCATCGAGCTCGCCTCGACCTCGAAGCAGGTTGGCGAGATTATGGTGCGCGACCGCGAGCCGCTCGTCGAGCGCCAGCGCGCGACGGTACGCCGCGATGGCTTCGGCGACGTCGCCCTGCGCCTGCAATGCCGTGCCGAGGTTGAAGTGCAGCTCGGCGCCGCGTGGCGCCACCGCGAGCGCGCGGCGATAGGCGGCCGCGGCGTCGCCGTAGCGGCCTGCGCGCTGATGCGCCATGGCGGCATCGTTCAGCGCGCGCGGAACGTCGACGCGGTGATCGCGCGCGGTATCGCGCGCGAGACAGCAGTGCTTGTACTTGCGGCCGCTGCCGCACGGGCACGGATCGTTGCGCCCGGTCACGAAGGCAGTCCCCGTAACGGCGCCGCGGCGCTCACGGCGCGCGCGCTCGCTCCGCCACGGCATCGCCCCACGGCGACATGATCTCGGTGCAGCCCATGTTCATGTCGCCCTCGCGCAGCACCGCCGCGGGAACCGCGAACGGATACGGATACACGGTGCGACGGGCGGTGCTCGTCGGATACGCCGCCTCGAGCGCGCGCAGCGTGTCGGCGGGCAGCGCGCGATCGGCGATCACGCGCTCGCCGCCGCTCATGTCGATGCGCGGCTGGTGGAACGCCTCCTCCAGCGTGAAGCGGTGATCGATCAGGAACGAGGCGATCTGCAGCACGGTTCCGATGATCTTGCGCCCGCCCGACGCGCCGAGCGCGAAGCGGCGCCCGTCGCCGGTCTCGCCGACCACCGGGCAGTAGTTGCCGAGGCAGCGCTTGCCGGGAGCGAGCGAGTTCGGCTTGCCCGGCTCGGGGTCGAACCACATGATGCCGTTGTTCAGCAGGATGCCGGTTGCCGGCGACACGACGCGCGAGCCGAAGATCGACAGCAGCGTCTGCGTGACCGCGCAGAGGTTCCCCTCGCGATCGACCACGCTGAAATGCGTGGTGCATCCGGGTGCGCCGGGCGCTTCGCTGCCCGTGTCTCCCATCGCTTCGAAGCGGTCGCGGAATGCGCCGTCGAGCGCGCGCGCGTACGCCACGTACTGCGCGGGGCCCGGCGCTCCACCATCCGGCTGTGGCGCCTGCGCAAGCGCGGCAACGGCTCGCCCCAGCGTGGGACCGCCGGTGAAGCCGGGCACGGCGAAGAGGCGGCCGTCGCGATACGAAACGGCGAGCGCATCGCCGATGCGCGCGCGATACGACGCGAGGTCGTGCTCGGACAGACAGCCGCCCTTGGCGCGCACATCGCGCACGAGCGCGCGCGCGACGTCGCCGCCGTAGAGCTCCTGCGGGCCGTGGGCCGCGATGCGACGCAGCGTCGCAGCGAGCGCACGCTGGTCGAGCCGCCGCTCGGTGAGCGCCGTCCATTGCGCAAGGATCGGCCACTGCCCTTCGTCGAGGAACATCGCGGCCGCATCGGGATCCTTCGCGAGCTGACGCGCGACCGATGCCATCAGCAATCCGGAGTACCAGTCGACCAGAAGGCCCTCGTCGGCGAGGTCGGCGGCGGGGGTCACGAGGTCGCGCCAGGGCATGCGACCGAAGCGTTCGTGCGCGAGGCCCATGCCGGCCACGACACCGGGGACGGCGACGGCCGTTGCGCCCTGCACGTTGCGATCGTCCTTCACCGCCGCCCACGGGAACAGATCGGGCGCCCTGCCGGTGCCGCTCAGCGGATAGTCGGCGGGATCGAGCGCGGCGGGCGAGCGCATGCCGTAGTCGATCGCGTACGCGCGGCCTTCGCGCGCGCGCCAGACGACCATGCAGCCGCCGGCGGCGGGTCCGCTCATCCACGGCTCGACCACGCCGATCGCGAACGAGGTCGCGATCGCCGCGTCGACGGCATCGCCGCCGGCCGCCAGCACGTTCGCGCCCACCTCGGCCGCGCGCCGGTGCTGCGCCGCCACCACGCCGCCGCGCGCCGGCACCACGGGCTTGCGAACGACCTGCGTGTCGGAGAAGTTGTCGATCATCGACGCGCCCTGCGCGTCATGCGGCGGCGTGCGCGCGTGCGTAGGCCGCGATCTCGGCGTGCGTCGCGAACCATACGCCGTCGTGAGTGCGGATGTGGCGGATGAGCTCGTCGAGGATCCAGATGCGCGAGCGATAGCCGCTGATGTGCGGATGCAGCGTGAGCTGGAACAGGCCGTGCTCGCGGTACGCCGCGTCGAACTCGCGGCGGAAGATGTCGAACACGTCGCCCGGTGGCGTATACGGCCGCAGGCCCGCGAAGCGGTTCATGTTGAAGTAGACGGCGTCGTCGCGGATCCACTCGACCGGAAGCTCGATCACGCCGGTCGGCTCGCCGTCCATCAGGAGCTCGTAGCAATCGACGTCGGCCATGAGTGACGAGTCGTAGGCGAGCCCCATGTCGCGCGTGATCGCCAGCGTGTGCGGGCTGAAGTCCCATGACGGCGTGCGGATGCCGACGGGTCGCACGCCCGCGATGCGCTCGAGCGTGTCGGCCGCGCGCATCTGGAGGTCGCGCTCCGCCTGCGGCGGCAGGGTCGAGTTGCGCTCGTGGATCCATCCGTGGATGCCGATCTCGTGGCCTTCCGCGACGACCCGCCGCTGCTCGTCCGGATAGAGCATGGCCACGACCGCCGGCACGAAGAAGCTCGCGCGAACGCCATGCGCGCGCAGGATGTCGAGGATGCGCGGCACGCCCTGCCGGTTGCCGTATTGGCCTTGCGAGAGCTTGCCGATCGACTCGCCGCCGTCGCGCAGCTCGTTGGTCTCGTGGTCGGAATCGAACGACAGCGCCACCGCGCAGCGCGCGCCGTCCTCCCACGCCGCGGGCCGCAGCGTGCGCCCCGCACGCACGTGATCGACGATGCTGCGCCATTGCGCCTCGGCCCACTGCCACGGCTCGAGCTTTTCCATGGTCACTTGGCCGCCGGCCTGGCGCCAATCCGGCGCGCGATCGCCTGCGTCTGCGCCGACTCTCTCGCCACGAAGCGCGCGAAGTCCTCGGGCGACGAGCCCACGCCCTCGAGACCGAGCTTGTCGAATTCGCGCTGCACGCCGGGATCGGCCAGGGCCTTCGTCATCTCGGCATGGATGCGCGTGACCACGTCCTTCGGCGCGCCGGCCGGCAGCCAGAGACCGAACCAGTTGACGATGTCGAAATCCTTGAGGCCGGCCTCCTGCATCGTGGGCACGTCCGGCATGCCCTTCCAGCGCTTCGAGCCGGTGACCGCGAGCGCGCGCACCTTGCCGGCCTCGACGTGCTGCAGCGCGATCTGCGTGCCCACGAAGAACATGTCGACGCGGCCGGCGAGGAGATCGGTCATGGCCTCGGCGACGCCGCGATACGGGACCATGAGGATGTCGGTCCCCGTCTGCGCCTTCATCACTTCGGCCGGAATGTGGCTCGCGGTGCCGATGCCCGCGGAGGCATACGTCAGCTTGCCCGGCTCCTTCTTCGCGAGCGCGATCAGCTCCTGCACCGTCTTCGCGGGCACGCTCGGGTTGACGATCAGCGCCTGCCCGAAATTCTGCGCCGCCAGCGTCACGTGGGTGAAGTCCTTCACCGGGTCGTACGGGACGTTCTCATTGAAGGGCGGAATGTTCGTGTGCGACGCCGTCGTGAACAGCCACGTGTAGCCGTCGGCCGGCTGGCGCGCGAGATATGCCGTGCCGACGATGCCGCCCGCGCCGGCGCGATTCTCCACCACGATCGGCTGCCCGAGGCCTTCGCCGAGTTTCGGCGCGAGCATGCGGATGATGAGGTCGGGCGGACCGCCCGGCGGCGAAGGCACGATCACGTGGATGGGCTTGGACGGAAACGCGCTCTGCGCCGACGTCGCGCTCGCGACGAGCAGGCACACGGACGCGACGAGCGCAGCGGCAACACGCCTCATCGGTTCACTCCATCGGGATTTCGTATCGGCATTGCGTTGTCGGGGTCGGTGGATACGGCGACGCGCCGCGCTTCACGTGCGGATTGCACGATGGCCTCGAGCACCGCGACGTTGTGGAGCTCGTCACCACCGGGTCGCGCGAGGGGCCGGCGGTCCATGGCGGCACGCGCGAAATGCTCCAGCTCGGCGCGCTCGGTGCTCGTCACCGGAAAGGTCGTGACGTCCGCCGGCTGCTTGCGTGTGACGTCGTCGGGATCGATGAAGGCGGTGCGAAGCTGCCAGGTCGTGAGGTGCTCGATGTCGCCCACTTCGGCCCAGCCCCGGGAGCCGAAGAGCTGCAGGCGCCAGGTCTCCGCGGTCGCGATGACGGTCCCGAGGTATCCCGTGGCGCCGCTCTCGAAGCCGAAGAGCATGGACGTGGTGTCGTCGACGCCGAAATCCTGCGCGAGGCGCTCGCTCTGCGCGACCACCGAGTCCACACGACCTGCGAGATAGAGCATGGCGTCGACCACGTGCACGCCGCGCCCCGTCATGCCGCCTGCGGGCACTTCCTCGCGGTCGTGGCGCCAATGGTCGCGCGCGAAGCGGTACGCGCTCGGGCCGCAGAAGTTGCCTTCGACGTGCAGCACGCGGCCGAGGCGGCCTTGGTCGAGCAGGCGGCGGATCTCGCGCAGCGCCGGCTGGAAGCGCCAGTTGTAGCCGACGGCCAGCGTGACGCCGCGCTGCGCGCACGCGGCGACCGCCTGCATCGCGCTCGCGCGCTCGAGCGCGAGCGGCTTTTCGACGAACACGTGCTTGCCCGCGCGCGCCGCGGCGGCGATCTCTTCGGCGTGCTGCGAATGCGGCGTCGCGAGGACCACCGCGTCGACCGTCGGGTCGGAGAGGACGGCGTCGTAGCCCGGCAGCATGCGAATCCCGTGTGCGGCTGCGAAATCGGCCGCCTTCGCGGGCGTGCGCGTGGCACCCACGGTGAAGCGCAGCACGTCGCTGCGGCCCTGCACGCTCGTCACGAGGTTGCGGCCCCAGCTGCCCATGCCGACGATGGCGGCGCGGATCATTCTCGTGCGTTCGTGCATCCGTTTGCGCGGACGCTCATGTTAGCAAAACGGCGGTTCGTTTGAAGCGTTTCAGCGCCGGGGGTGCTCCGCCAGCTGCCCGACACGCCGCTCGAAGGCGTCGCGGCGTGACAGCGCGCGCGCCTGCGCGCCGCTCACGAGCGGGAAGTGCGGCGCCGCGGCGAGGCGCGCGTCGATGCTCGCGCAGGACCCGAGCGACGTGACCCACTCGGCGGGCGCGATGCGCCGCAGGTCGAACGGCCGCGAATAGCTGCGCAGCGTGCGCGCGCCGCGGCGATCGCAGTATTCGTGGAAATACGACAGCGCGAGCTCGCGCAGCGTGCGGTAGACCGGGTCGCGATAACGCAGCCCGACGCTGTTGCTCTTGGAGATGGCGCCCCAGCAGCCGCGGCGGCGGAAGAGCGCGATCACGTGCGGCGCGTCGCTCCGCGCGCAATCGAGATGCATGAGGAGCGGCGGGTCGCCATGGAGCCACAACGCGCATGCCGCGACGAACGCGCCCTCAATGCAATGCGCGCGACGCTGCCGCAGCACCTGACGCACCGAGTAGGCCGTCTCGCCGTCGAGCTCGTGGTTGGCCGGTATGGCGCTGATGAAGCGCTGCACGGCGTGCGGCGTCGTCAGCCGCAGAAGCTGCGCCGCCTCGCGCGACGTGAGCTCGAGGTCGCGCGGGCGCGCTGCGGCCGTGCGTGCCCGCGCGGGCATGTCGTCAGCGCCGCGTCCCGACGCGCAGACCGGCCGGCATGACGAGGCGCTCACCGACGCGGAACGCGCCCTCGATCAGCAGCGCCAGAACGGCGGCGGGGATTGCGCCGGCGAGCAGCATGGCGTGATCGTTCAGCGCCAGGCCGGTCACGATGCGCTCGCCGTACCCGCCCGCGCCGATGAACGCCGCGATCGTTGCCGTGCCGACATTGATCACCGCCGACGTCTTGATCCCGGCGAGGATCGTCGGCGCGCCGAGCGGCAGCTCGATGCGGCGCAGGATCGTGCCCGGCTCGAGCCCGAGCGATTGCGCCGCCTCGATCATGCCGCGCGGGATCTGCGCCAGCGCGGCGTGCGTGTTGCGAACGATGGGCAAGAGCGCGTAGAGCGACAGCGCGATGAACGCGGGAACCGCGCCGATGCGCCCGGTGAGCGGAATCAGCACTGCGAGCAGCGCCAGCGACGGGATGGTCTGGATCACGCCGGTCACGCTGAGGATCGTGCCCTCGCTCGCGGGTTTCCTCGCCGCGAGAATGCCGAGCGGCACGCCGATGGCGATGCTCACCGCAAGCGAGACGAAGACGAGCAGCAGGTGCTCCGCGGTGAGGCGCCCGAAATCCGGCGCGAAGAGCTTGTCCCAGAAGCCGCCCGGGGCGGCGGCCGCGTTGCCCGCCTTCGGGGACGGCGCGGAGCCCGGTTGCTGCGCGAGGAAATCCGCCGCGATGGTCGCGAAGTCCTTGCCTTCGAGCTCGGCGGCAGCGTTCATGCGGATCATCGCCGCTTCGTCGATGCGACCGGCGAGCCGCTGCAGCGCGGCCCACGTCCTCGGAAATCGCGTCGGAAGATCGGCGCGATACAGCAGCACGGCGTCGTAGCGGGGAAAATAGCCGCGGTCGTCGGCGAGCACGGTGAGGCCGTACTTGCCGATCTTGGCGTCGGTGGAGTAGATGTCGATGACGTCCACCTGTCCGCCGGCGAGCGCCTCGTAGGCGATGCCGTGGTCGAGGCCGCGTGGCGTGTCGAACGGCAGGTCGTAGGCGCGCTTCAACCCGGGCCATCCGTCCGCGCGGCCAATGAACTCCTGCGTGAGGCCGAGGCGCAGCTCGGGATGCGCCTTGAGGTCGGACAGCTTCGTGATGCCCTTCGCCCGCGCATCGTCGCCGCGCATCGCGAGCGCGTAGGTGTCGTTGAAGCCGAGCGGGACGCCGACCGCGAGCTTCATGGGCGCGAGCCGCGTGTTGAGCTCCGCGAGCGAGGGCACGCTGTCGAGCTTCAGGATCTCCTTCGCGATCGTGCCCGTGTATTCCGCGTAGACGTCGATGCTTCCCGACGTGAGGGCATTCAGCACGATCGCGGTGTTGCCGAGCCCCTGGTCGTGCACCGCCGTGGTCTCGCCGGCCGCCTGCGCCGTCTGGCGTACGATCTCGCCCAGGATGTACGACTCGGTGAAGCGCTTCGAGCCGACGTGAAGCGGCTGCGCCGCCGTCGCCGTGATGCACCACGCGGCGAGCATCAGCCCCCTTGTGATCCTGGTGAGACCGGTTCGCACGGCGGGTCGCGGCATCCGGGGTGGGTGAAGCGGGCAGTCTACAGCGATTGACAGGCGCTTCGGCGCGTCACGACAATCGCCTTCCGATGAGATGTCACGAGGAGATCGCGATGAAGAAGCTGCTGATTGCCGCCGCATTCGCACTGGCTGCCATGGCAGGCGCCTCGCCCGCGTGGGCCGACCATTCCGGTGACGTCGCGCAGGGGTTCACCCCGGTGGAGTTCGCCGTGCTGCCGGACGGCGTGCGCTATCCCGAAGGCATCGCGGCCGATCCGGCGACGGGCGACATCTATGTCGGCACGTTCGATTTCGGGCCCAACAGCAACGCGCTGCTGCGGTTCAGCCGCAACGGCAAGCTGATCGCGCAGAAAGATCTCGGCAGCGCGCCGCTGCTCGGACTCGCGTTCGGACCCGACGGCAAGGTCTACTTCCTGAACACCGGATCGCTCACGGGAACGCAATCGAAGGTGCAGCGCATCGCCGCGTCGTTCACGGCGTCGACGCCCATCGAGGACGTCGCGGTGGTGCCCTCGATCGGTGCGCCGGGCCCGCGCACGGTCGGCAATCCCGACGGCAGCAGCGACCTCATCACGTTCGGGTCGGCCGGCGCGCCGGCGCCGAACGGCATGGTGTTCGATGCAAGCGGCAACCTGTACTTCTCCGATTCGTTCCAGGGCGCGATCTTCAGGATCGCCCATGCAGCCGCGTGCTCGGGATGCAGCGTGACCACCTTCGCGCACGACCCGCTGCTCGCGACGGCGGGATTTCCGCCGTTCGGCGCCAACGGGCTCGCATTCGGCACGGACAACTCGACGATGTTCATCGCCAACACCGGCGACAACCGCGTGCTGAAGATGGACATGGCGTCGGCGCAGATATCGGTGTTCGCGGAGAGCGTCCACGGCGCCGACGGCCTGCTGTTCGACAAGTCCACCGGCCTGCTGTGGGTTGCGGCCAACCAGGCCGACGAGCTCGTGGCGCTCAACGCGAACGGCCGGCCGGTGCTGAAGGTCGGCGACTTCGAAGGCATCGGCCACGACGGCGCGCCGCGCGGCTTCCTGTTCCCGGCGAGCATGGTGATCCAGGACGGGTTCATGTACGTCACCAATCTCGCGCTGCCGCTCACGGCCGCCGTCGGCGACGAGCCGGAGGAGGACGTCACCCGCTGGAACGTCGTGCGGCTGCGCATCGGCCGTCACTGAGGAGATTTCATGCAAGTCATGCAACGACCGCGCGGCGTGCTGGCGCCCGTCGTCACGCCGTTCACCTCGGATCTGCGGCCGGACGCCGCACGGCTCGCGCGGCATTGCCGGTGGCTGATCGCGCAGGACGTCGGTCTCGCGGTGTTCGGAACGAACTCCGAGGCGAACTCGCTCACGGTGCCCGAGAAGGTCGCGCTGCTCGATGCGCTCGTCGAAGCGGGCTTGCCGCCCGGGCGGATGATGCCGGGCACGGGCTGCTGCGCGCTTCCCGACACCGTCGAGCTCACGCGCCGCGCGGTGCAGCACGGCTGCAGCGGCGTGCTCATGCTGCCGCCGTTCTACTACAAGGGCGTCTCCGACGAAGGCCTGTTCGCGAGCTATTCGGAAGTGATCGAGCGCGTCGGCGACGAGCGACTGCGCATCTACCTCTATCACATCCCGCCGGTGTCGCAGGTGCCGATCAGCCTCGCGCTGATCGATCGTCTCCTCGCGCGCTATCCGGGAACGATCGCCGGCATCAAGGACAGCTCCGGCGACTGGAGCAACACGCGCGCGATGCTGGAGCGCTTCCAGCCTCGCGGGTTCGACGTGTTCGCGGGCAGCGAGACCTTCCTGCTCGCGACGCTGCGCGCCGGCGGCGCCGGCTGCATCAGCGCGACCGCGAACGTGAACCCCGCGGCGATCGCGCGGCTCGCGCGCGAATGGCGCGCCGGTGACGCGGACGCGCAGCAGCGCGCGCTCGACGCCGTGCGCACGGCGTTCCAGAAGTTCCCGATGATTCCCGCGTTGAAGTCGGCCATCGCGCATTTCTCGGGCGACGACGCCTGGCCGACCGTGCGGCCGCCGCTGGTCGCGCTCACCGCCGAGCAGCGGCGTGCGCTCGTCGAAGCGCTCGGACCGATCGGCTTTGCGATGCCGGGACTCGCCGTCAGCGAGGCTCCGCAGGCGGTCGCAGTGCGCTGAGGAGGTCCATCGGTATCGGGAACACGATGGTGTTGGTCTTGTCCCCGGCGATGTTGCCGAGCGTCTGGAGGTAGCGCAGCTGCATCGCCTGCGGCGAGCGGGCGAGCATCTGCGCGGCCTCGAGCAGCGTCTGCGAGGCCTGCAACTCACCCTCGGCATGGATGATCTTGGCGCGCCGCTCGCGCTCGGCCTCGGCCTGGCGGGCGATGGCGCGAACCATCGACTCGTTCAGATCGACCTGCTTGATCTCGACGTTCGACACCTTGATGCCCCAGACGTCGGTCTGCGAGTCGAGCACGCGCTGGATGTCGAGGTTGAGCTTCTCGCGCTCGGAGAGGAGCTCGTCGAGCCCGTGCTTGCCCAGGATCGCGCGCAGCGTCGTCTGCGCGAGCTGGCTGGTGGCCTCCAGGAAGCGCACGACCTGGATGATCGCCTTCTCCGGGTCGACGACGCGGAAGTAGACGACGGCGTTCACTTTCACCGACACGTTGTCGCGCGTGATGACGTCCTGCGGCGGCACGTCGAGGACGACCGTGCGAAGGTCGACGCGGACCATCTGCTGGACGACCGGCCACAGCACCACCAGCCCGGGCCCTTTCACGCGCCAGAAGCGCCCGAGCATGAACACGACGCCGCGCTCGTATTCGCGCAGCACGCGAAACGACGTCGCGACGATGATCAGCACGATCACGATCAGAAAGCCGAGCTCGGCAAGGACGACCATCGCTACCCCCCTTCGTGGATCGGCTTGACCTTCAGCACGAGGCCGTCGCGGCCGGTGACGCGCACGCGCTGGCCTTCCTTGAGCGGCTCGGTGGAGTGCGCGCGCCATTGCTCGCTGTGCACGCGCACCCAGCCTTCGCCGCTGCTGTCGTCGAGCGCGACGCCGACGCTGCCGATGAGCTGCTCGCGGCCGGTCACGACGGGTCGGCGGCGGGACTTGAGCGCTGCGCCGGCGACGGCGAAGACGAACCCCGCCGACGTCAGCGCCAGCACGACGACCAGCGAAGCGGGCACGCCGAACCCCGGAATGTCGGTGTCGACGAGCATCATCGCGCCGACGGCGAATGCGATCACGCCCCCGACACCGAGCGAGCCGTACGTCGGAAGGAACACTTCACCGACGATGAAGCCGAGGCCCAGCACGATCAACGCGAGGCCCGCGTAGCTGATCGGCAGCAGCTGCAGGGCGTAGAGCCCGATGAGCAGCGCGATGGCCCCCGCCACGCCGGGCAACACCATGCCGGGATTCATGAACTCGAACACCAGCCCGTAGAAGCCGACGGTGAGCAGGATGAGCGCGATGCTCGGGTGCGTGATGATCGCGAGGAAGCGCGTGCGCCAGTCGGGCTCGAGGCGCGTGACGGTCGCGCCGCCGGTGTGCAGCGTGCGCTCGACGCCGGCGGCCTTCACCGTGCGGCCGTCGAGCTTCTTCGCGAGATCCGGAACGTCCGCCGCGACGAGGTCGATGACGTGCGCTTTCAGCGCTTCGTCGGCCGACAGGCTGACCGCCTCGCGCACCGCGCGCTCGGCCCAGTCCGCGTTGCGCCCGTGCAGCTGCGCGAGCCCGCGTATGTACGCGGCGGCGTCGTGCACCTGCTTGCGCGTCATCGCGTCGGTCGGCTTGTCGTCCTTGGCCTCTTTGCTCTCCTTCTTGTCGGGCGTCGCCGGCGCGACGGGCGGCGACGGCGTTTCCGGCCCGCCGATCGCGACGGGCGTCGCCGCGCCGAGGTTCGTGCCGGGCGCCATGGCCGCGATCGTCGACGCGTAGAGGATGTACGTTCCGGCGCTCGCGGCGCGCGCCCCGCTCGGCGCGACGAACGTCGCGACCGGCACGCGCGAGGCGAGGATGGCCTTGATGATGTCGCGCATGGCGGTATCGAGGCCGCCCGGCGTGTCCATCTCCAGCACCACGAGCTCGACGTTGTCGCGCTCCGCGCGCTCCAGGCCGCGCACGACGAAGTCCGCAGTGGCGGGGCCGATGGCGCCGTTCACGGAAATCACGTCGATCGCCGGCGCGGCTCGACCGTCCGGTGCAACGAGCCACGCACCGAGTGCAAGGACGAGCGTCGCGAGGCCCGATCCGAGCTTCACGCCATGTGCCTCCGGCAACGATTATAGGCTCCGCGCGCGCAGGGCCCCGCAATCGCGAAGGCGCACGGTCCCCGGGTGCGGGGAACATCATGCGCGCACGGAATAGAATGCCGCCTTTCGCAGAGCCACCGGATCAACGCGTGCGCATCATCGCAACCGATCTGCAATTTCCGGAAGGCCCGGTGTGGCTGCCCGACGGCACTGTCCTCGTCGTCGAGATACGGCGCCGGACACTGACGCGCATCGAGCCCGGCGGCCGCAAGACCGTCGTCGCGCAGATGGGCGGCGGCCCCAACGGCGCCGCGATCGGCCCCGGCGGCGCGTGCTACGTGTGCAACAACGGCGGCTTCCGCTTCGCCGAGCACGAGGGACGGTGGATCATCGTCGGCCAGGCCGACGACTACGCCGGCGGACGCATCGAGCGCGTGGACCTCGCGACGGGCCGCATCGAGCGCCTGTACGATCGCGTGGGCGCCGAGCCGATCCGCGGCCCCAACGATCTCGTGTTCGACGCGCATGGCGGCTTCTATTTCACCGATCCGGGCAAGACGCGCGCACGCGACCAGGACCGCGGCTGCGTCTGCTATGCGACGGCGGACGGGCGCTCGATACGACAAGTCATCTTTCCGATCAGCCGGCCCAACGGCATCGGGCTCTCGCCGGACGGCAAGACGCTCTACGTGGCCGAAACCGAGACCGCGCGACTGTGGAGCTGGCGCATCGAGGCGCCGGGCGAGCTCGTCCACGTCCCGTTCCCGTCCACGCGCTCGCCGCACGGCGGGACGCTGGTCTACGCATCGCCGACCTACCAGCGCTTCGATTCGCTCGCCGTCGAGGCGAGCGGTCGCGTGTGCGTGGGCACGCTCGACGCGGGCTGCGTCACCGTCGTCGATCCGTCGAGCGGGGCCGCGGAAATCGTGAAGGTGCCGCAGGACACGCACATCACGAACCTCTGTTTCGGCGGCGCGGATCGCAGGACCGCCTTCATCACGTGCTCGTATGCCGGCGTCCTCGTCGAAGCGGCGTGGCCGCGGCCGGGACTCGCGCTGGCCCATTGACGCCGCGCGCGCTGGCCCTTGACGCGGGGCGCGGCGATTGGGCATCGTGCGGGCTCGATCCGCTCGACCGGCCCCGCAAGGCCCGGCCTCCTCCCCATGCGTTCCTCGCTTCCGGCTTCCGGCATGGCGCGTGCCGACATCTTCCGTTGCATGCGCGAGTATTCGGCGCGCGACGTCGACTGGCGCCGCGGCCGCACGCCGCTCTACGTGTTCAAGGCCGACGACGAAGTGGCCGCGATCGGCCGCGATGCCTTCATGGAGTTCTTCACCGAGAACGCGCTCGGCGGCAAGCGCGCGTTCCACGGGCTGAAGCGCATGGAGGACGACGTGATCGGCATCGGGCTCACGCTGCTGCATGCGCCGGAAGACGCGGCGGGGTATTTCACGACCGGCGGCTCGGAGAGCATCGTCACGGCGCTCAAGACCTGCCGCGATTACGTGCGCAGGCAGAAGGGGACGAGCGATTTTCGCGGCAACGTGGTGCTGCCGCAGTCGGCGCATCCGGCGTTCAGCAAGGCGGGACAGCTCATGGATCTCGAGCTGCGCCGCATCCCGCTCGGTCGCGACTATCGCGCGGACGTGGACGCGATGGCGCGCGCAATCGACGACGACACGATGCTGCTCGTCGGCTCGGCGCCGTCGTTTCCGTACGGCGCCATCGACGACATCACGGCGCTCGGCGCGCTCGCCCAAGCGCGCAACCTGTGGCTGCACGTCGACGCGTGCGTCGGCGGCTATCTCGCGCCCTTCGTCGCGAAGGCCGGCCACCCGGTGCCGCCGTTCGACTTCGCGGTTCCCGGCGTGACGTCGATCTCCGCCGACCTTCACAAGTTCGGCTTCTGTCCCAAGCCGGCTTCGACTGTCTTCTATCGCAGCGCCGACCGCGCGGCGTGCCAGCCGTTCGAGATGGAGGACTGGCCGAGCGGCAAGTTCTCGACCGCGACCATCGCCGGCACGCGTCCGGGCGGCGCCGTCGCCGGCGCATGGGCGACACTGCACGCGCTCGGTGAGGCGGGCTACGTCGAGATCGCGCGGCGCATCATGGCGCTCGTCGCGGCCTACCGGCGCGGCCTCGAGGGGCTCGGCCTGCGCATGGTGGGCAATCCGGACCTGTCGATCCTGTGCTTCACATCCGACGACGTCGACATGCTGCAGGTCGGCGAGCGCATGGCGTCGCGCGGCTGGCTGCCGGGCATGGTGCGCGAGCCGAAATCGATGCATCTCATGCTCTCGATGCTGCACGCGCCCGCGCTCGACGATTACCTCGCCGACATGCGCGCGAGCATCGACGAGGTGCGTCGCGCCGGCAGCCCATCGGCCAAGGTGACGGTTTCGTATTGATCACAAGAGAGGGAGATCCGATGACCACCGCATTTTCCCGGCGCGATGCGCTGAAGCTGATCGGCAACATGGGCGTTGCGACGTTCGCGGGCGGCGCGATGCTCGCATCGCGCCCGCTGTTCGCGCAGCAGGCCACGGCGGTGCTCGGCCATTTCGGCTCCGCGAACCCGCAGACCATGGGCAAGGCCAACGGCGCGTTCTCCAAGGCGCTCGGCGGCAACGTGAAGACCGATTTCGTCACCGTGAGCGGCGGGCCGCAGGTGATCGCGGCGATCGCGGGCAACAGCATGGACCTGTGCAACATCGGCAGCTCGCCGATGGTCGTGGGCTTCGCGCAGGGCGTGAAGATGTCGATGGTGTACGTCGAGAAATACATCACCGACAGCGAGTGCCTCGCCGTGCGCAAGGACGCGGGCATCGGCGGCATGAAGGATCTTAAGGGCAAGAAGATCGGCCTGCCGTTCAACACGTCGGTGCATTTCGCGATGCTGGCGGGGCTCAAGGCGGCGGGCATGCAGCCGAGCGACGTCACGCTCATCAACGTCAAGGCCGATTCCGTCCAGGCGACGTGGCAGCGCAAGGACATCGACGCCGCGTACATCTGGAATCCGATCCTCGGCGACCTCGTCGCGGACAACGGCAAGATCATCCTGACCACCGGCGACCTCGCGGCGAACGGCACGCTGGTGTTCGACGGCATCGTCGTGCGCGACGAGTTCAAGCAGAAGCATCCCGAGCTGGTGCTCGCATATCTCAAGGCCTACGACCAGCTCTGCCAGATGTACGAGAAGCAGCCGCAGGAGGTCGTGAAGGTACTGTCGCCGTATCTCGCGATGACGCCCGAGAAGACGATGGAGTACATCAAGACGTTCCACTCGGTGCCGGTGAAGGAGCTCGCGACCGACAAGTGGATGGGCATGCCGGGCGCGAAGGACACGGGCGTGCTGCGCACGCTGCGCGACCAGGCGGAGTTCCTGAAGGCCGCGCAGCAGATGGACGCGGTGCCGCCGAGCTTCGCGCCCTACGTGGATTCGTCCTTCCTCGCCAAGATGGTCTGACGCGCACCCGATGGGCATCGAGCCGGTCGCGCCCGGTCGCGCGCGCGGCGAGGACAAGCTCGTCATCGCCGGGGTGTCGAAGCGCTTTGGCCAGGGCCCCGACGCCGTGCAGGCGCTGGAGCCGGTCGACCTCGCGGTCGCGGCCGGCGATTTCGTGTGCATCGTCGGGCCGTCCGGCTGCGGCAAGAGCACGCTGCTCAACATCGTGGCGGGCTTCGAGCAGCCGACGACCGGCCAGGTCACACTCGACGGCCGCGCGATCCATGCCCCGGGTCCCGAGCGTGGCGTGGTGTTTCAGCAGGGCGCCCTCTTCACGTGGATGACCGTGCTCGAGAACGTCGCCTTCGGCCCGCGCGCGCTCGGCAAGGCGCCCGCGGAGGCGCGCGCGATCGCCTCGCGCTACCTCGATCTGGTCGGCCTTTCGGGGTTCGCCCAGCGGTACCCCTACGAGCTTTCCGGCGGAATGCAGCAGCGCGTCGGCATCGCGCGCGCGCTCGCCAACGAGCCGCAGGTGCTGCTCATGGACGAGCCCTTCGCGGCGCTCGATCAGCAGACGCGCGAGCTCCTCCAGGAGGAGATCAAGGCGATCTGGCGGCGCACCGGCAAGACCATCCTGTGGATCACGCACAGCATCGACGAGGCGCTGGTGCTCGCCACGCACGTGGTGGTCATGACCGCGCGGCCGGGCCGCATCAAGGCTGCCTTCGCGTCGACGTTCTCGCGGGACAGCGATCCGCTCGTCGCGACGACGGCGACGTTCGCGGACGCCAAGCGCACCGTTTACGGGCTGCTTCGGCAGGAATCGATCGCGGCGCAGCGGCAGGAAGGCGAGGTGACCTCGTGAGCGCGCTGGCCGCCGCCGCACCCGCTGCGCGCCGCATTGCGCGCCGCGACCGCTGGCTCGGGCTCGCGTCGTTCGCGGTGATGCTCGGCGTGTGGGTCGCGGTCACGGGCAGCGGCCTTTGGCCGGCGCTCGTCAATCCCACGTTCCTGCCTTCACCGGTCACGGTGGCGAAGACCTTCATGCGGCTCGCGCAGACGGGCTACCAGGGCCACACGCTCGCGCACCATTTCCTGGTCAGCCTGATGCGCTTCGGCATCGCGTTCGCGGTGTGCATCGTCGTCGGCGTGCCGGTCGGGCTGATGATGGGCATGCACAGCGGCGTGCGCGCGGTGCTCGACCCGCCGATCGAGACGACGCGCCCGATTCCCAAGCTCGCGCTGCTGCCCCTGTTCATCATCTGGTTCGGCATCGGCGAGCTCGCGAAGACCATCGTGATCATCGCCGCGCTGTTTCCGCTCATCTCGATCTCCGCCATGCAGGCGGTGCGCGGCGTGAGCGTGCGCCGCATCCAGGCCGCGCAGTCGCTGGGCGCGTCGCGCCGGATCATCTTCTGGCGCGTGCTGCTGCCCGCCAGCCTGCCGGGCATCTTCACCGGCATGCGCGTGTCGGTGGGCATCGGCGTCACGATGCTCGTCGGCGCCGAGATGGTCGCCACCAGCGACGGCATCGCCTGGATGGCGCTGACCGCGGCCGATTTCGTTCAGACCGACGTCGTTCTGGTCGGCGTGCTGGTCATGGCGGCGCTCGGTTACGGGCTCGACCAGCTGTTTCGCGTGCTGGAGCGGCGGTTGGTGCATTGGGCGGGGCGGGATTAACGCCGCCCGCGCACGTGTTCGTCAACGTCGGGCGATCCGGTCGTCCAGCTCCGCGATCTGCGCCGAAAGGCCGTTGCCGGCCTGGTCGAGCGCCGTGCGCAGGCCCTGCTCCAGGCGCTCGAGGCGACCCTCCAGCGTGGACTTGAGCTCGGTGAAGCGCGATGCTTCGGCCTGGTCGGCGAGCTGGCGCTGCGCGGCGAGCTCGCGCGTCATGCGCCGCGTCTCCATCAACACCGACGTCTGCAGGTAGAACGCGTAACCCAGGAAGATCGCCGCGAGCGCGGCAGTGATCATGAGCATGATGAGGCCGAGCGGCGCCTGCACCGATCCGACCAGCAGCGACAGCGTGGTCGGCGTGGTGAATGCCGCCCAGTTCACCACCACGAACAGCATGAGCGCACCGAGCACGAGGATCAGCAGCAACGTCCGGAACGGCATGAGGGTCTCCCGCATCCAATGACGCCAAAGGAGGGCGGCATGCATTGTCTCACCCGCCGCATCGCGCCGGTGATGGTTGCAGTCGGATTCGCGCTGGCGAAGCCGGCGCTCGCCGAAACCCACACCGTCACGATCCAGTTCTTCCAGTTCAAGCCGCAGACGGTCGAGGTCAAGGCGGGCGACGACATCGTCTTCGTCAACCGGGATCTGATCGAGCACACGGCGACGGCATCGAACAACGCGTTCGACTCGAAGAGCATCGGGGCCGGCCAGAGCTGGAAGTGGACGGCCCGGGCGCCCGGCGAATACGACTACGTCTGCGCCTTCCATCCGACCATGAAGGGCGTGATCAAGGTCGCTCCGTAGGCGCCGGGAACGCGGCGGGGCCGGCGGTCATCCAATGGACGCCATGACTGCACAAGCGCTGCCCAGCCCGTCCCCCCAGGTCGCCGCCGACGCCGAGCTCGCGCGCCGCGTGGCGGCGCGCGACCCGGCCGCGTTCGAGCACCTCATGCGCCGGCACAATCGCCGGCTCTTCCGCGTCGCGCGCGCCATCCTGCGGTCGGACGCCGACGCCGAGGACGCGCTGCAGGACGCGTACCTGGCCGCCTGGCGCGCGATCGCCGGCTTTCGCGGGGGATCGACGCTGGCGACGTGGCTCACGCGCATCGTGATCAACGAGGCGTACGCGCGCCTGCGCAAGACCGCACGGGCCACGGTCGTGTCGCTGGAGGAGCCGCACGAGATGAGCGATGACGCGCCGGATCTGCCCGGTCGCGCGGAGCGCGCCGGTCCCGAGGAGGGCGCCATGCGCGCCGAGATGCGCCGCCTGCTCGAGCGGCACATCGATGCGCTCCCCGAGCAGTTTCGCACCGCCTTCGTCATGCGCGAGGTCGAGGAGCTCTCGGTCGAGGAAGTGGCGGCCGCGCTCGACGTGCCGGAATCGACGGTGCGCACGCGCACGTTCCGTGCACGCGCGTTGCTGCGCGCGGCGCTCGCGCGCGAGATCGACATGGCGACCGTCGACGCCTTCGGATTCGCCGGCGAGCGGTGCGACCGCATCGTCAGAACGGTTTTGCAACGTATCGCCGGTTCGACCCCCGTAGTACCACCATCCCAGGAGGACGCATGAGATTCGTCGCAATTGCCGCCGCGCTCGCGCTCGTCGCGGGCAGCGCATTCGCTCAGGAAGGCGCACCCAACGACGCGCAGATCGCGCACATCGTCGTCACCGCGAACCAGGTCGACATCGATGCCGGAAAGCTGGCCGAGAGCAAGGCCACCAATCCCGAGGTCAAGAAGTTCGGCGAGCTGATGGTCAAGGATCACACGGCCGTCAACAAGCAGGCGACGGAGCTCGCCAAGAAGCTCGGCGTCAAGCCCGAGGACAACGCGACCAGCCGCAGCCTCGCGCAGGGCGGCCGCGACAACCTCGCGCACCTGCGCGAGCTCAAGAAGGGCCCCGAGTTCGACAAGGCGTACGTCGACCACGAGGTGGCGTATCACCAGGCGGTCATCGATGCCGTCGACAAGACGCTGATCCCGAGCGCCAAGAACGCCGAGCTCAAGGACCTGCTGGTCAAGACCCGGCCGGCATTCGTGGCGCACCTCGACCACGCGAAGATGCTCCAGGCGAAGCTCGGCAAGTAGTCACTGCGCCTTTCGCGAAGCGGGAAGCTTCGCGAGGTCGATGTCGAGGAACTGCCAGAACGTATCGAAGCGGTTCGGCCGGTAGCCCATGAGCCACGGCTGCGCGAAGTGGTTCTCGAGGCGGAACACGACCGGCACCATCGGGGCGTACGCGCGCGCGATGTCCGACATCGCGCGCGCGGCCGCCCGCTGCTGCGCCGGATCGTTCGTGCGCATGAAACGGTCCATCGCCGCGTCGTATTCGGGAAGGCTGAACTGCGACACGTTGATCTGCGGCGACGACTTGCTGTAGAGCTGCGCGAGGATGCCCTGGCCGGTCGGATTGCCGCCGAATCCGCCGAACCAGATCTGGTAGTGCCCGGCGACGAGATCCTTGATCGCGTCCTGGAACGGCGACACCTGGAACGCCGTGCGCAGCCCGATCGCCTGCAGGTTCTTGCGGAAGAGCGTCTGCACCTCGCGCGCGATGCCGCCCGAGCGCAGCAGCAGCGTGAGCGTCAGCGGGCTGCCGTCGGGTGCCGAGCGAAAGCCGTCGCCGCCGATCCTGTAGCGGTAGCGATCGAGGAGCGCGCGCGCGGCCGCCGGATCGTGCGCGGGGCGCGGCATGTCGCGGTCGTAGCCGGCGACATCGGGTGGCACGAGCTGGTTCGCCGGCAGCGCCTGCCCGGCATAGATCACCCGCACCATCTCGTCGCGATCGAATGCGAGCGAGACCGCGCGACGCAACGCGATGCGGGCCGGGTCCATTCCGCCCAGGGCCGGGTCGCGCAGATTGAAATAGAAGAACGTCGTGAACGGCTCGGGCACGCGCTGCCACGTGACCCCGCGCGCCTTTTGTTCGGGGTTCAGCGCGTCGCCCGCGAGGAGGCGCGTCGCGATCTCGCTGCGCAGCACGATGGCGTCGAGATTGCCGCGGTCGAACTCGAGCAGCCGGGCACTCTCCTCTTCGATGACGTCGAGCTGGATCTCCGCGACGCGCGGGAACTTGCCGCCCCGCATCGATGCTTCCAGCGCCTGGTCCGAGGCGAGGCTGCTCGAAGGGAACGGGCGCCCGCGGTAATCGGGATTCGCTTCGAGCGTGATCCGCGAGCCGCGCCGGATCTCCTTCAGGCGGAACGCGCCCGTTCCGACGGCATAGCTGCGAAGGTCGCCGCCGCGCGCTTCCACGACCTCGCGTGCCACCGCGCCGAGCGTGACGTAGCCTTCGATGACCGGATAGTTGGCCTCCGTGAGCTGCAGCTGAAGCGTGTAGCGGTCGAGCGCGCGCAGGCCGTCGATCGGGCGATCGGGATCCCAGCGGCCCGTTCGCTTCGCGGCGTCCAGCGCTTCGCGTCCGCCGACGATGGCCGCGGCGGTGATCGGCGCGCCGCCTCGCTTGCTGTTCGGGTCGAGCCAGCGCTTGAGCGAATAGACGTAGTCCTCTGCGGTCAGCTCGCGCTTGCGGCCCTTGAAGGCGGGATCGGGCGTGAAGTAGATGCCGGGCTGGACATGCATGGTCCACGTCCTGCCATCGTTCGTGATCTCGGGCAGCGCGGTCGCGGTCACCGGCGTCAGGCGCGGCGGCTTGGCGAGATAGTCGAACTGATAGAGCCCTTCGTAGATCGCGCGCAGCACGTCGAACGACGGGCTCTCCGCGTATTGCTGCGGATCGAGCGTCTCGATGTCGGGAATCGCGAGACGCAGCACCTTGCGAGAATCGGCCGCGAGCGCCCCACCGGCGCACAGCGCAAGAGACAGTACCGCCGCGACGAGTCGCTTCATGGGCGCCGGCTGCCGCTGCGACCGGCCGGCGGCTTCGCCGTGCTGCCGCGCTTCATGAGCGTGAACGGCAGCTTCTGCTGCAGCTCGACCGGCGCGCCTTCGAGGCGCGCAACGAGCTGCACGCCGGCGGCCGAGCCGACCTCGACGACCGGCGTCTGGATGCTGGTGAGCGGTGGCGTCTGCGTGGCGCCGAGGTCGGTGTTGTCGACGCCGGTGATCGAGAGGTCGTCGGGGACGCGCACCCGCGCCTCGCGGCACGCGAGCATGGCGCCGACGGCGAACACGTCGTTGGTGGCGATCACGGCGGTGGGACGCGGTCGAACGCGCAGGAGCTCGCGCATGCCCGCGCGTCCGGAGGCGAGCGAAATCGATCCGAACCAGACGTAGCGCTCGTCGAGCGCGAGGCCATGCGCGGCGAGCGCCTCGCGCACGCCCGCGCCGCGTGCGCGCGACCGATCGTTGCCCGGCGTGGGCGCGCTGATGAGCCCGAAGCGGCGATGCCCGAGCTCGATCAGCCAGCGCGTCAACGCGTACGTGGCCGCGCGATTGTCGAAGCCGATGCTCGGATGCCGGCCGGTCTCGTCGACGCCCCAGGTGAGCACGTAAGGCCGCCGATGCCGCTCCAGCAGCTCGTAGAGCGCCGGATCGTGGTCGAGGCCTACGAACATGAACGCATCGACGCCGTGCTGGATCAGCTGTCCGGTGACGCGCACCTCGGTTGCGAGGTCGTAATAGTGCGTCGCGAGCACCAGCGAATAGCCGCGCTCGTCGAGCGTGCGCTGCAGCGCGCTCGTCGTGCGCGCGTAGAGCGCGTAGTCGAACGACGGCACGACCGCGCCGATCATCCCGCTGCGCTGGCTGCGCAGCGCGCGCGCGGGACCATGCGGCACGTAGCGGAGCTTGTCGACCGCGGCACGCACGCGGGCCCGCGTCTGCGGGTCCACCTGGTCGGGAAGATTGAGCGCGCGGGACACCGTCGCCGTCGATACGCCCGCGAGGCGCGCGACGTCGCGCGCGCTGACCCGCGCCGGCGGCCCGACCCTGGCGCCCTCGCTCTTCACGCGCGCAGCATACGCCGGCTGCAAACGTTTTCAACGCGACCCCGGCGGTTGACGTACCTCACTCGTGGCGGCAAGATATGTAAACGAATACATCCGCTGGAGCTCCCCGCATGGCCGAAGGCAAGGCGCGCGTGCGCCACGTCGTCCTCGTCGTGTTCGACACGCTGCGCCGCGACGCGGTCGGCTGCTACGGCACGCCGCCCGAATGGGGCGCGATCGCCACGCCGAACCTCGACGCGTTCGCGCGCGAATCGGTGCGCTTCACGCGCGCGTACCCCGAGGCACTCCCCACGCTGTGCGCGCGGCGCACGATCTACACGGGGCTTCGCACGTATCCGTTCCACAACGGCGACTTCCGGCACATCAAGGGCGACTTCGTCGGCATCGCGCCTGGCTGGGGACCCATTCCCGAGGAGCAGACGACGCTCGCCGAGACGTACGAGCAGAGCGGCTTCCGCACCGGCCTCATCTCCGATCTGTATCACCAGTTCAAGCCCTCGAAGAACTTCTGGCGCGGCTTCCACCAGTGGACCTTCATCCGCGGCCAGGAAGCCGACGCGGCGCGAAGCGGTCCGTGGCCATCCCAGGACGAGATCGACTATTGGGTGCCGCGCGAGCTGCAGGAGCTGCGCGGCAAGGCGACCGGCCTCGAGCAGCCCGGCTACGGCGCCGCGTGGTTCTCCAGCCGCATCCTGCTCAACATGCGCGACCGCGTGCGCGAGGAGCTGTGGTTCAACGCGCAGGTGATGCAGGAGGCCGCGCGCTGGGTCGAGCAGAACCTCGACGCGAAGCGCCTGTTCCTCACCGTCGAGTCATTCGACCCGCACGAGCCGTGGTTCGTCCCGCCGCATTACCGCCGGCGCTACGACGATTCGCCATCGCGCGAGCAGGTGATCTCGCCCTACGCGGAAATGCCGTGGCTGCCGCAGGAGCTCGTCAAGCGCACGCGCGCGAACTACGCGGGGCTGGTGGAGATGTGCGACCGGTGGTTCGGGCACCTCGTCGACACGCTGCGGGTCACCGGCATCCTCGACGACGCGCTGGTGATCGTCACGTCGGACCACGGCCACAGCCTGTGGGAGCGTCGCGGCTACATCGGCAAGCGGGGCTATCCGTCGGACCCGGAGAGCTACGAGGTGCCGCTCCTCGTGCGCCATCCCGAGAAGATCGGCGCCGGCACGGTGTGCGACGGCTTCGTGCAGCACCACGACATCGCCGCCACCGCGCTCGACGCCGCGGGCGTCGCGCCCGCGCAACCCATCGACGGCCGCTCGTTCTACGATCTCGCGTTCGCGAACGGCGCACCGATTCGCGATCACGTGACGATCGGCTGGGGCAGCGCGATGACGGTGGTCGACGACCATCACTGGTTCAATTGCAAGATCAATGGCCGCGGCCCGTTCCTGTACGACGCGCCACGTCCCGCGCCCGATGCGCGCAACCTCGCCGAGGAGCGGCCCGACCTCGTCAAGCGGTTGTTCGACCTCGGCAAGGCGGACGCGGGCGGCTCGTTCCCCGAGTACCTGATGAAGCAGGCCGAGGAAGCCGGCGATGCGCCGGGCTGCAGCCCGTTCGCCGCCATCCGCGAGCGCGGCCTGCGCGAGCCTCACGACCCGATCGACCGTGAAGCGCTGGACCGCTGAACAGCCAACAAGGCGACAGGAGGAGACGATGAGCACGAAGACGGACAAGGGACCCGCGCAACCCGCACGCCGGCGCGCGCTGCAGCAGGGCGCAGCGCTCGGCACGGCGGCCATTGCCGCGCCGTGGATCGCGCGTTACGCGCACGCGCAGTCGGCCGACATCGGGCCGTACCAACAGGCGAAGATCAACTGGCGCCAGGTCGAAGGCGAGTCGATCTCGGTCGCGGTCATACCCGCCAGCTACTTCGACAACCTGATCGCGATCACGCCGACGTTCGAGGCGCTCACCGGCATCAAGGTCCGCTACGAGAAGGTGCCTCCCGGGCAGATCCGGCAAAAGGCCATGCTCGACCTGTCGTCCAAGACCGCTACCTACGCGACGTCCGCGACCGACCCGATGTACTACCCGCTGTACGCGTCGAACAAGTGGGTCGATCCGCTCGATCGCTATCTCGGCGATGCGTCGATCACCGATGCCGCGTGGTTCGACTACGACGACATCTTCAAGGCGTGGCGCGACGCGAACGGATACGAAGGCAAGCCGTACGCGGTGCCGTACGACGGCGAGGTCACCGTGCAGGTGTACCGCAAGGACCTGTACGACGCCAAGGGCCTGAAGGCAGCCGACACGCTCGACGATTTCCTGAAGAACGCCGCTGCGCTGACCGATCCGGCCAACCGCATGTACGGCATAGCGCTGCGCGGCTTCGCGGGCGCGGGCCAGAACATGTACATCTATCCGTCGATCTTCCGCGAGTTCGGTGGCAACTGGTTCAGCGGCAAGAAGGTCGTGGTCAACTCGCCCGAGGCGGTGCGCGCGCTCGACTGGTACGTCGACGCCGAGGCGAAGTACGCGCCGCCCGCGGTGCGCAACTGGAACTGGCCCGACATCGCCGACGCTTTCTCGCAGGGCACGCTCGGCTGCTACATCGATGCGCATTCATCGGCCGCGGTGCTGACCAATCCCGAGAAGTCGAAGGTGATCGGCAAGATCGCGTTCGCGCGCTGGCCCAAGGGTCCCACCGGCAAGCGCTGCACGTCGATCTGGAACTGGGGCTTCCCGATCAACGCCGCGCTGAGCGACAAGCAGAAGAAGGCCACCTGGCTGTTCGTGCAATGGGCCGCGTCGGCCGAGACGCAGGCGCGCACGTCGTGGAAGTTCGCGGGCCCCGCGAAGCGCTCCGGGATCAACCGCACGTCGCTGTGGAAAGCGCCCGAGTTCGTCGCGATGACCAAGGACATCGGCCCCAATTTCGTCGAGGCCGCGCTCGATTCGCTCACGCAGGACACCGACGTCGACTGGCGTCCGCGCGTGCCGCAGTGGCCCGCGATCGGCGACACGATGGCCACCGCGATCCAGGCGGCGCTGGTCGGACAGAAGAAGTCCAGGGAAGCGCTGGACGAGGCGCAGGCGAGGATCGACCAGATCCTGAAGGGATGACGGTCGCCGAGGCGACGGCTTGAGCGTCGCGACGCTTGCGCAGCAGGAACGGCGATTCGCGCTGGCGCTGTTCCTGCCCGCGCTGGCGGTGCTCGTGGTCACGACGACCGCGCCGCTCGCCTACCTGGCGTGGACGAGCCTCATGCGCATCGACCTGTCGATGCCGTGGCTGTCCGGTTTCGCCGGCGCGGGCAACTACGCCAAGATGGGCGGCGATCCGCGCTTCTGGAATTCGCTGGCGCTGACGGTCGTCTACACCGCATCGACGGTCGTGCTGCAGGTCGCTATCGGGCTGTCGCTGGCGCTGCTGGTGATGCGCATTCCCAAGGGCGCCGGCGTCGCGCGCATCGGCGCCATCCTTCCGATCGTGCTCGCACCCGTCGTCGTCGGCCTCTTCTGGCGCACGCTCGTGCTGTCGCCGGACGTCGGGCTGGTCGACGTGGTGACGCGCGCACTCGGTTTCGGCAGCCACAACTGGCTGGGCGATCCGCAGCTCGCGCTGATCTCGGTGATCGCGATCCACACCTGGCAGTGGACGCCGTTCGCCTTCCTCGTGATCCTCGCGAGCCTCGCGTCGCTGCCCCCCGACGTCTACGAAGCGGCGCGCATCGACCGCGCGAGCGCGTGGCAACGCTTCGTCAACATCACGCTGCCGCTCATACGCCCCGCGCTCGTCGTCGTCGTCATCATGCGCATGATGATCGCGCTGTCGGCGTTTGCCGCCATCTACGCCGCCACCGGCGGCGGCCCGGGCACCGCGACCGAGATCCTCAACCTCTACGCGTATCGCACGTCGTTCTCGGAGCTCAATCTCGGCTACGGCGCGGCGCTCGCGATGGTGCTGCTCGCGACCACGCTGGCCGTTTCCTTCGCGCTGTTCCGGCTGCGGAGACGGCGTTGACCGCCCGCGGCCTTCGCAGCGTCGCGCTGACCGCGCTTACCGCCGCGATCCTGTCGATCTGGATCGTGCCGGTGGTCTGGGCGCTGCTCACCTCGTTCAAGACCGAACGCGACGTGCTCGCGTACCCGCCCAAGGTGATCTTCGAGCCGACGCTCGCGAACTATCGCGAGGTGCTGTTCGGCTCGTCGAGCATCCTCCCCAACCTCGCCTCGAGCCTCATCGTCACGTCGGCGGCCACGCTCGTGACGATGCTCTTCGCGATCCCGGCCGCGTATGCGCTCGCGCGGCTCGACCTTCCCGCGCGACGCGGATCGGGGTTCTACGTGCTCGCGACGCAGATGCTGCCGCCCGTGGGCCTGATCATTCCGTACTATCTCCTGCTGCAGAAGATCGGCGCGCTCGACACGTACTCGGGGCTCACGACGATCTATCTCACGTTCTGCCTGCCGTTCGCCATCTGGCTGATGGTGTCGTACTTCGAGGACGTCCCGCGCGAGATGGAGGAGGCTGCGCTGCTCGATCGCGCCGGCCGGTTGCGCGCGCTGTGGTACGTCATCCTGCCGCAGGTGCGCGGCGGCATCGCCGTCACCACGATCTTCGTGTTCCTGAATGCGTGGAACGAGTTCCTCTTCGCGGTCGTCCTCGGCGGCAATCGGGTGCGACCGGTGACGGTCGCGATGTTCAACTTCATCTCCGTCGAGCAGACGCAATGGGCGCGCCTCGCCGCGGGCGCGATGCTGGCGATGGCGCCCGTCATCGTGCTCGGCATCCTGGCGCAGCGGCACATCGTGAAGGGCCTCACCGTAGGCGCCGTGAAGGGCGGAGGCCGCACGTGAGCGCGGGCGGCCACGTGCGTCTCGAAGGCATCGTCAAGCGTCACGGCGCGGTCACCGTGCTGCATGGCGTCGATCTCGAGATCCGGCCGGGCGAGTTCTTCGCGCTGCTCGGCCCGTCGGGCTCGGGCAAGACGACGACGCTGCGCGTCCTCGCGGGCCTCGAGCCGCACGACGCCGGCCGCGTATGGCTCGACGGGGCGGACGTTACCGGCCGCGAGCCCGGCGACCGCGACGTCGCGATGGTGTTCCAGAGCTACGCGCTCTATCCGCACATGACCGTCGCGCAGAACATCGCGTTTCCACTGCGCATGATCGGCACCCCGCGCGACGAGACCGAGCGCGCGGTGCGCGACGCCGCTGCGCGTGTTCGCATCGATCACCTGCTCGCGCGCAAGCCCGGCCAGCTCTCCGGTGGCCAGCAGCAGCGATGCGCGCTTGCGCGCGCCATCGTGCGCAAGCCGCGCCTGTTCCTGCTCGACGAGCCGCTCTCGAATCTGGACGCCAAGCTGCGCCTCGAGACCCGCGTGGAGCTGCGCAGGCTCCAGCGCTCGCTCGGCGTGACCGCGGTTTACGTGACGCACGACCAGGAGGAGGCGATGACCATTGCCGACCGCCTCGCGGTCTTCATGGACGGACGCATCGTGCAGATCGGCACGCCCGCACAGGTGTTCGCGTCGCCCTCCACCGTATCGGTGGCGGGCTTCATCGGCAGCCCGCCGATGAACCTCCTGCGCGGCGTGGCGCGCGACGGCGTCGTAGCGATCGGCGACGTGGTCCTCCCGGGCGTGCAGGCGCCTCGCGATGGCGATGTCGTCATCGGCGTGCGCCCGGGCGCGGTTCGGCTTGGCAACGCCGGCTTGCCGGCGCGCATCGAGCTCGTCGAGGACCTCGGCGATTCCGCCGTCGTCGATCTCGCCGTCGGCGAGACCGTCGTGAAGATGCGCAGCGAGGCGCGTCCCGCTGCGCGCGAGGGCGACACCGTGCGCATCGCCTTCGCGGCGCACGACGTTCACCTGTTCGATCCGGGAACCGGCACGCGACTCTGACGCGGTATCCTGCGCGGCGTGTATCCCCACATGCTCGCGCCGCTCGACCTCGGCTTCGTCACGCTGCCCAATCGCGTGCTGATGGGCTCGATGCATACCGGGCTCGAGGAAGCGCCGCACGGCTTCGAGAAGATGGCGGCGTTCTACGCGGCGCGTGCGCGCGGCGGCGTCGCGTTGATGGTCACCGGCGGCATTGCGCCCAATCTCGCCGGGCGCCTCGAGCCGCGCGCTTCGCAGCTCTCGTCGTCCCGGCAGCTCGCGCGGCACCGGCTCATCACGGATGCCGTGCACGCGGCCGGCGGCCGCATCGCGCTCCAGATCCTGCACGCCGGCCGCTACGCGTATCACCCGCTGTCGGTTGCCCCGTCGGCCGTGCGCTCTCCGATCACGCCGTTCAAGCCGCGCGCGCTCACGCGCTGGGGCATCGCGCGCACGATCGCCGCGTACGTTCGCTGCGCGCGCCTCGCGCGCGAGGCGGGCTACGACGGGGTCGAGATCATGGGCTCCGAGGGCTATCTCATCAACCAGTTCATCGTGCCTCACACCAACCGGCGCGACGACGAATGGGGCGGCGCGTTCGCCAACCGTATCCGGTTCGCGCTCGAGATCGTGCGCCGCACGCGCGAGGCCATGGGACGCGACTTCATCATCATCTACCGCCTCTCGATGCTCGACCTCGTCGAGGGCGGCAGCACGTGGAACGAGGTGGTCGAGCTCGCGAAGGGCGTGGAAGCCGCGGGCGCAACGCTGATCAACACCGGCATCGGCTGGCACGAGGCGCGCATCCCGACGATCGCCACGATGGTGCCGCGCGGCGCGTTCACCTGGGTCACGCGCAAGCTGAAAGGCGCCGTCACGGTGCCGCTCATCACCACGAACCGCATCAACGATCCCGCGGTGGCGGACGCCATCCTCGCGCGCGGCGACGCCGACATGGTGTCGATGGCGCGTCCGTTCCTGGCCGACCCCGATTTCGTCGCCAAGGCCGCGCGCGGCCGCGCCGACGACATCAACACGTGCATCGCGTGCAACCAGGCATGCCTCGACCATATCTTCGAGCGTCGCGTTGCAAGCTGCCTGGTCAATCCGTATGCGTGTCGCGAAACCGAGCTCGCGATGACTGCGAGCGGCGAGCCGAAGCGCGTGGCCGTGGTCGGCGCGGGCCCCGCGGGTCTCGCCAGCGCCGTGACGCTGGCGGAGCGCGGGCACGCCGTGACGCTCTTCGAGGCCGCGAACGAGGTCGGTGGACAGTTCAATCTCGCGCGGCGCATTCCCGGCAAGGAGGAGTTCGCCGAGACGCTGCGGTACTACCGTGCGCGGCTTGCGAGCCTCGGCGTCGTGCAGCGTCTCGGGCATGCCGCGGTCGCCGGCGACCTCGCGGAGTTCGATCACGTCGTCGTCGCGACCGGTGTGCGCCCGCGCGTTCCCGGCATCGCGGGCATCGATCACGCGAAGAGCGTCGGATACGCCGAGGTGGTGGAGGGCAGGGTATCGGTCGGCCCGCGCGTGGCCATCGTCGGCGCGGGGGGCATCGGCTTCGACGTCGCGGAGCTGCTGTCGGCCGACCGGCCGCTCGACGGCCACGCCAGCTCCGGCGCCGCCGACGACGCCGCCATCGATGCGTTCCGCGCCGAATGGGGTATCGACGCGCGCTATGCGGAGCGCGGCGGCCTCGGCGCGGTGCACGATCCCGCACCGGCGCGCATGCTGTGGCTCCTGCAGCGCAAGACCACGAAGGTCGGCGAAGGCCTCGCGAAGACGACGGGCTGGATCCGCCGCACGCTGCTGCGCAAGCGTGGCGTTCAGATGATCGCGGGCGTCGAATACGAGCGCATCGACGACGCGGGCCTGCACATTCGCGTCGACGGCGTGCCGCGCGTGCTGGAGGTCGACAACGTCGTCATCTGCGCAGGACAGGAGCCGAACCGCGAGCTCTCGTTCGAGCTGACGCTGCGCCGCATCCCGCACACGCTCGTTGGCGGCGCCGACGTCGCGCTCGAGCTCGACGCGAAGCGCGCGATCGACCAGGCGACGCGCGTAGCGCTCGCGCTCTAGCGGGACGCCAGGAGCCGCGCGCTGCGCTCGAGGTCGCGCGTGTATTGCGGGCCGAGCCTCGGATTGCGCGCGGCCACGGAGCGCGCCTGGTCGAGCGCCCGCTCGGCATCGGCGCGCCGGTCGAGCGCGAGATACGCCTCGGCGAGCGCAGCCTCCGCCTGAAGCCGCCCGGGGCTCGCCGGCGACAGCGCCTCGCGGCGCAGCGCGGCCGTGCGCTCGAGGAGCGGCAGCGCGGCGGCGGGATCGCCGAGCGCGAGGCGCGCCCGTCCTTCGCAGTACGCCGCGCGCCCTTCGACACCGGGCATGTACATCGCGAGCGCGCTGGCCGCGAGCCGCCGTCGGGCATTCGACGCGGCGTCGGCGGCGTGGATGAAATCCGATTGCGCGAGCGCGGTCTCCGCGCGCGCGACGTCGACCTCGAGCCCGGTCAGCGACAGCCGGCCCGCCACCGGCTCCTTGACGGCGTATTCGGCCATCATCTCTGCTGCTTCCCGGGGCCGGCCTTCGGCGACGGCGAGACGTGCGCGCATGACGACGTTGTGATTGAACAGCGGCGCCGGCGGCCGCTCCGACGTGAGCTTGATCGCACGCGATTCGTCGAGGTAGCGGTGCGCCTCGTCGAATCGGCCCAGCTCGATCAGCGCGAACGCCGCGTCGTCGAGCATGTTCGCCAGGAACTGCGTTCCGGGACGGTTGCGACGGCGATTGGCGATCGCCTGCTCCATGTTGTCGAGGCCCTCCACGACCTCGCCGTAGCGCGCCATTCCCCAGCCGTACTCGAGCAGCGCGGGCGGCGTGTGGAACGGATCGTCCGGACCCCGCAGCGACAGCGCGAGGTCGCGCGCCGCACGAAGATCCTGCAAGCCCTCCTGCATGCGCCCCGTGTCGACCAGGAACTTGCCCAGGCGAAGCTCCGTCTGCAGCGTGTCGACGTGATGGTCGCCGTTCACCGCGCGCGCGGCGGCGAGCGCGCGGCGGTAGCTGTTCTCCGCGCTGGCGTAGTCGTCGAGCCCGAACTCCGCCTCGGCGAGATAGGCGTAGTACTGGGTGAGCTCGGGTGCCCGCGGTCCGTCGGTGCGCTCGACGATGTCGATCGCCTGCCGGATGTCGTCGCGCGAGTCCTGCCAGCGGCCGAGCCAGCCGTCGATCTGCGAGCGCAGGTACATCGCGTTCGCGAGATCGTGCGACTCGCCGAGCGCTCGGTACAGCGCGCTCGCGCGGTCGACGTACTCCCGCGCGCGCGGCCGGTCGATGCTGCTGTAGTAATCCGCCTTGCGCATCAGCAGATGCGCGCGCAGGATCGAGCGCTCGTCGTGCGCCGCGTCGAGGATCCGCTCGGCTTCGGCGATGGTCGCGGCGCGCTCGTTCACGAACGAGGACGCGCGCAACGAGTAGTCGAGGTCCATGAGCTCCTTGGCCACCCGCGGATCGCCGGGCCCGTAGAGCGAGCGTGCGAGCGCGACCGCCTGCTTGCGCAGCGTCACTGCCCGATCGTTGACCTCGAGGTCGTCGTAGAGGTCGCCGAAGAGGCGCAGCGTGGCGAGCTTCGCCGCAGGCGCGTCGTTCAGCGCGGTCTCGATCTTTCCGGCGCCGAGGTCGAGGAGCTCGATGGCGGTGGTTTGCCGCGCCTTCACGGGGTCCGCCTGGCGACTGCTGTTGGCGCGAAAGAGGTCCGTCATGAACGCCTGCACGGCGTTGGCGCGCGCCGCCTCGAGTGTGGCCTGGTGCGCCTGACGAACAGCCACGATGGTCGCACCGACGAGGACCACGGCGACGAGCGCCGTCACCGCGAGCGCCGCGCGATGCCGGCCGGCGAACTTCATCGCGCGATAGCCCATGCTGTCCGGACGCGCGAGCACCGGCTGGCCGTTGCGATGGCGATCGAGGTCCTCGGCGAACGCGCGCGCCGTCGCGTAGCGGTCCTCGGGGCGCTTGCGCAGCGCCTTCAGCACGATCGTGTCGAGGTCGCCGCGCAGCGCGCGACGCAGGCGCGCCGGCGTCGAGGCGCGCGCGTGCGCCGCGGCGTCCGAGGCCCGCCTCGCCGACGGCGGCTCGATGTCCGCCTGCACGATTGCCTCGGCGAGCTCGGCCTGCGTGCCATGCCGCGTGCGATAGGGGCGCTCGCCGGCGATCAGCTCGTAGAGAAGCACGCCGAGCGAGTAGACGTCGGCGGCCGTGGTGAGCGGCTGCGCCGCGACGTGCTCGGGCGCGGCGTAGTCGAGCGTCATCGCGCGTCCCGCCATGCGCGTGAGCGCGGTCTCCTGCGCGCGGCCGTCCGCCATCAGCTTCGCGATGCCGAAGTCGAGGAGCTTGGCCTTGCCGTCCGGGGTGACGAGCAGGTTGGACGGCTTGATGTCGCGATGGAGGACGAGATTGGCGTGCGCGTACGCGATCGCGTCGAGCACCTGCTCGAAGAGCGCGAGGCGCGCATCGACGCCGAGACGATGCGCGTCGGCGTATCGGTCGATCGGCACGCCGTCGACGAACTCGAGCGCAAGGTACGGCTGCCCGTCGGACGTCACGCCCGCGTCGTAGAGGCGCGCGATGCCGGGATGCTCGAGCGCGGCGAGGATGTCGCGCTCGCGCGCGAACCGCTCGGCCACGGCGCCGCGGGACAGCGCGACCAGCGGCAGCTTGAGCGCGACCGTGCGATGCATCGCGCCGTCGGCGCGCTCCGCCAGCCAGACCTCGCCCATCCCGCCCGCGCCGAGCGGGCGAAGGAGCCGGTAGGGCCCGATCGCGACGCCCGCCGCGAACTCGCTCGGCCTCTCGACCTCGCCAACCAGCGTCGCGAGCGCGTCGAGGAAGTGCTCGCCCTCGAGGCGCTCGCCGCGCGCGAGCATGTCGCGCAGGACGGGCGCGAGCACGGCGTCGTCGCCGCCGAGTCCGTCGATCCAGGCGTCGCGCGCATCGGTCGGCACGTCGAGCGCTCGGTCGAGGAGCGCCGACAGCGTGCGCCATTGCTCGACCACGATCCTGCTCATGTCATGGGCCCGGTCACTTGAGCGCGATGGCGAGCAGGAGGCGCGCCTTCTCCCAGTCGCGGCGCACCGTGCGCTCGGTGATGCCGAGCGCGGCACCGATCTCCTCCTCGGTCATCCCGCCGAAGTAGCGCATCTCGACCACCTGCACGATGCGCGGATCGACGGCGGCGAGCTCGGTGAGCGCCTCGTGCACGCGCACGATCTCGGTCTCGGCCTCGTGCGCGTTGGCGGCGATCTCGGTGTCGAGCACGAGGTCGTCGGTGCCGCCCCCGCGGCGCTCGGCGAGGCGGGCACGCGCGAAGTCGACGACGATGGAGCGCATCGTGCGCGCGGCGTACGCGAGGAAGTGCGCGCGATTCTCGACCTTCAGCGCGCCGACCTTGACCAGCCGCAGATACGACTCGTGCAGCAGCGCCGTCGTGTCGAGCAGGGTGAGCGGCGCGTTGCGGCGCAGGCGCGCCCGCGCCAGCGCGTGAAGCTCGGGATACAGCGCCGAGAAGATGCCGTTCAGCGCTCCGGTGTCGCCATGGTTGGCGCGCTCGATCAGCCGCGTGATCGTCGCGGGCGTTTCGGAGGCGTCGGGATCCATGGCAGCGCTTCGACCGAGCGGCAACCCCTGCATTCTAGGCGGGCGCCGTGCGCCTCGTCGACGCCCTCGGTATTCCGCCCCGCCGCCATTGCATGCACAATGCCGCCTGCGGGACCGGGGCCCGTTTCGCAGCGATCCCTGGCCGCATTCACAACAATGCCGCGACGGACGGCGCATCGCGCCGCCGGGCCGACGGATCAGCAGGAGGAGTGGACGATGAAGAAGCTCGTGGTGGCAGGCGCGCTCGCCGCGCTCGCCGCAGTGCCGGTGCTCGCCGCGCCGGTGGTGCTGAGGGCATCGCACCAGTTTCCCGGCGGCAAGGGCGACGTGCGCGACGACATGGTCCAGATGATCGCGCGCGACGCGAAGGCGGCCGGCGTGGACCTCGACATCCAGGTCTATCCGGGCGCGTCGCTGTTCAAGGCCGAGCAGCAATGGAACGCCATCGTCAACGGCCAGCTCGACCTCACGCTGTTCCCGCTCGACTACGCGAGCGGACAGGTGCGCGCCTTCAGCGCCACGCTCATGCCGGGTCTCGTGCGCAGCTACGACCGCGCGAAGCGCCTCAACGAGTCGCAATTCATGAAGGACATCCACGCGCACATCGAGCAGGCGGGTGCGATCGTCCTGTCGGATGCGTGGTTCGGCGGCGGCATGGCGTCGAAGCGCGGCTGCATCCTGCAGCCGGCCGACGTCAAGGGACTCAAGTTCCGCGCCGCGGGGCCGACGTTCGCGCAGATGTGGCAGAGCGCGGGCGCGTCCATCGTGTCGATCCCGTCCAACGAGATCTACAACGCCTTCCAGACCGGCGTCGCCGAAGCGACCGACACGAGCATGGGCAGCTTCCTGTCGTTCCGGCTCTACGAGCAGGCCAAATGCCTGACCGTTCCGGGCAAGAACGCGATCTGGTTCATGTACGAGCCCGTGCTGATGTCGAAGAAGAGCTTCGACAAGCTCGACAAGAAGCAGCAGCAGGCGCTGATCGACGCCGGCAGGAAGGCACAGAAGTACTACGAGGACAAGGCCGAAGCCGTCGACGAGGCCACGATCAAGGCCTACCGCGACCACGGCGTCGAGATCAAGAGCCTTTCCGACGACCAGTACAACCAGTGGATCGACCTCGCGAAGAAGAGCTCGTATGCCGAGTTCGCGAAGGACGTCCCCGACGGCAAGAAGCTCATCGACGAGGCGCTGAGCGTCAAGTAAGAGCCGCCCGGTGCCAGCGCACGCCGCGGCGCCCGCAGCGCCGCCGAGCCGGTTCGACGCGTTCGCGCGCGCGGTGCGCGTCGTATCGCAGCTGCTCGGCATCGCCGCGGCGGGCCTCATCGCGCTCGGCGTGGTCGTGGTCTGCGAGATGGTGTTCGTGCGCTACGCCCTCGGCGAGAACACCATCTGGCAGACCGACTTCGTCACGTACAGCCTCGTCGCCGCGACGTTCCTCGGCAGTCCTTACGTCCTGCTCACGCACGGTCACGTCAACGTCGACGTGATCCCGCACGTGCTGGCGCCCCGCCATCGCTGGTGGCTCGCGCTCGTCGGAATGCTCCTCGCCATCGCGTTCTGCGTGGCCATGCTGGTGCTGACCGCGAACTACTGGCTGGAGGCATGGTCGCAGCGCTGGCTGTCGAACACGATGTGGCGCGTGCGCCTGTGGATCCCGTACGCCTCGATGCCCGTCGGCCTTTTCTGGCTCACGCTGCAGTATGTCGTCGAGCTGGTGAACCTCCTGACGGGCCGCGAGCCGCCGTTCGGCATGCGCGCATGAGCACGTCCGTCCAGGGCACGATCGTGCTCGTCGTCACGCTGATCGTGCTGCTGTCCGGCGCGCCGGTGGCGTTCGGGCTCGGCGCGGTGGCGATTGCATTCATCGCGCTGTTCCAGGGATTCGACGCGCTGCACGTCGTGGCGGAGACGTTCTTCGCCGGCCTCAACGACTTCACGCTCGTGTCGATCCCCATGTTCGTGATGATGGGTGCGGCGATCGGCTCCTCGCCGGCCGGCAAGGACCTCTACGAAGCGCTCGAGCGCTGGCTTTACCGGCTCCCCGGCTCGCTGGTCATCTCCAACCTCGGCGCGTGCGCGATCTTCGCCGCGCTCACCGGATCGTCGCCCGCGTGCTGCGCGGCGATCGGGCGCATGGGCATTCCGGAGATGCGCCGGCGGGGCTATCCCGACGACGTCGCGACCGGCTCGATCTGCGCCGGCGGCACGCTCGGCATCCTCATCCCGCCTTCGATCACGCTCATCCTCTACGGCATCGCGACCGAGACGTCGATCGGCCGCCTGTTCCTCGCCGGCGTGCTGCCCGGCGTGATGCTCACCGCACTCTTCATGCTGTGGACGCTGTTCATCATCCACCGGCGCGGATTCCGCGCGCACGCACCGAGCTTCCGCTACACCTGGAAGCAGAAGCTCTCGTCGATTCCGCGCGTCGCGCCGTTCATCGTGATCATCGTCGGCGTGATGTACGCGCTCTACGGCGGCATCGCGACGCCGTCCGAGGCGGCCGGCGTCGGCGCGGCGTTGTGCGTGGTGCTCGCGGTGGTGATCTATCGCATGTGGTCGCCGAGGGACTGGTGGCAGATCCTGCGCGACACCACGCGCGAGTCCGTGATGATCCTGATGATCATCGCGGCCGCGGTGCTGTTCGGCTACATGCTGACGTCCATGTACCTCACGCAGACGCTGGCGCAGGCGATCGCCGACCTGCACGCCAATCGCTGGGTGATCATGGCGCTCATCAACGTGTTCCTGCTCGTGTGCGGATTCTTCATTCCGCCCGCGGCGATCATCCTCATGACGAGCCCGATCCTCTACCCGATCGTGCGCGCGGCGGGCTTCGATCCGGTGCTGTTCGGCGTGATCATGACGATCAACATGGAGATCGGCCTGATCCATCCGCCGGTCGGGCTCAACATCTACATCGTGAGCTCCATCGCGCCGGACGTGCCGGTCACGCGCGTGATGTGGGGCACGCTTCCGTACGTCGGGTGCATGATGCTCGAGATCGTGATCCTCAGCGTTTTCCCCCAGGTCGCGACGTGGCTGCCCGACGTGCTGATGGGGCCGGTTCACTGAGGCGTCCACGTGCGGCGCGCCGCGCTGTTGCGTCTTTCCCACGCGAATATTCGCGGGCGTGCGCGTTTTGCTTGCGCGCCGGCGTGGCTGCGCGCTACGATGCAACCACTCGTTTCCACTTTGCTACCACGCCGACGAATCGCATGAACATCCGCCAACCGCACACCGACCAAGGCACGGGCCATCGCCCGGCCGGTGCGCTGCGTTGCGCGCGTGCGATGCGCATTCGTTCCGTCGCGAGCGGCCTCACCGGCCTGCCGGCGAAGTAGCGTCATCCGACCGGACGACCTCCGCCGGATGATCGGGCGGAGCAGTCGAAAGGTCCTTCCAGTCCTTTCCCTGTCCCGCCTCGGAGATCGAGGTGAGCGTCGTCTTGGCGTGCACATGTCGTGCACGGCGTCGTGGCGAAAGGAGGCAGTCATGAATCAACCGAAGCGCTGTTTCAGCCTGCGAACGATGCGCATTGGCGCAGCCGTTCCGCATGGCAAGGTCGCGCGCCGCTTTCCCCGCCCGAGCTGAACCCCACCACGGTCGAAGCTCCCGCAAACGAAAGCCCGGTGCGCCAGATGGCCCCGGGCTTTTTTCATTTGCCGCGGGGCTTGGCAACCGAACGATTCGTGAGGACGACATGAAACGCAAGCGATTGGAGTACCGAAAGCCCTACGGCCGCGGCGATTACGAGCTGCACCGGGGAGCGGAAGGGGTGTATTGGCGGGCGGGACACGGCCTCGTCGTGCGCCTCGCGAGCGCCGAACGCGAACAGGACGCGGAGACGCGAGACCTGTCGGGGGAGGCGTGCGCGTTGGAGGTTGGCCCTTCGATCACCGCGCACTGAAGCGATGGTTGCGTGCGAGGTGGCGACGGCATGCGTGGCTGCGCGCGGCATGCGGCCTCGCGTTGTGGGCCTGGCGCGCCTGGGCACTGGCGCACCTGCTGCACTGGTAGTTGCGGTAACGGCGATCTCGGATGCTGTGCGCGGCATCCCTCACCGACTTTGCGGGGTCGCCGCCGCGCCGAATGTCCCGGCGCGGTCAGCAGTCGCGGTACCCGGCGGGGCGACCCGCCGGGTCCGGGACGACGTTCGCGCCGCCGCGATGCTCCGATCGTCGCGCGGTGTCGGCGAGGCGCGCGTTTCGCGCGTTAGGAGAAGGCGTCGGCATGCCGCTTGCTGAGCGGTCGATCCGGGTGGCGCTGCCGCTTGCTAGAATCCTGCTCCATGGAGCCGCTGGTTCTCACCGTCGACATGGCCGGCCTGCCCCAGGCGTGGGTCGAGCTCGAGGAGGCCATCACGTATCACGCGAAAGTGATGGTCGCGTGGTCGCTCGGCGCCGTCGTGAAGGAGTTTCGCGGCGGCTGGCAGCGCGACGGCTCGCGCTCGCGGCTGTCCACCAAGTCGATCCTGGCCATCAAGGGCAGCGCCGGACGGCCGCTGTCGCACACGCCCGGACTCACGAATGCCATGCTGTTCGCGCGCGACCGCCAGGTGTGCGCGTACTGCGGCGGGCGCTTCCAGATTCGCGACCTGTCGCGCGATCACATCGTGCCGGTGTCGCGCGGCGGCCGCGACTCGTGGATGAACTCGGTCACGGCATGCCGCAGCTGCAATACGCGCAAGGGCAACCGCACGCCCGAGCACTCGGGCATGCCGTTGCTGTACGTGCCCTACGTGCCGAACCGGCACGAGCACTTCATCCTGCGCAACCGCCGCATCCTCGCCGACCAGATGGAGTACCTGCTCGCCGGGGTCCCGAAGACGTCGCGGCTTTTCGCCTGACCGCGCGTCAGCGCAGCAGGAACATCCAGACGAACACGATAGCGACCACGATCGCACCCAGCAGCATCAACAGCAGGCGAGAACGTCGAACCCGCGGGCGGTCGTAGACTCCGACCGCCCGCGGCAATGGACCCCGGTCAGGCATGCGTGCGCCGCACGTCGTCGTCGGCGCCTACCGCGTGCTTCGTCCCGGTCTTGAAGCGCTCCCATCCGCGCCGCACGGCGTCCTTGAAGCGCTCCCATTCGCCGCCCGGATTGCTGCGCTCCCAGTCTCGCCGAAGGTCGGCTTCGGACGTGTCCCAGTCGCGATCGCCGTACGTCCCGGCGTTCTCGAAGCCCCAGCGATAGGCCGGCTCGTAATCCTCGTAGCGCAGGCCGCGTCCGGCGTAGTCGCGATCGAAGTCCGAGCGGAACTCGTCGGCGTAGGACGACCATTCGGACGACGTGCGCGGCGTCGTCGTGCGCGTGCTCACCGCCCGCTCGCGCTCGATGTCCTCGATCGTGTACGGCTTGGCCGCCTCGTCGAAGCCTTCCCATCCGCTGGTGCGCCAGGTCTCCGCGCGCTTGTTGATGTCGATCGCGCCGTGGCGCTGCATGATGCGAGTGACCTCGTCGGTGCGCGTCTCGTCGGTGCGCACCGTGACCAGCGCGCCGCCGCGGCGCACGGATTCGGCGTAGTACTCCGCGTGCTCGTGCGGCACGCCGAGGTCGGTGAGCCCCCCGATCAGTCCGCCGGCAACGACGCCGACGCCCGCGCCCGTGAGCGTCGCGACGATCGGACCCGCGGCAATCACGGGACCGACGATCGGAATCGTCAGGCTCGTGAATGCGAGCGCGAAGCCGGCCACGCCGCCGATCACGCCCCCGGTGACGGCGCCCGCGGCAGCGCCGGACGTGTGGTCTTTCGCCGCCGCCGCCGTGTCGTCCATGTCGTCCGCGTCGGCCGCGCTCGGCGTCGACGTCGAGGTTGCATCAGGTGCCCGGTATTCGTTGCGGATGTTGCTCGCAATGACGTTGATGTCGTCTTGTGCAATTCCGGAGCGCACGAGCTCCTGAACGACTTGCTGCGCTTCGCGGTTGCTGTCGAACGATCCGACGATGGTCTTGGTCATGTGATCCTCGCGCGGGTAAGTGGCTTCAAGGCGACCCATTCGCCATCCGGATGGCTTCGCAACACGCGTGCCACGTCGGTGGCGTCGCGGAAGCCTCGTGCGTACAAGCGGATACCGACTTGGAAGCGCATTCCGCGCGCCGCACCGCTGTAACCGTTACCCGCCACGCGCGAAAATCTTGCGTGGCGTATAGTGGTTCGATGAAGGTCCTCGCGGCGTTCCCATGAGCGGCGAAACCGGGTCGCCGGGACGGCACATCCGTCTCACGTCCCATCCCGTCGAAGGGGTCGCGCCCGGCGCGCCGCCGATTCACTGGGGTGCTCCGGATCCGCTGGTGCGCGGCCCCGTCGTCGGCACGACGACGAACCGCAACCAGCGCAACGTGATCGGCACCCACAGCGGCAGCTACGGCATCTACCGCGCGCTCGCGGTGGCGGCGAAATCGCTGACGCGCGGCCATCGTCCCGACCTCACGAATACTTCGCCGACCCATCCGATCGGCCCGTATCCCCAGTGGGCCGACGCCGAGCGCATCGTGTCGATGGACCCGTGGGGCGCAGTCGTCGCGGACGCGTTCAAGGCATTTCTCGCCGACGGCTACGACATCCGCCCGACCATCGCGGTCACCAAGGCGCACATCGACCTGCCGGAAGTGCGTGCCGCGATGGCTGCGGGGCGGCTCGCCGCCGACGACCGGATACTGCTCGCCAACGGGTCGGCAATCGTGACCAAGGCGGCCATCGAGCCGGTGTGGTGGCTGCCCGGCGTTGCACGCCGGTTCAACGTCAGCGAGACGGACCTGCGCCGCGCGCTGTTCGAGGAGACAGGCGGCATGTACCCGGAGCTCGTCACGCGTGGCGATCTCGAAGTGTTCCTGCCGCCGATCGGCGGGCAGACGGTGTACGTGTTCGGCGACCCGCACGCGCTCGCGGATCCGTCCGTTACGCTCACCGCGCGCGTTCACGACGAGTGCAACGGGTCCGACGTGTTCGGCTCGGACATCTGCACGTGCCGGCCGTACCTGACGCATGCCATCGAGGAGTGCATCCGCGGCGCGCAGGCGGGCGGCGTGGGGGTGGTCGTGTACTGCCGCAAGGAGGGTCGCGCGCTCGGCGAGGTCACGAAGTTCCTGGTGTACAACGCGCGCAAGCGGCAGCAGGGCGGCGATTCGGCGAACACTTACTTCCTGCGCACCGAGTGCGTGGCGGGCGTGCAGGACATGCGCTTCCAGGAGCTCATGCCCGACGTGCTGCACTGGCTGGGCGTGCGGCGCATCCATCGCCTCGTGTCGATGAGCAACATGAAGTTCGACGCCATCGTCGGCTCCGGCATCGACGTCGATCAGCGCATTCCCATCCCGTCCGAGCTCATCCCCGCGGATGCGCGCGTCGAGATGGACGCCAAGATGGCGGCCGGCTACTTCACCGACGGCACGGCGCCCGACGCTGCGCAGCTCGCGCAGACGAAGGGCCGCGAATTGTCGTGAGGCGTCGTTGACCGTCGTGGCGGGCGCTTCGCCCGCCGCAACGCTGAAGTCCCTGGCGACGGTTCGCGAGCGCTGTCGCAACATCACCGCCGCGGTCGCCGCGGGCGCGTCGCCGCATTTCGCGCTCGAGCGCGACCGCCTGGCCGTTGCCGCGGATCGAACCGCGGCGATCACGCGCGAGCGTTACCCGACGCTCGACGTGCCGGGGCACAGCCGATGGCGTCACTTCGAGGCGGGTGGCGTCGATCGGCGCAAGGCGCTCGATCGTGCGCTCGACGGCGCGGGCACGGCGGACATCGCGCGCGCCGAAATCGATCTCGCGGTGGTCAGCGTGCTGCTCGACGCGGGCGCCGGGCCGCGGTGGCGCTACGTCGAAGCGGACACGGGCCTGTCGCTGGCGCGCTCGGAAGGACTCGCCATCGCGACGCTGCGCGCATTTCTTTCCGGCGCGTTCTCCGCGCGGCGCGCCGAGCCTTGCCGCGTCGACGCCGAGGCGCTCATCGCCCTCGACGTCGATCGCATGGCGCGCGTGTTCCAGGCGACGCCCGACAATCCGCTGGTGGGCCTGGAGGGCCGCGTCGCGCTGATGCAGCGCCTGGGCCGCGTGCTGGCCGATCCCGCCCACTTCGGTTACGCCGCGCGACCCGGCGTGCTCTTCGATGCGCTCACCGAAGACGGCGCGCGATCGTCGATCGGAGCCGCCGACATCGTGGCGGCCCTGCTCGATCGCCTGGGTCCGATCTGGCTGACGCGGCGTACGGTCGCGGGCGCGCCGCTCGGCGACACGTGGCCACATCCGCACGCGGGCGGCAGCGGCGAGAGCGCGGGCCTGGTGCCGTTCCACAAGCTCACGCAGTGGCTGGCCTATTCGCTGTTCGAGCCTTTCCAGTCGGCCGGCGTGCCCGTGCTCGACACCGACGCGCTCACCGCGTTGCCCGAGTACCGCAACGGCGGCCTTCTTCTCGACACCGGCGTGCTCGCGCTGCGCGACCCCGCGGCGGCAACGCGTACGCACCCGGTGGGCAGCGAGCTGGTGGTCGAATGGCGCGCATTGACGGTGACATTGATCGACGAGCTCGCGCCGCTGGTGCGCGCGCGGCTCGGACGCCCGGCGATGCCGCTTGCCGCGATCCTCGAGGGCGGCACGTGGGCGGCCGGCCGGCGTATCGCCGAGACGCTGCGCGGCGGCGCGCCGCCGCTCACCATCGACAGCGACGGGACCGTCTTCTGAACCACGACGAGGGGAGGCACGCATGACGCGCGAGGTGCACGTGCTCGACCATCCGCTGATCCAGCACAAGCTGACGCTGATGCGGCGCAGGGAGACGAGCACCACGAACTTCCGACGCCTGCTGAACGAGATCGGTTCGCTCATGGCCTACGAGGTCACGCGCGACATGCCGATGCACGAGGTCGAGATCGACACGCCGCTCGAGCGGATGAAGAGCAAGCTCATCGACGGCAAGAAGCTCGTGTTCGTGCCGATCCTGCGAGCCGGTACCGGCCTTCTCGACGGGTTCCTCAACGTGGTGCCGGGCGCGCGCGTCGGGCACGTGGGCCTGTACCGCGATCCGCGGACCCTCGTGGCGGTCGAGTATTACTTCAAGATGCCGGGCGGCATGCGCGAGCGCGACGCGATCGTCCTCGACCCGATGCTCGCGACCGGCAATTCCGCGGTGGCCGCGGTGGACCGCCTGAAGGAGACCAGCCCGCGCTCGATTCGCCTCACCTGCCTCGTGGCTGCGCCGGAGGGCATCCGCACGTTCCACGATGCGCATCCCGACGTGCCGGTCTACACCGGCGCGGTCGACCGGCAGCTCGACGAGCACGGCTACATCGTGCCGGGGCTTGGCGACGCGGGCGACCGCATCTTCGGCACCAAGTGACGGCGGACCTCCTGCTTCGCGACGTCGCGCTGCCCGACGGGCGGCGCGGCGTGGACGTGCTCGTCGCCGATGGCCGCATCGTCGACGTCGCGCCACGCCTCGATGCCGATGCGCGCGAGACGGTCGACGGCGGCGGGCACCTGCTGTCGCCGCCCTTCGTCGATGCGCACTTCCACATGGATTCCGCGCTGAGCTACGGCATGCCGCGGGTGAACCGCAGCGGCACGCTGCTGGAAGGCATCGCGTTGTGGGGAGAGCTCAAGCCGACGCTCACCGAGGAGGCGATCGTCCAGCGCGCCCTCGCCTACTGCGACTGGGCCGTAGCCAGGGGACTGCTCGCGATCCGCACGCACGTGGACGTGTGCGACCCGCGCCTGCTGGCGGTCGACGCGCTGATCCACGTGCGCGAGAGGGTGAGACCGTATCTCGACCTGCAGCTCGTGGCCTTCCCGCAGGACGGAGCGCTCCGCGCGCCCGGCGCGCTCGCCAATCTCGAGCGCGCGCTCGACAAGGGGGTCGACGTCGTCGGCGGCATCCCGCACTTCGAGCGCACGATGGCCGACGGCGCGGCGAGCGTGCGCGCGCTGTGCGAGATCGCGGCGCGGCGCGGGCTGCCGGTGGACATGCACTGCGACGAGTCCGACGATCCGATGTCCCGCCACATCGAGACGCTCGCGAGCGAGGCGCGGCGCCTCGGGCTGCAGGGACGCGCAACCGGCTCGCACCTCACGTCCATGCATTCGATGGACAACTACTACGCGTCCAAGCTGATTCCGCTCATCGCGGAAGCCGGCGTTCACGCGGTCGCCAATCCACTGATCAACATCACCCTGCAGGGACGGCACGACACGTATCCGAAGCGACGCGGCATGACGCGCGTGCCCGAGCTCATGGCCGCGGGCGTCAACGTCGCGTTCGGCCACGATTGCGTGATGGATCCCTGGTACCCGCTCGGCAGCGGCGACATGCTCGAGGTGGCCGCAATGGGGCTTCACGTCGCGCAGATGACGGGCGACGACGCCATGCGCGCGTGCTTCGAGGCCGTCACCACGAACGCCGCGCGCGTGCTCGCGTTGCCCGGCTACGGCATCGCGCCGGGATGCCGCGCGGACTTCGTCCTCCTTCAGGCCCGCGACCCGGTGGAGGCCATCCGCCTTCGCGCGGCACGGCTCAAGGTGTTTCGCGCCGGACGGTTGATCGCGGAGCAGTCGCCGGCGCAGGCGACGCTGCATCTCGAAGGAAGGCCTTCCAGCGTCGACTGGACGCGAGGCTAGAAGCGAGCGCGGGCGCGCGCGATGTGCGGCGCCTAGCTTCTCGCTTCGTCGGTCAGCTCGTTCACGAGCGCGGTGAGCTGATCCGCGTCCACGGGCTTGACGAGGTACGCGGAGAAGCCCGCGGCCTTCGCCTGCTCGTTGTCCTGCTCCTGGCCGTAGCCGGTGAGCGCGACGATCTTCGGGCTGCGTCCCGAGCCTTCGCGCATGCGCTGCGCCACCTCGTAGCCCGTCATGCCGGGCAGGCCGATGTCGAGCAGGACCAGATCGGGACGCACGCGCGCGGCGGCCTCGAGCGCCTGCTGCGGATCGTGCGCGACGTCGATGTCGTAGCCGGAGAACTGCAGCAGCGTCGCGATCGCCTCGGCGGCATCGACGTTGTCATCGACCACCAGAACCTTCGCCGGCGGCCGCTCGCCCGGTGCGGCGGGCTCGCCCGCGAGCGGCACGGAGACGGTGCCTTCGGCGAGCGGAAGCTCGATCACGAAGCGGCTGCCCTGCCCGCGCCCGGCGCTTTGCGCGACGACGCGGCCGCTGTGCATCTCGATCAGGCGGCGCACGATCGTGAGGCCGAGGCCGAGTCCCGTGTTGCCTTGGCGCTCGACGTCCTGGCCCTTGCGATAGAGGTCGAAGAGATGCGGCAGCATCGCAGGCTCGATGCCGGCGCCGTTGTCCGCCACCACGACGTTGACGTGGTCGCCCTCGAGGTTCATCGTCACCTCGACGCGGCCGCCTTCGGGCGTGAACTTGATCGCGTTGTTGACGACGTTGCCGAACGCCTGCGCGAGGCGCACCGGGTCGCCGTTGACGTAGACCCGCGCGTCCGGCAGGCGCACGTCGAGCGTCTGCCGCTTCTCCAGCGCTTGGGCTTGCTGGCCCTCGATCGCCTTGCGCACGACGTCCTGCACCACGACGCGCTCGCGCCGCAGCGTGATCTTCCCGCTGTCGATGCGCGACACGTCGAGGAGATCGTCGATGAGCCGCGTGAGGTTCCCGCTCTGACGGTCGATCACCTCGCGCGCATGATCGATGCGGCGGTCCTGGCCGCTGTTGATGCGCTCCATGATCTGGATCGCGTTGCGGATGGGCGCGAGCGGGTTGCGCAGCTCGTGCGCGAGCATCGAGAGGAACTCGTTCTGGCGACGGTCGGCGTGGCCGAGGGCTTCCTCCGCGGCCTTGCGCTCGGTCACGTCGAGCGCGGCGCCGATGTAGCCCTGGAAGTGGCCGTCACCGTCGTAGCGCGGCGTGCCGCGACTCAGGATCCAGCGGTACTCGCCGTCCTGGCGTTTCAGGCGGAACTCGGTGTCGAACGGCACGCGAGCCTCGAACGCCGTGGAGTACACCGACAGGCAATGCGCGAAATCGTCCGGATGCACGCCGGAGGTCCAGCCCTCGCCCTGCTCCTGTTCCGGCGTGCGGCCGGTGAACTCGAGCCACGTGCGGTTGAAATAGGTGAGCGCCTTGGTGTCGTCGGCCATCCAGATCATGGCCGGCATCTGGTCGGCCATGTTGCGGAAGCGCGACTCGCTCTCGGCCAGCGCGGCGCGTCCCCGACGCGCCTCGGTGATGTCGCGGAACACGAGCACCGCGCCGAGGAGGTCGCCGGACTGGTCGTAGATGGGTGCGGCGCTGTCGTCGATCGCGTACTCCGGGCCGCGCCGGCTCACGAGCACCGAACCTTCCGCGACGGCCACCATCGCGCCGGTCTGGATCGCCTCCTCGACCGGGCCCTTGATGTTCTCGCGCGTGTCTTCCTTGACCACGCGGAACACCTTGTTGATGGGACGATTGAGCGCTTCCTGCGACGCCCAGCCGGTGAGCTTCTCCGCGGTCGCGTTCATGAACGTGATCGTGCCCTGCGCGTCGGTCGCGATGACCGCGTCGCCGATGCTCGCGAGCGTGACGGCGAAGCGGTCGCGCTCGCGCGCGAGCTCGCCGCGGGCGTCCTCCAGCGCTTTCTGGCGGCTCATCGTGTCGCGCGCGAGCCGCTGCGCGTGCTCGCGCGCGGCGCGCAAGGCGGAGGTGATGCCGACGATGCACAGCGCCACCGCGACGAAGAGCCCGAGCGCGACCGACACCGCGAGGTTCTCGATGCGGAACCCGTCCGACGGACCGACGTAGAAGTACCAGGCGATGACCAGCGACAGCGCGGTCGCGAGGAACCCCGGCCCGATCCCGCCCGCCCACGCCGACATCGCGACGGCGAGGAAGAACGTGATGTAAGGGACTTCGTGGCCGAGCACCGGGTCGAGCCATGCGCGCACGCCCCACGCGACGCCGACGGCGGCGAGGGCGACGAAATAGCCGAGAAGCGGAACGCCGGGAGGCGCGGTTTCGGCTTCCGACGCGCCCTGCCGGCCGTGCTCGGCGTCGTCGCTCTCGGTGTCGTAGAACGTCCCCAGCAGCCAGGCCACGACGAACGCCACCACGGCGGGCAGGCCGAATCCAAGGCCGGTAACGGTGAGCGCCGTGATGAAATCGTCGATCCCGCGGGTGCGAAAGACCGCCCACACGATGGAGACCGCGGTCAGCACGAGGAAGATCGTGCCGACCCAGGTGAGGCCGCGAATGATGCGCGAGAGGCCGGTGTCCACGTTCACCCTTGCGACGGCCGCGCCGACGTCCTGCCGGTGTCCATTGTGCGGATCATACGGTGGTTTGGAACTTTTTTCCGATGCCCCGCGCGGCGTGGGTGCGTCGGTCCTGGATGACCGCGCAAGCGGTCGATGGCGCCGGGGTCGGGAGGGTCAAAGCGGCGGCGTCCGACAAGCGAATCCGGGCCCCGGCTACAGCGCGCACCGCCCCGCGCGCGGCACACTGTGCACTACGCGGTAACGGTTCATTCATGGTCGGGTACGCCTATGGCCCGGAATACGTCCTCCCTTTCCCTTTCGCTCGCGTACGCCAATCCGCGTCCGCCGGCGCGCGGCACAGCCCCGAAAAGGACCGGTACCGGGCGGCCGCGCGCACGCGTGCGCCCGGGCGTGATCCTTGCCATCGTCATCGTCGCGCTCGTCTGGCTGCTGCTCGGATGCAGCGGGCTCCTCTGGACGATCTTCTTTACCGCGGAGGCGCGCACGCTCGCCCTCGCGCTGGTCGTCTGGGTCCTGGCATTCGTCGGTCCTTCGGTGATCGCGACCACCGTCGCGTATCGCCTCGAGGAAGACACGCTGGGAGACGGCGCGCCCGGCGACTAGCTCGATCGCGGCGTCACGCGGTGCGCGCCGCAGCGGGCATCAGCTCGCGCGCCATCTGCGCCGCGTGCCGCCCCGCTACGAAAGGATGCGGCCCGTTGGCGCCCTGCCACGCACCACGCGGCCCTGCCAGGATGATGCCGAAGCGCAGCAGCCACTCCTGCACGTCGTGCACGATCGCAGCGCGAGCTTCGTCGTCGATCACGCGGGCGAACGGGACGTCGACCTCGTTCGCGGTCAGGATCGGATCCGAGTGCCGGACGAGCCCGATGCGCGCGCATTCGGCGATGCAGCGCTCGATCAGCGCCCGGCCGGTGGCCGGCAAGGGGCTCGCGGACGTGTACGCGATCTCGCACGTGAGGCCGAAGCCACCCGGCGGATTGCAATGCGGGCTGGCGTTGCCCTGCACGAAGATGCGGTCGACCAGGCCATCGTCCGCGAAGTCGATCCAGTGCCGGTCGGTGAGATGGGGTCGGCCGACGCCCAGGTTCACGCAGCGCATGGACTCGTAGCGCAGCGCCGCGACCAGCCGGCGCAGCGCCGGCGGCGCCTCGTTGCCCAGCGCCTCGATGAGACGCGGCAGCGGCATCGTGCTGATGAGCGTGCGGTACCCGATGAGCCGGCCGTCGCGAAGCGCGATGCTCCGCAGTAGCGGCGAGATGCGCTCGACCGCCGCATCGAGCGCCACGTCCGCGCTCAGCAACGGCATGAAGCCGGCGCACAGCGCCTCGAATCCCCCACGCAGCGGGTAGCCGAAGCGCGCGTCGGGATCGGCGCGGCGCCTGAGCGTCACGCCGCCGCGCACCACGGCCGTCTCGGCGTCCTGCCAGTGCACGTTGTCGCCGAGCGCGAGCCGGCAGAGCTCGCGCACCAGCGGATCGTTCGACAGCACTGCATGGCCGCCGCGATCGAACGTGAATCCCGTGTCTTCGATCGAGCGACAGCCGCCACCGGGGCGCGCATTGCGGTCGAGCACGAGCGCACGGCGGCCGAGATGATAGGCGGCCGAAAGCCCGGTGGCGCCGGCTCCGATCACCACGCATTCCGCCGTCGACGGAGGCCGTGCCCGCATCACCGTCGCACGTGCCCTGTTGGGTGCAACCGACTGATACATGCGCGCTGCCGCCTCGGTGGGACCCTGCGCCGCGACGTGGTCGATGCACACGCGCATGTCGCGCGCGACGTCGTCCCATGACCGCCGCGACGCGAACGAGCGCATCGCCGCGGCGCGGCTCTGGCCGTCCTCGACCAGCACTCGCTCGCATGCGCGCACGAACGCGTCGGCGTTGTCCGCGAACTCCACCACCCCGCCGTACAGGCGGCGAACGTCGGTGATCGACGTGGCGACGACCGGCTTCTCGGCCGCCATGTACTCCAGCGTCTTGGTGGGGCACAGGAACCGCGTCGCCGCCTCGCGCGTGAACGGCAGCAGGGCGATGTCCCAACCCGCGAGGTACGACGGCAGGTCCTCGTACCGCTGCGGCCCGAGGTAGTGGAGGTTGGGCGCGCGCGGAAGCGTCGCGGCATCCACGCGCGCGATCGGACCGACGAGGCAGATCTCCCATTCCGGCCGCAACGCGGCGACGCGAGCGATGAGATCGAGATCGACGCGCTGGTCGATGACGCCGCAGTAGCCGAGCCGCGGGCGCGGGCAGGCGCGCACGGCGTCCGCGGCGATGGCGGGGTCCGTGGCGCGCGCGAAGTGCGGGTAGTCGACGCCGTTCGGGACGCAGTGCACGTTCGCGTTGCGTCCCCGGCGCGCGTCGTACAGCGTCGGCGAAGCGGTGAACACGACATTCGCCATGGTGAGCAGCGCGTTCTCGCGCTGCACGAGCTGGCGCGGCGCGTGGCGCCAGCCGCCGAGCTCGTCGGTGCAGTCGTAGACGAGGGTGCGCGGAGCGAGCTTCTGCAGGAGCGGCAGGGCCATCGGCGTGTAGAGCCACGCGCCGTAGCGGCCCAGCCGCTCGCGCGCGACCGCGCGCGTCAGCAGCTTGCGCAGCAGCGGGATCTGGTCGTCGTGAAAGCCGGGCGCCGTGAGCGGCGTATGGGGCCGCAGCACGGTGACGTTGGTGAGCGGGGCGCGCAGCTCCGCCCATGGATCGCCCGCGTCGAACACGGGCTCCTCGACGTACAGGATGCGCCAGTGGGCCGCAAGCCGCGACAGCACGTGCTGAGGCCGCTGGCGAACGAAGTCCCAGCGAAGGTGCGAAAAGACGATCAGCGACTTCATGCGCGCGTAGGGGATCCCTGCACCGGCGCGCGAAGCGCCGGCGCATGAACATTCAACGGCTGGGCGCTCAGCGATTCGCCTCGCGCGAGCGGCCTTCCTGCTCCTGGGATTCCTCGCCGCGGCCGCGGCCTGACGTCTCCTGGTCGGCCGACTCTTCCTGCGAGCCGCCGCGACGCCCGCGGCGCGGCTGCTCGACATCGCCTTCCGAGCCCTGACGCCCGGACGACACAGTGCCTTCGGAGCCGGCGCCTTCACGCGACGAACGCCCGCGACCCTGGCGGCCCCGCGCAGAGCCTCGTTCGGTGTCCTGAGCTTCCGAGCTGCGGCTCGAGCGGCCGCCTGTCGACGCCTGCGCCGTCGCGCCTTCCTCGCGCATGGTCAACGCATCGAGCAGCGGCTGGAAATCGGCGCGCGCGCGCTTCGCCTTCGGAAAGATGTCGCCTTCCTCTTCCTTGATGTGATGGTTCACGTACTCGCCCAGCACCGTGAACATCGCCGCGTACTGCTCGTCCTCGGCGCGCCCCTGCTGGAGCTGCGCGATGAGCTCCTTGGCCGACGCGTGCTCGACGTACGCCTCGGCGATCATGTCGGTTTCCTTGCCGGTCTCCTGCATGACCGGGTAGAAGTACTGCTCCTCGATCTCGGTGTGCTGCGTGAGCGCCGCGCAGGCCTGCTCGACGAGCGGCCGCAGCCGCTCCATGTCGTCCTTCAACCGCTCGGCCTGGCGAAACATCTTCTGTACCTTGCGGTGGTCTTCCGTGAGGAGCTCGATGGCCTGGCCGATCGGCGTGCGGCTGCCGCGCGACCCGCTGCTCGACTTCGTGCTCGACTTCGTGCCCGACTTGCTCGCGCTCGACTTGCGCGACGAGGACGCGCTCTTCGACGCGCCGCGACCGCGGGTGGTGCTCGACGTGCTCTTGCGCGAGCCGGAGCCGCCCTTCGCGCCGCGCGACGATGCGGACGTGCCGGATCGACCGCGCTTTTGCGCGCTCTTCTTCGACGATGTGCTGCGGGTGCGGGTAGCGTTCATGACGTGCCTCTTCGACTGGGAATCGTTCGACGGCGCACCACGCGCCTTCGGGTCCGGCACGACTACGCAAAGTCCATGCCTTGCACGCGCGGCGCGCAACGCGCGTCGCCTGCTGCGAACGCGTACCAGCGGCGCGACGGTGCAGCGCAGTGTGCGCGCGCAACGACATGCGTGAACGTGCCCCGTAAGAATTACCGGGCAAGGAAGCATTTGCACTCCGGCGTTACTGATGCAAGTCGCCCGCGTCCCGATGCGCGGATGCCGTGTCAGCGACGGCGGGTGCTTGGCCGGCAGGCACGGATGCTGCTAACCCAGTTCATCCCCGATTCACGACAACGATCACAACGATGACCCGCCTCGACGACGAGCTGCACACCGCGTGTGCCTGGGGCCGCTGGCGCATTGGACAGGCCCTCAACGAGCCCATGCCTGTGCGCGGCGACCGTTCCAAGAGACTCCATCCGCGCGCGCGCGGCACCGCGCGCCACGCGCGGCTGCGACTGGTCACCGATGGCGGCCGCGCGCCCGAGCCGCGACGATGAGCACGCGCGCGCGGCCGCGCCGAGCGGTGTTTCCCGTCGCGGGCCTCGGCGCCGGGTTTCTCCCGGCCACGAAGGCGTGTCCGAAGGAGATGTTGCCGATCGTCGATCGCCCGCTGATCCAGTACGCGGTCGAGGAAGCGGCCGCGGCCGGCATTCGCGAGATGATCTTCGTCACCGGACGCAACAAGCGCGCGATCGAGGATCATTTCGACAAGGCGTACGAGCTCGAGCACGAGCTCGCGGCGCGTGACAACGCCGAGGCGCTGCGTGCGCTGCAATCGGTCGTTCCCGCGGGAGTGACGTTCAGCTACGTGCGGCAGCCGGTGGTCGCGGGCCTCGGTGATGCGCTGCTGCGTGCGCGTCCCCTCACGGGGGACGAGCCGTTCGCCGTCCTGTTCCCCGACGACCTCATCGACGGGGAGCGACCCGCGCTTTGCGAGCTTCTCGACGTGTTCGATGAAAGAGGCGCGTCGGTCGTGGCGCTCGAAACCACGAGCGACGACGACGCGCGCCGCGACGGCGCGATCGTGGTCGACGAGACCGACGGTGCGATTCGCCGCGTCACGACGGGCGTGTCGTCGGCGGGATCGAATCTCGCGCCGGTGGGCCGCTGCATTCTCACGCCGGACACCTGGCCGGCGATCGCCGCGTTGCGCAGCGACGGCGCGCCGACCTCGCTCTCGTCGCTCGTGTCGGGGCTCCTCGCGCGCGGGCCGGTGTACGCGTGCGAGCTGTCGGGCCGGCGCTTCGACTGCGGCACCAAGCTCGGCTACCTGGAAGCGCAGCTCGCCTACGCGCGGAAGCGGCCCGAGCTGTGGCCGCACCTGCGCGACAGCCTCGAATCGATGGTTGCGGCCTCCGCTTCCAGCGGGCGCGGCGCGCGCTATACGCGGCGCGGCGATGAAACGGTCGCATCGCTCGGCTGACGCCGAGTTCGAGACCGATCGCGCGGCCGGCGAGGCGTTCGACGTCGAGCCGGCCGCCGAGCCGCCGCCGCTCGTCGCCGAGGCGCTCGAGTCCGCGGGCCTGCGCTACAGCCTCGACGGCGAGCCCGGCATCCGGCGGCGAGGATCGCCGCAGCGCTTCAGCTACCTCGACGCGGACGGCAAGCGCGTGCGCGACGTCGCGACGCTCAATCGCATCCGCCGCCTCGCCATTCCACCGGCATGGACCGACGTGTGGATATGCCGCGACGATCGCGGTCACCTGCAGGCCACGGGCCGCGATGCGCGCGGCCGCAAGCAGTACCGCTACCACGAGGACTGGCGCGCGCTGCGCGACGAGAACAAGTTCCACCGGCTGAGCGCCTTCGCGCGCTGCCTTCCGTTGATCCGCAAGGCGGTCGATCGCGACCTGTCGAAGCCGGGCCTGCCGCGCGAGAAGGTGCTCGCTGCGATGGTCAGCCTCCTCGATCGCACGTTCGTGCGCGTGGGCGACGAGCGGTACCGCCGCGCCAACGGGTCGTTCGGCCTGACCACGCTGCGCAACCGGCACGTGAAGCTTGCGGGCGATCGCATCCGCCTGCGATTCCGCGGCAAGGGCGGCAAGGAGCACGACCTCACGCTCGAGGACCGCAGGCTCGCGCGCGTGCTGCGTCGATGCCTCGACCTGCCCGGCTACGAGCTATTCCAGTACGACGACGGCGGCGTGCCGCGACAGATCTGCGCGACCGACGTGAACGATTACCTGAAGTCGATCGCCGGCGCCGACTATACGGCCAAGGATTTCCGCACGTGGGGCGCCACGATGATCGCGGTGAACGCGCTCGATCGATCCGAGCTGCCCGATTCGGCCACCGCTGCGACGCGCGTGGTCAACGACGCGTTGCGGATCGCCGCGGGGGTGCTCGGGAATACGCTTGCGGTGTGCCGCAAGAGCTACGTGCATCCCGGAGTCGTGCGGGCCTTTCTCGAGGGAAGCCTGGCACCGCGTCCGGTGCGCGCGCCGGTAGGCTTGCGCGCGCACGAGCGGCGCACGCTCGCTGTCCTCGTTACGCTGGAACGCGCGGCCGCGACGGCGGCGCGCTGATCACATCATGCGCGCCCAGTCGTGCTTGGTAACCGGTACGCGCTCGGACATCGCTTCCTCGACCAGCGTGCACCAGTGGTTCATCACCTCCGGGACGCGTGCGTCCTGCGGATGGATCGCGAGGCGCAGCAGCGGCAGCGCTCGCGCACGCGCGAGCTCGCGGCGGATCATGGCGCGCGATATCACGCGGCGCCACGCGCGGTCGGGGCTGTAGGCAACCGTCGCGCTCCGCGCGAAGCGCCAGTCGGGCAGGCGATAGACGCCGCGGCGCACCGCGACGTACTCGAACGCGTGGCCGCAGCGCGACACGGCGTTGCGCGCGCCGTCGCCAAGCAGCCACGCCGGGGGTACGAATCCGTACAGCGGCCAGCCCATCGCCGCGAACGTCTCGACACCGCGCGCGAGGCGCCAGCTCGCCGACGTCTCGTCGATCGCGGCGAACTCGCCCTCCGCCCGGGTCAGCACGCGCCGCTCGACGAAACCGCGCAGCGTGCGCGGCGCTGGCTCCTCGTCGAGGTGCCAGTAACCGTGCAAAGCGAGCTCGTCGCCACGCTCGAGTCGCCGCTGCAGCGCCCGCCGTACGCGAAGGTCGCTGTCGATGGTCCGCCGGCGGTGATAGTGCGGGACCACGAGCAGCGTCACGTGCCGCGCGCCCACGTCGTCGAGCATGCGCAGCACCGCGGCGCACTCCGCCCAGGTGTCGGGCGCGACGTCGTGGACCTCGATGCTGACCTCAGGAGGCCGCATAGTTCGGCACGCTGGCGGGCGTTGACGACAGCGCTTCGCGATACACCGCGAGGAGCCCGTGCATCGCGGCGTCCCACGTGTAGAGCTGCTCGACGCGACGGCGCGCATTGCGTCCGAGCGCGTCGCCGTCGAGATCGTAGAACGCGCACACCCCGTCGGCGAGCGCGCGGGCGTCCCGCGGTCGCACGAGCACGCCGGCGTCGGGGCCGATCACCTCGGGTGCTGCGCCGGCCGCGGGGGCGATGACGGCGCGGCCGCACGCCATCGCCTCGAGCAGGATGAGGCCGAACGTCTCCTGGTCGCCCGCGTGCACGAGCGCGTCCGCGCTCGCGAGGAGACGCGCGAGATCGCGCGAGGATTGCACGAAGGGAACGAAGGTCACGTTCGATTGCGCCGGCAGCGAATCGCCGGCGCCCGCCACGATGAGGTGGTAGCGCGGCCCGAGGCGCCGAAACGCGTCGAGCAGCACGTCGAGGTTCTTCTCGGGCGCGAAGCGGCCCGCGTAGACGAGCAGTCGGCTGCGGGGCGACAGCCCGAGCTCCACGCGCAGATCGTCCTTGCGCGCGCCAGGATGGAACGTCGCGGCGTCGACGCCGAGCGGGCGCACGGCGACGCGCGCGACGCCCCATTCCTCCAGGCGGTCCTTCATGTAGCGGCTCGGCGCGACCACGATGTCGCAGCGCCGGTAGAACACGCGCGCGTACTGGCGAACCCACAACGCCCAGAAGCTGCCGAACCGCTGCTCGACCATGCGCACGACTTCGGCGTGGCAGAACGAGATGAGGGGCACGTCCAGCGTTCGCGCCGCATGGAGCGCCATCCATCCGAGCGGGCCCGGATCGCCCGCCTCGATCAGGTCCGGCTGGCAGGCACGGATCTCGCGCAACCAACGCGATGCCGCGTACGGCCACCGGTAGGGAGAGCGTACGAGGGGTCGCGTGCGGATGGTGATCTCGCCGTGCGGCCCGACGCCATCCTGCAGCGCGGGCACGATCAGGGTGTGCCGCATCGACGTGTGCCGCGCGAGCCAGGCGCGCTTCTCGCGCAGGTAGCGCGCGACGCCCCCGCTGGTGGGGGCGTACAGCATCGTCGTGTCGAGCAGGTGGACGGGCCGCCGTCGCGCGGCGGCGTCGCGCACAGCGCCTTCGTGCGCTCCGCCGGAGCGCGTCGACCCTACCCGCAAACGAGCCTCCCGGCGGTTACCGCAGCATGCGACCGACGAGGAAGCCCGCCGCAGCCGCGATTCCGAGCGTGCGAAGCGGATGCGCCGCGATGTATTCGCGCGTGTCGTCGACGAGGCGATCGCCGCGCTCCGCCAGCTGGCTCGTGTAGTCGCCGGCGTCGTCGGACAGGCGGTCGATCGTGTCCTGGGCGGTGTCGGACCATTCGTCCATGCGGTCGGATGTCGTGGAGGAGAGGTTGTCGAGGCCTGCGTTGACGTTGTTGCCGATGGTGGTTGTCATGGTCCGTCTCCGGGGGGTTCAGAAACGCAACGCGGTCCGCCGGAACGCCGGCGAACCGCGTTCTTCACATCGATTGCGGGATTACTTGCCCTTGTCCTTGTCCTTGGGCGCGGTGCTGCTCGATGCGTCGTTCGGCGACGGCATCGTCGAGGAAGAGCTGCTCGACGACGACGGCGTGCCCGTGCTCGGCGTGGACGCGGTGCCCGTGCTCGACGAGCTGGACGTGTCCGTGGACGGGGTGGTCGTGGACGGCGTCGTGCTGCTGCTGCTCGGCGTGGTCGACGACGTGCTCGGCGACATGGTCGAGGAGCTCGAGCTCGAGGACGGCGGCGTGGTGGTCGAAGGCGTCGTCGTGGTCGATGACGTGGTGCCGCTTTCTCGCTGGCAGCCTGCCACGCCGATCGCAGCCGCGATCGCGAGGACGGCCCATGGTTTCAGGTTCATGTGAATCCTCCAGATTTCCGGATGAGGGGGACGGTTCGCTGCCTCGGAGGATTAGCAGGATCGGTGCCATCGGTGCCGCGCGCAGCAGGGTGCGAAGCGTGCGCGCGCAATCCATTAAGCGGCAAGGCATTCCCGCTCGCTGCGCGGTACCAGCGCGATCGCGATGCCGGCGCCACGGCCGCCGGCCCGTGCCGCACGCTCGCCATCTTTCAAACCCCGGTGGTAATCTTTACCGTGGTGCAAGGCGCCGCACGCAGCGCGGATCGCGGGGTGGGCCCAAAAACGTTAGAGAATCAAACTGGTCGATTCTCCATGGGCGCCGCGCATACATCCGGAATGAACGGTACAACTCTTGCGCACGCGGTGTTGCACCCCCTTGCTTCACGGTTTCCCCCGCCGCCGCGCGGGCGGCGGGCAGACAGCAAATGCCGCATGCACTGATCATCGACGACGACGCCACCGCTTCGGCGGGGCTGGCCGAGCTGGTGGCCGACGAGGGCTTCAGCACATCCACGGCAGCCTCGCTCGCCGAGGCGCGCGATCGCCTGCGCAACGCGCCGGACGTCATCCTTCTCGACCTCGTCCTGCCGGATGGCAACGGCATGGAGCTGTTGCGCGACCTTCCACGCGGCTCCACGACCGAAGTGATCGTGGTCACCGGACACGCGACGCTCGAGAGCTCGATCGAGGCGATACGCCGGGGCGCGAGCGACTATCTTCTGAAGCCGATCAATCTGGCGCATCTGCGCGGCGTGCTTTCGCGCGTGGCGCGGCCGACCGAGCTTCGCGCCGAAGTCACGGGCCTGCGCAACGAGCTGCGGTCGCTCGGACGGTTCGGCCGTCTCGTGGGCGCGTCTCCGCCCATGCAGCGCCTCTACGACGAGCTGGAGCGCGTCGCGCCCACCGGGGCGACGGTCTTCATCACCGGCGAGAGCGGCACCGGCAAGGAAGTCGTCGCGCAGACCATCCACGAGGTGAGCCGGCGCCGCCTGCAACCGTTTCTCGCGGTGAACTGCGGCGCGATCTCGCCGCAGCTCATCGAAAGCGAGCTCTTCGGGCACGAGAAGGGCAGCTTCACCGGGGCGAACCGCCAGCACCGCGGGTTCTTCGAGCGCGCGCACGGCGGAACCCTGTTCCTCGACGAAGTCACCGAGATGCCCGCGGACCTCCAGGTGAAGCTCCTGCGCGTGCTCGAGACGCGCACGGTGAGCCGCGTCGGATCCGACGAGCCGATCGAGACCGACGTTCGCGTGCTGGCTGCGAGCAACCGCAACCCGCACGAAGCCGTCAACGCCGGCAAGCTGCGGCGCGATCTCCTCTACCGCCTGCAGGTGTTCCCGCTGTACGTGCCGCCGCTGCGCGAGCGCATCGAGGACATCGAGCTCCTCGCCGAGCACTTCCTCGCCGAGCTCAACAAGGGCGCGCGCACGCCGAAAGCGTTCACGCCGGCCGCGATCGAGCGGCTCAAGCGCTACAGCTGGCCCGGCAACGTGCGCGAGCTGTGGAACGTGGTGCAGCGCGCGTTCATCATGAGCGACGGCGAGTGGATCACGCAGGTGGGACTGTCGGCGGAGCCCACGCTGAACGCCGAGCCGACCGGCCGCTCGTTCCAGGTCAGCGTCGGCGACCGCATCGACGCGGTCGAGAAGCGCCTCATCCTGGCGACGGTGCAGCATACGCAGACCAAGGAAGCCGCGGCCGAGATCCTCGGCATCAGCGTCAAGACGCTGTACAACAGGCTGCGCGCCTACGAGTCGCGTACGCACGAGCCCGCCGCGCCCGCGGCAGGGAATCGGTCGGCGGTATCGGCCACTTGAATCGCGCGGGCATCGGCCCGCACCCCACGGACGCGGCGTGATGGAAGCACCGGTCGAAGCACACGACTTGGAGCCCGCGATTCGGAGCCTCGCGTCGCTCCTTCCATGCGGCGTGCTGCTGCTGAGCGGCGAGGGCACGCCGTGCTTCGCGAGCGCCCGCGCGGCAGACCTTCTCGGCACCGCAGAGCCCGCGCGCCTTGCGGACCGCTGGCAGGCGCTGTGCGTCGCGGCCGGCATTTCGCGCCGGATGCTGCCGACGGGCGCACAGCCGCTCCGCACGCACGGCACCATCGACGGCGGCGACGGGCCGCGCGCCGTGCGCATCGAAGCGCACGCCACCGGCTCGATCGCGGGCGCACGGTGGCTGGTGCTGATGAAGCGCCGCGATCGCGCCGACGACGACGACACCGCGCTCATCGCTGCAAGCCGCGCGGATACGTCTCAGCAGGTGCTGGCGGGCCTGCTGCACGATCTCAACGGGCCGCTCAACAACCTGAGCCTGACGCTCGCGCTGCTATCGGGCACGCTGTCGCGCGTCACGGCGCAGCAGCCCGACGACGCGACGCTCGCGCGGTGTCGCCGCTACGTCGACACGCTCACGGCCGAGACGCAGCGCTTCTCGGATTCCGCCCGCGCGCTCGGTGCGGCCATCGTGCCGCCCGAGGCGTCGACCGGCTCGATCGCGCTGTCTTCGCTCCTCCAGCACGCGCAGCGCGCGCTGCGGCATCACGCATCGCTTCGCGAGGTGCACCTGTCGATCGCGTCGGCCGCCGCGGACCTCGCCGTCGCCGGCGATCCCGATCTCCTGAAGCTCGCGCTCGTCGACCTGCTCGTCACGGCGATCGACGCGACGGCGCCCGGCGGCGAGATCGCGGTGACACCGGATGATGCCGGCGGAACGCTGCGTGTGCGCATCGTCGCGCGCGCGGCGCGCATCGCGCTCGACCGCGCGCTCGACGAGATGCTGTCGATGCCGCGGTCGCAATCGGTTTGCTTCGTCGCCGCGCGCCGCATCCTCGAGCTGCACGGTGGCAGCGCGACGCTGCGCGCGGACTCCGGCGATGCGATCGTGATCGACGCGCGCATGCCGCGCGCACACGCGTAGCGATACGCGCGAACCGCCGCCGCGTCCTGCATCGTTACCGGTAATTCTTGCAGCGCTCCTCGGGCGTGGAGGCGCGGCGCACGCGCGCTCGTCCCATTGCAACGCCGAAACGCTTGTATCGGCACGCCCTTTGCAGAAGCGATGATCGATAAAGCGCGTGGTTGGCGCGCGCGTGAAATTCGCATCAGGAAAGTCGATCACATGTTCGCGAGAATTGCGCTCATCAGCGAGCACGCATCACCACTGGCAGCGCTCGGCGGCGTCGATTCGGGCGGACAGAACGTGTACGTGGCGCAGACCGCGCGCCACCTGGCTGCGATGGGTTTCCACGTCGACGTGTTCACGCGGCGCGACGACGAGGACCTGCCCGCGATCGTCGAGTGGGAGCCGCGCCTGCGCGTCATCCATGTGCGCGCGGGTCCCGCGCGCTTCGTGCGCAAGGAGGACATGCTGCCGTACATGTCCGAGTTCGCGCAGGAGATCGCCGCGATCGCGCGCGCAGCGCGCGACCGTGGCGCGCCGTACGTGCTCACGCACGCGCACTTCTTCATGTCGGGCCTCGTCGCCCGCCGCCTGAAGGAGGAGCTCGGTATCCCGTACGTCGTGACATTCCACGCGCTCGGGAAGGTGCGCCTCATCTACCAGGCGCACGACGAGTTCCCGCGGCAGCGCTGCGCGATCGAGCAGATGGTCATCGACGCGGCGAGCGCGGTCATCGCGGAATGCCCGCAGGACGAGATGGACCTGCGGCGGCACTACCACGCGCCGCAAAGCCGCATTCGCATGATCCCATGCGGCTTCGACCCGCGCGAGCTCGTTCCGGTCGACCGCGCGGTGGCGCGGCGGCGGCTGGGGCTGCCGCTCGACGAACCGGTGATCCTGCAGCTCGGGCGCATGGTGCCGCGCAAGGGTGTCGATACGGTCGTGCGCGCGCTCGCCCTGCTGCAGCGGCGGTTCCACCGTCCGGCGTCGCTCATGATCGTCGGAGGCGAGACGCCGGAGCCCGATCCCGTTGCCACACCTGAGATCGGGCGGCTCATGCAGATCGCCGCAGACGAGGGCGTCACCGCGGACGTCAAATTCGTCGGGCAGCGGCCGCGCTCCGAGCTGCGCTATTACTACAGCGCGGCCGACGTATTCGTGACCATGCCGTGGTACGAACCGTTCGGCATCACGCCCGTCGAGGCGATGGCGTGCGGCATTCCCGTGATCGGTGCGCGCGTGGGCGGTATCCAGTACTCGGTCGAGGACGGCCGGACGGGATTCCTGGTCGAGCCCCGCAACGCCGAGGCGCTCGCGCGGCGACTCGCGCACGTGTTCAGCGACCCGTCGATCGCGCGCGTGCTCGGCAAGCACGCGCGGCGTCGCGCCTACGAGCTCTTCACATGGCAGAAGGTCTCGAATGCGCTCGCCGACGTCTACGCGGAGGTCGCGCTGCCGCGCCCGCTCGGCGTGCCGCGGCGGGCTTACGCGCAGCAGCGCGCACAACAACCGGGCGATTGAGCAATGGCAAGGGAACTGGAAGGACGTGTGATCCTGGTCACCGGCGGCGCGCGAGGCCTGGGCGCCGCGATCTGCGGCGAGCTGGCCGACGCGGGCGCGACGCTGCTGGTCGCCGACCGCAGCGAGCGCGCGCACGAGACGGCGCAGGCGGCGCGCGCGCAAGGCGTCGCGGCCGATGCGCTCATCGGCGACATCGGCGACGAGGCGCAGGTGCGCCGCTTCATCGCGCACGCCCGCGATGCGCACGGTGGGCTCGACGCCGTCATCAACAACGCGGGCATCGACGTCACCACCGACATCGAGTCGCTCGAGGTCGAGCAGTGGGACGCGGTGCTGCGCACCAACCTTCGCGCGCCGTTCCTTATCGCCAAGCTCGCGTTGCCGCTGCTGCGCGAGCGCAAGGGGGACATCGTCAACGTCGCGTCGACGGCGGCGAAGCGGGCGTGGCCGAATGCCGCGGCGTACCACGCGAGCAAGTGGGGCCTCCTCGGCCTCACCTACGCGTTGCACGCGGAGTTGCGGCCGCTCGGCGTCCGTGTCACGGCGGTGGTCGCGGGGGGCATGCGCACGCCGTTCCTGCTCGACCGCTTCCCGGACCTCGATCCGTCCAAGCTGCAGGACCCGCGCAACGTCGCGCGCGCGGTGCGCTTTGCGCTCACGCAGCCGCGCGAGTCGGTGATCGCCGAGATCGCCGTGCTGCCGGTGCAGGAGACGTCATGGCCGTGAGGACCGCGTGATGGAGCGGGCCGTATTCCTCGACAAGGACGGCACGCTGGTCGAGAACGTGCCCTACAACGTCGACCCGTCCCGCGTGCGGCTGCTCCCCGGCGTCCTCGACGGCATGCGTCGGCTGCAGGACGCGGGCTTTCGCCTGATCGTCGTGTCCAATCAGCCCGGCATCGCGTTCGCGCGCTTTCGCCGCAGCGCGCTCGACCGCATCGAGGCACGGCTCGATCGCCTGTTCGCCGAGGCCGGCGTGGTGGTCACCGCGTACGCCTGGTGCCCGCATCATCCGGAGGGTGTGCACCCGTGGTACGCACGGCCGTGCGAGTGCCGCAAGCCGCTTCCCGGGTTGCTGCTCGACGCCGCGCGACGCCACGCGATCGACCTCGCATCCTCGTGGATGATCGGCGACATCCTCGACGACATCGAAGCGGGCACGCGCGCGGGCTGCCGCACGGTGCTCGTCGATCGAGGCGGCGAGACGCTGTGGCAGCGTGGCCCGGGACGCACGCCCGACGCGATCGTGCACCGCTTCGACGACGCGGCGGCGTTCGTGGTGCGTTCCCACGAGCGCGTGCAGGCGCGCGTGCGCGTGCACGCGGCGTCGATGGCGCCATGACGCCCGAAGCCTGGAGCCGTGCACGCAACGTCCTTGCGGTGCGCCTCGACGGAATGGGGGATCTGCTGATGTCCACGCCGGCGCTGCGCGCGCTGAAGGAAAGCGTGCCGCACCGCCGGCTGTCGCTGCTCGTGTCGCCGGCGGGCGCCGCGGTCGCGCGGCAGCTGCCGTTCGTCGACGACGTCATCGTGTTCCGCGCGCCCTGGATGAAGCACCCGGAGGACGCCGACGCTGCGACGCGCACCGAGGCGCTCGTGCGCGATCTGCGCGCGCGTCGCTTCGAGGCCGCCGTGGTCCTGACCGTGTTCTCGCAGAGTCCTCTGCCGGCCGCGCTGGTGTTGCTCCTCGCGGCCGTGCCGCTCCGCGCGGGCTATTGCCGCGAGAACCCTTACACCCTGCTGACGCACTGGCTGCCCGAGCGCGACCTCGACGTGCATCGCGGCGTGCGCCACGAAGTGCAGCGGCAGCTCGACCTCGCGGCCGCGCTCGGCGCGCGCGCGAGCGACACGCGGCTGCAGTTCCCGGTCGACGCTGCAGCGCGCTCGCGCGTGATCGAGCGCCTGCGCGAAGCCGGCGTGCGCGCAGGTACCCGCTTGCTGGTGGTTCATCCGGGTGCGACGGCGGCCTCGCGGCGCTATCCACTCGAGGCGCTTCGCGCCGCGATGGCGCGCCTCGCCGCCGAGGACGGCTGGAGCATCGTCGTCGCCGGAGGCCCGGAGGACGTCGCGTCGGCGGCGTCGCTCTGCGCGGCACCGGTCACCGCGATATCGCTCGCTGGACTGCTCGACATCGGCGAGCTGGCTGCACTGCTGCAGCTCGCTTCGGTCGTGGTGTCGAACAACTCGGTGGCCGCGCATCTCGCGGCGGCGGTCGGAACGCCGGTCGTCGACCTGTATGCCCTCACCAATCCGCAGCACACGCCGTGGAGCGTGCCCAACCGCGTGCTGAACCACGACGTCGATTGCAGATACTGCTTCAAGAGCGTTTGTCCGCAAGGCCATCATCGCTGCCTGGCGGACGTGGCGCCGGCGGAGGTGGTCGACGCCGTGCGCGATCTCGCAGCCGGCGCGCAGAGCGCGGCGCCTGCGGTCGCGATCGCCGGTGCACGCGTCACGATGGCGGCGTAGCCGAAGGACATGAAGACAAACCTTCACCTCGCGCTGCTGCAGGTCCGGCGGACCGCTCGCTCGGGCGAGCCGGCGCAACTCCCATGATCACACTCGGCATCAACGCGGCGTATCACGATTCGGCCGCCTGCCTCGTCGACGACGGCACGCTCGTGGCCGCGGCGGAAGAGGAACGGTTCACCCAGATCAAGCATGGCAAACGGCCGGTGCCGTTCTCGGCCTGGGAGCTGCCGTATCACGCCATCGACTATTGCCTCGGCGAAGCCGGCGTGACCCTCGGCGACGTGGACCACGTCGCGTATTCGTACGATCCGGCGCTCTTCGTCGACGGCGGCGCGACGCCGGAAACCATCACGCTGCCGTTGTCGCCGAGCGCAAAGCGTCCGTCCAAGGGCGAGCCCTGGGATCCGCTGTTCCTGTCGTACATCGTCAACGCGCCCCGGCAGCTCGCCGGCGGGGCGCCGCATCACCTGCAGGGACGCCTCGCGCTGCGCGGCGCGCCGCGCTATCGATGGCACTACGTGCAGCACCACCTCGCGCATCAGGCAAGCGCATTCCTCGCGGCGCCCTTCGACGACACTGCGGTGCTGACGCTCGACGGCCGCGGCGAGGCGGGGTCGACGCAGTACGGCGTTTTCCGCGACGGCGAGTACCGCCGCCTCGGCGAAGTGCGCCTGCCGCACTCGCTCGGGCTTCTGTACGAGGACGTCACGCGCCACCTCGGTTTCCTGCACTCTTCCGACGAGTACAAGGTCATGGCGCTCGCGTCCTTCGGCACGCCGCGGCTCGCGGAGGCGATGCGCGCGCACGTGCGCTGGAAGGGCGACGGTCAGTACGAGATCGAGCCCGTCGACTTCACGCGCTGGTGCGCGCCGCGCACGCGCCACGCGCCTTTCACGGACGAGCATGCCGATGTGGCGCGCGCAGTGCAGATCGTGCTCGAGGAGACCGCGCTCACCATCGCGCGCTGGCTGCGCGAGGCGAGCGGCGTGCGCAACCTGGCGATGGCGGGCGGCGTGGCCCTCAACTGCGTCATGAACGCGAAGCTGCGCGACGCCGGCGTCTTCGACCGCATCTGGGTGCAGCCGGCGGCCGGCGACGCGGGGACCGCGCTCGGCGCCGCGCTGTGGATCGACCGGGAGATGCGCAGCAACGGCGCGCGCGCGCCGCGCGGCTTCGTGATGCGGCACGTGTACTACGGTCCGGGCTACCCGGACGACGCGATCGAGGCCGCCCTGCGGCGGGCCAAGATCCGCTACGAGCGGCCGCGCGACTACCCGCAGGCGATCGCGGCGCGGCTTGCCGACGAGCGTGTCGTCGGCTGGTTCCAGGGACGGATGGAGTTCGGGCCGCGCGCGCTCGGCGCACGTTCGATCCTCGCTTCGCCGCGCAACGCGACGATGCAGGCGCGCCTGAACGAGCTCAAGGACCGCGAGGACTTCAGGCCCGTCGCACCCGCGGTGCTGCAGGATCGCGCCGCGGAATGGTTCCGCGGCTGCGACGAATCGCCGTTCATGCTCTTCGTGCACGACGTCGTACCGGCGCAGCGCGATCGCATTCCCGCGGCGTGTCACACCGACGGGAGCGCGCGCGTGCAGACCATCGCGCGCGACCAGAACCCGCTGTACTACGACACCATCGCCGCCTTCGGACGGCGTACCGGCGTCCCGGTCGTCATCAACACCTCCTTCAACACGCGCGGCAAGCCGATCGTGTGCACGCCGCGCGACGCGCTGGAGACGTTCTTCACCTCGCCGATCGACTCGCTCGCGATCGGGCCCTTCGTCGTCGACAAGGAAGCGGTATGACCGGCGTGCCGCGCGTCTCGGTCGTGATCGCCACGCACGAGCGGCCGAAGCTCCTCATGCGCTGCCTGTGCGCGCTCCTGCGCCAGGACGTCGCACCCGGGGAGTACGAGATCGTCGTCGTCGACGACGGCTCGTCCGACGCGGCGCATCACTTCGCATTGCGCAACATCGCCGCGCTGTCGCACGGCGAGGGGCGCCCTTCGATCCGCTACCTGCACCAGTCGCGCAACCGCGGGCCCGCGGCGGCGCGCAACGTCGGCTGGCGCGCGGCGCGCGCTTCGATCGTGGCGTTCACCGACGACGATACGATGCCCCACCCGGATTGGCTGCGCGAGGGACTGCGCGCGCTCGCCGATGGCACCGACGCGGTCGCCGGGCGCATCGAGGTGCCGCTGCCGGCGATCCCGACCGATTACGAGCGCGACGCCGCGGGCCTGTCGCGCGCCGAGTTCGCGACCGCCAACTGCTTCGTTCGTCGCGACGCGCTCGAAGCCATCGACGGCTTCGACGAGCGCTTTCGCGCGGCGTGGCGCGAGGACTCGGACCTGTGCTTTCGCCTGCGCGCGCACGGCTTGCGCGTGGGCATGGCGCACGATGCGCGCGTGCTGCATCCCGTGCGCCCGGCGAGCTGGGGCGTGAGCCTGCGCCAGCAGCGCAAGGTCATGTTCGACGCGCTGCTGTACAAGAAATTTCCGCGGTGGTACCGGGCAAGCATACGGCCGCGCCCGCCGTGGGATTACTACGGGACGGTGCTGTGCGGGGCCGCCGGCGTGGTGGGTCTCGCGCGCGGCGTGCCGGCGCTGGCGGTCGCAGGCTTCGGCGGGTGGCTCCTGCTCGCGACGCGGTTCGCGCTGCATCGCCTGCACGGCACCAGCAAGGCGCCGCGACACGTCGCCGAGATGGCGTGGACGTCGCTGTGGATCCCATGGCTCTCGGTGTACTGGCGGCTTCGCGGCGCGTTGCGCTACCGGGTGTGGTTCGTATGAGCGCGGACATCGCGCCGCGTCCGCAGTTCGTGGCGGCGCCGCCGCTGCCGGAGTTCGTGCAGATCGAGCCGGTCGGCCAATGCAACCTGCGCTGCCAGATGTGCGCCATCCAGTTCCGGCGCGACGGTCCGCCGCACGGGCCACTCGCGTTCATGGCGTTCGAGACATTCACGCGCCTGCTCGACCAGTTCCCGCGCCTGCGCGAGCTGCACCTGCAGGGGCTCGGCGAGCCGACGATGCACCCGCGCTTCTTCGACATGGTCGCGCACGCCGCCGCGCGGGGCATCCGCGTTTCGACCAACTCGAACCTCACGCTGTGGTCGGAGCGCCGCGCGCTGCAGTGCGCGCAAAGCGGCCTCGCCGAGCTCTCGGTGTCGCTCGACGCGGCCGACCCGTCGATCTACGAGCGCATCCGTCGCGGCGCACATTTCGGCAAGGTGCTGCGCAACCTGCGGCGCGTGATGGCGGCGCGTGCGGCGACGCGCTCGCCGCTCGAGGTGCGCATCGTGATGGTGCTGATGAAGCAGAATCTCGACGACCTTCCGAACCTCGTGCGTCTCGCCGCGGCGGAAGGCGTGGGCAGCGTCTTCGTGCAGCACCTCTGCCACGACTTCGAGGAGGGTACGCTGCCCTCCGAGTACAAGCCCATCCGCAGCTTCATCCACGACGAGATGCTCGATCGGGTCCCCCCCGCGCGCGTCGAGGAAGTGTTCGCCGCCGCGCGCGCCGCCGCGCAGGAGAACGGCGTGCGGCTGCGGCTGCCGCGGCTGTCGGGCGCACCCGCGCCGCGCGCCGAGCCGCCGCGCTGCGACTGGCCGTGGCGCGGCAGTTACATCAGCTACGCCGGCGACGCCATGCCGTGCTGCATGGTGGGCACGCCGGATCGCGCGAGCTTCGGCAACATGGCGCGCGAAGGCGTGGCAGCGGTGTGGAACAACGACGGCTATCGCGCGTTTCGCGAGCAGCTCGCGTCGTCGTCGCCTCCCGCGATCTGCCGCTCGTGCTCGCTGTATCGCGGGACGTTCTGATGGGCGGCGCGGCGCCGGTGCGCAGCAGCGTCGACGGCCCGCACGGCGCGCCGCGGCGCGTCGCCGTCCTGCGCGCGCTGCAACTCGGCGACCTGCTGTGCGCGGTCCCCGCGCTGCGCGCGCTGCGTCGCGCGTGGCCGCAGGCGGAAATCACGCTGATCGGCCTTCCATGGGCCGCGGCGTTCGCGCGGCGTTTCGCGCATCTCGTCGATCGCTTCCTCGAGTTCCCCGGCTTTCCCGGGCTGCCCGAGCGCGAGCCGGACCTCGCCGGACTTCCGGCGTTCCTCGCGACGGCGCAGGGCATGCACTTCGACGTCGCGCTGCAGCTCCATGGTCGTGGCGATGTGACCAACGGCGTCGTCGCTGCCTTCGGCGCCGACATGACCGCCGGATTCCATGCGCGGGGTGGCATCTGTCCCGACCCCGCGCGCTACACCGCGTGGCCGGAAGAGGGCACCGAGATCGAGCGCCTGCTGAGGCTCGTGGATTTCCTCGGCATCCCGCGTGCCGGCACCGAGCTCGACTTTCCCATCACGTCGTCCGAGGTGCGCGCGGCGCAGAGCCTGTGCGCCGCGCACGGCCTTCGCGCGGGCGCGTACGCGTGCGTGCATCCGGGCGCGCGATTGCACAGCCGTCGCTGGCCACCCGAGTATTTCGCGGACGTCGCCAAGGCGCTGTCGGCCGCGGGCCTGCGCGTGGTGCTCACGGGCAGTGAGGAGGAAGCGCAGCTCACGCGTTTCATCGCCGACCGCGTGGCCGGCGCCGTCGATCTTGCCGGCCGCACGCCGCTCGGCGTGCTGGCCGGCGTGCTGCGCGGAGCGCGCATGCTGGTCTGCAACGATACGGGCGTGTCGCACGTCGCCGCGGCGCTCGGCACGCCAAGCGTGGTCGTGTCGTGCGGCGCCGACCCCGACCGCTTCGCGCCGCTCGATCATGCGCGGCACGAAGTGCTCCATCGGGCGGTGAGCTGCCGTCCTTGCGCGTACGACCACTGTCCCGTCGGACACCCCTGCGCGCGCGATCTCGTTCCCGACCGGGTGATCGAACGGGTCGCCGCAAGGCTCGCCGCGTCGCGCGATCGAGGGCCGCGCGTCCCGATGGCGGCAACACCCGGGTGACGCATCCATGCGCCGCTATCGCATACTCACCTGGCAGGTCCACGGCAATTACCTCTACTACCTGACGCAGGCGCCGCACGAGTTCCACGTGCTGTCGCGGCCGGGATGCCCGCCCGGTTACGGCGGCCGCAACGGTGCGCTGCCGTGGGGTGACAACGTCCACGACTGTCCCGTCGAGCGCGTGCGCGATCTCGACTTCGACTGCGTGCTCTACCAGTCGCTCGCGCACTACCAGAAGGATGCAGCGGAAATCCTGAGCGACGCGCAACGCCGGCGGCCGTCCATCTACCTGGAGCACGATCCGCCGCTCGGACATCCGACCAACACGGTGCATCCGGTGACCGACCCCGGCATGATGATCGTGCACGTCACGCACTACAACGCGCTGATGTGGGACTGCGGGCGCGTGCCGACCCGCGTGATCGAGCACGGCGTTCTCGTCCCCGACGATGCTCGCTACACCGGCGAGGTCGCGCGTGGCGTGTGCAGCATCAATCATCTGGCGCGGCGCGGACGCCGGCTCGGCGCGGACGTGTTCGAGCGCTGGCGCGAAGGCGTTCCGATCGACCTCTTCGGCATGGACGCCGAGCGGTCGGGGGGATCGGGCGAGCTCGCGTACGCCGACCTCATGCGCGCGATCGGGCGCTATCGCTTCTACGCGCACCCGGTGCGCTATACGAGTCTCGCGCTCGCGGTGTGCGAGGCAATGATGATCGGCTTGCCGGTGATCGGCCTCGGCACCACCGAGCTGCCGCGCGTGATCGAGGAGAGCCGCGGCGGCTGTGTCGACACACGCATCGACCGCCTCATCGAGGTGTCGCGGCAGCTGCTGCGCGACCCCGCGGAAGCGCATGCGCTCGGCCGCGCGGCGCGCGCGTATGCGCGCGAACGCTTCGGCATCGCGCGCTTCGCCGCCGACTGGAGCGCGGCCTTCGACGCGTTGCTCGCCTGAGGCGGCGGCGCGTCAGCCGCGTGCGGAGGGACGCACGTCGGCCTTGGTCACGCGCGCCATGTGCTCGAGCGCCGCGCGACGATACGACTCGCGCTCCGACGCCACGCAATCCGAGGGCACGCGCAGCGCGTACTTGCGCAGGTACGCATCGTGAGCGGTGAACATGATGCAGTTGTCGGCGGCCAGCCCGACGAGCACGAGCCGGTTGATGCGGAGCTCGTCGAGCAGGAACTCGAGCGGCGTGCCGAAGAATGCCGAGTGTCGCGGCTTCAGGATCGATCGATCGCCCGGCGCCGGTGCGAGCAGATCCACGAGCTGCGCGGCCTCGCCACCGCGTGCCCTGCAGCGCGCCACGACCGCCTCGAAGTCGGATTCCCAGTGACCGAAGTTGTCGTTGCAGTAGATCGCGGGAACGCGGCGGCGGGCAAGCCGGCGCTTCAGCGCCGCGCTGCGGGCCGCCGCGCGAACGGCCGGACGCGCGAGCGCGCGCCCGCCGTCGAAGTCCAGCGGATTCATGAAGTCGATGATCAGCAGCGCGGTGCGCGTCCGGTCCTTGGGCATGGTCAAGCGCGGTTGCAAGTGACGTGCCGTGCCCCATCGCCCGCAAGACACCGCCTGGTGTAATTGTTGCTGCGACCGCCGCGCAAGAATTGCCGCCCGAAGCGCCTGGAACGCCTGTTTCCCCGCGAAAAGCGCATGGCACACGCGTTGCATGAGTGGCCGCGCCTGTCCACGCAACCCGAGCGGCCTCTTCACGGGGTGGGGCCGCTCGGGCCGGGGACAGGTACCTTTTTTCAGGACGAGGTCATGAACTCGGATCGAACGCTGGGCAGTACGGCCTCGGCCGAGTCGGGCCTCACGCCTTTCGAGGCATTGCGGCTGCGCGCCGGCACGATGTGGACGCAGACGGTCGGCCTCGTTCACGACCACGCACTGCTCGCGCTGCTGGAAGTCCAGCGCGCGAGCCTCGGCCTCGTCAAGATCATCGGCGCCGCGGTCGTCATATCGGTGCTGATCGTTGCCGCCTGGATGGGCCTCGTCGCCGCGGGCATCGTATGGGCGGTCGGCGCGGGCGCGAGCTGGGGTGTCGCGATCGTGGTGGCCGCGGTCGTCAACCTGGTCGCCGCGGCCGCGCTCGCTTTCTGGATCAAGGCGCAGGTGCCCGAGCTGCTGTTCGCGGCGACGCTGCGCCAGCTGCGCGGCGAGCCCCCGGCGGACGACGTCTCCAGCCATGCGAAGTGACGCCTCGCTCGATCAGGAAATGCGGATGCTCGAATCGCGCATCCGCGACCGGCGCGTCGCGCTGAAGCACTCGTTCGCGGAGCTCAAGCACTCGGCGTCCGAAGCCAAGGACCGCGTGCGCGCGCGCGCGACATCCCCGCTCATCTGGGGTGCGGCGCTCGCCATCGGCTTCGTGGTGGCGCGCCTCGCGCACCGTCGGCGCCGCCCGCCGCCGCTTCGTGCGCGCTTCAGCCTCGAGCGCGAGCCGACGCCGCAGCGCAGGATGCTTGCCGCGCTCCTGTCCGCAGCGTTGCCGCTGGGGTTGCGCATCGCGCAGCACGCGCTCGCGCCGTGGATCGCACGCACCGTGAACAATCTCTCGGCGCGCCGTCGCGCTTACGAAGGCTACCGGGCGGGCAGAGCACTCTAGGTGAGCGCCTCGCCCTCGAGCTTCGCCTCGATGGCCGTCGCGAGCGTCTCGAGGTCGAACGGCTTGGTGAGCACCGTGAAGCCTTCCGCGGCGATGCGCGCGATCTCCGCGGTGTAGCCGGTCATGACGATCACGGGGATGCGCGTGTAGCGCGATCGCACGGTGCGCGCGAGTTGCAGCCCGTTGATGCCGCCGACCATCACGACGTCGGTCAGGAGCAGGTCGAAGCGCTCGTTCTGCAGGCGCTCCAGCGCTTCCGTGCCGTTCGATGCTACGGTCACGTCGTAACCGAGTTGCATCAGCAGCTCCTGCAGCACGCCAGCGACACCGCGATCGTCCTCGACGACGAGGATCCGTCCTTCGGCCGGCACAAGACCCTTGGTACGCGCGGGCGCCTTCGGTACCAACGGCTCCGTGCTGCGCGGCAGCCACAGCGTGACGGTCGTGCCTTGTCCGGGCGGGCTTTGCAGCGTCACCGTCCCTCCCGACTGGCGCGAGAACCCATACACCTGGCTCAGCCCGAGTCCCGTGCCCTTGCCCTGCGCCTTGGTGCTGAAGAAGGGTTCGAACACCCGGTCCAGCACGGCGTGCGGCACGCCCTCGCCGGTATCGTGCATGCGAATCAGCACGAATTCGCCCGACATTTCACCGGCGAGGCCGAGGAGGTCGTTGACGGTCGCGTTGCGCGCGCTGATCTCGAGCACGCCGCCGCCCGGCATCGCGTCGCGCGCGTTGACGGCGATGTTCAACAGCGCGAGCTCGAGCTCTGCGGGGTCCGCCTTGATCGGCCACGTCCCCGGCTCGACGCGGCATTGCAGCCGGATGTTCTCGCGCAACGAATGCGAGAGGAGCTCGCACAGCGCGGGCATGAGCTCGTCGAGGTCGATCGTGCGCGGCTGCAGCGCGGAGCGGCGGGAGAACGCGAGGAGATGCCGCGTCAGCGACACCCCGTGACCGACCGCGCTTGCGATGGCGTCCAGCTGGCGGTCGTGCGTCGATGCACTGAGGCGCTTGCGCAGGATCTGCAGGTTGCCGTGGACCACCATCAACAGGTTGTTGAAGTCGTGCGCGACGCCGCCGGTGAGCTGTCCCATGGCTTCCATGCGCTGCGACTCGCGCAACGCCTGCTCCGCCTTGGCGCGGCGTGCTGCCTCGTTGCGCCATTCGAGCGTCGCCTCGTGCTCCTGGCGTGCCGCGCGCAACGCCATGATCGACACCGCGCCGAGCGCCAGCATCGCGGCGACCGCGAAGCCCAGCATGACCCACAGGTGCTCGAACCAGTCGCGCACGATCGCGCGGTGCGACATCGCGGCGCCGGTATACAGCGGATACGGGGCTGCCTGGCGTACGGCGACCAGCGTCCGCTCGCCGCTCGCGTCCGGCATCGTCGACACGCCGCGCGGGGGCGAGCCGCCGTTCGCGAGGCGCATCCAGGGCGTGTCGCCGCCGAGCCTTTGCGCCGCCGTCGGCGGCTCCGGGTAGCGCGTGATCACCGCGCCATCGGCCCGGTAGAGCACCACCGATATGTCGGGATGCTCGCGCGCGAGCTCGCGGTAGAACTCGTTGATGCCGTCCGGATGGAGCGACACCGCGATTGCGCCCGCGAAGCGACCGTCGAGCTCGCGCCTTCGCGCGACCACGAACACCGTGTCGCCGCCGGCATCGCGTGCGGCGCCGCTCACCGACACCGGATCGGTGCGGAGCTGCGCGAAGTAAGCCCGGGCCGTCGCGCCGGGCAGCGTCGATGCGGGAAACGTACGAGCGTCGACGACGACTCCGCCGGCGGCGTCGAGCACCAAGATGCTGCGCGCCTGCGGAACCGAGCGGGCGAGCGCCTGCAGGCGGTCGTGCAGGGCGGCTTCGTCGATGGCGAGGCCCTCCGCCGGCCGTCCGCCGAGAAGGTCTTCGACGCGACCGATCAGGAGGTCGGTCGTCTCGAAGACCTTCAGCGCGTGCTCCTGCGCGATGCGCAGCGATCGGTCGACGTGCTCTTTCGCGAGCTCGACGGTCTGGCGGTAGTCGAGCCAGGCGGACGCTGCGAATACGAGCACCGGCGCGAGCACGCTCACGACGAGCAGCACGCGAAGCCACCGCAGCGAGGCGTCGTCGGAAGGAGTGGCGGTGTGCGCGGGATCCATGGCCGCGCCAGGGCGCCGGCGGCGCACGCGTACGCAGTCCCGGAATTCTAGGCCCTTGGCGCACCCAGCGGGCGCCTCGCACATCGCGATCGACGCACTACGACGCGAGCGAGCGCAGCGGCGCGGGGGCCGTGCGCAGGTGCGGCTGCCGCTCCAGCACGTCGGCGAGCGGTCCGGCATCGACGACGTGTCCGTCGCCCATGACCACGACGTGATCGAAGTACGCGAGCGCGGCGAGCCGATGGATCGATGCGACGATGCACACGTCGGGAAGCGCGTCGCGCAGGCGCTCGAACACGCGCGCTTCGGTCGCCTGGTCGAGCGCGCTGGTGGGCTCGTCGAGAAGCAGGATGGAGCTGCCGCTGCCGGCCAGCAATCCACGCGCGAGCGCGAGGCGCTGGCGCTGGCCGCCCGACAGGTTCAAGCCGCGCTCCGAGATGAGCGTCGACCATCCGCCGGGCAGCGCCGCGGCGACACTGTCGAACGCGCCTAGATACGCGGCACGCTCCACCGAGCCCTGCGGGACATCGGCGCCGAAGGTCACGTTGTCGCGCAGGCTCGCCTCGAAAACTTCGGCTTCCTGCGTGATGAGCATGGCGGCGCTGCCGAGATGGCGCAGCCCGAAGCGCGTCCGCCCATCGACCTGGAAGTAGCCGTGCGCGGGCTCGTAGAGGCCGGCGAGGAGGCGCAGGAGCGTGCTCTTGCCGCTGCCGCTCGGACCGACGAGCGCGATGCGCTGCCCACGTCGCAGCGTGATCGCCACGTCGCGCACGCCGCCGCGCGCGCCGTCGCCACGGGTGTACGCGAACGTAACGCCACGCGCGGCAATCGTGCGCCAGCCGGCATCGACCGCGACGCTTGCGGGGAGGCGCTCCTCCGCGTGGAAGATCGGATCGGCGCTCGCGAAATCGACCTTGAAGCGCGCGAAGTTCTGCAGGTTGCTCGCCATCGATCCGATGACGCCGCCCGCCTGCTGCGCGTACTGGTACACCATGAACACGCCGCCGAGGAGCAGCGGCGCGCCGCTCGCCACCGCGCGATGCGCGTGCCACGCGTACACCGCGACCAGTCCCCATGCCAGCCCGATGGTCAGAAGATCGACCGCGCACCACTTTTGTTCGGTGACGCGGATCGCCCGGCGTTGCGGCTCGAACACCTCGCGCAGGCGCGCGGCCACGATGCGGCGCGAGACGTCGTGCAGCCGAAGGGAGAGGACGGTCGAGATATTTCCGAGGAAATCGAGCACGCGCACCTGGTAGCGGCGCTCGAGCTGGTTCGCGTGCTGCGCGAGCTGCATCAGCGTGCGATCGAATCGGAGGATCACATACGCGATCGACACGAAGCCCGTGAGCGCAATGGCACCGGTCACGCTCGACAGCAGGCAAAGCGCCACGAGCGGCCCCACGACGTTCACCAGGTTCTGCAGGTAGATGAACTGGTTCTCGGTGAAGCTGGCCAGCGCCTGGCTCGCCTGCTGCGCGCGCTGCTGCGCCTCGCCGGAATGGTGCTTGTCGTGCCAGGCGAGCGGCAGGCTCGCGAGGCGGGCGTACAGCGCATCGGCGGCGCCCTGGCGCACGTGCAGGGCGACGTTGCGCTCGATGACGCGGCCCGGGCCGTGCAGTGCCCAGGACGATGCGTACACGAGGAAGATCGCGGCGGTCAGCGTGGCGGCCCTGGGGAGCTGCTCGGCGCCGGCCAGCTGGACGGTGTCGATCGCCTGCGCGGCGAGCCACGGGACCAGCAGCTTCAGCACCTGCGCCGCGACGAGCATCGCGAGCGCCAGCGCGTAGCGCCCGCGCATGCCGTGCGCGTGGCGCCAAAGGTGCCGATACAGCGATGCCAGCCGGGCAGGCGGGCCCGGCGCGATCCCGGGCGCGGCGTTGATGCCGTTCATTGCAGCAGGCCCTGCGGCCCGGTGCTCCGGACCGTCGTTGTCGAAGGTGATGCGCCGCGGCGTGCAACGTGCCGGTAAATCTTGCGACTTTCGAGGCGACACCGGTGCGGATTGTAGGGATGTGATCGGCGCCGGATCGCGGGCGCAGACGGGAAAAACGGCCCCTATTGCAATGCTCGACCCGCGCCCGGGCGTGCCGTGCACCGCGGCGCCTCGCGCAAGCGCGCTTCGGTACGTTTTACCGGTCGGCGCGAGGAAAAGTTGCGACCGGGTGCGTTGTCGCACGGGCACGCGCATGGCATACGCGTTGCATCGTCCGGGGTCCATGACCGCGCACGGCGACGCGCGCGGCGGTCCATCAACTTCCTCTGGGGGCGTTCATGAATTTCATCATCTGGCTGATCGTCGGTGGCATCCTGGGTTGGCTCGCGAGCCTGGTCATGCGGACCGACGCGCAGCAGGGCATCGGGCTCAACATCGTCGTCGGCATCGTCGGAGCGCTGCTGGGCGGATGGATCGTCGCGCCGCTGCTCGGCGCCGGCACGATCAACCAGAACGACTTCAGCGCGGCGGGGCTCGTCGCGTCGTTCATCGGCGCGCTGATCCTTCTCGCGATCGTGAATCTCTTCCGCCGCGGCCGCGTTCGCTAGGCCGATGGCTCCCGACGCGCGCGATGCGACGGATGCACAGCAGCTGGTGACGCGCGTTGCGAAAGTGCTCGACGCGCTCACCGGCTGCATCGAAACGATGCTCGCGGACGCGCGCGTCAGCGCCGAGCACGCGCTGCACATCGTCGTGATGCACCCTGCACTCGAGCGCCGTTGCACGGCGTTCGACTCCGCGATCCTTGCGGAGCGCAGCATCGGCGAGCCGGCGCGATGGCAGGCCGACTACGCTCACTATGCGCGCGCGAAGGCGCGACTCGCGTGGCGCGAAGGCTTGAGCACGGGCGCGATCGTAGAGGATGCGCCCGCGCGCCTGTGCGCGGGTGACCTCCTCGTCGACGGCGCCGTCGCGCGCCATGGCTGGATCGTGGCGGCCAGCGGCGCGCAGCCCTGGTACGACGCGGCGTTCGCGGCCATGACCATCGAGCTGCTGCACGCGGGGCTGCGCGACGACGTCGCGCGCGCGCGTGAGGCGGGGCGCCTGTGGTGAGCCGCGCACGCGCACCGACGGGACGCACGACGCGGCGCAAGCCCGCGGATGCGTCGACCACACCGCAACGCGACGAAGCCACCGGCGAGTCCACCGCGCGCGGCCAGCCGCAGCCCGACTACGCGGACATGAAGCTGCCCCACGAGCGCGACGAAAGCGCCGAGCGCGACACCGGCTCGCAGCGCACGGACGGCGCGCGGCCCGAGATCGATCAGGGCGCCGCCGACGTCGAGCAGGGTCGTCGCGACACCGATTGCTACAACGCGGTGGGCCCGCGCTATCGACGCCGGGAGGGCAAGGGCGGCTGAGCGACGCGGACGCTTTGCGCCGCGACCAATACCGTTCGGCGCCGATCGTCAGGTCGCATGCGCGGCCTGGTCGCGAGCAAGCCGCGCACGCTCGGCGACGAGGCGATCGTACAGCGCGTGGTTCAGGTCGGGATGGTCGCGCTCGACTGCCGGGAAGAGCAGCGTTTCCTCATGCGTCACGTGCTCGCGCGCGAGCTGCTCGAGCCGCTCGCCGCTGGCATTCACGCGCGCCGCGTTGGCCGAGCGACGCAGTCCCGCGAGGCAATGCTCGAGATCGTCCTGCTCCGCGAGGAACGACCGGACCAGCGCGGAATACTGTTCCGGCAGCGCGGGAAAGACCACCTCGCGCTCGATGCGCTCGATGAGCTCGACCAGCGCGACGATGTTCCGCTGCAGCGCTTCGCGATTCACCGATGGCGGGAGCGCGGGCTCGCGCTGACGTCGGAAGAGCTCGAGCAGCATCTCGTATTCCTGGCGCAACAGGACGGTTGCGCGGTGATCCTGGCTCGATTGCCCTGCCCATTCGATCGGTAGTTCCATGTCGACATCCAAGCGTCGTGTCGTGAAACGATGCACGACGCGTGCCATGGAGCCGATGGATGGCGGCGGTGCGCACCGTCGCCGGAAGGCCAGCAGGGTGGTGTCGTGCTTGCACCATGATCGAACGAGCGCGAAGACCCTCCGTGCATCATGCGCCAGCGCTGCGCGGCCGACTCGCGGGCGCACGGCGCGCGGCTGAAGCAGGATCGCGTCGCCCGAACGTCGCTGTTCGTTGCGGTATCGTGCAGCATCCAGGACTCCGAGGTGCGTGCCATGAGGCCGACCGCCGTTGCTGCCGCCGTTTTCGCTTGTCTCGCGACCGCGCCGTCGCATGCGGACGAGGTCGGTTGCACGTCGACCACGTTCCATCTCTTTTCGCCCAACGACAAGGTCTGCGTGCAGGCGTTCGACGATCCTCGTGTGCCTGGCGTGACGTGTCACATCAGCCAGGCGAAGACCGGCGGATGGAAGGGCGCGGTCGGCGTGGCGGAGGATCCATCGCGCTTTTCCATCGCATGCCACCAGACCGGACCCATCACGCTGCCGAAGGATCTGCCGCGCGAGGAGAGCGTGTTCAGCGAGAGCACGTCGCTGGTGTTCAAGAACACCAAGGTCGTGCGCATGCTCGACGAGAAGCGCAACACGCTGGTCTACGTCGCGATCAGCCGGCGCGTGATCGAGGGATCGCCGATGAACGCGCTCTCGGCGGTGCCTGTGATGCCCTGGGGACGCTGAGGCCCGGAAAACGCAATGCCCGCGAAGCGCGGGCATTGGATGGAGATGGTGGAGACGAGGAGGATCGAACTCCCGACCTTCGCATTGCGAACGCGACGCTCTCCCAGCTGAGCTACGTCCCCGGAGACCCGATAGTATAGCGGAGCGGGGTGCGTCCGGTAAACCGGCGAGGGTCGGCGCCGAAGCGGCGCGCCTGCGCTGCTAAACTGGGTGCTGCACTTCGCGAGGTGAGCACCATGAAGAGGCAGGCCATCCAGACCGCCGACGCGCCGGCCGCGATCGGACCCTATTCGCAGGCGATAAGCGCGGGCTCGACGCTCTATCTCTCGGGGCAGATCGGTCTCGATCCCGCGACGATGCAAATTGTCGACGGCATCGAGGCGCAGACGCATCAGGTCTTTCGCAATCTGCGCGCGGTGGCCACGGCGGCGGGCGCCACGCTCGCCGACGTGACGAAGCTCACCATCCTGCTCGCCGACCTCGGCGATTTCGCCAAGGTCAACGAGATCATGGCGACGTATTTCAAGGCGCCGTATCCCGCGCGCTCGACCTATCAGGTCGCCGCGTTGCCACGCGGCGGGCGCATCGAGGTCGAGGCGATCGCGGTCCTGCCGGCGTAACGCGGCGACGGCGGCGCGGGTCCGACGATGCCGTCCGCCGCCCGGCCTGCCGCGCCGGCCGCCGGTATCGGCGAGAAGCTCGCGCGCCTCGGCATCGCGCGCGACGACGACCTCGTGCTGCACCTGCCCCTGCGCTACGAGGACCACACGCGCATCACGCCGATCCGCGACCTGCGCGCCGGCGACGTTGCGCTCGTGCAGGCAACCGTCGTTCGCAGCGACATCCAGTACCGGCCGCGCCGTCAGCTCGTGTGCCTCCTGCATGCCGACGGGCCGGATGCGGGTGCGCTCGTGCTGCGCTTCTTCTCCTTCTACCCGAGCCAGCAGAAGACGCTGGCCTCGGGGCGCAACGTGCGAGCGTTCGGCGAGGTGCGCGACGGCCACTTCGGCCTCGAGATGGTGCATCCGCAGTTCCAGGCCGTTGCTGCCGACGCGCCGTTGCCCGACCGGCTCACGCCGGTGTACCCGACCACCGCCGGGCTGTCCCAGGACGCGTTGCGCAAGCTGATCGCGCGCACGCTCGCCGCGGATCCCGCGCGGCTCGCTGAATCGCTCCCCGAGGAGATCGTGCGTCGCCAGCGCTTGTGGAACTTCGGCGACGCCGTGAGGTTCCTGCACGCGCCGCCCCCGCGCCTTACGGCGCTGACGCAAAAGGCGCTCGATGCGCGCACGCATCCCGCGTGGACGCGCCTCAAGTTCGACGAGCTCGTCGCGCAGCAGCTTTCGATGAAGCTCCACCGGCGCGCGCGCGCGGAGCGCCGCGCGCCGATCCTCACCGGCAGCGGCACGCTGACTGCCGCGCTGCTCGCGCGCGTGCCGTTCGAGCTCACGCGTGCGCAGAAGCGCGTCACCCGCGAGATCGCGCACGATCTTCGGCGCAGCACGCCGATGCAACGCCTCCTGCAGGGCGACGTCGGTGCCGGCAAGACGGTCGTCGCGGCGCTCGCTGCCCTCCAGGCGATCGAGAGCGGACGGCAGGTCGCGTTCATGGCGCCGACCGAGATCCTCGCCGAGCAGCACTATCGCAAGCTCGTCGCGTGGCTCGAAGGGCTTCCGGTCGAGATCGCGTGGCTGTCCGGCTCGCTGCCCGCCAAGGCGCGCAGGGCCGCGCGCGAAAAGCTCGCGAGCGGCGCGGCGCCGTTCGCGGTCGGCACGCACGCGCTCTTCCAGGAAGGCGTGGAGATGCCGCGCCTCGGGCTTGCGATCGTGGACGAGCAGCACCGGTTCGGGGTCGCGCAGCGGCTCGCGCTGCGCGGCAAGGGCCTCGCCGACGCGCATCAGCTCATGATGAGCGCCACGCCGATTCCGCGCACGCTGGCGATGACGTTCTATGCCGATCTCGACGTCTCGGTGCTCGACGAGCTGCCGCCCGGTCGCACGCCGGTCAGCACGCGACTGGTCAGCCAGAAGCGGCGCGGCGAGATCGTGGCATGGGTCGCCAAGGGTTGCGCGGAGGGTCGACAGGCCTATTGGGTGTGCCCGCTCATCGAGGAATCGGAGAAGCTCGAGCTGCAGACCGCGGTGGCGCTGCACGCCGAGTTGACCGCGGCATACGCGGCACTGCCCGGGTTGCGCGTGGGGCTCGTTCACGGACGCATGAAGCCGGACGAGAAGGCCGCGACGATGGCCGCCTTCCAGCGCGGCGAAATCCACGTGCTCGTTGCGACGACGGTCATCGAGGTTGGCGTGGACGTGCCGAACGCGTCGATCATGGTGATCGAGCACGCGGAGCGATTCGGCCTCGCCCAGCTGCATCAGCTGCGGGGCCGTGTGGGTCGTGGTGCCGCCGAGAGCACCTGCGTGCTGCTGTTCGAGGAGCCGCTCGGCGCGACCGCGAAGCAGCGTCTCAAGGTGATCTTCGAGACGACCGACGGCTTCGAGATCGCGCGCCAGGACCTCCTCATTCGCGGGCCGGGCGAATTCCTCGGCGCGCGACAGTCCGGTGTGCCGCTCCTGCGCTTCGCGGATCTCGAGCGCGATGCCGACCTGATCGAGCGCTCGCGCGAGGCGGCGGAGCGCATGCTCGAGGCCTATCCGGACGAGGCCGCGAGGCACCTCGCGAGGTGGCTCGGGTCGAAGTTCGACTTCATCCGCGCGTGATCGCCGTTTCTTGATCCAAATCAGGCCGTTGGCGAGTCGGCGTCGGGTAGAATACGCGTGCGCCCCGGATGCATTCGTTTTGCGGGCCGTCCAACGCATCTCCAGCCCATGTCGCTCTATACGCTCGGCCTGAGCCACGCAACCGCACCGCTGGAGGTGCGTGAGAAGGTCACGTTCGCGCCGGACGTCGTCGCCGACGCGCTGCGCGACCTGACGCGCGAGCGACGCGTGCGCGAAGCGGCCATCCTGTCGACCTGCAACCGCACCGAGGTGTACTTCCGCGGCGGAGAGCCTTCGCACGTCGCGTCGTGGCTCGAGGACGTGCACCACCTGCCCAAGGACGCGCTCGCGCCCTACGTCTACACGCTGCCGCACGACAAGGCGGTCGCGCACGCGTTCCGGGTGGCGAGCGGCCTCGAGTCGATGGTGCTCGGCGAGCCGCAGATCCTCGGACAGATGAAGCAGGCGGTGCGCACGGCCGAAGCCGCGGGTGCGCTCGGGCTGGTGCTCAATCGCCTCTTCCAGCGCACGTTCGCGGTGGCCAAGGACGTGCGCACGCACACCGAGATCGGCACGGCATCGATCTCCATGGCCGCCGCGGCCGTGAAGCTCGCGCAGCGCATCTTCGCCTCGTTGTCGGAGCAGCGCCTGCTGCTGATCGGCGCCGGCGAGATGATCGAGCTCGCCGCCACGCACTTCGCGGCGCAGCGGCCGCGATCCATCACCGTCGCCAACCGCACGCTCGAGCGCGGCGAGAAGCTCGCCGACCGCTTCGGCGCCGAAGCGATCACGCTCGCCGAGCTGCCGGAGCGACTCGCGCAGTTCGACATCATCGTCACCTGCACCGCGAGCACGCTGCCCATCATCGGCAAGGGGACGCTCGAGCGCGTGGTGAAGCAGCGCCGGCACGCGCCCGTGTTCATCGCGGACCTCGCCGTGCCGCGCGACGTCGAAGCGGAAGCGGCGCGCCTCGACGACGTCTTCCTCTACACCGTCGACGATCTCACCGAGATCGTGAAGGACAATCTCGGCATCCGCCGCGACGCCGTGCTGCAGGCCGAGCGCATGATCGCCGACCAGACCGCGCATTTCCTGCGCTGGCTGGAGGGCCGCAGCGTCGTGCCGACCATCTCCGCGCTGTCGCGGCATCACGATGCGCTGCGCGCGGGAGAGGTCGAGCGCGCGCGGCGTCTCCTGACGAGCGGCGCGTCGCCCGAGCAGGCGCTCGACGCGCTCGCGCGCGGGCTCACCAACAAGCTGTTGCACGCGCCGCTGGCGGCGCTCAACGCGGCCGGCGAAGCCGAGCGCGCCGAGCTGATCGCCATGCTGGCGCGCGTGTACAGCCTGCAGGACGACGACCCGGCTTGAAAGAGTCGCTGCGGGTCAAGCTCGACCAGCTCGCGTCCCGCCTCGCCGAAGTCGACGCGCTGCTGGCGGCCGAGGATGCGACGCGCGATCTCGAGCGCTTTCGCGCGCTGTCCAAGGAGCGTGCCGATCTCGAGCCGGTGGTCGCGCGCTTTCGCGATTACCGCCGGGCCGAGGACGACGTCGCGGCCGCGGACGAGCTCGCCCGCGATCCGTCCATGCGCGAGTTCGCGTCCGAGGAGCGCGCCACGGCGAGCGCGCACGTCGAGCAGCTGGGGCACGAGCTGCAGGCGATGCTGCTGCCGAAAGATCCCAACGACGCGCGCAACGTGTTCCTCGAAATCCGCGCCGGAACCGGCGGCGACGAATCGGCGCTTTTCGCCGGCGACCTCTTCCGCATGTACTCGCGCTACGCCGAGCGCAGGCGCTGGCGCGTGGAGATCGTGTCCGAGTCCGCGTCGGATCTGGGTGGCTACAAGGAAGTGATCGCGCGCGTGGTGGGCGACGGCGCGTACTCGCGGCTCAAGTTCGAGTCCGGCGGGCACCGCGTGCAGCGCGTGCCGGTGACCGAGGCGCAGGGGCGCATCCACACCTCGGCTGCGACGGTTGCGGTGCTGCCGGAGGCCGATCCGATCGCGGACATCACGATCAATCCCGCCGACATCCGCATCGACACGTTCCGCGCATCGGGCGCGGGCGGCCAGCACGTCAACAAGACCGATTCGGCGGTTCGCGTCACGCACCTGCCGACCGGCATCGTCGTCGAGTCGCAGACCGACCGCTCGCAGCACCGCAATCGCGCGGAGGCGATGGCCGTGCTCGCGTCACGACTGCTCGATCGCGAGCGCGGCGAGCGTCAGCGCGCGGAAGCCGCGCAGCGCAAGAGCCTCATCGGCTCCGGCGATCGCAGCGAGCGCATACGCACGTACAACTTCCCGCAGGGGCGCGTCACCGACCATCGCATCAACCTCACGCTTTACCGGATCGACGCGATCATGGACGGCGACCTCGACGAGGTGATCGATGCGCTCGCGCAGGAGTTCCAGGCCGAGCAGCTCGCGGCCATCGCGGGAGAGACTTGAGCCGTCGGTCCGACGCCGGTCCGGTTCTCGAGACGTCAGCCGACCCGCAAGCGCCCGTCACGGCGACCGCTATCCCGGGACGACGATCCTCAGCGCAGGAAGCGCCCGTTCTTGCCGATGACCGTCAGCTCGACGAACTTCGAGCCGTTGTGGCTCGTCGGCGTGAATGTCACGGCGTAGCCGCCGAGATCGTAGTCGCGCAAGGTCTCCATGGCCTTGATGAAGTGCTCGCGCGTGAGATCGGTGCCCGCGCGGCGCAAGCCCTCGACCAGCGTCTTCGCCGCGATGAATCCCTCGAGGCTCGTCCAGGAGAAGTCGTCGCGCTTGGCCGACGCCTCGAACGACTGCTGGTACTCCTTCACGATCGGCGCCGCGTAATTCCACGGGAACGGCACGACCTGGGAGATCACGACTCCGCGGCCCTCCGCGCCGGTTTCCTCGGCCAGCGCCTTGCTGCCGACGAACGACACGTTCACGAACTGCGGATTCGAGCCCGCGGCGCGCATCGCCTTGATGAACGCCGCGCACGACTTGTACGCCGAGATCATCACCACCGCCTGCGGGTCGGCCTTGGCGATCGCCTTGACCGCCGCCGCGACATCCGCCGTGTTGCGCTCGACGGTGCCGGTGGCGGTGATCTTCAGGTTGCGCTTTTCCATCGCGCGCTGCACGCCGGCGAGGCCCGCCTGGCCGTATGCGTCGTCCTGATAGAAGACCGCGATCCGGTCGAGCGTCTGTCCCGTCAGCTGCGCGACGATCTTGTCGGTCTCGTCGTAGTAGCTCGCGCGGATGTTGAAGACGTAGCGATTGAGCGGGCTGCGCAGCGACTCGGCGCCGGTGAACGGACCGACGAAGGGCACCTTCTCCGCGGTGAAGATCGGTTTCGCCGCGTTCGACGTCGGCGTGCCGACGTAGCCGAAGAGCAGGAAGACACCGTCGTCGATGAGCTTCTTGGTATTGGCCGCCGCGCGGTCCGGCTCGTAGCCGTCGTCGAGCGAGCGCAGCTCGATCCTGCGTCCGTTGATGCCGCCGGCGGCATTGACCAGCTGGAAGTAGGCGAGCGCGCCCGCGCGCATCTCGGTGCCGAGCGCCTGCGCCGGCCCGGAGAACGGGGCGGACTGGCCGATGACGATCGTATTCGCCGTGACGCCGGGGTCGGCTGACGCGAGACCGGCCGTCAGCGCCAGAGCGAGCGGCAGCAGCGCCGCGCAAACGTGGTGGAGCACCTTCATGCCCTCGCCTTTGCGAATGTTGAGGGAGGGCGCAAGAAGGTGCAACCGACGTGCCATGGGCCTCGTCGCGCAGACAGGCGGAAATACCGCTTTGGTATCAATTGGTTGAGGCGGGCGGCCTTGAACGTCGGCGCGGCCGGGCGTATCGCGCAGGCCGTTGCGCGTCAGATGCGCGGCCCGTTTTGGAGCCGCGCAGCGGCGGCGCGCGCGAATCCGCGCGGCGCTACTTCGCGTAGTTCTGCGCGAGGTAGTCGGTGATCGCCCTGGCGTCGTCGGCACTGATCGGCGCGCCGTACGCGCCGATCATCTTCTTGACCTCGGCGTCCCATCCGTTGCGGTCGAGGAACGGCGAATTCATCACGATATAGTCGAGGCTGTGGCAGGTGCCGCAATTGGCCTGGAATTGCGCGAGTCCCGGACCTTCCTTGAACGCGATGCGCTTCTCCTGCGCGAGCGCGACGCCGGCGCAGGCGGCGAGCGCCACGATCGTCGCCACGGTCAGCTTGGTCATCGTGCGCTCCTAGACGGCTTCGACGGCGATGCGTTGCACCACGTTGTGGTGGTACCCCGGCGGGTTCGGAATGAGATCGAACGTCTGCGCCGCGCCGGCACGATTGCTGGCGCGGGCCATGATCACCATGGGACCCGCGGCCTGCGGCGTTACTGCCAGGCTGAAGCTGCGAAACGAGAAGCGGCCATGATCGGGACCGAGCGCGGCCGCGGTCCATGTCCTGCCACCGTCGGCGGACACGTCGACCCGCGAGATGCCGTAGCCGCCGTCCCACGCGATGCCCTTCACCTCGAGCGGCTTGCCGACCGGCGCCCTCTGGCCCGCGGCCAGGCTGGTGACGAGCGAGTTGACGACCATCTCGGTGATCGGCGTGTTCGCCGCCGTCTCCTGCGAGATGAAGCGGTCGACGAGCGGGAAGCGGCCCGTGGGGATGCGATACGCCGACTTCATCCAGAAGCCGTCGTAGGGCTTCGCCACCGCCTGGATCGCCGTCACGTGCTTGACCCAATAGGTGCCGGTCCAGCCCGGCACGACGATGCGCGCGGGAAAGCCGTTCCAGTGCGGCAACGGCTCGCCGTTCATCTCGTAGGCGACGAGCGTGTTGTCGTCCATGGCCTTGGCCAGCGGAAGCGACTTGGTGAAGTCGGGCGTCGAGGGCAGCACGGGACCGTCGGCGCCTTCGAACACGATCTCGATGGCGTCCGGCCTCACGCCTGCCTTGGCGAGGATGTCCTTGAGCCGCGCGCCCTTCCAGCGCGCGTTGCCCATGGCGCCCGCGCCCCATTCCACACCGGGCACGTGCGGCTCGAAGAGGCCGCGACGGTTGCCGGAGCACTGGCACACGGCGGCCACTTCCGCAGCCGGGAAGTCGCTCTTCAGCTGCGCGAGGCTGAGCGTGAAGGGCGTCCCGGCCGACGGACCGCCAACCGACAGCGACCATTTCGCCGCGTCGACCTCCGGGATGTTCGCCAGGTGGTAGCGCACGAAGAACGCGCGGTTTGGCGTGAAATCCTCGGCGAAGTATTCGAGCGGCGTCTCGTAGTTCGGCGGCCGCCACGCGCGCTTGATGAGCGGCAGCTTCCCCGGAAGCGCCTCGAGGTCGCCGGTCGACATGGCGCCCGCGGGCAGGTCGGCGTATCCGGGCGCGATCAAGGGCACCGGGGAGGCGCCTTGCGCAAGCGTTGCCGCGCCGAGCGTCGAGGCGACGCCGTACTGCAGGACCTGCCGTCGGGTCGTCATCGTTTCGCCCCTCCTCGGTGCGTCGTCGTTGCGCGCTCGCGCGCATTATTGCCTCCGACGGCAAGCCCGACAAGTTGAGCACCGGCGACGACTGGACGGTGCGCCGCGTGCTCGCGCAAAGCGGCCTGGTGGCGATCGACGCCCAGGTGCTGCTCGCGCACACGCTGCAGCGGGATCGCGCATGGCTCGCCGCGCATGCGACCGATGCGCTGGCGCGCGCGGACGTCGACCGATTCTTCGCGCTCGCGAAGCGCCGCCGTGACGGCGAGCCGGTCGCGTATCTCACCGGGCACCGCGCGTTCTGGAACCTCGATCTCGTCGTCACGCCCGCGGTCCTCATACCGCGCCCGGAGACCGAAACGCTGGTCGAGGCGGCGCTCGCGCGACTGCCGCCCTCCCGGCCGGCGCGCGTGCTCGATCTCGGAACCGGATCCGGCGCGGTGGCGCTCGCGCTGGCACGCGAGCGCCCTGATGTCGAGGTCCTCGCAACGGATGTCTCCGACGCGGCGCTCGCCGTCGCGGCCGGCAACGCCACGCGGCTCGGCGTCACGAACGTTCGATTCGCGCGGTCGGACTGGTATGCGCACCTGCCCGGCGATGCCGGCCGCTTCGACGCCATCGTGAGCAATCCGCCGTACGTTGCGAGCGGCGATCCGCATCTCGCGCAAGGCGATCTCCCGTTCGAGCCGCGATCGGCGCTGCTCGCAGGTCCGGATGGCCTGTCGGCATTGCGCACGATCGTGGCCGGTGCGTCGGCGTGGCTCGCACCGTCGGGATGGCTGCTGGTCGAGCATGGCTACGACCAGGCCGAGGCGGCGCGAGCGCTCGTGCAGGCAGCCGGCTTCAAGATGCTCGTGTCGTTGCGCGATCTTGCAGGCATCCCCCGCGTGGCCGGCGGCCGCTTAATCGGGCCTTAAGCGCCGCGCGCTACCCTCGCTTCGTCGTCGCCCGCGGCATTTCGTCGCACTTCGCCGAGGCGGCCCGCCCGGACTTTCTACAATCCCGCTTCCGCCGACCGGTCACGAGCCGGCGGCGTCCTACAACGCTACGGAGGGACCCTTCGTGTACACCCGACTCGTCGTCTTCCTGCTCGCCGCGCTGCTTGCCGGCGCCGCGGATGCACAGGCCAGGCAGCGCATCGAAAGAGCGGCCGACCTGCCGCGCTTCACGTACAAGGTCGACGGCAGCGTCGAGAGCATGATCCGCGACGATGCGAAATTCGCGCAGTTCGCATCGCAGGTGAGGCGCGACATCGACAGCATCCTCGCGGGCTACGAGATCGCGGACAAGGCGACCATGCGCGAGCTGCTCGGCGAGCTCGCGCAGCTCGATTATCTCGACGGCAAGTACGACGATGCGCTGAAGCATGCCGCCGAGGTGAAGGCGCTGCAGGAGAAGCCGGCCGACAAGCTCATGTCGGGGCTGGTGCTGCGGTCGATCATCGCCGCCGATCGTGCCGCGGGTGGGCGCGCGAGCGAGGCGTACCGCGAGGATGTCGGCGCGCGACTCGCCAAGGAGCTCGACGGCATGCCGTACGAGGTCGTGCAGAACGAGGTTCGCGAGGCGAAGGCGGGGGCGGAGATCACGAGCGAGGCGTTGATCCTCGGATACGTGCGCAATGCGATCCAGCCCGCGGTCGACAAGGCCGGCTCGATCAGCTCCGAGCTCGCGCCGGCGATCGTCAACGCGAAGTACCGGCTGGTTGCTTCGCTGCCGCTGAAGCAGACGCTGGCGCGCACGTACGGCGCGTATCTCGCCGCGCACAAGGTCGACAAGCCCGACATCTGGGCCGCGCGCAACGTCGAGCTTCCGCCCGGGAAGGGCTACGCCCCGGTGAACGTCGCCATCTGGGACAGCGGGGTCGACACCAAGCTGTTCCCGGGCCGCGTCGCGCAGGCGGACGGCAAGGTGCCGGTGATCGCATTCGATCGCTATTCGCAGCCGGCGACCGGCGAGCTGATGCCGATTCCGGCCGAGCTGCGCAACCGCATCCCGCAGATGAAATCGCGGCTGAAGGGGTTCTCGGACCTGCAATCGAACATCGACAGCCCGGAGGCGACGGAAGTGAAGACGTTCCTGTCGACGCTCCAGCCCGATCAGTACAAGCAAGCCATCGAGGAGATCAGCCTCGCCGGCAACTGGATGCACGGCACGCACGTCGCCGGCATCACCGTCGCGGGCAATCCTTACGCGCGCATTGTGGTCGGACGCATCGAGTTCGACTGGCATCTGCTGCCCGATCCGTGCCCGAGCCGCGAGCTCGCGGAGCGCGACGCGCGCAATGCGCAGGCAACCGTCGACTTCTTCAAGCGCAACCACGTGCGCGTGGTGAACATGAGCTGGGGCGGCAGCGTGCAGGACATCGAGGGTCAGCTCGAGCTGTGCGGCATCGGCAAGACGCCCGACGAGCGCAAGAAGGTGGCGCGCGAGTATTTCGACATCCAGAAGGACGCGCTCACCCGCGCGTTCGCGAGCGCGCCCGACATCCTGTTCGTCACGGCGGCGGGCAACAGCAACCAGGACGCGTCGTTCGTGGAGGACATTCCAGCCGGCATCGCCCTGCCGAACCTCATCACCGTCGGCGCGGTGGATCGCGCGGGTGACGAAGCGAGCTTCACGAGCTACGGGCCGACCGTCGTCGTCGACGCCAACGGCTACCAGGTCGACAGCGTGATACCCGGCGGCGACAAGCTCGCGGAGTCCGGCACCTCGATGGCTTCGCCACAGGTCGCGAACCTCGCCGCCAAGATGATCGCGGTGAATCCGGCGCTCAAGCCGACCGAAGTGATCGCGATCATCAAGGCCACCGCGGACAAGACCCCCGACGGCCGGCGCAATCTCATCAACCCGGTGAAGGCGGTGGCCGCTGCGACGCAGCGCAAGGCCGCTTAGGTTCGATGCCCGCCCGCTGCCCCGCCGGTAGAGCGCATCAGGCGAGCGCGGGCGGCATCGCGACGCCGTAGCGCTGCGCCCACGGCGCGAGCGCAGGCAGGATGCCACGATGCAGCGCGACGCCGCGCTGCGCCTGCTCGCGCGCGAGACGCAGTCCGCGCTCGCCGGGCAGGCGCGCGCCGGCGGTGCCGGGCCGCGGCCTCGCCTGATGGCACGCCTGCGCGATCCAGTCCATCTGGTGCGCGAACGCGTCGCGCCCGCCGAACGCCTCGGGGTCGATCGCCTGCACGAACACCGTGGCGCCCCAGCCCTCGGGAGCATCCGCGCGACCGAATCCGGCAAGACCGGCCGTGAGCGCTTCGACGAGGAGCGCGAGCGCGTAGCCCTTGTGGCCCGCGTCGAGCCCGCCGAGCGGCAGCAGCGTGCCCTTGGGCTCGCGAAACAGCACCGCCGGATCGTCCGTCGGATTGCCCTCGGCATCCTGCACCCACGCGTGCGGCAGCCGCGTGCCCTCGTTGTAGAGGCGCGTGGTGAGCCCGTTGGTCGTGATCGAGGCCGAAATATCGAGCAGGATCGGATCGCCTCCGGTCGGGAAGCCTGCGGCGAGCGGGTTGGGCGTGAACACGGGCGTCACCGCGCCGAAGGGCGCGACGCTGCAGGCCGACGGATCCGACGAGAGCACCAACGCGATCAAGCCCGCATCCGTCGCACGCATCAGGTACGCGGCGAGGCAGGCGATGTGATGCGAGCGGCGCACGACGACGCTGCCGGTGCCGTACGTTCGCGCCATCTCGATGGCGGCATCGAGAGCGCGCATCGTGAGCCACGGACCGGGCAGACGATCGCCGTCCCACGATTGCGCCGCGGGACGTTTGTGCATGATCGTCGGCTCGCCCGCCTTTCGCATGGCGCCCTGGTCGAGCTCGCGCAGGTAGCCCGGCAGCAGCGCGAGGCCGTGGGTCGTGTGGCCGAGGAGGTCACCCTCGACCAGCACTTCCGCCGTCGTGGACGCGATGTCGCTGCGCACGCCGGCGCGGGCAAGGAGCGCATTCGCGAACTCGTTCAGCGCTGCGGCGGCATGGCGCGCGGTCGTCATGGCGGCGGATTCTACCGTGGCACACTGTCGCGCCATGCTGCCCTCGTCGCTGCAGATCAGCATCGTCACCCATCATCCGGACCTGCGGCTCCTCGAGCGCACGCTGCGCAAGCTCGCGCTCGCGATCGGCGCCGCGCGGGAGGACGGGGCGCTGAAAACGGTGCATCTCGCGCTGATCGACAACAGCGAGGATCGCGCGGTCGCGGAAAAGGTGATCGCGATCGGCAAGGCGCGCTTCGCCGACTCGGGGGTGCACGTCATCTATCTGCACGGCCACGCGAACATCGGCTACGGGGCCGCGCACAACCTCGTGCTGCACGGCACCGGCGCGGATTACCACCTGGTTCTGAATCCGGACGTCGAGCTTGCGAGCGACGCGCTGTCGAACGGCATCCGCTGGATGGACGAGCATCCCGAGGTGGGCGCGCTCGCCCCGGCGGCGCGAGGACCGGACGGCGCGCGGGAATACCTGTGCAAACGCTATCCGGCGGTGTTCGATCTGTTCCTGCGCGGCTTCGCACCGGTGTTCGTCAAGCGCATGTTCCGGCGCCGGCTCGCGCGCTACGAGCTGCGCGACAAGATCGGCGTCGACCCGCCGCGCGAGGTCCTCGGCGTCCCCGCGCTGTCCGGGGCGTTCATGCTCGTGCGCCGCGACGCCATCGACCGCACGGGCGGCTTCGACCCGCGCTTCTTCCTCTACTTCGAGGACTTCGACTGGAGCGTGCGCCTGAACAAGATCACGCGCACGGCGTACGTGCCGTCGGTGCAGATCGTGCACCACGGCGGTCATGCGGCGCGCAAGGGCTTCGCGCACATGCGCTGGTTCGTGCGCAGCGGCCGCCGCTTCTATCGCAAGCACGGCTGGCGGTGGGTGTGAGCGCCCCGCCCGGGCGCGTCGTCGTCACCGGGGCGGGTGGATTCATCGGCCGCGGCCTCTGCGCCGCGTTCGCCGGGGGCGGCCACGCCTTCGAGGGATGGTCGCGCGAGCGTGGCGAGGGGTTGCGCGGAATGGGCGACCTCGCCGCGGCGCCCGAGGATGCACTGGCGCGTGCGCTCGACGGCGCTGACGCCGTCGTGCATCTCGCGGGCCGTGCGCATGCCCGGGTCTCGACCGAGCAGCTGCGCCGCGACAATGTCGAGGCGAGCGCGCGGCTCGCGCGTGCGGCGCGACGCGCCGGCGTGCGGCGCTTCGTGCACGCAAGCTCGGTCAAGGTGAACGGCGAATCGACGCTCCCGGGCCATCCGTTTCGCCCCGACGACGCGCCGGCGCCCGCCGATCCGTACGCGCGGAGCAAGCTCGATGCAGAGCAGGCGGTCGCGCAAGTGCTCGAGGGCACATCGACCATGTGCACCGTGCTGCGCCTTCCGCTCGTCTACGGTCCCCGCGTGCGCGGCAACGTGGCCGCGCTGATCGCGGCCGTTCGCGCAGGACGGGCGCTGCCGTTCGCAGCAGTTCGCAATCGCCGGCATCTCGCGTCGCTCGCGAACGTGGTGGAGGCGATCACTGCAGTGCTGCAGGCCGAGGATACGGTCGGAGGCGTGCATTTCGTCGCGGACGCGAACAGCATTTCGACGCCCGAGCTGGTTCGAGCGATCGCTCTGGCGGCGGGCGTGCGCGCCCGCCTCTACCCCGTCCCGGTGGCGGTTTTGCGAATCGCGGCGGCCGCGGTGGGCCGGAGCGAAGCCATCGCACGCCTGACGAGGTCGCTCGAGGTTGATACGACGTCGCTCGAGGCCTCGACGTCATGGCGTCCGCGACCCTTCGGGATCGACGCGGTCACAGTGGCGCCGTAGGTCGACGGCACGCGGCGCCCATTTGGCGGTCGATTCCCTCATGGGCCGGTTCGAGGCAGCGTGGATCGCAGCGTTCCTGGCGGTTTCGGCCGCCCACGCGTCCACACGCGAGTGGCACTTCGACGTGACCGCCGACGGCATCCCGATCGGCACCTACACCTTCGTGGTCACCGAGGACGGCGCGTCGCGGCACGTCGTGGCGGACGCGAAGTATCGCGTGCGCTTGCTGGTCGTCGACGCATTCAGCTACGAGCATCACGACGAGGAGACGTGGCACGGCGACTGTCTCGTGCAACTCGCCACGCGAACAGTCGAGCGCGGCAGCACGACGCTTGTGAGCGGACGCGCCGAGCCAGGCGCGTTCGTGATCGAGACGCCGCAGGGCCGCGAATCGCTTCCGGCGTGTCCCATGACCTTCGCCTACTGGAATCCGCGCATCCTCGAGCAGCACGCGCTCATCAACACGCAGACGGGCGCGTGGACGCCGGTCACGGTCACGTCGCTCGGCGAAGACCGCATCACCGTGCGCGGCGCGACCGTGCAGGCGCAGCGCTATCGCATGGAGACGGCGCGAACCATCACCGACGTCTGGTATTCGGCCGGCGGCGACTGGCTGGGCCTGCACGGCACGGCGCGCTCCGGCGGTCATACGCTGACGTACCGGCTGAAGTGATGCAGCCCGACGGGCAGCCTCTTGGGGGGCGTCGCCCGAAGCCTCCGCGAAAGTTGCCTCTGTACAATTACTGTTCATGTCACGACCCAGCGGCCGCCGCAGCGACGAGTTGCGCGCTCTCACCATCACCCCCGGCTGGCTGCGCCATGCCGAAGGCTCCGCGTTGATCGAGCTCGGCGGCACGCGCGTGCTGTGCGCGGCGAGCGTCGAGGACGGCGTGCCGCCTTTCCTCAAGGGGCGCGGCCAGGGCTGGCTCACCGCCGAGTACGGCATGCTGCCGCGCTCGACGAGCACGCGCACGCGACGAGAGGCAGCCGAGGGTCGCCAATCGGGGCGCACGCAGGAAATCCAGCGCCTGATCGGACGCAGCCTGCGCGCCGTGACCGATCTTTCGCAGCTCGGCGAGCGCACGGTGCGAATCGATTGCGACGTGCTGGAAGCCGACGGCGGCACCCGTTGCGCGTCCATCACCGGTGCGTGGGTCGCGCTGGCGCTTGCGTGCAAAGGGCTCCGGGAAGGTCAGCTGATCGCCGCAGAGCCGCTGCGCGATCAGGTCGCGGCCGTTTCGGTCGGCGTATTCGAAGGCGCGACGGTGCTCGACCTCGACTATGCCGAGGACTCGTCGAGCGACACCGACATGAACATCGTCATGACCGGCGCCAGCGGATTCGTCGAGGTGCAGGGCACCGCCGAGGGCACGCCGTTCTCGCGTGAGCAGTTCGACGCGCTGCTGGCGCTGGCCCAGGCGGGAATCCGGCGGTTGCTGGATGCGCAACGCGCCGCTTTGTCGGCACGATGATCGCCCGTCTCGTCCTCGCCTCCGCCAACCCCGGCAAGCTGCGCGAGTTCAGGCGCCTGCTCGAGCCGCTCGGCATCGACGTGGTGCCGCAGGCGAAGCTCGGCATCGGGGAAGCGGAGGAGCCGCACGTCACCTTCGTCGAGAACGCGCTCGCCAAGGCGCGGCATGCGAGCGCCCAGGCGCGTCTTCCTGCCCTGGCCGACGACTCGGGCATCTGCGTGCACGCTCTCGGCGGTGCGCCGGGCGTGCAGAGCGCCCGCTACGCGGGAGAGCCCAGGGACGACGCGCGCAACAATGCGCTCTTGATCGAGCGTCTGCGCGGCGTTGCCGATCGCCATGCGCACTACTACTGCGTGCTGGTGCTGTTGCGCCACGCGGAGGACCCCGAGCCGGTGATCGCGGAAGGACGCTGGGACGGCCGGGTGGTCGACGCGCCGCGCGGCAGCGGCGGCTTCGGCTACGACCCGCATTTCGAGGACATCGAAACCGGCATGACCGGCGCGGAATTGCCGCTCGAGATCAAGAACGCGCGCTCGCACCGCGGCCACGCGATGCGCGCGCTGCTCGCACGCCTGCAGGCCGACGTGCCATGAGCAGCGTCGCGCTGGACCTCACGTCGGGACCGCGCTTCGCGGCGCTGCCGCCGCTCTCGTTGTACGTGCACGTTCCATGGTGCGTGCGAAAGTGCCCGTATTGCGACTTCAATTCGCACGAGATACGCGGCGACGTTCCGCAGCACGAGTACGTCGAGGCCCTGCTCACCGACCTCGAGCTCGCGCTGCCGCGCATCTGGGGACGGAAGGTTCAAACGGTCTTCATCGGCGGAGGAACGCCGAGCGTGCTCGACGAAGCGGCCGTCGACGCGCTCCTCTCGGGGATTCGCGCGCGGCTGCCGCTCGTCCCGGATGCCGAAGTCACCCTCGAAGCCAATCCGGGTACCTTCGAACGCAATCGCTTCGCCGGCTATTACGCGGCCGGCGTGAATCGCCTGTCCGTCGGCATCCAGAGCTTCGAGCCGAGGCACCTGACCGCGCTCGGACGCATACACGATGCCGAAGAGGCGCGGCGCGCGGCGGAAGCGGCGCTGATGATCTTCGGCAACGTGAACCTCGATCTCATGTACGCGCTGCCCGGGCAGAGCGTGGAGGAGGCGCGCCGCGACGCCGCGACCGCCATCGGCTTCGGCACGCCGCACCTCTCGTTCTATCAGCTCACGCTCGAGCCCAACACGCTGTTCCATCGCCATCCGCCGCCGCTGCCGGACGAGGACCTCGCCGCCGACATCGAGGACGCCGTCCACGCGAGCCTTGCGGACGCTGGCTACCTTCGCTACGAGATATCGGCGTTCGCACGCCGCGGGTTCGAGTGCCGCCACAATGTGAACTACTGGCGCTTCGGCGACTACCTCGGAATCGGCGCAGGCGCGCACTCCAAGATCACGCATCCCGATCGCATCGAGCGCGAGCTGCGCTGGAAGCAGCCGCGCCAGTATCTCGATCGCGTCGCGCAGCGCGATCCGCTGCAGGAGACGGCGCGCATCGCGCGTGACGAAGTCGGCTTCGAGTTCATGCTGAACGCGCTGCGCCTCAGCGCCGGCGTGCCTGCGGGCCTGTTCCAGGAGCGCACCGGTTACCCGCTCAGCCTGATCGCGCGCCCGATCGCGGAAGCGGTGCGCCGCGGATTGCTCGACCCCGATCCGCAGTGGCTGCGTCCCACCGAGCTCGGACGGCGCTTTCTCACCGACCTGCAGGCATTGTTCCTGCCGGAGCGCAAGGAAGCGCGGACGGCCTCGATCCATGTTCATGCGACACCGTAACGACGCATTGCACGCGCTGCCGATGCGCGAAGCACTCATGGCGATGCGTTCCGGCAGATCCCCGGTCGAGGTCGCCGATGCCGCGCTCGCGCGCGTGCGCGAAACCGAGGCGCTCATTCACGCCTTCGCGCATCTCGACGAAGCCCGCGTGCGCCGCGCCGCCGAACGCGCGGCGACATTGCCGAGTTCGCTGCCGTTGCGAGGCGTCGGCATCGGCATCAAGGACATCATCGATACGGCCGGGCTGCCTACGGAGCTCGGCTCGCCGATCCACGCCGGCCGCCGGCCGTCGACCTCCGCGGCATGCGTCGAGCGGCTCGAAGCTGCGGGCGGATACGTCTTCGGCAAGACGGTCACGACCGCTTTTGCGTTCGTCGATCCAGGACCGACGCGCAACCCGTGGAATCCGGCGCACACGCCGGGAGGCTCGTCGTCGGGCTCCGCTGCAGCCGTTGCGGCCGCCCAGATCCCCGCGGCGCTCGGCACCCAGACCAACGGCTCGGTCATTCGACCGGCGGCGTTCTGCGGTGTGGTCGGCTTCAAGCCGACGCACGGGTTGCTGCCGTTCGCCGGCGCGCACGTCTTCAGCGCGACGTTCGACACGCTCGGGACCTTCACGCGCACTGTCGCCGACGCCGCGTTGCTTGCCGGCACGCTCGCGTCGCCGCATCGATTGCGCGTCGAAATCGACGTGCCCGCGCGCGCACCGCATGTCGCGCTGCTGTCGGCGTATCCGTGGAGCGACATTGCGCCCGACGCCGCGGACGCGCTCACCGCCGCCGCGGTCGCGCTGCGCAGCGCCGGCGCCACGGTCACCGCCGTCGGCTATCCCGCCGCGTGGCGCGATGCGCATCGCGTGCATCGCACCATCATGCTGTACGAAGGCGCCCGCGCGCTCGCGGCCGTGCAGGCTGCGCACCGCGATCAGCTGTCGCCGCTCACCAACGCGGCGCTCGATGAAGGGCACGCGATGGGTGAGACGGATTACCGTGCCGCACTCGCGGCCCGCACGCAGGCGATGGCGTATTTCAGCGACTGGATGGCGCCGTACGACGCCGTGCTGTCGCCGCCGGCCAACGGTGCGGCGCCGGCGGGGCTCGCGTCGACGGGCGACCCGGGGTGTTGCACGCTCTGGTCGCTCACCGGCTTTCCCGCGATCAACCTCCCGATCGCACTGAGCGCGGCACGGCTGCCGCTTGGAATGCAGATGGCCGCGCGTGCCGGCGCCGACGACGCGCTGCTCGGCGTGGCGGCGTGGTGCGAGTCGCGCCTCGGCTTCGGCGCGTGGATCGCGCCGATGGATTCGCCATGAAGCGCGCCAAGCTGCACCCGCCGCCGAAGCCGCGCAATCCCGTCGCGCGCTCGCCCCTGCTCGGCAAGGGCGGCGTTCACGAGAAGTCACGCGGCGCCAAGCGTCGCGCCGAGCGCATCGCGCTCCAGAAGCTCGTGCGCGAAGGCCACACCGAGTAGTCGCATGACGCTGTCGCGCCGTGACCTCGAGGAAGGCCGCATGCGCAGGGTCTACGTCGAGGCGCTCGGGCAGCATGCGCTGACCGACGAGGAGCTGTCGGCGTCGCTTGCCGCGACGCTCGCGCTGCGACCCAAAGGCGCCGGCTGGTGGGTGTTCGCGTACGGCTCGCTGCTGTGGAACCCGCTGTTCCCGTTCGACGACTCGCGC
>Ga0207674_10000040_pt1 | contig 130571 bp, 124 predicted proteins | sample KBSCornC72_FD_184303 | JGI IMG/M metagenome (GOLD analysis project Ga0207674, IMG submission 184303) | Corn rhizosphere microbial communities from Kellogg Biological Station, Michigan, USA - KBS Corn C7-2 (SPAdes) (version 2) | ecosystem: Host-associated > Plants > Roots > Rhizosphere > Soil ...
GCTCGGCGACGAGGTCGAGGTGATGATCCTCGAGATCGACGAGGACCGCCGCCGCATCTCGCTCGGCATGAAGCAGTGCATGCCGAACCCGTGGGAAGAGTTCTCGATGAACCACAAGAAGGGCGACCGGGTGAAGGGCCAGATCAAGTCGATCACCGACTTCGGCGTCTTCGTCGGCCTGCCCGGCGGCATCGACGGCCTCGTGCACCTCTCGGACCTGTCGTGGAACGCCGCGGGCGAAACCGCGGTGCGCGACTACAAGAAGGGGCAGGAAGTCGAGGCCGTGGTTCTCGCGATCGACGTCGAGCGCGAGCGGATCTCGCTCGGCATCAAGCAGCTCGAGGGCGATCCGTTCACGAACTTCGTCGCAACGCACGACAAGGGCAGCGTGGTCTCGGGCACGGTGAAGAGCCTCGACGCCAAGGGCGCCGTGGTCACGCTGAGCGGCGAGGTCGAGGGCTACCTGCGGGCCTCCGAAGTGTCGCGCGATCGCGTCGAGGACATCCGCACGCGCCTGAAGGAAGGCGATGCGGTCAACGCGATGATCATCAACATCGACCGCAAGAACCGCAGCATCAACCTCTCGATCAAGGCGAAGGACAACGCCGACGAATCCGAGGCGATGCAGCGGATGAGCGCCGAGAACCAGGGCGCGACCACGGGCACGACCAACCTCGGCGCGCTCCTCAAGGCGAAGCTCGACAACAAGAACGCCTGAGGGACGAGAGCGCGATGACCAAATCGGAGCTGATCGACCGCCTGGCGGCGCAGTTCCCGCAACTGGTCGCCAAGGATGCCGAGCTCGCGGTGAAGATGATCCTCGACGCGATGGCCGAAAGCCTCGCGAAGGGCGAGCGCATCGAGATCCGCGGGTTCGGCAGCTTTGGTCTCAACTACCGGCCGCCGCGCACGGGACGCAACCCCAAGTCGGGCGAGAAGGTGCACGTGCCCGAGAAGCACGTGCCGCATTTCAAGGCCGGCAAGGAGCTGCGCGAGCGGGTCGACTTCAAGAAGCCGGCGGCCGACTAGACGGATGAGCAAGAGCCATCGATCCGTGCGCGCCGGCGAGGCACGCACGGATTTTTTTCGCATGCACAACCCGGGCGCCGCGACATGCGCGTGATTCGCTGGGCCGCCGGCGCGGTCGTCTTCCTCGTGCTGCTGCTCGTCGCGCTGCAGAACGCCGATCCGGTCACGCTGCGCTTCTTCGACGTCGGCAGCGTCGAGGCGCCGCTCGTGTTCATCGTGCTGGTCGCGTTCGCGATCGGCGTGGGCTGCGGGCTGCTCGCCGGCGCGGTCAAGGTGGCGCGCCTGTCACGGCAGCTGTCGCGCGCGCGGCGCGACAACGTCGCGCGCAGGCCCATCCCCGGGCCGCACGGCGCGACACCCGGTACCGCGCCCGCGTCCGGCCCCGGCTTCGAGCCGCCCATGGATCGCTTCTGATGGGCGACTTCGAGCTGTGGTGGCTGCTGCCGATCCCGGCGCTGTTCTTCGCCATGGGCTGGATCGCCGCGCGCATCGACATCAAGCACCTGCTGCGCGAATCGCGCGCGTTGCCCCTCACCTATTTCCGCGGGCTGAACTTCCTGCTCAACGAGCAGCCCGACAAGGCGATCGAGTCGTTCATCGAGGTCGTGAAGGTCGACCCGCAGACGATCGACCTGCACTTCGCGCTCGGTTCGCTCTTCCGCCGCCAGGGGGAGACGGATCGCGCGATCCGCATGCACCAGAATCTGCTCGACCGTCCCGACCTCCCGGCCGACAAGCGCACGATGGCCACCTACGAGCTCGCGCAGGACTTTCATCGCGCGGGCCTGCTCGATCGCGCGGAGGCGCTGTTCAACAAGCTGCACGGCTCGCCGTTCGAGTCCACCGCGCTCGGGCATCTCATCTCCATCTACGAGACCGAGAAGGACTGGCCCAAGGCCATCGAGGCGACCACGCGCATGGAAGCGATCTCGCGCACGCCCTATTTCAAGGAGATCGCGCAATACCATTGCGAGCTTGCGCAAGCCGCGCTGTTGCGCGCGGACAGCGCTTCCGCCACCGCGGAGATCGAGCGCGCGCTCGCTGGACACCGCGCGTGCGCCCGCGCCAACGTGCTGCTCGGCGACCTGCGGGTCGCGCAGGGCGACCTGCGCGGCGCCATCGAGGCGTGGCAGCGCATCGAGTCGCAGAATCCCGCGTTCCTCGCCCTCGTGGCCGACCGTTTCGCCGACGCGTTCCGCAAGCTCGACGACCGCGCGACCGGCATCCGGCTGCTGCGCAGCTATCACGCGCAGTACCCCTCGCTCGACCTGCTCAATGCGCTCTTCAACCTGGTGCTCGAGCAGGACGGCGCGGCCACGGCGGCGGACCTCGTGAAGGAGGAGCTCGCGCGCAATCCCACGCTGATCGGCCTCGACCGGCTGCTCGAGGCGCAGCTGCACTCCGCGCCGCCCGAGCGGCGGCACGACCTCGAGCTCGTCAAGGGCCTCGTCGGCCAGCACATCAAGCGGCTCGGCATGTACCGCTGCGAGCAGTGCGGGTTTCGCGCGCGGCAGTACTACTGGCGTTGTCCGGGCTGCCAGAAGTGGGAGACGTATTCGCCCAAGCGCACCGAAACGACTGAACCTTAGGCTTGAAAATGCAAAGGCACGGACGATCACGCGCCGCCGCTCCGCGGCGACGCGAATTTGTGCTCATCAATGTGGGTCATTGCGCATGAACGAATCCCGCATCATCGTTGCGCTCGATTTTCCCGACGCCGAGGCTGCGCTCGCGCTTGCGGCGAAGCTCGATGCTGCGCGCTGCGCCGTGAAAGTCGGCAAGGAGCTGTTCGTGAGCGCCGGCCCGGCGCTGGTGCAGGCGCTTGTCACGCGCGGCTTCAGGGTCTTCCTCGATCTGAAGTTCCACGACATCCCCAACACGGTCGCACAGGCGTGCGCGGCGGCCGCGCGCCTCGGCGTGTGGATGATGAATGTGCATGCCTCGGGCGGCGAGGCGATGCTGCGCGCCGCCCGCGCCTCGGTCGACGAAGCCGCGCGCGCGGCCGGTGCCGCTGCGCCGCGCCTGATCGCGGTGACGGTGCTGACGAGCCTCGACGACGCCGCGCTCGCGCAGGTCGGCGTCGCGCAGCCGGCCGCTGGGCACGCGTTGCACCTTGCCAAACTCGCCCAGCGCTGCGGCCTCGACGGCGTCGTGTGCTCGGCCGCCGAAGCGTCGGTGCTGCGCAGCGCGCTGGGACGCGGATTCCTGCTCGTCACGCCGGGCATCCGACCCGCGGGAAGCGCCGCCGACGACCAGGCGCGCATCGTCACGCCGCAAGCCGCCATCGCGAACGGCGCCGATTACCTCGTGATCGGACGCCCGATCACGCGCGCGCCCGATCCGTCGGCGGCGCTCGACGAGATCCAACGCTCACTGGGAGCCTGACGCTTGCGAATCACAATCATTGGAACCGGGTACGTCGGGCTCGTCACGGGCGCCTGCCTGGCGGAAGTCGGCAACGACGTGCTGTGCCTCGACGTCGACGCCGAGAAGATCCGCGTGCTGAACGGCGGCGGCGTGCCGATCCACGAGCCAGGCCTCGAGCCGATGGTCCGGCGCAACGCCGCCGCCGGCCGCCTGCGATTCACCACCGACGTCGACGCGGCCGTCGCGCACGGCACGCTGCAGTTCATCGCGGTGGGCACGCCGCCGCACGAGGACGGCAGCGCCGACATGCGCTACGTGCTCGACGCCGCGCGGAACATCGGCCGGCGCATGAACGAGTGGAAGATCGTCGTCGACAAGTCCACGGTGCCGGTCGGCACCGCGGATCGCGTGCGGTCGACCATCGCCGAGGAGCTCGACCGCCGCAACGCGCGCGTCCCGTTCGCGGTAGCGTCGAATCCCGAGTTCCTGAAGGAGGGCGCGGCGGTCGAGGACTTCATGAAGCCCGATCGCGTGGTCGTCGGCGCGGACGACGAGCGCGCGATCGCCGCGCTGCGCGCGGTCTACGCGCCGTTCCAGCGCAATCACGAGCGCCTGCTGATCATGGACGTGCGCTCCGCGGAGCTCACCAAGTACGCGGCCAACGCGATGCTCGCCACGCGCATCTCGTTCATGAACGAGCTCGCCAACCTCGCCGATCGGATCGGCGCCGACATCGAGCACGTGCGCCAGGGCATTGGCTCCGACCCGCGCATCGGCTACCACTTCCTGTATCCGGGAGTGGGCTACGGCGGCAGCTGCTTTCCCAAAGACGTGAAGGCGCTGCGGCACACCGCCGCCGAGCACGACGCGCCGCTGCGCCTGCTCACCGCCGTGGAAGCCGTCAACGAGGCGCAGAAGCACGTGCTCGTCGACAAGATCGTCGCGCGTCTCGGCGCCGATCTTCGCGGACGGCGCTTCGCGCTGTGGGGCCTCGCGTTCAAGCCGAACACCGACGACATGCGCGAAGCGCCTTCGCGCACGGTCATTGCGGCGCTCGCGTCGCGTGGCGCCCGCGTGACCGCGTACGACCCGATCGCGATGAACGAGGCAAAGCGTGCGCTCGGCGAGCTTGCGCACGTCGACTACGCGGCTTCGCCGCAGGCGGCGTGCGAAGGCGCCGACGGTCTCGTCGTCGTGACGGAATGGAAGGAATTTCGCAGCCCCGACTTCGACGCGCTGAAGCGTCTTCTGAAGGAGCCGCTGGTGTTCGACGGTCGCAACCTCTACGAGCCCGACGTCGTGCGCGCGGCCGGCCTCGAGTACTTCGCGATCGGGCGACGGTGACCCGCCGGACGCCACGCGACGAAGGACGCTTCTCCGCCTGGCGCGAGCGCGTCGCGTCGGCACGCGTGCTCGTCGTCGGCGACGTGATGCTCGACCGGTACTGGTTCGGCGACGTCGAGCGCATCTCGCCGGAGGCGCCGGTGCCCGTGGTGCGCATCGCGCGCTGGGAGGAGCGGCCCGGCGGTGCGGCGAACGTCGCGCGCAACGTCGCGGCGCTCGGTGCGCGCGCGACGCTGCTCTCGGTGACCGGCGACGACGAGGCCGGCCATGCGCTCGCGCGCCTGCTCGATGCGGAGCGCGTCGAGACGCATTTCCTGCGCGACCCCGCGCTGCAGACGACGGTCAAGCTGCGCGTGATCGGCCGCCAGCAGCAGCTCCTTCGCATCGACTTCGAGAAAGCGCCGTCGACGGAGGTGCTCGCGAGCAAGCTCGCGGACTTCGAGCGCATGCAGGACACGGCGCCGGTGGTGATCCTGTCCGACTACGGCAAGGGCGGTCTCGCGCATATCGCCACGATGATCGAGCGCGCGCGCGCCGCCGGCAAGCGCGTGCTGGTCGATCCCAAGGGCGACGAATGGGAGAAGTACCGCGGTGCCACGGTCCTCACGCCCAACCGCAACGAGTTTCGTGCCGTGGTCGGACGCTGGCGCGACGAGAGCGACATGACCGCCCGGGCCCAGGCGCTGCGCCGCGCACTCGCCCTCGAGGCGCTGCTCGTCACGCGTTCGGAGGAGGGCGTGACCCTCTATTCGGACGAAGGCACGCTGACCATCCCGGCCGAGGCGCGTGAGGTGTACGACGTCTCCGGCGCAGGCGACACGGTAATCGCCACGCTTGGCACGCTGATCGCCGCCGGTGCTCCGCTCGCCGACGCGGTGCGCATTGCCAACGCGGCCGCCGGCGTGGTCGTCGGCAAGCTCGGCACGGCGGTGGTGTCGCCCGGCGAGCTCGGCTAGGCGCGCATGGCGAAGCCGAAGACCGCCTACAGCTGCACCGAGTGCGGCGGCCAGTCGCCGAAATGGCAGGGCCAGTGCCCGCATTGCGGCGCATGGAACACGCTCGTCGAGAGCGTGGCGGCGCCACCGACACGCTTCCAGAGCGTCGCGGGAACACGTTCGGTCGTCACACCGCTGTCGTCGGTCGATGCGCAGGAGTCGCAACGCATCGCGACCGGCATCGCCGAGCTCGATCGCGTGCTCGGCGGCGGGCTGGTGGCCGGTGGCGTGGTGCTGCTGGGCGGCGACCCCGGCATCGGCAAGTCGACGCTGCTCCTGCAGGCGTGCGCCGCGCTCGGCGCAGGCCATCGCACGCTCTACGTCACCGGCGAGGAGTCGGTGGAGCAGGTCGCGTTGCGCGCGCAGCGGCTCGGCCTCGTCAACGCGCCGGTCGAGCTGCTCGCCGAAGTGCAGCTCGAGGCGGTCGTTGCGGCGATCGGCAGCCACGCGCCCGAGATCGTGGTCATCGATTCCATCCAGACGCTCTACACCGAGGCGCTCACCTCGGCGCCCGGCAGCGTGTCGCAGGTGCGCGAGTGCGCTGCGCAGCTGACACGCGTCGCCAAGCAGCGCGGCATCGTCGTCGTCTTCGTCGGGCACGTCACCAAGGAGGGCGCGATCGCCGGGCCGCGGGTGCTCGAGCACATCGTCGACACCGTCCTGTATTTCGAAGGCGACCCGCATTCGAGCTTTCGGCTGGTGCGCGCGATCAAGAACCGCTTCGGCGCGGCCAACGAGCTCGGTGTCTTCGGCATGACCGAGCGCGGGCTGAAGGGCGTCGGCAACCCGTCGGCGCTGTTCCTTTCGCAGCACAGCGAGGGCGTGGCCGGGTCGGCGGTGGTCGCGACGCTCGAGGGCTCGCGTCCCCTGCTGGTCGAGGTGCAGGCGCTGGTCGATCCCGTTCAGGGCGCGATGCCGCGGCGCCTGGCGGTCGGACTCGATTCTCAACGGCTCGCGCTGCTGCTCGCCGTGCTGCACCGGCACGGCGGCGTCGAGACCGCCGGCTACGACGTGTTCGTGAACGCCGTGGGTGGCGTTCGCATCAACGAGCCGGCAGCGGACCTCGCGATCCTGCTGGCGGTTCAATCTTCCTTGCGTAACAAGCCGTTGCCAGACAAACTTCTCGTTTTCGGTGAAGTGGGACTGGCGGGCGAGATCCGCCCCGTGCAGCGCGGACAGGAACGCATCCGCGAGGCCGCCAAGCTCGGCTATCGCACGGTATTGATACCGAGCGCGAACAAGCCCAAGCAGGACATTGACGGCATCAGGATCATTGCCGTGAAGCGGGTGGACGACGCGCTCGACGCCATCCGCGCGGACGCGTCATCCTGACAGCGCGACCCGGATAGGCTCCCGCACGCCGCGGCGATATTGATCCGCCATCGCGAGGTACGCCGACTCGAGCGCCCGCGTCGTCGCGGCCGTGTCGAACAGCGGCGCGGCGTGGCCCGGCCCTTCGAGATAGGCGCGCAGCCGCTTGCGCTCCTGGAGATCGCCCGCGAGCGCGACGGCCGTTGCGACATAGCGATCGATCGTCTCCGTGACAAGCTCCGGCAGCCCCACGGCATGCAGCAGGCTGGCTGCGACCCGCGCGGCAAACGTCTCGCCGCGCAGGGTCACCACCGGACAGCCGGCCCACAGCGCGTCGCTCGCCGTCGTGTGCGCGTTGTAGGGCCACGTGTCGAGAAAGAGATCCGCGTGCCGGTACAGGCCCAGGTATTCCGCGTTGGGCCGCGTGGTTGCGAACACGAGGCGCCGCGCGTCGATGCCGCGTCGCACGGCCTCGCGGCGCAGGTGGCCGACCGCGGGATGATCGAGGTTGCGCACGAGCAGCCACAGCACGGCGCCGCGGACCTCCGCGAGGATGCGTCCCCAGGCGTCGAAAACCTCGGGATTGAGCTTGTAGGTGCTGTTGAAGCAGCACAGCACCAGGGCGTCGCCGGGCAGGCCGAGCGCGTCGCGTGACGGCGGCGTCGCGATCGGCCGCTGGCGGTCGTTGACCTGGTAGCTGTTGGGCAGCAGGACGAGCGTCTCGGCGTAATCCTGCGCATGCAGCGTCGGCGTGACGATCGCGTCACCGATCAGATAGTCGACGAGCCGCCTGCCGAGCGTGCCGGGGTAGCCGAGGTAATGCGCCTGGATCGGCGCGGGGCGCGCCGAGAGCACGGCGGGCATCTCGCCTTCGGTGTGACCCTTGAGATCGACCAGCACGTCGATCGCATCGGCGCGGATGCGCGCGGCAATGCGCTCCGCCGGCCAGCTTGCGGCGTCGACGAAGCGGTCGAACGCGCGCGTCAAGCGCTGGCGTATCGGGCTGCGATCGTCGGGCCCGGTCGAGTAGGCGACGCTCTCGAAACGCTGGCGATCGTGCGCCTCGAACAATCCCGCCGCGAGGAACGCCGTGGCGTGCTCGTGGAAGTCCGACGAGAGGTAGCCGATGCGAAGCCGCGAGCCCGACAGCAGCCGCCGCGGCGCCTCGGCCGCCTCCGGCACGTTCGCGGCCCAGCGCTCGGCGCACGCGCGCTGGAGTGCGCGCGAGTTGCTGTTGGACAAAAGCACGAACGGCGAGACGAGCGCGCCGCGCTCGACACTGCGCTCGAGCCGCTCGCGCAACGACGCGAGATCGTGCCAGTCCGCCTGGCGTTGCCGCACGAAGAGCAGCTGCGACAGCGCCGGTCCGTGATCGGGATCGACCCGCGTGACCTGCTCGTACGCATCGGCGGCCTCGGACAGCGTGCCACGCGTGTCGAGGAGGCCGGCCAGCTGGAAGCGCAGTTGCGAATGCGTGGGATTGCGCGCGAGCGCGGATTCGAGCGTCGCCTGCGCCTTGTCGGGCGCGCCGATGGCGGCCTCGAGATGCGACTTGAAGCCTGCGTATTCGGCCTGGGCCGGCGCCATCCCCGCCGCGCGACCCGCGGCATCGAGCGCTTCGAGCAGGCGACCCTGCGGCGCCAGCGCCAGCGCGAGGTTGTACCAGGCCGGCGCATGGTGCGCATCGGCGGCGATGGCGCGACGCGCCGTCGCTTCCGCCTCCTGCGGGCGGCCGAGCGCGATCTCCGAGGCGGCGAGGTTGCTCAGGATCTGCGATGAGCCGGGCGCGTGGCGCGCGGCCTCCTTGAGCGCATTGGCGGCCGCCTCGCGGCGGCCGGCGGCCTCGAGGACGAGCGCGAGGTTCGACCACGCTTCCGGCTGGGCGGCATCGACCGCGAGCGCGGCACGGATACGCTCCGCCGCCTCGGCATGCTTGCCCGCCTGGTAGAGCACGACGCCGGAGTAGTGGAGCGCGCCCGTGTGCGCGGGCTGCGCCTTCAAAATCGCGTCGTAGCGATAGAACGCCTCGCGCAGCTTTCCCTCCTGGTGGAGGCGAAAGGCGCGGTCGAACTCGGTCGTGATGCTCATCGCGAAATTGTAAGGGGTCGGCTTTCGCTGACCGGGATGCTATGCTCGGTCGAACGATCGTTCTCCGCCCCCGTCATGAGCACCGTCGCCGCCGCGCAGGACGACCCGTTCGCGCACCTCAACGCCGCGCAGCGCGAGGCCGTCCTGCACGGCGGGCGGCGCTCGTCGGGTCCGCTCCTGGTCGTCGCGGGTGCCGGCTCCGGGAAGACGAATACGCTCGCCTGCCGCGTTGCGCGCCTCGTGGCCGAAGGCGCGGACCCGCAGCGGATCCTGCTGCTGACGTTCTCGCGCCGCGCGGCGGCCGAGATGGATCGGCGGGCGGGACGCATGCTGCTGCGCCTCACCGGCGAAGGCGGGAAGCCACCGGCGTTACCGTGGTCGGGCACGTTCCACAGTGTCGGCGCGCGCCTGTTGCGCGAGTACGCGCCGCGCATCGGCGTGCCCGAGGCATTCACCATTCAGGACCGCGGCGACTCGGAAGACCTCCTCGCGCTCGTGCGGCACGCACGCGGACTGGCCGACACCGAGCGGCGCTTCCCGGGCAAGGCGACGTGCCTCGCGGTCTACTCGCGCGTGGTGAACGGCGTGGTGCCGCTCGGCGACGTGCTCGCGCACGCCTTCCCGTGGTGCGCGGCGTTCGAGGCCGAGCTGCGCGGGCTCTTCGAAGCCTACGTGCAGGAGAAGCAGTCGCAGCACGTGCTCGACTACGACGATCTGCTGCTCTACTGGGCGCACATGATGGGCGACGCGGCGCTCGCGGCGGACATCGGCGCGCGCTTCGACCACGTGCTCGTCGACGAATACCAGGACACCAACGCGCTCCAGGCGCGCATCCTCCTCGGCCTCAAGCCGACCGGCGATGGCGTGACCGTGGTCGGCGACGACGCGCAGGCGATCTACTCGTTTCGCGCCGCCACCGTGCGCAACATCCTCGACTTTCCCGCGCACTTCGATCCGCCCGCCCGCATCGTCACGCTCGAGCGCAATTACCGCTCGACACGGGGCATCCTCGACGCGTCCAACGCGGTCATCGCGCTCTCGCCCGAGCGATTCGGCAAGACGTTGTGGAGCGAGCGTGCGGGCGGCGGGCGACCGCGGCTCGTCGCCGTTCGCGACGATGCCGATCAGGCGCGGTGCGTTGCCGAGACCGTGCTCGCGCACGCCGAGGGCGGCATCGCGCTCAAATCGCAGGCCGTGCTGTTTCGCAGCGCGAGCCACAGCGCGACGCTCGAGATCGAGCTCGTGCGGCGCGGCATTCCCTTCGTGAAGTACGGCGGGCTGCGGTTTCTCGAGGCGGCGCACGTCAAGGACGTTCTTGCCGTGCTGCGCTGGGCCGAGAACCCGCGCAGCCGCCTCGCCGGGTTTCGCGTGGCGCGCCTCACCCCGGGCGTGGGCGGCCGCCTCGCCACGCGGCTCCTCGACACCATGGCGCAGAGCGCCGACCCCGTGGCCGCGCTGCAGTCGTTCGACATGCCGGCGAACGTGGACGAAGGATGGCAGCCGTTTGCGGCGCTCTACACGCAGCTCCATCGCGCATCCGCGTGGCCGGCCGACCTGGAGCACGCCGTGCGCTGGTACGAGCCGCACCTCGCGCGCATGCACGACGACGCGCACGTGCGCCGCGGAGATCTCGCGCAGCTGCAGCGCATCGCAGCGACGTACGCGTCACGCGAGCGCTTCCTGACGGAGCTCGCGCTCGACCCGCCGGCGGCGACGAGCGACGAGTCGCGCGACGGCGGCCGGGACGACGACTATCTCATCCTGTCGACCATCCATTCCGCCAAGGGGCAGGAGTGGAAGGCCGTGCAGGTGCTGAACGTGGTGGATGGGTGCATTCCCTCGGACCTGTCGACCGGCAGCCAGGCCGAGATCGAAGAGGAGCGGCGCCTGCTCTACGTCGCGATGACGCGCGCCAAGGATCATCTCGCGCTCATCGTGCCGCAGCGCTTCTACGTCACGCAACAGGCGCGCGGCGGCGATCGGCACGTGTACGCGTCGCGCACGCGCTTCATCCCCGACGCGCTGCTCGACAAGTTCGACTCGCAGGCCTGGCCGAGCGCGGACGAAGCGGCGCGCGCGAGCGCGCTGCGCGCCGCCGAGCCGGTCGTGGACCTCGCTGCGAAGATGCGCGGCTTGTGGCGATGAGCCGCGCCTACGCGGTGGGCAGGCGGTAGGTGCCGAAGCGCTCGCGCAGCGTCTTCTTGGAGAGCTTGCCGGTGGCGGTGTGCGGCAGCTCGTCGACGAACACCACGTCGTCGGGCGTCCACCACTTGGCGACCTTGCCGACATAGAAGCCGAGCAGGTCCTCGCGCGTGACGTTCGCACCCTCGCGCTTGACCACGAGGAGCAGCGGGCGCTCGTCCCACTTCGGGTGGCGCACCCCGATCGCCGCGGCTTCCATGACCGCGGGATGACCCATCGCGATGTTCTCGAGCTCGATGGAGCTGATCCACTCGCCGCCCGACTTGATGACGTCCTTCGAGCGATCGGTGATCTGCAGGTAGCCGTCGGGGTCGAGGGACCCGACGTCGCCCGTGGGAAACCAGCCGTCGGGCGTGAGCGGCGACGGCGCGCCGCTCTCGTAGTAGTCGCGCACGACCCACGGCCCGCGCACGAGGACGTTGCCCGTGGCGACGCCGTCGTTCGGCAGGTCCCGGCCCTGCGCATCGACGATCTTCATTTCCACCCCGTAGAGCGGGCGCCCCTGCTTCAGCGACAGCGCGAGGAGGTCCTCGGGCGGAAGCGTGGCGTGCTTGGCCTTGGGCGAGCCGATGGTGCCGACGGGGCTCATCTCGGTCATGCCCCACCCGTGGCGCACGCGCACGCCGTAGTCGTTCTGCAGCGTGGTGATCATCGACTCCGGCACGGCGGCGCCGCCGATCGTCGTGACCTTGAGCGTGGAGAACCCGAGACCATGCTGCTTCAGGTACTGGATGAGCCCGAGCCACACCGTAGGCACGCCCGCGGAGCTGTCGACGCCCTCGCTTTCGAAGAGCTCGTACAGGCTCTTGCCGTCGAGGCCGCCGCCCGGCAGCACCAGCTTGGCGCCGACCAGCGGGGCGGCGTACGGAATGCCCCACGCGTTGACGTGGAACATCGGCACGATCGGCAGCACCACGCTCTGCGACGAGTAGCCCTTCGCGTCCGGGAGGCAGGTGGCCAGCGCATGCAGCACGGTGGAGCGATGGCTGAAGAGCACGCCCTTGGGATTGCCCGTGGTGCCCGACGTATAGCAAAGACCCGCGGCGGTGTTCTCGTCGAAGGCGGGCCACGCATAATCCGCGCTCTCGCCCTCGAGCAGCGCCTCGTAGCACAGCAGCCCGGGCACTTCGAGCGCGGGCATGTGCGCGCGATCGGTGAGCGCGACCCAGTGCTGCACGCGCGGGCACGCCGGCGCCAGCTTCTGCACCAGCGGCGCGAACGTGAGATCGAAGCACAGCACGCGGTCCGACGCGTGGTTGACGATATAGGCGAGCTGTTCGTGGAAGAGGCGCGGATTGATCGTGTGGATCACCGCGCCCATCCCGGACACCGCGTAGTACAGCTCGAAGTGGCGGTAGCCGTTCCAGGCCAGCGTGCCGACGCGATCGCCCCGGGCTACGCCGAGCCGCGCCAACGCATTGGCGAGCTTGCGCGCCCGCACATGGGCGTCGTGATAGGTGTAGCGGTGGATCGGGCCCTCGACCGTGCGCGAGACGATCTCGCGGTCGCCATGGCGCCGGTCGGCATGCTCGATCAGCGACGAGATCATCAGAGGCCAATCCATCATCAGCCCGAGCATCGTGCGTCTCCCCTTTCATCGCCTGCATGTTGCACCGCGCAATCGGTCCCGCTTGCTCAGTCCCGCACGCCACGATTAGCATGCCGCGCTACGACGGCTCGCGCGATACGCGCCGACCGCCGGCCACGAGGAGGCACCATGAGCGTTCGTACGAGCAGCGCCGTCGGGCTGGGATTCGCGATCGCCTGTCTCGCCGGCTCCGCCGGCGCCGACGTGAAGATCGCTTTCATCGATCCGCTCTCGGGGGGCGCCGCCAGCACCGGCATTCTGGCCCAGAAGACGCACCAGTTCTACATCGACGCGATCAACGCGGCGGGCGGGCTCAACGGCGAGAAGCTCGAGCTCCTCTCCTACGACAACAAGGTCAACCCGCAGGAATCGCTGATCCAGCTGAAGCGCGCGATCGACGAGGGCGCGCGCTACATCGTGCAAGGCAACGGCAGCGCGGTCGCGCTCGCGATCAGCGACGCCGTGCAAAAGCACAACGAGCGCAATCCCGGCAAGGAGGTCGTGTACCTCAATTACGCCGCGATCGATCCCGCGCTGACCAACGACAAGTGCACGTTCTGGCATTTCCGCTTCGACGCGGATGCGGACATGAAGATGGCCGCGATGACCGACGTCATCGCGCGCGACGCGAAGGTCAAGCGCGTGTATCTCATCAACCAGGACTACTCGTTCGGCAAGGCCGTCGCGGCGGCCGCGCGCAAGATGCTGGGCGAGAAGCGGCCCGACGTCACCATCGTCGGCGACGAGCTGCACCCGCTGCAGAAGGTGAACGACTTCTCGCCGTACGTCGCCAAGATCAAGGCGGCGGGCGCGGACACGGTCATCACCGGCAACTGGAGCAACGACATGGTGCTCCTCATCAAGGCCGGCAAGGATGCGGGCCTCAAGGTCGAATGGGAGACGTACTACGGCGGCAGCCCGGGAACGGTCACCGCCGTCGGCGAGGCGGGCGTGGACACGCTGAAGCAGGTCTCCGAGTGGCATCGCAACGCCGCGCCCGAGCTCGACGGCAGCGTCGCTGCTTTCAGCAAGCGCTTCCCGGGCAAGGAGAACGAGTACGCGTACTGGCGCGCCAAGACGATGTGGGAGATGTTCGCCGCGGCGGCGAAGAAGGCGCAATCGAACGATCCGGTGAAGGTCGCGCGCGCCCTCGAAGGCCTCAAGATGCCCACGTCGCTCGGCGAGGTCGAGATGCGCGCCGACAATCATCAGCTCCTGCAGCCGCTCTACGTATCGACGCTGGAGCGCAACATGAAGTACGACAGCGAAGGCACCGGCCTCGGCTGGAGGACCGACGCCAAGGTCGACGGCAAGGCGACGGCGCTCCCGACCACGTGCAAGATGGAACGCCCGAAGTAAGGAGCTGACGCACCCGCATCGGCGGCGCCGCGCGTGCTCGAGATCGTCACAGTCTCGCTCCTGAACGGCGTCGTCTACGGCTTGCTGTTGTTCATGCTGTCGTCGGGACTGACGCTCATCTTCAGCATGATGGGCGTGCTCAATTTCGCGCACGCCAGCCTATTCATGCTGGGCGCGTACCTCTCCTACCAGCTGGGGCGCTGGGTCGGATTCTGGCCGGCGCTCGTCGTCGCGCCGCTGCTCTGCGCGGCGATCGGCGCGGCGATCGAGCGGTGGGGTCTGCGCCGCGTGCACCCGCACGGCCATGTCGCCGAGATCCTGTTCACGTTCGGGCTCGCCTACGTCATCGAGGAGCTCGTGACCATGACGTGGGGCCGCAACGCGGTCGCGAATCCGGTGCCGGCGTCGATCGATTTCTCGCTCTTCACGCTCTTCGGCAGCACGTTCCCGGCCTACAAGGGCCTCATGATGGCCATCTCCGTGGCGATGTTCGTGTGCCTGTACGTCGCGCTGCGCCGCACGCGCATCGGGCTCATCATCCAGGCGGCGCTCACCCATCCGCGCATGGTAAGCGCGCTCGGCCACGACGTGCCCGCGGTGTTCGTGCTGGTGTTCGCGATCGGCAGCGGGCTCGCCGGCCTCGCCGGCGTCATCGGCGGATTCATGCTGCTCACGCAGCCGACGCTCGCGCACGCCGTGGGACCGATCGTGTTCGTGGTCGTGGTCGTGGGCGGTCTCGGCTCGCTCGCCGGCGCGCTGATCGCGTCGATGCTGATCGGCATCCTGCAGACTTTCGCGGTCGCCGTCGATTACTCGATGCTCGATGTGCTGAACGCCATGGGCGTGGGCGTATCGCGCGCCTCGGCGCTCGGCGAGGTGCTCGGCATCAAGCTGGCCACGGCAGCGCCCGTCGTGCCGTACCTGCTGCTCGTGCTGATGCTCGTCGTGCGTCCCCGCGGATTGCTCGGCACGCGTGACGTGTGAGTGAAGCCGCGATCGTCGCGCACGGGGCGGCGGGGCGCCGCACCTGGAATCGCGGCGCCATGGTCGCGCTCGTGGGGCTGCTCCTCGTGCTGCCGCACATTCCCGGCCTTGCCAGCGACTTCGCGCGCTCGCTGCTCACGCAGATGGGCATCGCTGCGGTCTTCGCGTTGTCGTTCAATGTGCTCTTCGGACAGACCGGCCTTCTGTCGTTCGGACATGCCGTGTATTTCGGCATGGGGGGCTACGCGGCGATCCATGCGATGCGCGCGATCAACCACGGATTTCCGCTGCCCATGGTGCTCGTTCCGCTGGCCGGGGCGGCGGGCGGTCTCGCGTGCGGACTGGTCCTCGGCGCGCTGACCACACGGCGCGCGGGGACCATCTTCGCGCTGATCTCGCTCGGCGTGGGCGAGCTCTTCTACGCCGCCGCGTTCATGCTTCCTCGCTTCTTCGGCGGCGAGGAGGGCATCTCGGCGAGCCGCACGCGCGGGTCCTTCGACCTCGGCATTCCGCTCGCGACACAGCTCGACGTCTACTACGTCGTCGTGGCATGGGGCCTCGTCGCCGCCGCGCTCATGTACGCGTTCCAGTCCACCCCCGTGGGCCGCATGTGCAACGCCGTGCGCGACAATCCGCAGCGCGCCCAGTTCGTCGGATACAGCACCACGCGCGTGCGCTTCATCGCCTTTGCCGTGGCGGCGATGTTCGCGGGGCTGGCGGGCGGCCTCCACGCCGTCAACTACGAAATCGTCGCCGCCGACGCGCTCGGCGCGCAGCGATCGGGCGCGGTCCTGATCATGGCGTACATCGGCGGCTGCGCGTATTTCGCGGGACCGGTCCTCGGCGCCATCGCGATCACCTGGCTGTCGAGCAGCCTCAGCAGCTACACGCCGGCGTGGCAGCTGTATCTCGGCGTGTTCTTCATCGTGATGATCCTCTACGCACCGGAGGGCATCGCGGGTCTGCTGCTGCGGCATCGCGCCGCCACGCGGCCGTCGCGTGGTGGATGGGCGCGCGCGGCGGCGGCGAGCGTGCCGCTGCTGCTGATCGCGGCAGGCGCCATCGTCATCGTCGAGATGGGCTACCGCCTGTCGACCCAGGCGGAGCTCGGCACGCGCATGCGCGTGCTGTGGATCGGCCTGGACGCGGCATCCGCCTGGCCGTGGGTGCTCGCCACGATCGCGTTCGCCGTGGGCGCGATCGCGCTGCCACGCGTGTTGCGGTCGTCGAGTGGCGCGCCGGGCGAGGCCTCGTGACGCCCGCGCTGGAGCTGTGCGGCGTCGACAAGCGCTTCGGCGCGACCCCCATTCTGAACGGCGTCTCGCTCACGGTGGAGGCGGGCGAGCGCCACGCCATCATCGGCCCGAACGGCGCCGGCAAGTCGACGCTGTTCAACGTGGTGAGCGGCGCGCTCGCGCCCACGCGGGGCTCGATCCGCCTGCATGGCCATGAGATCGCCGGCCTGCCGCCGTATGCCATCAACCGGCGCGGGCTCGCGCGAAGCTTCCAGGTCACCAACATCTTTCCTCGCCTGTCGGTGTTCGAGAACCTGCGCTGCGCGGCGCTGTGGCCGCTCGGCCATCGCTATTGCTTCTGGCGCAAGGTCGACGCGCTGCGCGACGCGCGCGAGGCGGCCTCTTCCACGCTCGAGCGCATCGGGCTCGCGTCGCGCCGCGACGTGCCGGCGGCCGTGCTGACCTACGCCGAGCAGCGCGCGCTCGAGGTCGGCATCACGATCGTCGGCGGCGCGCGCGTGATCCTGCTGGACGAGCCGACCGCCGGCATGAGCCGCGTCGAAGCCGACCGCATCGTCGCGCTCATCCGCGCGGTCTCCGAGGGCCGCACGCTCGTCATCGTCGAGCACGACATGAGCGTGGTGTTCGGGCTCGCCGATCGCGTGTCCGTGCTCGTCCACGGCGAGGTGCTCGCGACCGACACGCCCGCGCGCATACGCGACGCACGCGCGGTGCAGGAAGCCTACCTCGGGACGCTCCCCGATGCTTGAAGTCGACGACCTCCACGCGTACTACGGCAAGAGCCACATCCTGCAGGGCGCGTCGTTCCGGGTCGGCGCGGGCGAGATCGTGAGCCTTCTCGGCCGCAACGGCGCCGGCCGGTCCACCGCGGTGAAGACGATCATGGGCGAGGTCCGGCCCGTGGGCTCCATCCGCTTTTGCGGCGAGCGCATCGACGGCCTTGCACCGCACCAGATCGCGCGGCGCGGCCTCGGCTATGTTCCCGAGGACCGGGCGATCTTTCCGACGCTCACCGTGCGCGAGAACCTGCAGCTCGGCATGAAATCGGCACGCGGCGGTCAATGCTGGACGATGCGCGAGGTCTTCGCGCTCTTTCCCGTGCTCGAGGCGCGCATCGACACCCCGGGCGGCGTGCTGTCCGGCGGTGAGCAGCAGATGCTCACGATGTGCCGCACGCTGATGGGCGACCCTGCGCTCATCATGGTGGACGAGCCGACCGAAGGGCTCGCCCCGCGCGTGGTGCAGGAGGTGCGGGCGCTGCTCGAGCGGATCGCGGCGCGCGGCGTGGCGATCCTGCTGATCGAGCAGAAGCTCGCGATCTCGCTCGCGATCGCGCAGCGCGTGTACGTCATGGGGCAGGGACGCATCGTGTTCGAGGGCACGCCGACCGAATTGCGCGACAATGACGCCGTGCGCAGGGACTGGCTCGAAGTCTAGCGATCGACTGACGGAGGCGAATATCGGCGCTCGTTACGATATGACGGACCGCGTCGCGGTCATCACGCTGGACAATCCGCCGGTGAACGGCCTCGGCCACGACACGCGCAGCGCGCTCCTCGACGGCGTCGATCGGGCGAGCGCCGACGCCGCGTGCGATGCCCTCGTCGTCACGGGCGCCGGCAAGACGTTCTCCGGCGGGGCGGACATCCGCGAGTTCAATACACCGAAGGCTACGGCCGAGCCGACGCTCCATACCGTCATCCGCGCCGTCGAGGCGTGCGCGAAGCCGGTGGTCGCGGCGATCAACGGCGTGTGCATGGGCGGCGGTCTCGAGCTCGCGCTCGCCTGCCACTATCGTGTCGCGGTGCAGGCCGCGCCGCTGGCGCTCCCGGAAGTGAAGATCGGCCTGCTGCCGGGCGCGGGCGGAACGCAGCGTCTTCCGCGCGCGGTCGGCGTCGAGACCGCGCTCGGCATGATCGTGACAGGCAATCCGGCGAAGGCGGAGAGCCTCGCCGGCTCCGCGTTGCTGGACGAGGTCGTCGCAGGCGATGTCGTCGCGGCTGCGGTGGCGCTCGCGCGCCGCGTGGTCGCGCAAAAGCTGCCACGCAAGCGGCTGCGCGACGTGAACATCGACTATCCCAACGCCGAGGCGTACTTCCAGTTCGCGCGCACGACCGTGAAAGCGATGGCGAAGCACCTTCCCGCGCCGATGAAATGCGTCGACGCCGTGGCGGCCGCCGTATCGATGCCCTTCGAGGACGGGTTGGCGTTCGAGCGGCGTCTCTTCCTGGAGCTCGTGCAGACGCCGGAGTCGCGCGCGTTGCGCCACGCCTTCTTCGCCGAGCGCGCGGCCGGGCGCGTGGAGGGCGTCACGGACGCGACGCCCGCGCGCAAGGTCGATCGCGTCGCCGTCATGGGCGCGGGCACGATGGGCGGCGGCATCGCGATGTCGTTCGCCTCGGCGGGCATTCCGGTGACGCTCGTGGAGACCGATGCGGCCGCGCTCGAGCGCGGCATGGGAACGATTCGCGGCAACTACGCGCGTGCGGCCGAGCGGCGGCGGATCACGCGCGACGGTGCGGAACGCAACCTCGCGCGCATTTCGCCCACGCTCGACTACGGCGCGATCGCCGACGCGGATCTCGTCATCGAAGCGGTGTTCGAGGACATGGCGATCAAGCAGCAGGTATTCGGGCGCATCGACGCGATCGCGCGCAGCGGCGCCATCCTCGCGACGAACACCTCGACGCTCGACGTCGATCGCCTCGCCGAGGCGACGCGCCGTCCGCAGGACGTGCTCGGCATGCACTTCTTCAGCCCCGCGAACGTCATGAAGCTGCTCGAGGTCGTGCGAGGCCGGGCGACCGCGCCGGACGTGCTCGCCACGGTCATGCAGCTCGCACGTCGCATCGGCAAGACCGCTGTCGTGGCCCGCGTGTGCGACGGATTCATCGGCAACCGCATGGTCGAGCACTACCTGCGGCAGGCGATGTTCCTGCTGGAGGAGGGCGCCTCGCCGGCGCAGGTGGACCGCGCGCTGGAAGCGTTCGGCATGGCCATGGGGCCGTTTCGCATGAGCGACCTCGCCGGCAACGACGTCGGCTGGCGCATCCGGCAACGCCGCTACGCGGAGCGTCCGGGCATGCGCTACGCGCGCATCGCCGATCGCCTGTGCGAGCAGGGCCGCTTCGGCCAGAAGACCGGCGCCGGCTGGTATCGCTATGAGAAGGGGCGCCGCGACGCGCTGCCCGACCCGGCAGTCGATGCGCTGATCGCGGCCTGCCGCGCCGAGGCTGGCGTCGAGCCGCGCGCCATCGACTCGGACGAGATCGTCGATCGGTGCATCCTCGCGCTGGTGAACGAGGGCGCGCGCATCGTGGAGGAGGGCATCGCTCAGCGCGCCTCGGACATCGACGTGGTCTATCTCACCGGCTACGGCTTTCCGGTTCACCGCGGGGGACCGATGCTCTACGCCGACATGCAGGGCCTGCGCAACGTGGCGCGCCGCATGCGCGAGCTCGGTGCGCTGCCGCGCGCCGACGAAGCGTTCTGGACGCCAGCCCCGCTGCTCGCGCGTCTCGCGGCGGAAGGAAGAACATTCACATGAACGAAGCCGTCATCGTGTCCACGGCGCGCACCGGGCTCGCCCGCAGCTGGCGCGGCGCATTCAACATGACCCATGGCGCGACGCTGGGCGGGCACGCCGTGTCGCATGCCATCGCGCGCGCGAGGGTCGACCCGGCAGAGGTCGACGACGTGCTGATGGGCTGCGCGCTGCCCGAAGGCGCGACCGGCTGGAACATCGCGCGGCAGATCGCGCTGCGCGCCGGGTGTCCCGTCACCGTGCCGGGTGCGACGGTGAACCGCTTCTGCTCGTCGGGGTTGCAGACCATCGTTCTCGCCGCACAACGCATCATCACCGGCGAGGCGGACGCCATCGTCGCCGGCGGCGTGGAATCGATCTCGTGCGTGCAGAACGAGATGAATGGGCACATGCGCCGGGAGACGTGGCTCGCGGAACACAAGCCGGAGGTGTACTGGACCATGCTCGAAACCGCCGAGACGGTCGCGAAGCGGTACGGCATCTCGCGCGAGCGCCAGGACGAGTACGGCGCGCGCAGCCAGCAGCGCGCGGCCGCGGCAGCCGCCGCTGGAAAGTTCGACGACGAGATCGTGCCCATCAGCGTCACGATGGGCGTCGCCGAGCCGGAAGCGGGTCGCATCTACACGCGCGAGACCACCCTCTCGAAAGACGAGGGCATTCGCGCCGATACGACCTACGAGGCCGTGTCGAACATCAAGCCCGCGCTGCCGGGCGGCACGGTCGCGGCCGGCAACGCGAGCCAGTTCTCCGACGGCGCATCGGCGTGCGTGGTGATGAGCGCTGCCGCCGCGGCGCGACGCGGCCTCGCGCCGCTCGGCGTGTTTCGGGCTTTCGCGGTGGCGGGCTGCGAGCCCGACGAGATGGGCATCGGACCGGTGTTCGCGGTGCGCAAGCTTCTCGCGCGCACCGGGCTTCGCATGGAGGACATCGACCTGTGGGAGCTCAACGAGGCCTTCGCCGTGCAGGTGATCTATTCGCGCGATGCGCTCGGCATTCCCGATGACCGGTTGAACGTGAACGGCGGCGCCATCGCGGTGGGCCATCCGTACGGCGTCTCGGGCGCGCGGCTCACCGGCCACGCGCTGATCGAAGGACGGCGTCGCGGCGCAAAGCGCGTCGTGGTGACCATGTGCATCGGCGGCGGCATGGGCGCCGCGGCGTTGTTCGAGGTGGCGTAGGTCATGGCGGCGGACGACTCGACGCCGGTTTCCGAGGGTGGCTGCGCCTGCGGCGCCATCCGCTATCGCGCCACGGGCAGGCCGACCAACACGATGGTGTGCCACTGTCGCACGTGCCGGCGCGTCGCGGCCGCACCGGTGGTCGCGTGGGTCACGTTTCCCGCGTCCCGGTTCGCAATCGTGCGCGGCGAGCCCGCGGAGTTCCACTCGACGCCACCCGTGCGGCGCACGTTCTGCGCGGCGTGCGGGACGCCGTTGACGTACCAGCATGCGGACGGCGGCGAGTCCATCGACGTGACGACCTGCAGCCTCGACGATCCCGATCGCTTTCCGCCGACGCACCATTCGTGGATGAGCCACGATCTCGCCTGGGTGCGGTTCGGCGACGGATTGCCGACATTCCCCGAGTGGCGGCACGACTCGGCCTGAAGGCGCGGCGTCGCGCGCTCAGGCCAGCCTGACGAGCTGCTTGCCGAAGTTCTCGCCCTTCAGCAGTCCGATGAGCGCGCGCGGCGCGTTGTCGAGGCCGTCGACGATCGACTCGCGATACTTGAGCCTGCCCTGCGCGAGCAGATCGGCGAGGCCCGCGACCGCTTCGCCATACCGGTCCTTCCAGTCGAACACGATCATGCCTTGCACGCGCAGGCGATTGACGAGGATCGATCGCACGCGCGTGTAGCCGTACGGCTGCGCGGTGTCGTAGTCGGCGATGAGCCCGCAGACGACCACGCGTCCGTACCGGTTCATGAGGCGCAGCACGGTGTCGAGCACGGGGCCGCCCGCGTTCTCGAAGTCGACGTCGACGCCACCGGGACACGCCGCGGCGAGATCGTCGTCCAGCTTTCCCGCGCGGTGGTCGACGCACGCGTCGAAGCCGAGCTCGCGCACGACGTAGTCGCATTTGGCCCTGCCGCCCGCGATGCCGACCGTGCGGCAGCCCATGCTCTTCGCGAGCTGTCCTACCACGCTGCCGACCGCGCCGGATGCCGCCGAGACGACGACCGTCTCGCCGGCCTTGGGCTGGCCGATCTCGCGCAAGCCGAACCACGCCGTGATGCCGGGCATGCCGAGGACGCCGAGGTAGTACGACGCCGGCGCATGCTGCGCATCGATCCGGGTCACCTCGCTCGCCCGCGCGACACCGTGCGTCTGCCAGCCGAGCTGCGTCAGCACCATGTCGCCCGCAGCTACGCCGGCGGCGCGCGACTCGAGCACCTCGCCGACGGTCTGGCCTACCATCACCGCGTCGATCGCGACCGGTGGCACGTAGGACTTCGCGTCGCTCATGCGCCCGCGCATGTACGGATCGAGCGAAAGCCACCGGTTGCGCACCAGCACCTCGCCTTCGGCGGGGCGTGGCATCGGTACCTCGACGATGCGGAAGTTGGCCTCGCTCACGGCGCCCTGCGGGCGGCTCGCGAGCAGCACCTGCCGGTTCACGGTCATTGCACATCCTCCCCGTCGAGCGCCGCAAAGCGCGCGAGATGTCGATCGGCGTCGCCGAACTGCTGCGCGATGACGGTGAGACGTCGAAACGTGTGGCTCACCTTCATCTCGTCGCTCATGCCCATGCCGCCGTGAAGCTGGATCGATTCCTGGCTCACGCGGCGGCATGCATCGGCGATGCGCACCTTGGCGGCCGACACGTTGCGCACGCGCGTTCGCGCGTCGCGCACCAGGTCGACGCTGCTGCAGGCGAGCGCCGCCATCGACCGCGCCTGCTCGAGCTCGATGGTCAGATCGACCATGCGATGCTGCAGCGCCTGGAAAGCGCCGATGGGCACGCCGAACTGCTGGCGCGTCTTGAGGTACTCGAGCGTGGCGGCATTGGCCGACGCGATGGCGCCGACCCCTTCCGCGCACACCAGCGCGGTGGCGAAATCGAGCGCCTCGTCGATCACGTCCTGCACGGATCGCGATGCGGCGAGCATCGCGTCGTGCGCGATCGGCACCTGGTCGAGCGCGACGTCCGCGGCTCGCGTGCCATCGAGCATGCGCAAGGGCACGGTCGATGCGCCGGGCGATGCGGGTTTGACAAGCGCCAGCGCAACGCGATCCTCGTGTCGGAACGCGACGACGAGCCTATCGGCGGCATCGGCGCCCGCGACGCCGCGCACGACGCCCGACACGCGCAGATCGTCGCCGCGGCGCGACGCTCGGAGCGCGGAGCTCCCTTCGACGAAGGCCAGCTTCAACGTGCCGTCGGCCACGCGCGGCAGGATGCTCGACTGCTGTGCCGCGCTGCCGGCACGCGCCACCAGCCGCGACGCCACGCCGACACAGGGCAGCCACGGCTCGACGATCAACGCATCGCCGATCGCTTCCATCAGGCTCACCGCCTCGATGGCGCCGCCGCCGAGGCCGCCGTGCTCGCCGGGGATCGTGAGACCCAGCAGCCCCAGCTCCGCCATGGCGTGCCATACCGCGTCGCTGTAACCCTTTTCGGACGCGACGATGCGCTTGCGCGCCTCGAAGCCGTAATCGCGCGCGACGAAGCGCTCGATCGAGGCCGCAATGAGCTGCTGCTCTTCCGAGCGATCGAAGTTCACAGTCCGAGCGCCTGCTTGGCGATGATGTTGCGCTGGATCTCGTTCGAGCCCGCGTAGATCGTCGTCTTGCGCATGTTGCAGTAGCGCCGGGCGATGGCGGCGAGCATCGGGTCGTCGAGCGGCGCACCGTCGGCACGCTCGAGGGCGAACGCCGCGGGTCCCGCGGCTTCGAGCATCAGCTCGGTCAAAGCCTGCTGGATCTCGGTGCCCTTGATCTTCAGCATCGACACCTCGGCGCCGGGCGCGCGCCCGCCGCGCAACGCATCGAGAAACCGCAGGTTGGTGATCGACAGGGCGGTGAGCTCGATCTCGAGGCGCGACAGGCGATCGCGAAAGCGCGTGTCGTCGACCAAAGGGCGTCCATCGCGCCGCTGCGCCGCGGCGAAGCGCTTCAGCTGCGCCAGCTCGCGGCGCGAGGTTCCGATGCGCGCGGTGTTCATGCGCTCATGGCCGAGCAGGTACTTGGCGACGGTCCAGCCCTTGCCTTCGTCGTGAACACGCTGATCGACCGGGACTTCGACGTCGTCGAAGAACACCTCGTTCACCTCGTGGTGTCCGTCCATCAGCATGAGCGGCCGCACCGTGATGCCGGGCGAGCGCATGTCGATCAGCAGGAACGAGATGCCGTCCTGCTTGCGCTCGCCGCTCGCATCGGTGCGCACGAGGCAGAAGATCCAGTCGGCCATGTGCGCGAGCGTGGTCCACATCTTCTGACCGTTCACGATGTAGCGATCGCCCCGGCGAACGGCCGAGGTGCGCAGCGCGGCGAGGTCGGACCCGGCGCCCGGCTCCGAATATCCCTGGCACCAGAAGTCGTCGCCCCGATAGATGCGCGGCAGGAAGCGCTGCCGCTGCGCGTCGGTGCCGAACTTCAGCAGCACCGGTGCGCACATCATGAGACCGAACGGAAGGAGCGGCGGCGCACCCGCGTAGCCGCATTCCTCCTCGAAGATATAGCGCTCGACCACCGTCCAGCCGGTGCCGCCCCATTCACGCGGCCAGGCCGGGGCGATCCACCCTTGGCCGGCGAGGATGCGATGCCAGGCGAGGAGGTCGTCGCGCGTCAACGGCGCGTAGCGCACCACCTTGTCGCGCAACGCCGAAGGAAGATTGGCGCGCAGCCACGCGCGGACCTCGTCGCGAAATGCGCGCTCGTCGGCGGAGTACTCGAGGTCCATGGGCGGGTGCATTATGGTCCAATTGCGACTGGCATCCGAGCAGGGTGGTCATGAGCCTCAAGGCATTGCTCGATCTCGGCGGAAGAACGGCGCTCGTCACCGGCGGCTCGCGCGGGCTCGGCCTGCAGATCGCCGAAGCGCTGTGCGAGCAGGGCGCGCGCGTCGCGCTGGTGGCCCGCAAGGACGATGAGCTGGCGAGCGCGCGAAAGCACCTCGCCGACACGCTCGGCGCGGACGCGATCACGCTGCCGTGCGACCTGTCGAGCGCGGCCGCGATCGCTCCGATGGTCGAGCGCGCGCAACAGGCGCTCGGGCCGATCGACATCCTGGTGAACAACGCCGGCGCGACATGGGGTGCGGCGACCGTCGACATGCCGCTCGACGCGTGGCTCAAGGTCATCCACCTCAACCTCACCGCCATGTTCCTCGTCACCCAGGAGGTCGGCAGGCGGTGCATGCTGCCGCGCCGCCAGGGGAGGGTGATCAACGTCGCGTCGATTCTCGGTCTCGGCGGCGGCCAGATGGAGGAGCGGCGCGCACCGACGCTCGCCTACAACACGAGCAAGGGCGGCGTGGTCAATTTCACGCGATCGCTGGCCGTCGAATGGGGCCGGCACAACGTCAACGTGAACGCCATCGCGCCGGGCTTTTTCCCGACGCGGATGACGCGCGGCGTGCTCGAGTCCATGGGCGACGAGCTCGCGCGCCGTGCGCCGTTGCAGCGCATGGGCGGCGCCGAGGATCTCAAGGGCATCGTCGCCGTGCTCGCCTCGGACGCAGGCGCGTTCATCACCGGACAGATCGTCGCGGTCGACGGCGGCGTGACCGCGATGTGAGGCGAACGATCGCGCGTGGATTCGCGCGACGTCGGTGCCGGGATGCTCAGGCGTGGACGCCTTGCTGCGCGGGCGCCGGTCGGCTGGTCGGCACGGTCGGCCGCGCTTCGATGTAGATGCGACTGATCTTGGGATAGCGGCCGCGAATCGACTCCTCGAGCGAGGCGACCGCGGTGGCGACGTCTGCCGCGGGCGCCGCCGGGTCGAACTCCACGTCGATCGCCAGCAGCACGTCCTCGGGTCCGATGTACATCGACAACGGGCGGCCCGCGCGGCGCACCAACGGATGGCTCGTCATCAGGCGATGGATCTCGGCCGCCGTATCGGGGCGGATGCCTTCGCCGATCAGAAGGCCGCGCGACTCGCGGATGAGCAGGATCGCCACGCCCGCCAGGAGGATGCCGATGGCGATGGACGCGGCGCCGTCGGCTGTCTCGATGCCGAGCGTCGTGCTGGCGTAGATGCCGATCGCTGCGAGCGCGAGACCCACGAGCGCGGCCGAATCCTCCGCAAGGACGGTATAGACGGTTGGGTCCTTGCTTGCGTGCAGCGCCTCCCAGAACGGTCGCGTTCCGGCCTCGCGCAGGAACGCACGGAGCGCGATCGCGAAGCTCGATCCCTCGAACAGCGCGGCGAGGCCGAGCACCGCGTAATTCCATCCTGTATCGCGAATGTGCGGTGGCGACAGCACGTGCTGCACGCCCTGCCAGGCCGACAGGCCGCCGCCGACGCCGAAGATCAACACCGCGACGATCAGGCTCCAGAAGTAGAGCTCCTTGCCATGACCGAACGGAAACTCCGGCGTCGCCTCGCGCTCGCTCAGGCGAAGGCCGACCAGCAGCAGCGCGCCGTTGCCGGTGTCGACCGCCGAATGAATTCCTTCGGCGATCATGGCCGAGCTGCCGGTGATCGCACCGACAGCGAACTTGGTCACGGCGATCGCAACGTTGGCCGCGATGGCGCCATACACGGCAATTGTCGATCCGGCCATCGGGCGCGCTCCGGGCGTGGCGAACCGGTAGGACGGCGAGGCGGAGGACCGGTTCCGGGGGTTGGCCGAATACGGGGTTCCGGGATCGGGGGCGCCACGATACCCTGCTACGCATAATTGGTATTATGTCAACTTCGTTGACATAATACCCCACGAGGGACCGGCGCGGTCTCCGGCGCCGCCGACTGCTCTGCCGCTGCAGCCGACGAACGCGCTGTACGTCCCGCGCCAACCTGCCGATAGCCACTCAGGTGCGCTACCGGGTCGGGTCATGGTCCTCGAAATGCTGTCGGTCGTTGCCGTCGTCGTCTATGCAATTCTCAAGATCGAGGGCTTCCTGATCGCGCGCTCCCAGCGCGAGGCCCTGCGCGAGCTCGCCGCCTTGCACGCGCAGCAGGCGGCGTTCGAGGCGACGGCGCCGGTCGACACGGCGCTTCGCATCGACGGCGCGATGCCGCTGCCGCCCCGGGATCACAGGCGGCTGGCGCGGTTCGGCGTTCGTCCCGAGCGCGCGCACGAGCTTCACCTCTTCACCTCGGACCGGCCCATCGAGGACTGGCCGGCGGCGGTCACCCGCATGGTGCGCCGGCTCTACCAGGACGGTCGCGTGCGCGGGCCCGCGATCGCCGACGTGGTGTTCGGCGCGCGCCGGCTGCTGCAGGGACAAGGGCTCTATTTCGCGCTCCTCGACGCCGGCGACGAGCCCGCGGAGGTGCTGGCGTTCGTCGACACGGTTTCCTGACCGGCTTTCAGGGGCCGCGCGAAGAAGGCGCCATAACGCCTTGAACTCGCAACAGGTGCGCCTCTGACCCGAACCTCAGGTAACGTCTGAGGCGGCGGTAGGAAACCGCTGCAATATCCTGATCCAGCGGCCTCAAGCGGGCGCCACAGGACGGAACGCCTTTGCCAAGGTCTTGTAGAGAGGCCGCGGGCATACCAGCCGTGACACGCCGTACGCGACGAGGGACACGGCCATCAGCGGCAACGCCATGTCCGAGTCGCGTGTCATCTCGAGCACGATCACGAATGCGGTGATGGGCGCCTGCACCGCGCCCGAGAAATAGCCCACCATCCCCAGGATGACGACCGCGGCCGGTGGCGCGAGCGGTATGACCGCCGAGAGGTTGTAGCCGAGCCCGGCGCCGACGGCCAGCGACGGCGCGAAGATGCCCCCGGGGATTCCGCTCGCATACGAGACCACCGTCGCGAGGAGTTTCAGGATGCCGAACGACTGCGGGATCGCGCCCGTTCCCCCGAGGATCGCTCTCGTCTCGGCGTAACCGGTTCCGAGTACCGTGTTGTTCGAGAAGGCGCCCAGCGCCGCGACCGCGAGCCCGCAGAGCGCCGCGAACAAATACGGGTGATCCTTGCGCAGCGCGCCGATTCGGCCCGGCAGGTGCGCAGCACTGCCGATGAGAAGGCGCGCGAACAAGCCGCCGAGAAGGCCGCCGAGCGCGCCGCACGCGACGACTGCCGGCCAGCCTGTGCGCAGGTCGAGGGTTGCGCGTGTGTGCCCGAAGTACGCATAGTCCCCGAGCAGCGCGAGGGACACGATGCCGGCGCACACGACGGCAGTGATCACGATGCCGCTCGTGCGCTGCGAGAACGAGCGGCTCATCTCCTCGATCGCAAACACCACGCCGGCGAGCGGCGCGTTGAACGCCGCCGCGACGCCCGCCGCCCCGCCCGCCAGGATCAGCCCGCGCCGCATGGTCTCGTGCGGGAAGGCGGTGTAGCGGCTGAGCGCGTACATCAGCGCGGCGCCGACCTGGACCGTGGGTCCCTCGCGGCCGATGGACGCGCCGCAGAGCAGGCCGCCGAGCGTCATCAGGACCTTGCCGATCGCGATGCGGATCGACAGCAGGTGGTCGCGGAACGCGACATCGCGATACGCGAGCGCCGCGATGGTCTGCGGAATGCCGCTGCCTTCGGCGCCGGCAAAGAACCGCCTCCCAAGCCAGCCGATCGTCGCGAAGCCCGCCGGCGCGATGACGAACGCCGCCCACGGCCACGCGTCGAGCAGATCGTGTACGGCCGCGTTCGCGAGCGTTGCGCCGAGCGCGAAGAGCACGGCGACGGTGCCGACCGCGATCGCCCCAACCAGGAAGATGAGCCGCCGGTTCCACAGCGAGCGCGAGAGCCAGACGTGCCGCGAGCGGCGCAGGATGCGCTGGCCGACGCGGAGAGAGCGCGTTTGCATCCGGGGACGGTGGTGCGATGCGGGCGACGCGCACCACCGGCGCGAGGCTAGAATGAACGGCATTATCGCGCACGCGTGCAGCGCCCTCGTTCCGCGCTGCTCGCCACACCGGGTCCGCCATGGCCGCCACGCCTCGCACGGCACGCCGCACCAGCCCCCGTCCTTCGTCACGCGCCTCCGCGGGCGCCACGAACGGATCCACCACGCCGTCCGATACGCTCGCCGTGCTGAGGCAGTTTCGCGAGCTCTTCCGGGTCTCGCAGCAGCATTACCAGCGCATCGAGTCGCACTGCGGGGTGAGCGGTGCCCAGCTGTGGGCGCTCGCCGAGCTGTCGCGGCGTCCCGGGCTCACCGTTTCCGGGCTCGCGCGCGTGCTGTCGGTCCATCTGTCCACGTCGAGCAACCTGCTCGACAAGCTCGAAGCGCAGGGTTTCGTCCGGCGCTCGCGCGATCGCGAGGACCATCGAGTCGTGCGCGTGCGTGTCACGCCGGCCGGCTTCGCCGTGCTCGCCAAGGCGCCGCCGCCGGTCGAGGGCGTCATTCCGGACGCGGTCAGGCGCCTCGACGCGCGCGCACGCGCACGCCTGCACGCCGACCTCGCGCAGCTGCTCGAGCTCATGAGCGTCCGCAGCCCGGACGCCGCGCTGAAGCTGCTGGCCGAGCCCTGAAAGCCGGCCGCCCGCCCCGCGCGAGATAGTGCTTGCCGGGCCAATGATATTGGGCAATACTGTTTGCCACGTGGACCGCGATCGGGCGATCGCGTGGACACGGTGGTCCGGAGGAGGAGAAGACTCGAGCGGGGGCAGCATTCCCGCTCGTTTTTTTCAGGCCGCCTCGAACCCTTCCAGCGACACCGCCGGCGTGCGTCCACCGACAATGTCCGCGACGACTCGGCCGCTTCCCAGCGCGAGCGTCCAGCCAAGGGCGCCATGCCCCGCGTTCACGAAGACATTCTCGAGGCGCGTGCGACCGAGCCGCGGCGCGCCGTCGGGCGTGGCGGGACGCAGCCCGGTCCAGGGCGAGAGGCGCGCGATGGGAACCTCGTAGTCGGTCGCGCGCGGAAACGCGCGCCGCGTCTCCGCCGCCAGCTGCGCCACGCGCGCGGGATCGGGTCGCGTCCCGTAGCCCGCGATGTCCGCCATGCCGGCGACCCGCAGGGCCGGACCCGTGGGCGTCGCGAGCGGCGCATAGACCACCTTGCGCCGCGCATCGGTGACGCTGACCTTCGGCGCGGGGCCGCGCAGCGGCAGCGTGAGGCTGTACCCTTTCAACGGATAGATCGGGAGCCGGATGCGCAGCGGGTCGGAGAGCCACGGCGACTGCGTGCCGAGCGCGAGCACGTAGGCCTCCGCGTGCAGCGGGCCCGACGCCGTATCCGCGCGAGCCACCCGGCGGCGCGCCACCACGAGGCGCTCGACGTCGGTCGACAGCGCGAAGCGCACGCCAAGCCGCTGCAGCCGGTGCTCGAGGCCGACGCAAAAGCGATAGCAGTCGCCCACCTCCTCGCCCGGCGTGAAGATGCCGCCCGCCAGGCGCGCGCCGAGCGCGCCGTCGGCGAGCGCAGGCTCGAGCGCAAGGCACTCCTCGCGCGACAGCGCGGACTGCTCCGATCCGAGCGTGCGCTGATAGTCCACCAGCCTGCGCGCGCCTTCGAAGCTCGCGCGGTCGCTGTGCACGATCAGCTTGCCGGTGCGCGCGTGGCCGAACTCGATCTTCTCGTCCTCGAGAAGCGCGTGCATCATTGCGCGGCTGTAGAACGACAGCGCGAGCATGCGCCGCGTCGTGCGCTCGCTCGCCTCGCGCGTGCAGGCGCGCACGAAGCCCCAGAGCCACGACCATTGCCGCCGATCGAACGCGGGATAGAAGCGCAGCGGTGAATCGCGGCGCATCAGCCATGGCGGGACCTTCGGAAGCACGCCCGGTCCCGCGAGCGGCGCGACATAGCTGTACGCGAGCTGGGCGCCGTTGGCATAGCTCGTCTCGAGCGCGACGCCGTCGTTGCGATCGACGATGGTGACGTCGTGACCGTCGCGGCGCAGGTAATACGCCGTCGCGAGTCCTACGACACCGGCGCCGAGCACCGCGACGTGCATGCGCCGCCGGTCAGGGCGAAAGGCCCGCCAGCGCGAAATCCGCCAGCGCGGCCTGGATGACGCTGCTCTCCCCCGCCGCTTGCGTCACTTCGACGTGGAGCTGCGGCACCCCGGCGCGCGCGGCCTCGAGCATCGCCGGGAAGTCCTCGCGCAGATGCCCGCCGCGCCCGAAGAAAAGCGGCACGATGCGCGTCGCGCGCGCGCCCTGCTCCACCTGCGCGCGCAGCGCCTCGTCGAGATTCGGGGCGAGATGCTCGAGGAATGCGAGCGTCACGACGAGGTCGGGACGCCGCTGCGCAATGTGCGCGGCGACGGCTCGAAATGGGTCCGCCCAGCGCGCGTCGCGCGCGCCGTGGGCAAACAGGACGAGGCCCTGGGACGGCATGCATCCCATTCTAAGCCGCGCACCACGCCTACGCGCGCTGGGCTGCGGCGCTCGTCAGCTCGTGGGCCCAGAGAAACGCCTCGCGCTGCAGGTTCGCGAGCTGCGCCGGATCGAAGCTCATGCGCTTGAGCGACCGTGCAACCGTCGCGCGATCGTCGCGCTCGAGGCCTTCGGTGAGCGTCAGCAGGTCGGCGAACTCGCCTTCACGCTGGATCAATGCGTTGGACACGGGCTGCGGGAGAGGCATGTGCTTCAGGATGTCCTCGTGCGGGATCTCGAGCAGCACGTCCATGAGCGATAGGATGCCCGTGATGAATGCGAGCTCCGCATCGCTCGTCTGCGGCCCGGGTCGGCGCGAGACCAGCAGCTCCATCAGCTTGCCGCGCACCGCGGCGAGCTGCAGCAGCGGGCTCGCGATCGCGCCGTTGCCGCGATCGGCGGTGTACAGCAGCAGCTGGAGCCACACGCGGAGCTGCTTGCGACCCATGATGATGAGCGCATGTCGCAGCGAGGTCACGGGCTGGCGCATGCCCGCCGCCGCCGAATTGACGAGGCGCAGGAGGTTCACCGCGAGGCTCGGGTGATGCTTGAACTCCTGCTCGATCTCCTTCACCTCGGCATCGCCCATCGACAGCGAGAGCAGGCGCAGCAGCGCGAGCTTCGCGGGCTTGGCGCGCTTGCCTGCGAGGAGCTCCGGGCGCGCGAAGTGGAACCCCTGGAAGAGCTCGATGCCGAGGTCCTTCGCCTGCTGGTAGTGCGCCGGCGTCTCGACCTTCTCGGCCACGATCTTCACATCGTAGCGGCGCACCATCTTCACGATGAGCGGCACCAGCAGCGGGTCGATCGCCTGGAAGTCGATCTTCACCATGTCGACTTCCGGCAGCAGCTTGTCGCGCTCGTCGAGATTGCCGACGAAGCCGTCCAGTGCGATCCGATAACCCTTCTTGCGCAGCTCGCGGCAGCGCTGCTCGGTGGACGCCTCGAGCACGCGCTCCTCGAGGAGCTCCAGCACGATGCGCTCCGGCGGCAGCGCCTCGACGAGCTCGCTGAACAGGAAGTCGGTGTCGACGTTGAGGTATCCGTCGACCTCGCCGATCACCTCGGACAACCCCATGTCGCCGAAGACGTTTGCGATAACCGTCGAGGTGGCGAGCACGCTGTCGTCGTGATCGGCCATGTCGCGCGGCGCCGAGCGGAACAGCAGCTCGTAACCGACGAGATTCTTGTCCACGTCGACGATGGGCTGTCGCGCGAGGTAGATGTCCTGTGCCGAGGAGGCGGCGTCGTGACCGTTGATTTCGCTCATGGGTGACCGGGCGTGGCAGGCGGATTGAAACGAGGCGCGCACGCTACCCGTGCCGAGCGGGCGATCGAAGCGGGCCGGTTGGACGTCATGGCGGCAGGTGCGCTGGGGCGCCGGCAGCCTCATGGCGGGCCGGTCGTGAGGATTATCGGCACGCCGCGGGATTTCCTTAGCCCGAAGATGCGCTGAAATCGGCTGCTGCTCGACCGCTCTCGCCGCCGGGCTCGCTACAATGCGGGCGCCGTCCCGCGCCCCGTGTCCATGACCGCCGTTTCCGCGCCGCCACTCGCCCTCATCGTCATCGAGGACTCGCCGGACGATTACGCGCTGCTGCTCGCCCGGCTCGCGCGCGGCGAGCGCAAGGTCGACGCGGTGCGCGTCGAAACCCGGCAGGCCCTCGACGAGGCCCTCACGTCGCGCCGCTGGGACGCGGTGATCTCCGACCATCGCCTGCCGCAATTCACGTCGCTCGAGGCCCTTGCGGTGGTCCGGGCGCACGACCGCGAGCTTCCTTTCCTCATCGTGTCGGGCGCCATCGGCGAGGAAGTCGCGGTCGAGGCCATGCGCGCCGGCGCCGACGACTATTTGATGAAGGACAAGCTCGGGCGGCTCGAGCCGGCGCTGACACGGGCGCTCGAAGCGGCCGCCGCGCGGCGGCGCCAGCGCGCCGCGGAGCAGGCGTTGATCGAGAGCGAGCTGCGGTTCCGCGCGCTCACCGCGAACCTGCCGGGCATGGTCTTCCAGCTCGAGGAGACCGACGGCCGCTTCGCGCTGTCGTACGTGAGCGAAGGCGCACGCCGCCTTTTCGACGTGGCGCCGGAGGCGCTCACGTCGCAGCCCGAGCGATGGCTCGCCCAGGTCCCGCGCGCCGACGCCCTCGCCTTGCGCCGGGCGCTGCGCGGCGCCGCGTCCGAGCGCCACGACCTGCACTGGATCGGGCGCGTCAACACGGCCGCCGGCGACGTGCGCTGGATCGAGGTCGCGGCGAGCGCGCGCGCGGTGGCACCGGGACGCGCGATCTGGGACGGCATCGTGACCGACATCACGCCGCAGAAGCAGGCCGAATCCGAGCTGCGCGGCTCGCGCGAGGAGCTTCGCACCCTGGCCGTGCACCAGACGCGCGTGCGCGAGCAGGAGCGCGAGGCCATTGCGCGCGAGATCCACGACGACGTCGGCAGCACCCTCACCGCGATCAAGTTCGAGCTCGCGTTCCTGCGCAATGCGCTGAAAAGCGACGAGCGCTTCACCGCCCCGCTAGCGCGCGTGGGCCAGCTCATCGATACCGCGATCCTGTCGTCGACGCGCATCATGCACGACCTGCGCCCCGGCATTCTCGACGAAGGCGTGGTCGCCGCGCTCGAATGGCAGGCGCGCAGCTTCGAGCAGCGCATGGGCATCGCGTGCCGTTTCGCCTCCTCGCACGACGAGATCCCGCTGTCGCCGGAGCAGGCGATCGCGGTGTTCCGCATCTGCCAGGAGGCGCTCAACAACGTTGCCAAGTACGCCGAGGCGCGCGCGGTCGACATCCGCCTGCGCGCGGGCAGCGGTCGCCTGACCCTCGACATCGGCGACGACGGCAAGGGCATCGAGCCCGGCGATCTCAACCGCCCCGATCGATTCGGCTTGCGCGGCATGCGCGAGCGCGCGCATTCGCTCGGCGGCACGGTCGACATCCAGGGCGTGCCGGGCAGCGGCACGCGCATCAGCGTCTCGCTGCCGCTCGCGCGCGCGGCGAGCAGCCACGAAGCGAGCTACGCACGATGATCCGCGTCGTCATCGCCGACGATCATGCGATCGTGCGCCAGGGCCTTCGGCAGATCCTCGCCACGCACGGCGACTTCGAGGTGGTCGGCGAGGCGGCCAATCACGGCGAGGTCATGCAGCTCCTGCGCCGCGAGACCTGCGACGTGCTGCTGCTCGACATCGCGATGCCGGGCAAGAACGGCATCGACACGCTGAAGCAGGTGCGTGTCGAGAAGCCCAAGCTGCCCGTGCTCGTACTGTCGATGTATCCCGAGGATCAGTACGCCTTCCGCGCGCTCAAGGCCGGGGCGTCGGGCTATCTCACCAAGATGACCGCGGCGGACCAGCTCGTCGACGCGATCCGCACCATCACGCGAGGCCGCAAGTACATCACGCCGGAGCTCGCGCAGTCGCTCGCCGAGAGCTTCGACCGCGACACCGAGATCGAGCCGCACAGCCTGCTGTCCGATCGCGAGTTCCAGACGCTGAAGCTGATCGCCGCCGGCAAGCCGCTCGCGCAGATCGGCGCCGAGCTCGCGCTGTCGCCGAAGACGGTGAGCGTCTACCGCGCGCGCCTGCTCGCGAAGCTCGGCCTGCACACCAACGCCGACCTCACGCGCTACGCGATCGAGCACGGATTGCTGGAGTAGTTGAAGTAGCGCACGCAGGGCGCGATCGCGTCGAGGCGCGGTGCGCGGTACTGCGCGGAGCCGACTGCGCAGCGTCGCCGCTCTGCCCGCGGCGCGCCCGCGTTCCGATCGGTGGGTCGGCGGCCGCCCGGCGCGCCGGGTTTCGGGCAGCCGGCCCACTGATTGCGAGCATCGGAGGCGGAGCGCAGTACCGCGCGCCGCGCCTCGGCACGGACCGATGCAGAGCACGGACCGGACTTACTCCGACGCCGCAACCCGATTCTTGCCCGCCTGCTTCGCGTGGTAGAGCGCGCGGTCGGCGCGCGCGATGAGCTCCTCCTGCTGCTCGCCGGGCACGCGCTGCGCGACGCCGCCGCTGAAGGTGATCAGCACGCGCTCGTTGTTGTGCAGGAAGATGCGCTTGGTGAGCTCGCGCTGGACGCGCGTCATGACGCGCACCGCCTCGTCGAGCAGCGTCTCGGGCAGCAGGATCACGAACTCCTCGCCGCCGTAGCGCGAGATGACGTCGGTGGGACGGATCGAGCGGCGCACGATGCGCGCGAGGTGCACGAGCGCGAGGTCGCCCGCCTGGTGGCCGAGGCGATCGTTGAGGTGCTTGAAGTCGTCGACGTCGAGCACGGCGAGGCACAGCGGCCGCTGATAGCGGTCGGCGCGCGAGATCTCGGCTTCGAACGCGCGCGCGAGGCCGCGGCGATTGAGGAGCTGGGTGAGCTGGTCCTCGTGCAGCCGGTCGGAGAGCACCGCCATCTCGCCCTCGAGCTTCTGCACCTGCTGCTGGTACTCGTCGACGCGGCGGCGGCTTTCCAGAAGCTCGGTGCGGCTCCGCGCGAGGTCGGCCTGCACCGCGCGCGTGTCCTGCATGACCTCGACCACGAGTCCCGAGAGCTCCGAGATGTTGTCGGCGCGCTCGATGCGCGTCGCATAGCCGGCGAGGCGATCGTGGTATTCGCCGGTGTCGTCGGCCATGGACGACAGGCGATCGACGAAAGTGCTCACCATCTGCTTCAGCGCGTCGCGCGCCTGGTCGAGCGAGTGCTTCAACACACCCTGCTTCAGCGTCAGGTCGCGCAGGCCGCGCTCGAGCGCCTGGAGGCCCGCCTTGTCGATCGGGCCCTCGGTGAGCATGTGGATCGCCTTGATCTGACCTTGCATCCACGAGTCGCTGCCGACCAGCTCGGACAGGTTCGCGGCGAGGAGGCGCAGGATGCGCAGGAGACCCTGCTGGATCTCGTGATGGTCGTCGCTCGCGAGCTCCAGGGCGAACCAGAACTGCTTGAACCGTGCGTGAAGCGCGGCGAGCGCGCTGTTGTCCTGCGCCGCGCGGACGTCGGCGGCGAGCGCCTGCGCTTCCTGCGTGAGCTCGGGCGAATAGCCGAGGCGGTCGACCACGCCGAACATCAGCACTTGCGCGAGCAGCTCCCGCCACGGCGCGCTCGCCGTGCCCACCGCCGTGTCGACCAGCGGTGGCAGCGGCGGCAACGGCGGCTCGGACGCATCGGCGTCGTCCGCGGCACGCGTGCCGTCGGAATCCTCGACCAGCGCGACGGGGCGCGCCGTCGTCATCGCGGCCTGGTGCCAGCTGCGCGTCAGGCCTCGCAGGCGGGCGTACAGGCCGTCGTGAGATGCGGCGAAGGCCGCCAGCACGTGATCGAGCGCTTCACGCTTGCGCGCCTGCGTGAGCCCCGGCTGGCGCGCGTCCCAGAGCTGGACGAGCTCGCGAATGAGCGGCGCCCAGGACGGTGTTGCGGTCTCGTAATGATGACCGTTCGGGTTCGCGATCTCGTGATAGATGCGCGTGTAGTTGTCCGGCGTGGGCGGCAGGCGCCGCGCAGCCAGCTGCCGCAACGCCTCGCGCGCGATCGTGGACGGACTGGTCTGCATGACTCACGCGGTCGGTGGGCGCGTCACAGGAAGGAGAACAACGACAGCGAGCTGATGGCGGCGAACGACTTCTGCGCGGCCTGCAGCGACAGCTGCTGGCGCGCGAAATCGGAGAGCGCCTTGTTGTAGTCGAGGTCGGTGAGGTGCGACATGGTCGTGTCGTACTGCAGCGACCGGTCCGAGTTGGACGACGCCAGCGAGTCGAGCTCCGAGAGCCCCGCGCCCGCGCTCGCGCGAACCGTCAGTACGTGATCGGATGCCTGGTCGATATTGGCGAGCGCCGCGGTGAGGCCGTTCTGGAGCTGCGCCGTGCCTGCCGCGCCGCTGGCCGATGTGCGCAGCGTGGTGATGAGGCCCTGGATCGTCGTGAACACGCTCTGCGAGGTGCTCGGCGCCAGGATGAATGTGTCGCCGCTCGCCGGCGCACCGCTCACCGCGACCTGCATGCCGGCCACCGTGATGTTCCCGCCGCTGGTGTACGCGTTGCCGCTCGACACCGTCGCGCTGGTGGTCGCGTCGATGACGTCGTACGTGGTGACGCCGCCCGAGACGTTGAACTGCAATCGATAGGAGTCGCCCGGCAGCACCGACGGATTGACGACCGAGCCGGCCGAGATGGTCCCCGCGCCGGTGTTGGTCGACGCCGCGGTCGCGACGAAGCTGCCATTGCCGTTGCGCACCTGCTCGAACACGCTGGCGCCGTTGTACGAGGCCTGCATGGAGCGTCCCGGCGCGACGTCGAGCGTTCGATCGCCCTGGTCGCCGTTGTACACGATCGCCCCGGATGCCGCCGTCGAGAATGCCTGCGTGTTGCCGGCGAAGCCGCTGAACAGGTAATGACCGTCGGCATCCTTGGTGTTGGCTATGCCGAGCAGCGTCTGCAGCTGGCCGGCCGTGGCGGTCGCGAGGCTCGCGCGGTCGGTGTCGTTGAGGGAAGGATTTCCGGCCTGCACGACGAGCGTGCGCAGGCTCTGGAGAACGTCCGTGACCTGCGACAGCACGGAGTCGTTGAGGCCCAGCGCATCCTTCGCGGCCGCGATGTTGTCGCCGTATTGCGTGATGCGGTCCTTCGCCTGCGACAGGGTGAGCGCCTGCGACGCGGCAATCGGGTCGTCGGACGGCGTCTGGATGCGGCGGCCGGACGCGATTTGCTGCTGCGTGTGCGACAGCGTGCTCTGCTGCTGGTCGATGCCCGAAACGCCGGCGTTGTAGATCTGGGCGGTGCTGATTCGCATGATGCCCTCCTCAGCTCGTTGCGCCGATCGCGAGGATCGCGTCGAACAGCGTGCCGGCGATGGCGATCACCTTGGCGGCCGCCTGGTACGCCTGCTGGTACTTCTGCAGGTTGGCGGCCTCTTCGTCGAGGTTGACGCCCGATACCGCGTCCTGCTGCGACTGCGCCTGCGAAAGCAGCGCGGCCTGCGCCGTCTGCTCGGTCTGCGCGTTGCTCGCGGTGTTGCCGACGGTCGCCACGAGCTCGCCGTAGGCGCCGGCGAAGGTCGTCGTCCGGTTCGCCACCAGGTTCTGGCTCGCGAGCGCCGCGAGCGCCTGGGCGTTGCGATTGTCGTTCGTGCCGCTCACGTTCGGCGCGACGCTGAACGTATCGCCGTTCGCCGGCGTGCCGCTCAGGGTGAACGACACACCGTTGAAGGCGTACGTCGCGCCATCGGTGTACGGCGGGGATACGCCGGGCGCGTAGGTGGTGGACGTTCCGCCGAGGATGACCGTGACGGACGCGGACGCGGGGAATCCGTTGAGCGTGCCGGCACCGCCCGCGTAGGTGAGCGTCAGCGCGCTTGCGAGCGGCGTCGACGGATACGTGCTGTCGACGCTCGCGGCGCCGATCGCGCCCGAGCCTGCGTTGCCCGACGATCGGCCGGTGGTGACCGGGCCGGCTGCGGCGACGCGCGCGGGGTCCGTGATGGCGACCTTCAGGGTGCCGGGGACGTTGCGCGTCGCCTGGATCAGGAAGCGATCGCCGGCCGCGGGCGAGCCCGATACCGTGATCGCGAGGCCATCGACAGTCTGCGGCATCGAGCTGAACGTCTGCGCGTTGCCGTCCGACAGCCGGGTGACCGTGTAGTTGGTCCCGTCGTAGCTCAGGCGATAGTCCGACGCCTGCAGCGCCGTCGCATCCTGGATCGATGCGCCGACCGTGCCACTGCCTGTGTTCGTCGTCGCGTTCGTGATCACCGGCGACGGAACGGTGAAGAGATCGCCGCCCAGCGCACCGGTGAGGTCCACGCCCAGGTGATGCTGCGCGTTCACCGCCGAGGCGAGCGTGACGGCGATGCGCCCGAGCGCGTTCTGCGCCGCCGTGAGGTCGCCATCACGAAACGCGAGCAGCCCGCCGAGCGCACCGCCGGTCAGCGATTGCGCGGTGAAGCGCAGCACGCTCGCGCCGTTCTGCAATCCCACTTCGTAATTCTGCGGATCGTCGGGGTTGGGCCGCGCGACGAGCGTGCTCGCCGTCTGACCGACGACCAAGCCCTGCCCGTTGCTCAGGAACACGTTCACCGTGCCGTCGCTCTGCGCGACCGCCGTCGCGCCGATCTGGTCGTTCAGGCCGCGGATCAGCTGGTCGCGCTGGTCGAGCAGATCGTTCGGCTGCTGATTCCCGGCCGCCGTCGCTTCGGCGATCCGCTTGTTGAGGTCGGCGATCTGTTGCGCGTCGCTGTTGATCGTCGTCACGGCGCTCTGGATCTGCTGGTTGTCGCCGCTGCGGATCTCGGAGAGTTGATCGTCCTGCTGCCGCAGGCTCGACACCAGCGCCTGCGCCGAGGCCAGGAGGGCCTGGCGCGACGGCGTGTCGGCAGGATGCTGCGCGACGGCGTTGAGCGCGGTGAAGAAATTGTTCATCGCCGGCGACAGGCCGGAGGTCGAGTCGCCGAAGAGGTTGTCGAGCTTGCCGAGCTCGGTCGAGTACGTGTCGAGCTGCGCCGCACCCGCCGCCACGTGCTGCGTCTGCGCGCCGAGGTAATCGTTGTACACGCGGCGCACCGTCGTCACCTGCACGCCCGTGCCGATGTAGCCGCTGCCGCTGAATTGCGGCGGGGCGTTGGATTGCACCGTCTCCTGGCGCGAGTAGCCCGGGGTGTTGACGTTGCTGATGTTGTGGCTGGCCGTCGTCAGGCCGGCCTGCGCCGCCGCGAGACCGCTCAAGCCGATGCCGAAGATGCCGTTGCTCATGTTCTAGTTGTAGCCGTGTCCGGCGGCGCGTCTGTCTTGTTAACGGCCGCGGCCGCGACAACTTGAGCGCCCTGGTCCTGGGTGTGGCGGGCGACGAGCCGTATCGCGCGGGTGAGCTTGTCGGCGTAGTGCGGATCGGTCGCGTAGCCACCCTGCTGCAGGCCTTTGGCGTACGCGACCGGATCGCCGGTCTTGGCGAGGGCGGCCCCATAACGCGCGTTGCCGGTGATGAGGCGGCCGAAGTCCTGGAACGCCTCGGTGTAGGAGCGATACGACCGGAACTTGTCGACGGTGCGCACGAGCGCCCCGGCGACGTACTCGGTCGTCGACGCCGAGGCGACGGCACCCGTCCAGCTCTTGCCCGCCTTGACGCCGAAGAGGTTGTGGCTGGTCGAGCCGTCGGTCGCCTTCGGCTGGCTGCGTCCCCAGCCGGTCTCGAGGCCGGCTTGCGCGAGGAGCAGCTCCGCCGGCACGCCGACGGCACGCGCCGCGGCTTCGGCATACGGCCGCATCTTGTCGATGAACGTGCGTACGTTCGCGGGAACGGCGCCCTTCGCGTCGTTGGAGGTGGTCGCTGCCGTCACCACGGCGGCGTGCGTCCTGCCCGCGGCTGCCGCATGCACGGGCGAGCTGCTGGCGCGGGCGTGCGTGACGGCCGTCGCCGTGTCGGGCTCCGGTGCCGTGCCTTTGAGCGCCGGCGCGAGCTGCTTCTCGAGGACCTTCGCGAGCCCGATGCCGCCGCTCTTGCTCATCTGCAGCGCGATCTGCTGGTCGAACATGCCCTGGTAGGTCTTCGACGTCTCGCTCGACAGCATGCCGTCCTGGGGCAGCGCGTCGCGCATGCTCTTCAGCATCATCTGTACGAAGAGCGCCTCGAACTGGCCCGCCGCTGCCGACAGCGCCTGCTTCGGCGAAGCCTTCGCCTGCTGCTTGAGCGACGACAGCGCGCCCGCGTCGATCGCGAGCGGCGCGGCGAGATCCGCCGCGGAGGCAGGTGGTCGCATCGTGCGGCCTCAGATGACTTCGATCTCGGCGCGCAGCGCGCCCGCCGATTTCATCGCTTGCAGGATCGCGAGCAGGTCGGCCGGCGTCGCACCGAGCGAGTTGAGCGCGCGCACGACGTCGGTGAGCTTCGCGCCGGCGGGCACCGTGGTGAGCGGCGTCTTGTCCTGCTTGATGTCGATCGTCGCCCGCTCGGTCTGCACCGTCTGGCCGTTCGAGAACGGTGCCGGCTGGCTCACCACCGGCTCGCTCTGGATCGTCACGGTCAGGTTGCCGTGCGCGACCGCGCACGCATCCAGCGTCACCGACTGGTTCATCACGATCGATCCGGTGCGCGCGTTGATGATGACTTTCGCGGCGGGTGCGGCGATGTCGATCGACACGTTCTCGATCTCGGCGAGGAATGCCACGCGCGCGTCGGGACCTGCGGGTGCGCGCACGCGGATCGTGCGGCCGTCGAGGGCGTCGGCGGCACCCTCGCCGTAGCGCTTGTTCAGCGCGTCGACCACCTGCCGCGCCACCGAGAAATCGCTGTCGTGCAGCTCGAGCGCGAGGAAGCCGGCGTCACCGATCGACGCGGGAACCGCGCGCTCGACCGTCGCGCCGGCCGGAACGCGGCCCGCGTTGAGCGCGTTGATCTGCGTCTTGCTGCCGCCCGCCGAAGCGCCCGCGCCGCCGACCGCGACGTTGCCCTGCGCCATGGCGTAGATCTGCCCGTCGGGGCCCTTGAGCGGCGTCAGCACGAGCGTGCCGCCACGCAGGCTCTTGGCGTTGCCGAGCGAGGACACGGTGACGTCGATCTGCTGGCCGGGCTGCGCGAACGGCGGCAGCTGCGCGGTGACCATCACGGCGGCGACGTTCTTGAGCTGCGGGTTGCTGCCGGGCGGCACGTTGATGCCGAGCTGCGCCAGCATGGACTGGATGCTCTGGATCGTGAACGGCGTCTGCGTCGTCTGGTCGCCCGTGCCGTCGAGGCCCACGACGAGGCCGTACCCGATGAGCGCGTTCGTGCGCACGCCGGCGACGTTCGCGAGGTCCTTGATGCGCTCGGCGTGCGTGCCGATCGCGTAGCACAGCAGGCACATTCCGAGCGCTGCCGCCTCCATCCACACACGAGCCGATCGCATCGCACGCATCCTTCAGAACGGCATGACCGACATGAACGCGCGCGACAGCCAGCCCATCGTCTGCGCCTCGTCGATGTAGCCGGCCCCGCGGTATTCGAGCCGCGCGTCGGCGACCTGCGTCGACGACACGACGTTGCCTGGCAGGACGAAGCGCGGGTCGACGATGCCCGACAGGCGCACGAACTCGCTGCCCTGGTTGATCCCGATCTGCTTCTCGCCCGCGACGACGAGGTTGCCGTTCGGAAGCACTTCGATGACCGTCACCGTGATCGCGCCGGTGAAGACGTTGTTGGCCGCCGAGTCGCCCTTGCCCTCGAAGTCGTTCTTCGAGGTCGCGGAAATGTTGCCGCCCTTGATGCCCTTGCCGCCGATCTGGAAGTCCGGCACCACGAAGTCCATCGCGCCGGCGCGATTGGCCGTCGAGGTCGCGGTCTTGCTGGCGCTCACCTTCTCGTTGATGTTGATGGTGATCACGTCGCCGACGTTGCGCGCGCGATAGTCCTCGAACAGCGGCCGGTAGTTCGCCGGCTGGTAGATCGCGCCGCGGTTGGCCTGCGGCGGCACGACTGCCGGCATCGCGGGACGCACGCTCATGGGCTGCACGACCTCCACCTTGCGCAGGGCGTCCGGCGAACAGGCCGCCAGCGCCAGGGCCGCCGCGCCCGCGAGCGCCACGCGCACTACATGTACGTACATGGATTGGGCTCCGGGGTCACAGCTGCGTGAGGCGCTGCAGCATCTGGTCGGACGTGGAGATCGCCTTGGAGTTGATCTCGTAGGCGCGCTGCGTCTGGATCATGTTCACCAGCTCCTCCACCACGTTGACGTTCGACGTCTCGACGTAGCCCTGCTTCAGCGTGCCGATGCCGTTGGTGCCCGGCGTATTGGTCGTCGGCGTGCCGGACGCCGCCGTTTCCAGGTACAGGTTCTCGCCGCGCGCCTCGAGCCCGGATGCATTGATGAAGTTCGCGAGCTGGATCGTGCCGACCTGCGTCGCGGCGGCCTGGCCCTGTTGCGTCACGCTGACCGTGCCATCGGTGCCGATGGTGATCGTCTGTGCGTTGGCCGGGATCGTGACCGCCGGCGACACCGGGTAGCCGCTCGAGGTCACGAGCTGGCCTTGCGAGTCCTGGTGCAGCGAGCCGTCGCGCGTGTACGCGGTCGTGCCATCGGGCAGCGACACCTGCAGGAATCCCTGGCCGTTGATGGCGACGTCGAGCTGGTTGCCGGTCTGCGCGAGATTGCCCTGCGTGAAGATCCGCTCGCTCGCGACGGGACGCACACCGGTGCCGATCTGCAGCCCGGTCGGCAGCTGCGTCTGCTGCGTCGATTGCGCGCCGGGTTGCCGCACGGTCTGGTACAGCAGGTCCTCGAATACGGCGCGCGACTTCTTGAATCCGGACGTGCCGACGTTCGCGAGGTTGTTCGATACCACGTCGAGCTGCGTCTGCTGCGCGTCGAGGCCCGTCTTGGCGATGTAGAGGGAGCGGATCATGGCGGTTCCTGTGTAGGGCGATGCGGCGGTCAGCCGCTCACGGTCAGTAGCTGGTTGGCGCGCTGCTCGTTGCCGTCCGCGCTCTGCAGCATCTTCATCTGCATCTCGAAATTCCGCGCGAGCGTGATCATGTCGACCATCGCCGAGACGGCGTTCACGTTGCTCGATTCGAGCGCGCCTGCGGTGACGCCGACGGTCTCGTCCGCGTCGGCCGGCTGCCCCGAGCGCAGGCGGAAAAGGCCGTCCGGCCCCTTCTGGACGTCGGCCGCGGCGGGATTGACGAGCTTGAGCCGGCCGACGACGTTCACCGTCGCTGACTGGCCCGGCGTGGTCGCCGACACGGTTCCGTCGCGGCCGACCTGGATCTTGCTGTCGGGCGGGACGGTGATCGGCCCGCCCTCGCCCAGCACGGTCAGGCCGGTGCGCGTGATGAGCTCGCCGTCCGGCGAGACGTCGAAGCTGCCGCTGCGGGTGTACGCCTCGGTGCCGTCCTTGGCTTCGACCGAGAAGAACCCCGGGCCTTCGATCGCGACGTCCAGGTCGCGCCCGGTCGCCTGCACCGAGCCCGGCGTGAGATCGGCGCCGGTCGTCGTGTCCACCGCGTACGCGCGCGTCGGCATCCCGGGACCGACCACGGGGGCCACCCGGAACGCCGTCGTCTCGGCCTTGTAGCCGGTGGTGCCGGCATTGGCGAGGTTGTGCGCGGTAACGGCCTGCTGCTGCAGCAACTGCTGCGCGCCGGCCATCGCGAGGTAGATGAGACGGTCCATTACCTGAGATTGACGAGCGTGTTCATCACCGCGTCCTGCGTCTTGATCGTCTGGGCGTTCGCCTGGTAGACGCGCTGCGCGGTGATCATGTCGACGAGCTCCTGCGTCAGGTCGACATTGGATTCCTCCACCGCGCCGGACTGCAGCACGCCGTTGCTGCCGGCGCCGGGCGCGCCGGCCACGGCCTGTCCCGACGCCGCCGTCTCGCCGAACTGGTTGTTGCCGAGCGGCTGAAGACCGTTGGTGTTCGGGAAGCCGGCGAGCAGGAACTGGCCGAGGTTGCGCGTCTCCCCATTGGTGTAGCGGCCCTGCACCACGCCGTCGCTGGAGATCGAGAAGCCCGACAGCTGGCCCGACGAGAAGCCGTCCTGCTGCAGCGTGTTCACCGCGAACGCGCTGCCGAACTGCGTCGCGCCCGTGAACGACAGCGTGTACGGGAACGGCGTGGTCGCGCCGTTGGTGAGCGGGATCGACAGGTTGAACGGGCCGCCGGTCGCGAGCGTGCCGTCGGTGTTGAAGGTCAGCGAGCCGATGTTGCCGGAGAGCGCGGTGCCGTCGAGCGCGCCGTACACCGTCCACGCGTTCGCGGCGGTCTTGACGTAGTAGGTCGAGAACGCGTGCGGGTTGCCGAGGCTGTCGTACACCGTCATCGACGTCGCCTTGTTGTACGTCGACGGGTCGTTGATGTCGAACGTCGAGCCGTTCACCGCCTCGCGCGCATCGAGGTTGAGGCCGATCTGGGCGTTGGTCGTCGCGGTCGCGCCGAGGTTCGCCATGGAGATCTGCAGCGGGCCCGGATTGCTGATGATGATGTTGCCCGCGGCGTCCACGCCGTAGCCGGTCGCCTTGGAGCCGGTCGCGTTGACGATGAAGCCGTCCTTGTCGAGGTGGAACTGGCCGTTGCGCGTGTAGGTCACCGTGCCGTTGGTGTCCATGCGGAAGAAGCCGCCGCCGTTGATCGCCACGTCGAGCGGGTTGCTCGTCGTGCTGATGTTGCCCTGCACGAAGTTCTGCTGGATGCCGGTCACGGCGACACCGATGCCGGCGTCGCTGCCGCCGGCGCCGGCCAGCGAATTGGCGTAGACGTCGGCGAAGATCGCGCCGCCCTGCTTGAATCCGACCGTGTTGGCGTTGGCGACGTTGTTGCCGATGACGTCGAGATCGCGGGAGGAAGCGAACAGCCCGCTCAAGCCTTGCTGGAAACCCATCGTGTTCTCCTGTCCGGGATTGCGTTCGTTGCGTTCGTTTCAGTGGATCTGGATGACCTGCGCGAGCGGGATCTGGGTGCCGCCGGCGAGCTGCAGCACGGGGCCCGACGACGTCGTCTGCACCGCGTCGACCGTCGCATTCATCACCGTGTCGAACGTGACGGCCTTGCCCGCCGCGGTGGCGGTGACCGAGAAGGTGTAGTCGCCGTCCGGCGCGGTGCCGCCCGCGTCGGTCTTGCCGTCCCAGCCGAACATCTGCGTGCCCGCCTTCTGCGCGCCGAGGTCCAGCGTGCGCACGACGTTGCCGTTGGCATCCTTGATCGTGACCAGCACGCTGTCGGCGTTGCTCGACAGCGTCACGCCGGCCTGCGCGCTGCCCGAGGCGAGGTCGATCTGGTCGCCGCCCAGCACCACCTGATGCCCCACCAGGCTCGCCGCCTGCAGGTATTGCGTCATGCCCATCGACGCGCTCAGCGCGGCGACGGTGCTGTTGAGCTGGCTGATGCCGTTGACCGTGCTGATCTGCGCGAGCTGGCTCGTCAGCTGCGCGTTGTCCATTGGGTTGAGCGGGTCCTGGTTCTGCAACTGCGCGACGAGCAGCGTCAGGAAGCGGTCGGCGGCGTCGCTTGCGGCCTGTGCCGCGCTGTTGCCATCGCTTGCCGAAGTGGAGGACGTTGAGCCCGTGCCGTTCGCGGACGCATCCTTGACGGCAAGCTTCGGCAGCGCGTTCTGAATGGTGTTCATGGAATGGGTCCGTGAGGAAAGGTTCAGCTGCCGAGCGAGAGCGTCTTCTCGAGCAACGTCTTGGCCGTGTTCATCACTTCGACGCTCGACTGGTACGAGCGCGACGCCGACATCATGTTGACCATCTCGTCGACGATGCTGACGTTGGGCATCGTGACGTAGCCCTGCCCGTCGGCGAGCGGGTGCTTGGGATCGAATACCTTGCGCGCGGGCGAGGCGTCCTCGACGACGCCGGCGACGCGCACCTTCGCGGGTCCGTTGCCGTTGGCTTCGTCCGACGGCACCGCCTGGAAGACCACCTGCTTCGCGCGATACGCCTCGCCATCGGGGCCGGCCGCGCTGTCCGCGTTGGCGATGTTGCTGGCGGTGACGTTCAGCCGCTCCGTCTGCGCTGACATCGCCGAGCTCGCGATGTCGAAGATGTTGAAGAGCGACATGGCGATCAGCTCTGCAATGCCGCGAGCATGGTCTTCAGCTGCGCGTTGAGGAATTTCAGCGCGGCTTCGTAGCGCACGGTGTTGTCGGCGAATTGCGCGCGCTCGGCGTCCATCTCGACCGTGTTGCCGTCGAGGCTCGCCTGCGCGGGCTGGCGATAGAGGACTTCGGGCGCAGGCGCGGCGGCGCCCGGCTGCGTGTCGGTGGCGGCCTTCAGGGCCTTGGCGAAATCGAAGTCGACCGCCTTGTAGCTCGGCGTGTCGGCATTGGCCACGTTGGCCGCGAGCAGCTCCTGGCGCTGGCTGCGCAGCTTGAGCGCCTCCGTCTGGAAGCGCATGAACTGGTCGAGGGCATCGATCATGTGCGGGGTTCACCCTTCACTGGATGTGGCCGATTATCGACAGCCGCGTCCAGCGCGATCGAGCAAGAAAGCCGTCCTTTCCACCGCATTTCGGCGCATCGGCCATGCGCCTCGCGCGTAACCTTCGGCTCCATGGTGTCGCGCACAAGTTGACGCGGCACGGCAGGAGGAAACCATGAACGTCATTGCTGCACTGCTCGTCGCGATCGCCTTCGCCGCCATGGCGACGCCCGCACGCGCGGGCTCCGACCTCTCCGAGCGCGTGCGCATGCTCGTCGACGAGCGCGTGGTGCCGAATGGCGGCGAGGTCGAGGTCACCGTCGGCGAGCCCGATTCGCGCCTCACCCTCGCGCCCTGCGCGCGCATGGAGCCGTTCATCCCGCAGGGCGCACGACTGATCGGCCGCACGTCGCTTGGCGTGCGCTGCGTCGAGGGCGCGAACTGGATCGTCTACGTGCCGGTGCAGATCAAGCTGTTCGTCGACGCGTGGGTCGCCGCGCGTCCCATCCCGCGCGGCCAGGTGCTCGGCGCCGAGGACGTGCGCCTCGATCGCATCGACGTCGCGCCGCTCAACGGCAATGCGGTGCTGCCCGACATGCCGCTCATCGGTCGCACGGCGTTGCGCGCCCTCAATCCCGGCGACCCCGTCCGCCGCGACGCGCTTCGCTCGCCGCCCGTGGTCCAGCCCGGCGACGCGGTGCAGGTCCTGGCGCTTGGCACAGGCTTTGCTGCCCAATCGCCTGGAAAGGCCCTCACGGCCGCCGCCGAAGGGCAGACGGCCCAGGTGGCGCTCCCGGGCGGAAAGGTCCTGGCGGGCATCGCGCGGCCGGGCGGAATCGTCCAAGTGCGCTGAGGATCGGCGGCTCGATGCACGACCGAAGCGCTCAAGTTCCGACCGGGGCCGCCGATAATGGCGTCATGAGGGCTCGCGCGCAGCCGCCGCGGCTCTCCGACCCATTGCGGAGAAACACATGAAGATCCCATCCTCGCTCAACGCTCCGAGCCCCGGCACCGGTCCCGTATCCGACCGCGCGGGGACGGCCAAGCCCGCCAGCACCGGGACGCAACCGGTTGTCGGCGCGAGCGTGCACCTGAGCGAGCTCTCGTCGCAGCTGACGTCGTCCGTGACGGGCGGTGATTTCGACCACGCGAAGGTCGAGGCCATCAAGCAGGCCATCGCCGACGGCAAGCTCACGGTCAACGCCGACGCGGTCGCCGACAAGCTCATTGCGAACGCGCTCGCGCTTTCGGGTCACGCCACGAAATGACGCCGCTCGCCACACCGTCGTCGCAGGCGCTGCTGGAGCTGGAGATCGCCGGCTACAAGGCGCTGCTGCGCCTCCTCGACGGTGAATGCGACGCGCTGCGCAAGGTCGACGCGGACGCGATCGAGCGCGCATCCGAAGCGAAGCATGCGCAAGTGCGGGCGCTCGAACAGCTCGCGCGCGTGCGCGAGGACCAGCTGCGCGCGCAAGGCCTGCCCGTCAGCGCGGCGGGCGTGCGCCTCTGGCTCGCCGGCAGCGACGACGCCACCGCCGTCGACACCGCGTGGAACACGCTGCTCGACCTCGCGCGCGCCGCGCGCGCGGCCAACGTGCGCAACGGCAAGCTGATGGTGCGCCAGCGCCGTCATTACGACGGCGCGCTCGCCGCACTGCTCCAGGCCGCCGGCGTGCCGTCGGTCTATGGCGCGGACGGCCGGCCGCAGGCGACGGCCATCGGCCGCACGCTCGCGGCCATCTAGGCCGGCTTCCCAAACCTTTCAGGATCACCCCGGTCTAGTCGGAGTGAGCCCTCGTTTCCCGAGCGCGGCCGGCACCAGGGTGCTGCTGCTGTGCATCGCCTTGTGCGCATCGAGCTTCGTCCGCGCAGAGGACGCGCCCGCGCCGCCGGCGTCCGACACGACGCGCATCTTCGATCCCGCGCGCCATTGGGCCGACGACAAGAGCTATGTCATCCCGGCCGCCGAGATCGTCGGGTTCGATGTCCTGCTGAATCGCTACAACCACGCGTTCTCCGGCAGCCACGATTACGACGTCACGCTCGACACGATCCGCCGCAACCTGCGGCACAAGTGGGTGGCCGACAACGATCCGTTCAAGGTCAACCAGTTCCTGCATCCTTACCAGGGCTCGATGTACCACGGCTTCGCGCGCTCGGCGGGGCTCGACTTCTGGCCCTCGCTCGGCTACACCTTCGCGGGCAGCGCGTTCTGGGAGATCTTCGGCGAGTCCACGCCGCCGTCGCGCAATGATCAGATCGCGAGCGGCGTGGCGGGCAGCTTCCTCGGCGAGGCCCTGTTCCGCATGTCGAGCCTCGTGCTCGAGCACGACGAAATCCCGCCCTTCTGGCGCGAGCTCGGCGCCGCCGCGATCTCACCGGCGACCGGGTTCAACCGCCTCGCGTTCGGCAATCGGTTCAAGGGCGTGTTCGACAGTCACGATCCGGAGCGCTACAGCCGCTTCGCGGTCGGCGTCAGCACGCAGACGCAGAACATTCCGGGCACCTCGACCAAGCAGCGTCGCAACGAGGCGCTCGTCGACTACGCGCTCGACTATGGCCTGCCCGGCAAGCCGGGCTACACGTACACGCGGCCATTCGACTACTTCAGCTTCCAGTCGACCGCGTCGACGGCGAACGGCTTCGAGAACATCATGACGCGCGGACTGCTGCTCGGGCGCGACTACGACTGGGGCGAGCGCTACCGCGGCATCTGGGGACTCTACGGCAGCTACGACTACATCTCGCCGCAGCTGTTTCGCGTGTCGAGCACGGCGCTGTCGCTCGGGACCACCGCGCAGTGGTCGCCGCGCGAGGATTTCGCCCTGCAGGGCACGGGCCTGTTCGGCGCAGGCTATGCCGGCGTGGGCACGATCAACGGCACCGACGACACCGACTACCACTACGGGCTCGCGCCGCAGGCGCTCGCCGCGCTGCGCTTCATCTTCGGCGATCGCGTCTCGCTCGACCTGACCGCGCGCGAATACTTCGTGAGCCGCGTCGCGGGCGCGGCGACGCACGGTCACGACAACATCCTGCGCGGCGACACCGCGCTGACGTGGCGCATCCATGGCCCGCATGCACTGTCGCTGCGCTATCTCTGGTCACGCCGCGACGCCGACTATCCCGGACTCGGCGACCGTACGCAGTCGCGCGCCACCATCGGTCTCTATTACACGCTGCTCGGGCAGGACGGCTTCGGCGCCGTGAAGTGGTAGCGCTCAAGCGGCCTTGCGCGAGCGACCGCCGAGGCGCCGCGAGAGCGATAACGTCCATTCGCGCCAGCGCATCCAGCGGGGCACGTCGGAGGCCTCGTCCTCCTCCGCCTGGAACACCATGCTGAACGGCCGCTGCACCTGGCTCCTGTCGGTGACGATGTGAACGATCACGAAGGACGACAGTGCGCACATCGCGGTGATGATCTGCCGGCGCGCCGCGATGTCGCTCGCCTGGCGCGGGCGTCGGGTGGTGACATTAGGCCGCGGGCTCACGATGAGCCACAGCGTGACCTCGGCAAGCTTGTCGTGCCGGCTCATGTACCCGCCCGACACCGCGATGGCGTCGATGTAGAGCGGATTGCGGCGCCACTCCGCGTTGATGCGCGAGGCGCGCGCCGCGGCCTCGCTGATCAGCAGCTTCGCGCGCGATCGCTGCAGCGGCGGCACGACGCGCGCGGTGGCGTAGTTGCGCAAGCGCTCGGTGACGCGATACTCGCCGCGCTTGTCGGCGCGCAGCAGCCCGCCCTTGGCGAACGCGCGCAGCAGCACTTCGGCCTGCGCCGCGCCGACGCCGAAGTCCGCGCAGAGGGTCGCCGCGGTGACCTCGTGCGGGTCGCGCGCCGCATCGACGCGTGCGACGAGTCGCTGCACGCCATGCTGGAAGGCTTCGGGGTCGAAGCCGAAATACGCGCGCTGCGCGACGAGCGTGCGTGGCTTCTTTTCAGCGGATCGCTTCCACATCGCCTGCCTCCCGCGAGACCGGCGTCGGAAGCAGCGACATGGATGGGGGCGCGGACGAAGGCGGCGCGTTCCGCGGTCCATTCAAGCGGCGGACGGATCCGCCGGCAACCCCGCTACCCGGATGCCCGGGCCGGAGGCTTTGCGTCACTGCCTCGCGACAGTTTTGCCGATGACAACGTGCGCTGCGTGCGGCGCCTCGCGCGCAACGTGGGCTACATGATGTGGACCGGCCGCGGCGGTGTCAACGGTCGGCCGCCCGACGGTCGACCGCCGCTCGACCGGACCCCCGCACCTGACCTCAGGGCGGCGGCGTCTCGTTGAGCTGGAGCCAGTAGCGCACCAGGTCGCCCAGCTTCGCGATGAGCTCGGCGTACTCGACCGGCTTGACGATGTAGCTGTTGGCGCCGCCCAGATAGCACGCCTGGATGTCGCGGCGCTCGCGCGAGCTCGTCAGCACGACGATCGGCAGGGCGCGCGTGCGCGGGTCGCTCTTGATCCTGCGCAGAACCTCGAGGCCGTCGACCTTCGGCAGCTTCAGGTCGAGCAGCACCACGCGCGGCAGCGCGGCACCCGCACGCTGCGCGTGCGCACCCGTGCCGAACACGAACTCGAGCGCCTGAACGCCGTCCTCCGCCAGCGCCACGCGCAGCGCGACGTTCGCCTTGCGCAGCGCGCGCAGCGTGAATTCCGCGTCGTCGGGATTGTCCTCGACCAGCAGGACGTCGATGTCGGACATGATGGCTACGCAGCCCTTCTCGCGGGCGCCGCGGGCAGCGCGAAGTGAAACACGGTCCCCTCCTCGTTGCTCTCGGCCCAGATGCGTCCGCCGTGGCGCAGCACGATCCGGCGCGTGAGCGCGAGTCCCACGCCGACGCCCGGGAACTCGTCGGCGCGATGCAGGCGGTTGAATACGCCGAAGAGCTTCTCCGCGTACGTCATGTCGAACCCGACGCCGTTGTCGCGCACGTGGAACACGACCTCGCCGTCGCGCGCCTCGCCAGTGATCGCAACGCACGGCGTCGCGCGCGGCGCGGAAAACTTGAGCGCGTTGGAGATCAGGTTAGCCCACACCTGCCGCAGCATCGGCTCGTCGCCCACCACGCGGGGCAGCTCGCCGATCGTGAGCTCGACGGTGCGCGAGCGCTCGTCGCCCGCGAGCTCGAGCGCCACGCCGCGTGCGAGCGCTGCCATGTCCACCTCGGCCGAGACCGACTCGGCGCGCGCGAGCCGCGAGAAGTCGAGCAGGCCGTCGATCAACTGCGCCATCTTCGCCGCGTTGGTCTCGATCTTCATGAGCAGCGCGTCACCATCCGCGTCGAGCCTGTCGGCGTGCTCCTCGCGCAGGATCGCGGCGAAACCGTTGATGGCGCGCAGCGGCGCGCGCAGGTCGTGCGAGATGCTGTACGAGAACGCCTCGAGCTCGGCGATGGTGCGCGTGAGCTCCGAGGTGCGCTCGGCGATGTGATCCTCGAGGTCCTCGTGCAGGCGCCGCAGGAGCGTCTCGCTGTAGCGCAGCGACTGCTCGGTGCGGCGCCGGTCCTGGATCTCCTGCTGGAGCTGCTCGTTCGCCTGCGTCACCTCGCGGGTGCGCTCGGCGACCCGTGTCTCGAGCTCGCCATACGCGGCGCGCAGGGCCGCCTCGGCGTTGCGCCGCTCCTCGAGCTCGGCCGCAAGCGCGGTGTCGTGCTCGATCAGCTTCGCTACCCGCGGGCTCAGGCGCGCGAGCAGCCGGAATAGGAGGTCCATCGCATGGCGGGCCCGGCTCCGGCGGGAGCATAGCGCAAGAGCTGCCGGCGAGACCGCCGCCAGCGTCTCAGGCTCCGCTGCCGTTGCCATTGGCCCCTCCGTTGCCGCCGCCGTCGGCGGGTCCTGCAATGATGAGCAGCGTGACGCGCCGGTTGCGCGCACGGCCGTCCGGGGTGTCGTTGCTCTCGACCGGCCGATTGTCGGCATAGCCGCTCGCGGTGAGTCGGGCGGCGTCGACGCCGCTCGCCACGAACAGCCGCACCACCGAGCTCGCCCGCGCGCTCGCGAGCTCCCAGTTGGACGGAAACTGCGCGCTGGCGATCGGCACGTTGTCGGTGTGGCCCTCGACCTGCACGGCGTCGGACGTGGTCGTGAGCACCTGCGCCACCGCCTGCAGCGCGTCGATCGATTCCGGCTGCAGGCTTGCCTGTCCCGGCGCGAACAGTACGCTCGCGTTGATCTCCACCGCGATGCCCTTGGGGAGCTGCGTGAGGCGGACCTGACCCGTCTTGACCAGGGGCGCGAGCGCCTCCTTGATCTTGCTCGCCAGGTCGAGGAGCTTGCGCTCCTGCTCGCGGCGCAACGGATCCACCAGTTTCTGGCGCAGCGGCTGCGGAAACGGCGTCGCGGTGGTCCGGTTGATCGGCGCGACGCCGGTCGTCTGCGGCGTCACGACGCGATCGTGGCGAAACGCCATGACGAGCGCGTCGGACAGCACCTTGTACTTTCCCTCGTTCAGCGTCGAGATGGCGTACATCACGACGAAGAACGCGAACAGGAGCGTGATGAAATCGGCATACGACACGAGCCAGCGCTCGTGATTCTCGTGCTCCTCGTCGCGGCGCTTGAGGGCCATCACACTTTCCCGAGGTAGCCTTCGAGCCGCCCCTCGATGACCTTGGGGTTCTCGCCGTTGGCGATGCCGAGCAGCCCGTCGGCGACGATCTCGCGCCGGCGCACCTGGCGCGCGATCAGCGTCTTCAGTTTTTGCGCGATGGGCAGGAACAGAAGGTTCGCGCTGCCCACGCCATAGACGGTCGCCACGAACGCGACCGCGATGCCTCCGCCGAGCTTGTTCGGGTCGGACAGGTTCTCCATCACGTGGATCAGGCCGAGCACGGCGCCCAGGATGCCGACGGTGGGCGCGTAGCCGCCGGCGGCTTCCCACACCTTCGCCGCGGCGCGATGGCGCTCCTCCCAGGCGACTGTCTCGACCTCCAGCGCTTCGCGGATGCGCTCGGGCTCGAAGCCGTCGACCAGCATCTGCAGGCCGTTGCGCGTGTACGGGTCGTCCACCCCGGGAAGCTGGTTCTCGAGGGCCAGCATGCCGTCGCGGCGCGCTTCCGAGGCCCACTGCCCGACCTGCGCGATGATGCGGTCGGCGTCGAACGCGGGCGGCACCACGACCCACTTGGCGAGGCGCACGCCTTCCAGGAAGACGGACATGGGGCTCTGGACCATCACCGCGGCCAAGGTGCCTCCGATGACGATCAGGAACGCCGCGAGCTGCACGAGCGAGCCGAGGTTGCCGCCCTCGAGCAGCTGCCCGCCCAGGATGGCGACAACGGCGAGTGCGAGGCCGGCGAGGCTGAGCTTGTCCATGCGCATGGGAATACCCTGCGGTGTTATCGGCAGGGACCGGCGTTTGGCGCAGGGGAGACGTCAGGACGCCAGGCAGGATGTCGGTACCGCCGTCTCGTGTCGCGACCGGCCCGACTCACCGGCATGCCGGCGGCGGCCGGAGATGCGTGCCGCTATGTCCAGGCCTTCAGCTTCGAGCGCAGTCGCGCAACCGCCTGGCTGTGCAGCTGGCACACGCGCGATTCGCTCACCTCGAGCACGGCGGCGATTTCCTTGAAATTGAGCTCCCGCTCGTAGTACAGGCCCATCAGCAGCTTCTCGCGATCCGGCAGGCCCTCGATGGCGGTGATCAGCGACGCGCGAAAGCGCGCGTCCTTGTACTTCTCGAACGGGTTCTCGCGCTCGTCGGGCAGGTTGCGCTCGAGATAGTCGTCGTCCTCGTCGCGGCTGAAGTCCTCGAGGTGCAGCAGCTCGTAGCCGCGCGCCTCCTGCAGCATCGACTGGTACTCGGCGAGCGACACGTTGAGCTCCTTCGCGAGCTCGGTCTCGCTCGGCGCACGGCCGAGGCGCTGCTCGAGCCGGTTCATGGCCGTCTCGATGCGTCGCAACGCCTTGCGCGTGCTGCGCGGGAGCCAGTCGTTCTGACGCAGCTCGTCGAGCATCGCGCCGCGAATGCGCTGCGTCGCGTAGGTCTCGAACTGGTTGCCCTGGCTCTCCTCGAACCGCGCGGCGGCATCCATGAGACCGATCATGCCGGCCTGGATGATGTCGTCGATCTGGACGCTCGACGGCAGGCGTGCGGCGAGGTGATGGGCCATGCGACGCACGAGCGGCGCGAACGCCGTCACGCGTGCCTCTGTATCGAGCTTTCCGGATGCGGTGTACATGATGCGTACGACGAAGGTCAGTGATTGACGGCCTTGCGCGCCGTGGCGGGCGTTGCCAGGAGGCGCTGCGCGATGCGCGCCGCGGCGCGACTGCGCGCATCGTGGGCGTCCGCGTGGAACGGGCGTGGCGCTCCGGGCATGGTCCCCGCCAACGCAAGCGTCATGCCAAGGAAACGGCCCGCCGTGATGGCGACACTGTCGAACGCGTCCAGCGCGGCGGCTTCGCTGCGCGCCTTGTGCACGACGATCTCGCAACGCCGCGGCGCGCCGGCACGCGCGAGCTTCTTGAGCTCGGTGTACGCGAGCGTGATCGACGCCGACGTCGGCGCGAGCGTGAGCAATGCACCCGCGCCCGGAACCGACAAGGGCGCCCCGTTCACGAGGATGAGGTCGAACGGGCCGAGCGCCGCGTCCAGGTTTGCGGTGAGCTTCATCGCTGCGCCCGCCTCCGCTTCGATGACGGCAAGGCCGCGGGCGGCCGGCAGCAGCGTGATGCCGTGCGGCCCTTGGAGGACGACGTGGCGCAGCGTAGCGTCGCCCATGAGCGCATGGCGCAGGTCGTAACGCGCGCGCAACCCGAGTCCGCGCGACGCATCGCCGCAGGTTCGGTCGACGATGAGCACGCGCTGCGACAGCCGCGCGAATGCGCAAGCGAGCTCGAGCGTAACAGCCGTCGATTCATCGCCCATCACGCCGAGCATGCGCGCCTCGCGGCGCGCGAACAGGCGCCGCAGGCCGTGCGCCTGGTCATTGGCCATGGTGCGCGCCTCCGAGCGCGACGAGCGCCACTTCGTCGGGCTCGATCGCGAACGCCGACGGACGCGCCGCGGCACGCAGCGAGCGATCGACCAGGTAAGGCGCGTGCGGCAGCGCGAGGTCTTCGGGCACGCGTTGTCCGTGGGTCACGTACTGCAGTCGCAGGCGATGACGGATCGCGACGTCGAGCACTGCGCCGGTGCGCGCCGCCTCGTCCAGCTTGGTCACGATCGCCCCCGAGAGCATGTCGGTGGCGCCGTCGGGCCCGCGCCGATACGTCGTCACGACCTCGTCGAGCGTTTCCGATTGCGCCGCCGCGTTGAGGAGCAGGATGCGGCGGATCTCGGGACTTGCGAGGAGCTGCGCCTGCTCCGCGACGCGCGCGTCGCGCTGGCCGATGCCGACGGTGTCGATGAGGACGAGATGACGTCCGCGCACCGCGTCGAGGGCCTGCTTGAGATCGTGGCGATCCGAGACGGTGTGCACGGCGACGCCGAGGATCTTGGCGTAGATGCGCAGCTGGTCCTGCGCGCCGACGCGGTAGCTGTCGGTCGTGAGCAGCGCGAGCTTCGACGCGCCGTAGCGCACCGCGCAGCGCGCGGCGAGCTTGGCCGTGGTCGTGGTCTTGCCGACGCCGGTCGGGCCGATCAATGCATAGATGCCGCCGCGCGTGACGAGCTCCTCCTCCGCATCGACGGCCGACACATTGCGGGTCAGCACGCCGGCGAGCCAGGCCTGCGCTTCGGCCGCGTTGAAGTCGTCGGGCAGCCGCTCCGTGATCGTGCGTGCGAGCGTCGCGCTGTAGCCCGCGAGCAGGAGATCACGGGTGAGCCGCGTGCGCAGCGGCGAGCGGCGCAGCGATTCGCTCCAGGCGAGCTGCGCCATCTGATCCTGGAAGAGCGCGCGCATCGCCGCCATCTCGGCCATCATGCGCGCGGTGAGGTCGGCCGACGGCGGCGTCGCCTGTGGCGGCACGATCGGCTCGCTCGCAAACACATGGGGCGTGACGACGGGCGGCTCGGCCGGCGCGGCCTTCGGCACCGGCTTGGGCGCTGCTTCGATACGCCGCGACGACAGCGTCACGGTGACGCCCTCGTCGTCGCCGGTGGCGAGCGGCACGGCGGGAGGCACTGCCGGCGCGGGCGTGTCCGACAGGATGTGCGGCAGCGCGTCGGCCGGCATCGCGGTGATCTCGATGCCTTCCGCCGACGCGTGGTTCGCGACGATCATGGCGTCGGGCCCGAGCTCGGCACGCACCTGCTCGAGCACGGCGCGCGAGGTGGGTCCGAAGAATTTGCGCAGCTTCATCGCTTGCCTCCAACGGTGGCGCGCACGCGAATCGCGCGCGCTTCGGGAATCTCGCTATGCGCGAGGATCTTGAGAGTGGGTGCGCCGCGGCGCAGGAGCCGCAGCATGGGAAGGCGCAGGCGATCCGACACGAGCAGCACCGGCGCGTCGCCTTGCGCCTCGGTTTCGGCCACGGCGCGGCCGATCTCGCGCGCGAGCGTCGCGGCCAGGTCGGGCTCGAGACCGCTGCCGTCCGCACCGGCAGCGGACAGCACCTGGAGCAACACGCGCTCGAGCTCGGGGTCCAGTGCGATGACCGCAAGGTCGGACGCGCTGCCGAAGATCTGCTGGACGATCGCACGACCCAGCGCGACGCGCACCGCGGCCGTGAGCTCGGCAGGGTCCTGCGAGCGCGGCGCGTGGTCGGCGAGCGTCTCGAGGATGGTGCGCAGGTCGCGCACGTGCACGCCTTCGTCGAGCAGGTTCTGCAGCACGCGCTGCACGGTCGCGACCGGCAGCAGCTTTGGCGTGACTTCCTCCACGAGCTTCGGCGTGGACTTGGTGAGCTGGTCGAGCAGGCCCTGCACTTCGGTGCGGCCGAGCAGCGCGGACGCCTGCGCATTGACGACGGTCGACAGGTGCGTCGCGATCACCGAGCCCGGGTCGACGACGGTGTAGCCGTGCGCCTGGGCGAGATCGCGCTGGCTCGGGTCGATCCACAGCGCGGGCAGGCCGAACGCCGGGTCCTTGGTGGCGATGCCGGGGATGGCGCCGGTCACGCGACCCGGATCGATCGCGAGCATCGCATTGGCGCGGCACTCGCCCTCCGCGATGGGAACGCCCTTCAACGTGATGCGATACGCATTGGGTGCGAGCTCGAGGTTGTCGCGGATGTGCACGGGCGGCGGCAGGAAGCCGACGTCCTGCGCGAACTTGCGCCGGATGGCCTTGATGCGTCGCAGGAGCTCGCCGTCCTGCCCCGTGTCCACGAGCGGGATCAGCCGGTATCCCACTTCGAGGCCGAGCGCATCGACCGGCTGCAGGTCGTCCCACGACACGTCGCGCTGCTCGGGGGGTACGATGGGCGCCGCGACCGGGGCCGGCGCGGGCTTCGCTTGCCGGCGGAACAGCGCGCGCGCGAGCGCGCCCATCCCCGCCGCAAGCGTCAGGAACGCCACGTGCGGCATGCCGGGCACGAGGCCGACGACGCCGAGCACGAGCGCCGCGATCACCAGCGCCTGCGGCTGCGCCGTGAGCTGGCTCGCGAGCTGGCTGCCGGTCTGCTGCTCCTTGCCGACGCGGCTCACGACCAGGCCCGCGGCCGTCGAGATCACGAGCGCCGGAATCTGCGCCACCAGCCCATCGCCGATCGCGAGCAGGATGTAGTTGTTCGCAGCGGCCGACAGCGCCATGTCGTGCTGCAGCATGCCGATGGCAAGGCCGCCGACGATGTTGATGAAAAGGATCAGGATGCCCGCGACCGCGTCGCCGCGCACGAACTTGGACGCGCCGTCCATCGCACCGTAGAAATCGGCCTCGGAGGCGATTTCCTGGCGACGCCGGCGCGCCTCGTCCTCGCCGATCAGGCCGGCGTTGAGGTCGGCGTCGATCGCCATCTGCTTGCCAGGCATCGCATCCAGCGTGAATCGCGCGCTCACCTCGGCGATGCGGCCCGCGCCCTTGGTGATCACGATGAAGTTGATCACCACCAGGATCGCGAACACCACGAGTCCCACGGCGAAGTTGCCGCCGATCAGGAATTCGCCGAACGCCTCGATGACCTTGCCCGCCGCGTCCGCGCCGGTATGGCCGTGCAGCAGCACGACACGCGTCGACGCGACGTTGAGCGACAGGCGCAGCAGCGTCGTGATGAGGAGCACGGTCGGGAACACCGCGAAGTCGAGCGGCTTCACGGTGTACATCGACGACAGCAGCACCAGCATCGCGAGGGCGATGTTGAAGGTGAACAGGAGATCGAGCAGGAACGGCGGCAGCGGCAGCACCATCATGCCGAGGATCAGCACGATGAGCACCGGGCCGCCGAGTCCCACCATGGTGGCCGGCGTGATGCCGAAACGGAGCGCGAGCGCGTTCATGCTGCCGAAGGCGCGGGATCCATGCCGTCAGGCACGGCGAGATCGCTCGGCGGCTGCGGCGCGCGGCCGCCCTGCCGCTTCCATACGCGCACCTGGTACACGTACGCCAGCACCTGCGCGACGACCGCGTACAGCGCCTGCGGAATCTCGACGTCGAGGTCGGCGTGGCGGTAGAGCGCGCGCGCCACGGCGGGCGCCTCGAGGAGCGGCACGCCGTGCTCGGCGCCGATCTCGCGAATGCGCGCTGCCACGCGCTCCATGCCCTTGGCGACGACGCGCGGGGCGCGCATCGATTCGTCGTACGCGAGCGCGACCGCGTAGTGCGTCGGGTTGGTGACGATGACCGTCGCCTTCGGCACCTGCGCCATCATGCGCTTGCGCGCGCTCGCGCGCTGCAGGCTGCGCACGCGCGCCTTGAGCTGCGGGTCGCCTTCGCTTTCGCGCAGCTCCTCGCGGATCTCCTCGCGCGTCATCTTGAGCGCGTCGCGGTGCCGCCAGATCGCGTACGGCACGTCGAAGCCGGCAATGAGCGCGAGCCCGCCGACGAGCGCGAAAAAGCCCGTGCCGACGAGGCTGCCGAGGCGGATGGTGGCGCCGCCCACGTCCTGGACGGCGAGCGTGGTGAGCTCGTCGAACGCGTGCAGGATCGACCACGCGCCGATGCCCGCCAGGAGCGCGCACTTGGCGAGCGCCTTGACGAGCTCGACGAGCGAGTGCGTGGACACGAGATTGCCGAGACCGCGCAGCGGATCGAGCCGCTTCCAGTCCGGAACGAATGCCTTGCCTGAGAACACCCAGCCCGAGAGCAGCAGCGGCGCGGCGAGCGTTGCTGCCAGCGTGAGGGCCAGCACCGGCAGGATCGCCCACACCGAGCCTTCGGCCAGCGTCGAGAGGCTGCGGAGCATGCGCTCGGGATCGAATGCGCTGCCGCGGTCGAGCGACAGCCCCGCGCGCATGATCTCGGCGCAGCGGCTGAAAAGTGCGGGACCGAGACTCGACAGCGTGATGGCCGCCGCGAGCGCGATCGCGGCCGTCGAAAGCTCGCGCGAGCGCGCGACCTGGCCCCGCTCGCGCGCCTGCTCGAGGCGCCGCGGTGTTGCCGGGTAATTCCGTTCCAGGTCCTGCTCTTCCGCCATCCTGCCGCTCTCCCGCAGATGGCGAATTGTCCCGGCCCGGCATGACCGGCATTAGCGGGAATAACCCCGGTTTAGAGCGGCATTTCGGGGGCGATCGTCAAGTGCGCGACGAGCGCGCCTGCTGGGTCAGGTGGCCGAGCACGTCGGCGGCGATGCCATCGATCGGCAGCACGGCATCGACGGCGCCCACCGCGATCGCCTCGCGGGGCATGCCGAAGACCACGCAGGTCGCCTCGTCCTGAGCGACGTTGTAGGCGCCGGCGTCCTTCATCTCGCGCATCGCCTGGGCGCCATCCTTGCCCATGCCGGTCAGCATGATGCCCACCGCGTTGCGGCCCGCGACGCTCGCGGCCGAGCGGAACAGCACCTCGACCGACGGCCGGTGGCGGTTCACGGGGGGGCCGTTGTCGAGCTCGGCGAGGTAATGGGTGCCGCTGCGCGCCACGCGGAGGTGCCGGTCGCCCGGCGCGATGTACACGTGGCCCGGCAGCAGGCGCTCGCCGTCGACGGCCTCGGCGACGCGCACGCGGGCGACGCCATCGAGGCGGGCGGCGAACGCGCGCGTGAAGCCGGGTGGCATGTGCTGCGTCACCAGCAGCGCGGGCGCGTCCGCCGGCATCCCCTGCACGAGCCGTCGCACGGCCTCGGTGCCGCCGGTGGAGGCACCGACGAAGATCAGCTTCTCGGTCGACAGTCGGGTATTGTGCAGGGCGTCGGGCGCCGCGCAGGTCTGCACGGACGTGACGGGCCGCCGCCGCGGCACCTTCGCGGCGATCCGCAGCTTCCCGACGATCTCCTGCGCGTACGCTTCGATGCCGTTCGCGATGTCGATGCGCGGCTTCGGCACGAAGTCGACCGCGCCGAGCTCGAGCGCGCGCAGCGTGGCCTCCGAGCCGGCCTGCGTGAGCGTCGATACCATGACGACCGGCATCGGACGCAACCGCATCAGCTTGTCGAGGAAGTCGAGGCCGTCCATCTGCGGCATCTCGATGTCGAGCGTGAGCACGTCGGGATCGGTCGTGCGGATCATCTCGCGCGCGATCATCGGGTTGGCGGCGGCACCCACCACGGTCATGTCGGGCTCGCGCGACACGATCTGCGCGAGCACCTGCCGCACGAGCGCCGAGTCGTCGACGATCAGCACCTTGGTGCGCGTGACCTGGGGCGCGGACGGTTTAGCGGAAGAGCTCAACGGGCCCCTCGACGTGCTCGGCGCGAAGTCGCGAGCGGTAATCCGCCTCGCGACGCATGATCGTGTCGTTGTTGAGCTCCTTCAGCGTCTTCACGAGCACGCGACCGCTGCCGGGAAAATAGTAGACCTTGCGCGGATACGGACCGAGGAGGTCCCGCGCCGCCAGCAGCAGCGACTCGGCGCGCACGAACTCGATGACGAATGCGGCGTTGCGCTCGCCGACGTTCGCTTGCGCGAGACCCGGCATGACGTTGCCGGCGCCGAACACCTTCACTTCCAGCGCATCGCGGCGCGCGCCGAGCTTCAACATCTCGTTGACCAGCGTCTCCATGGCATACGCGCCATAGCGCGCCGATTCGCCGACCGGCCCCTGCGCGTCGCTGGCGTTGTCGGGCAGCATGAAATGGTTCATGCCGCCGATTCCGAGACGCCGGTCCCGAATGCATGCCGACACGCATGATCCGAGCACGGTCACGAGCACCACGTCCTCGGTCGCGACGTGATATTCGCCAGGCAGGATCTTGATCGCGTCACGATCGAAACGGCGATCGAAATACCGGTTGACCACCGCGGCGTTCGTGGCGAACGGCGCGGTGCCCGTGCCCCGCGCGCGTGTCAGCGGGCCCGCCAGGATGGTGGTCGGGGCGTCGAGACGTGCCATCACGCGCCCTCGACCCGCTTGTCGTACACCGTCTGGCCGCGCAAGCGGAAAAGGCGATGCGCGTACGCGAGGCTCTCCGAGTGACCCGCGAACAGCAGCCCGCCGGCGCCGAGCAGCGGGGCGAAGCGCGCAACGATGCGCGCCTGCGTCGCGCGATCGAAATAGATGAGGACGTTGCGGCAGAAGATCGCCGCGAGGCCGCCGCGCACCGGCCACGCGGCGTCGAGCAGATTCGTCTGGCGAAACGATACGAGCGCGCGCACCTCGTCGCGCACGCGCGCCGTTCCGGCGTTGCGCCGCGTGCCCCGCTGGAAGAAGCGGCGCAGCCGGATCGCATCGACGTTCTCGAGCCGGTCGATTGCATAGACGCCCCGTGCCGCGGTCTCGAGCACCTGCGTGTCGATGTCGCTCGCCACGACGTGCACCGGCGGGCTCAGCGTGTCGAACGCTTCGCAGGCGGTCATCGCGATGGAATAAGCCTCCTCGCCGGTGGACGCGGCGGCGCACCACACCACCATGGGTTGCCGTGCGGGCCAGTCGCGCAGGTGACGCGCAAGCAGCGGGAAGTGATGCGCCTCGCGAAAGAACGACGTGAGGTTCGTCGTGAGCGCGTTGACGAAACGCTGTCGCGTCGCGGCGTCGCTGCAGCGCTCCAGCGCGTCGAGGTAATCGTGAAAGCTATCGTGACCCGCCGCGCGCACCAGCCGCGACACGCGGCTGTAGGCGAGATTGCGCTTCGAGGGGCCGAGCGCGATGCCGGCCCACGCACGGATCATGCGACGGATGCGCTCGAAGTCCGCATCGGTGAACGCGAACTGACGATCCGGTGCGATCGTGACGCCATCGAACGCGAGCGACGTGCCGCGGCTCTTCGTCGCGGGGCCTCTCGCGTCACGGGGCATGCCGACCCTCATGCGCTGCGTCCGCGCTCAAGCCGCCGCGCGCAATCGGCTCGCCGGGCGCGCATCGCCGCGGCTCGAGGCATGGGCGGCTTCATCCGCCCCGATCGGCGACGGCAGGTCGCTCGATGCGGCCAGGCGGAACACGGAAACGGCGGCGACGAGCGCGTGCGCCTGCTCGCGCATCGACTCGGCTGCAGCGGCGGCCTCCTCGACCAGCGCCGCGTTCTGCTGCGTCACCTGGTCCATCTGCGCCACGGCCCGGTTCACCTGCTCGATGCCGGTGCTCTGCTCCTGCGACGCCGCGGTGATGCCGTCCATGATGTCGGTCACCTTGCGGATCGCCGCCACCATTTCCTCCATCGTCGTTCCGGCCGTCTCGACCAGCTTCGCACCGCTGTCCACGCTGCTCACCGAATCGCCGATCAGGGTCTTGATCTCCTTTGCCGCCGCGGCGCTGCGTTGCGCGAGGCTGCGGACTTCGGCTGCGACGACCGCGAAGCCGCGGCCCTGCTCGCCGGCGCGCGCGGCTTCCACCGCCGCGTTCAGGGCGAGGATGTTGGTCTGGAACGCGATGCCGTCGATGACCCCGATGATGTCCGCGATCTTGCGGCTGCTCCGCGTGATCGCGCTCATGGTGGCCACCACGTCGGCGACCGCGGCGCCGCCGCGCTCGGCCACTCGGGACGCCGACGCCGCGAGCTCGCTCGCCTGGCGCGCGTTGTCGGCGTTCTGCTTCACCGTGCCGGTGATCTGGGCCATCGATGCGGCGGTCTCCTGCAGGCTCGACGCCTGCTCCTCGGTGCGCTGCGACAGGTCCTGGTTGCCCGCCGCGATCTCGCGCGAGGCGGTGCCGATGGTCGCCGTGGCGGTGCGAACCTCGCCGACGATGCCGGCGAGGCTGTCGTTCATGCGAGCGAGCGCGGCGAGCAGCTTGCCCATCTCGCCATGCGCAACGACGTCGATGCGGGCGCTCAGGTCGCCGCGGGCGATCGTCTCGGCGAACGCGACCGCCGCGTCGAGCGGCCGCGTGATCGCGCGCACCAGCACGACGCCCATCCACGCGGCGAGCAGGAGTCCCGCGCTCGCGGCGGCAACCATCACCAGCCGCAGCCGGGCATACGTTTCCGCCGCGTTGGCGTATTCGGTCTTGGCGGACTCGATCTGCAGCCCGATGAGCTCGGTCACGCCCTGCTGCACTGGCGGCCAGTAGAGCGCCATCGCGCCGTTGGAGATCTCGCGGGCCAGCGCGACGTTGCCCGCCTTCAGCGCCGCCACGGCGGGATTCAGCGCCTCGGTGACGAACGTCTGCCGATCCGCCGCGAACTGCTTGGCCACGGCGCTCTCCTGCGTATCCTTGCGGCCGCTCATGAAGGCTTCCCACGTGGCCGTTACGTCGCGCGTGTTGCGCTCGACATCGGCCACGCGTGCCGCGGCCGCGGCGCCGCTGAGGTTGGTCGCCTCCGACACCGCAAGGCGGTTGGCGTCGACGAGGCGCGCGATGGTGTCGAGCTGCGTCGCGGGAACGAGGCTCTGCTCGTAGACCGTGCGCAAGCCGTCGCCCATGCGCGACAGACCGAACAGCGCCAGCATGCCGCTCGCGAGCAGCAGCCCTGCCAGCGCGGCCATGGTCGCAATGAGTCGCGCCTTGATCGTGAGCTTCTTCGGCATGAGCACGGTCGAGACGCGCGCAAGGAATCGTCCAGGGCGCTTCATGATCCTGCCTCGTCCATCAGCGCCATGTCCGGAGCGCGCACGAGACGCTCGATGTCGACCAGGATGAGCATCCGCTCGTCCACTGCGGCGAGTCCGAGCAGGTACTGCGTGTCGCAGGCTGCGCCGAACTCCGGGGCCGGCCGGATCTGGTCCGGGCGCAGCGTGAGGACGTCCGACACGCCATCGACGACGATGCCGACGACTCGGCTCGCGACGCTGAGGATGATCACCACCGTGAACGCGTCGTAAGTCACCGCATCGAGGTTGAACTTGATGCGCATGTCGACGATCGGCACGATGTGGCCGCGCAGGTTGATGACGCCCTTGATGAACGGCGGTGCGTTGGCGATGCGTGTCACCGCGTCGTAGCCGCGGATCTCCTGCACCTTCAGGATATCGATGCCATATTCCTCATCGCCCAATGTGAACGCGAGATACTCATGGCGTGCCGGCACGCCTTCGAGACGCGCGGCACCGCCGCTCGCGGATTCGTGTGTCGCCTGGAACATGCGTTGCTCCCTCAGAATTCGGCCCAGTCGTTGTTGTCGGCGTCGGTGCCCGTCTTCTTCCCTGCAGCGACCGCGCCCTGCGGCGTGGTGGAAGGCGCGGCCGGTGCCGCCGCGCCTGCGGCACGCACCGGCAGGCGCGCTACGTTGCGTGCGCGGTCGCGGCCGCGCCGCTCGACCTCGGGCCACGTCTTCGGCGGCATCGCGGACGCAGGCGGCGCGAATGCGACGCGCGACGGGTCGTCGGCCATCACCTTGAACACCGCGACCGCTTCGGCGAGCGCCTTGGCCTGCTCGTGCATCGACTCCGCGGCCGCGGCGGCCTCCTCGACCAGCGCCGCGTTCTGCTGCGTGACCTGGTCCATCTGCGCGACCGCCTGGTTCACCTGCTCGATGCCGGCGCTCTGCTCCAGCGATGCCGCCGTGATCTCACCCATGATGTCGGTCACCCTGCGGATCGACATGACCATCTCCTCCATCGTCGCGCCGGCCGTCTCCACCCGCTTCGCGCCGCTGTCGACCTTCGCCACCGAGTCGTCGATGAGCGCCTTGATCTCCTTGGCCGCCGCGGCGCTGCGCTGCGCGAGGTTGCGCACCTCGCCGGCCACGACCGCGAATCCGCGGCCCTGCTCGCCCGCGCGCGCGGCTTCGACCGCCGCGTTGAGCGCAAGGATGTTGGTCTGGAATGCAATGCCGTCGATGACCCCGATGATGTCGGCGATCCTGCGGCTGCTCTGCGTGATGGCGCTCATGGTGGTGACCACCTCGTCGACCGCGCTGCCGCCCTTGACGGCCACCGCGGAGGCCGACGCCGCGAGCTGGCTCGCCTGGCGCGCGTTGTCCGCGTTCTGCTTGACCGTGCTCGTGAGCTCCTCGATCGACGCAGCCGTCTGCTGGAGGCTCGACGCCTGCTCCTCCGTGCGTTGCGACAAATCCTGGTTGCCGGCCGCGATCTCGCGCGACGCCGTCGCGATCGTGTCGGTGCCGCCGCGAACCTGCGCGACGATGAGGGCAAGGCCGCGCCCGATGCCGTTGATGGCGCCCATGAGCCGGCCGATCTCGTCGTCGCGATCGACGTCGATGGTCACGCTGAGGTCGCCGGCCGCGAGCTGCTCCGCCGCGACGACGCCGTGGGCGAGCCGCCGGCGTATCGTTCGATAGAGCATCACCAGCGCGGCCGAAGCGGCGAGCAGCGCCACCGCCAGCGTGGCGATCGCGATGAGGTAGGCGTGCTGCACCGAAGCCGACGCCGCGTCGACCGCGGCCGCGGTGCGATCGTCCAGCATCCCGAGGAACTCGTTCAGCGGCTTCATGATGCGTGACTTCGCGCGGTGATAGCTCTCGTCGTGCACGAGTCGCCGCGCGAGCTCGAGGTCGGGCGCGGCCTTGCGCGTGAAGTGCCCGGTGCCGTCGTCGTAGAGACCCTTCACGGCGTTCATCGCGATGGTCTCGGCCTTCACGAGCTCGTCGGAATTGCGCTGCGCCTCGGACAGCTTGGCGAACTCCTGCTCGGTGAAGCCGGCCTTCTTCATGAGATCCGCGAGTGCGGCGGTCTCGCCGTCCGGGCTCGGCTTCGGCTCGCCGGCGGCGACGAAGTCCCAGTAGATGCGCTCGTAGTGCTGCGGGCGCGGGGCCTTGCCGTTGCGGATGTCCAGGATCTGGAAATACTGCGTTTCATACGACGGGTCGCCCGTGACCACGTACGTGCGCGCGAGCCTCGTGAGGTCGTCGGAGCTCTGGCGCAGCTCGTCGGCGAGCAGGTAGGAGCGGTACCGCGCGTCGCGGGCGGCGCTGACCCGGTCCTGGCTCGCAGCGACCTGCATCAGCGCGGCCACAAGGGCGGCAAACGAAAGGATCGTCACGGCGAGCGCGCCGGCGAAGAGCTTCTTCAGCGTGAGTGCGTTGCGTTTCATGGATGATGCCGTTGCCGTTTTTATGCCGTGAATGAGAGGCGTCAGTCGCTTTGCGCCGCACGCGACGCACGTTGCCGGCGCCCGCGCGTGAGCGAGGCGATGTCGAGGATCAGCGCCACGCGGCCGTCGCCCATGATCGTGGCGCCGGAAATGCCGGGCACCTTGCGGTAATTCGCTTCCAGGCTCTTCACCACCACCTGGTGCTGGCCGAGCAGCTCGTCGACGAGCAGCGCAACCTTGGCGCCGTCGGCCTCGACGATCACCATCGTCCCGCTCGCGCGCTCTCGGAGCGCGGGACCGTTCACGAAGAACTCGTGCATCGACAGCACCGGCAGGTATTCGCCGCGCACGTCGATCACGAGCCCCCGTCCCGTGATGGAGCGCACCTGGCCCTCGCCCACCTGGAGCGATTCCACGATGCCCGATAGCGGCAGGATGTAGACCTCGCCGCCGACCGCGACCGACATGCCGTCCATGATCGCGAGCGTCAGCGGAAGGCGGACGGTGATGCGCGTTCCGGCACCGCGAACGGATTCGATCTCCACGCTGCCGCTCAGCGCAGCGATGTTGCGTCGGACGACGTCCATGCCGACGCCGCGTCCCGACACGTCGGTCACGGCCTGCGCGGTGGAGAATCCCGGCTCGAAGATGAGGGCCCACACCTCGGCGTCGCTCATGCCGTCGTGAACGGCAAGACCGCGCTCGCGGGCCTTCGCCAGGATGCGCGCTCGGTCGAGCCCGGCGCCGTCGTCGCTCACCTCGATCAGGATGTTGCCGCCCGCATGCGCGGCGCGCAGGCTCACCATGCCGAGGGAAGGCTTGCCGGCGGCCTCGCGCACATCGGGCGCTTCGATGCCATGGTCGATCGAGTTACGCACCAGATGCGTAAGCGGATCGGAGATGCGCTCGATCAGGCCCTTGTCGAGCTCGGTGGCCTCGCCTTGCGTGACGAGCTCCACTTGCTTGCCGAGCTTCGCCGCGAGGTCGCGCACGAGTCGCGGGAAGCGGTTGAACACGAATGCGATCGGCAGCATGCGGATCGACATCACCGATTCCTGGAGGTCGCGCGTGTTGCGCTCGAGTTCGGCCATGCCGGCCACGAGCTTTTCGTGCAGCACCGGGTCGAGCGCCGCCACCGACTGCGCGAGCATTGCCTGCGTGATGACGAGCTCGCCGACCTGGTTGATGAGCTGGTCGACCTTGTCCACGCTGACGCGGATCGACGTGTCGCTCGGCGACCGATCGGGCGGTCGCGGCTCGCTCTTCGCGGCCGAAGCGTCGTCGCGCACCACGACGCAAGCCGCAACGGAAGCGTCGCGGTGGGTGTGCAACGAGGCGGGCGCCATGGCGGACGTGGCGTCCGCACCCCCCGCCTCACGCGGCGCCGGTGCGCTTGCTTCCTCGATGCGCACCTTCGAGGAATCCATGACGAACTCGAAGAGGGTCAGCACGACGTCGGCCGATTCGGCCGTTTCGAGCGCGTAGCGCCGCGTCTTCGGCTTGCGCCGCCCGGCCACGGGAAGGGTGTTCTCGGTGAGCGTCCCGAGGGCGCGCAACTGCTCGATCAGATCGTCGGGCATTGCGGGATCGCCCTTGCCTGCGGGCACCTCGATGACGAGCGTACGCACCGGTGGCGGCGCGCATTGCGCCGGCGCTCCTTGCCGGACGCTTCCGGGCAGCGGCGTCGAGAGCGACGACTGGCATGCCCGAATGCGCGCGCACATCTCGTCGACGCCGACCGACGGCGCGCCCGCGTGACCGCCGTAGAAGGCGAGCTGCTCGCGCAGCAGGTCGCTCGACTTCAGCAGGACGTCGACCATGATGGCGGTCAGCGCGAGCTCGCCCTTGCGCACGCGATCGAGCAGCGACTCGAGCTCGTGCGTCAGCGTGGTCATGTCGGTGAACCCGAACATGCCGCTGCCGCCCTTGATCGAATGAGCCGCACGGAAGACGGCATCGAGCGACTCGCGCACCGGCGCCGCGAGGTCCATGCGCACGAGCAGACTCTCCATTTCCGCGAGATGCTCGGTCGCTTCCTCGAAGAACACGCCCTGGAACTGCGCGAGGTCGAGGTCGCCTGCCGGTTGTGTCTTCACAGGGCTCGCCTACCGCGTGACTTTGTCGACGACGTCGAGGAGCCGCCGGGGATCGAACGGCTTCACCATCCACCCGGTCGCGCCGGCCGCGCGGCACTCGGCCTTCATCGCTTCGCCGGACTCCGTGGTCAGCATGACGATCGGCAGCTGTGCGTATTGCGGCATCGCGCGCAACGCCCTGATCAGCGCGAGCCCGTCCATGTTCGGCATGTGCTGGTCGGTCAACACCAGCGCGATGGCGTTCGCGCGGGCTTTCTCGAGCGCTTCGTGTCCGTTGCTTGCCTCGATCACGTGGTAGCCGGCGCCCTTCAGCGTGAAGCCGACCATCTGGCGCAACGAGGGCGAATCGTCGACGGTGAGAATCGTGGGCACGGCGGGATCGCGAGCGGCGGGCGTCATGGGCGGCTCGGGCGTCGTCAGAAGCCGAGGGATGCGAGGAGATCGTCGACCTCGCCCTGGGTAGCCACGCTGTCGCTGCTCGCGCGCATCGCCGGGCCCGCAAGGCCCTCGTGCTCGAGCGCGCGCGACTCGGGGCGCGTTTCGACCAGGAGCTCGACGAGGCTCGCCTCCACCTTGCGCGCCACGTCCGCGACACGCTTGATGACCTGGCCGGACAGATCGTGGAAATCCTGCGCCATCATGATGGCGTGGAGCTGCGCGCGCGTCGCGCGGGTGCGCTCGGCGATCCGCTCGAGCAGCGCCCGGCTACGCAGGCGCAAGTCGGCGTCGATGTCCGGGCTGGCGGCGTCGGACGGCGCCGGATAATGCGCGAGCAGCGACGCCACATCGTCCGCGATGCGCGTCTGCTCCGCCTGCGCTTCCTCGACCGCGCAGAGCACGCGCTCGGCGGCCCGACCCGTGAGCGTGGCGACATAGGCCAGGCGATCCCGCGCGTCGGGCAGCGCATCCGCGGCCGCGCCCAGGCTGCGGTCGTAGCCGAGGGCCCGCATCGCGTCGTGCAGCTCGCGCGTCAGCGCGCCGATGCGCTGATGAACCGTGGAATCGCTCTCGACGCTCATGTTCGGCTCAGGCGGGCTGCATCTTGGCGAGGATCTTGCGGAACTTCTCCTCGAGCGTCGCCTTCGTGAACGGCTTGACGATGTAGCCGCTCGCACCCGCCTGCGCGGCGCTGACGATGTCCTCCTTCTTGGCCTCCGCGGTCACGAGCAGCACGGGCAGGCTCTTCAGCGCGGCGTCCGAGCGAATCTGGCGCAGCAGATCGAAGCCGTTCATGTTGGGCATGTTCACGTCGCTCACGACGAAGTCGAAACGCTCGCGGCGCAGCTTCGCGAGCGCGATCTGCCCGTCCTCCGCCTCGTGCGTGTTGGCGTAGCCGATCTCCTTCAGCAGATTGCGCACGATCCGGCGCATCGTGTTGAAGTCGTCGACGATCAGGATCTTCAAATTCATGTTGCTCATGCGATTGCCTTCGGTTGCGGACTGCGTGTGCTAGTGGCCCGTCGCGGCGGGCTCGTGCGGTGCCGGCGCCGCAGGTGGAGCGGCCGGCACGGACGGCGGCGTCGCCACGGCCTCCGGTGCGGACGGGTCGGACGGCGGGGATGCCGTGGCAGCAGCCACCGCAGATGCCGGCGCGGGCTCGGCGCTTGCGGGCGACGCGCCGTCGCTCGCGTCCTCGAGGATCCGCTTCTCCGCGCGCTGATTGAGCACCGTGATGCTGATGCGGCGGTTCTGCGGATTGAACGGATCGGTTTTATCGAGCAGCACGGCGGAGCCGAGGCCGACGACGCGGACGATCTTCCTCTCCTCGATGCCGCCGGCCACGAGCTCGCGCCGCGACGCGTTCGCACGCTCCACCGACAGCTCCCAGTTGCTGTAGCCACGCTCGCCGCCGGCATAGGGCTTGGCATCCGTATGACCCGACAGCGAGAGCCGGTTCGGCACGTCGTTCAGGACCTTGGCGATCTCGCGCAGGATCTCCCGCGTGTAGTCCTTGAGCATCGCCGAGCCGATGTCGAACATCGGGCGGTTCTGCTCGTCGATGATCTGGATGCGCAGCCCTTCGGGCGTGAGCTCAACCCTGATCTGGTTGCGGAACGCACGCATGGTCGGCGACGCTTCGATGGCGGCCTCGATGCGGCGCTTCAGGTCGCGCAGGCGGTCCATCTCCTGCTGCTCGAGCACGGCCTGCGCGGCCTGCAGGTTGATCGTCTTCTTCTCGTCGGGCTTCTGCGCCTTGGCGACCTGCCCGTTGGTTCGCGTCAGGTCCTTGCCGCCGCCCTGGATCACGGACGAGCTGTCGCCGCTGCCGGAGCCGCCCTGCAACGCGACCTTCAGCGGCGTGCGGAAGTAGTCGGCGATGCCTTCGAGGTCGCCCTTGGTGGTCGAGCCGAGCAGCCACATCAGGAGGAAGAACGCCATCATCGCGGTGACAAAGTCCGCGTACGCGATCTTCCATGCGCCGCCGTGATGAGCGTGCCCGCCTTTCTTGACACGCCGCACGATGATCGGCGGCTTCTGCTCTCCCGTCATGGCGATGCGGCGCTACGCTAGGCGCGCGACCCCTTCACGTGGCCCTCCAGCTCGGAGAAGGTCGGCCGCTCCGTCGAGTAGAGCACCTTGCGCCCGAACTCGATGGCGATGGCCGGCGCGTAGCCGTTGAGCGTGGCGAGCAGCGTCACCTTGATGCACTGGAGCACCTTGGTCGACTCGTTTGCGCGCTGCTCGAGCAGGAGCGCGAGCGGACCGACGACGCCGTACGCGAGCAGGATGCCGAGGAACGTTCCGACGAGCGCGTGCGCGATCAGGATGCCGAGCTCCGCCGGCGGCAGTCCCACCGATTCCATCGTGTGCACCACACCCATGACCGCCGCGACGATGCCGAAGGCGGGCAGTCCGTCGGCCACCTTCTGGATGGTGGTGGCCGGCACCTCGGCCTCGTGATGGTGCGTCTCGATCTCGTGATCCATGAGGTTCTCGATCTCGAACGCGTTCATGTTCCCGCTCACCATGAGCCGCAGGTAATCGGTCATGAACTCGAGCAGGTGATGGTCGCCGGCGACCTTGGGGTATTTGGCGAAGAGCGCGCTCTCGTTGGGATTCTCGATGTCGCGCTCGATCGACATCAGCCCTTCCTTGCGCACCTTGTTGAGGATCTCGTAGAGCAGCGCCATCAGCTCCATGTACAGCGCCTTGGTGTACTTCGAGCCCTTCAGCAGGGCCGGGAGCGAGCCGAGCGTGGCCTTGAGCGACTTGGGGGAATTGCCGCAGACGAACGCGCCGAATGCGGCGCCCCCGATCATGAGCAGTTCGACCGGTTGCAGCAGCGCGCCCAGGTGACCGCCGGTCAGCGCGAAGCCGCCGAACACGGACGCCAGGACCATGATGTATCCAACGATGACCAGCATTGCGGTCGACCCCCGAAGTGAGCATGCCCGCCCGCAAGGGCCCTCTGGGGGTGAGGGACACCTCGCGGACGGACAATTCGGTTTTCGGCCGCCGGCCGGCTTTCTTTAGTGCGCGAGGCGCGTCGCCGGGTCCTTCGTGCGCCCCGCGCGCGAGGGCATGTGGCACAGGCCGCATACATAGTGCCGGGTCAGGTCGTGGTCGCGCACGACGAAACGGCCCCCGCACTTGGTGCACGGCGTGAGCTTCAGCATGCCGGCATCGATGAAGCGGACCAGGCGCCAGGCGCGCGTGATCGACAGCTCGGGCTTGAGGTCGTTGCCGCCGCATTGCTCCTGATAGAGGCGGAACGACTTGACGATCGCGTCGACGTCGTCGAGCGCGCTCGACTTGATGAGCGTGTTGTAGATCGCCATGAAGAGCGAGGCGTGGATGTTCGGCATCCACGTGACGAACCAGTCCGTCGAGAACGGCAGCATGCCCTTCGGCGGCGACTTGCCCTGGATCTCCTTGTAGAGCTTCAGCAGTCGCTCGCGCGACAACCGCGTCTCCGATTCCAGGACCTGCAGGCGGGCGCCCAGCTCGATGAGGGACGTGGCGCGGCGGACTTCGGCCGCGTCGTCCATGACACTGGCGAGTCGCATGATCAGGCCGCTTCGGGCAGCGCTTGCGCCATCAGGATCGCGGCATGCGCACCGGCGATGCCGCGCTCCTTCGTGTGGCTGCGCAGCAGGTTCCACACCACCGCGTCGTCGAAGCGGAAGCGGCACATCAGGAGGTTCGCCGCGGCGATCTTCAGGATCTGCGCGGTCGAAAGGCTTTCCAGCACGTCGGCCACTTCTTCGCTGATCCCCAGGCGGAAGAGCGCCTCGGCCCGGTCCTGCCGGATCAGGTGCTGTGCCAGCACCAGGTAGGACAGGTTCGCGTCACGAATCTCGTCCAGCAGCTGCTCGGTCTTCACGGTTCGCCTCCCTGATCGGCGGTCATCGAGTGGCGCCATCTTGCGGCTCCAGGGAGGGTTCCCTTAAGTGGGCGGGACGCCATGCGTGATGTTGGGCGGATGGCGCGACGGGAGGTACGGCGGGCGCCTACAGATTATGACATTGGCATAATCATTCGGCCTCGCCCTGCACCCGGCGGTGGCGGGCGATTGCGTGCCCGCGCGCCGGCTTAGGGTCGGCGCCACCAGCCGGTCGGCGGCGCGGGACGGCTCGCAGGCTCGGGTCGCGCTTCGCGCCGGGTCGCGCTCGCCGCGCGCCGGGCGACGCGCGCCTCCATGCGCCTCCACGCGGGCACGCAATCGCCCGCTGACACATTCTGCAGGCGCGGCAAGGTTACGTTCACTGTGCCACCCGACGGCGCCTACCCATGGGGAGGAAAGCTGGGAAATGGGAGGCCACTTCGGCCCATCGCGCGGACGCGTGCGCGGCTAACGTACGGGGGAAGGGTCAGGACGGCGCGGCCCGGCAGCGACCGGGCCTCAAGTTTTCCGGGACGGGGTCCGATAACGCCAGTACGGCGGTGCACGAAGCCTCTCGCTGCCACGAGGCAAACCATCCGTCGCCCGGCCGCGCGCCGGAATCCTAACCCAGGAGACGAAAAAATGCCTCAGATCATCAACACCAACATCGCTTCGCTCAATGCGCAGCGGAACCTGAACACCTCGCAGTCGAGCCTCAACACGTCGCTGCAGCGCCTGTCGTCCGGCCTTCGCATCAACAGCGCGAAGGACGACGCCGCCGGCCTCGCGATCGCGACGCGCTTCACCTCGCAGATCAACGGCCTCGACCAGGCCAGCCGCAACGCCAACGACGGCATCTCGCTCGCGCAGACCGCCGAAGGCGCTCTCGGCACGATCACGGACAACCTGCAGCGTATCCGCGAGCTGGCCGTGCAGTCGCGCAATGCCACGAACAGCGCAACGGACCGCGCCGCGCTGAACACCGAAGCGCAGCAGCTCAAGGCCGAAATCGACCGCGTCGCGTCGACGACGTCGTTCAACGGCGTGAAGCTGCTCGACGGCTCGTTCACCAACCAGGCGTTCCAGGTCGGTGCGAACGTCGGCGAGACGATCACCGTCTCGAGCCTGGTCAATGCACAGAGCGCGAACCTCGGCTCTTCGTCGGTCGCGCAAGTGACCGGCGCGGCCGCGTCGACCTTCGGTGCGATCACCGCGGGCGACCTGCAGATCAACGGCGTGAACGTCGGCGCGATCGGCGCGGACACGAACGCGGCCAACCGCGCGTCGAGCGTCGCCGCCGCGATCAACTCGTACTCGTCGCAGACCGGCGTCTACGCGACAATCCTCTCGTCGGCTCCGACGCAGATCGTGCTGACGAACTCGGGCTCGGTCCCCGCCACGCCGAACATCGTCGTTGCCCTCGCCGGCACGGCGACCACGGCGAGCACCGGCCTCACCGCCGCCACGACGACGCCGACGACGACCTCGGGCTTCGCATCGCTCGACATCTCGTCCGCGGCCGGCGCCGACACGGCGATCACGACGATGGACGCGGCGCTCACCGCCGTCAACACCGCGCGTGCGACGCTCGGCGCGATCCAGAACCGGTTCTCGTCGGTGGTCACGAACCTGCAGACGACCTCGGAGAACCTGTCCGCGTCGCGCAGCCGGATCCAGGACACGGACTTCGCGGCGGAAACCGCGAACCTGACCAAGGCCCAGATCCTGCAGCAAGCGGGTACGGCGATGCTGGCGCAAGCCAACGCGCTGCCGCAGAACGTGCTCGCGCTGTTGAAGTAATCGCAGTCGAAGCTCCGGCCGGCGATCCCGGCCGGAACTCCTGAAGGAGCGGGTTTGCTCATACGACCGCTTGAGAGTGCACCGCCCTCGTCCGCCACCGCGGGCGAGGGCGTTGCCGTTGCGGTCGTCGGCGACGAGCGCACCGCCACGGTTCAGGCCGTCGCGCCGCCGACGCGCTCGCAGGTCGAAGCAGCCGTCGAGGCCGCGAATGCCTCGCTCGCGGCGATGAATCGCAGCATCGAGTTCCAGGTCGATCCGGACACGCGGCAGATCGTCGTGCGCCTGATCGACACGCAGAGCAATGAGGTCCTGCGGCAGATACCGTCGCAGGAGATGCTCGAGATCGCGAAGTCGATCGATCACCTGCAGGGCGTGCTGCTGCGCAATCGGGCGTAGCGGCGCACGGGAATCCCATGGCAACGACCGTCACCAACACCACGAACCTCAATCTCCCGACCCTGTCTTCGCCCGGCATAGGGTCGGGCCTTGACGTCAACAGCATCGTCAGCTCGCTGATGGCGGTCGAGAGCCAGCCGCTCAACCAGCTCAACACCAAGGAAACGACGGTCCAGTCGAAGATCTCCGCGTACGGGACGCTGAAGAGCGGGCTCTCGTCGCTCCAGACGGCCGTCGCGGCGCTCGCGACACCCGCGCCGTTCCGCACGATGACCGCGACGGTGGCCAGCACGGGCGTGGCGACCGCCACCACGTCCGACGGCGCGATCGCGGGACGCTACAGCCTCGAGGTGACTCAGCTCGCGCAGAACCAGAAGCTCGTGTCGAGCGGGTTCGCCTCGACCGCGACGACGGTCGGCTCGGGCAGCCTCACCTTCACCTTCGGCACCTGGTCCGGTGGCGCATTCACGCCCAACGCGAGCGCCGGCGCGCACACGGTGACCATCGATGCGAGCCAGTCGTCGCTCGCGGGCATTCGCGACGCGGTCAACGCCGCGAACATCGGCGTGACCGCGACGATCATCAACGACGGCAGCGCGAGCGGCCAGCGGCTGGTCTTCACGTCGAACCAAACCGGCGCGGACCAGAGCCTCAAGATCACCGCAGCCGACGACGACGGCACCAACACCGACGCGGCGGGACTGTCGCAGCTGGCCTACGACCCCGCGGCCGCCGCGGGCAGCGGCAAGAACATGACCGAAGCGATCGCCGCGCAGGACGCGTTGCTGAATCTGGACGGCATCGCGATCCGTTCCGACTCGAACACGGTCTCCGGCGCGATCAACGGCGTGACGCTGAATCTCGCGCAGACCAACACGGGCAGCCCGACGACGATCTCGGTGGCACAGAGCACCGGCCCGGCCACCACCGGCGTGCAGTCGTTCATCGCCGCGTACAACGCGCTGCAGACGACGATCACGAACCTCACCAAGTACGACGCGACCAACAACCAGGCATCCGTGCTGACCGGCGACACGACGGTGCGCCTGGTGCAGAACCAGCTGCGCTCGCTCGTCGGCGGCGCCGTGAGCGGCGCCTCGAGCTCGCTCAACACGCTGTCCCTCATCGGCATCACCACGAACGACGACGGGACGCTCGCGCTCGACACGACCAAGTTCAACGCCGCGCTGACGTCGAATCCGAGCGGCGTGGAGAAGCTGTTCTCGGCGACCGGCAGCGCGAGCGATTCGCTCGTGTCGTTCACGAGCGCGGGGTCCTCGGCGACGGCCGGCACCTATGCCGTCAACATCACCCAGCTCGCCACGCAGGGCACGCTGACCGGGTCCGCCCCGGCGGGCCTGACGATCACGGCCGGCGTGAACGACGCGCTCACCGCGACGGTCGACGGCGTCGCCGTGAGCGTCACGCTCGACGCGGGCGTCTACGCATCGGCCGACGCGCTCGCCGCGCAGGTCGCGGCCAAGATCAACGGCGCGCTCGCGCAGGGCACGAGCGGCAGCTCCGTCAGCGTCGCGACGAGCGGCGGAGCATTGACGCTCACGTCGAGCCGCTGGGGCAGCGCGTCGAGCGTTGCGCTGCAAGGCTCGGCGGCGCAAACCCTGGTCGGCGCCACGCCGACGGGCGTGGTCGGCGTCGATGTCGCCGGCACCCTCGGGGGCTTCGCTGCGAACGGCTCCGGCCAGAGCCTCACGGGCGCGACGGGCACGCCCGTGAACGGATTGAAGATCGGCGTCACGGGTGGAAGTCTCGGCGCGCGCGGCTCGATCAGCTACAGCCAGGGCATCGGCTTCAGCCTCAACGCCGTGCTGAGCTCGGTGCTCGGCAGCGACGGCACCCTGCAGGCCCGCACCGACGGCCTGCAGAGCACGGTCGACGACATCGAGAAGCAGAAGAGCGCGATGCAGGGACGCCTCGACCAGATCCAGCAGGCCTATCTCGCGCAGTTCAATGCGCTCGATACGCAGCTCGCGCAGCTGTCGTCGCTCAGCACCTATCTCGCGCAGCAGCTCGCCACGCTGCCCAAGCCGGGCGGCACGTCGTCGTCGTCATGACGCGACGCGAAGCTCAAGGCTGCTGCGCCGCGGCCGATAAGAAAGCAATCCACCCCGCATCGAGAGACGCATGGTCGCCGCACACGCCGCACAAGCCTACGCCCGCATCGGACTGGAGACCGGTGTGGCCGCCGCGTCGCCCCAGCGTCTCATCGTGATGCTGTACGACGGCGCGCTGGCGGCGATCGCGGATGCGCGCGGCCACATGCGCGACGGGCGCACCGCGCAGAAGGGGCGTGCCCTCGGCAAGGCGATCAGCATCGTCGAGGGCCTCAAGGCGGCGCTCGACGTGAGCCAGGGCGGCGCCATCGCGCAGCAGCTCATGGAGCTCTACAACTACATCGGGCGGTTGCTGCTGCAAGGCAACCTCCGCGACGACGCGACGCACCTCGACGAGGCGAGCCGCCTCCTCGCGGAGCTGCGCGGCGCGTGGGCGATGCTTGCCGAGCGCCAGGGCGCGCCGGCGTTCGCCTCCAACGACTGAAACGGTCCCCATGTCCATGCAACCGTTGTTCCTCGCCTGCTACGAAGCCATCGCGCACGCCACGCAAGGCATGCTGCTCGCCGCGCGCGCGGCCGACTGGCACGGCTTCGCCGCATGCGAGCGCGAATGCAGCCAATGGATCGCCCGGGTCGAGGACCTCGGCAGCGCCGACGGCGTGCTCGACGCGCAGGGCCGCCTGCGCCGCCTCGAGTTCATGCGGCGCATGCTGCGCGACGACGCGGAGATCCGCGACCTGCTCTCGCCGCCGCTGGGCCGCGTCGACGGGTGCATCGGCCGAGCCGCGGCCTGCATGGAGGCGCGCTGACCCGGCGCGCGCGCCACGGTTGCGCAGAGCTTCATGATCGACACGCAACGCCTGGGCGCCCTGCTGCGCGCGCTGGTGCGCGACGATGCGCAGACCGCGCGTCTGCGTACGCCGGCAGCGATCGCGGTACGCCCGACCGACGGCGTCGACCCCGAGCTCGATTCGCCCGGAGCGCAGGTCGCGCACGTCGCCGCGCCGGTTGCGCAGCAGGCCGCCCGCGTCCCGCCGAGCAGCGCCGCGCTCGAGCTCTCGGATGCCGGACGGATGCTGCTATCGGCGCTGCGGGTCAGCGGCGCGCCCATCGACGGGGTGACGGTGCCGCGGGGCGCCATGCAGCCCGTGCTGGTCGCGCGCGACGACGATGCCGCGGACGCGCGCGGCTCGGCAGCGACGCGCGCGCGCCCGCTGGTGGCGGTGCCGCCTCATTCCGAATACGCGACGGATCGACTGGCGTTGCAGCTCAAGGACGCCGTGGAGTTCTCCGGCGTGTTCTACGAGTCGCACCTCGCGCAGTGGGCCGACGATCTGCGTCCGCGCGCCCTCCTCGCGCACGAGCCGCAGGCGCGATGGCCGGTGGCCGCGGAGATCGCGCACACTGCGACGGCGGCTGCGCAGGCGCCCGGCGATTACGCGGCGCCGATGTTGCGACAGCAGCTGGAGGTCCTCGACACCGGCCGCTTCGTGTGGGCCGGCGAGCTGTGGCCGGGCCAGCGCGGCGCGCTGGTCATCGAGGAAGACGAGCCTTCCGCGCATCCCGACGCGTCCGCCGGCATGCCGCGTGTCGCGCGCTGGCGCGTACGACTCACGCTGGATTTCGCACACCTCGGCACGATCGATGCGTCACTGCTGCTCGCGGGCGACTCGCTCGACCTCGCCCTGCGCTGCGATGCAGCGGACGTCGCCACCCAGATGCGTGCCGCGGCGCCGACGCTGCGCGCCGCGATTGCCGAGCGCGCGCTCGACCTCGACCACATCTCGATCGCCGATGACCGCGCCGCTTGACACCCGCCCCGAGGCCGTCGCGCTGCGCTATGCCGCAGGCGACGCCGCGCCCGTCGTGGTAGCGAAGGGCCGCGGCGCGCTCGCGGAGGAGATCGTGCGCCGAGCGCGCGAAGCCGGCCTCTTCGTGCACGCGTCGCGGGAGCTCACGGCGCTCCTGATGCAGGTCGACCTCGACGCACGCATTCCGCCGACGCTGTATGTCGCCGTCGCGGAGCTCCTGGCGTGGCTGCATCGCCTCGAGCGCGAAAAGGCGGCCCCCGGTGCGCGCGCCGGGTCGTGAGCGTGACGCCATGGCGCTCGCCCTCGGCCAACGCGAAGGCCCCGTCGACGAGATCGGCGACGACGACCGTTTTCGCATCCAGTCGCGCATGGAGATCGTGGGACTGCTGCGCGCGGTGGCCGCGCACCGCGAGCTCGTGACGGTGCAGTTCGGCAGCGCCGAGGACTTCGTCGTATCGGCCGTGCTGGCGGTGAACCCGGACTTCGAGGAAGTCGTGCTCGACTACGGCGCCAACGAGGCCGCGATGCAGCGCTTGCTGAAGTCGGAGCGCCTGCGCATCAGCACGCAGCTCGATCACGTGCGCATCTACCTCGAGGCCGGGGTCGCGGAAGCCGTGCGATTCGAAGACGGCCTCGCGTTTCGCATCCGCCTCCCCGAGTCGGTCCTGCGCTTCCAGCGGCGCGACAGCTATCGCCTCAAGATTCCGCTGGGACGTCCGCTGCTGTGCGAAGTTCCCGCCAACGACGAAGGCACCGAACGCGTATCCGTGCGCGTGCGCGACATCAGCGTCGCCGGCGTCGGGCTCACCGATTTTCCGAAGGCATTCCGCCTCGCGGTCGGCATGGTGTGGCCGGGCTGCCGCATCAACCTGCCCGAGCTCGGAACGCTCGCCGGCGAGCTCGAGGTGATGCACACGACCGAAGGTGACATCCGACGCGCGGGTTGCCGCTTCCGCAACCTGTCGTTTCCGATGCAGAACCTGATCCAGCGCTACATCACGCGCGTGGAGCGGCAGCAGCACGCGAATCGCTAGCGGCAGAGGCTGCGGCGCCCGAGGGACGAGCCGCGAGGGACGAGGGAACGTTTCGATCACGGCGACGTGATCGACATGTCGAGGGGCACATCTCGTAGTCGACACCGAGCGTCGGCGCGAGCCCCTCGGCCCTCGCCCCTCACGGCTCGCCCTTCGCCGCGCGGCCGCTACACCTGCATGTTCATCACGTCGTGATACGCGGCGATCACGCGGTTGCGAATCTGCACGACCTGCTGGAACGACAGGCTCGCTTTTTGCACGGCAACCATCGTCTCCTCGAGGCTGACCTTGGGATCGCCGAGCTGGAATTTCTCCGTGAGCGACGTCGCCTGCTGCTGCGCGGCGTCGACGCTGTCGAGGCTCTTCTTGAGCAGCGAGCCGAAATCGACCTGCTTCGCCGCGGAAGGCTCGATCCGGGCTGCGAGCGGACCTGCTGCGGGGCCCACGCCCTGGGTCAGCGCGTCGCGCGCGGCATTGAGCTTCGCGAGCAGCGATTGCATTCCGACGGGGTCCATCGATCTCGCTCCTGCGGGTGCGGTGCGCACCCTCGTTGGGACGCTGCGCACTGTAGCGGCGAACGTGCAAGCGCAAGCGCGCGAAATGCGCCGCAAAACGGCGGCTAATCGTGCCTTGCGGACCCTTCAGTGGCCGCAATAATCGCCGCACCCGAAATCCGCGTGCTCCCCAACTCGTGGCCGAAACCGCTCAATTGCCCGCCGTAGCGCCGAATCTCGCCCCGGCAGCGTCCGCCGCCGGCGCGCCGGCGTCGCTGGCGAGCTGGACCCGTCTCCCGGTGCGTCACACCCTGACCCTCGCCGTCGTCATTGCGGCCGCCCTCGCCGCGGCCGTCGGCGCATGGCTGTGGGCGCAGACTCCCGACTACCGCGTGCTGTACAGCAACCTGTCCGACCGCGACGGCGGCGCCATCATCGCGGCGCTCGGCCCGATGAACGTGCCTTACAAGGTCGACGGCGGAGGCGGGGTGATCATGGTGCCGGCCGACAGGGTCCACGAAACCCGGCTGCGCCTGGCCTCGCAGGGCCTGCCCAAGGGCAGCGTGGTCGGCTACGAGCTGGTCGACAACCAGAAGTTCGGCGCCACGCAGTTCCAGGAGCAGATGAATTTCCAGCGCGGCCTCGAAGGCGAGCTCGCGCGCTCGATCCAGTCGCTTTCCGCGGTGCAGTCGGCGCGGGTGCACCTTGCGCTGCCCAAGCAGTCGGTTTTCCTGCGCGACTCGCAGCAGCCGACCGCCTCGGTGCTCCTGACGCTCCACGCGGGCCGCACGCTCGACAACGCGCAAGTGAACGGCATCGCGCATCTCGTCGCGAGCAGCGTGCCGGAGCTCTCCATCGACCGCGTCAGCATCGTCGACCAGAACGGCAACCTCCTGTCGCAACGCCGCGACGGCACCGACGGCGGCCTCGATCCCACGCAGCTTTCCTACGTGAAGCAGGTCGAGCAGTCGACGATCCAGCGCATCACCGACATCCTCGAGCCGATCGTCGGCCGCAACAACGTGCGCGTGCAGGTCACCGCCGACGTCGACTTCACGCGCAACGAGTCGGTGGCAGAGAGCTTCAAGCCGAACCAGGACCCGAAGAACGCGACGCTGCGCACCTCGCAGACGAGCCAGCAGCAGACGACCGGCAGTGCGTCGACCGGCGGGGTGCCCGGCGCGCTCACCAACCAGCCGCCGGCGGCCGGCGTCGCGCAGATCGACGGCAAGGCGCCGGGCGCGCAGGTCGCCACGACATCCACGGCGCCGTCGAGCACGCGCAAGGACGAGACGGTCGCCTACGAGGTCGACAAGAAGATCGAGCACACGCGTGCGCAGGTCGGCGGCGTGCGTCGCATGACGGCGGCGGTCGTCGTGAACTATCGCAAGCAGGTCGACGCCGCGGGCAAGGCGACGAGCGCCGCGCTGCCCGAGAAGGAGATGACCGAGATCAACGCGCTGGTGCGCGAGGCGATGGGCTACAACAAGGAGCGCGGCGACTCGGTGAACGTGGTGAACGCCGCGTTCAACGAGCCCGAGCAGGCGCCCGCGGTCGAGCTGCCGTTCTACAAGCAGCCGGACAACATCTCGCTCGCGAAGGACATCGGACGCTACACGCTCTTCGCGGCGCTCATCGCGTACCTGTTCTTCGGCGTGGTGCGCCCGATGCTGCGCCAGGCGCAGGAGCGCATGGCCGCGCTGCCGCCCCCGCCGCAGCCGCTCGCCGAGCTGGCGGCGCCAGCCCCGGGTGCCGATTCGCTGCAGCGCGCGCGCGCGCTGGCTCGCGACGACCCGAAGGTCGTCGCGAACGTCGTCAAAGGCTGGGTGACGCGGGATGAGTGACGCCGGGCTCACGAACAGCGCGATCCTGCTGATGTCGCTCGGCGAGGAGGAGGCGGCGCAGGTGTTCAAGTACCTCGCGCCGAAGGAGGTGCAGAAGATCGGCCAGGCCATGGCCAAGCTCAAGAGCGTCACGCGCGACCGCATCGAGGAGGTGCTGACCGCGTTCCACAGCACCGCCGAGCGCGAGACGTCCATCGGCATGGACGCGGACGCGTACATCCGCACGGTGCTGACTCGCGCGCTGGGTGACGACAAGGCGTCGTACCTGCTCGACCAGATCCTCACCACCGGCGACTCGAGCGGCATCGAGAGCCTGCGCTGGATGGCGCCGCAGAACGTCGCCGAGCTGATCAAAGGCGAGCACCCTCAGATCATCGCGTCGATCCTCGTGCATCTCGAGCGCGACCAGGCGTCCGCGATCCTGAACCAGTTCACGCCGCAGGTGCGTCACGACGTGGTGCTGCGCATCGCGACGCTCGACGGCATCCAGCCCAACGCGCTGCGCGAGCTCAACGACGTGCTCGGCAAGCTGCTGTCGGGAACCGACACGATGAAGAAGTCGGCGCTGGGCGGCGTGCGCACCGCCGCGGAGATCCTCAACTTCCTCGGCACCACGCAGGAGACGGCGGTCATCGAGGCGGTGCGCGAGTTCGACGCCGACCTCGCGCAGAAGATCCTCGACGAGATGTTCGTCTTCGAGAACCTGCTCGATGTCGACGACCGCGGCATCCAGGCGCTGCTGCGCGAAGTGCAGTCCGAATCGCTCATCGTCGCGCTGAAGGGGGCGAACCAGGAGCTGCGCGACAAGATCTTCAAGAACATGTCGCAGCGCGCGGCCGAGATGCTGCGCGACGACCTCGAGGCCAAGGGACCGGTGCGCGTCTCCGAAGTGGAGGCGGAGCAGAAGGAGATCCTGAAGATCGTCCGCCGCATGGCGGAGGAAGGCCAGATCGTGCTCGGAGGCAAGGGTGACGACCAGTTCGTCTGACGTCGCGCCAATGCCGTCCACGCTGGCCGCGCTCGCCGCTTCCGACGCGGCCGCGACGACCCGGCCCGCGCGGCCGGGCGCCACGGACGCAAAACGCCTGTCGGCGTTCCAGCGCTGGGAGCTCGCATCGCTCGACGCCGAGCCCCGTCGCGATGCGGTCGTCGATCCCGCGGCGCTCGCCGGGGCGCGCGCCGCCGCCGAAGCCGAAGGCCGCGCAGCGGGCTACGCCGCCGGCCTCGCGGCCGCGAATGGCGAGCGCGCCGCGCTCGCGCTGCTGCTCGCCAAGCTCGGCAGCGCCGCAGGCGATCATGAGCAGCGCCTGGTCGACGAGGTGCTCGACCTCGCACTCGTGCTCGCGCGCCAGCTCGTGGGCGAAGCGCTCGCGGTGCGGCGCGAGTTCATCCTGCCGATCGTCAGCGCGGCCCTGAAGCAGCTGCCGCAATCCACGCAGCGCGTCGAGCTGATGCTGAATCCTTCGGACGTCGAGCTCCTGCGCAACTTCCTCGGCAACGGCGAGTTCGCCGGCCGCTGCCAGCTCGTCGGCGATGCGTCCATCGCACCCGGCGGCTGCCTCATCGAGACCGAGCAATCCGAGATCGACGTCACGATTCCCTCGCGCTGGCGGCGCCTCCTCGCCGCGCTGGGTCGCTCCGATGACTGGCTCGAGCCCGCCTGATTTTGCCGAGTCGGTGAGCGACTTCCTGGCGGAATGCCAGCGTCGCACGCGCGGCATCGCGAGCCTCGACGTGCGCGGCAAGCTGACGCGCGTCGCCGGCCTCGTCATGGAGACGGTCGGCGTGAAGCTGCCGCTCGGCACCGTGTGCCTGATCGAGCAGCGCGGCGGTGGGAGCGTCGAAGCCGAGGTCGTAGGCTTCTCGGGGGAACGGCTGTTCCTCATGCCCACCAGCGACATCTCGGGCGTGTATCCCGGCGCGTCGGTGCGGCCGCTCGAGCCGCATCAGCCGCGTCCGCGCCTGCACGTGCCGTGGCATCCGCTGAGGCGCGCGAGCGATTACGCCAAGCACCTTCCCGTGGGTGATGCCCTTCTCGGCCGCGTGCTCGACGGCGCGGGCCGGCCGCTCGACGGGCTGGGTACGCTCCATCACCCCGACACGCGATCGTTGCAGGGCCGCCCCTTCAATCCACTCGAGCGCGCGCCCATCGACACCACGCTCGACGTCGGCGTGCGCGCGATCAACGGCCTCCTCACCATCGGTCGCGGGCAGCGCCTCGGACTCTTCGCCGGAAGCGGCGTCGGCAAGAGCGTGCTGCTCGGCATGATGGCGCGGTTCACCAATGCCGACGTGATCGTCGTCGGTCTCATCGGCGAGCGCGGCCGCGAAGTGAAGGAATTCATCGAGCAGATCCTGGGTGCCGAGGGCCGCGCGCGCTCGATCGTCGTCGCCGCACCGGCCGACACGCCTGCGTTGCTGCGCTTGCAGGGCGCGGCGTACGCGACCGCCATTGCCGAGCACTACCGCGACCAGGGCAAGCACGTGCTGCTGCTCATGGATTCGCTGACGCGCTACGCGATGGCGCAGCGCGAGATCGCGCTCGCCGTGGGCGAGCCGCCGGCGACCAAAGGCTACCCCCCCTCCGTTTTCGCCCGGCTGCCGCAGCTCGTCGAGCGTGCGGGCAACGGTGTCGCCGGCGGCGGGTCGATCACCGCCTTCTACACCGTGCTCACCGAAGGCGACGATCCCCAGGACCCGATCGCCGACGCGGCGCGCGCGATCCTCGACGGCCACATCGTGCTCGCGCGCGACCTGGCCGAGCAGGGCCACTACCCCGCGATCGACGTGGAGACGTCGATCAGCCGCGCCATGCACAACCTCGTGCGCCCCGAGCAGATGCAGCGCGTGCGCCGCTTCAAGCAGCTCTACTCGCGCTATCGCCGCGACCGCGACCTGATCAGCGTGGGCGCCTACGTCGCGGGCTCGGATCCCCTGCTCGACCAGGCGATCGCGCTCCATCCGCGCATGGAAGCGTTCCTCACGCAGGACATGCACGCACGCGTGCGCTATCCCGACGCCCAGCGCGAGCTCGACGCGCTGCTCGCCCAACCCGGAACGCTGCAATGAGCCGCACACCGCCATGGGACCGACTGAAGGAGCTCGCCGAGAAGAAGCGCGACGCGCAAGCGCAGCGCCTCGGCGCGCTCACGCGCGAGCGCGACGAAGCGCGCCAGCGCCTCGCGATGCTCGTCACGTACCGCACCGAGTACCAGTCGCGCCTGTCCGAGGCGTCGAGCCAGGGGATCGATCTGACGCGCCTGCGCAACTACCAGGCGTTCCTCGCACAGCTCGAGCGTGCGATCGCGCAGCAGACCGATGTCGTCGCGCAGGCCGAGCGCCACGTCGACGACGCCCGGGCCCAGTGGACGCACGAGCGCCAGCGGGTCGAGTCCTTCAACGCGCTCGACGAGCGACATCACACGAGCGCCGCGCGGAGCGAGCAACGCCGCGCGCAGAAGCTCACCGACGAGTGGGCGGCGCGCAACGGCGCGGTCGCGCGTCCCGCCGCATCCGATACCGATCATTGAGCACGACCACGAGGGCACATTCATGCCGATCGCTTTCGACTCACCGGCCAGCGCACCGCACGGCACGCTGCCCGTCCGCGCGGGCCGCGAGCAGGACGACGATGCGTCGGCGCTCGACGCATTCGCCCTGCTCTTCCTCGCTGCCGCGGGTGCCGCTGATGGCAGCCCCGTGGCCGCCTCCGACGCCATGCACCAGGCGCCGAAGGACGAGGCCGCGTCCGCGCCCGCCGATGCGCCGTTCCTGATGCTGCCGTTGCCGGGCGTGCCGACGCTGTCGATCCCCGTGCCGGGTCAGGTGACGATCGTCGCATCGGAGAAGCGCGTCGGCGCGACGGCACCCGTCGTCGCGGCCCCTGTCGCGAACGTCATGTCCGACGCAGCCGAGGGCGCGCAGGCGACGGCAGCGTCGGACAGCAATCGCGACGGCGAACACGCCGCGCGCAGCGAATCGCAAGCCGCGCCTGCCGCGCCCGACCTTCGGGCACAGACGGCGCAGGACGCGCCGAAGCCGAGGATCGAAGCGCCGCAGCCCGCGCCCTCGCTGCTGGCCGCGCTCGCGTCGCATGCCGACATCGACAAGGCAACCAGCGCCCGACCCGAGGCCGATCGCGTCAACGCGACGTCGCTGCTCGTCGCGACAGCACCGCCACCCCATGTCGCGGCGGCCGCTCCGGCGCACGCGGAGGCCGTTGCCACGCCGGCGTTCACCGCCGGCTGGCAGGACGAGGCCGTCGCAAAGCTCGCGCACATCGTCGTCACGCGCAACGAGCGGGCGGAGCTCACGCTGAATCCCGCCGAGTTGGGGCCGGTGAGCATCCGCGTCGACATGAACGCCGACCACGCTTCGCTGCAGATCGTTGCGGCGAGTCCGGAGACCCGCACGGCGCTCGAGCAGTCGCTGCCACAGCTGCGCGACCTGCTCGCCTCGCAGGGCATCACGCTCGGCCAGGCGAGCGTGCACGACGGGAGCGCGCAGCGCGACGCGCCGTCGCCGGCCTGGCTCGCCGCAACGCGCGACGGCCGCGACGCGGCCGGAACCCGCGGGCCGGCCGACGAAACGGTCGAGCGCATCCTGCGGCGCGCCGACCGATTGCTCGACGTGTTCGCTTGAGGGCGCATGGCGCGCGAATTGCAGCGCATTAGCCGGCGTATTCCAGCCATGACCCAGCCTGCGCGGCTTTGATAATCGACCGCACGAACGATTGCCCATGAACTTCGGACGCTTCCGTGGCCAAGACCGCTAACCTCGCCGTTGTCGCCGATTCGGCCGCCGCACCGGCCAAGAAAAAGAAGAAATCCAGGCTGCTGCTGATCGTGGTGGTGCTCGTGCTGCTGGCAGCCGCCGGTGGCGGCGCGGCATGGTGGTTCGTCGGTCGCACGCCGGCCGCAGCCGAGCACAAGGCCGAGGTCGTGAAGCCGCCGGTTTTCCAGACGCTCGAGCCGTTCACGGTGAACCTCGCCGAGGAGAACGGCGATCATTACCTCCAGGTCTCGATCGTCTACCAGGTCATCGACGACAAGGCCGTCGACCAGGTGAAGACCTACCTGCCGATCATTCGTAATCGCATCCTGATGCTGCTGTCGGCCAAGCGCCCGAGCGAGCTCAACACGCCCGAGGGCAAGCAGAAGCTCGTGAGCGAGCTCGTGACGGCGGCACGCGAATCCATCCCGGGGACCACGCCCGAGCGCGGCGTAACGGGCGCGTTCCTCGGCTCGTTCGTCATCCAGTAGGGCCTTCGTGTCGAACGAATTCCTCACCCAGGACGAAGTCGACGCGCTGCTGAAGGGCGTCAGCGGCGACGAGGAGGCGCCCCCGCAGGCGGGCGCCGAGCCGGTCGACGGCGTGCGCCCGTACAACCTCGCGACGCAGGAGCGCATCGTGCGCGGGCGCATGCCCACGCTCGAGATCATCAACGACCGCTTCGCGCGCCTGCTGCGCATCGGACTCTTCAACTTCATGCGCCGTAACCCCGACATCACGATCGGGCCGGTCAAGGTGATCAAGTACAGCGAGTTCCTGCGCAACCTCGCGGTGCCGACCAACCTCAACATCATCCAGGCGAAGCCGCTGCGCGGCAGCGCGGTGCTCGTGATCGAGCCCGCGCTGGTGTTCCTCAGCGTCGACACGATGTTCGGAGGCGCCGGGCGCTTCCACATGCGCGTGGAAGGCCGCGACTTCACGCCCACCGAGCAGCGCATCATCCAGCGCATGCTCGAGGTGATCCTCGCCGATTACCAGAAGGCGTGGTCGAGCGTGCATCCGCTGCAGTTCGAGTACGTGCGCTCGGAGATGCAGACGCAGTTCGTGAACATCGCCACGCCGACGGAGGTCGTCGTGGTGTCGACGTTCAACCTCGAGCTCGGTCCGTCGGGCGGCGGCGCGTTCCACGTGTGCATGCCCTACGCGATGCTCGAGCCGATCCGCGACCTGCTCTACAGCCCGATGCCCGACTCGACGGAGCCCGACCGCCGCTGGGTGCGCATGCTGTCGAAGCAGGTTCAATCCGCGGAAGTGAGTCTCGTGGCGCAGCTCGGCACGTCGGACGTGCGGCTGCGCGACCTGATGAACCTCAAGCCCGGCGACGTGCTGCCGCTCGACATCCCCGAGAGCATCGAGGCGACGGTCGACGGCGTGCCGGTCATGCAATGCAAGTACGGCGTTCGCAACGGACAGTACGCACTGCGCATCGAGCGCATGTTGACGCCCGACGGCGACGCCCTCGTGGGAGGCAGCCATGCTTGAAGACGGCTCGAAGACGGGCAACGGCGACACGGCGGTCGCCGAGCAGAACCCAGCGGCACCGGCGCCGCAGCCACGGCCCGCGGCGTTCGACAAGTTCGCCGCGGCCGCCGCGCCCTCGGGCGCGCCGAGCGACATCGACCTCATCCTCGACATCCCGGTGCAGCTCACCGTCGAGCTCGGGCGTACCAAGATTCCGATACGCCACATCCTGCAGCTCGCGCAAGGCTCGGTCGTCGAGCTGGACGGCCTCGCGGGCGAGCCCATGGATGTGCTGGTCAACGGATGCCTCATCGCCCAGGGCGAGGTCGTGGTGGTCAACGACAAGTTCGGCATCCGGCTGACCGACATCGTCACGCCGGCCGAGCGGGTGCGCAAGCTCAATCGATGACGCGCTGGGTGCTCCTGCTCTGCGGTTTGCTGCCGCAAGGGGTCTACGCGGCCGATACCGCGGAGCTGGCGCCCGACGCGGGCGGCCTGCTGCGCGCGACGCTCGGCCTCGCACTCGTCCTCGCGCTGATCCTCGTCGTCGGCTGGCTCATGCGCCGCCTCGCGCCGGCACGCGGCGGCGTACAGGGCCCGCTGCGCATCGTCGGCTCGCAGGCGCTCGGCGCCCGCGAGCGCGTGGTGCTGCTGGAAGTGGGCGAGCAATGGCTGGTGGTCGGCGTCGCGCCCGGCCACGTGCAGAGCCTCGGCACGCTGCCGCGCGGCGAGCTTCCGGCTCCACCTGCGACGCCGGTCACCGCGTTCGCGGCGATGCTGGCGCGCGCGCGCGGCCACCGCGAGCCGCCGCCGTCATGAGCGTCGCTCTGCTGCACCGAAATCACGCGATGCGCCGTGCGTTGCACGGCCTTGGACTCGCCTGCCTGCTCGTTGCGCCTGCCGCGCTCGCGCAGCAGAGCGATCTCGCGCTCTTCAACAGCACGCCGGCGCCGGGTGGCGGCCAGAGCTATTCGCTGCCGGTCCAGACGCTGCTGTTCCTCTCCGCGCTCGCGTTCCTGCCGGCGATCCTGCTGCTGATGACCGCGTTCACGCGGATCGTCATCGTGATGTCGCTCCTGCGCCACGCGCTCGGCACGCAGGCCTCGCCTCCGAACCAGATCATCATCGGCCTGTCGCTGTTCCTCACCTTCTTCGTGATGTCGCCCGTCGTCGACCGCATCTACGCCGACGCGTACGTTCCCTACACCGAGAACCGGCTTAACGCCTCGCAGGCATTCGACCGGGCGCAGGTGCCGCTCAAGACGTTCATGCTGAAGCAGACGCGCGAGCCCGATCTCGCGCTGTTCCTGCGCCTCGCGCACGAGACGCCGCCGGCCGCGCGAGAAGCGGTTCCGCTGCGCGTGCTGGTCCCGGCCTTCGTGACGAGCGAGCTCAAGACCGCCTTCCAGATCGGCTTCATGGTCTTCATCCCGTTCGTGATCATCGACATGGTCGTCGCGAGCGTCCTCATGTCCATGGGCATGATGATGCTGTCGCCAGTCCTGATCTCGCTGCCCTTCAAGTTGATGCTCTTCGTGCTGGTCGACGGGTGGAACCTGCTCATCGGCTCGCTGATCGCCTCGTTCGGATAATCGATGACGCCCCAGACCGTTCTGACGCTCACCCAGCAGGCCCTGTGGGTCACCGCGCTCGTCGCCGCGCCGCTGCTCCTAACAGCCCTCGTCGTAGGCCTCGTGGTGAGCATCTTCCAGGCGGCAACGCAGATCAACGAGATGACACTGTCGTTCATCCCCAAGCTCCTGGCGATGTTCGTCGCGCTGGTGCTGGCCGGTCCCTGGATGCTGGCGATGCTCGTCGACTACGTCCAGCGCCTGTTCCAGAGCATTCCGCAGATGATCGGATGACCTGCCGCGCCCGCGGATTCATCCGCGCGCGCGGCGACGGCGCGACCGACGCGGCGAGGCCAGACGGGACAAGAACATCATGATCACCTTCACGTCCGCCGACATCGAAGGCTGGGTCGCGGCGCTGCTCTATCCATTCCTGCGCATCCTCGCTCTGATGTCGAGCGCGCCGCTGTTCTCGCACGAGAGCGTGCCGGTGATCGTGCGCGTCGCGCTGGCCTTCACCATCACGTTCGTGGTCGCCGCCACGCTCCCGGCGGCGCCGTTCGTGTCGCCGTTCACCGTCGCGGGCGGCATCCTGGTCGTGCAGCAAGTCGTCGTCGGCATCGCGATCGGACTTGCGATGCAGCTCGTGTTCGCGGCGGTCACGCTCGCCGGCGACATGGTCGGCTTGCAGATGGGCCTCTCGTTCGCCGCCTTCGTCGATCCACAGAACGCCGAGCAGGCGCCACTGGTCGGCAGCTTCCTGTCGCTCGTTCTGATGCTGCTGTTCCTGGCGATCAACGGCCACCTCGCGCTCATCGCCGCCATGGTCGACTCGTTCAACGTCATGCCGATCGGGCCATCCGGCTGGACGTCGCTCGACACGATGCGCCTGGTGCAGGCGGGCAGCGGCCTCTTCGCGACAGGCGTCGCGCTGTCGCTGCCGGTGGTCGGCGCGCTGCTGCTCGTGAACCTCACGCTCGGTGTGCTCACGCGCACGGCGCCGCAGCTGAATCTCTTCGCCGTCGGCTTCCCGATCACCCTCGCGGTCGGGCTCGTCATGCTCTTGCTCGCGATGCCCTTCGCCATGCCGGCGCTGCAGCAGGCGTTGGAACGCGGACTCGCGCTGCTGCTGCGCTAGCGCCTCATCGTGCGTCGCGCGGCCGTTACGTGATCTGGCCGAGAAAGGCGCGGGTTCGCTCGTGCTTCGGGTGGCTGAAGAACGCCTCGGGTGGGGCCATCTCGACGATCTCCCCGCGGTCCATGAAGATGACGCGATCGGCCACGCTTCGCGCGAACGCCATCTCGTGGGTGACCACCAGCATCGTCATGCCCTCCTCCGCGAGGTCGATCATGGTGTCGAGCACCTCCTTGACCATCTCGGGGTCGAGCGCGGAGGTCGGCTCGTCGAACAGCATCACCTTCGGGTTCATGCAGAGCGCGCGCGCGATCGCCACGCGCTGCTGCTGCCCGCCGGAGAGCTGCGCCGGGTACTTGTCCGCCTGCTCGGGAATGTGAACGCGCTCGAGGTAGCGCCGCGCGGTTGCTTCGGCCTCTTCCCGGCTCACGCGGCGTACCTTCATGGGGGCGAGCGCGCAGTTCTGCAGCACGGTGAGATGCGGGAACAGGTTGAACTGCTGGAACACCATGCCGACCTCGTGCCGGATCGCATCGATGTTGCGTCGGCCCGCGAGCTCGATGCCGTCGACGAAAATGCGCCCCTTCTGGATGACCTCGAGCTGGTTGATGCAGCGGATCAGCGTGGACTTGCCGGAGCCCGACGGGCCGCAGATCACGATGCGCTCGCCGCTCGCGACGGTCAGGTTGATGTCTTTCAGGGCCTGGAAGTCGCCATACCATTTCCCGACGCCTTCCATCCGCACGGCGATCGCGGCGTCGGGCGACGCGGACGAAGCGTTCGCGTTCACGGACGCGGCCTCTTCATGCGATTCCCCGGCGCCGCGCGCTCATTTCTTCTTCAGCACGGCGGGCATGCCCTCGCCAAGCCATTTCTGGTTGACCTTGTCGAGCTCGCCGTTCGTCTTCACTTTGTCGATGAACTGATTGACCCATGCGAGCAGCTTCGCCTCGCCGGGCTTGACGGCGATGCCCTGGACCTGGCTCGAGAGCTCGAATTTCTTGTTGAACTTGCCCGGCGCGAGCTTCTGGATGGTCAGGTAGCACACGTTCGAGCAGCCGATGAGCGCAACCTGGCCCGACATCAGCGCCTGCAGCGCCGCTGCATCCGAGTCGAAGCGGCGGATGGTGGCCGATTGCGGCGCGACCTTGGTCACCGCCGTATCCTGCGTCGATGCACGGGCCACCGCGATCGTCTTGCCGGCGAGGTCCTCGGGCTTCGCGACGTTGACGTCGTCCTTGCCGTAGACAGCGATCGTGATCGCGGCATACGGCTCGGAGAACTCCACGCTCTTCGCGCGTTCGGGGGTGATGCCCAGCGACGCGACCAGCAGGTCGACCTGGCCGCTCAGCAGGTACGGGATGCGGTTCGGTCCCGTGACCGGCACCAGCTGAAGCTGCACGCCCATGTCGCGCGCGAGGAGCTTCGCCACGTCGGGGTCGTAGCCGTCCGGCTTGTTCTGCTCGTTCATGAGCCCGTACGGCGGGAAGTCCACCAGCACGCCGATCTTGATCGTTCCGCGCGACTTGATGTCCTGCAGCGCGTCCGCGCGCGCCGTCGCGCTTCCGGCCAATACGAGGCCAAGCCCGACGATGAGGGCCATGCCCTTGCTCAAGATGCTCATGATTCGCTTCTCCGTGGTTGAGGCCGGACGATCCGGCATGGGGTCGCATCACCGCTGGGTCGCACGCGCCATTCCTCGCTCCATGCCGCGCGCCGCCAGCGACAGCGGCCAGCACAGGATGAAATAGACGGCTGCGACGATTCCGTACACCAGGAAAGGCCGGAACGTGACGCTGGTGATGATCTGTCCCTGCCGCGTCAGCTCGACGAAGCCGATGATCGACGTGAGCGACGTCTCCTTGAGCAGCTGCACCAGAAAGCCGACCGTGGGCGGCACCGCGATCCGCGCGGCCTGCGGCAGCACCACGTGGCGCATGCGCGCGACGTAGTGCAGCCCCAGCACGGTGGCCGCCTCCGTCTGGCCGCGCGGCACCGCCTCGATGCAGCCACGCCAGATCTCGCCGAGGTATGCGCTGGCATGCGCGGTGAGCGCGATCACGGCCGCGGTCAGCGGATTGACGTTGAAGCCGAAGATCGCCATGCCGAAGTACGCGAGGAAAAGCTGCATCAGCAGCGGCGTGCCCTGGAACACGCGGATGAACGCGACCATGGCCGTGCGCGCGACGCGGCTGTCGCCCGTTCGCAGCAGCGCCACGATGAGCCCGCCGATGCCGCCGCCCACGAACGCGAAGAGCGCGAGAACGATCGTCCAGCGCGCCGCGAGGACGAGGAGCTCGAACTCGTTCCATCCGAACTGGCGGATCATGCGGACGTGCCCGATCTAGCGCCCCAGCGGATAGCGAAACGCCATTCGCTGGATCGCGGAAAAGAACCCGGACAGGACGGTCGACATCACCAGGTACATCGCGGTGACGACGACGTAGGTCTCGAAGCTCGCGAAGGTGTCCGAATTGACGTCGTTGCCGGCGGCCGCCAGGTCGTTCGCGGCAATGACCGATACCACGCTCGAGGTGAGCATCAGGAAGATGAACTGGCTGGTGAGCGCCGGGTAAACGGTGCGCAATGCCGGCTTGAGGACGATGTAGCGGAAGATCTGCACGCGCTTGAGACCCAGCGCGATGCCGGCCTCCACCTGGCCCCAGTGGATCGACTCGATGCCCGCGCGGATGATCTCGGTGCCGTACGCACCCACGTTGACGGTGAGCGCCAGCAGCGCGGCGGGGTTGGGATTGAATGAGATGCCGACGGCCGGAAGGCCGAAGTAGATGAAGAAGATCTGGACCAGGAACGGCGTGTTGCGGATGAGCTCGACGTAGCCGGCGACGGCCCAGCGCAGCGGCACGATGTGCGAAGTACGGGCGGCCGCGCAGATCACCGAGATCACGAGGCCCAGCAGCATGGCGCCGCACGACAGCTCCATGGTGATCGCGGCGCCCTGGAGCAGGCGGCCGAAGTGGGCGAACACCGGGGCGAAATGGAAGGTGTACATGCCGCGTGCTCGCTCTCCGGTTGCGCCGGGGCGCGCGCAGCGCGGCTTGCACCACGCATCTCGATCATGCTCGCCGCTGCAGCCTCGCCCCCAAGAAGGAGTCAGCGTGCGGCGCTATCAGTTCCCTGCGGTGCAGGTCAGCGCGGCCCGAAGCCGCTAAAGCGTGCCGGCCTGCAGCTCGGGCGGTGGTGGAGCGAGGGCGGTCCAGGACGTGCCGAGCCGACGCGCGAGCCCGGCGGCGCTCATGGCGACGGCGCCAGCGTGAAATAGAGGGTGGTGCCGTGGCCTTCGGCGGACTCCGCTTCCACGCGACCGCCGTGGCGGTGGACGATGCGCTGTACCAGCGCGAGGCCGATGCCCGTGCCGGCGAAGTCCTGCTCGGCGTGCAGGCGCTGGAACGGCGCGAACAGCTTGTCGGCGTGCTTCATGTCGAAACCGGCGCCGTTGTCGCGCACGAAATACGTCGCGACGCCGTCGCGCTGCGTCACGCCGAACGCGATCGACGGGGCCTTGGTCTTGACGGTGAACTTCCACGCGTTGCCGAGCAGGTTGGCGAGCACGATCTGCGCGAGACCGCGATCGATCTCGGCCGTGATGCCCGGCATGATCCGCACCTGCACCGCGCGCTGCGGATCGTTCTCCTGCAGCTCCGCGACCACCTCCGCCGCGAGACGGCTCAAGTCGACCTGGACGCGGTTGAGCTCGAGGCGCGCGATGCGCGAGAGGTTCATGAGGTCGTCGATGAGGCGCGACATGCGCTGCGACGCCGCCTGCACGCGCTGGAGATAGCCGCGCGCCTCGTGGTCGAGGCGCTGCATGTGGCCCTCCGCGATCATCTCGGTGAAGCCGCTGATGGCGCGCAGCGGCGCACGCAGGTCGTGCGACACCGAATAGCTGAACGCCTCGAGCTCGCGATTGGCCGCCTGCAGCGAGCGCGTGCGCTCCTCGACCTTCTGCTCGAGCGTTGCATTGAGCTGGCGCAGCGCGCTCTCGGCGCGCTCGCGACGATCGTCGGCCGCCATGGTGTCGAGCGCGAACGACAGATCCGCCGCGAGCAGCTGCAGGAGGTCGGTCATGTCCGAGTCGAAGCAATCGACCTCGCTCGAATGCACGTTCAGGTAGCCGGTGACCTTGCCCTCGCGATGGAGCGGAAAGGCGGCGGTCGAGCGGATGACGCCGCGCGCGGGCCCGTGCAGCACCGGGACGGCACGCGGGTCGTGCTCGCGGTCGTTGCTGATGTACGAACGGTCCTCGCGCAGCGCGATCAGCGACGGCACCTCGGGATGGTCGTCGGCCAGCGAATATTCGACGCGATCGTAGTGACCCATCGTGTCGCCCGCGGCCGCGACCGTGCGCACATGGCGCGATCCTTCGTCGACGAGACCGACGCTCACGATGTGGAAGCCGCCCTGCTCGACCGCGATCTCGCACACGCGCTGCAGCAGCGCGCCGGTGCCGCGCGTACGCGCCATCGCCTCGTTGGCTTTCGACAGCGCCGCGTACAGCGTCGATAGCCGCCGGATGCGCCGCTCCGCCATGACGCGGTCGTGGATGTCGACGCAGGTGCCGATGTAGCCGACCAGCGCGCCATCCTCGCCGCAGCGCGGCACGCCGTGGTTGAGCACCCAGCGGTATTCGCCGTCGTGGCGCCGCAGCCGGAACTCGAAGGAGAACGGCCTGCGGTTCTCGAACGCGTCGTCGTTGCGCGTGAGCAATCCGGGCCGATCCTCCGGATGCACCGACGCGGCCCAGCCCTCCCCGCAGGCCTGCTCGAGCGTCGTGCCCGTGAAGTCGAGCCACGGCCGGTTGACGTAGAAGCAGCTGCCGTCGGCGGTCGCCATCCAGATCAGCGACGGCGCGGAGTCGGCGAGGAGGCGGAAGCGCGCCTCGCTCTCGCGCAGCTCGGCCTCGACGCGCTTGCGCTGCGAGATGTCGCGCACGAAGGCGGCGAATACGTCGGCACCGCCGATGCGCAAATAGCTGAACGCGATCTCGATGGGCAGCTCGCGGCCGTCCGCGTGCAGGCCGACCGATTCGGTGCCACGCCAGTCTAGCCTGCGCTCGCCGGTGGCGAGGAACCGCCGCATGCCGGCGCGATGTGGCTCGTGGAAGCGCGCGGGTTGCAGCACGGACAGCTCACGGCCCGCGAGCGCGGTGGGGCGGTGCCCGAACACGCGCTCGGTCGCCGGATTCGCGAACACGATGCGATTGTCCCGATCGACGATCAGGATCGCGTCGTTCGACGTCTCGAAGAGCTGCCGGAACCGCGCCTCGCTGTCGCGCAGCGCCGCCTCGTCGCGCTGACGCTGGTCGAGCATCCGGTTCACCTGCGTCGCGATGTCGGCGAGCTCGCGCGGGCCGCTCGCCGTGGCACGTGCCGCGATGTCACCGCGCGCGACCGCGTCCGCGACGCCGGCAATCGACTGGATGGGCCGCAGCATGCGCCGCGCGAGAATGGCCACGGCCAGCAGCACACCCGACAGGATCGCCATGACGGCGAAGGTGTTGAGCAGAGCCGAGCGCTGTGCGAAGGCGAGCACGTTCGCGGCCGGAGTGGACACGACCGCCATCCACGGAACCGTCGAAAGCGGCGCGAAGCCGACGACCTTGTCGACGCCGTCGTAGCTCACGCCGCGCAGCGCGCCCTCGCGCTGCGCGAGCACGCGCTCGACGACATCGCCCGTGAGACGGTTCCCGATGTCTTCGGGACCGTGCGATCGTGCGAGCAGCGTACCCCGGGTATCGATCAGCTCGATCGTCGATCCGCCCGGCAGATCGGCGCCGCGCAACGAGGGCGTGCGCAGTCGCGCGAGGTCGAGGCCGGTCGCGAGAATGCCGCCGAGCGACCCATCGGCGCGACGGACCGGAACCGCGACCGTGACGATCCACCGATTGCTCGTGCGCGCCCGATGCGGAGCGTCGATCTCGAAGCCGCTCCCCGCCACGGTGGCCTTGAACCATTCGCGGTCGAGGTACGGCGAGGGTCCGCGCGGTGGCGGCAGTGTGCTGCAGACTGCCCGGCCCTCCGGGTCGACGAGGAGGAGATTCACGAGCGGCGCCTGCTGGGTGCTGAAATCGGCGAATACCGAATCGCAATGAGCCGGATCGGGGTTGCGCACGCCGGGGCGCGCGGCGACCTGCTCGAGGAGGCCCCGCGCGTCGGTGAGAAAGAGGTCCGCCTCGGCGGCGCTGATGCGCGCGAGCTGCCGCACGGTGGTGCCGGCCTGGCTTTCGTCCTGCGCCGCGATCTGCCGCAGTGCGGCCACCAGCAGGGCGCCAAGCGGCAGTGCAACGGCCAGCACGAGCAGGAAGGCGTAGGTCTGGACGCTCAGCCGGCCCTGGCGAGGCACGCCCGGCTCCGCCTCGGCGGGTGCGCCGGCACCCCCCGAGGCGGAGCGCAGGACGGCGAAACCGGGCCGTATGTGCATGAAGTGACGGGCGGGAACGAAGGCGGTGCGCCGGAGGTAAGCAGGATTTGAGCCACCGTTCACTACAAGTCCGTTAGGCGCATATGGAATAACGCCATAGCGACAAATCGCTTCCAATTATTAGGAGCCGCGACTAACGTCGTCCCGTCAGCAGTGCACCGCAGCAACAACGACAAGACATGTACCGCTACGACACCTTCGACCAGCGCCTCATCGACGAGCGCGTCGCCCAGTTCCGCGACCAGACCCGCAGGTTCCTGGCTGGCGAGCTCACCGAGGACGAGTTCCGCCCGCTGCGTCTGCAGAATGGTCTGTACATTCAGCGCTACGCGCCGATGTTCCGCATCTCCGTGCCGTACGGGATGCTCGAGTCGCGGCAATTGCGCACGCTTGCCGCGGTGGCGCGGCGCTACGACCGCGGCTATGGTCACTTCACCACGCGGCAGAATCTCCAGCTCAACTGGCCGCGGCTCGAGGACGTTCCGGACATACTGGCCGAGCTCGCGCGCGTGCAGATGCACGCCATCCAGACGTCGGGCAATTGCGTTCGCAACATCACGAGCGATCACTACGCGGGGGTCGCGCAGGACGAGATCGTCGACCCGCGCCCGTATTGCGAGCTCGTGCGCCAGTGGGCGGCATTCAATCCGGAATTCGCATACCTGCCACGCAAGTTCAAGATCGCCATCACCGCCGCGGCATCGGACCGCACCGCCGTGCTCATTCACGACGTGGGCCTGCAGCTCGTGCGCAACGACGACGGCGAGCTCGGCTTTCGCGTGCTCGCGGGCGGCGGCCTCGGCCGCACGCCGATCATCGGACACGTCATTCGCGAATTCCTGCCGCGCGGCGAAGTCCTGAACTACCTCGACGCAATCCTGCGCACGTACAACCGCTATGGCCGGCGCGACAACAAGTGGAAGGCGCGCATCAAGATCCTCGTGAAGGACCTCGGGCCTGCCCGGTTCGCGTCGGAGGTGGAGGCCGACTGGGCGCACGCCGCCGGTGGCGAAGGCACGGTACCCGACGCGGAGTTCGAGCGCCTCGCGCGCTTCTTCGAGCCGCCCGCTTACGAGCGGCTGCCGGGCGACGACGCGAGCTTCCGAGCGATGCTCGCCGACCATCGCGGGTTCGCGAACTGGGTGAAGCGCAACGTGCATGCGCACAAGGTTCCCGGCTACGCCATCGTCACGCTGTCGCTCAAGAAGACCGGCGTGCCGCCGGGGGACGTGACCGCCGATCAGATGGACGCGATCGCCGACCTGGCCGATGCGTACAGCTTCGGCGAGATCGGCGTGTCGCACGAGCAGAACCTGATCTTGCGCGACGTGCGTCAGCGCGATGCGTTCGCGCTGTGGACCGAGCTGAAGCGCCTCGGGCTCGCGACGCCCAACATCGGCCTCTTGACCGACATCGTGTGCTGCCCGGGCGGGGACTTCTGCTCGCTCGCGAACGCGAAATCGATCCCGATCGCGCAGGCGATCCAGGAGCGATTCGACGACCTCGACTACCTCCACGACATCGGCGAGATCGACATCAACATGTCGGGCTGCATGAACGCGTGCGGCCAGCATCACATCGGGCACATCGGCGTGCTCGGCGTCGACAAGAACGGGGCCGAGTGGTACCAGGTGTCGATCGGCGGCGCGCAGGGTAACGACGCGTCGCTCGGCAAGGTCATCGGCCCGTCGTTCGCGGCGCACGAGATGCCCGACGTGATCGAGCGCCTCATCGAAACCTATCTCGAGGCGCGCCACGCCGGCGAGCGATTCATCGATACCGTGCGACGCATCGGCATCGAGCCCTTCAAGGAACGCGTCTATGTCACAGCTCATTAAGCAGCGCGTGGTGGCCGACGATCGCTGGACGCTGGTGCGCGAGGCGACGTCCATTGCCGAGCTGCCCGACGACGCCGTCATCGTTCCGCTCGAGCTGTGGCTCGAACGGCGCGCAGCGTTGATCGCGCGCGGCGAGGTCGGCGTGTGGCTCGCGCCGCATCAGGATCCCGGCGCGGTCGCGCCCGACGTCGCGCGGCTGCCGGTCATCGCGGTCGACTTCCCGCAGTTCACCGACGGCCGTGGCTACTCGATCGCTCGCCTTTTGCGCGACCGCTACGGATACCAGGGCGAGCTGCGGGCGGTCGGCGACGTGCAGCGCGACCAGCTCTACTACCTCTCGCAGTGCGGCTTCGACGCCTTCGCCATTCGCGAGGACCGGAACGCGGCGGAGGCGCTGGCAGGCCTGGGGGACTTCTCCGACGGCTACCAGCGCACGCAGCAGCGCACGCCCTGGTTCCGGCGTCGCGTCGATGCCGCGGCTGCTCCGCCGTGCGACCGCGCTTCATGCGCGTGAGCGAGTCTTCGACCATGAGCCTCGGCACGGTCTACCTCGTGGGCGCGGGTCCCGGCGCACCGGACCTGCTCACGGTGCGCGCCGCGCGCCTGCTCGAGCGCGCCGACATCGTCTTCCACGATGCGCTGGTGCATCCCGACACGCTGGCGCTCGCGATGCGGGCGGAGAAGGTCGCCGTCGGCAAGCGCTGCGGCCGGCACTCGACCGCGCAGCGGTTCATCGATAAGCGACTGGTCGATGCGGCACGCACGCACCGCGCCGTCGTACGCCTGAAGGGCGGCGATCCGATGCTGTTCGGGCGTGCGCAGGAGGAGATCGCCGCGCTGGAAGCGAGCGGCGTCCCGTACGAGATCGTGCCCGGTGTCACCGCGGCGCTGGCCGCGTGCGCCTCGATCGGCACGTCGCTCACCCAGCGCGGCAGCGTGCGCAGCGTCGCGCTCGTCACGCCGCGCGTCGGCGACGGCGAGCCGCGGGCCAACGCGTGGGTAGACGCCCTCGCCGGCAGCGACGCGGGCGCGATCTACATGGGTGCCGGCGAAGCCGCGGCCATCGCGGCCGCGCTGATCGACGCCGGCAAGCCTTCGTCGCTGCCCGTGGCGATCGTGGAAAGCGCGAGCCTGCCGGATACCCGCACGCTCTACACGACGCTGCGCGCGCTCGCCGGCGGCGGCTCGCTGCAGGTCGAGGGACCCGCCGTATTGCTGGTCGGTCCGCAGTTCACCGCACGCGCCTGTCATCGCGGCGTCGCCGGCTGCGAGCGAAGCGAGCGCGCGGCCGCGGGCTGAGGCCCGTGCCGTCCGGCGACCGCGCCTCGCTACAATGACGCCGTGGCTCTCGGCCACGGCACGATGCCTCTTCCCCTTTTCGAACTGTCCCCAGCCGAGCAGCGCGCCTGGATCGCCGAGCGACTCGCGCGACCGGCGCCGGCGGACGCGCGCGGGCTGAACGACGGCTTCCGCTTTCCCGGGCGCGAAGGCGTCGCGGTGCCCGCAGCCGTGCTGGTGCCGATCGTCAACCGCCCGGCAGGCCTCCAGATCCTGCTGACCGAGCGCTCCCTCGACCTGCCCGACCATCCCGGCCAGATCAGCTTCCCGGGCGGCCGCGTGGAACCGCAGGACCCCGACGACGCCGCCGCGGCGCTGCGCGAGGCGCAGGAGGAGATCGGCCTCGACCCGGCGCGAGTCGAAATCCTCGGCGAGCTGACGACGTACGAGACGGTTACCGGCTATCGCGTCGCGCCCGTGGTGGGCTGGGTCGAGCCGCCCTTCGAGCTCAGGCTCGATGCCAAGGAGGTCGCGTCCGCCTTCGAGGTACCGCTCGCGTTCCTCCTCGACCCCGCCAACCACCTGCGGCATTTCCGCATGCTGGGCGAGCTGCGGCGCGACTACTGGGCCATGCCTTACGGCGAGCGCTATATCTGGGGCGCGACCGCCGCGATGCTGCTCATTCTCGAAAGAACGCTCAAGGCCGCGCCGTAAAAGCCGAAATCACGCTATGTCGACGAGTTGGCGAAGTCCATGGCGCTGGCCGACCACGAGACGGGCCTGATCCTGTCCGGAGGCGGCGCGCGCGCCGCCTACCAGGCGGGCGTGCTGCGCGGCCTTGCGCGCATCCTGGGCCGCGACACCGCGGCGCCGTTCCCCATCATCTGCGGCACGTCGGCAGGCGCGATCAATGCGGCGACGCTGGCCGTTCATGCCGACGACTTCCGCCGCGCGGTCGCCCGACTTCTGCGCTGGTGGCGCGCCGTGGACATCGAGGACGTGTACCGCACCGATCTTCGCGCGTTGTCGATGCACGCCGTTCGCATCCTCGGCTCCCTCCTCGGCGTGGCCCGAGCACCCCAGGGCGCGACCGCGATGCTCGACAACGCGCCGCTCGCGGCGACCATCGGGCGCGAGCTCGACCTGTCGCGCATCGACCGCATGATCAAGCAGGGGGCGCTGCGCGCGCTCGCGGTGAACGCGACGAGCTACGCAACCGGGCAGGCCGTGACGTACTTCCAGGGCGCGCTCACCGTGGCGCCCTGGCATCGCACCCGCCGCCGCGGCGAGCGGTGCGCGCTGACAGTCGACCACCTCATGGCGTCCGCGGCGATTCCGTTCGTGTTCCCTGCCGTGCGGCTGCGCGACGACTATTACATGGACGGATCGGTGCGGCAGATCGCGCCGCTGTCTCCCGCGCTGCATCTGGGCGCCCGACGTCTCCTGGTGATCGCCGTCGGCCAGTTCTCCGGCCAGCGTGCCGGGCTCACGGGCGGCGAGCCGCGCTATCCGTCGTTCGCGCAACTCGCGGGGCACGCGCTCTCGTCGATCTTCCTCGACAACCTCGGCGCGGACCTCGAACGGCTGCTGCAGACGAATCGCGTCCTCGATCTCGTGGAGCGCGCCGACGCGGCGCCGGCGTGCCTGCCGGCCGCGCACGTGGACGCATTCGTGATCTCGCCTTCGCAAGACCTGGGCGAGCTGGCCCGTGCGTACGTGCATCGACTGCCGCCCGCGGTGCGCGCCATGCTGCGCGGGTTCGGCAGCACGCGGGGCACCGGGGCGAACCTGCCCTCGTACCTGCTTTTCGATCGCGGCTTCTGCCGCAAGCTCATGGCGCTCGGATACGCGGACACGATGGCGCGGCGCGACGAGATCGCCGCCTTCCTCGCCGGCGGGCACGTGCGCTACGTTCCGCTCGCGCACGCCCTCCAGTAGCGCGCCGCCGGCGCGCCAACCCGTACAATCGGGCCATGACGTTGCCGCATCGGCCCGCGGGTCGGACCCGATCATGAGCCTGACCCGCACCGAGCCGCGCGTGCGCGCGCTGCGCAGCCTGTCGCCGCACGGCTTCCATCGGGTGGTGTGGTACGAGTGGGGCGAGCCGGACGCGCGCGACGTCGTGGTGTGCGTGCACGGCGTCGGCCGCAACGGCCGCGACTTCGACGTGCTCGGCGAAGCGCTCGCCTCGACGCATCGCGTGCTCGCCCCGGACATGCCGGGGCGCGGCCGCAGCGAATGGCTCGCGCAGGCTGAGGACTATGTCGCGACGACATATCTCACGACGCTCACCGCATTGATCGCCGCGAGCGGCGCTGACACCGTGAGCTGGGTCGGGACTTCGATGGGCGGCTTGCTCGGGATGGCACTGGCCGCGCAGCCGAACACGCCGATCGCGCGCCTTGTTCTGAACGATGTCGGCCCGGTCGTGGAGGCGCCTGCCCTGGCGCGCATCGGCGAGTACCTCGGCGCTGATCGCGCCTTTGCGACCTACGCCGAGATCGAAGCCTACGTGCGGACGATTTCGGCACCCTTCGGACCGCTCACCGATGCGCAATGGGCGCATCTCACACGCACCAACGTGCGCCAGGACGCCGACGGCCGCTGGCGCGTGGGCTACGACCCGAAGATCGCCGTGCCGTTCAAGGCGACGCCCCCGCCCCGTGACCTGTGGGCGCTGTGGGATCGCGTGGCATGCCCGGTGCTCGCGCTGCGTGGTCAGCGCTCCGACGTGCTCTCGCGCGAAACGGCCGGCGCGATGGCCGAGCGGGGGCCGCGTGCGCGCGTGGTGGAGATCGACGGCGTGGGCCACGCGCCGGCGCTGCTCGACTGCGCGCAGGTCGATCGCGTCGCGGCATTCCTGCGCGCGGGCCCTGGCGACGACCCTTCCCGTACAATCGGCGCGGCCTGACGCGCCCACCTCGCGAACCGTGTCGACGACCCTCGCCCTCAGTCTCCCGCCGCTGGAGACGCACCCGGCCAACCCGCCGGAGACGCGTCCGGCCCGCGTCGCCGAATGGCTGGCGGACGCGGCCAAGCGCGACCCCGCGTACGCCGCGCGCGTGATCGGCGACGCGCTCGCGGCGACCAATCGCGTGGCGATGAGCGATTCGCGGCGCATGGAGCTCTCCGAGCTCTACTGGAACACGGCGAACGCGCTGTGGCCGCAGCTCGAGCGGCAGTTCACGCGCGCATCGCACCCGCTCACCGGCGACGCGCTGGAGGCCGCCAAGGGCGCGCTCATCCTGTCGTCGGAGCTGTCCACCGCCTACAAGCACCTGCTCGCGCGCGAGGCCGACAAGCGCATCTCGCTCGGCGGCGCGCGCATGCAGGTCGCGCTCATCCATCGCTGCATGCAGATGACCGCGCGCGTGCTGACCAACAGCTACCTCGCGTACGCGCCCGTGCCGCCGCGCACCTGGCACGACGCGCATGCGATCTACGTGTTCGCGCGCGCCCGAAACCTCCACGCGACGCCGCTGCCGGGCGAGCCGCCGGAGGCGACGCCGGAGCGCATCTATACGCAGTCGCTCCTGCTCGCGCTCGCCAACCCGTACGGCTTCCTGCAGGGCCAGCTTCCCACGGTACTGCGCTATCTCCAGGAGCATGGTCACTGGGCCAAGCTCACCGACGTCGCGCCCGTGCATCGCATGGCCAAGGCCGTCGCCATCATTCCCGTCGGCCACGACTTCCCGCCCTTTTCCGCGAACAAGGGCGGGTCGATCGACGGCTCCAAGCTCTTCCTCCTCACCTTCGACCTCGCGTTCCAGATCCAGGAGCAGCTGCGCGCGCTCGAGGCGGGCGGCGATGCGCCGCCGGGGATCGCGAACGATCCTTCCTCGCGCATGCTCTACGTGGTGCTGCTGAAGCGCCTGCTGCGCCAGTGGGCGATTCCGCCAGCGCGGCAGTTCAACCGCCTGCCTTCGCGCGCCCGCGTGGTCATGTGCGCCGGATTGTCGGGCGTGTGGCAGTACAGCCGTGGCGTGCACGCCGGCGTGGCGCACGCGCCGGCCGGGCTGCCCGCGATGACGACGTGCCAGGTCGTCAATCACACGCCCGCAGGCTACGCGCTGCGCCAGATCGACCCGGCGCCCGCCGCGCTGCGCATCGGCGATCTGGTCGCGTTGCGCGTCGAAGGCCGGACCGGCCTGCAGGTCGCGATCGTGAGGTGGTTTCGCAACACGTTGAAGAGCGCCGCGCTCGAGTTCGGCTGCGAGCTCCTGTCCGATTCGCCCGAAGCGGCGGCCGCCGCCGCGGAAGACGCCGCGGACAGCACGCTGACCCCGGTCGTGGTGCTGCCCGAGGACCGGGACGCAGGACCGGAAGGCGCGCAGCCGCAGATGATCGCGCCGTCCGGCGCATTCGCGGTCGAGCAGGCCGTGAGCCTGCGCCGCGGCGCTGCGACGGGATTCGCGGTCCTCACCAAGCTGGTCGATCAGGGCCCCGGCTTCGACCTGTACGAATTCGTGGCGGTCGGTTGACGCGCCCGCACGCAGCACGCATCGCGTTCGCGGGATTGCTTGCGCTGACGCTCCTCGAGGTGCTCTGGGAAACGCTGCTCGCGCCGCTGCGGCCGGGCAGCGCGTGGCTCGCCCTCAAAGCGGTGCCGCTCGCGATGCTGGTGCCCGGCGTCGCGCGCGGCAGCCGGCGTGCGCGCCAGATCGCGAGCCTGGTCGTGCCGTGGTACGCCGCGGAAGGCCTCGTGCGCGCGGCGAGCGAGCACGGACGTCACGCGGTCGTCGCCGGCATGGCGTGCGTGCTCGCGGTCGTCACGCTCGTCGCGCTGCTGCAGTGGCTGCGCGGGGCATGAGCGCGATCGCAACCCTTCGTCGACATTGGGCGCTCGCGCTCGCGATCGCCTGCGCGGGCGCGCTGTCGGTGGTCATCGCGCTGAACTTCAAGACCGCGGAGAAGGAAGTTTCCGAGTCCATCCCGCGGCTCTATGACGTCGGCGACCCGCAGTTCGCCCGCACGATGAGCGTGCTGCTCGGACCGCCGATCGTCGGCGGCAATCGTTACGAAGTGCTGCGCAACGGCGAGGAGATCTTTCCCGCGATGCTCGATGCCATCCGGCATGCTCAGCGCACCATCGACTTCGAGACGTACATCTACTGGTCGGGTGACATCGGCAAGACGTTCGCGGACGCCCTCGCCGAGCGCGCACACGCAGGCGTGAAGGTGCACGTCCTGCTCGACTGGCTTGGCAGCCAGAAGATCGACCGGGCCATCATCGAGGAGATGGCGCGGGCCGGCGTCGAGGTGCAGCGCTACCACGCGTTGCGCTGGTACGACCTTGCGCGGCTCAACAACCGGACGCATCGCAAGGTGCTCGTGGTCGACGGGCGCGTCGGATTCACCGGCGGCGTCGGCATCGCGCCCGAGTGGACCGGGCACGCGCAGGATGCGGACCATTGGCGCGACACGCATTTCCGCGTCGAGGGGCCGGTCGTCGCGCAGATGCAGGCGGTGTTCCTCGACAACTGGCTGAAGACCACCGGCGCGGTCCTGCACGGCGAGGAGTATTTCCCGGCGGTCGCCCCCGCGGGGCACGGCGATGCCCAGATGTTCATGAGCTCGCCCACCGGCGGCAGCGAGAGCATGCACCTCATGTACCTGCTCGCCATCACCGCGGCGCAGCGCTCGATCTACCTGTCCATGGCGTATTTCGTGCCCGACGACCTGGCCGTGAAGGCGTTGCGCGATGCGCTGGCGCGCGGCGTGCGCGTCGAGATCATCGTGCCGGGTCCGATCACCGACACCCAGACGGTGCGACGCGCGTCACGCGAGCTGTGGGGGCCGCTGCTCCAGGCGGGTGTGAAATTCTACGAATACCAGCCCACCATGTATCACTGCAAGGTGATGGTCGTGGACGGCCTGATGACGTCGGTAGGCTCGACCAACTTCGACAACCGGTCGTTTCGCCTGAACGACGAAGCGAATCTCAACATCTACGACGCCGATTTCGCGCGGCGGCAGATCGAGATCTTCGAGGACGACCGTGCGAGGTCACGCGCCTACACGTACGACGACTGGCTGAACCGTTCGCTCAAGGACAAGGCGCTCGACTGGCTCGCGAGCGCGCTGCGACTGCAGCTCTGAGCGTCGACGCTCAGGGACCCTTCCAGCGCTCGAGGAAGGCATGCACCGAGCGGGGGTCCATGCTGCGCATCGACTCGAACTCGCCGTTCCTCTGGCTGTAGACCACGCGGCCGTCGGCCTCGAGGACGGCGAGCGCGGGCACGCCCTTGCGCAGCGGAATGCCGTACCGATCGGCGAGTGCGAAGTTCTCGCGGATCCCGCGGTCGCCGACGTTGACGTGCACCACGACGTAGCGCTGCGCCAGGAGCGTCGCGTTCTCGGGCCTGCGAAAGTTGAGGTCGAGGACCTTGCAGTCGGTGCACCAGTCGCCGCCGAAGTCCACCAGCACGCGCCGGTGCGTGCGCGCGGCCTCCTGCAGCGCGGCCGCAACGTCCGCATCGGCGCGCGCGACGTCGGGATAGACGCGTTCCGCGGCGCGGGCAGGCTGCGCGGCGAGCAGCACGGCAGCGAGCAGCAGGGCGTGGATCGATGTCATGCGTTGCGTCCCCGCGGGCCGGTCTCCGGCGCCTTGGCGCTGACGTTACCGTGCAAACCGCGCGGCAGCGGGAATACGATCTTCTCCACCACGCCCGCGAGCTCCTCGACGTGCTGCGCGCCGAGGGCGCGCAAGCGCTCGATCACCTGCCGCACCAGCACTTCGGGCGCCGATGCGCCGGCCGTCACGCCGACGCGCCGCTTGCCGCGCAGCCATTCCGCGCGGAGCTCTTCGGCTCGATCGATCATGTAGGCGTCGATGCCGCGAAGCGCGGCGACCTCGCGCAGACGGTTCGAGTTGGAGCTGTTCGGGCTGCCCACGACGATCACCATGTCGACCGAGTCGCACAGCGCCTTCACCGCGTCCTGGCGATTCTGCGTGGCATAGCAGATGTCGTCGCGGCGCGGCCCGACGATGGCCGGGAAGCGCGCCTTGAGCGCGTCGACCACCGCCGCGGCGTCGTCCACCGACAGCGTCGTCTGGGTCACGTAGGCGAGGCGCGATGGATCGCGCACCACGAGCGTCGCGACGTCGGCGACCGATTCGACGAGATGGATGCCGTCCTCGCACTGGCCCATCGTGCCCTCGACCTCGGGATGGCCGGCGTGACCGATCATCACGATCTCGCGGCCGTGCTCGTGCATCTTCGCGACCTCGACGTGCACCTTGGTCACGAGCGGGCAGGTCGCGTCGAACACGCGGAGGCCGCGCGCGTCGGCCTCGCTGCGAACCGCCCTGGACACGCCGTGGGCGCTGAACACGACGGTCGCGCCGGTCGGCACCTCGTCGAGCTCGTCGACGAACACGGCGCCCTTGGCGCGCAGCGCGTCGACCACGAACTTGTTGTGGACGACCTCGTGGCGCACGTAGATCGGCGCGCCGAACTGCGACAGCGCCTGCTCGACGATGCCGATCGCGCGGTCCACGCCCGCGCAGAAGCCGCGCGGGTTGGCGAGCACGACGTTGAGCGGCGGCGGCGCGGCCTTCATCGCGCCACTCCCGGCGCGCCGGCATGACGCTGCCGGAACCCGTCGAGGATCAGCGAAGCCGCGCCGATCGTGATGGCGCTGTCCGCGACGTTGAAGGCGGGGAAGGTCCACCGGCCGTAATGCACGAGGATGAAGTCCACGACCGTTCCGATCGTCAGGCGATCCCACAGGTTCCCGAGCGCCCCACCGATGATGAGCGCAAGGCCGGCGCAGAGCCACCGGCTGCCGCCGCGGCGCAGGAGCCAGAGCATGAGCGCGCAGGCGGACAGCGCAACCGCGGCGAACAGCCAGCGCTGCCATCCCGTCGCACCGGCCAGGAAGCTGAACGCCGCGCCGGGGTTGAAGGCGACGATCAGGCTCAGCACCGGGAGCAGCACGATCTCCTGACCGGGGCGAAGCGCGGCGAGGATCATGTGCTTGGTCGCCTGGTCGAGCGCGATGACCAGCACGCTCAACCAGAGCCAGCGCTGCCAGCCCGCAACCGCGCGGTCAGGCATGGCGTCGCGGCTCCCCGGAACCGAACAGGTTCGCGACGCAGCGCCCGCACAGACCCGGATGCGTGCGATCGTGGCCGACGTCGCTGCGATAGTGCCAGCAACGCTCGCATTTCGTCGCCGCGCTCGGGCGCACCGTGACCGTGAGCGCGTCGCCGCTTTGCACGCTCGCCGCGGAGGTGATGAAGACGAAACGCAGGTCGTTCTCGAGCGACGCCAGCGCCGCAGCATCCTCGGGCGGCGCGACGACCTCGACTTCGGCCTGCAGGGACGAGCCGATCGCGCCCGTCTGACGCACGTCCTCGAGCTCCTTCAGCACGACGGCGCGCACGGCGAGGATGCGTTGCCATTTGTCGCTCAGCGCCGCGGCGTCGTGGAAGCGCGGCAACGCCCCCGCGAAGACGCGCACGAAGATCGATGGATCGTCCGGATGCAGGATGTGCCAGGCTTCCTCGGCGGTGAACGAGAGGATCGGCGCCAGCAGCTTCAGCAGCGCGTCGCGTATGAGCGCGAGCACGGTTTGGGCCGAGCGACGCGCGCGGCTGTCGCGCCCGGCGGTGTAGAGGCGATCCTTCAGGACATCGAGATAGAAGCCGCCGAGGTCCTCCGAGCAGTACGTCTGCAGCCGCTGCACCACGAGATGGAAGTCGTAGCGTGCGTAATCGCCTTCCACGGCCTCCGCAACGGCGGCGGCCTGCACCAGCGCGAAGCGATCGAGCTCGAACAGCTCGTCGAGCGGCACCGCGTGCGTGGCCGCATCGAAATCGACCGTGTTGGCGAGGAGGAAGCGCAGCGTGTTGCGGATGCGCCGGTAGCTCTCGACGACGCGCTTCAGGATCTCGTCGCCGATCGCCATGTCGCCGGAGAAGTCGGTGGCGCCGACCCACAGTCGCAGGATCTCGGCGCCGAGCGTATCGGCGATCTTCTGCGGCGCCACGACGTTGCCCTTCGACTTCGACATCTTGTGACCCTGCCCGTCCACCACGAAGCCGTGCGTGAGCAGCGCCTTGTACGGTGGCACGCCGTTCAGCATCGACGACACGAGCAGCGAGGAATGGAACCAGCCGCGATGCTGGTCCGAGCCTTCGAGATACAGGTCGGCGGGGAAGCCGGTCTGGTCGGGATGCGAGCCGGCATGCTTGCGCCGGCCCTCGGGGCCGCCCATCACTGTCTGATGCGTGGAGCCCGAGTCGAACCACACGTCGAGCGTGTCGGTGAGCTTGCGGTATTTCTTCTCGTCCACACCGAAGTCCTCGTGCGTCGCCTCGAACCAGGCCTCGATGCCGCCCTCCTGCACCTTCGCCGCGGCGAGCTCGACCAGCGCGGGCGTGTCCGGGTGGAGCTCGTCGGTCTCGCGGTCGACGAAGAACGGCAGCGGCACGCCCCATTGCCGCTGGCGCGACAGCGTCCAGTCCGGGCGGTGCGCGATCATGTTGTACAGACGCGAGCGGCCCCAGCCCGGGAAGAATTGTGTGGCCTCGATGCCGCGCAGCGCGGTCGCGCGAAGCGGCTCCGCCGGCTTGCGGCCGCGGTAGCCCGGCACGTCGTCCATGCCGGCGAACCACTGCGTCGTGGCCCGGTAGATGATCGGCGTCTTGTGCCGCCAGCAGTGCATGTAGCTGTGCTTGTGCTTCTCGACGTGCAGGAGCGCGCCGACCTCCGCCAGCTTGTCGACGATCTTCGGGTTCGCGGCCCAGATCTTCTCGCCACCGAAGAAAGGCAGCGTCTCGATGTAATGACCGTCGCCCAGCACCGGCTTCTCGATCTCGTCGTCGGTCATGCCGTAACGCCGACAGCTCTCGAAGTCCTCGATGCCGTACGCAGGCGCGCTGTGCACGATTCCCGTGCCGGCATCGAGCGTGACGTAGTCGCCGAGATACACCGGCGACGCGCGATCGTAGAACGGGTGGTGGAACGCGATGCGCTCGAGCGCCGCGCCCTTGGCCGTCGCGATCACGTCGCCTTCCAGTCCGTAGCGCTTCAGGCACGCCTCGACGAGATCGAGCGCGAGCACGAGATCACCCCGCGGCGTCCTCACCAGCGCATACGTGAGGTCCGGATGCACGTTGAGCGCCTGATTGGCGGGAAGCGTCCACGGCGTCGTGGTCCAGATCACCGCCTCGACCGGCGTCTCGCCGAGCGTCTCCAGGCCGAACGCGTGCGCGAGCTTCGCGCGCTCGCCCGGATCGGTCAGCGCAAATCCCGCGTCGATCGCGGGATCGACCCGGTCCTCGTATTCGACCTCGGCTTCCGCGAGCGCGCTGTGGCAATCGAAGCACCAGTTGACGGGCTTCAGGCCGCGGTACAGGTAACCCTTGGTCAGGAGCGCACCGAGCGTGCGGATCTCGTCCGCTTCGTTGGAGCGCGCCATGGTGAGGTACGGATGATCCCAGTCGCCGATCACCCCGAGTCGCCGGAATTGCGCCTTCTGCCGCTCGATCTGCTCGGCGGCGTACGCGCGGCACAGGCGCTGCGTTTCCGCGGTGGTCAGGTTCTTGCCGTGCGTCTTCTCGATCTGCACCTCGATCGGCATGCCGTGGCAGTCCCATCCCGGCACGTAGGGCGCGTCGAATCCCGCGAGCGTGCGGCTCTTCACGACGATGTCCTTCAGGATCTTGTTGAACGCCGTGCCGATGTGGATGTCGCCGTTGGCATAGGGAGGACCGTCGTGGAGCACGAACAGCGGACGTCCCTTGCAGGCCTTGCGAATCGCTTCGTACACCTTGTCGCGCTGCCACGCTTCGACCCATCGGGGCTCGCGCTTCGCCAGATCGCCGCGCATCGGGAACGGCGTGTCGGGCAGGTTCAGGGTCGACTTGTAATCGGTCTTGGCGTCGTCGGGCATGATGGACGGATGAAGGTCAGCGGGCGGCCGCGAAGAATTCACGCGCCTCTGCCACGTCGGCGTGCATGCGGCGCGTCAGCGCATCGAGGTCGGGGAACCGCTCCTCGTCGCGCAGCTTGTGGAGGAACTCGACGGTGATGCGGCGGCCGTAGAGCGACGCGTCGAAGTCGAACACGAAGACCTCGAGCAGCGCCCGGCCGTCGGACGCCACGGTCGGGCGCACGCCGAGGCTCGCGACGCCGGCAAGCGGTACCCCGGATGCGCCGTGAACACGCACGGCGAAGATGCCGCCGAGAGCCGGCCGGCGGCGCAAGCGGATGTTCGCGGTCGGAAAGCCGAGCGTGCGGCCGCGCTTGTCGCCGTGCGTGACGTGGCCGCTCAGCGTGTACGGCCGCCCGAGCAACGCCGTGGCGCGGCGGAGGTCGCCCCGCGCGAGCGCCTCGCGTACCGCGGTGCTGGAGACGCGCTCGCCGTCGACGAGCACCGTGCTCATCGCCTCGACGCTGAAGGTGCGCGCCGCGCTGCGCAGGAGCGCGAGGTCGCCGCGACGCTTGCGGCCGAAGCGGAAGTCGTCACCGACCAGGACCCAGCGCGCATTCAGCCCGACTTCGAGGACCTGCTCGATGAACGCCTCCGGCTCGAGCGACGCGAGCCGCTGATCGAAGCGTGCGATGTAGACGGTGTCGACGCCGTAGGCGCGAAATGCATCGATCTTCGCGCGGAGCGTCGACAGGCGAGGCGGTGCGGAATCCGGCGTGAAGAACTCGCGCGGGTGCGGATCGAACGTCAGCACCGCGGGCGGCAGCTCGAGGTCGTCGGACGCTTCATTGAGCCGCGCCAGCATGGCCTGGTGTCCACGGTGAACGCCGTCGAAATTGCCGATGGTGAGCGCGACGGGGCGGGAGGCGGCGGCAGTGAGGCTGCGCTTGACGAGCACGACGGAGCGACAAAAGGATCGATTATACGTTATGCGTTTGTTTCACGAGGAAAAAGCGCCATGGTTCGCCGCCGCGGCGGCTACGACCAGCGCTGCGCGCGACGTCCGTGCGCGGCCGCCGCGCGCTGTGTCACGCTATCGCCCTCGCCGATCGATCACCCTGTCACCATGTCCTACGTCTACTCCGCCCTGCTCGCCGTCGGCCTGTTCGCGCTGACGTTCCTCAGCCCGGGCCCGAATCTCCTCATCGTCGTGCAGTCCAGTGTGTCCGCGGGACGGCGCGCGGGGGTCGCCGCAAGCCTCGGCGTTGCCACGGGCGACGGCCTGTATGCGGGGCTCGGCCTCTTCGGCATGAGCGCCGCGATCGCGCAGGGCGGCGCACTGTTCGCGGCGATCAAGCTCGTGGGTGGCGCGTACCTGATCGGCTACGCCGTGCGCCTGATGCGTAATCGCAAGGCCGTCGAGATCGCACCGGACGCGGCAAGCCGCGCCGTGCCCCTCGGTCACTATTTCCGGCGCGGTCTCGTGACCGATCTCGCCAACGCGCAAACCGTGCTGTTCTTCGCCAGCATCTTTTCCGTGACGTTGACGGCGCACACGCCGTTCGCGGCCAAGGTCGGCGCCTGGATCGGCATCGTTGCCGCCTCCGTCGCGTGGCGGCTGATGCTGAGCCACGCGTTCTCGCGCGCGGCCATTCGCCGCGGCTACGCGCGCATCCAGCGCACGCTGGAGCGCCTGGTCGGTATCGCGCTCGGGGCGTTCGGAGTACGGCTGGTGTACGAAGGACTGTCGCGCCGCTGAGCCGCTACGCGCGCGCCACGGCGTTGCTCGATGCCGGTGCCACGAGCGCCTCGATCGGCACGCCGTCCACGTCGGGCAGGTCGACGCCCAGCATGGCGCAGAACGTCGGCGCGAAGTCCATGATGGACACGGTTCGATCGAGCGTGCCCGTCGGCAGGCCGGGTCCGGCGGCGACGAACATGCCCCCCGGGAAATGATCGCCGGTACGGCAGAACTTGTATTCGCCGCTGATCTCCGGCAGGCGGGGCGAGCCGATGCGAATGCGCGAGATTGGCGCGTAGTCCGACCATTCGACGAGCAGGTCCGGCAGCACGTCGCGATGCTCGCCGCGATAGAGGTCGTCGGTGCGAAGCACGCGGCTCACCACGCGCTTGCCCGTATCGAGGTCGACGATGTCGCCGAGGTCGCGGGCGAGCGTCTCGCAGAACGCTTCATATTCGGCGCCCGGCGCGACGCGGCCTCGCGGCTCGCGTCCGATCAGGTTCACGCGCAGGCCCGCGTGCGCATGATTGTTCTCGACGCGAAAGCACAGGCTCGCGGCGGGATCGACCAGTGGCGGTGGCGCCGGGCGATCGGGAAGCATCCAGTCGCGGAGCGGCGCGCGGACCGGCCCCAGGAGCGTCTGCAGCGCCTTCGGCATGTGCTGCCAGCCCCACGTCAGCAAGGGATCGAACGCATCGCGACGACGCTGCATGGGCGGCGCCGGTGGCGCGGCAGGTGCGGGCGCGGCGACGCCGAGCCCGAGCAGGATGCGGTCGACCAGCACTTGCGGCCCGTACTTGTAACCCATGCCGTGGCTCGCGAGCACCACGACGGTCGTCTCGTCGTCCAGGCACCCGAGCGCATCGCCGATCGCGGCGTCGATCGCGCGATACACGTCGAAGATCGGATCGCCGACGGCACGCGCCTGTGCAGCGTCGTGCCGCGGATGCGCCGGATCGTGCAGGTGCCAGCATTGATGACCGACGCAATGGCTCTCGCTGAAGGCCTGCGCGAAGAAACGCCAGTCATTCTTGCGCAGGAAATGCTGCATCACCTGCGAGCGCTTTCGCACGCCGGCGACCAGCCGGTCGCGAAGGTCGATGTACCCGGCCGTGTCGCGGTCTGCGTTGCAGCTGCTCGGCATCGGATGGCGGCCGAAGCGCGACTCGACCTCGCGCGCAAGCTGGGGCGGCCACGTCCTGAAGCCGTACTGCGCATCGTGCGCCCCCCACTCGACGAGTTGCACGCCGTTGAGCCCCGTGCTCACGCCGGACAGCGGGATGTCGAGCACGGTCACGCGCCTGCCTGCGCGGCCGAGATGATTCCAGAACGGCTCGCGCTTCAGCGCCTCGCCGGTGAGGCATCGCCGCTCCTCGTAGGTCCCCGGAACGATCTGCATCCACGAGAAGACGCCGTTGCGCGCCGGATTCACGCCGGTCTGGAACGCGGGCCACGTGGCGCCGGTGAAGAGCCCGGGGAGGCTCATCGTGCGGCCCTTGAGTCCGCGCGCGAGCAATCCGCGCAGGTTCGGCAGGTGACCTTCGCGCGCCCATTCCTCGAGCAGGAAGCGATTGCCCGCGTCGATGGCGAACAGCGCAACCCGCCGCGTCATGCGCTCTCCCAGCGGGCGAGCCGCTGCACACTGTGAGCGGTTCCGTAGACGAAGCGATAGAAGGCACCCGCCGCGAGATGCGCCAGAACGCGCGGCGCGTCGCGATCGCGCGGCACGCGAAAGAGGTCGGCCACGAGCCGCCTGACTTCCCAGTACGCCATCCTTGCGATCTGCCGGTCGCGCAGGAACTTGCAATAGAACGCGCCGCGGCCGCGAACGTACTCGCGGCGCAGCGTGCGTAGTGCCTCCGTGGTGCGCCGCCCATGCGCATGCATGACGACCGGGCGCGGTGAATAGCGGATGCTGCACGCGTGCTTCAGCACGCGGTACAGCATGTCGATGTCCTCGGCCGATCCGGTGTGCCGGCCCTTGCCGAACGCCGGATCGAAGAGGCCCACCTCGGCGAACACCTCGCGGCGAAACGCCATGTTCGATCCGCTCATGATGGACATGATCTGCCGCGCGGTGGTGATGCGCTCGGGACGTCCATGGACGCGAATCGAAACGGGATAGTCGTTCGTGTCCGCCAGCATCACCTTGCCGCCCAGCACGGACAGCGTCGGATGGCGCGCGAACTCCTGCATGATCGCACGAAGCCAGCGCGGACTGACGAGGCAGTCGTCGTCGGTGAACGCGATGAGCCCGTGCTCGGCCGCCGCGACGCCGCGGTTTCGCGCATGCGCAAGACCGGGGCGCGGCTCGAACGCGTACGTGATGGGCAGGCGCGCCGCATAGCGCTCCACCACGGCGCGCGTGCCGTCCGTGGACGCATTGTCCACCACGACGAGCTGCCAGGCCGCGTCGGGCACCTCGCACGCCGCGCACAGGTGCTCCAGGCATCGCTCGAGACGCGACGCGCGGTCGCGCGTGCAAATGACGACGCTGATCACGGCTGTGTGCGCATGGCGGCCTGGTAGGGTCCGCGATTCTATCGGCACGGCACGCGCGTGTGCAGCACCGTTCATCCGCGCCTAGCCGGTGTAATCGAACACGCGGAATCCGTCGTCGACCAGCGGGTAATACAGCGCGAGCCGGATCGGCCTCGCGTCGACGCCGCGCACCAGGCGCGCATAGCGCTCGAGCTGCGGACGATACCGCTCGACCTCGCGATCGAGGAACGCGCTCGCATCGCCGCCTTCGTGCGCGCCCGTCTTGTAATCGACGATCCAGCGCACGCCCTCGGACACGAACGTATGGTCCAGCGCGACGTGCACGATCTCGCCGTCGTCGATGCCGGCGAGCGGCCACTCGATCTCGCGCTCGACGTGCACCGGCGAGAACAGCCACCGGCCACGCGCATCGCCAAGCGTGCGCTCGACCGCCAGCGCGACGCGATGCGTGGCGTTCTCGCGCTCCGCGGCCGGCACGCCGAGCAGCGCCAGCTCGGCGGCGATGCGCGAGCGTTCGCGCGGGATGCGCGCCGCGGTCCATGCATCGAGTCCTTCACGGCCCATCTGTGCGAGGAGCCGATGCGCCACCGTTCCGACCGCAGCGGCCGTTGCCTGCGCCCAGTCGAATGCCGGCGCATCGCTGCGCGGCGAGGCGCGCGGCGTGCCGTGCGGCAGCGGCGGCGGCAGGTCGGGCTGCGGCCATGACAGCGGCAGCCGCCCGAGCGGAGCGGCCTCAGGCGCGACCTCCTCCGCTTCCTCCCCCGCCTCGAGCGCGGTCTCGGCGTCCGGCGGCTCGATGCGCGATGCGAGCGCCGACCACACCCGCTCCAGCGCGCACCCGCGCACGGGCGCGCGCCATTGCGGCGCATCGGCGTCCTTCGGCTGATGCGCTTTCGCCACGGCGACGAGATGCAGGCGATGCCGCGCACGCGTCGCGCCGACGTAGAGCAGCCGGCCGAGCTCGGCGGCCTCCTCGATCGCGTCGAGGCGCCCGAGCCATTCGTAGACGGGATCCGATTGCGCATCGGCACCGGTGCGCGTCTTGAGCGGCGCGAGCAGGAGCGTGCGCGCCTGACCGGTTTCGCGAATCTTCCATCGCAGCGGACGCGTCTGCCCGCCACGCGTCGCGAGATCGAGTCCGGGCAGGATCACGGCGTCGAACTCCAGGCCCTTCGCCTTGTGCAACGTCATGATGTGCACGCACCGCTTCGCGCCTGCCGGCGGCGCGGCTGCGTAGAGGCGTTGCGTCGCGGCGACGAACGCGTCGTAGTCGGCGAGATCGCCTGCGTGCTCGTGCTCGGCAATGAGCGCCAGGACACGATCGGCGCCGTCGCGGTCGAGCGCGGTTTCGGCGCACAGCGGGCCGCCCAGCGCGAGCCAGGCGGCGCGCACGCGCAGCGCAAAGGACGCTCGTCCGCGGACCGCGAGCGCGGGCTCGATCGCTTCTCGGAAACGGCGCGCCCGCGCGGCACCGTCGGGCGTCAACCGCGACAGCGTGGCCGGATCGTCGAGCGCGCGCAGCAGCGGACGCTCGTCGCGCGACCCCGCGAGCGCGACGAGATCATCGAGCGCGAGCCCGCACCACGGCGCACGCAGCACGGCGAGCCACGCGACGCGGTCACCCGGCTGCGACAGCGCGCGCGCGAGCGATATGAGGTCGCGCGTCGGAAGGCGCTCCTGCAGCGGCTCGAGCTCGACCGCCTGATACGCGATGCGCGCCTCGCGCAACGCGGGAAGTATCGCCTGCACGTGCGGCCGCGCGCGCACGAGCACCGCGATGCTCTGCGCGCCGTCCGCCTGCGCCGCGCGGATCGCGTCGACCACGGCCTGCGCTTCCGCCACCCGGTCCGCGCACAGCGTGAGCAGCGGTTGCGGATCGGCGCGCGCGTCTTCGGGATGGGCGGCGTGGAACGCGACCTCGCCACGGCCGGCGTCGGATACGGCGGGCAGCACTTGCGCGAAGACGTCGTTCACCCAGCGCACGATCGCGGCACGCGAACGGAAGTTGCGCTCGAGCGAGAGCGTGCCGACCGGCACGGCGGCGATGTGCCCGCGCGCCTGCGCCTTGATGAAGATGCCGACCTCCGCTTCGCGAAAGCGATAGATCGACTGCATCGGATCGCCGACCGCGAAGAGCGTGCGTCCGTCGCCGGCCTGCCATCCGGCGGTGAGACGCTCGATCAGCTGCAGCTGGGTCGCGGACGTGTCCTGGAACTCGTCGATGAGAAGGTGCGAGACGCGCTCGTCGATGGCGAGCAATAGATCCTCGGGCTGCTCCGGCGTGCCGAGCGCGTGGAGCGCGCGCAACATGGCTTCGGCGAAGTCGGCCTTGTGCTGTGCACTCATCACCACGGTGAGCTGCGCCCATGCCGGCTTCAGGATCCCCAGCGTCGCCTCGACGAAGGCCCATGCATCGTCGGCAAAGCGCGGCGGCGGCAGGTCGCGCACCGAGCCCAGCGCGGTCTCGAGCCCCGGGACCCCGCGCGCGGCCTCGAGCCAGCGCTCGAATGCGGCCTTGCGCGCATCGCGCTCCCGCGCGCCGGGCCCCGTACCCGTGGGAGGGAACCCGTGGCGCTTGTTCACCCGCTGGAAGAACGCGCCGTCGCGCGTGAGCGCCCAGTCCGCGAACGCGCGCCATGCGGCCAGTGCCTCGAGCGTCTCGTCGGGCAGCCCGCCGCATTCGGCGAGCGCGCGCATCGCGGCCGCCTGCTCGTGGCCCTCGCCGTCGAAATACTCGAGCGCGGCGCGTGCATGCGCGGCGAGCTGCCGTCCGAGCAGCTCCGGAAAGAGCGCACGCAGCGTGCGCAGCGATGTGCATATCTCGTCGGCAAGCACGCGCTCGAGCTCGCCTCGGAGCTGCCGCGGCGTCGCCTCGAGCAGCGCGGGCGGCCAGCGATCGCGCGCCGCGAGCATCTCGGCGATCAGGCTCACCGCGGCCTGCGCATCGTTGTCGATCCATTGGAGGAAGGTGCGCCACGCTGCATCGTCCGGCGTCGCCGCCGCCAGCGCGGCGCGCGCCGCCGCCCGATACAGCGGTGTCGCGTCGTCGATGAACTGCGGCAACGCGCCGACCTGCGTGGAGATCGGTGCCGCGCGCGCCAGCATGGTCGTGTACGCATCGATGGTTTCGATGCGCAATCGCGCCGGATGCTGCGTGACCCTCCATCCGCGCCGCGCATCCTGTTCGAGCGCCCTTTGCGCGAGTTCCCACGTGACGCGCTCGTGCGCGGAGTCCGGCGGGGCCGTCGAACGCGCCGCCTGACCGAGCGCGTGGAGGACGCGCTCGCGCATCTCGGCGGCCGCCTTGCGCGTGAACGTCATGGCGACGATGCGCTCGGGCGCCTCGACGTGCGCGAGCAGCGCGAGGTAGCGCTGGATCAGCAGGCCGGTCTTGCCTGAGCCCGCCGGCGCCTGCACGAGCCACGAGCGCGTGACGTCGAGCGCGTCGGCGCGGGCCGCGCTGTCACGCGCGAGCGCGGCATGCGCGTCATTCATCTTCGTCGGTGACGACCGGCTCGCGCAGCGCGTCGTCGTAGAGGTTGCGAATGCGGCACAGCTGCGACAGGTCGCAGCGCTGGCAGGCCTGTGCGTTGCGCGGCGTGACGCGCGCTTCACCGCGCTGGAACTCGGCACCGAGCTCGGTGAGCGTGTCCATCCAGAACTGCTCGAGATCGCGCCATTCGGCCGGCGGATCCTTGATGGCCTTCGCAGGCGGCGTAAGGCTCGGCCACAGCACGTCGTCGGCGACGACGCCGCTCACCTTGATCTGACCCGCCTTGATCTGCGCATACGCGGCGGCCGATACGGGCCGCGTCGGCACTTCCGCCTTCAGCGCGACTACGTAGAGTCCGAGCTGCGTTCCTTCGGGACGGGGCTTGAACCATGCGCCGGGCGTGGTGACGCGTCCCGACTTGTAGTCGATCACGGCGAGCGCGCCCGACGCGAGCGTATCCGCGCGATCGATCTTGAGTCGCAGCCGCACGCCGCCCATGACGAGGCCGCGGTCGCGCTCCGTGAGCAGCACGCGAAACGGCGGCCGCGGCCGCTCGCATTGCTCGAGCCACGCGAGGATCGTCTGCGTCAGTCGCTGCGATTCACCAGCGGCGATGGCGGGCGCGAGCGCATTCCAGCGGGGCGCCGGCAGCTTGCGCTTCGCCGCATCGACGGCGCCGGCAACGCGGGCGCGCAGCGCCGCGGAGTCGAGCGCGATCAGCGTGGCGTGATCGCGCACTTCGTCCCAGAACGCGCGCATCGCGAAGTGCAGCAGCGTGCCACGCTCCTTGGGGGTCAGCCCTTCGTCGGGCTTTTCCCAGGCGCGCGCGCCGAGTCGGAAGCGTGCGAACGCCTGGAACGGGCAGGCGCTCTGGCTCTCGATGACGCTGGTGCCCCCGCCCGCATCGGCAATCGGCAATGGCGGACCGGCGTCGTCGCGCCACGGAGCCGGACGCACCGTGAGCGACGCGATGCGGTCGCGCAGGCGCTCTCCCCGGCCGGTGTGCTCCAGCGCCGGCCAGTCGGCGAAAAGCGGTGAAACCGCCTGCGGCGCTTCGTTGATCTCGCGCGCATAGCTCACCACGACCGTTGGCGCTGCCGCCTCGAACCCGGTGACCAGCGCGCGCGCGTAGTCGAGCTGCATGGCCGGCGAAGCGCGCGGCGTGCCTCGTGAGCGCTGCCAGGCCAGCGGCAGGAACGGATTGGGGTTCGGCGCGGGCGGCCACGTCTCGGCGCTGAACCCGGCGAGCCACAGCGCATCGAACGCCAGTCCCGATGCCTCCAGCACGCCGAGGATCTGCACCGGCGCCGTGCCGCTTTGCGGCGCCCAGATCTTCTCGCGCGCCAGCGCGCGCACCGTGTGGAACGCCGAGGCGGCGTCCAGCGTTGGCGCGACCTCGTCGAGGAGCGCGAATTCGAGCAGCAGCGCGTTCCATGCATCGCGCGCCTGCCACTCCGCGCTGTCGAGCGGACGAGCCCCGGGCCAGCCGAGAGTCTCCAGCCACGACGTCCATGCGCTCACCCAGTCGCGCGGCTTCATGGCGCGCGTGGGAAGGCGCGCGCGCAATCGACCGGCGAGATCGGCGTCGTAGCGCTCCAGCGTCGCCGCCACGTCGTTCCATCGCAACGTGCGCCGGCCCTGGTCGCGCCATACGCGCTCCACGTAGGCCCGCGTCTGCCAGGCGTCCGCCGCACCGGGCAGGTACGGCGAGCGCACCAGCGCCGCGGCGACGGTCGCGTCGAGCGACGTGCTCGCCAGCGCCAGGAGATCGAGCGCCGTCGCGACGATCGGGATATCCGCGAGCGGCGCGCCGAGCGACACGCCGTACGGCTGCGCGCTTCCCGGCGCGAGCGGCCACAGCCGATGCGGCGCGAGGATCTCGTCGGCCAGTGCCACGACCTCGTTGCGGCGCGCGGCGAGGTCCTGCACGACGATGCCGACGCGCGCGCCGGGATTGCGCTCCGCGTGCTCGCGCGCGAATCCAAGCGCGCGCACCAGCTCGTCGGATGGCGAGTCGCACGCGACCCGCGCGCGGCTCGAATCGCGCGCGGCCAATGCGAGCGTGGAAACCTCGACCCCCTGCGCGGCGAGCGCGTCCAGCAGCCGGCGCTGCTGCGGCGACACGCGGTTGAAGCCGAGGAGCGCCACGCGGCCGCCGCCGGGCAGCCAGCCCGGCGAGCGCGCCAGACGATCGGGCACCTCCGCGCGATCGAGCAGGCGCGCGGCACGCAGTCGCTCGTGGTAACGCGTCGCCCACCGCGCGAAGGTCGCGGCGTCGTCGCCGATGCCGCTGCCCTGCCACCCGCGCCACGTCTCCTCGCCCTCGCGGTACGCGAAGAACCATTCGTACGCTTCGGCGGCCGTGCGTGCGGCGCCGCGCGCGTCGAGCAGGGGCCGGTCGTCCGATTCCACGATCGACTGCCACAGGTGCAGCGCGGCGGCGGGCGCCACCGGAATCGCTTCGGCGTTGTGCGCGATGGCGTCGGTCCATAGCGCATCGACGAACGCGCGCCAGGGCAGCGCGCGCACGGCACGCCAGGTCGCGTGGCCGGCGGCGCGCTGCGCGGCGTCGTGCCGCAGCGCGACCTGCCGCGCGAGCCGGTTGTTGGGCGTGACGACGATCGCGCCGTTGGCGAGCGCGACGTCGAGAGGATCCGGGGACATCGATCGATGCGTGGACGCGCGGCGCGGTTCGAGCTGCGCGCGGCGGCCGCGAGCAGCCGGGCTTGACGCTAGACTGTAGCAGACGCCGACGTGGCGTTGCTCACGCAGGAACAACGATGCCCGCTTACATCATCGCCGAGATCGACGTGCACGATGCCGCGCGCTACGAGCAGTACAAGGCCCTCGCGCCCGACGCCATCGCCCACTACGGCGGCCGTTATCTCGTGCGCGGCGGCGACGCCGTGGTGCTGGAGGGCGCCTGGAAGCCCAAGCGCGTGGTCGTGCTGGAGTTCCCGACGCTCGAGGTGGCGAAGCAGTTCCACGACTCGCCGGAATATCGCGCCGCGCGCCAAAAGCGCGAGGGCGCGTGCGACATGCGAATGATTGCCGTGCCGGGCGCCTAGCGCCACCCGGTCAGTCGGACGCCGCGCTTACCGGCGCGGGCAGCGGCGCGAGCGTGGCGACGCGCGCGGTGCCGCTGGAAGGCGTCATCAACGACGCCGGCTTGGCTTCCGCGAGCCGCGGGTCGCCGCGACGCGGCAGGACCTTCCACTCGCCGCACCAGTCGTCGTCGCGCACGTGCGGCCACACGCCCTCGATCATGTACGACTTCACGTTGACGGGGTGCAGCATGGGCGCGGTGCGGCGGCACTGGCCCCAGGCGGGACCTTTTGCTTCGCCGCGGTCGCGCCGGTCGTAGTAATGGCAGGTCACGCACTTCTCCACTGCATCCTCCCTCGTGGTCGTGCGCGCGCGACCGCGGACCGGGCCGGGCGCTTGTCGCGACCGGATCGGCCGTTCAGTGCAATCGCGCCGGAACGAAACCCGACTCGCGCGGCGGCGGCGGCACGCGGCGCCGCACGTAGCGGCGCGACATGCCCTGCGCACGCCGTCGCAGCAGCGCGGCGCGATCCACGCAGGGCCGCAGCGCAAGCTTGCACGTGCGCGACGAGCGCCGCGACGCCGTCAACGGAAGCCTCACGTGCGCGCGAAGCGCGCTACGGGCTGGGGTTAGAAGAACGGCCGCCGACCGCATCGCTGTTTGCAGTTGGAAGACTTCTCCGAAGGCGGCCGTGAAAACTTCGCCTCGATCACGCGGCTGCCCTGTCGATCATCGCCGCGAGTCCCGGCGGCACGTCCTGGACGCGTCGCTGGACCGCCATCGCCTGCGCATCGAGCGCATGCTTCAGCTCGAGATCGGCGCGCGCCGCCGCCTGCGCGAGCTCCGCGTCGTACGCACGGCGGCGATCCGGGTCGGACAGCACCTCGTACGCGGCGTGGATCATGCGAACGAGACCGGACAAGTCCTGTCCGGCGTCGGTCATCCCGTATTGAAACCGCTCGAGCAACGCCGCGTAGGCCGCTTCGACCCGCGCCCGGCTCGCGCCGGGTGCCAGCTCGAGGTAGTCGTAATGCGTGTAGTTCACTGTCGCGCTCCTGTCGGGTCCGGCAATCATCGCTGCCTGCGACCGTTCCAGCAGCAACCGTGCCATGCGCCGAAACCGTCCATCGGCAGCACGCTAAGTGCCTGACCGCGCAACGCGCGGCAGAACTTGAGGCCATCCGTCGGAGTCGAGCGGCGCCGCGCGCGGCATCGGCGGCGGCCGTGCGCGCCAACGTCGCCCGGGTCAGATGACCGAAATCGTCGTCGGCTGACGCGGCGGCGGGAACGCGGCGTCGAGCGCCGCGAGCGTCGCTGCATCGAGCGTCAGCCCGACCGCCGCGCGATTGTCGCGAAGATGCGCGGGATCGCTCGATTGCGGGATCGCGATCACGTCGCGGTGACGCATGAGCCACGCGAGCGCGATCTGCGCCGGCGTTCGCCCAAGCCCGCGCGCGATCGCGGCGAGCTTGCGGCTGCGCAACAGATCGCCCTGCCCGACCGGCGAATAGGCCATCAATGCGACGCGGCGCGCTCGGCACCACTCGAGGAGCTGCCATTCGACGGCGCGCTCGGACAAGTTGTACAGAACCTGGTTGACGCTGCACGCGTCGCCGCCGTCGACCGCGAACAGTTGCTCCATGTCGTCGACGTCGAAGTTCGACACGCCCCAGCGCGCGATCTTGCCGTCGCGCACGAGCTGATGGAACGCATCGACCGTCTCGGCGAGCGGGATGCGCCCGCGCCAGTGCAGGAGATAAAGATCGAGCCGTTCGATGGAGAGCCGCCGCAGGCTCCGCTCGCACGCCGCGATCGCCGATTTGCGGCCCGCGTTATGGGGATAGACCTTGCTCACGACGAACACGTCGTCGCGCCGGCCCGCGATCGCGGCGCCGACGAGCTTCTCCGCGCCGCCGTCGGCGTACATCTCGGCGGTGTCGACGAGCGTCATGCCGAGATCGAGGCCCAGCGTGAGCGCGGCGCGCTCGCGCGCGTCCTTCGCGCCGGACTCGCCCATGTGCCACGTGCCGAGCCCGAGCACAGGCACGCGCGCGCCGTCGCGCAAGGCGATTCTTCGAATCGCCGCCTGCCGAATTTGCGCCATGCGCCCAGCATACCGCGCCCCGCGCCGACCTCGTAGAATGACGCAATGCCGCTCGATACCGCCTCGCGGGCCCCCGGACGGCGCGTCGTTCGCGTCGCGTGTCCTCACGACTGCCCGGACACGTGCGCCATGCTGGTGACGGTCGAGGACGGCCGCGCGATCGACATCCGCGGCGCGCCTGATCATCCGACCACGCAGGGCACGCTGTGCACCAAGGTTGCGCGTTACCTCGACCGCACCTATAGCAGCGATCGCGTGCTCTTCCCGATGCGCCGCGCCGGGCCCAAGGGCGAAGGACGCTTCAAGCGCATCTCGTGGGACGAGGCCCTCGGCGAGATCGCCGAGCGCTTCGACGCCATCGCGCGCTCCCCCGACGGCCCGCAGGCCATCCTGCCCTACAGCTACGCCGGCAACATGGGCCTCATCCAGTACGGGTCGATGGATCGGCGGTTCTTCCATCGCCTGGGCGCGTCGCTTCTCGATCGCACGATCTGCGCGATGGCCGGCAAGGTCGGCTGGGGCAGCGTGATCGGCGCATCGATGGGCATGGATCTCGAGGAGTACGAGAACAGCCGGCTCATCGTGATCTGGGGCAGCAATCCGATCGCCTCGCACCTCCATTTCTGGACGCGCGCCCAGGAAGCCAAGCGCCGCGGCGCACGCCTGATCGCGATCGACCCGTATCGGAGCGCGACCGCCGAGAAATGCCACGAGCACATCGCCCTCATGCCGGGCACCGATGCCGCGCTCGCGCTCGGGCTGATGCACCTCCTCATCCGCGACGGGCACATCGACCGCGATTACATCGCGCGCTACACCGTGGGCTTCGACGCACTCGCCGCCCGCGCGGCCGAGTGGCCACCCGAGCGCGTGGCGCGGACGTGCGGCGTGCCGGCCGAGCAGGTGCTGCGGCTCGCCGAGGACTACGGCACCATTCGACCGGCCGCGATCCGCCTCAACTACGGCATGCAGCGTGTCGCCGGCGGCGGCAACGCCGTGCGCGCGGTCGCCTGCCTGCCCGCGCTGATCGGCGCGTGGCGCGATCCCGCCGGCGGCGCGCTGCTCTCGTCGTCGGGAACGTTTCCGGTGAACGGCGCCGCGCTGGAGCGGCCCGACCTGATCCGCGGCACGCCACGCACCGTGAACATGAGTGCGCTCGGCGATGCGCTCACGGCCCTCGACGACCCGCCGGTGCGCGCGATCTTCGTCTACAACTCCAATCCGATGGCCGTGGCGCCGGAATCGGCCAAGGTCGCCGCGGGATTCGCGCGCGACGATCTCTTCACCGTCGTGCACGACATCTTCCGCACCGACACGGCCGACTACGCCGACATCCTGCTTCCGGCGACCACACAGCTCGAGCACATCGACGTTCACAGCTCCTACGGGCACCTCTACGTGCAGGCAACCTCGCGCGCCATCGAGCCGCTCGGCGAGGCGCTGCCGAACACCGAGGTGTTCCGGCGCCTCGCGGCGCGCATGGGCTTCGACGAGCCGTGCTTCGCCGACGACGACGAAGCGCTGTGCCGCAGCGCGCTGCGCTTCGACGATGCGCGCATGCGCGGCATCGAGTGGGAGACGCTGAAAGCGAACGGTTTCGCGCGCCTCGACGTCCCGCGGCCGTACGCGCCTTTCGCGCAGGGCAACTTCCCGACCGCCTCGGGCAAGTGCGAGTTCTGGTCGCAGTCGCTGCAGGCCCGCGGCGAGGATCCGCTGCCGGCGTACGTCGCGCCGCGCGAGTCGGCGGCGTCGAATCCCGACCTCGCGCAACGCTATCCGCTCGCCTTCATCTCCCCGCCCGCGCGGAACTTCCTCAACTCCTCGTTCGCGAACCTGCCTGCGTTCATCGCCGAGGAGAAGACGCCGCATCTCGACATCCATCCCGACGATGCGGCGCCGCGCGGCATCGACCACGGCACCGTCGTACGCATCTTCAACGACCGCGGCGGGTTCAGCGCCACCGCACGGGTGACCACCCGCGCGCGACCGGGCGTCGTCGTGGCGCCGTCCATCTGGTGGCGCAAGCTCGCTCCCGGCGGCGAGAACGCCAATGCCGTGACCAGCCAGGCGCTGACCGACCTCGGTCGCGCCGCGACGTTCTACGACTGCCTCGTGGAAGTCGCGCCCGCCTGAGCAATCGCCGGCATGAATCCGCCGCTTCGTCGTGATCCCGCGGTGACGGCGCTGCTGGCGCTGCTCGAGACCGCCCCCACGCCGGGCGAGCGTCTCAGCGTCATGCTCGATCTCGCGGAGCATCTCATCGGCGTCGACGCCGCCGAGGCGATGCACTACGCCGAGGACGCCGAATCGCTCGCCACGTCGCTCGGGCGCGCCGCCCCGCGTGCCGAGGCGCTGTACCTCAAGGGCCGCAGCGCCGAGCACCTGCTCGACTATCCGCGCGCCCTGGCGATGTACGCCGATGCCCTCATCGCGTTCGAGGGTGTCGAGGACATGCGCGGCATGGCGAAGGTCCTGCGCGCGCTCGGTTACCTGCACGACGCGCTGGGCGACTTCGCGACCGCGCTCGACCATCTCTTCCGGGCGCTGGCGCTCGACGAGCGCGCGGGCGACAACGGCAGCCGCGCCGCGACGCTGCGCACGATCGGCATCGTTCACTCGAAGTCGGGCGACACCGCGACCGGCCTCGACTACTACCGGCAGAGCCTGGCACTTGCCGACGCGAACACCGAACCGGCGGAGCGCGCCAAGACGCTGAACAACCTCGGCATCAACCTGAAGAACCTCGGGCGCATCGAGGAGTCGATCCGCGCGCTCACCGAAGCGCGCGACATCTTCGATCGACTCGGGTTGTCGCTGCACAAGGCGGGCTCACTCACCAATCTCGGCCTCGCGCAGGAGCGCGCCGGCCAGCTGGACGTTGCCGAAGCCACGCTGCGCGAGGCGCTGGAGCTCTCCGAACGGACGGGATACGGATACGGGGTCGGCGATGCGCGCATCGCGCTCGGGCGGTTGTGCAGCCGCCAGCAACGTCACGACGAAGGTCGGGCATTCCTCGAAGCCGCGCTCGCGCTGTGCCAGCGGCACGGGCTGCGACAGCTCGCCGCCGAATGCCACGAGGCGCTCGCCGATCATCACGAGTCCAAGGGCGACTACGCCGCCGCGCTCACGCACTACCGCCATTTCCACAAGGTGGAGCGCGAGGTCCTGTCGGAGAGCGCCGGCAACAAGGTGCGCGCGCTGCAGATCCACCATGAAGTCGAGGCCGCGCGCCGCGAGGCCGAGATGATGCGCGAGCGGCAGGACGCGCTGTCGAAGGCGAATGCCGAGCTCGAGGCGCTCAACGCGTCGCTCACCGAGGCCAACGTGCTGCGCATCTCGCTCGTCGACCAGCTCGAGCGGCAGACGTACGAGGACGCCCTCACCGGACTCGCGAACCGCCGCAGGCTCGACATGCGCCTCACCGAGTCGTTCGCACTGGTACAGCGTCACGGCCGACCGCTCGCCGTCGCGGTCGCGGACCTCGACCATTTCAAGCACGTCAACGACCAGCACTCGCATGCGATCGGTGATGCCGTGCTGAAGGCGCTCGCGCAGCTCCTGCAAAGCCAGGTCCGTCAGACCGACCTCGTCGCCCGTTACGGCGGCGAGGAGTTCGTTCTGGTGATGTCCGAGACCGACGCCGACGCCGCGTTCGTCGTGTGCGAGAAAGTGCGCAGCGCGGTGGAGCAATATCCCTGGTCGAGCATCGCGCCCGACCTTGCGCTCACCATCAGCATCGGCTACTGCGCCGACACGTCGCTCGACTCGGGCGAGCGCATGCTCGCGGCGGCGGACGCCGAGCTCTACGCGTGCAAGGCCGCTGGGCGCAACTGCGTGAGCGGCACCGGGGCGTCGCTGCGCGACAAACCGAAGAGCGCGCGAATGGCGTCCTAGCCCAACCGCGCGAGACGCGTCAGATGCCGGTGCGCGGCCTCAGAGCTTGCGCACGAGGCCGACCATGACGCCGAAGATCTCGAGCGCGCCCTCGGGCCGGATCACCGGGTAGGCGGGATTCTCGGGTTTGAGCACGAAGCGGCCCTGCTCGAGATCGAGGCGCTTCAGCGTGAACTGGCCGTCGACGATAGCCACCACGATGTCGCCCTTCTGAGCGGCGGGCCGTTTCTCGACCACAACGAGGTCGCCCTCGAAGATGCCGGCGTCCATCATCGAGTCGCCCCGCACCCGCACCAGCACCGTCTGCGAAGGCCGCTCGATCAGGTAGTCGTCGATCGTGACGGCGTCGGGATCGTCGTCCTCGACCGCCTCGGGCAAGCCCGCGCGCACGGGCACCGACGCGAGCGGCCGCGCGAAAAACCGCTTGGTGGGCGCGAGCCGGCGATCGGGGGTCGCCTCCAGGTAGCCGGCAAGCTTCAGCCGCGCCACGAGCGCCGCGACCGACGACTTGGACTTCAGCCCGAGCAGCGAGCCGATGGACGCATACGACGGCAACGCGCGATGCATGGCGTAGTAGTCTTGCAGGCGCGCCAGGTAGGAACGATCGTTCGACACGGCGCTACAATAGCCGAACGAACGTTCTGGCGTCAAGGCCGGCTGGCGGCCGACGCGACCGCGACCGAATGCTTCCGCGCGACCTGCCCGATTTCGCCTTCGTCGACCTCGAGACGACCGGCACGCACGCAGGCGGCGACCGCATCACCGAGATCGGCATCGTGCGCGTCGCCCGCGACGGCGACGCCG